>Ga0207799_100004_pt1 | contig 561093 bp, 453 predicted proteins | sample TtanPargueraPR_4_FD_187742 | JGI IMG/M metagenome (GOLD analysis project Ga0207799, IMG submission 187742) | Aerobic enrichment media microbial communities from Bioluminiscent Bay, La Parguera, Puerto Rico - Tt and M2 (SPAdes) | ecosystem: Environmental > Aquatic > Marine > Unclassified ... | reverse complement strand
TCGTGATCGCAGCCGTCAGCGTGGTCTTGCCATGGTCAATATGACCAATCGTTCCCACGTTCACATGCGGCTTCGTCCGCTCAAACTTTTGCTTCGCCATCTTCTCTTCCTCCCCAACAAGGGTATGTTTTCAATATTTTCGATAAGCAGCGGCTACCGCGATCGCATCAAAACCCAACAGACCGTATACCTAAAGCATTGCCGCCCATCACTGATCTCTTACCACCGAAAATGGGCAAACGCTTTATTGGCTTCTGCCATACGATGGGTATCTTCCCTTTTCTTCGCTGCGCCACCGCGGTTGTTGGCTGCATCAAGAATCTCGCCGGCCAGTCGCGCCGCCATGCCCCGCTCACCACGCTTACGGGCAAAATCAATCATCCAACGAATACCAAGGGCCTGGCGCCGGGCAGGGCGCACCTCGGTCGGCACCTGATATGTCGACCCTCCGACCCGCCTGGATTTCACTTCGGTCATGGGCTTGACATTGTCCAACGCTTTCTCGAAAACCTTCAAAGGGGACTCATTGGATTTCTTCTCAACAATATCAAACGCATCATAAAGTAATTTTTCCGCCGTGCTCTTTTTCCCATCACGCATTACGGAACGGATGAACTTGGCAACCAAGACGCTATTGTATTTCGGGTCCGGCAGAACGATCCGTACGGGGACTTCTCTTCTTCTCGGCATACTTCACACCATTTCCATTGGTCGTTAAACTGAAAAACAGTTCCCTGAAAAAAATAAAATGCTTATTTGGGTCGCTTCGCACCGTATTTACTGCGGCCTTGCCGCCGATCTTCGACACCGAGGGTGTCCAGCGTTCCGCGAACAATATGATAGCGCACACCGGGTAAATCTTTTACACGGCCGCCACGCACCAAAACAACGGAATGCTCCTGGAGATTATGCCCGATACCGGGAATATAGGCAGTGACCTCCACGCCCGTAGTCAATCGTACACGCGCCACCTTCCGCAAAGCTGAGTTGGGCTTTTTGGGTGTCGAGGTGTAAACACGCGTGCACACCCCCCGCTTCTGCGGTGCCCCTTTAAGGGCCGGGGTGTTTGTCTTTTTCTTGATTCGCTTTCTGCCTTTTCGAACGAGCTGATTGATGGTCGGCATTTTTTCCTCTTAATAGTGGTAAAAATTACACATTTTTTGCACGGCAAAATTGGGGTATGTATACACATTGAAAATATTTGTCAAGCATTTTCACGCTCAAAAAATACTATCGCGTATGAAGACCGTCCCACCTTTCCCCTATTGGTGACCGGTGCGCATTAAATTGTCTGAAACAAACGAGGATTTGAACCCTATGCTCTTAGAACGATTGAACGCCGCAGCGGATCGATCCAGTTAACATGTGGCATGATGCTGAAGGTCCGCCTGCCTTTCCGGCAGGCGGTTGGTGTCAGCTCTGGTCCATGTGAACATCGTTATACATAGGATATCCCGTTCCAGCGGGAATCAAACGACCCATTATGACATTTTCTTTTAATCCGCGCAAGTAATCTTTTGTGCCCCCGATGGCCGCATCAGTTAGTACCTTGGTGGTTTCCTGAAAAGAGGCCGCGGAAATAAAACTGTCCGTACTTAGCGAGGCTTTGGTGATACCAAGAATCAAGGGTTCGGCCACCGCTGGTTGCCCCCCTTTTTCAATCACCGCCCGATTGGCCTCCTCAAAAGTGCCACGATCCACCTGTTCCTCGGTAATGAAATCCGTATCACCCACCTCATGGACTTTCACGCGGCGCATCATCTGGCGCACGATCACTTCGATATGTTTGTCATTGATCCGCACACCCTGCAGTCGATAAACTTCCTGAACTTCGTCCACGAGATAACGCGCAAGCGCAATTTCGCCTTTAATATTAAGCAAGTCCTGAGGAATAGCCGCCCCCCCGATCAAGGGTTCGCCCGCACGGACATAGTCCCCCTCGTACACATTGATATGTTTGCCACGCGGAATAAGGTATTCCTTCTTCTCACCCACATCAACCGGGGTGATCGTTATTTTCTGCTTACCTTTTTTGGTCCCCTTGGCAATGGAAACATAACCATCAATTTCACTGAGAACGGCAATATCCTTAGGCTTGCGAACTTCAAACAATTCGGCCACGCGCGGCAGACCACCGGTGATATCCTTGGTTTTGGTGGTAGCACGGGGGAGCTTCGCGATAATATCACCGGCCTGGGTGGTGTCGCCTTCCTCGACCATCAGGATAGCATCCGTGGGAAGAATATAGCGCGCCAATCCGGACTTGCTGGACAATTTAGCGGTTTTGCCCGAATCGTCTTTGATGGAGATGCGCGGCCGGGCATCCGCCAGCTTGGATTCTATAATGGTATGGCTGGATTTGCCGGTTACCGAGTCCACCTTTTCCTGAACCGTCTTGCCCGGTAAGATATCACCGAATTTAACGGTTCCGCTCACCTCGGTAATAATAGGCGTGGTAAAAGGATCCCATTGGGCCAGAAGGTCGCCAGCCTTGACAGTCCCACCATCCTTGATCGTCAAGTGCGCCCCGAAAATGACCGGGAAGCGTTCGCGCTCACGATCGTTTTCATCGATAATGGCAAACTCACCGCCCCGCCGGTTCATCACGATGAGATCACCTTCGGAGTTCTCCACCACATTGAGTTCCAAAAATTTGATGGTGCCGTCGACACGGGCCCGGATGTCGGCCTGTTCGACACGCCGGCTGGCGGTACCCCCAATGTGAAAGGTCCGCATCGTCAACTGGGTCCCCGGCTCGCCGATGGATTGCGCCGCCATTATCCCGATGGCCTGACCCATTTCCACTAGACGCCCATGAGCCAGATCCCTGCCGTAACAGGCAGCGCAGACACCATGTTTCGCGCGGCATGTCAAAGCCGACCTTATTTTAACGCTGGTCACTCCGGAATTTTCTATCCGTTCGACCGCCGCCTCATCAATTTCTTTCCCGGCTTTGACCAGGATTTCATCCGTAAATGGATCGGCAATATCATCGATCGTGTAACGGCCCAGGATGCGTTCACCCAGACGCTGGATGACCTCACCACCTTCCATCAGGGGTTCAACTTCTACCCCCATCATGGTTCCGCAATCCATTTCCGTTATCACACAGTCCTGCGCCACATCAGCCAGCCGGCGGGTAAGATATCCGGAGTTTGCGGTTTTGAGCGCGGTATCGGCCAAGCCCTTGCGCGCCCCGTGTGTCGAAATAAAATACTGCAAAACCGAAAGACCTTCCCGAAAGTTGGCCTGGATGGGAGTTTCGATGATTTCCCCGGACGGCTTGGCCATGAGGCCGCGCATGCCGGCCAACTGGCGCATCTGATCTTTACTGCCACGGGCACCGGAATCCGCCATCATGAAAATAGGGTTGAATCCAGGGGCCTCGTGGCCGCTGGGGGAAGGCGCGTTTTTCATGGCCTCCATCATCTCATTGGCCACGTCATCCGTCGCCTTGGCCCAGATATCAACAACCTTGTTGTATTTTTCACCCTGGGTGATGAGGCCCTCGGTATATTGACGGCTGATTTCACCGACCTGATTTTCCGACTGCTTTAGAATATCCCATTTCTTATCGGGAATGATCATGGCGTCAATGGATATGGACAACCCGCCTTCGGTTGAGTAGCGATAGCCAATGTCCTTTAACCGGTCGGAGAGGATAACCGTCGCCTTGGGTCCCAACCGCCTGTAAACCAGATCGACCAGCTCTCGCAGGGCTTTTTTGTCCATCACGGCGTTGACGGCCTTGAAGGGGACGCCCACTTCGCGACGGTCAGCGACAAAAAAATGGAACCGATCCCCGACGGTAATCCTTTCGGAAAACCGGCCCGCTTCCATTTTAAAGAGCGCCCGGGCATCCTTCCCCCGAAGGTTATAAATGCCGCGCAATTCGCGTTCTTTCAAAAGGCCTGTATAACCGTCATCGACGACACCACTGTCATCGCCGTAATGCGCCAAAATTTCTTCAAAAGGCGTATTCGCCTCCAGCGCCTTGGCGACAGACGCGGCATCTTCCTCAGTGGCGACGGCAACATGGTGAAAGGCCATAACCACATCATTCGGCATAATTTCATAGAGCAGCACCCGGCCGACGGTCGTCTCCACCCGCTCCCCGTCAACCCGCACGACGATATGGGTGTGGAGATCGACAGCACCGGCATCATAGGCACTGCGGACTTCGTCGGGAGTGCTGAAAATACGACCGTGGCCAGGCAGGTCCTTGATCCCACGGGTCATGTAATAGATGCCCAAGACAATGTCCTGGCTGGGCACAATGATCGGGCTGCCATTGGCCGGTGAGAGGATGTTATTACTGGACAACATCAACACCCGGGCTTCAATTTGGGCTTCAACGGACAGCGGGACATGCACGGCCATCTGGTCGCCGTCAAAGTCAGCATTGAAAGCCGTACAGACCAAGGGGTGCAGCTGAATCGCCTTACCTTCGATCAAAATCGGCTCGAAGGCTTGGATACCCAATCGGTGAAGGGTCGGTGCCCGGTTTAGCATGACGGGGTATTCTTTGACCACCTCGTCCAGGGTATCCCAGACTTCGGGAATCTCCCGCTCGACCATCTTCTTGGCACTTTTAACAGTGGAAACAAGGCCTTTCTGCTCAAGTCGATAGTAGATAAATGGCTTAAAAAGCTCGAGAGCCATTTTCTTGGGCAACCCGCACTGATGCAAGCGCAAGTCAGGCCCCACGGTAATGACCGTACGGCCGGAATAATCGACACGCTTACCCAGAAGATTCTGGCGGAAACGGCCCTGTTTGCCTTTCAGGGTATCGCTCAGCGACTTCAAGGGACGCTTATTGGTGCCCGTAATCACGCGTCCATGGCGGCCATTGTCGAAAAGGACATCAACAGCCTCCTGCAACATGCGTTTCTCATTGCGCACAATGATATCCGGCGCTTTGAGATCAATCAGGCGTTTCAGCCGATTGTTACGATTGATAACGCGTCGATAAAGGTCATTGAGATCCGAAGTGGCAAAACGACCGCCCTCCAAGGGCACGAGAGGACGCAAATCAGGCGGTAAAACCGGGACGGCATCCATGATCATCCAAGTCGGATCAACGCCCGATCTTCGAAAAGCGTCCACAATTTTCAATCGCTTGGCGAGTTTCTGTCGCTTGGCGATGGAACCGGTCTCCCGCACTTCCGTGCGAAGCTCATTGTAGAGGGTATCCAGATCAATATCCTCCAACATGACCTTTACGGCCTCAGCACCGATCCCGGCCTCGAATTTGTTGCCGTACAGTTCTAACGCCTCATGGTACTTTTCATCCGAAAGAAGCTGACCTTTGGTCAGGGGCGTTTCTTTGGGATCGATAACGATGTAGTTATCGAAATAAAGCACCTTTTCCATATTCTTTAGCGTGAGATCCAGCAGGTTGCCAATCTTGCTGGGAAGGCTTTTCAAAAACCAGATATGGGATACGGGTGTCGCCAACTCAATGTGCGCCATCCGTTCCCGCCGGACTTTGGACTGGATAACCTCAACACCGCATTTTTCGCAGATCACGCCCCGGTGCTTCATGCGCTTGTATTTTCCGCAGTTGCACTCGTAATCCTTGGTGGGACCGAAAATCTTGGCGCAAAACAACCCGTCTCGTTCAGGCTTGAAGGTTCGGTAGTTGATAGTTTCGGGTTTTTTGATCTCCCCGAAGGACCATTTCCGAACTTGCTCCGAAGAAGCTAGGGCCAACCGGATGCCATCATATCGTCTTGGATCGGTGGGCTTTGCGAAGAAATCGTATAACGTTTCCAAGGTATTCTCCTTAAATTATTCGCCTTCCAGCAACTGGATATCCAGTCCTAACGCCTGGAGTTCTTTGGTCATGACCCTGAAGGACTCAGGCAGGCCGGGTTCAAGGACATTCTGCCCTTTGACGATCTTTTCGTACATCCGTGTTCGTCCAGCCATATCATCCGATTTGACCGTTAAAAATTCCTGCAGGGCATAGGCTGCGCCATAGGCCTCCATGGCCCAAACTTCCATTTCGCCAAGTCGCTGGCCACCAAATTGAGCCTTGCCGCCTAGAGGTTGTTGCGTGACCAAAGAATAAGGGCCGATAGAACGGGCATGGATTTTATCGTCCACCAGGTGATGAAGCTTCAACATGTACATGGTGCCTACGGTAATCTTTTCGTCAAAGGGTTTACCGGTGCGCCCATCGAAAAGCTTGGCCTGCGCCATCTGGTCGTAACCCGCCTCTTCCAGAAGTGCCTTTATTTCATCTTCCTTGGCGCCGTCGAATACGGGGGTCGCCATGTGGACACCGCCGACATAATTCTCAGCGAACAACCGCAAGTCTTCAACACTCATTTTTTTGACTTCGGGCGCATTGGCCTGACCCGAAAAAATGCGCTCCAATTTCTCACGAAGGGCTTTAGTCTTATTCTCCTCCATGAGCATATTGATCTGATCTCCAAGACCTTTAGCTGCCAATCCCAGATGAATTTCAAGAATCTGGCCCACATTCATACGTGAAGGCACACCTAACGGGTTAAGCACCATATCCACCGGTTTACCGTTTTCAAAATAGGGCAAATCTTCGACGGGTAGAATTCTTGAAACAACCCCCTTGTTACCGTGCCGACCAGCCATCTTGTCGCCGACGGAAAGCTTCCGTTTCATAGCAACATAAACCTTGACCATTTTAATAACGCCGGGAGGCAGATCGTCACCTTTCTCGAAACGCGAAACCTGCTGCTCGAAGCGGTCCCGGACCGTTTCGCACATGCGCTGGTATTTTTCGATAATTTCGTGAATCTCTTCCGTTTGCTGGGGATCTTTGAGCACAACACCTTCGATTTGGGCCAGAGGGATGTCGCTTAGCGCCTCTTCTGTGATGGTTGCATTCTTAGCCACCACCACCTTCTTTCCCTTTTTAATGGAAGAGTAGCTTTTCTGGCCAGCCAGCATCTTTATCAATCGTTCACGAGCGGCAGATTCAATAATAGCGATCTCATCATCGCGATCTTTTTCCCGACGGGCAATCTCTTCGTCTTCGATCAACCGCGTACGATCATCCTTGCTCGCCCCGCGCCGCGAAAAAACCTTGGCGTCAATAACGATGCCTTGTACACCGGGTGGCACACGCAATGAGGTATCTTTGACGTCCCCGGCTTTTTCACCAAAAATGGCGCGCAGCAGTTTTTCTTCCGGTGACAACTGCGTCTCGCCTTTCGGTGTAATCTTGCCGACCAGAATATCGCCGGGTTCTACTTCAGCGCCTAGACGAATAATGCCGCTCTCATCCAGGTCTTTTAATGCTTCATCACCAACATTCGGGATATCTCGTGTAATATCTTCTTTGCCAAGCTTGGTATCTCTTGCTACCACCTCGAATTCCTCTATGTGAATCGAGGTGTAAACACCGTCGCGAACAAGCCGTTCACTGACGAGAATCGAATCCTCAAAATTGTAGCCACCCCAAGGCATAAACGCAACCGTAACGTTTTTACCCAGTGCCAGTTCACCTTTGTCGGTGGCGGGACCGTCCGCAACAATCTGGCCTTTACGGACCCGCTCCCCTTTTGTGACGATAGGGCGGTGGTTAAAGCAGGTATTCTGGTTACTGCGGACAAATTTTGATAAGTTATAAATAGTGACGGGATTGGCATTGCGATCGCCATTTTCGGCCAGATCGTGCCGGATCACAATGCGGGCTGCATCGACATCGACAACAACCCCATCACGTTTGGCCACAATTGCCACACCGGAATCCCTCGCCACTACGCCCTCGATGCCTGTACCAACCAATGGTGCTTCGCTCATCAACAACGGGACAGCTTGGCGCTGCATGTTGGATCCCATGAGAGCCCTGTTCGCATCATCATTTTCTAGAAATGGGATCAGGGAGGCCGATACGCTAACAAGCTGGTTAGGCGATATGTCCATCAATTCGATGCGTTCTCGCTCAACCATCATGAATTCACCCTCGACGCGAGAGGTAACGAGAGGATTTATGTAGCGCTTTTTTTCGTCCATGGGAGCGTTGGCCTGGGCAATGGGATGCTCCTTTTCTTCAAAAGCGCTCAAAAAACGCACCTCATCCGTCAGTTCCGCATCTTTGACAACACTATAGGGGGTTTCAATAAAACCATATTGGTTGACGCGGGCATAGGTGCCAAGAGAAACAATCAGCCCGATATTCGGCCCTTCCGGAGTCTCAATAGGGCAAATACGTCCGTAATGCGAGGGGTGGACATCGCGAACCTCAAAACCGGCCCTCTCACGTGTAAGGCCTCCAGGTCCAAGGGCACTGAGGCGTCGTTTGTGAGTCGTTTCGGATAAGGGATTGGTCTGGTCCATAAACTGGGACAGCTGACTTGTTCCGAAGAATTCTTTTACAACCGCTGAAACAGGTTTTGGATTCACCAAATCGTGGGGCATCAAGGCATCAACTTCCTGCAAGCTCATCCGTTCCTTAATGGCCCGCTCCATCCGAACAAGTCCAATCCTGTATTGGTTTTCCAGGAGTTCGCCCACGGCACGGACCCGCCTGTTGCCGAGGTGATCAATATCGTCCACAACACCTTGGGTATCACGCAACTCAACAAGGGTTTTGGCTGTCAGCAAGATATCTTCCTTACGCAAAATACGCAGGCTAATTTCACTGTTGATGCCAAGCCTTTGATTGATTTTCATCCGTCCAACGCCGGACAAATCGTAATAGGTCGATTTGAAAAACAAATTGTCAATAAAGTCCTGGGCCACCTCAGGGGTTGCAGGATTACCTGGCCGTAGGCGCCGATAAATTTCGATCAATGCCTCTTCTTTTGACTCGACTTTGTCGAGCAGTAAGGTTTTCCGTACGGCATCGCTACTGGTTACACCATCAATAAAAAGAACATCAAACTGTTTGACACCTGCGGCAGCGAGTTTTTCTTGGATATCTTCATCGATGGCTTCGTTGGCCTTGAAAAGCTCATCACCCGTCTTCGGATGAACGATCGAGCGCGCAAAAACTTTGCCGTCAATTTCTTCAGCACCTACAGGAATTTCTTGGGTATTGGCAGCCTTTAATCGTCTAATGGCGCGCTTCGTAAAAATACGGCCTTTCTTAACCAGCACATCTTCTGTCTCCGGATCCTTGACATCTCGGCTAGCACGCTGTCCCTTAAGTAATTCGGGCCTGAAGAACTTAAAATAGCGTTTGCCTTTTATGAAATATCGATCAGTGGTGTAAAAATAGTTCAGCAGATCTTCCGCACTGAAACCGAATGCTTTAAAAAGAATCGTTACTGGGAATTTCCGCCGGCGATCTATACGAATATGGACGATATCCTTGGGATCGATCTCCAGATCAATCCATGATCCGCGTACCGGTATGATGCGCGAGCTATAGATAATTTTACCGGAGGAGTGGGATTTCCCCTTGTCATGATCAAAGAAAACACCTGATGATCGGTGGAGCTGACTGACAACCACCCGTTCGGTACCATTAATGATAAACGTTCCTTTTTCCGTCATCAACGGAATGGTGCCGAAGTATATTTCCTGTTCCTTGATGTCCCGAATATTGGAAACACCTGTCTCTGAGTCCACATCGTAGACCACCAGCCGAGCCGTAATACGAAGTGGGATCTCGTAGGTCATCCCACGATGAATGCATTCTTCAACACTGTGCTTTACTTCTGCAAATCGATAGGAAACGAATTCCAGAGAAGCACTCCCGGTAAAATCTTTAATCGGGAATACCGATTTGAAAACGGATTGCAGACCGATCTCTTCCCGTTCTTCAGGTGGTATATCCATCTGCAGAAAACGGCTGTAAGATTCCCTTTGGACGCCGATAAGATCGGGTATTTCCACAATCTGGGGAATTTTGCCGAAATTTTTTCTTATCCGTTGTTTAATCGATGACTTTTCCGACATGGCTTCTCCACACATTGACGGGGGTTGCCGATATTGCTTTCAGGAGGGAGTCCCCTCCCTCCTGAACAGTGATGCACATTAAGACAAGTTTACTTGATTTCAACCTGAGCACCGGCTTCTTCAAGCTGGGCCTGGATTTTTTCAGCTTCATCCTTGGCCACACCCTCTTTAACGGCCTTAGGCACACTCTCGACCAATTCCTTGGCTTCCTTCAGACCAAGGCCGGTGATCGCGCGGACCTCTTTGATGACCTGAATCTTCTTGTCACCGAATGCGGTCATGACAACATCGAATTCCGTCTTCTCTTCTGCCGCGCCTGCATCCCCAGCCGCAGGAGCACCTGCCATCATGGCAACCGGCGCAGCGGCCGAAACACCGAATTTTTCTTCCATTTCCTTGACGAGTTCCGAAAGATCCAGAACCGACATATTGGCAATAAATTCAATAACATCGTCTTTTGTAATATCAGCCATCTTAATTAATACCTCCGATTTTGTAATTTCGATAATGCAGGGAATTTAATCTAAAGGTTAGAAAATCACGCCGCTTCTTTTTGATCTTTAATCGCATTCAACACATTCACCATGCGCCGTGGCACATCAGCCAGAGCCCGGACAAATCCAGTCGGCACAGCATTCATGGCGGAAAGAACTTGGGCCAGTAATTCTTCTCTGGACGGCAATTTGGACAAAGCGGTTATGGCATCCATATCCATGAGCTTACCGCCCATCACCCCGGCTTTGATTTCCAGTTTTTCATTATCTTTGGCAAACTGGGTCAAAACCTTGGCGGGAGCCACCGGATCGTCAAAAGACAATGCAATCGCGCTGGGCCCTTTGAACACATCAGCAAGAAGTTCAGCGTCGGTATCCTTCGAAGCCCTGGTGAGCAGCGTGTTTTTCACGACCTGGTATTCCACATTCGCCTCACTCAATTTTCGGCGAAGATCTGTCATCTGAGAGACATCCAGCCCCTTGTAATCCGTCACGATGACAACTTTGGTCGTGGCAAACTTTTCCTTTAGATCCTCGACAACTTTTTGTTTGTCTTCAATTTTCACGAGTAACGAACACCCCCTTTCCGAAATCCAAAAAAACCGGAGGAAACGACTCAATACACCTAAGCTGCCTCGGTAGGCCGGCCGTGCCGATTAAACACTCCGATCGTGAACCTACGGTCTTTGACAGGATTTTGTTGAGTTTACTGGAAATGGTCTTTGCAGCGCTTTCCGGGTGCCCTCCGTGCGGAACCGGCAACCAATCGGATCCGGTAGCAAACACCCATGGAAGGCCCCGGGCATATAGGTTAATTACTTCAATAGTTCCTTCACAAGGGCGGTGTCTACCTTAACACCGGGGCCCATTGTGGTAGAAATCGCCATCCCTTTGAGATAGGTCCCTTTGCTGGAAGAAGGTTTGAGGCGCATGATGGTTTCAAGAAATGCGGTAATATTCTGAACAATTTTTTCGACACCAAAGGAAACCTTACCCATAGGCGCATGGACAATGCCTGCTTTTTCAACACGGAAATCAATCTTTCCGGCTTTCAATTCATTGATTGCCTTGGCGACATCAAATGTGACCGTACCGGTTTTGGCGTTCGGCATTAATCCGCGCGGTCCCAATAGTTTACCGATTTTGCCAACGGTCCCCATCATGTCAGGTGTTGCAATGGCCTTGTCGAAGCCAAACCACCCTTCTTTTATTTTTTCAATGAGGTCATCATTGCCGACAAAATCGGCCCCCGCGTCCTGAGCCTCTTTCTCTTTTTCACCCTTGGCGAACACCAAGACTTTAACTTCTTTACCGAGTCCATTGGGTAACACCACGGTACCCCGAACCATTTGGTCAGCGTGACGTGGGTCGACACCGAGCCTAACCGCGACATCAACGGTCTCGTCAAACTTGGCATAAGAGGATTCCAACGATATTTTTACGGCATCTTCGAAATTCGAGGACGACGTATCCAAAACCTTGGTTTTGGATTCAGAATACTTTTTCCCCCGCTTCGGCATTTTCTTTTCCTCACTCCCTTTTTCTAAACGACCTCAATGCCCATGCTCCGAGCAGTGCCGGCAATGATGCGACAGGCGGCGTCCAAATCGTTAGCGTTGAGATCCGGCATTTTTAACTTGGCAATCTCTTCCACCTGAGTGCGGGTCACTTTGCCAACACGATCGCGTTTCGGGTCACCGGCTCCTTTGGCAACTTTGGCAGCCTTTTTGAGCAACACAGCCGCTGGAGGCGTTTTTGTGATAAACGTAAACGAACGATCCTGGAAAACTGTTATAACAACAGGAATAATCATTCCAGCATCATTCGCCGTGCGCGCATTGAAGGCCTTGCAAAAATCCATAATATTCACACCATGCTGACCCAATGCAGGGCCAATCGGCGGTGACGGATTGGCTTTACCCGCTTCTACCTGCAACTTGATCATTGCCATTACTTTTTTAGCCATCGTAGTTCCTAATCTTTTGCTGTTAAAGCGATACAGCCGTTTCTCAGATTTTAGTTACTTGAACAAAATCCAACTCAACCGGGGTCGACCGTCCAAAGATACTGACCAAAACCCGGATTTTTCCTTTTTCAGGATTGACTTCATCGACAATGCCATTGAAATTGGTAAACGGCCCATCAATAACACGAATTTCATCGCCTGCATCAAAGTAGAATTTCGGCTGCGGTTTTTCCTTACCCGCTTCCATGCGATTCAGAATCTGGTCGGCCTCTTTGTCCGATATGGGGGCCGGCTTATCGCGCCCGCCCAAAAAGCCAGTGACTTTGGCGGTGTTGTTCACAATATGCCATGTCTCGTCATCCAGCGCTAAGTTCACAAGAATGTAGCCGGGATAAAACTTGCGTGCCGATGTTTTGCGCTTCCCCTTGACAAGTTCGACAACTTCTTCCGTCGGGACAACGACTTCACCAAACTTATCCGGATGGGGAGATGTGGCAATCCGATCTTCCAAGGCCTTTTTAACCTTGTTTTCAAACCCGGAATAAACGTGAACGATATACCATTTCTTTTGGGCCACTTTGATCGCCTCTCGTTATTGCAAGACCAGCCGCACGAGTTTCGATAGCCCCATATCGACTATCCCGAGAAATGCTGAGATAATGAAAACCAAGGCCAAAACGACGACCGTTGAACCGATCGTCTGCTTTCGAGAGGGCCAAGCAACCTTCTTCAGTTCCACCTTCACTTCCCGCAAAAACTGAAGCGATTTATCAACGAGGCCTTTGAGCTTTCCACTCGATTCGCCCTTGGTTGGTCCACCTACCCGCCGGGCAGGCATGGAAGCTTTCTTTTTCGGCAAAGGAATTGCTGATTTATGCGAGGATTTCTCGGGCGCTGCAACGCTCGTATCCGATGCTGCCGCACCATTGCCCTTTTTCTTTTTTTTGGTACTAACGGGTTTTTTACGCTGTAACCGAGCCATGAATCTCCTAAGCCATCCACCCCGCAACAAGCTCGGGGAAAACCGCCGCCCTCTTGTTTTCGGTCAAATGCCGGGAAAGCGAAAGGTGGCAGGCCAGGAGGGATTCGAACCCCCAACACCCGGATTTGGAGTCCGATGCTCTACCGTTAGAGCTACTGGCCTGCATACCTTTCCCACTGTTGTCCGAACAAATAGTGGTCGATCCGCCCATCCGGTCCAAAGTTATTTGGTTTCGCGGTGGTTGGTATGTTTGCCACAGAACCGACAGTATTTGTTGAATGCCAGCTTGTCCGGCGTCGTACGCTTGTTCTTTGTTGTGGTATAGTTCCGCTGCTTGCACTCTTGACAGGCAAGGGTCACGATTATTCGCACCTGACAACTCCTTAAAGAAAATTACTCCACGATTTCACTAACGACACCGGCTCCTACCGTGCGGCCACCCTCGCGAATCGCGAAACGAAGCTCTTTCTCCATCGCGATCGGGGTAATCAGCTCCGCATCAATCGCCACGTTATCACCGGGCATGACCATCTCGATACCCTCGGGCAACGTCAACACACCCGTAACGTCCGTCGTCCGAAAATAAAACTGCGGACGATAACCATTGAAAAACGGCGTGTGACGACCACCCTCTTCCTTACTCAATATATAGCACTCCGCCTTGAACTTCGTATGCGGCGTGATCGATCCCGGTACCGCAACAACCTGGCCGCGCTCAACTTCATCGCGCTTCGTGCCGCGCAGCAACACACCGATGTTGTCCCCCGCACGCCCTTCGTCCAGAAGCTTGCGGAACATCTCAACGCCCGTGCACACCGTCTTGAACGTCGGGCGAATACCCACGATCTCAATGTTGTCGCCGACCTTGATGATACCACGCTCCGCACGACCCGTCACAACCGTGCCGCGTCCCGAAATGCTGAACACGTCCTCGATCGGCATCAAAAACGGCTTGTCGATATCACGCTCCGGATCCGGAATGAAACTGTCGATCGCGTCCATCAACTCGAAAATCGGCTTGGCTTCCTCGCTGTTGACATCCTCACTTTCCAAGGCCTTCAAAGCACTGCCCCGGATGATCGGCGTGTCATCTCCCGGAAATTCGTACTTCGACAAAAGCTCCCGAAGCTCCATGTCCACCAGCTCGATCAACTCTTCATCATCCACCATGTCACACTTGTTCAAAAACACCACGATCCGCGGCACACCCACCTGACGGGCCAGCAAGATGTGTTCGCGCGTCTGCGGCATCGGTCCGTCATCGGCCGCCACAACCAAAATCGCGCCGTCCATCTGCGCCGCACCGGTGATCATATTCTTGATATAGTCCGCATGTCCCGGACAGTCCACATGGGCGTAATGACGCGCATCCGTTTCGTATTCCACGTGTGCGGTCGCAATCGTGATCCCGCGCTCCTTCTCCTCCGGAGCCTTGTCAATCTGATCAAACGGGATGAAATCCGCCATGCCCTTCATGCCGTTCAATTTCGTGATCGCAGCCGTCAGCGTGGTCTTGCCATGGTCAATATGACCAATCGTTCCCACGTTCACATGCGGCTTCGTCCGCTCAAACTTTTGCTTCGCCATCTTCTCTTCCTCCCGTAAAAAGGCTTGAAACGTTTTTTATATCGCAAAAAGCATAAAAAGACGTACCGACGCCACACTGATTTATACGGTCGCCGTTTAGAGGAAAATGTGGAGCCCACGACCGGAATTGAACCGGTGGACCTCTTCCTTACCAAGGAAGCGCTCTACCGACTGAGCTACGTGGGCCCGAGACCAAATTGTATATCCCGCTAATGTCGTCGAAAGACCTGTCAACACTTCTGTTTGGAGCGGGAGACGAGGCTCGAACTCGCGACATTCAGCTTGGAAGGCTGAAGCTCTACCAACTGAGCTACTCCCGCCTAAATCAACAAGAAACGGCATCACAATTAGAAAACGTCCTATTGCTCCACCACGCATTTAACGTCTTGCAGGAAGCCCTGCAGTTCGACTGATTCGCGCCATAAACGAGAATCTCCTGCCACAGGCCCTCAATCAGGCTGGTGGTGGGGGGAGGATTTGAACCTCCGAAGGCATCGCCGACAGATTTACAGTCTGTTCCCTTTGACCACTCGGGAACCCCACCTTGAGATCAAACTGGAGCCAGCGAAGGGACTCGAACCCCCGACCCACTGATTACAAATCAGTAGCTCTACCAACTGAGCTACGCTGGCCCGCAAAACGCCGTCAAAATGTAATCAACGCGAGCTGGCACCAGCCGCCGATGATTGACCAAAATAAAACAATGTTATTTACCGACCTTTTTTCAAAATTTCAAGAAAAAAATGAGCCTGTTTATACAAATTTCTTGACGCCATACTGAATCACCTCTAACATCTCATTATAACTCGTAAATTTGAAAACTTGGCTTTACGTTTTGTTTGTAACAACAGACCAAATTACCGCATTGACAACATAATCCCCAATTCTTGTGGCGTAAAGGCAAATGGGACCGATACACCTTTTAATATAACGCGCTAAAGAGAAACCGTTGGCTACCGATATAGAATTCAGCGTCTACTATTCGAGCGCTGCAATCCTGCCTAACGGGGGCCTAAGGGCCCAAACGGGCCTTAACGGTCAAATGATTTGTCGATAACTCCTTGACAATCTGACGACGCATTGTATAACAACTCGAAGATACAGTATTTTCCAGCAATAGAATATTTAGATAAAGTGAGATGATTTTGAAACAAAATGAATTCCTTGCACTCCTTACAGGGTTCGGCTTACTGCTGACAGGCTGCACCACAACGATGATGGGCGTGGCAGCGCCCGATAATTTGCCTGTGAAGACGCCTGAAATTGTGACGGAGACAGCCCCTCCAAGTTATGTTGGTATCGATGAAAACGTTTACCATAGTATCACCGATGGTGAAACGGCTTCCGATACAGTCGTTTCGCCCAACAACGCTAAGAAAAGCGATCCACCGAATCTGTCGCTTGCGGAACCCAACCCCAAATCAGCCCAGGAAATGCTCGATGAAGCATTGGAATTTTGCCGCGACTCGCAGGATTACTGGCAAAGGGGCGAATTGGAAAAGGCTGTCGAGGCTCTGGATCAGGCCTACCTCATGATCCTGGAAGTCGAACCCGAAGATGACTTCAAGCTCATCCAGGAAAAAGAAGATTTGCGCTTCATGATTTCCAAACGCATCTTGGAAATCTACGCTTCGCGCAACATTGTGGTCAACGGCAACCACAACGCCATCCCCCTGGATATGAACCGCCATGTCCAGGCTGAAATCAAGCGTTTTACAGTGGGCGTTGAAAAAAATTTCTTTTTGAGCTCGCTCAAACGTTCAGGGCGCTATCGGTCCCAAATCGTAGCGGAACTGAAAGAAGCTGGTCTGCCCGAAGAATTGTCCTGGCTGCCCCTGATCGAAAGCGGATTTAAGGTCAAAGCCCTTTCGCGTGCCCGCGCGTTGGGGCTCTGGCAATTCATCCCATCCACCGGGTATAAATTCGGTCTTAAACGGGACCGCTATATTGACGAACGAATGGATCCTGACAAAGCCACCCGTGCCGCCATTGCCTACCTGAAAGAACTCCACAACATCTTTGGCGACTGGACCACGGTACTTGCGGCTTACAATTGTGGCGAAGGGCGAGTCTTGCGGGTCATCAAAACCCAAAACGTCAATTACCTCGATAATTTCTGGGATCTGTATGAACGTCTGCCAAGGGAAACGGCACGCTATGTCCCCCGCTTCCTGGCCACACTGCACATTCTCAACACGCCCGAAAAATACGGCATCGACCTTGCCCAGATCGATTCCCCCATCACCTATGAAACAGCAACGATCAACCGCCAGATCCATTTACGCGATGCGGCCAAGGTGCTGGGAATAACGGAAACCACCTTGCGCGAGATGAATCCGGAACTGCGCTACAAAATCCTTCCACCGACATCATATGATTTGAAAATTCCGACGGGAACCAGCAGTCAACTGTTGGCCAAAATCGAAAGCGTTCGCAAAACCGCGCTTCCCCAACCGGCCTATGTATACCATCGGGTCCGATCCGGGGAAACGCTGTCAACCATCGCACGGCGCTATCGAACCAGTGTAGCCCGCATCAAACGGGCAAACAATCTGCGGAGTTCCCATTTTATCCGCGCCGGCAAACGCTTGAAGATACCCCACAGGGGATACAGCTACGCCAGCCAGACGAAATCACCGCAAAAGCACTCTGGGCCTCTGCCGGATTACCATGTCGTTCGCCGAGGCGACTCCTTGTGGAATATCGCCCGCAAGTACGGCACAACAACACAAGCCATTCAAAAGCTTAATGGCCTCACTGGAACGCACCTTTATAAAGGGCAGCGACTTAAAATCGCAGTCACGCCAGCGCCACAGCAGACCGGAGACATGAAGACCTATCAGGTGCAATCAGGCGACAGCCCATTCAAAATCGCCCAGGCGCATCAGATGCCCCTTGACCGGTTCTTGAAAATTAACCGTCTTTCACCACGCAGCACCATCTATCCTGGGCAACAGGTTTATGTCGAATAACCGCAATAAGGTATCTCGGGATAAAGCTTGATGCTGGCATCGCATCTAAGGGACGGAAAGAGAAGCCAAAACGACCAGGTGATGGTTTTAAGCAGGCGTCCATCACCTGGGGACGATGGTTTGATCGAATTATTTTCTCCAGAAAACCATTCCCATCACAATCAACAATAATCCCACCGCAAAAAGGAAAATATACAGCGGCATGGTAAACACATAAACCAGCCAGTCATAATCAGCCGCCCAATACAGGCGTTCGTCTCCCACGATATCCACGATGGCCAGTTCACTCCAACCGCCGGGGGGCGCCCCCCAATCGCCGCTGTTGCCCTCTTGCATCAGGCTGGTAATGGCCTGAAATCCGACAATAACCAAACTCACCAACCACGCACACAAACCAACCAGCGTAAATTTGTTCATCTTCCTGTCTCCCTACCTTACCATGGGATAGCGCTACACAATCCTTTCGAATCCTATCTTTTATGCATAGCCTATCGGAATAAGTTCTGGAGATCAAGTTCGTATTCCATACGCCGAACAGACCATCTGTCAGTTTACCGGGTTTCAATCTGCCATTGGCGACCATCGGTTCGAAGACATACAGCACCATCGCGGTCCGTTCTGTAAACCGAGATATCCAATCCACGATAGCGTTCAAGGACGCAATCATGGGGAAAACCGAAACGATTCTGCCATCCCGCAGAGATAACCACTGCCTCCGGATGGACCGCGGCCAGGAAGCCCCTTGAGCTGGAGCTGCGGCTACCGTGGTGCGGAGCGACCATAACATTACTTCCCAGTGCCTCCCGGCAACAATGGACCAATTGCTCTTCAACCGTCTTTTCGATATCCCCCGGGAAAAGAATCGCACAAGACCCCATACTCAATTTCAAAACGATCGAATCATTATTGCCGTCTGCTTTTAACAGAGCGGGATGATGTTTTGATTCTTCTTCCTGCGGGTGCAAAATAGCCATATGAACACCACCGATAACCGTGTGTCGATCAAGTTGGGCGAATACGGGTACCATGACATCGCTGCGAATGACCGCAGCATAAAAGCGTCGAAAACTCTCCGTTGGGGCCTGGAGCCCTGTCCAAATCAATCGTTTAGGGTGGAAATGATCCAGGACATAGACCAAGCCGTTCATGTGATCCGTGTCGGTGTGACTCAATACAATGGTATCAATCTTGCGAATTCTCCGATATCGCAGGAAAGGTGCGACAATACGTTCGCCTACATCGAAAAAGCGGTTGCTGGTAAACCCGCCGCCATCTATCAACATGGTATTACCGCCCGGCAGTTCGGCAAGGGCGGCACTACCTTGCCCCACATCCATCACCGTGATACGCAAATCCGGGTGCCAAAGGCGCTCATAAGACCAATAAAAGGCATCAACCGCAAGAATGGCCACAATAATAAACGCCCCTATCCGACGCATCCGTCGCGCTATGCCGCGCGCGGCCATCAGCCCCAGGAACGCATAATACAAAAGGATCTCAATTGAGGTGGGGACAAAGGTTTCGATGGCAATGCCGTCCCAGCCATCAAGATACGTCATTCCCTCCAGCGCCCGGGACAAAACCCAGCCGGCCAGCTGAATACCCCAACCGGCGGCAGTTCCACACAACGGCAGGACAAAAAGAGAGGCAAGCCCAACTGGAAGAACGAACATGCCGACCAGAGGAACCAGAAGGCAATTGGTTGCCAGTCCCACTAGCGACACTTGCTGGAAATAAAGCATAACCAATGGCAGCGTACCGGCCGTGGCCCATACGGTCACCCATAAAAAAGTCTTTACGCGCCCCCCCCTTCGGGAGGCTCGACGTACCGCACGATCCGGTTCATTCGAACGGTTCGGCAGGCCTAAAACGATCCACACAACAGCCGCAAAGGATAATTGAAAAGAAATCGAGAATAGCGCGGGAGGATGCCAGATCAGCATCAAGAGTGCCGCGATAGCCAGGAAATTTAATGTATCACCATCCTTGTAGACAAAATAGGTCGATAAAACAGCCAAAACCATTATCAACGCCCTTTGGGTGGATGGGGACAATCCAGCCAAAATGGCATAGACAACAACCGGTCCGATGGTCAACAGCGCAGCCCCACGTCGGCCCCACCCACGATCCAGAATACCATCAAACCGGTTCAGCCCCCATTGGCACCCCCCTAGCACCAACCCGGCGATAATGCCGATGTGCAGGCCCGAGATCGCCAAAAGATGCCCGACCCCGCACCGATTAAACATCTGACGCAACTCCTGGGAAACGGCATTTCGCTCCCCGATCAAAAGCGCCTGCATGATTGCCTGGGCATTTTTATCCGGCAGGTGCGCAATCATATCCCGGGCCTTGGACCGGTAACGGTCCAACAAACTCGGTCGTGCCACCTCAGTGCCGGGCATGATGCTCAGGCGATCCGCCACGATAAAGGCCGATCCGAAAACCCGTTGAAAAATCATATAGCGCCGATAGTCAAAACCGCCGGGGTTGTTAAAATTTCGAATCGAACGGATTCGGCTTCGAAAGGCCACTCGAGTGCCGGGGCTGATGAGGGGAGGCGCATCGGCAACTGTGAGACGTATGCATCCGGTGACGGACTTTTCACGACCACCGTCCCGCAGTCTTGTGACCCTGATAATTAACCGTGCCCGGTCGAACCGGCGCGGCAGGACGCGGATGACCTGCCCCTGGATGTTCCAATGCTTTAAATCGGTATAATGGGAGATATGGTTTTCAGGAAGTTGAGCTGGTAGCCACGGGGAGATAATGGTGTAGCCCAAAACAACCAGCAGCATGAGAGGGGCAGAACGGGAATGACCGCCGCGGCCCCAAGCCAAAAGCATTCCCGCCAATGCCAGAAGACCGGCAGCAACTGCAAGCGGCATATATCCGGGCCAATTCCCGCCCAGAAAAATACCGCCCGTCAGCGCCAGAACAATCGGAATCAACGGGCGGTGGTAATAATTTGGGGCACCAGGCTCGAACGCGCTGATCCATTCCATAGACCAATGGCATCCCATTCACAGGTCTCCACCCAAATTCAGCTTTTAAAAGCCGCCCCCTATTAAAGGGCATTGAGTGTCCCTGATCAACAGTTCGCCGCCTGTTTGTATCTATCGAGCCACCACAGCGCAACCTCCTGCCGAAAGGATGTTGCGGGGTGGTTTGGGGCCAGCTTCGATCAAGGCCCGCCTTGCCGGGATGTTATCACCCCCCACCTTGGGGGAAGGACCGGCGTATCCATCAACGGGCAAAACCAGTGACCACCATCATCGGCAGCCAAGCCACCTTCAGGCTTTTTCCCTCCAGATCGAAGCACCGATTTGCCGCAATTTTTCTTCGATCCGCTCATAACCGCGATCAATATGATAAACACGGCTGATTTCCGTCGCACCCTCGGCCACCAGCCCCGCCAACACAAGCGAAGCGCTGGCCCGCAAATCGGAGGCCATGACCGGCGCCCCCCAAAGCGCTTTGACACCACGCACCACCGCCGTATCACCCGAAACCGTTATGTCGGCACCGAGGCGCCGCAGTTCGCTGACATGAATGAACCGATTTTCAAAAATGGTTTCCTTGATAATACTTTGGCCTTGGGCACAGGACATCAAGACCATGAATTGGGCCTGCATATCCGTTGGGAACCCCGGGTAGGTCTGGGTACGAACATCGACACTCTCGATGGGCCGATCAGCGGTTACCCTCAGGGTCGTCCCCTTCGGATCCAGATTGATGCCCGCTTGTTGCAGCTTGTCACATACGGCGCTGAGGTGATCCGGCCGGCAGTTGGTTAGCGTTACATCACCGCCGGTAAGGGCCGCGGCCGCCATAAAAGTACCGGCTTCGATACGGTCGGGAATGATCTCCGCCCGGGTCGGTTTGAGCTGGCTGACGCCTTTGATTGTCACCACCGAAGTCCCGGCGCCCTGAATGTCCGCTCCCATCTGAATCAAGACATCGGCCAGTGCGACCACTTCCGGTTCCCGCGCGGCATTGCGCAAGACCGTTGTCCCATCGGCCAACGCCGCCGCCATCATGATATTTTCCGTTCCGGTAACCGTCACCGTATCGAAATAGATGTCCGCCCCCTTCAGCCGCGAAGCACGCGCTTCGACATAACCGTGACGAATTGCGATGGACGCGCCCAGGCGTTCCAAACCCTTGAGGTGCAGATTGATCGGCCGGGCGCCGATGGCACAACCTCCGGGAAGCGAAACCCGAGCATAACCGAGCCGCGCCACCAGCGGACACAAAACCAGGATCGAGGCACGCATTTTCCGAACAAGGTCATAAGGCGCCTCGCTGGCGGCCAAATTGGCGGCATCAATGGTTACGGTATTCCCATTGGTAGACGTGCCCGCCCCCAGACTTTCCAGGAGCAGTAAAATACTCCGAATGTCCTGAAGATCGGGAACATTCGTATAGGTACACGCCCCTCCCGTCAGCAACGCCGACGCCAAAATCGGGAGGGCTGCATTTTTGGCCCCACTGATAGCGACGGTGCCCGACAGACGCTGGCCGCCTTCTACGACAATTTTATCCATTCAGCTATATTTCCTGTTGACCCTATCCGTTACGGAAACGCTGGAGATGGCAACGCTTCCACGGACTACTTCAATCATACGTTATGGCACCCGAAAACCAAAAAAAACGCTTCTTACCCCTCAATCGAAGGGGCTAAGAAGCGCTTTTCTGATCCAGAACATTTAGTGGTGATGTCCGCCTTTTCCACTGGTTGTAGCCAGGATCGCCTTAATGACACAAAACGTCATACCGGCGCCCAGAATACCCAGCGCATACCACAGCCCCCCCATAAACACCATGTGGGACATATCCCAAACCCACTCAAAATTAAATGGAAACATGTCATTGCCTCCTTGAAACCAGTTTAAGCCTTAGCCGGGGTCAATTCCGGTTCGGCATCCTCCCCGATTGCCTCCTGGGAATCCATCTCAGCCGCCACTGGGGTTTCCGGCTCCAAAGGATTCAACTCGGCTTCCTGGGGGAAAATCGGAAGATAACGGTAGGAAATCATGATCAAAATGACACCGTAAGCCACCGGAAGAATCGTTGTCGCCACTTCCTGCCAGCTCGGGTAGTACATCACCCAGGTATCAAAAGACATGACTGGAACCGCCATCACCTGCAGGACCATCACCCAGCGATTCAGGCTGACGCCGATCACGGCCAGCACGGTGGCAAGCGTCAACAATAAACGGTTGCTCCGGATTTTGGGTGTTACCAACATGAGTGCCGGCACGACCCCGCAGACCACGATTTCGGCAAAGAGAATCCAGAACCCGTATACCGGGTTATTGCTGTAGAATTCCTTGAGGGAAAAGCCCAATGCAGGTGCCGTCGTGGTCGCCCAATAGATGGTATCGATAATCTTGGCAATGATGTAGGTGAACATCATCCAGCCGGCAATTTTAGCCAATAACTGAATTGTGGCGTCCTTGACCAATTGTTTGCGGGCGATTTTTTCGGTAATCCGGGTCACCAACAGGGTGAAGCAGGGACCATAGGCGGCCGCCGACCAGGTAAACAGAAAAAAGGTCCACGGCCAGATAAAAAGATGTTCACGATAGGCAAACGGCCGGCCGAAGAGGACGCCGGCAACCCCGCCCAGCGAGCCCTGGTGAAAGAAGCTCAAAAAAGCCCCCGTGGCCGCAAACACCGCCATATACTCATGCATACTATGGCTGAGGTTGTGCACGAAGGGCACTTTGTCCAACTGGCGGTTCTCAAGAATAAGCGGAATGTATTCAATCGTTAACACACAAAAATAACAACTCAGGCAGAACGCCACCTCCGTCAACATGGAGTGCACGTTGGCATGCCAGAAAATAAACCATGAACGCAGGGGTTGACCGACATCAATGGCGAGGATCAGCAAAGCACTGCTGTAACAAATGAAACCGATCAAAACGGCATAGTTGATGATATTCTTCAGTTCGTCCTTGCCAAAGACGTATTTCAGCAGACCGGTAAAAAAGGCGCCGCCGCCCAACGCAATGACGGCCAGGTCCGCCCATATCCACAAAGCGAACCCATAGTAATCGTTCATGTTGGTCTGGTTCAAGCCCTTGAACCAGCAAAGGAACATGGCGTAAACGCCCCACAGCAGAACCGCACCAGCGATACCAAGCCCCAGTGCGAATTGCCAGATCGGGCAACGTTTGACTCCTTTGGGTATCAATGCAGAATCCATAAAACCAGTGCTCCTAATAAGGCTGTCGATTAATGGGTAGGACCAGTTTCTTTGAACCGGTCTCAGCTTCTTCGCCCAAGCCCAGGGCAATCAATCAATGGTGCGCCGTCTTCTGGTCCAGCAAATGCGGCTTGTGGCAGGCTTCCTGGACCCATTGCCTGCTGGAAAGATAATACACCTTGGGATTGGTCTCGAGTTCTTCTAAAAGCCGGAAAACCTTAGGATTACGGGGCCGACCGCCTTTGGCGGGATCCGGCTGGGCGATTTGGTGAACCTTGTGTTTCGGATTGTTCAAATCCCCAAATGTGATGGCACCCGCCGGACAGGCCTGGGTGCAGGCGGTTTGATATTCCTCTTCTTCAAGCTCCCGCCGGCCTTCCATATGGGCCTTCTCCAACGCTTTTTGATAGCGATGGAAACAAAAACTGCATTTTTCGACAATACCGCGCATCCGGGCCGAGACATTGGGATTGAGCGCTTTTTCCATCCCCTTTGGCCATACCGGATCCCACCAGTTAAAATAGCGCGCATGGTAAGGGCAGGCCGCCATGCAATAACGGCAACCGAAGCAACGGGTATAAATCTGGCTCACGATCCCGGTCTCCTGGTCATAGTCCGTCGCCGTGGCCGGGCAAACCGAGACACACGGTGAATGGCCTTCATGCTTGCCGGCACAGTGCTGGCAGGGACGGGGCAAATAACAAACTTCGGTATCAGGATAGGATTTTCCGTTGGTCAGCCGGTAGACCCGCAGCCAGGTGATGCTATCCAGTTTGTTGGATTCGTCCTTTTTAAACGGGACGTTGTTTTCGGCCATGCAGGCCACCATGCATGTGCCGCACCCGGTACACTTATCCAGATCGATGACCATGCCATAACGTTTGGGTTTACCGATATTGCCTGTGTGTTTCATCAGAACCTCATGCAGTTGAATTAGGCTTTCACCAGAGATGCAAGAATACCCCAGGCAGCGTCAAGGCCGGAGGCCGCGTCTTCAACCGATCCGATCAGATCATTGGCATTGATGCCCTTTTCAGCGAGATAGCCGTCAAAGGCCGTATGCCCCAGCCCCCGGGGGATGGCCACCAGCCCCGGCATCAAGCCATCCGACAGATGAACGCGTACAGTCGCGCCGCCCAAGGGGGTTTTCAAAACGGCGTAATCGCCTTCGCCGAAACCGGCCGCTTTAGCCGTCTCCGGGTTGACCTCGACGAAAAGATCGTTGCCTTTCAGGACCGTGTCGGAAACAATCTTGACAAGAAATGGCGGAGAGCCCACCGGGCCATTGGGAATCCGGACCGAGTCGTAGGGAATCAGCTTCAAGTTGTAGCTGCCATCGTCGCCTTCCGGCTGCGCGGGTGCAAACAGAACCTTAAGGTCACTGCCGGCAACGCCGAAATCGAATTTCCCCGAAGGCGTCGGGAACGCCAGAGACCATGTCTCCGGCTGATACCGGTTGTCCATCCAGAACCCATTCGCCGCCATTTCTGACCAACGGGAAGCGAGACCTTCCTGGAGGCAGGCTTCGAAATTCTCCCAGGGCATGGACGCGGCCACCGTTCCTCCCAAAGCCGCTGCGAGTCGCAGCAGGGCGTCGCCCGTATGCATCGTATCCCTCTGGGGGTCAACGACCGGTTGGGCCAACCCAATCATCGGTTGATGAAAACCGGAGGTATCCGGGACGTCTTCCCAGCGCTCCAGGTGACCGTGATTGGGAAGGATCAAATCCGCCGCCATGGCCGTTTCATCCATATGCGAGGCGAAACTGACGATAAAAGGAATCTGATCAAAAGCTTCGCGCACTTTCGCCACCCCGGGCGTGCTGAACAGGGGATTGGCCTCGTAAACAAACAGCGCCTTCAGCGGATAGGGGCGTCCTGCTGCCAATGCCTCCGGAACCCGATTGAACAACTGTTCGGCAAAGGGAAAGGCCGCCGTACCGGCACCGTCCAGGCGAGCCCTGGCAAGTCCGGCCTGGGCCGGGGCATCCAGGGCGGGAGCCGACCATCCGTCCACTGCGGGTCGGGGCAACGCCCATACACCGCCCGGCCGGTTGATGTTGCCCACCAGCGCATTCAAGGCGTGAACCGCCACGGATTCGCCCAGCCCTCCCGGTACAGTTCCCTGACCGCGACCACACAGCGCCATGGGATGCCGGGCCCGGGCAAATTCCCGGGCCAGCGTCACGATCGTGGACTGGTCAACACCGGTCTGTTTGGCAACATTCCCAGGGCTGTAGGCACTCAACACCGCGCTGCGGAATTCGTCGAATCCGGTGGAAAAATTATTGACGAAGTCGTAATCGTAAAGGGATTCTTTGATGATGACGTAGGCGATCCCGAGGGCGAGAATGCCTTCGGTTCCCGGGGTGACAGGAATCCACTGGTCGGATTTGGCCGCCGTGTTGGACAAACGCGGCTCGATTTGTTTAACGGTCGCCTTGCGCTCCTTCCAGACACTGTTGGCATGAATCATATACGCCGTATTGCCCCAACCCTCGATGAGACCACTGCCGAAACTGAGGACATAGTCCGCGTTTTCCAGGTCGAATCCCATGCGGCCATCGACACCATGCATGCGTTTCAGGGTCATGTCAAAGGCATCCATCATGGATGGCGTGACCATGAAGTTGGGCGATCCGTAAGCCGTCAGGAAACGTTTCAGCAATTCAGCCACGGATCCGTATTTGCGGCTGGAAAGACAGGCCACCGTTTCCGGTTGACCGGCCTGGCGGATCTCCCCCAACTGTTCGGCAACCATCGACAGGGCCTCTTCCCAGGATATCCGCGCCCACTGGCCGGCGCCGCGGTCCCCCACGCGTTTTATCGGGTAAGGGATCCGCGTAGGGCCATACAGCATTTGCATCCCGGAGGCACACAGGTTGCATACGCCGCCCTGGTTGGTGGGATAGTTCTCCCGTCCTTCGATTTTGACAACGCGGTCGCCAACTTTGCGCACGGTGACACCGCAGCCACCTCGGCAAAGCGTACTGACGGTATGGGTGAAGGTATTCTCACCGTCCAACGGGTCGGGCGTCCACGGCCACATCTGGGTCCAGATCGCCAGGTCGTCCTGAATTTTCCAGGGCAACGGCGTCAGGGCCGTTCCCACGGTACCGCCGACACTGAGCGCTAAAAAACTTCTTCGGTCTATTTTCATCGACATACCCCTTGTCTCTTGCTGGAATCTTCTTAAACCATTTGCGGATCGTTATTTATGGCAGACAAAACACCCGCCTTTACCCGTCTGGACACTGGCCTGGCGAACGCCTTCTTTGACATGGCATTCAGCGCAATCGTCCATCTTCATACGATCCCAGGTATTCTTTTTAAAACCACCGATGTTCTTGCCCCAGATATTGCGACTGTAGAGAGAGATACGATTTTGTTCATATACAGGCAATTCAGTGGATTCACCGATATGACCGTGGCAGGTCACACAGTCCATGTTGCCCATTTTGACATGGGCAACATGCGAGAAATAGACGCATTGCGGCTGTTTCGAATACACCAGCCAGGGGACTTCCCGATCCTTCTGAACGTATTCTTCGACAAACCGGATCTCATTTTCCGTGTCACTCTGGACCTCTTCGTGACAGTCAATACACTGCGCCAGCGTCGGCGCACCAGAAAAGCTGCCGTCGTCGCGGAAAAAGTGACAGCTCTCACATCCGTCATCAACCAGTTCCATGTGCTGGACATGATTAAAGTCAATGGGCTGTTTCTTCTGGGAATACAACAGCTTGGGGAAAACAACCCACCCCACGACAAGACTGAGAGCCAATCCGATCATAAAAAACAGAATGATCGGGCCGCCGGTCTCGCTGGCAGTCGGCATCTTTTCCTGACCATCCGCGGCAACATGTTTGGTGTCGTCTACTTTACTCATGGAAACTCCGTCTGGCTGTTGAACAGAAAAAAAATCCCTTCAATCGGCACACCGATGCCGGCATGAAACGCTTGAATGATACAAGTCAATGGAACCATTCTCAGCATTCCCACCGTCGGTCACCAAAATCAGGGATCCTCCCCACCGTTCTTAAGTTGGTTAACTTGGGCCAAAAGTAATCAGTTGTCTTCGATTTCCGTGTCCCTCATAAAGAAAACCATCCACGCCCGTCGGATGCAACAGGGCGGACGGCTATAATTCCCGAATGGCCGTGCTCGCAACGAGGCCATTTTCAATCCATTGATTTAGAGTCAAAATTTGTTTTATCTATCCTTCCGGCGGCCAAAATGTCAAGTCAAAATCACTGTCCCATGGCCCCGTAACTGTGAAGCCCCGGCAGATAGTTGACCCCGAAATAGGTAAACAAAACCGCCAGAAAACCAACGATCGACAAGATTGCAATCCGATTGCCGTGCCAGCCGCGCATGAAGCGTGCATGCAGCAGGGTGGCGTAAACAAACCAGGTGACCAACGACCAGGTTTCCTTGGGGTCCCACCCCCAGTAGCGCCCCCAGGCGGAATTGGCCCATACGGCACCTGTGATGATGCCGGCCGAAAGGAACAGAAACCCGAACATGACCAGTTGATGCGTCAGTTCGTCCATCAGGCGATCGGAGGGCAGCCGCTCCAATATCGCCGGTCCGCCAAAGCGGCGCAGCAAATAGAGCAGGCTGATACCAAAGGCAATGGCGAAAGAAGCATAGCCGATGAAACACGTGAACACGTGGGCAATCAGCCAGTTGCTTTTCAGGGCCGGAATGAGCGGCTGAATCTCACTGGGTTTCAGGGACGCGTACGCCAGGGCACCGACAGCCAGAAACGAGCCGATAAGGCCGATGATGCGATTCCTGTATTTCCACTCCACAAACAAGTGCAACAGTATGATGCACCAGGCAAAAAACACGAGGGATTCATAAAGATTTGACAAAGGGGCGTGACCGATACCCATGCGGTAGGACTCCACCCATCGCAGAATAATGCCCGCCGTATTCCCGATGAGTCCCAGGGTGGCCACCACCGTTGCCATGCGTCCGGCCGACGGCTTTTTAAATACCCACTCAAAAAGATAAAGGAACGCCGCCAATCCGTAAACGAATGTGACAATGGAGAGTATATGGGAACTGCTCATGGTATTTCCTTATTATATTTTCAGAGTTTTAAACATGGATGGCATTGGATCCAACCCGTCGCAGGGCCCTAAAGCGATTGGAGTCGCGCACTCAATTGCTCGGTTTTTCTCTCCATCCCCAGCTTGTTCCGATCCGCAATACCGGCCACGGCCACATGGGTCTGCCCCTCCCTGGCCGTCAAGATCACACACACGGTCTGATGGGACATGAAAAAAGTGATGATAAATCCGACAATCATGCTCACGAAACCGGTATACACCACCGGAACCCCCGGGTCTTTGGTGACTTGGAGACCCGTGTAGTAGCGTTCGGCCTCTTCCTCGGGTTTGAAGTCCCGGGTTTTCTGTCCGAGAATGGTAAACAGGAAAGAGCCCCCCCGCATTTTATCGAAATTGGGAAAATGCAACGGCAAAAGGACCTGCTCGGCCGGGCCTTGGGGTGATGCAATTTCGAGCAGCAGACCGGGCCCCAGATTCTGACCACCGAATGTCAGCGCTTCCTGGAATCCGGCTATTTTCACCTGACCGGCGCCGTCCGGCAAATCGAATTGCGTTCCGATGGCCACTTTACGCGTCAGCGAGCGGCCCGTTGCCTTTTCGGTGACTTTCAGTTCCACTTCCTCGGGCGGTTCCACATGCCTGTGCCGGTCCTCGGGTGCCATCTTGCCATAACTGGACTGGAACACGTTAATGCCCCGGTAGCGCAAGGGGTCGTTGACAACGATATCCTTCTGCAACGCCACCTGGCCGTTTTCAAGAACGGTCAGGCTGGAACGGAACTCCTTGGGGGCGCCATTGGCATAGAAACTGACATCAAAATCATCACATCGAATGGCAAAAGGAAGTTTTAAGGATTGGCCGGTTTGCCGGAGAAAGATGGTTTCAACGGTCTCATTTTCAGGGATATTGACAAACCCTTCAAAACCGAGAATCGAGCCGATCAAACTCCCCAGCAGGAGAACAACAATACTGAAATGGACGATATAGACACCGATACGGGTCCAGCGCCATTTTTCGGCAAACAAGTAGGTCCCCTCATCGGTTGTTTCCGTGTGGGTATATCCGAATTTCCGTTTCAGGACCGGCGCGTAAAGGTCCTGCAGCTTTTCGGGGCTGCGTTCATCATCGAATGTCCATCGGGTTTTGACCTTTTGGAAACGCCCCGGCCGGAATGGCGGTTTTTTCACAAACAGGATCTTGCCAATGGAAGCCAGCCGTTCAATGGAACATATGATGATATTCAACACCAGCAGAATGATCAGCAGGCGGAACCACCAGGACCGGTACATGTCAAAAAAGTCGAGGGCCGACAACAACCGATAACCGAACTCCCCGAAAGCCTGCAGGTATTCCATCGGTTGTTTGTTCTGCGGGATAAATGTACCGATAATCGATGTTGCTGCCAGAGAAAGCAGCAAGATGACGGTTAACCGTACCGAAGCAAAAAATCCCCAGATGGTATCCCAGATACCACCCGAGGCGTCCGACTTGCGCATGTGGATTCCTTTCCCTACAAGGCCATCGCGTCCGGCAAACGCCCCCGACAAACTGACACGCACGCTATCCTGCGGCTACCACTAGATGGGCCGCTCGCCGTCTGAACGACGTGGGTTCATCACCTGCGGGGGATCATTTTTACTGCGACGCGATCCTAAGATGCGGGTTTCCATACCATGACATCACCCGCCAGGCAACACGCTTTGCCCGTATCCCCGGAACGTATCACGAACCGCCCGCAGCGTGAGCCCGTACAACGGCAAGCCTGGAAAGATCAAGGTACTGGCGGGCCACCTTTTCGATATCCTCCTTCCGAATGCCAGCGTAGTCACTGGCGATCGTCCGGCTCCAATCCAGCTGAACCGGGTGGTAGGAGGCCCCCGCGAGGACCGTCTGCAGCCAGTATCGGTTTTCACGAAAGCGATCCTTGATCCCCGTCAAGGTGGGTTCCAATGCGCGCTGCAGTTCCTCGGAAGATATGCCGTTTTGGCGCAGGTCGCGAATGAGGTCCCGAACTTCGGCGCTGATCGTATCCAACGCTTCCGGCTCCAGGGGGATATAGATGATAAAGAGACCATAATCGGGGTAAGCACGGCTGGGCCAACTGTAAGCCCCCGGTGAATAGGCTGCCCCCAGATTCTCGCGAACCCGCACCCGCAATCGCTCCGACACGATTTCCGCCAGGATGTTCAGTCGTCGCGTGCGGCCGATTTCCCAGACATCATCCGTCGGGAAAGCCATCACCAGCAAGGCCTTGTTGATGCGGCTCAAAACAGGGACATCCATCTGTCGGGCATCCGGAAAGACCGGGCCTGGCCTATCAACCGCCCCCTGATGCTTTGGCGTTCTGTCGGGAAGGCTGCCCAGATAACGTGCCGCCAGGCGAGTGACGGTCACCCGATCCACGTCCCCGACCACCGACAGCTCCATGGCACCCCGGCGCAAAGCCTGGCCAACCCAGTCATCCATATCCGTCGCAGAAAGGGCGTCGAGTTTGGACGGCGCTGGCATACCGAAACGCGGATCGTTCCCGCTCAGGAAATGCCAACCCCAAAGGTTCATACTGCCATCCACCGACTGGCGCATGGCCAGATGGGTCTGCCGGTACCGGCTGAGCGCCAGCTGCCAGGCATCTTCACGAAAAACAGCGTCCGCGATGTGGGCCTGCAGCAGTTGAAACATGAGCTCCATTTCTTCGGGCACAGTGCGACCCTCGAAGGTGAACCGATCGTCACGCAAATGGAACTGCAGTTCCGTTTTTGTGCCCGCCATCGCTTGGTCCAGCGCCTCTTTGTCCAATCGATCGAGTCCGCTTTCGTTCACCACCTCCTCGGCCACAACCGCCAGGGCCGCCTTGTGGACCGGCACACCCGATCGCCCTTTGCCGAAAGAAAGCACAAACTGAACCTCTCCCTCGGTATAATCCGTCGGTTTGAAATTGACCCGGATGTCGTTTTCGAAGCGAACCATGGTCACACCGATATCCGCATGTTCGCGGCGCTCGGCAATGCGCCCCGCTTCCTGGGGGCGTTCCAGATAGGGGAAAACCACCGCGGGTGCCGCCACCGGTGGCGAAACCGCTTGGGCCTGCGACTGGTTAAAAACAGCGACGATTTCATCTTCCGGAGCCCCTGGCGACGCAATCTCGGCGTTGCCGGTAACCAGAACCAGGCGATGGTTTCGGTTCCACACGTCACGTAGCCGCGTCAGCAGATCTTCACCCGAAGCCGCCGCGACAATCGACTCGGCAAACCCTTTTGTCTGTTCGGGTGACTGGAAGACCTTATCCGCCGATACGGCATGGATCAATTCGCGCGCCAGGGTAGCGTTTTCCCTTGTCGACGCCTGATCCACGGCCAGCTCAAGTCCGCCGATATATTCCTTTTTGACCCGTTCAATCTCGTCGGCCGTGAAACCGTATTCCAACGCCCGGCGCAGTTCCTGTTCCACCAGCATGAGAGCTTCCGGCCAGCGATCGGGCTCGCAGTCAGCCGCGACATAGCCATAGCGCACCTGCCGCAGAAATACGCCGCTGCCGGCACTGGCGTCCGTGATGGGAGATCCGGTTTGATTGAGTCTGCGCTTCAGGCGATGGCGGATGATCTGGTTGGCCAGATATGCTTCGATCTCCTCTTGCCGCAAGGCGGCATTATCTGTTGGCTTGGGCGTATGCTCCAGCACCTGCAGGGTTATCGAAGTGCTGCCAAGTTCCGACTCATAGTGGTAAAATGTCTTCAGACCGTCATGCACAATCTTCCCCGTTTCGGGTTGATTAGTCGCGGGCGCGCGGGCGGTCATAGCGGCGAACTGTTCCTCGACAAGTCGGCGGGCAAGTACAGGATCAAAATCACCAACCATGATCAAGATCATATTGTCGGGTCGATACCAGGCATCGTAAAACGATTTAAACACCGATCGATCGGCCGATCGAATCACCGATTCAGTGCCAATGGGAAGACGGGCGGGGAAAAGCGTTCCGGCCAGTTCGAAGTCCAGAGACGCCACATAAGCCCGATAATCGGCCGAGTCCCGGGCGCGCTTCTCCGCAAGAATGATCCCGCGTTCACGGTCGATCTCGGACGTCAGGAGCAATGCCCCCTCGGCATAATCCTGCATGACCCGAAGGGCTTCCTGCAAGCTCTGCCGGTCGGACTGCGGCAAGTTGATATCGTACACCGTTTCGTAGAAGCCCGTGCGTGCATTGGCATCCGGCCCAAACGCCATCCCGATTTTCTGGAAATATTTTACAAGCTCACCCGGAGGAAAATGCGTTGACCCGTTAAAGAGCATATGCTCCAGGAAATGGGCAATACCCCGCTGTTCATCGGATTCATGAAGGGACCCGGCCCGAACGACCAGGTGCATACTCGTGCGGTCTTTCGGTTTGCCGTTGGGCATCAAAGCATAGCGGAAACCATTGGCCAGCCGACCAAAGATCACCTGCGGATCCGGTGCCAAATCGGACTGTTCATGCGGCCATGATCCGGCGAATTCAGGCGGGGCGCTTTTCGCCCCGGGGACCGGTCGGTCCTGTGCCGCCGTGGGTTCATCGTTCTTTCCTGCTATTGCCGAAGCCGCGGACATCGCAACCGCCAATCCCACAAGGAGGATAACAACCCAAAAACGCCGTTCTATCGCAGTGTTTCGCCAGTCCATTCCATTTCCTTCCCATCATCCGGTTTGCCAACCGGGGATATTCACAATGTTGCCCTGCCATCACTCACAATCAGATTAGCCGCAAGCTACATAATAAGGACGGACAGGCTCATGACAACATGGGGGCACGATGTTTTCGACGGAAAAGGTGTGCAAGGCAATGGCAGGGGAAGGACGGAACATAATGGCACCGTATAGGAAATCAGCACCGCTGCCAATTGTTGCGGCAAAACCGGAAAAGCGCGGCACAAACAGGGCATGTTAACCGCAGGAATGGAGACAGTAGATTAAAGAAGCCCCGTCAAGCTCTGCAGATGAGCCTTTCGTTAAAGACAAATCAGCCTGCCCTCATTGAGAGGGCAGGCTGATGAAAATGACGGGTCGCTTTTCATGAATATAAAAAAGGCGGCTCTGTAAAGGCATTCTTGGGCTGCCTTTATCACCGGATTCCCGGAGCTATCCAAAAACGTGACGACTTTATGGCTAACGGCACACAGGTCTATTTTTTAACGTAGAGACCCCGTGATTTGGCCACGATCTTTCCACGCGTGGAAAGTTTGTAGAGGGCATTGCTTAACTGGCGTGGAGAAAGTCCTGTTTTTTGCTTGAGCTGGGCGATGGTGGCACCGTTGCGGGCTTTCCCAATGACACCGTAAACTGCATCGAGTACGGTCGGCTTTTTAGCGGCTGCTTTTTTGGGGGCCGCCTTGGCTGTTTTTTTGGCCGCAGGCTTTTTGGCGGCGGGCTTTTTGGCGGCGGGTTTTTTGGCCGCTGCTTTTTTGGCAACCGTTTTTTTGGCGGCAACCTTCTTGGAGGTGGTCTTCTTGGAAACCTTTTTAGCTTCAGCCTTCATCAATTTGTCTACCTTGGCCGTTGCCTTTTCAACCTGTTTGGAAAGCTTTACCAATTCTTTGGACACCGCTTTCAGCTGTTCTTTTAATTTCTTCATCTGACATATCCTCCTTCTTCTATTCGATTAATCGGTGCCTGACAGTGTCGAAGCTAATACAAAGAATATATAAAGTCAACTCTATCATCAATAAAAAAAGCACATTAGGCGAGGTTGCAGCTAACAATTCAGGCACGGTAAGGATTTACAGAATATCTTCCTGAAAGGACACTTACAGTAGATAAACTATTGAAATTTTTATTTTTATTCGAAATCTACATTTCCAAAGCTATCCGCAACCTCACACAAGTATAGATACAAAAGGCCTAAAACGTATCTCCGAAGAAAAATAATTCTCAATCTTTGGGTATGCGATGGAGTAGATCACTTCCTGATTTGCTCCGGCAGACCTCTTTCCGGTTTCCGGGATCCCAGTCACAAACCCTAAATGACGCCGTACCCCAACGCCATATGGACATTGACAAATCCGGGGGCCTGTGGAAGAACACGCAGGCATGATCTCAATGGCGGGCATATCATCACTATGGCCCGGCTAAACATGATTGCCCTTCCGCCCGACACCATCGCTCGAGCCTTGTCTCAAGGTCGTTGACGTGTACGCAAGCGGAGAAAGACAACGGGAATTTCATGCCACGAACGCTTAGAAAACAATTTCGTGCAGAACTCAATGCCGCCCAGTTTGAAGCGGTTTTTCATGACGAAGGGCCTTTGTTGGTAATTGCCGGTGCGGGAAGCGGAAAGACGCGGACACTCACCTATCGCGCGGCACGGCTGGTACAGGAAGGTCATCAACCGGAATCCATTTTATTGCTGACATTTACACGCAAATCAGCGGGGGAAATGCTGCAGCGCGCCAGTCGCCTGCTGGATGACCGCTGCCACCAGATTGCCGGCGGAACGTTTCACTCGTTTGCGAACAGCATGCTCAAACGCTATGCGGCGGCGTTGGGTTTTCCCAACAGCTATTCCATTATCGATCGACCGGATGCGGAAAGCCTTATTGGATTCGCACTTAAGGAAAAAGTCGACATTCCCAAACTCGGCGCGTTCCCCCGCAAAAAAACGCTGGCAGACATTTTCAGCAAAGTCGCCAACAAAGATGCTTCACTGGAAGATGTGGTCGACATGGAATATCCTCATTTTTTCCCCTATCTGGATATCCTGCAGGAAATACAGAACGGCTATAGCGAACTGAAAAAGCAACAAGCCCTGATGGACTACGATGACCTCCTGAACAATCTTTTGCTCCTGCTGGATCAGCATCCCGACATTCGCGACCGCGTTACGGCACGTTATCGCCATGTCATGGTGGACGAATACCAGGACACCAATCACGTGCAGGCCCGCATTGTTCAACTCCTTGCCGGTGACCACCGCAATATCATGGTTGTCGGCGATGATTCCCAAAGCATTTATTCCTTCCGGGGTGCCGACTTTCGCAACATCATGGACTTTCCTGTCCTTTTCCCCAACACACGAATCATCACGCTTGAAGAAAACTACCGCAGCGTTGAACCCATCCTGACATTGACCAACCGACTGATCGACCAAGCGATCGAGAAGTATCCCAAGACGCTTTTTTCAAAACGGGCGGGTCGCCATGCACCCTGCCTGGTACATACCGGCAGTGAAAACAGCCAGTCCCGCTTTGTCGTCGATAAAATCCGGGAATTGTCCGACTGTGGCATACCGCTCAACGATATTGCCGTTTTATTCCGTGCGGGCTTCCATGCGTTCGACCTGGAAGTGGAATTGACACGCGAGGGGATTGACTATGTCAAATACGGCGGGTTTAAATTCATGGAATCTGCCCATATCAAGGATGTCCTGGCGCACCTGCGTATCCTGACCAACCCCTATGACCGCCTGAGTTGGTTCCGCATTTTACTGCTGGTCGACAAAATCGGTCCCAAGTCGGCCCAAAGCCTTTATGACCACCTGCGCCATCAAGAGAAAGGCCTGGGTGGTTTTCTGGAAGACGAATCCAAGATGGCGCAGAAACCGGGCATTCGACAACTCAAAGAACTCATCGTGGCCGTTGATGACATCACCTTGTCGCCGTCCCAGCAGGGAGAGCAGATTCTTGCCTATTATCAGCCGATTTTGAAGCAACGGTTTGACGATCATCCCAAGCGCGCCCGGGATCTGGAACAGCTTCTGGCCATTATGGAAACCTATGACCGTCTGGATGAATTTCTTGAAGATATGACTTTAGAGCCCCCAACGACGACGGTTTCGGGCGCCTTCGGCACCACCGATACCGCTGAGGATCACCTGGTCCTTTCAACCGTACACTCGGCCAAGGGGCTCGAGTGGCATACCGTTTTCATCCTCTGGGCCCTGGACGGACGTTTCCCCTCGCTGATGGCGACGGAAAACGAGGGGCAGCTCGACGAAGAACTGCGGCTGATGTATGTCGCCTCGACCCGTGCCCGGGAACACCTCTATTTCATGTGCCCGGGCCAGGTGTATGATCGTATGTCCGGCATGCTCTTGAGCCAGCCCTCCCGCTTCCTTGCCGACCTCCCGGAAACCATTCTGGAACGCCAATCCGGATCCATCTGGTAACAGGCAACGCCTTTCGATCACCCCGGGGGGAAACTCCGCGTCGTCATGACCGCCCTTTTCTTTGTTAGGATTTGATTAGGATCCCAAGGCATGCTAATTCAACGGCACAGGGGTCAGGAATAAACCGACGGGAAATCTTCAGCGCATGCTATCCGAGTCACTGGTTCTGATTTTCGGTTATATTGTCGGATTTTACATGTCGTGGAATATTGGCGCCAACGACGTTGCCAATTCCATGGCGTCGGCCGTGGGTGCCAAAGCCATCACCATCCGCCAGGCGGTCTTCATCGCCGGTATTCTGAACTGCGTAGGGGCGACGGTGATTGGTGCCCATGTCACCAACACCATCCGCAAAGGCATTGTTTCAACCGAAATTCTTGCCGATCCGCACCTGGCCCTGATCGGCGCATTTTCAGCCCTTCTGGCGGCCGCGCTGTGGGTCAGTTTTGCCACCTGGAAATCGCTCCCGGTATCGACCACCCATTCCATCGTCGGCGCCATGATCGGATTCGGGATCATGGCCGGCGGTGTTTCGGTCGTCAACTGGGGCAAGCTGGGGGCCGTCGTCGCCAGTTGGATCATTTCCCCGGTCTTCAGTCTCATTATCGGCTGGGGCATGTTTAAAATCATTGTCAAACTGATTCTTCGAAAACGGGATGCCTTTCGCTGGGCGTTGCGGCTTGCGCCCGTATTTATCGGACTGGCGGTATTGGTGGTGGTGCTGTCGTTCCTGTTCAAGACACCGCTGGGTAAAACCTTATCCGTGAATACGCCCCAGGCCCTTCTGCTTGGGGCCGTCCTGGCGACACTGGTGGGATTTAGCGGGCAGGGCCTGCTCAGGCACTTCGTGTCACCCACGGATAACGGCACCGAGGAAATCTTCCGCAAGATTCAGATCGGCACCTCGTGCTATGTCGCCCTGGCCCAGGGGGCCAATGACGTCGCCAATGCCATCGGGCCGCTGGCCGTTATCTATTTCCTCGTGAAAACCGGTACCGTTGGCGCCACCGTGCCGGTGCCCATCGTGCTCCTGCTCTTTGGCGGCATCGGCATCGCCTGCGGCATCGGCATGGCCGGCCACCGGGTCATGGATACGATCGGCACCAAGATCACGACACTGACCAATACGCGCGGTTTCTGTGTCGATTTCGCGGCCGCCACGACGGTTCTGATGGCATCGAAAATGGGATTACCCGTATCCACCACCCATGCGGCGGTGGGTGGTGTTTTGGGCGTAGGGTTGGCCCGGGGGATCGAGGCCGTCAACTTCCGCATCATGTATCAGATTGTTTTTTACTGGATATTAACCGTTCCCGCCGCCGCCTTGACCAGCATGGCCGCGTTCAAATTATTGGAACACCTCATGTAAATTGGGGACGATTGTCAAAAGGAGAGCATCATGCGTATTCCCTTTTTATCCTCGTTTGTCACCTCGCCCTTCGAGGGTCTGCTGGAACACGCCGAGAAAGTCAAAGAATGCGCCTGGGCCTTCCAACAGGCCATCGAATGCCACATCTCCGACCGCTGCCGTCAATTCGAGGAACTCCGCCGGGAGGTCAGTCAACTGGAAAACCAGGCGGACAGCATCAAACGCCGCATCCGGGGGCATCTGCCCATCGGCACATTGATGCCGGTCAGCAAATTCCAGCTCTTCCGTTATCTGCGCGAGCAGGACCAGGTCCTGGATGCCGTCAAAGATTCCTTGAACTGGATATCCTACCGGACCGAACCCGGCATTCCGGAAGAAGTGCATAAAGATTTTTTTTTACTGGTGGATGCCGTTATCGACCCGCTGGAAGAATTGAGCCGTATGGTGGCAGGCGCCAAACATTATTTTGAAACCTACTCGGAAAAACAACGGGTGGCGGTCAAGGAGATCATTCAGAAGGTGAGATCCCAGGAGCATGAGGCGGACAAGGCGGAAGCAGCCATTAAGCAGCGCGTATTCAACATGGACATTGATCCGGTGACCGTATTCCACATGATCAGGCTGGCCGAAACCATCGGCTCCATCGCTGACCATGCGGAAAATGCCGGCGACATGATGCGGGCCATGCTTTCCCGCTAAAAACGGTTGGCGGGACACGGACGGGCCAACCGGAGGCGCCCCCGCCTCCGAAACGCGCTCTCCGCGCTTGGCCGGCCTTAGCAAACCCACACCGCTACCGCATAAACGCCCACCAGAAGTACACCAGAAAAAGGGTCACCGCCGCCGCCGCGGTAACGTAGGCCTTCCAGTCCACCGTCTTTTTGGCCCACCCCGAAGATTCCACCGGTCCAACCCGCTTGCCGCACCGATCACAGCGATTGGCATTGACCGCCAGGTGGCTGTAGCAGTAGGGGCATTTCTTGACGGTAAATGTTTTCAGGTCAACTTTGGTTTTCTTTTTTTTGGCCATGGGAAGTTCTCCTGAAAGGTGAATGCAACCGACCTGGCGCCCCCCTATTTCAGCAATTCATGGTCAATCTCAACTTCAGCCTGGTTGCGGGCTTCCGCCATCCAGTTTCCGTAGATTTCCCGCTGTTTGCGCTGGCGCAGTTGTTTCCGGATATCATCCAGTTCCGCATCATCGCTGGAGATTTCCGGTATATGCCGGTCAACGAACCGAAAAACAACAACCCCTTTTTGGACACGGACCGCCTTGTCGGGGAATGGGCTCTCCTTGGAAAGCTTCATGGCGGCCGCCGTCAGGTCCGGTTCGAATCCAATGTCCGGCACAGCGTCTCCTCTTTTGAACCAGCCGCTGGTCTGAACGCCCATATTATGCGATGCGCCAATCTCCGCCAAAGAGTTTCCCTCGCGCAGGGCGTTGAGCAAGCCGTCGGCTTCGGCCTGGGCTTTGTCCCACTGCCTGGCAGCCGTTAGATCCTGCCTTACGCGCGCCTGGACCTCTTCGAAAGCGGGGATTTGAGCGGGAAGCTTCTCGAGCGTCTGGAGGATATAAAACCCATCCCCCAAATCCTGGACCTCGCTCACGGCCATCGCGTCCAAGCGAAAACCCGTTTCGGCAAATTGGCCGGAATTGGCCACACCGGGTATGGTATCGTTGCGGGCAAACAGGCCGGTGGTTTGCACCGTCACGCCGTAACGCTCGGCTGCCGCCAGGAGATCGTCACCGCCATAGGACATGTCATAGACGGATTCGGCATCTTCCAACGCCAGCGCCCGGGCCTTTTTGTCGCTCAACTGGCCGCGTATTTTGTTCTCGGACGCTTCAAAGGACTGGGTCTCGGCCGCATGATGCTTTTCCACCTTAATGATGTGCCATCCAAAATCGGTCCTGATCGGAGCGCTCATCTCGCCGGCCTGCAAGGCAAAGGCCGCATCTTCAAACGGCTTCACCATGCGGCCACGGCCGAAAGTGCCTAAAAAACCGCCCTGATCTTTGGAAGGCCCTTCGGAGAGCTTTTGGGCCAGTTCGGCAAAATCCTCACCCTTCAAAAGGCGTGCATGGATTTCGGAAGCGCGCTGGCGGGCCGCTTCAACAGCGGCATCATCGGCATCCTTGTCCACTTTGATGAGAATATGGCGGGCTTCGACGGATTCAGGCGAAAAGAATTCTTTCGGGTTTTCATCATAATAGGCCTTGATTTCCTCATCCTCCAGTACCACCCGGGATTTATAGTCTGCCGGCCGGAAAACCACGTAGCGCACTTTTGCCTTGGGTGCGGTCTTGTACTGGGTTTCATTGGACTGAAAATAGGATCGAAGTTCCTCTTCGCTCAGGTCAATATCCGTATAACGTGCCGGCTCAACAATTAAGTATTCGATATCGACCGTTGTATTTTGCCATTGATACCACGCCGCCACTTCATCCTCGGAAACGTTTACCGTGCGGGTGATAAAGTCACTCACTTTTTGAATGAGCAGATCTTCCCGATGGGACGCTTCAAAAGCTTCCGGTGTCAAACCAAGCCGGCTCAACACCTGTTGGTAAGCCTGGGAGTTGAAGCCCCCATTGGCCTGAAATGCCGGGATGGCACGAATCGCAGCGCTCAGCTCTTCGTCCGTGACCCTGAAGCCCATCTCCGCCGCCGCATTGCGAATAATACGGCGATCCACCAACTGGTTGACGGCCTGCTCTTTCAAATTGAGCGCTTTGATCATTTCCTCATCGACATTGCCGCCAAATTGCCGTCGGACGTTTTCCATCAAATTCTGGTAGGTCCGGCTGAACTCCATATACCCGATGGGCTCCCCGTCCACCGTTGCAACGGTTGTATTGGAGCCTTTCTGTTCGGGCCCCACCCCCCACAGAACAAAAACGACGACGATCGCGCCAAGCAGTATTTTGATAATCCAACTGCCGACATTTTCCCGCATCTGAGTGAGCATAGCCATCCTTTCTCCGTGATCCGGCTGCGGTTTCTAACCGGATTCGCTCGCTGCCGCATCTTTATTCGCGGGCCTTATCGATCCTTACACTGAAACGGAATCCAGGCGATTCCGTGCCGATAGGCCGGACTGTTGTTCCCCAAAATGACAAACGCATTAGATAGATTTATCGATCATTTTTGTCAATAGAGGACCCGGGCCGGCCAAAAGCCGTCCAGAGCGGGCATCTTCCCCCACTGCACCGTGACCGTAACATTGCCCCAAAATATATATTGACAGTCACCTGAGAGTCTGTTAGCTTCCGCGCTTACGAAAACGGGGCTGTAGCTCAGCTGGGAGAGCGCATGACTGGCAGTCATGAGGCCAGGGGTTCAAGTCCCCTCAGCTCCACCATTTGACCTTAAGGGGCGGCAATGCCGCCCCTTTTTTTATTTGGCAGACCCAATGGCACCCGCTGTTTTCCCCCATTAGCCGCTCTGCCTCAGGTTCCCATAATCTCCCGAATATTTCGGTGCAACTGATCCAGTTGAAACGGTTTCTGGATAAAGCCGTCACAGCCCCGCCGCATGATTTCCGCCGCTTGATCTTCGATGCTGTAGCCACTGGAAAGCAGGACCTTGACCTCGGAGTTCATATCCAGAAGCCGATCAAAGACCTCACCGCCACTCAAATCGGGCATGATGATATCCAGAATAACGAGATCGATCTCGGACTGATGTTTGCGGTAGACATCCAGCGCTTCCTGGCCGCCCCGGGCCACTATGACGTCGTAGCCCAGCTTCTCGAGCATGGATGAACAGGCTTCCAGGATACTGTTTTCATCGTCCACCAGCAAAATGGTCTCCGTTCCCGGCACCAGTTCGACAACCTTTTTTTCAGCAACGGTAATCTTGGCCTCCGTAGCCGGCAGGTAAATCGTGAAAATCGCCCCGTGGCCCGGACTGCTCTTCACATCGATATACCCGCTGTGACTCTTGACGATTCCAAACGCCGACGCCAGGCCGAGCCCTGTCCCTGTTCCGATTTCCTTGGTTGTGAAAAAGGGCTCAAAGATACGCTGCATGGTAATGTCGTCCATTCCTTCACCGGTATCTTTGATGGATATCCTGACATATTTTCCGGGCACCGTATGGAAAAATTTACCCCGCTGGCCATCCAGAACGACATTTTCAGTGCGTAGGTACAATTCACCACCGTCGGGCATGGCCTGCCAGGCATTGATATAGATGTTCAGGAGAACCTGCTCGATTTGCTTCTGATCCACGTTGACAGCCCAGATATCGTCTTCATAATTTTCAAAAATGACGATTTCCTTGCGGGTCCGGCCGAACAGCTGGGATGTTGATCGTACGATGCTGTTGAGATCCGTCGGTTCCACCACGTATTTCCCGCCACGGGCGAATCCCAGCAACTGCTGGGTCAGTTTGGCCCCGCTTTCCACACATTGCTGGATGCTCTGGAGATTCTCGTACAGCTCCGAATCCGGCGGACAATCCAGGAGAAGCACCGACACATTGCCCTGGATCCCCATGAGCAGATTGTTAAAATCATGGGCCACGCCTCCCGCCAGGGTTCCCAGGCCTTTGAGCCGCTGCACCTGTTGAAATTTGACTTCCATTCGCCGGCGCTCGCGCTCCGCCTGCAAACGCTCCGTAACATCGCGAACCAAACCACGATGGCCTAAAGGATTGCCATGTCGATCGCTGATCAGGGAAGCCGAAATTTCCATGGTGCGATGCGCCCGATCACGTCGAAAAACTTCCAGACCGGTCACTTTGACCACATGACCTTCAGTGGTAATATCCTGAAAACGCTTGCTAATTTTGTGTGCAGATTCCTCCGACATGAAGTGGCGCCCATCCATGCCCTGCAATTCAGCCCGGCTGAATCCCAAGATACGGCACAGCGGGTCGTTGAAAAACGTCAATCGGCCTTGCAGATCACATTCGAAATACCCTTCTTCGATGTCTTCCAGGATCGTGCGGTAACGCCCCTCGCTTTTGCGCAATGCTTCTTCGGTGGTCTTACGCTGTTCGATCTCTTGGATAAGCTTTTGATTGGTCGCTTCCAGATCCGCAGTGCGTACATGAACGAGGCTTTCGAGTTCACGCCGGTATTTTTCCAGTTCCTGTTCCGCCTGTTTGCGATCGTTGATGATCCTCAGCGAGCCCACCATCCTTTCCGGCGTATCATCAGCTTTGCGCAGCAGGCGCGCACTGATGGAACAATGCAGGAGGGTATCATCCTTGTCCTTGAGGTCGATTTCGAAATCGGACACCTGCCCCCGATCGAAAAAAGCCTCCAATAGGGCCTCCCGTTGCGAGGGATCCCGGTAAAGGCGATAAACAGACTCTCCGATCAATTCTTCACGGGTGTAGCGGGTTTGTTTTTCCACCGAGGGACTGATTTCCAGAAGGGTTCCGGCCATATCGCTTTCGTAGTAAATGTCCTGGATATTCTCATAGATACTGCGGTATTTTTCCCGGCTTTGCAGCAGGGCTGTTTTCAATGCGGCCAAAGAATCGGCCGTTGCCTGAATCTCGCGATAGATCGAACCGGTGGACACCGGACGCTCGAAATCTTTTTTGCGAATCGCCCGGGCCTCTTCGGCCATGCCGGCCACCGGACGAATGATCCCGCCCGCCAACCAAAGGCCGAAAATGGTGGCCGCCGCCGAACAGACCAGGGTGACAATGATATTGTCCCGGCGGTTGTCCTTGATCGCACCAATATAATCGTCCTCGGGGATATAAACCCCGATCACCCAAGGCCACTGCTGCTCCAGAAACGGCGTGAACATGGTGTGGTAAACCTGCCCGTCATGTTCGAATTTGCCAAAACGGGGGGTCTTCAGGTTGAAGCGATGCCCCTGATCGTACGCCAAGTTCATGGCGCCGAAAGCCTTGCGGCTGAGGACATCATCCACTTCATGGATTTTGGCCAGACGGTAAGCTTGCCCTCCGGCGGGGTCTTTGTATTTCAATTTGGCCAGATCCGGGAAGGCCACCACATCCCCGTTGCGATTGAGCATGAAGGCACGGCCGTTTTTGCCGATGCGCAGTTTGCTGATGAAAAGGGAAAGTTCGTCGATTTCGATATCGACCCCGACGATGCCTTTCAGATGGCCTTTCTGGGTCAGGACAGGGCCGGCGATGGTAATGCCAGGTTTCTGGGAGGTGTAAAAGATATACGGGTCCGTCCAGACGATATCTTGGGCTTCCATGGCTTTGATAAACCAGGGGCGCTTGCGGGGGTCATAGCTATCATCTGCAACGTTCTCGCGGTGAACGACCTGATGGGCTCGGTTGCGCCAGATCAGACGCGTCTCTTTGCCGCCCGTGGTATGAATCGAAATTTTGGTGCGCGTGCCGTGCGTATCGTGGGTTGCGTCCCGTCGGACATCAAAAAAATCGCCGTTGGGCTCCCCGAGATAAATCCCTGCAAAATGCGGATAGACCTCCAATTGGTCGTGAAAGTAGCGTTCAAGGTCCGTCATGCGGTCTTGCGCACGGCTGACCACATTGGACGTCAGCAGCCGCTTGGTAAGGTGAGCAGCCGATTCGGCATGAATCAGGTGGCTTTCCGCCTGCTCCATGGCCAGATCGGCAATATTGCGCATGATATCCTGGGCATGGTCCAGCAGGACACGCTGGGAAGAGACATAGCTGGAGGAAATCGTGATGATCTGGGTGACCCATATCGTGGCCAGAAACCCCAGTATCAGGACCCACCGTATGGATAGTTTCATTGGTTGCGATCCTTGTTATGATGAAAACCAGGACGATGTTGCCGCTCGGATGTCAGGTGGCGAACAACCCCCTCCAGGCATTGCCGAATCCGCCTCACACAAATCCGGTAATCTTCCAGAGGATGCTGATAGGGGTCATCGATGGTATCCGACTGCCGGGGGCGCTCAAAATCGGTTAGCAGTCGGACCCGGCTTTTTTCCTCCGAGGGCACCGCCCGGGCCACGATCTCCCGGTGGAAGGGTTCCATCACCAGAATGAGATCCGCCCGGGAAACCATTTCAGGGTCCAGGGAACGGGCCCTGTGTCCACCAATATCAACGCCCAGTTCCGCCGCTGCCTGGATGGCGAAATCCGAAGCCGGCGCACTGTCCAGGCCATGCGTACCCGCCGAGCGGACCCGGATATCCCGCCCCCAGGTCTCGGGCAGCATATGCCGCAGCAGCCCTTCCGCCATCGGGCTGCGGCAAATGTTGCCGGTGCAGACCATCAGAACTTCCATGATTTATCTCCTGGACACCGTTCTATCGTCATCCCGTTTCCCGTGGTGGCCCTATGCGACTCGAAAAGCCTGAAGAATGCGGCAACCCTTGTCAATACAACACCAAGCCTGATAAGTATATGGAAATAGGCGTCAAGTGCAAGGACCGGTTTAAGGCCGGGCCCCCCCCAAAAAAATCAGGCCCCCCTTTCTTCCGGAAAACCTGAACAGCCTGGAGGCGTGATCATCGTGGAAGCACTGGCACCATCCGATGTTGAGGCCATCGACCAAATACTCGCACAGGCCTGGCTGGAAAACCGAGAAGCCCTTTTCGAGCATGAAGTCTATCGGATCCTGAACCTGCTCGGGATGGTAACGCCGACCGTCGCATTCGTTCGCCATGCAGGGGAAATCACCCCGCAACGCCTGAATCGTTTCTCACACGATACCCTCGTGATGAAAATCGTATCACCGGCCGTGGCCCACAAGATGGCCGTCGGCGGCGTTCGCACCGTCCACCGGGATCTCGATTTTTTACACTTCAGCTGTGATCGCATGATCAACGACGTCGCGTCGCAACGCTACTCTGTGGCCGGTGTTCTTCTGATGGATCATATCCGCTACACCAAAGATCTCGGCAATGAAGTCCTGCTGGGTTTCAGGGAAAGCGATGCCTTCGGTCCTGTCATTTCCTTCAGCAAGGGGGGCACCGACGCCGAGCACTTCGCCGAACATTTCTCTCCCCCGAACCTCATCCTGGCGCCAATTGACGAAGCCTGGGCGCGGGCCCTGTTGCAGTCCACGAAAATCTACCAAAAATATCTTCAGGAAGCCCGCGGTGACCATATCGACCAGATCGTTCGGGCCGGCGTGCAGCTAAGCCGCCTGGCCACTGGTTTTTCCAATTTTATCCCCCGGACATCACGCTTCATACTGAAGGAATTTGAGATCAACCCTTTTATCTTCGATCCCCACGGCCGGTTTGTGGCGCTGGACGGCTTTGCCACCATCGCCAAACGGACCGACATCCGGCCGACTGCGCCAATGGAACCTTGCGACCGGCTGGCACCCTTTTTCGAACCCCGGGGCATTGCCGTCATCGGCATCAGCCATACGGACAGCACCAAACCGGGCAACATTATCCTCGGAAATCTCCTGCGCCTGAAACGGCGGGATGTTTACGGCGTCAGCATCAAAGGCGGCCGCATCGCAATCGCCGGCCGGACCCAACCGCTTTTCGCCGCCGTGCAGGATATTACCGAGCCCGTCGATCTGGCCGTGGTGGCCGTACCGGCCGACCAGAGTGTCGCCGTCATCGAGGCCTGCGCCCAAAAGGGGGTGCGTGCCATTATCCTGATTCCCGGCGGATTCAGCGAAACGCGCAAGGACATCCGGCTGGAGAAAGAGATCCGGGACCTCATCCGTCGTTATGGCATGCGGCTCATCGGCCCCAACTGCCTGGGCATCATTTACAGCGGTGATGAGCGGAGTCCGGGCATCAACACGTTCTTCGTGCCGGAAGAAAAGTTCCACGTTGATCTCCAAAAGGACAACAACGTCGCCATCCTGAGCCAGAGCGGCGCCCTGGGCATCACCGAAATCTACAACCTGCGCAATGCCATCTCTCCCAAAGTCATCGTCAGTTACGGCAACCAGCTGGATGTGGATCCGGCCGACCTGGTGGCCTATTTCGACCGGGACCCCGCAGTGGATGTCATCGGCTGCTATATCGAGGGTTTCAAGATGGGCGGCGGCAGGAAATTTTTCGACATTGCCCGGCAGACGAATACGCCCATCGTGGTGTACAAGGCCGGGCGCACCGAAGCCGGAAAACAGGCCACGGAATCCCATACGGCCAGCATCGCCGGCGAATACGCGGTCGCCAAGGCCGCCATGAAGCAGGCCGGGCTCATTGTGGCGGAAACCATGATCGACCACGGCGACTTCATCAAAACCTTCGCCTTGCTGAAGGATTGCGACATCCGGGGCAACCGCGTGGCCCTGATCGCCAATGCCGGCTATGAGAAAACCTACGCCGCCGACAACCTCGGCCGTCTGCAGGTCGCCCGCCTGGATGCCCCCACACACGACACGCTGGAACGGCTGCTCCCCGCCTATGTCAACGTCGAGTCATTGCTGGACCTCACACCCATGGCCGGGGATGCCCTGTATGGCGACTGCATCCGCGCCATGCTGCAATGTGATTCAGTGGACGCCCTGATCATCTCCATCGTCCCCCACAGCATCCTCCTGCACACCACGGATGATGAAATCGCGCAAACGGAAGATCACCTGTCCAACCGCATCGTCCGACTGGCGCATGAATTCAGAAAACCCATCGTGGTATCCGTCAACGTGACCTTTGGGGCCGGCGCCGTCTATAACCGCTTCGGCCAGATTCTGGAAGCCGGCGGCGTACCGACCTTTCTCACCGCCAACCGTGCCATGGTCTGCCTGAATGCCTTCGTTCACTATCACCTGGCCCGCCGCCAGGAAAAGCGGGACGCCTGGCTGGCATGAGAACCGCACGACGGCAAGACGCCGTTTTCAAACACCCCTATCGGGTGGGTTCTTTGGTATAGTGCCGGGCCAGTTCGCAATAGATGTCGGCATCGTGGCGAATGGTTTCCGGCATGGTGGCCGGCAACGGTTTCCGAACCCGGGCGGGAAGACCGGCGGCCAGTTCACGGGGGCCGATGGCCTGGTTTTCCAGCACCACGGCCCCGGCCGCCACCACCGATCCCCTTCGAATGTGGGCCCCGTTTAAAACCACCGCATTGATGCCGATCAGGCATTGATCCTCGATGGTACAGCCGTGGATGACCGCGTTATGGCCAACCACCACCGAGGCGCCGATAACCGCCGGACAACCCGCATCCACATGGATGGTGCAGTTGTCCTGGATATTGGTGTCCCGGCCGATACGAATCGACGCCAGATCCCCTCGGATGACGGCATTGAACCAGATGCTGGCGCCGTCGGCGATATCGACATCCCCGATCACCACAGCCGTCGGTGCGATAAAGACCTGGTTGCCGATGGTCGGGGTCTTCCCCTGGTAAGGCACAATCATAAAAAACCACCTTTCCGCTATGCCGGGTGGTGCGTCCCGGCCAATCCGATATCAAAGGGTTGTGACAGATCGTGGCGATGGCCCTGACGAATCATGCCGCCACCCGGTTGCGGCCTGCCTTTTTGGCGCGATAAAGCGCCTTGTCAGCCGCGGCCAGCACGTCGGAAGGTTTTTTGCGACCCTTTTGCGGCATCGCCACGCCAATGCTGACCGTGATGTTGACCCGCTGCCGCGACGATGTTCGGGTCGTTCGGGAACCACGCTTTTTTTGGGAGGTTCGCGGCACACGACGAATGACAAAGGGGGCTTGCGCCAAGGCTTCCCGGAAGGCTTCCATCCGGTCGGCCGCCTGCCGCGCCGCCCGGCCCCTGAAAATGACGGCAAACTCCTCCCCACCATAGCGAAACGCTTGCCCGCCCGGAATCCGCAGCATCCGGGCGGCGATCATTTTCAATACATCGTCCCCCGTACGATGCCCATAGCGATCGTTGAACCGCTTGAAGTGGTCCACGTCCAGCATGGCAATGGCAAAACGCCGCCCCAGCTGGGGGAGCGTATCATTCAGGGCGCGTCGGCCGGGCAGGCCCGTGAGCCCGTCCCGGTAGGCCCGATCGAACATGGACTCCAGGATGCCCACCAGCATCACCAGGACGGCAGACGCAGCGACAATCGCCAGGGAAAGACCGTTCAGGGATTTCACGACCGGCGGCAGCAGCATCACAAGACTGGCGCCCAAACCGGCACAGACGGGATCATGCCAACGGATGGCACGGACTATCAGATAAACCGCCACGCTCAGGGCCGGTAAAGCACCGTCCCACAACGTCAGCATTGTGGACCAATCGACCGGCAGGGTTTCCGCCCAACCAACGGCCCGCTTGACGATGTTCGCCTCCCGGCCGGCGCATCCGACAGTCAATACACCGCCCGCCCAGAACAGCCCCCCCGCCAGAACGATCAGGCCGCGTCGGGATCGCCAGGAATGCCCCAGGCCCCACCGGCCCAAGAGGTAATTCACCGGCAGCAGCCAAACCCAGACCGTTGGCATCGCGCGTTGAGTCCCCGTCAAGGGATAATTGAAAAAGCCGTCGGGATTCAGCCCGCCGGTTACGACACCGGCGGTCAGCATGATCATCACGACACCACCACTGCCCATGCGCAGGCCGATCACCACCCCTGTGGCCGCGAGCACCAGGGGAAGGTGAAAAATCACCCCCCGCCAGGCATCGGGCAAACGCCCGTCCCAAAGGGTATCGAGAATCAAAGACTGGTAGTGAATCAGGAGGAGCGTCACCAGCATCAAAAATAGCGGCGGGGCCCCCACAGCAGCATAACGACGGATCATGCCAACTCCATTTAGGGCGTCTACCGGTTGACGGTCGGCCCTTTTTCTTTTAACGTCTTTTGCGTATAGCCGAATACCTCCAAAGGATCAAACCCATGGCAAACATCGAAAACAACCATTACGATTTATGCGTCATTGGCTGCGGACCGGGCGGCTTTGCGGCGGCCATGCGGGCACTTGATCTGGGCAAACACGTCTGCATCGTCGAGGGGCGCGAAATCGGCGGGGCCGGCGTCATGTGGGGCGCCCTGGCCTCGAAGACCATGTGGGAACTGGCCAAGGACTTTTCCATCGCCGCCCAAACCCTGCGGGGCTACCGGGCTTCCGGCCTGCAAATGGACTACCAGGCCATGCGGGATTCGGTGCTCCAGGCCGTGGGGGAAAAGCAATACCAGATGCTCTCGCAAATCGAAACGTTTTCGCCCCGGCGCTGGCAGGGGCCCGGATCGGTAACCCTGAAAAGAGGCTGGGCGTCCTTTGTGACCGATCATAGGGTGGCCGTTGCGCTCCCCGACGGGAAAAAGGAGGACGTCCAGGCGGACTATTTCATTATCGCCACCGGATCCCGCCCGCGGGCCTTTCCCGGTATCGTCACCGACGGCGAACGCGTGGTGGATTCCGATACGATCCTCAATCTCAAAGCGTTCCCCAAACGCCTGGTCATTGTCGGGGCCGGCGTCATCGGCTGCGAGTATGCCACCATCTTCTCCAATTTCGGCCAGACCCAGGTTTACCTGGTGGACTATGCCGAACGCATCATTCCCTACGAAGATGACGATGTGAGCGATTTTATCAGTTCCAATTTAACCGACAACGGGGTGCACATCCTGCACTCCGCCATTTTGCGGGACATCCGCCATTTTGACGATTACCTGCAGGTCATCCTGGACTACGACGACGGCCATTCGGAAGTACTGGAGGTCGACGCGGCACTCATATCCATTGGCCGCCAGGCCAATTTCGATTGTCTGAAACTGGAAAACGCCGGTCTTTCTACGGATCCCGACGGCTATCTGGCCACCACGGAAGATTGTCAGGTCAAGGGCCATATCTACGCCGCCGGCGACGTCACCCATCGCCCCGCCCTGGTCAATCTGGCCGAAATGGAAGGCCGATTCGCCGTCAAACACATGTACGAAACCAACCGCTGGCCCCTCAATTATCGCAACATGTCCACCGTCATGTTTTTCAAACCGGCGGTGGCGGCGGTCGGCCTCAACGAGAAAGCCTGCCAGAAAATGAAGCGGCCCTACCGGGTGGCCTACTATGCCAATGCCTTGCTCCCAAGGGCCATTGCCATGCGGGCCACCCAGGGATTTCTCAAAATCATCGTCAGCGACGACGCAGAGCAAAAAGTCGTCGGCATGCGCGCGGCCGGTCCCCAGGCATCCAATACGATCATGTCCATCGCTTTTTTAATGGATCAGGACAAGGGGATCCGGGATGCCCTCAAATCGGTGCACCCCCACCCCACCATGTCCGAAGGCATCCAGGACTGTTTGCGGGTCCTCCTGGACAAATCCGTCTTTAAACCGCATGCCTTTCCCAACCACATCAAAATCAAACGATGGCATCCGGACAAGGGTTATATCAGCTGAAGCCGGACAATGCGTTCAGGGAATAACCAATTCGGACATTTTTTGCGTGATGCTTCGGTCCTGGGTGTCCAGGCGCGCCTGCCACGCCGGCTGGCTGTGAAGATAGAGCCTGGCCTGATCGTGAAAAACCCTGGCCTGGGGCGCGTTATCCTTCTGCAGCCATGATGCCGCCAGATAATAATAGCCAGGGCCGAAATGCGGCGACTGGGCCAGGGCCTGCTCGAAAAATCGGATGGCCGAATCCACCTGCCCCTCCGCCAGAAAGGCGCGCCCTTGCTCGGTCAATGCGGCCGCCACACCTTCCCGGCGATGGAGTTCATCCCGAACCGCTTCCGGCGCTTCGCTTTCCTCAGGTGCTTCCGGCACGGCAGGCGGAGGCGGTTCTGAAGCCGGCGGCGGTGGCATCACCATGGGCCGGCAGGCAAAGACGAGCATGAACAAAACAGCGGCAAGACACCGTCGAACCTTAGAACGCATCAGACCTTCCCTTGATTTTCTGCATCAACCGCTCCAGTACCGCATCCGGATGATGCCGCGTGGCCAAATCCTCCGGCACGTTTCCGGCTAAAAACCATTCGGTCACGGTTTCCCCACAGTCCTCGCCATAGGATGGAAAGCCATCCCGGGAACAGATAACCCGTTGTTCGACACCGGGCGGCACCGCAAAGTCGCCTCCGGTGATCTGGTGGGGAACGGCGCGGGCCAGCGCCGCCCAGATGGGAAGCGCCGCCGTGGCGCCCGAGGCATGAATCGAGGCCCCGCTGTCGTATCCTACCCATACCAGGATCAGAATATCGGGCGTATACCCCACAAACCAGGCATCCCGGGAATTGTTGGTGGTGCCGGTTTTGCCGGCCACCGGAAAATGAATACCATGATCCGCCAGGCCCCGGGCAGTCCCCTCCCGGACCGCACTGCGCAACAGCGTGGTCATCAAAAAAGCCCGTTCCGGTTCAATGACACGCCGGGCTCGCAGATGGCGTCTTTCCAGCGGTTGGCCCGCGTCATTGTAAACATCCCGCAGGCCGACCGGGTTGGGCAGCAGGCCGTCGGCTGGGAAAACACAGTAGGCCCTTGCCAGTTCCATCGGCACCACGTCCACGGCCCCCAAGGCCAGGGAAGGATAAGGCTTTAAAGGGCTGGAAAAATCAAACTGGGCAGCTGTCTGGGCCACTTGCTCCAGGCCCACTTTCATGGCCAGGTCCACGGTGGCCCGATTGACCGATCGGGCCAGGGCTTCCCGCAGGCTGATCACCGGTCTGTCAAAATTGCCGGCGTTGCGCGGCTGCCAGGGTTTGCCATCCACTTCATAGGTCCTTTCCTGATTGGAGAGGACCGAAACAGGGGTGTACGTATCCAAGGCGGCCAGATACGTAAACACTTTGAAGGTGCTCCCGGCCTGGCGACGGGCCTGCGTGATCCGGTTGAACTGGCTGAGGCGATAATCCCGCCCGCCCACCATGGCCAGCACAGCCCCGGTTTGGGGCTTCAGCACAACAATGGCACCCTGGAGCGGCTCGGCAGCGAGGGCGTTCGTCTTCCCGCCGGGCAAGGTCGCTTCGATACGGGCCAGGCCTTTGGCCAGCGCTGCTTCAGCCGCGGCCTGAACCTGGGTGTCAAGCGTCGTGTAAATGGCGAGTCCCAGGGAGGCGAGATCCTCCGGTGCGTAGAGTTCGGAAAGCTGACGGCCAAGATAGTCGACAAAATAGGCGGCCGCACGCTGATGGGGCCGGATGCCGACCGATTGGACCGCCGTTTGAAGGGCCTCCGCACAGACCTCGGGTGTAATCCAGCCGTGGTCCTGCATGGCACGCAGAACGCCATCGCGGCGTTGCCGGCAGCGGCCCGGGTCCGCGTAAGGTGAGTAGGTGTTGGGGCTCTTGATCAGGCCGGCCAGTGTGGCGGCTTCGGCGACCGTGAGCTCCCGGGCGGGTTTGCCGAAATAAAAGCGGCTCGCTTCGCCGATTCCGTTGATGGACACCGATTGGTTCTGCCCGAGATAAATTTCATTGAGGTAGATTTCGAGAATGGTGGGCTTGTCATAACGCCACTCGATCACAAGTGCCAAAACCATTTCCTTGACTTTACGCCCAAAGGTACGCTCCGGGGTCAAAAAATAATTCTTGGCCAGTTGTTGGGTGATGGTGGAACCACCTTGGCGGATGCCGCCGGAGCGCAAGTTGGCGAGCAAGGCTCTCCCGATGCCGCGCCAGTCAAGGCCGATATGGTCGTAAAAGCGGCTGTCTTCCGCTGCGAGAACCGCATCAGTCAGGTGCTTCGGCACCTGGCCGATGCTGATCAGTTCGCGTTTTTCTCTTTCCGGTCCGAAAAAAGAGCCCAGTTTTTCGGGTTCCAGTGTCACCATTGCCAGGGGCGGGCCGGGTTGCAGCCGTTCCAGATTTTTAAGGAGCGTGCCGTCGCAGGTCAGCCGTACGGCAAAACCCGGCCGGGTGCGGCCCGGCAGACGGAGGTCGTGCAGGAACAGTTCCAGGGTCTTTCCTGTCGTCCGCATTTCCCCCCTGACCCGGGGCGTGTGGTGAACGGGACGATAATCCAAGCGGTAGAGTTTTTCCAGAAGCAAGGGGCGGTTGATCCGCATGCCGGGAAATAAAAGGGTCTCGTCCGAATAAATCTGCGAAGGGATGTGCCAGCGCCGGCCGGAAAATCGCTGTTCGACGTCCTGGTAAAGATGCCAGCCATAGACGCCCAGGAGCGATCCGCCGGCCACCAGTGCCACCAGGGCCACCAGAAAACCGGATAAAAGCAGACGATTTTTTTGTGAGAGCATTTGCATGGTTTGCGTATAGGCCGTACGATAGGGTCGCCATGGCCATCCGGGGTGGGAATTTATCGTCCAAACCCGCATAAAGCAACCGCTAAGGGCGGTTGACAACGCGGATCGGCAAAGCATATGGCATGTCTATCGATCCGGCAAAAACGAAACGGCATGTAACGCCAGCGCAGAGGTCATTGGCATGACAGTCCGACACAATCGGAAGGCCATATGGGGCTGGGCATTGTACGACTGGGCCAATTCGGCGTTCGCCACCACGGTTATGGCCGGATTCTTTCCGGTGTTCTTCACCCAATTCTGGAGCGTCGGTGCCGACCCCAACCTTACCAATGCCCGGCTGGGCTATGGCAACGCTGCGGCCGGCCTCCTGGTGGCCGCGTTCGCCCCGTTCCTGGGGGCCATGGCCGACGGCGGCGGTTCCCGCAAACGCTTTCTGGCGTTGTTTACAACCGTGGGGGTTGCCGCCACGGCGACCCTTTTCTGGCTGCCCCAGGGGCAATGGCCCGGTGCCATCCTGACTTACGGCCTGGGCGTCATCGGGTTTTCGGGTGCCCTCATTTTCTACGATGCGCTCCTGCCCCTCGTGGCCCGAGGGAAAGATCTGGACCGGGTGTCCGCATTGGGCTATGCGTCCGGCTATCTCGGCGGCGGTCTCCTCTTCCTGGTCAATGTCATCATGACCCAAAAACCCCAGTGGTTCGGGCTGGCCAATGCGACGACAGCGGTGCAGTGGTCATTTCTGACCGTCGCCATCTGGTGGGGCCTGTTCAGTCTGGCAACCTTTGGATGGGTTTCCGAACCGGCAAAACCGCGCCGAATCGGAGCGGGAAGCAACTGGCGGCGCGCCTGGCGCCAACTCCGCACCACCCTGCGCCATGCCCGGGACCGCAAGCCTGTTTTTATCTTCTTGCTGGCCTATTGGTTCTACATTGACGGGGTGGATACCATCATTCGCATGGCCGTGGCCTACGGATTGTCCCTCGGCTTTGCGGCGGCCGATCTCATCACCGCTTTACTCCTCGTGCAATTCGTGGGCTTTCCGGCCGCCCTGCTTTTCGGACGCCTGGGCCAATACTGGGGTGTCAAGCGCAGCCTTTTTCTGGCCTTGGGCGTCTACATGGCGATTACCCTGTGGGGCACCGTGATGCGCCAGCGCTGGGAATTTTTCGGCATTGCGCTGGCCGTTGCCATGGTGCAAGGGGGGATTCAGGCCCTCAGCCGATCCTACTTCGCCCGCCTCATTCCCGAAGGCCGCTCGGCCGAGTTTTTCGGTCTTTACAATATGATGGGAAAATTTGCGGCCATCATCGGGCCGGCCCTGATGGGGACCGTTGGTCTGGCCGCCAGACATATCCTTACCGTGCAATCCCCCTCGCCGGAAGCGGCTCCGGGTATCGCCGACCTCGCTTCCCGCATCAGCATCGCTTCGGTGATGCTGCTCTTCATCGTTGGCGCCGCCCTGCTAACCCGTGTCGACCCCCAGGCCTCTCCTATGATAACGCCGGATGACAATGCGGCAAGAAAAGTGTGAGGCCCATACCGCACTCCCCCGCTTTCAATTTGATGCTTTGAGCGTGGCGCTTTATTCCATCCGAGCCGCCCGATTCACCAATTCCTGAAGCTCCAGCGCCCGGTCGGAAAACAGCCAGTCGACCCCCCGGCCCACCTCGCGATGCAGGCAGCTCGGGGAATTGATGTAGCCGGTGCCGATGCGGCCGCCCCGACGATGGATTGCCTGGATATCCTTACGCCGGATGAGCGCATAGTGCCCGGCCATGCCCCCCCAGGCACTGGCCTTGAGCGCCTGTTTGACCGTGCGGAGATTCATCTGGGCGATGGGCAGGCAAGCCCGGTCCGGGGCAAAGCGAAGGCGCTGCAGTAGATGCAGATCCAGACTGAGGATATGGTAGTCCTTACCGGGCGTGAGGTTTTCGAGGTGGCGTTGCAGAATTTTTCTTTGGCGGTCCCCAACAGCACAGGATAGGGTCTTGATTTCGATCATCAGGTGCAGACGTCCGCCGAATTGCGCAATGACATTTTCCAGAGACGGCACAAGCGGCAGATGACGCCGCAATGTCTCAAACTTCATATCGGCAATCGGCCGGTCAAAGCCGAACAACCGTCGACCGTCCGGGTCATGGGAAACTACTGGCACCCCATTCCGAGTCCAGCGGACATCCAGTTCAACTCCCCAGCCGCCAGTCTCGCGAAACCGCTCGAACGCGGCAAGGGTGTTTTCGAAAACCCGGGCGTTATCGTAAATCCCCCGATGGGCCACGACCCGGGCGGCGGCCAGCCGCCGTGCCGGTGGAGGGGCGGGCCGAAGACGTGCAACCCAACGGTCGGCGAACTTGAGAAGGCATTTCTCCAGCCAGGCCTGCAGCTGCATATCCGATTCATTCCCGTCGACGATTGCCGTTCAGCCGAAGCCCATTAACCGCCGTGGCTGACCCTGTCGAAACGGCCCAGGGCAAGGCGTAAATAAGGCCTGCGAAGGGCAACAACAGGCCTTCCCGTTCCGGGGGGCGAATGGCCTCTAATGAACGATGAGGACCGATATATTTTGGGCCAATTGGAGCACCTTCTGGGATATGCTGCCCAGGAAAAAATCGCGAATGCCGCTCACACCGCGTTTGCCGACGACGATCAGATCATAGCCCTGGGAGGCCTCCTGGATGATGTCGCGCGCGATACCTTTGCGTTTCGGTTCAATTTTTACGGTAACATAAGCCGGATCCCATCCGGCCGCACACAACGTCGCTTTGCTTTTGTCGCATGCCGCACTGACCAGACTGCGTTTTTTGTCTTCCAACTGACAGAAGCTCGACTGCTGCGATTTGAAAAGAGGTGTCAATTCCGGACTGTTCATATCGCACAGACTGGCGGTATCCGAAAGAACGCTGAAGAGGGTCACGGTGGCGTGATTCTGGAAATTCGCGGCGACATACGCGACGGCGCGCGCGGCGTTTTCCGAATCGTCCAGTGCGATCAAGATTTTCTGGGCCATGGTTCATTCCTCCCTGGCAGGCGATGCCCATATCAAATCCGGACACGCGATTCATCATAAACAATTCGTATTTTTAATAATATGGTTCTGATCCCGGTCGTTGGCAAGGCGGCACCCATCCCGGGCATCGCCTTCGGCCAAGATGCCGTTGTCGCGACATGGCGGACAAGTTAACGTGTCAATAAAGCCCATGGCGCTTCATCTTGCGCTGCAGGGTTCTCCGGTTGATACCCAAGGAAGCCGCCGTCCGGCTGACATGCCAGCGTTTCTGCTGCAGTTGTTGAAGCAGAAACGCCTTTTCAAATTGGGCGACGGCCTGGGCAAGTTGATCGGTTTCGCCAACGACAGACCCGCTGGTCAAGATCTCATCGTCGCCATCTGCGGCAACGGCGCTGACATCTTCCAGATCCATGCGCCCCAGGGTGACATACCGGTGCAGCACGTTTTGCAGCTCGCGAACATTGCCCGGCCAGTGATAACCGGTCAATTGGTCCATGATATTCCCCGGCAGGGGATGGCATTTGCGGCCTTCGTCACCGTAAGAATTTAGAAAATGTTCGACCAGCAGCGGGATATCCTCGCGGCGATCCCGCAACGGCGGAAGGTGGATGGGAATGATATGGATACGATAATAGAAATCTTCACGCATCTTGCCATCGCGCACCAGCTTCAACATGTCGCGGTTGGTGGCCGCGATGATGCGAATATCCGTCTTACGGACATGCTTGCCGCCCACCGGCGTATAGCCGCCCCCCTCGATGGCACGCAACAGCTTAACTTGCATGGACGCACCGATCTCGCCGATTTCGTCCAGGAATAGGGTCCCGCCGTGGGCCAACTCGAAAAACCCGCTTTTATCGCGTTCAGCCCCAGTGAAGGCGCCCTTTTTATAGCCAAAAAACTCACTCTCCAGCAGGTTTTCCGGAATGGCGCCGCAGTTCACCGGGACAAAGCTTTGCTGCCGGCGTTCACTGAAGTCATGAATGGCCCGCGAGACAAGTTCTTTGCCGGTACCGGACTCCCCATAGACGATCACATTCGCGTGGGACGCCGCCGCCCTGAGGATCATTTCGTAGACCTGCTGCATGGGCGCGCTGCGCCCTAGAATTTGTCCAAAACGGAAGCGGTCCTTGATACTGGAGCGCAGGCGCTGGTTTTCCCGGCTAAGCTCCAGTTCGGCCTGTTTGCTGGTGTCGATATCGGTTACCAGGCCTTCCAGCCTCAGCAGCCGGCCCTGTTCATCATAGACCCCCACCCCGCGATTCCGGACCCATTTATACTCACCGGAGGCTATTTTTAGGCGGAAAACCGATTCAAAGGGTTGCCCGCTCTCGACAGCCGCATCGACCGCTTGCCGCATCTTTTCGACATCCTCGGGGTGGATATGGTTCTCGAAATGGTCCTCAAACTTATTGCCCACCAGATCATCCGCATCGAACCCCGTGAAGGCCAGTGCGCCACGGCTGACCATGGAAATGGTCCTCTGGTCATCATCCTCGATGCTGTAGGCCATGCCCGGCATGTTGTCCAGCAGGCGTTTCATTCGCGCCTGGCTTTCCTGAAGGGCCTTTTCGGCGTGTTTGCGCCGGGTTACATCAATAAGGGATACAATGGTGCGGGTGGTGCCCGGAATGACATCCGCCTTCAGGGCGACGAATTTGCGCCCGCCCCGGCGCGTCACCAGTTCACCCTCGTATTCCGAAGGCGATATGCCGCCCGCCAGGCGGGTTTTATGATAGGCCACCAGCCGCTCGTATTCTATATCCGGGACCAACTCACGAAAGACCCGCTTCTGGCGCAACTCTTCGGCCGGGATGCCCGTCAGGCGAACAAATTCACCGTTGAAGCTGTGAATGATCAAATCCTGTTCGAGAATGACCATGGCCGTGCCGGTATTTTCAAAAAGGGTACGGTACCAGCGCTCCATTTCGTCCGGACGAAGCCTGTCAGCCGGGGCCTCTTCCCCAAAGGGCTCGGACAATTTATCCGGACGGCGGCAATGGCTGATATCTGCGGCTAGGACAATCGTGCCGCGGCAGTGACCGTCGGCATCCAGCCATTCACTGGCCGACCAGCACAGTTGGCGGGGTGTGCCATCCGGATCAAGGTGACGGCTCATGATGGGATCGCCGTTTTGCGGCTGGCAGAGCAACCGATCCCAATCCGCCTTCATCCGGGGCCGCCAGTCCATCTCAAAATGGGCAACCAGTGTTTCGACAGACTGGTTCCGCACGGATTCCGGGTCGAGATGCAGCAGCCGCCCACCACACGGATTAAGATGAACAATCCGGCGTTGGGTATCCAATAGCACTATAAGAAAACTGGCCTGATTGACGGTTTCCTGGAACATGTAGCTGCCGTTCTCCATTAACCTTATCGCTAAAGCAACGTGTCATGTTGCCGGTCAGAAAAATTTAAGAATTTACTCTAATCGTGAATCAGGGGGATGGCAATCATTTTCAGATCAGGGGGCGATGGGACTGGGAGGGGACGGTTGGCGGATATGGAGATGGCCTCCAGGCCGGCCCACGAGCCGTCTGGAGGCCGTGCATTGGCATTACATCTCTTTCCAGCACTGTTTGACCACTTGGTCGTTTTGGATCTGGTAGACCATGGCCGATTTCGCATCACTGGGCGGAAATTTCCGGATATAAATCAGTTCCTGCATGCCGTCGTCATGGAAAATGACTTTGTCCGGAGCCCCCAGACGGGCGATAACGCTTTCTTTGGTGGTCGGATTGTCACTGTACCATTGTTCATCCCAGGTGCCGTAGCTGCCGGCGCAGCCCACCAGGAAAGCGGCCAGCACGGCCCAGACAACCATCAGCACGACAATGTTCATACGCTTTTTCATGATAGCTCCTTTCGGTTGGATAGGTTTAGTCCCTCAGACGCCACAGTCTTTGGCCATTCGCCATGCGCGTCTTGGCGGTTGAAGCAATTCGCTTCGAAATGCAGCATCAGGATTTTCAAGCGGGGTAAATCGCTGGCTTTTTGCAGATAGAAATCGACCCCCTGGGTCCTCACCCGGCGTTCGAAATCGGGCTGATCCAAGTCACCGATCACGATCAGCAAGGCATCGGGCCATGAACGCCGCAGGCGGGGGATCCATTCCACACCTTCCAACGATAATTTTTCCTCGCCGACGAAGACCAAGTGCCAAGTTTCTTGCGGCCCATTGACCAGGGCTGTTGCGCAGCTTGATGCGACCGCCACCGAATGTCCCCAGTCCTCGAGCATATCCCGGATGAGAGAGTTTTGTTCCGGCAGGGAATCAATCATCAAGACCTTGAGCATAATTACCTCTTTCGCTTGAAGGAACGTGGTCTTATCCTGATCCATAGCAACGATGATGCCGGCGCGTTAAAAATTATAAAACATTGTATTTATTGCTATTTTTTGCATTTAAGATGGCGCCCCCACAAAGGTGGCTGCGACATTTTTGCCGCAATTTACTAAAAATCTATCTATCCATTCGAAATTCTTTATGAAATCGCAGAAATTGAAACTTCGCATATTGCGACATTTTTGCCGCGAAACCCATACAGCCAATTTGTAAACGTTATACGCGGCCCATCGAAGCGGCCAAGACGATGCCAACGCACACCGATGCGATCAACGGGCAACCCGTTTTAGATTTGAAACATGGGGGATGGTGGGGGGGGATATAACGAAGGAATAGTGATCAACATCTATTGGTTCGGGATAAACTGTCGTCACCGGGGAAGGGCAAGAAAGGCCCCGGATACCGCATGATCATCATCGGCATCCGGGGAAGGAATTTTGAACAGGAAGACACGCCGGACCCCGGTCAACCCTCGCCGGCAGCAACCCCTTTGCTGAAGTCGAGGGGTACGGTGGCGGCCCGCTGGCCCAATTCACGATCCAGCATCATCAATCCCTGGGGATTGTCTTTGATCAGTTTCAACTGGTCGATGATGTCGTTGTCGTTTTCCTCTTCTTCCACCTGCTCGGTGACATACCACTGGAGAAAAATCCGTGTGGCGTGATCCTTTTCGTCAATGGCGATCTCCATGAGATCGTTGATGGACCGGGTCACCATCTGTTCATGGGCCAGGGTTTTGGTGAGCATATCCAGCGGCCCCTCAAAAGCCGCCGGCGGTTCATCGATGGCTTTCAGGGTAACCGTGCCGGACTGACTGTGAATGTATTCATAAATCTTCATGGCGTGGAACATTTCCTCATGATACTGCACCATAAACCAATTGGCGAACCCTTTAAGTCCAATGGAATTACTGTAGGAAGACATGGCCATGTACAAGTAGGCGGAATACATTTCTTTGGTGACCTGCCCATTCAGGGCCGCGTTCATTTTCTCGCTGATCATTTAAGGTTCCTCCCTCAACAGATTCAATGGTTGAAGCCTCGACAGGCTTGGTACAATGCACCGTAACCCCCAAAATGGGCATCACCGAATGACAAGTCAAATCCTCTGAAGGTGCGTTGGAAGACCGCGAAAGACGGTTAAAGAATGAGAGGCTCAGGATCCAGCCGAATGCCAAACGTTTCTTCAACAGAGGCTTGAACCGCCTCGGCCAGATTCAGAATATCCCGACCGCTGGCGCCGCCATAATTGACCAGGACCAGCGCCTGGTGGGGATAGACACCGCAGGCACCGAGGGTGCGGCCCTTCCAGCCGCAGTATTCGATCATCCAGCCGGCCGCGATTTTAACACGCTGGTCATCCAGCGGGTAAATGGGCAAGTCTGGAAATCGACCGGTCAGTTCATTGCAGTGCGGACGGGAAATGACCGGATTTTTAAAAAAACTGCCGGCGTTGGCGAGCTTTTCCGGATCCGGCAGTTTGCGACGGCGGATAGCACAGATGGTGTCGCTCAACCCCTGCGGGGTCAGGGTGGCCTCCTTCCGTTCCGCCAGGGCCTGCCGAACATCGGCATAGGCGGTGATTAGTTGCGGCTGCTTGCTCAACCGGAAAATGACGGCCGTGATAAAAAACCGCCCCCGCATGCGGGCCTTGAACAGGCTCTGGCGATAGGCAAAGTCGCATGCGTCGGCCTTGAACCGGCACGCTTCACCGCGCTCGAGATCGATAGCCTCCACCGTTTCGATGCGGTCGCCGACTTCTACGCCGTAAGCCCCAATATTCTGAACCGGCGCCGCGCCGACGGTGCCCGGAATCAGGGACAGGTTCTCCAGACCGTAGTACCCCTGGCGGAGACACCACTGGACAAAGGCATGCCAGTCCTCGCCGCCACCGGCACGCACGCGAACGCTATGATCGTCCTGGTCCAAAATATCAATGCCACGGATATCGTTTTTCAGCACAACCCCGTCAAAATCCCGGGTAAAGAGAATATTGCTGCCGCCCCCCAGAACCAGTATGGGCGCATCCTGATCCCGACTGCCGAGAAATGCGACCAGAACATCTGCCGTCGCCACCGAAAGAAAACAGCGGGCCGCAGCCTCTACACCGAAGGTATTGTAGGGTTGCAACGAGATATTTTCGAAAATCGCCGGCAATGCCATATCAACACCTCGAATCGCATGGAAGCATCGGGGGCATCACGACGCCATGGCCTCCCGGCATCTGGCGATCCACTGCCGGGTCTGGGGGGTCTCATCCATGTGCTGCAAGCGACGCAGGGCCTCATCAAAAGCCCCCTGGTTCATATCATTGACCGCCATGCAGGTCTGCAGCGATTCATCTCCCGGAAAATGCGCGATGCCTTTATCCAGAACTTTCGATGCGGCGGCAAAATTCCGGCCTTGCTGGTAAAGCATACCCAGTCCCAGGAAGGCCCGCGCATCGGGTCCGTAGCCCAGGGCTCGGTGGTAGAGCCCTTCGGCGGTCTTGCGTTTATCCGGTATGGCCGTGATACGGGCGAAATCCCCCTGGTGAAAGGTCATGGCCAGCCGGGAAAGAAAATCCGCATGTCGCGGATAGAAATCCGAATCGTCCACCAGGTCGATATCCGCGGCAAACGATGGCAGCATACGGTAAAACCCGTTCCGCAGCATACGCCCGTAAGACTGGACCGTCTCCTGATCCATGGCCGGATCGGTCTCAAAATAGAGAATGTCCTCGATCCGTTGCAGCCAGATATCATCCGTTCGGCCGGAAGCCTTCAAGTAGGATGCATAGAGCTGCGTTCCCGGAAATAGATCCAGAATATAGAAAATCGCCCCCAGGGGCTTAATCTCCGCGATTAGATCAAGGTTCTCCTGCATGGTCGCCCGGCTGTCGCCCGGACACCCATAGATAAAGTAGGCCCGCGGCAGCATGCCGAAACGGCGGGTGGCCGCGAAAGCCGCGCGGACATCTTTCAGGCGGATGCGCTTGTCCAGATAACGCCGTATCGCCCCATTGGCGCTTTCAACGCCATAACTGACCTGAATACATCCGGCCCGGCGCATCCAGCTCAACACGTCGTCATCCACCGTGTCGACCCGGGAAATGGCCGACCAGCGGACATCGAGCCCGCGCGCGATGATGTCGCGGCAAACCGCCAGCACCGTCTTTTTTCGCAGGGTAAACGTGTCGTCGGAAACATAGAAAAACGACACGCCCCGGGCGGCCAGGCGCTGCATCTGGTCTACAAAATAAGCGGAGGAATGAAACCGCACCTGGCGCCCCCAGAGCCCGGGCGATCCGCAGAATCGGCAATTGGCCGGGCACCCGCGGGTCAGGGCGAGATGCTGGTAGGTGAAATGGTGGGAAGGATCCGGCAGACTATCCAGGTCTTCGATAAAGGGATCGCATACGTTGCAAACCGGTTGTCCACCCCGGCGGAAGGCGATGCCGCCGATCCCGTCGACATCCCGGCCGCCGGTCCGTTCGAGGCGTTGGACGAGACGGAGAAAAGGCCGTTCCCCCTCGCCGATAACGATATAATCGATCTCCGGGAAATGGGTCAAAAAATGCTCCCAGAGCGTACTGGCCCCCGCCCCGCCAAAAACCGTGATCACACTCGGAAAGCGGGCTTTCACCAGCCGGGCGATGTCAATCCCCCCCCAGCGGTTGGCATTCAGGATCGAAAACCCGATGATATCCGGCTGGAATTGCGCGATGACGCCCATCGCCTGATCCGGTGATTGCCCGTCCTGATTGAGATTGAGGACCGCGACCGCGTGGCCCTCCGCTTTGACAACGGCCGCAATATGGTACAGCCCGATCGGCACGGCCCGGATATCCTCTTCGTGGATACGTGCTTCCAAAAAGGGCGGATAAATCAAAAGGATGCGACGCGGCTGCGTTGTCATGCCGCCGTCCCCCAATGATACCCCGTTGGGGCGCCGTCATCACGCTGTAGCGATAGGTGTAAATGGATCATTTGCGACTCCAGGCTTGAGGCATCGTGCCAGCCGATGAAGGCTTACCATATCATCATTGCAGGAAAGCGCAATCCGACAACCCACCGGACAAAATTTTATTCTGCTAATTAAAATTTAAACAGAATATTATTCTTGACTCTATCAATATAAAGTCATTATATTCATTAAAAAGAGGAATTATTAAAATGATTGACGACATCAGCCATCAAATTCTCGAAATCCTGCAACGTAAAGCCCGCATCCCCAACGTGGAAGTGGCCCGGCAAGTCAACATGGCCCCTTCCGCCGTCCTGGAGCGTATTCGTAAACTGGAAAACCAAGGATATATTGACGGCTATGAAGTGCGCCTGAACCCCCACCGTTTCAACCGGGCCATGGTGGCCTTCGTATTTGTCGAGGTCCGGGGGCCCGCCCACCGGAAATCGGTCGCCCAGGCCCTGGCCGGGTTAGCGGCGGTCCAGGAGGTCCATTTCATTGCCGGTCCGGATCGCTTCCTGGTCAAACTACGGGTTTCCGGCACAGAAGAATTGAACCATCTACTGCAGGCGGATATCGGTCACATCGACGGTGTCAGCGACACCTGCACCCACGTGGTGCTCGACACCACCAAGGAAACTGCCAACATCCCGATTTAAGATAAGAAAGGTCACCCGTCATGCCCATGTCGCCCAGCTTTCAGGGCCGTCTTTATCCCGTCCTGAACGAAATTGCCGAACACTTCGGAACACCATTTCACATTTATGATGAAACCGGCATCCGGGAAACCGGCCGCCAGCTGATCGAAGCCTTCCGGCACGTTGCGCCCTTTCGCGAATACTATGCCGTCAAAGCCCTTCCCAATCTGCGCATCCTGGAAATCATGCGGGACCTGGGCTTCGGATTCGATTGCAGTTCCATCCCCGAACTGGTTCTCGCCCGCATGGCCGGTGCACGGGGAGAAGCCATCATGTTCACCTCCAACAACACAACGCCGGAGGAATTCGCCGCCGCCCAGAACGAAGGCGGCAGCATTATCAACCTGGATGATATCTCCCTGGCGGACAAGCTGACCCCTTTCCCGGAGCTTGTTTCCTTTCGCTACAACCCCGGCGCCCGCCGCACAGGCAATGCCATTATCGGCAATCCGGTGGAATCCAAATACGGGGTCAGCCACGAGCAGGTTGTAGCGGCCTACCAGATGGCCATCGAACGCGGCGCCCGCCGCTTCGGCCTCCACACCATGATTGCCTCCAATGAACTGGACCATCGCAACATTGTCGAAACCACCCGCATGATACTCGATATCGCCGCCTGGGTAGGCCGCATCAACGACATTCAGTTCGAATTCGTCAACATCGGCGGCGGCATCGGCATCCCCTACAAGCCGGAGCAGCCGGCCTTCAATTTAGGGGCCATGGCCGAGGCGGTCGAAGGCCTTTTCGGGGATTTTCGGGCGGCCAACGGTTACCAGCCCGGCCTCTCCATGGAATGCGGCCGCTTTATGACCGGCCCCCACGGGGTCCTCGTCACCCGGGCCATCAACCACAAGGCCATCTACCGGGAGTATGTCGGGGTGGACGCCTGCATGTCGGCCCTCATGCGGCCGGCAATGTATGGCGCCTACCACCACATTACGGTTCCCGGACGCAACAGCGGTGCGCCACACCGCACCGTCGATGTTGTCGGCGCACTTTGCGAAAACAATGACAAATTTGCCGTGCAGCGCAACCTCCCGCAAATCCAGGAAAATGATCTCGTGGTGATCCATGACACCGGCGCCCATGGTCATGCCATGGGGTTCAACTACAACGGCCGGCTGCAACCCAAAGAGCTTTTGTTGAAAACCGATGGCACCGTTGAATTGATCCGCCGCGAACAAAGCCTGGAGGACTATCTGGCCACCCAGGCCTTCGCCCCGGATGCCATGTGCCCACAAAGATTATCGGTCGGGGCCTGAATACGCTTGACAGATGCGGCGGTCGTCACTAAAACGGCCTTCGCCGCCCGCTGTCGCTGGATGGACAGTGCGGACCGGATGAAAGGTCGCTCTTGCCAGCGGCCGGGAGACAGGACACCACAGGCAAACCCATGCAAGCATATAAAATCAAAGCGGTGCTCTTCGATTTCGACGGCACCCTGACCCAACCGGGTGCCATCGATTTCCAGGCGGTGAAAGCTTCCATCGGTTGCCCTCCGGACCAGCCCATTCTGGAATTCATCGCGAGCCTTCGCGACGATGCCCGCCAGGCCGAGGCCCATGCCATCCTGCATGCCATGGAACTGAAAGCGGCCCGAAAATCCCGCCCCAACGGCGGTGTTAACGATCTTTTGCACTATCTGAAACGCCATGGGCTGCCCATCGGCGTGCTGACCCGCAACAGCCTGGAATCGGTGGTGACGGCCCTTCAACAGTTTTCCCGCTTGTCCATCGATGATTTCGATGTGGTGATTACGCGGGATGATCCGGTGCGACCCAAACCGCACCCCGACGGGGTGCTTCTGGCAGCCGAACGATTTTCCGTCGAACCCCTAGAAATCCTGCTGGTGGGCGATTTCCATTTCGATATCGAGGCCGGGCGGCGGGCGGGCGCCTTGACCGCCTTCCTGGAAGGGGGCCATGGCGATCCAGGCGATCATTTTGTCTGTGATTTCCGGGCGCGCTCGTTAGCCGACATCATCCCAATCGTACGTTGCGGTCTGCCCCTGCCCAACGGGAAATTCCCCAGCGACCTGCTGGATAATTTTTTCGGGCACCTGGAGCACGACGAGAAGCGTTTCCTGATCAAGCCCGGCATTGGCGAGGACACGGCCGCCATCGATATGAACGATCGAGACACCCTGGTGGTCACGTCGGATCCCATCACGTTCGTCACGGACAAAATTGGCTATTATACGGTCTTGATCAACGCCAATGACATTGCCACCTCCGGTGCCACTCCCCAATGGCTGATGACGACCCTGCTCTTTCCGTCCGGTGCAACACCTTCGGAAATCTTTCAGGTCATGACAGACATCAAGGACGCCTGCCAGCAATGGGGCATCACCCTCTGCGGGGGACACACGGAAATTACCGATGCCGTTCAACGTCCGGTGGTGGTGGGAACCCTGGGAGCCGCTTTGCAGCGACAGGATCTGATCGACAAACGCAACATGCGACCGGGCGACCGTATCCTGCTGACCAAAGGCGTGGCGGTCGAGGGAACGGCCATCATCGCCAACGAATTTGCCGATCGTCTTCAAAACCTGGGCATGACCACCACCGCAATCGACGACTGCCGCCGCCTGGTTCACCAGATCAGCATCCTGCCCGAAGCCGCCATCGCGGTCCAATCACGGGGTGTGACAGCCATGCACGATGTGACCGAGGGGGGCCTGGCCACGGCTGTTTCTGAATTGAGCTGTGCCGGCGGGCACCGGCTTGAAGTCTACGTGGACGCCATCCCGATTTTGAACCAGACGGGCCAGGTTTGCCGCTGCCTCGATATTGATCCCATGGGGCTGATCGGTTCCGGAAGTCTTTTGATTGTCTGCCGGGCGGAAGTGTGTGAGGCCTTGCTGCACGCCATTGGTGAGGCGGGCATCGCCGTGGCATGCATCGGGGAAGTAAAACGGCCCGGCCAAGGGGTCGCGGCGAGACAAGCGGGTATCGCCGTTGCTTGGCCGGAGTTCGAAGTGGATGAGATTACACGTCTTTTCTAAGGAAGGATCCGTTCATGGACCTTGCAGGCGGGGAATGTGCGACAATGCGTTAGCCTTTGAGCAGCCCGCGATAAAAAATCTCGAAAGCCACCTCAAGGGTCTTTTTGAGATAATCTTTCTGATCATCAATGATTTTCTTGCTGGCCTCCCAGAGGACCACGCCGGAAAACAAAGACCAGAAGATGTCGGCCAGTGCCACGGGGTGGTGATCGATAAATTTCCCGGCCTTGATACCCTGCTCAAATATTTGGGCAATGGCCGAAATGGATTTTTGCGACAGGGTCTTGATTTCGGACATGAGTTGAGGAGATAAATTTTTAAGGGTTTCACTGGATTGCAGGTGAAACATGTTTATGATAATCAGTGGATCGAATTCATAAACGTCATACATGGCGTCCATAAGGGCTTTGACTTTCTCCTCAGGGCCGGCGACGTCTTCGGTATCCACATGTTCGACGCGGATCAGCAGGTATTGCAAAATGCGCAGGGACAGGGACGCATACAACTCTTCTTTATTTTTAAAATACAAATACAGCGTTCCCGGACTCAGTTCGGCCTCGTGGGCAATGTCCTCCATCGTGGCCTTGTTGAAACCTTTTTCGGAGAAAACACGTTTGGCCGCCACCATGATCTGTTGCCGGCGTCGCTCTTTTTCCCGCTCCTTGCGCTCCTGAATTCCCATAATATATCTTCTCCTGAATCGTATTTTTTTTTTGATGTTCACTACATAATTTAAACGCTATATTTGGTCAAGAAAAAAACACCTCTTGCCGGACCGGACAACCGCGATGCCAAGACGGATGGGCGATTATCCTGATAAAGACCGGCGCGAAAACCACCCGCCATCAAATCAGGCCTGAAAACCACCCCACGACGGCATCGGATGAACCAATTCTGACATTTTCTTACCCGGACAAACAGGTGTGACGGCATCATGATGGCAAGCTTCGGGTGTTGTAACGGTCACGTAGGGATAATGAAGCGGTGCGAAGGGATCCACGACCCACGGAAACGACCACCAGGGATAAACGGCAGGCCGTCAGACAACCCGCAGCAGGAAATCGCCATCCTTTGGCAGCGGTAATACCTCGCCCACCTGGCAGGCGGCATGCACGCCGGACGCCCGCAGCGCATCAACGAGGGCATCCGCCCCCTCCCGGTTCACGGCGGCCAGCAAACCACCGCTGGTCTGGGGGTCAAAAACAATTTCCTGGTGCCAGGACGGCCAGTCGCCGTCCATCTTCAAATCATCCTGCACCATGTGCCGATTGTGGGGATTGACCCCTGTATTGACGCCCCGCCGATACATTTCGAGCGCATCCCTCATCACCGGCAGGCGGTCCATATGGAGGACAATCGACACCCGGGAAGCCTGCGCCATTTCAAACGCATGTCCCGCCAAACCGAAACCGGTGACATCCGTAACCGCGTGTACCTCGAAACGCTGCAGCGTTTCACAAGCCACGCGATTCAACGTGGTCAGGTGGGCGATGCATTCGGTCAGCGCTTCGTCGGATACCCACCCCTTGATGTTGGCATTGAAAAGGACCCCGCTGCCGATGGGTTTGGTCAATACCAGCACGTCGCCGCCGCGCGCCCCGGCATTGGTCCAAATCCTGTCCGGATGGACAAGGCCGTTGACCGCCAGCCCGAACTTGGGTTCCTCGTCTTCGATGGTGTGCCCCCCCACCAGCACCGCCCCGGCTTCGGTAATTTTGGCCACGGCCCCAGCCACGATACCGTGCAGAATATCGGGTGCCAGTTTCTTGGAGGGAAAGGCCACCAGGTTTAAACAGGTAAGAGGGCGCCCCCCCATAGCGTAGATATCACTGATGGCGTTGGCGGCGGCAATCTGGCCATAAGTGAACGGATCGTTGACCGGCGGGGTAATGAAATCCGCCGTGGCCACCAGCGCCATGTCGTCCGATAGCCGGTAGACGCCGGCATCGTCGCTGGTATGGAAACCCACCAGGAGATTGGGGTCTGCCACCTGGGGAAGTTGCCGGAGCAAATCGCCGAGCCCGACCGGGTCGATTTTGGCCGCTCAGCCGCAGGTTTTGGAAAGACTCATCAATGTCGGTTTCTGAAACAGCTTCATGGCAGTTCCCGTTTCCCTGATTTTTTGCTACATCGTTTTGACCGGGGGGGTTGGTAAAAGGGGCTGGACCGGACATTTCATGAAATATCCTGGCTAACGCCCAAAAGTGCCGAAAAGTTTCTTTATCTCGGCGGTTACGCGGTGGTCGTTCTGCTGCAAGTAGGCCCAATTCGCACTTTCCAACATCTCCGGCTTGCGGTCAAGCACAATGGCGGCCGCCATCCGTGCCGACTGGCCGGTCAGGTGGGCGCAGTGTTGAAAATGCTGACGCGACCCGTAAACCAGCCCTTTGGTCAACACGCGGCAACAGGTTGCTTTGTAAGCCGCTTTGAACTGGTCGTGCAGTTCCGCTACGGTCTGGCGTACGACTTCGCCGTTGCGATACCCGGGGCCCTGACGCCCCAGAAACAACCCAAGCGCCAAAGCGCCGCCATTCAAGGCGCCGCACAGGCAGCCCCGCCGACCGAGGCCTTCCGGCAGGGCCGAAGCCAGCCTGATGGCCATGTCGGGCGCCAGATCCCCCCCAAGGCCCTGGTTCAAAACCGTCAGCACGGCTTCAGCACACTGCAGTTGCCGGGTCAGAAAAAGGTTTTCAGCCCGGCTTCGAATATCATCCAAAAGCGGTTTTCTTGTCGAGTGATCGTCCATCCCCATGATCCGTGCATTAGAAAGTATTTTCAAAACGTCATAACGATTGCCATTGTGCCACCTTACATAATAGAAGACGCTCGGCGAGACCAATTGATTATGTTGATCATACGCTATGCGAAAAAAAGTTTTTTTCAATAACACGCGCTCACTGTTCGTGCAATCCGGCCCGCGGAATAAGAAAAGGTCTTAGGCCCCTGCCCAGAGAGAAACATTTACGGATGCGGGTGTTTTTAGTATGGTGATCCACAGTCCGGGTCGTGACTGCGGCCATGCGAGACGACGTCCCGGACATCGATCGCCATGGAAAGGGGGCCGTCCGCCCTGAAACGACATCTATCCTGAAAGGACAAACCCCATGGGACAAAAAGACAACCTTCTCACCGCCAAGGAGTTTGCAGCGCGATCCGGTCTGACCGTCAACCAAGTGACCAAAATGCTGCGCACCGAAAAAATCAAGGGACACAAACAGTCCGGAAGATGGATGATTTCCGCCAGTGAGTTACCATCCAGCGGCAAGCAACCGCCCGCGGCCAAGCCCGCGAAAGCACCCGCCTCAAAACCGGCCCAATCTCCCCGCGCAATGCAGACCTACACGGTGTCTGAATTCAGCGAAAAAACCTATCTGACGGAAACCGGCGTGCGCCGGTGGCTGGCACAGGGACGCCTGCGGGGGACCCGATCCTCCGACGGCCAATGGCAGGTGGATGCCGCCAGCCTGGAACTGCCGGCTGTCCGGCATCTTATGCGCTCCTGAAAAGCGGCCCTGAGCCCACGGATACCGCCATGAACGGCAAGGATCTATGCGCCTATCTGCAGCCCCGCGTGGTCGAACGTTTTCTACAGTATGTCCAGGTGGACACCAGTGCCGACCCGGATTCCGGGCAACACCCTTCCTCTCCGGGGCAACTGGAACTGGGGGCCCGGCTGGCTGCCGAATTGCGGTCCCTGGGCCTCCGGGACGTCGAGCAGGATGCCTACGGCTATGTCTATGCGGTCCTGCCGGGCCGCCGGTCCCGGTCCACGATGGCCCTGACCTTCTGCGCCCATCTGGACACCTCGCCATCGGTTTCCGGCGCCAATGTCCGACCGATCATCCACCGGCGCTATGACGGCGGCGCGATAGGCTTTGAAGATGATCCGGACCTGCTTCTCACCCCCGGGGATTCGCCCGAACTGCTCAAATTCAAGGGAGACGACATCATCACCGCGGCCGGACGGACATTGCTGGGCGCCGATGACAAAGCCGGCCTGGCCGCCATCATGACCGCTCTGGAAGGCCTTGGCCAGTGGACGGAGTGGCCGCACCCGGAATTGCGGATTGTGTTCACCCCCGACGAGGAAATTGGTCAGGGAACCGACCATATCCAACACGGCCGGTTGGGGGACATCGCCTACACCATTGACGGGGGAGAGATGGGGGAGTTGGAAACCGAATGTTTTCATGCCCTCAAAGCGGTTCTGGTATTTCATGGGATGAACGTCCACCCGGGCTATGCCAAAAACCGGATGATCAACGCAGCGGCCATGGCTGCCCGGTTTGTAGCGGCCTTACCCGCCGCGGAAACACCCGAACACACTGAAAAGCGTGAGGGTTTTTTCCATCTGACGGCCCTGGACGGCAACGAGAGCCGGGCCACGGCCGAAATGATTCTGCGGGACTTCGATGCGGATCGCAACCGCCGGCGGGCAGAACTGCTGCGGCAGTTGGGAACCGGTTTTCAAACCGCCTACCCCGGCCTGGGCATTGACATAACCGTCTCCGAACAGTATCGCAACATGAAAGAAGTCCTGGATCGTCATCCCGATGCGGTTCGCAAAGGGCAGGAGGCCATCCGGGCGGCGGGCTTGGCGGTCATCACCAAGGCCATCCGGGGCGGTACGGACGGCGCCCAACTCTGTTTCATGGGATTGCCGACCCCGAACCTGTTTGCCGGCGGCCTGCTTTTCCACAGTCGCAAGGAATGGGTCCCGGTAACAGCGCTCACCAAAAGCACCCAGGTGATCATGGAACTCTGCCGCCTGTGGGCCGTCGATTCCGGCCGGGCTGAAACGCCGGCGGAAAAGGATTGACGTGAAGCCATTGCCCGGTCGGATGAAATGGTTTACCAATTCCCGCGCCCGGGAAACGTCCGCTAACGCCCCGGACACACGATGGGCATCACCGGAAGCGGTGGAAAAGGTGGGCCGGTTTCATCGCAGCATGCCCGCTTACCGACCGACCCCGCTGGTTTCTCTCGATATGCTGGCCCGCAGGATGGGCCTCGGCGGCATCTGGGTCAAGGACGAATCCCAACGCTTCGGGCTGAAGGCCTTCAAAGCGCTGGGTGCATCCTACGCTGTCTGCGCGACCCTGGCCGAGCGCTTGGGAATGACGCCGCCGCTGAATTTCATGGATTTCCTACGACCGGATCTTCGCCTGCAGTTGTCGACGTATACCCTTGTCACAGCCTCCGACGGCAACCATGGTGCGGCCGTGGCCTGGATGGCGGCCCAACTCGGCTGCGGCTGCCGGGTCTTTCTGCCTGTCGGCACAACCAAGGGGCGTCTGGAGGCCATTCGCAATCTCGGCGGAGACGCGGTGGTCATCGACGGCAATTACGACAATGCCGTTCGCAAAGCCGCCCGGGATGCCCGTGACCAGGGCGGCATCCTTGTTCAGGACACGGCCTGGGAAGGCTACGATGCTATTCCCAGGCGCGTCATGCAGGGTTATCTGACCCTGTTTGACGAAGCGTTGGCCCAGATGGCGCCGGTCATGCCCACCCACATTTTCGTTCCGTGCGGGGTCGGGGCCCTGGCGGCTTCCCTCCAGGCCTATCTGGTGGAACGTCTTGGCCGCGACCGGCCGGTCCTGGTGGTGGTCGAGGCTGCCGCGGCCGATTGCTATTATCGTTCCATGGTGGCCGGCGGCCGCCGGATCATTCCCGTCAAGGGCAAGCTGGCCACCTGCATGGCCGGATTGGCCTGCGGCGAGCCCACGCAACCGGGCTGGGCAATCTTGCGCCATTACGCCGATGGATTTGCAAGCTGCGGCGACGACATGGCGCGCAAGGGCATGCTGCGGATGGCATTTCCGCTGCCACCCGACCCTGCGGTTGAATCCGGTGAATGCGGCGCCGTCTCTCTGGGTTGCCTGTGCCATCTGATGCAGGGTGAAGAGGCCCGGGACTGGCAGAAGCAAATTGGGCTGCAGACAACCTCCCGTATCCTGCTGTTTTCAACGGAGGGCGCCACGGATCCCGCATCCTACCGGCAAGTGCTCCGCCGAGGCGCGGGCATTACCCCCCTGGACGCAATGCCGATAGAGCGACCGGAAACCTTTTAGGATCATCGCACCAGAGAAAGTACGCCTTGCGGCCATGACCACCCAAGACACCTTATCGCCGTTTGCAATTCCCAATGTGCGGCGCTTCATCGCCTTTCGGGTATGCTTCAATGCCCGCTTTTACTACCCGGTTTTTGCCGTCCTTTTTCTCGATTTCGGCCTGACGTTGGAACAGTTTGCCGTGTTGAATGCCGTCTGGGCCGCGACCATTGTTTTGCTGGAAGTGCCCTCCGGCGCCCTGGCCGACCTGATCGGCCGGCGCAATCTGCTGGTGGTCGCCGGTCTGCTGATGGTCGTTGAAATTGCCCTGCTGTGCCTGGCCCCCCGGGGACAGGGTCCGTTGCTATTTGCCATATTTCTGGCCAACCGGGTATTGAGCGGCATGGCCGAGGCCGCGGCCAGCGGTGCGGACGAGGCCCTGGCCTACGATGCCCTGAAACGCCAAGGTTGCGCCGAGAGTTGGGGACGTGTGCTCGAACGCCAAATGCGCTACCAGTCCCTGGGCTATGTCATGGCCATGAGTGTCGGGGCTGCGGTATATGATCCCGAATGGCTCAATCGCATCATGGTCGCCATGGGGATGAGCGCCATCTTCAGCACGGAAATCACCCTGCGGTTGCCGCTGGTTCTGACCCTGGCCATGGCCGTGGGCGCCCTCGTTCAAACCCTGGGGATGGAGGAGGTTCATGTCGAAGCTCGCGGGTCGGAAAACCGGTTGGACGGCCGTCCGCCTGCAATCGGTCAAGCTTTCCGTCTGACCCTTCAAGCAGGCCGTTGGATCATGCAAACGCCCACGGCCTTGTGCGTCATTCTGGCCGGCATGCTCTTCGACCATGTCATTCGGGTAGTCATCACCCTGAACAGTCAGTACCTGCGTGCCATTCACTATCCGGAAGCCAGCTTTGGCCTGATCGGCTCGGGACTGGCCCTGATGGGGGTGTTTATTCCCAAAATCGCTGAAAGGATGGATACCCGCTTTCAGCCGGTTTCCAATTTCCTGGGGGTGGCCCTTTTGGCGGTTCTGGGCCTGACCGGTATCGCTTTCTTCTGGCCCTATTGGGGCCTTTTGCCGGTGGCGATGCTTTCCGGGGTCATGATGCTGACCCACTTTTTCTCCAGCCGCTATCTCAACCGGATTACCGCTTCCGAACAGCGGGCCACCGTGCTGAGCTTCAAGGGGCTGTCCTACAACCTGGCCTACGGGATTGCGGGTCTGCTCTATGCCCTGCTGCTGGCCCTGCTCCGACGACAGCCGGCTGTCGTGGCCGCCGCCGGGGGTAACGACCTGGAAGCCATCGTTTTCGAACGCTCTTTCCTATGCCTGCCGGGGTATTTTCTTCTGATGCTGGCTGTGTTAATTGTATTTGCATGGCGCCGGTTTAAACACCATCAGCAACCATGAAACCAGGGGCATGAGCCATGAAACCGATACAGGTCAAAATCTTCTATGACGGTGGTCACATTCCTTCCGAACGTTTCGAGTCGATTATCACCAACCTCTCCAACAAGGTTAACGACTGGATGCAGAATCATCCGGACATCGAAATTGTGCAAATTCTCCAGTCCGAGTCCCAGGGATCGGAAAATGCCTGGAACCTCACCCTGTCCATTTTCTATCGTTGAATGGCGTTATGGATAGCTGGACCCACCCGCAAACTTTTGGCGATTGGCTGAAACGCATCTTCACGCTGCGGCCCGTCGCCCTGATGCTGCTGCTCAGCCTCGCGGTGATTGCGGAGTTGCGTTTTGACTGGGCCGAACAGATTATCGGCCGCTATCTTGTTGCCACCAATCAATTCCGCCCGGAGTCCGGTGCGATCTGGGAAAAGGGCCATCGCACCGAGGATGCCCGCCAGATCCTGGAAAAAATCGTCACCGACAAACAGGCCGTGCAGCGGGAGGCCCGGGAAGCCCAGAATTTTACCCAAGTCGCCCAAACCCTCTCCCGGGGCATCGAACTGATTTTATCGGCTGACCATTTCCGCCAACTCTACAATGCGCTCCCTCCGGAACTGGCGGCCGAGTTGCTTTCCCCCTATGCCCTGGTCCGCATTGTCAGTGAGAATGAATGGGATCGCGCCTTCTTTGAACCTGAAGCCAGCGGCTTCAACATTTACTTCCTGAATAAGGATAACCGTGTCCTCAAACACTTGACCGTATCGGGCGACATGCTAGCCCGCATTGAACATGGCGAAACGCCGCGTGCCGATACCCTGGAAAACCTGCCGCAGTTTGCCAACCGCATCTATCCCGCGGATCGTTTTTTCAGCGCCCTGGAAACCGTTTCGGAAGACGTTCGTCGCCAGGGCGTTCCCTGGCCGGAAAACCTTTTAAAATCCCCCGGACGGGTGACGCGTGTGGCCATATCCGATGAGGTTCTCTCAGGCTATATCGAAATGGGATTCGAAATGCAGGAAGCCGGCCGCATCCGGGTCATTCTCTTCCAGGGGCGGGATTGGGCGGTGGCCCGCATACGTTCGGTTTTGGAAGGCGAAACCTTTGAAAAACAGATTACGTTTTAATGTCATGGGAAGCCTTGACCTGGTGATGATAGCAGCATGATAAGATTTTTACGAACTTTTTTTTATACAGCGCTGATTGTCAGCGGCCTGAGCGTCCTGGGCATCATGGGTTTCCTCTTCGTTGTGGTGCAGGATCTCCCCCGTGTCCCCGATCCGCTGAGTCGCATCATCGAAACACCCCCTACCGAGATTTTTGCCGCCACGGGCGAACGCCTCATGGTGATCGGCGGCCGGGAGGCCATACCCATCAGCCGGATCTCCAAAGACTTCATCAACGCGGTTGTCGCTACGGAAGACCACCGGTTCTGGGGTCATCACGGTGTCGATAAACTGCGCACCCTGAAGGCCTTGTGGATCACGCTTTTTGAACCCGGCAAAATTCAAGGGGCTTCCACGATTTCCCAGCAGTTGGCCAAGAATCTCTTCTTTTCCTTCGAGCGCAGCTATCTGCGCAAATTCCGCGAAATGCTGGTGGCCCTCCAGATTGAATCCCGCTACGATAAAGAAGATATTCTGGAGGCCTACCTCAACCAGATTGCCTTCGGCCCCCGGGCCCACGGCATCGAGCAGGCGGCCCGTTCCTTTTTCGCCAAAACCGCATCGGAACTGAATCTGGCCGAGGCGGCCATGCTGGCCGGCCTGCCCAAATCGCCGACACGCTACAACCCTTACCGGCATATGGACCGCGCCAAACGGCGTCAAAGGATCGTCCTGTCACGCATGGCGGCAACGGGCTACATCACCCGCAGCCAGGCCGTAGACGCTTTTCAGACACCCATCCAGTTGGCCTCCTCCTCGCGCAAATCACGCACCGGCAGCTATTTTCTGGACATGGTCATCCGGCATCTGGAAGACCAGTATGGTCCGGATGTGGTCCATCACGGCGGCCTCAAGGTGGCGACCACCATTGATCCCCACCTGCAAATCCTGGCCGAAGAGGCCATGGTCGACGGTCTTGACAACCTTGCGGAAATGACCGGAACCGCCCCCGTGAATGGGGAAAATGAAACCCCGCGCCCCCAGGGCGCCCTGGTGGCGGTGGCAACCCAGTCCGGCGCGGTCAAAGCCTTGGTGGGCGGCTATCGATATGCCGAGACCGCCTACAATCGCGCCATCCAGAACCATCGGCAGGCCGGTTCGGGATTCAAGCCGTTTACCTATTATACGGCCCTCGAAACCCTCGGTTTCTCCCCGGCCACGGTCCTGGTGGACCGGCCCCTGACCATTGCGGTCCGCGGCGCCGATGACTGGCAGCCCCGCAATTTCAGCCGGACCTTCCTGGGCCCCATCATTCTAAAAAAGGCGCTGATGCAATCCGTCAACACCATTGCCGCCCAATTGATTGAACGCAGCGGGCCGGCGGCCGTCGTGAAAACGGCCCACCGCTGCGGCATCGAAAGCGCGCTTCAACCGGTCTATTCCCTGGCACTAGGCACCTCCGGGGTCAGTCCTCTGGAAATGGCCAGCGCCTTTGCGACCTTCGCCACCGAAGGCATCCGCCACAAACCGTACTGGATTGAAAGAATCGAAGACGCCCGGGGCCGCATCCTCGAAGAGCATCTGGTCAGCGGCGAGCGGGTCCTCAACCCGGAATGGAGCTACCAGATCGTCGATATGATGCGGGGCGTTGTTGATCACGGTTCCGGCGCCGTCGTTCGCCGATTGGGGTTCTCCTTGCCTGCCGCCGGCAAAACCGGTACGACCAACCGGTACAAAGACGCCTGGTTCACCGGTTTCACACCCACTCTGTCCACCTCGGTCTGGGTGGGATTTGACAAGGAACGGCCCTTGCGGGACCGGAACGGGGTGGGCATTACCGGCGGACGCGGCGCCGCCCCCGTCTGGGCAAACTTCATGAAAAAAGCCATGGAAGGCGAACCCGCACGCGAATTTAAAGTGCCCGAAAACATTCACATGGAGATCGTCGACCCCCAGACAGGACGCCCTCCGGACGATCTGTCACGTGAAACAATCACTGTAGCCTTGACTGAAAGCCAAACGGCCAACGGTATGGTTATTGAAAACCACGCCGGCGAACCCCTCGCGGGAACCGGCCCGGTGCAACCGATTCAGCCACCAAACGCAAGCGGATCCGGTGAAATTATCGAGGAAGACCTCCCGTAAATTGGCAGCGCCCTTAGGGAAAAGAAGCAAACCAAAGGAACGTTGAAAGAAAGATCGTGGCAATTCATGCGTTGAAACATATGGCCTTCCGAATCTGGACGGCAGCAGCCCTGTCCGTACCCATCAGCCTGCTGCTCTTGTCTTTTCTGGGAACGACCGGCGGCGTGGGAACGCCATTGGTGGTGTTGCTTGTGTTTTTCGGGCTGTTCTTTGTCGGAAGCGGGTGGCTGGCCTCCCAGGTCGTCTTGCGCCTAATGCCATCGGTCCTGCAAGAAGCCGGCATCTGGGAACGCAACGGTGACATGACGAAAGCGGAAAAAGCCTACCGGAAAGCCATGTCACTCTATAACAGCTTTCTGATATCGCCGGGCGACCGACGTCGCGGCATGCCGGCCCTGGCCTCCCGGGTGGCCCGTATGTATGCCGCCCAGACAGACATGCAGCCTGCCGCCGGTGAGTTTATGGAGGGATACCTCCATACCTACCCGACGGATGGCGAAATCGCCGAGAGCTGGCTGCAAACACAGGAATACAAGGGAGGACTGGAACCCCACCAGCAGGATCTTGCCGCCCGCATCGGCGAAGCCCATCGCGACCGGATCGACATCCAGATAATCCTGGCCCGGCTCTATCTCATGGCCAAACGCACCGATTTCCCTGCCCTTCAGACCTACCGCCGTGCCATGACCTCGCCGCGGGCCCAATCATCGGCCATGGCCACAAGCATCTCGGAGGTGTTTATCCAGGAAGGCCGTTGCGATGAATGGGCCCTCCCCGTCTATCTTCAAGCCGCCGAACAGCAGTCTCCTTCGGAAGCATTGCGCTGCGGCCTGGCCGCGTGCCTTCGCTGGATTCTTCCTTCCGGGCGCAATGCCGACCTGTTGCATCGAACCCGAACCTTACTCGGTTCCATCGACGAGGACACACTGGCACGCATGTCCTCCGGTTTTGTACCGCCCACCGGCAGCTATTCCCAACACGCAACCATGGAAATGCCTCACGGCGTTGCCGCCCGCCCCCCCTTGGCATTCGTCACCAAGGGTCTGAAAGAAGCGGGAACCGCGCTGGGCCGGATCGGACACGGCCTTCGAAGGATGGCAGGTGAAAGCCTGCGGCGTTCACCGGGGCTGCGTCGCACCTTGATCTGGGGCTTGACGGCCGGTTTGGGTGTGCTCGCCCTGGTTTTCCTGGTCAATACTGTCAGCTATCTGACCCCTTCGCCGGCACCGGAACCTCCGCCCGTCGCCCCGCCCCCATCGGTGGAGACAGCCCCGCCGGTAAAGCCAATGCCCTATACCTTGCAGGTCGCGGCTTATCTCAAACCCGAGCATGCGGAACATTATCTGGAAAACCTTCGCCAGCAATCCATTGACGCCCGAATCGTCCAGGCGTACGGCAACGAAAAAACATGGTACCAGGTGCGTATCGGCCATTTTCCCGACAAACAGGCGGCCCGGGAATATGGCGCCGGTCTCAAAGAAAAGGGCCTTATCGAAGATTTCTATGTCGCCAAACGGCCGGCTCCATGACAGGCCACCGCCCCTCTGCAATTGACAAATCGAAAAAGATAGCTAAATTAATTAATTAAACTTGATTTCAAATGCAGCCGTTTGTCGCCCATGACGCGAAACATCCGGGGGAGTGAAAGGAGTTCTGCCGTCCCATGGCCAAAACAAAAAAAGTGATTACCGATCTGCAAAAACAAATCTTGAACATCCGTTGTGAAACCGAGGAAAAATACGCGGAGAAGGCCGCCACCGAAGAAAAAATCAACCGACTGAGTTTTACCCTGGCCCTTTTCCAGGCGGAAAAAACCATGGATGAAAGCATTCTGGAAAAAATTGACGGTCTAAAAGAACAGATCGCCGCATTGGAAAGCCAGGTACGCCAGATGCCGCGGGCCATCCGCAAGCTGGAAGCCAAGCATCGCCAGTTGCAGGCAACCGAACGCACCGCTCAATAAAAAAACCGCCGGCTCAGAAAACACCAAAAGCGGAGCGCCTCTTGCGAGGCCGCTCCGCTTTCTTTTTTCAGTCATGTGCGGGGGGCTATTTGAGCCGTCGGCGGCCGACAACCCCCAGCCCCAGAAGACCGATCCCCATGAGCAGCATGGTGGCCGGTTCGGGTACCGGCGCGGCAACCAGTTGATCCTGGCTTCCAGTACTGAGGGCGGCAAAAAACATGCCCGCGATAGCATCGGTGTTGACATTACCAAGTGCGGTTCGCATATCCGCGTAGAGGTCATTGATGACATCACCATTATTGCCGATAACAAACCCCCCGTCCTTGTACAGAGTGCTCCAAACAGCAAGCTGCAGGGCGGCTGCGACATCCCCCAGATCACCGGCAAGCTTGTTGCGACCAAAATAGGGATCGAAATTGTACACCAGCCAAGCGGCTTGGGCAAAACTTGCTTCGGCGGGTGCGAGGTCGGCTGTAAAGGGCGTATCCCAATAAAAAACCTGCCCTGGATCGATACAATAGGAATAGGTATCGATGGTTTTTCCATCCTGGGTCAGATAGGTGTGGAACCGGCCGGAGCTTGCAGTGTAGCCAGTTCCGTTGACCTCGTAGTACAATTTCTGCCAGATGGATCCTTCCTTTACGATAAGGATATCCCCCTCCGGTAAAACGGTCAGGGCCTGCACCGGTCCCGTGCTCAAAACCAATAAGAATACCGCCATCAAACCAATCCATTTTCGCATACTGATCTTCCTCCGGTTGAGTGTGAAGTGAGCTTTCAATATAAGTTCCCCATGACTTAGCAATCGGCATGCCATCCTCAATATATTTTATTTATGCAATAATTTATGGTAGTTGTAACGATGAACCCCAACCGTCAGACCAACGATGGGTAAGCAATTCGAAGGAATTGGGAAATTGATTTCACAGGGGAGACATGTGTTTCCTAGGGTCGCCGGCAGGACGCGTGTCCGGGCCGGGAAACGGCAGATGAAAGCAAATTACAATGGGGGGACCAGATAGACGATGACCGCCCCGCTCTTGCGCTTGACGCCCTTCTCCCATCGGTAGGCCAACACCAGCCCGTCCCGCTTCAATTGGATCAGCCGGTCTTCCACCACATCCGGCAGCACCGCCCCGGATTCGGAGTGCAGGCCTTTGCCCACGATAATGCGCAGAGTGAACAGGCCGTCCGCATGGGCGGTACGGACGTAGGCTTCCGTGCGCTGTTGCGCCTTCATGGCGGTTGCACCGTGCAGATCCAGCTGCCCCTGGACTCGGGGGTAGCGTTTCAGGCGTTCCTGGAGGGTCAGTTTGCGGGTGGGGTAAATCCCGCCGGTTTTGCGCTTCATGAGCGTGCGGGCATCATGGGCAAGGGACGCCTGAAGATCCTGGGACCATTCCTCCGGGGATGCCTCAGCGTCCCCGGACGCGGCCATGAGACGCCCCAGATCCCGGCAATGATCCAATACGGGAATGCCGTTCTTGTCCCGAAGGGTACAGTCGTCGGACCGATTGGGCTGGTCCGGGGGAGCTTGATCGGCGGGTGAATCGGTTTCCAAGTCACCCTCGAAACGGCGCTGCAAATCGTCACCTTCGGCGATCAAAGGCAACCCGTGCCGATTGGTTTGGGGCCTTTTCCGCCAACCAGCCGCCCGGGTTCGGGCGGTGTGTTTGGCGTTGGCGGGTGGCTGCGGCGGCGGCACCTTTTCAGAAGTCGGCGCATCATTGTCGGTGGAGGGATTGCCCTGCATAAGGCGTCCCAGATCGTCATTGGACCGTAAAACAGGAATACCGTGGCGGTTCAAGGGCCCCTTCGCCGCAGGCAGGGAAGGCTTTGGGCGGTGAGCGGGTTTCAATGCGTCTTGGTCCGAACGCCTTGGCAACCGTTCCGGACCCTGGGTATGGCGGGATCCTTGCTTTTCACCGCGGGCCGTTTCATCAGCAAGGCAGGGCGTCGTCGATACGTCTGGGGATTGACGCGAGGGCGCTTCACCCTCCGTTTTCGTCATGGGCCGGCCGCGTTTAAGCCAGCCCAGCAGATGTTTCCAGTCCGGTGCCATCAATGCACTGCGGCTTAAAGAAAGAAATCCGGCAGCAAATCACCGGCATCTTTTTGGGGATCGACTTGATAATGCCGCAAATCCGTGACGCCCTCCGCGCGCATGACGTCTTCATCGATAAAGAAATGACCGGTACAAGTCCGGCTGGATCGGCACAGGATCGCATGGGCCGCATCCGCCATGATCGTCGGCAGGCGGCTGTGGGCAATAGAATCCTCACCCCCGAGTAGGTTTCGAACAGCGGCGGTGGCAACAGCGGTCCGGGGCCAAAGGGCGTTGACGGCAATACCCGCCGGCTGGAATTCTTCCGCCATCCCCAGAACACACATGCTCATGCCGTATTTCGCCATGGTATAGGCGACGTGGGGGGCGAACCAGCGGGATGCCATGTTCAAGGGCGGTGAAAGCATCAAGATGTGAGGATTTTCTGCCTGGCGCAGATAGGGCAGGCACGCCTGGGAACATACGAATGTCCCGCGCGTGTTGATTTGATGCATTAGATCATACCGTTTCATGGAAGTCTCGGGCGTGGTGCTCAAATGGATCGCGCTGGCATTGTTCACCAGAATGTCGATCCCCCCGAAATGGCTCGCCGCCTGCTCGACGGCGGCCACCACCCGGTCTTCAAAGCGGATGTCCACCGCAAGGGGCAGGGCCTTCCCGCCGGCCGATTCAACTTCTTCCGCAGCGGTATAAATCGTACCGGGCAGACGATCATGCGGACGTTCCGTTTTCGCGACAATGACGATTCGGGCGCCATCCCTGGCAGCGCGCAAAGCAATGGCTTTGCCAATCCCCCGGCTGGCACCGGTAATAAAGAGGGTTTTATCTTTGAGTGTTGCCATCATGCCTCCTGTCCCTTAAGGCCTCATGGGAGCAACCGATAGGCCGGCCACGCCAGCGCATCATTGCCGATGGGTTGCGCGTATTTTACAGCCCTGACGAACCTTGTCAACGTCTGAGGCCGGCAGATGCAGAACCGCGCGGTCGTTTCCATTAACCACAAAATATGGTATCCGTAGACACGAAACAGGTGTTTACGGAAGGATATCGCCCACAGTTGGCCCCGTTTGCGGAGACCCGTACCATGCCCGAATGGATTCGAATCTGGATCATCTTCTTTATCGTTGCCATGGCCTCCCCCCTCGATGCTCAGGAATGGATCTACTGCCCGGCAGCTCCGGATAAACTGGAGCAGCAATGCCGCCAGACCGAAAAAATCATCCGCGTCAATCAGGATCGCGTCGACAAAGTGGGCGCTCAGATGACCAATCCCAACGTTATGGTGGTCAAAGTTCATCGCAAGCCCGGCGAATCCGTCCTCCTCTACCAAAAGCGTGTCCAGCAGCAACAGGGTGTGGCCGCACCGGCAACCAACCAATGGTTTCCCGTGCTCGGGCGCTACTACGATCCGGATCGTCACATCATGTATGTCGCTTTGGACCGCCAGGCCTATTGGCAGTATGTCTGGGAAACCCTGGCCCCCGATGAAGAGCTCGCCCGCCGGACCTTCGACAGGCACGACCGTCTCAGCCGGCAATTCAAGCAGGACCGCTACACCGGTCCCGGCGGCAGGCTGGATCAGTGGCAGCAGGCCATTGACAATGCCCAGCGCTTTCGCCGGCAATGCTGCCAGGCCCTCCCAACGACCGGCGCCACGGGGGCATCCATCGCCAATGACGCGGATCGTTGACCCGGCATAAATCGGTATTAGGTTTTTCCAACACCCAACGGCTATTGTTTCGAACCCCACGGACCATGCGAACCCGCCCCTTCCGTTATCTTTCAGGGGCAACAGACAAGAGGCCTGGTATGGTACGACACCCTCGACAAAATGTATATTCGTCCTCGCCCGCCCTGGTGTACGGCTGCGTCGCTATCCTGCTGTTTGTTCTTGCGGGCTGCGCTGGCGGCGGCATGGCATCTTACACCGGGCACCTTGCCAAGCCTGAAAGTATCGTGATGGTCTCCGAAGGGGGCCCCCACGAACTCCGATGGCAAACCAGTGACCTCATGATCGATACCCTGTACGTTTTGGAAAATGGGGAGCTGGATCTGGCTGGAACGGTCAACCTGCAAAGCAAACTGCGCCACTACCCGATTGTGGCTTATCTGCGCATCAGCATCCACGCTCTGGACGCCGACGGCGTTATCCTGGGGACCTATTCCCTGTGGGCGGCCGGACAAAACGCCGCCCACTTCTTCATCAATTGGGCATTCCAGCGACGTTTTCCGGTTCCCGCAACCACCCGGGCGGTGACCTTCAGTTATCGTGGCCGCATGCAGGACGGCGGCGGATGGGGCCCTGTTCGCGGCAGAGATGGCAATGGTGTCAGCTGGGATTTCTGGCACACCCCCTGAGGTGACGACGTGCACAGGGAGAAACAGGATGGTGCGAATGCAAACGACAGCCGCAACATTCATCATGCTGCTGGTGCTGTTGAGCGGCCATCCGGTCGCGGCCGAGCTGTATCGCTGGACGGATGCAAACGGCGTTCGGCACTATTCCAACACCCCGCCACCGCAAGACGTGGAGGACGCCGTGTTGCAGGAAGAGATTCCCCATGATCCCATAACCGACAACCAACGCCGCGTGCGTGAAGACGCCCTGCTGCAGGAGCGCGAATCCGCCGAAACGCACCGACGGATAGAAGAGGCGGAGCGCAAGGCGGAGGACGCCGAACGAAAAGCGGAAGAAGCCAAGCGCAAAGCGGATCAGTTGGAAAAAGAATTGAAGGAAAAAGAGGACAATCGTTCCTACGGTGTGTACTACTACCCCAGACGCCGTCCGGGGCATCGCCCTCCCGGCCAACGCCCGCCGGGTCACAAACCACCCGGATGGCGCCCCAAACCGGAGCCCTACGAAACCGAGCCATCAAAGCCCCCGTAGCAGCGGCCGCGTCCCCAGCCGCGAGGTGGCAAAAGCCCTCAAGGCCGCCAACAATAAGCATCCAGACGTATTGCCGGAGCTATTGTGAGATGCCTCCCGCATAGCGAGAGGCATTCATCGCGGCCTTGACTTGATCCTCAGCAAGGTTAATCAAACTCAAAATGGGCCCGGCGGTTCTTCGCCCAGGCCGCTTCATCGTCACCCAAAGCCAGCGGTCTTTCTTCACCGAAACTGATGGTACGGGCACGACGATCCGGGACCCCCAGGTCCAGCAGGAACCGCTTTACCCCTTCGGCCCGCCGCTCGCCCAAGGCCAGATTGTACTCGGTGGTTCCCCGGTTATCGCAATGCCCTTCGATGATAATGTTGAGATGGGGGTTGCGCGTCATCCACTCGGCCTTGGCCTTCAAAATCGCCTGGGCCTCGGCACTGAGAACGGAGCTGTCAAACTCGAAAAAAATATCCTGATTGATAAACCGTTCCCGGTTCATGACCGTCCCGTCACCCATCACGATTTCGTCCGCGGAGCCTTCATCCACTGCGGCCTGCCCGGCAAGATCCTCTTCGCGCATATCGCTGCCGGCGACCGTTTCGCCGTCAGCACCCGCGGGCGGACGCATGGCCGCTCCAGTGTCAAGAACCGTTTTCTGGCAGCCACCGGCCGTCAGGAATAATCCGATGCAAATGACCAAGCTGAGAAATAGCCATCGTCTGTGCATAACGTACACCTCGTTTGTCGGTTAGGGTTAGATCAGCGGCGTCATGTCTGCCACCGAGATAAAGCGTCGTTGTCGTCATCAGGCAGGTCGGCCTTCACTAACGTCGATCGGCCGCGCATTCAGTTTGCAATGAAAAGAAACAGAAAGAATGGAAGAGCGTTGCTGCTTCCACATACCGGGAACCCATCATAAGGCAGTCAAACCGTTTGATCAAGAGCGATTGACAGCGGCAGACCAATGGCCCCACCGTTGGCCCTCTAATCAAATATTTTATGAAATATTCGGACGGACTGCTATTTTGGGATCCCCCCTTACAATGATCCCGATAGAGGGAATTCCCATCTAATCGATTCCGAACGGTGGGTGTCAACCGGAGGAATCGTCCGCTATTGCGAGGATTGAAAACGAACGAGAACGCCGCCAGGGGCCGAAAGATGCCATTTATGGGTGGGCTATATTTAGGACCGCTCACCCTTGTCTTCAGCAGGCCGCTGACGTCCGGCTTAGAGTTCGTGATCAAAAATACTTTTGAAATCTTCCGGAACAAGGCAGAGATAGTCAAGCGTCTGACGGCGGGTGGCATGATGAAAATAGGTGCTCAAGCGGGCAAGGTCCGTACCGAAGGTGGCAAATTGATGGTATCCCCATGTTTTACGAAGCGAATTGGCGCCGTAGTTGCCTTCAAGACCCACCGCCTTGCACCAGGACTTCACCAGTCGATGAACCGATGAAGCCAGCAACACGTCACCGCGGCGGCTTGAGAATAAATAGGGGGATGCGGTTGGATGAGAGGAACGCTTTTGCTGCGACGATCTGTAATCGGCAACGGCTTCGCAGCAAACGCGGTTGAGACCGATCTTGAGCTTGCGCCCGGTTCGCTTTTCCCGAATCGTTAAGAAATCCCCCGGATTTGCACCGATAAGCTGGTCAAATGTCAATCGAAGCAAGTCGGTTACGCGAAGGGGGGTGTTGATCCCCAGGGTAAACAACACCAGATCCCGAGGGCGGTTCGCGAGGAGATTCTTGATACGTTTGATGTCCGCCAGAAATCGAATGGGCTCAACCTTGATGTGAGCCCCTTTGCGCGGATGGTTGTCACAGGTCATATCCGGGTGACGTCACGGCGTTTGACATGGAACACTTTATTGGGACGCTCGACTTTGACGGCAACTTTACCGTTCTTGAATTCCTTGACGACGGTGCCTTCCACCGCCCCGATCCAAAAGTCGTTAACCGTGAACTTAACGCGTTTTCCCAGGTGCGATTGTGTTGGCATCGGTTGTCCTTTCGATTAAATTGCCAAGTTATAATAAAAAATAAGCAATAGTTGGTAAAAATCAAGCCTTCAAAGCTAAAATAGTATAAATAATCCATAAATACTTGGCAAAAATCCAATCCCATCCTACCGCCCATTTCGCCCCTCGGGACCGTTGCTATCCATTCCCCAAGAAACGTGAGTTTGATTGACGGGGCTGTCCCCGATTCGCCATTGCTTCCTCCCGATTGACATTTCCATAGCTGCCCATTAGGCTGAAGACACAACCAATCACCGACGACCGTTTGCCGTCGGGCTGCGCGCTCCCAGCATGGGCTAAGCGGGACATGACATGAGCGGGACCTTATCATGGAAGCCATCCGGAAATTTGTAGCCCCTGAAATCGTCGTAGGTGCCGGGGCGCTGGCTCTTGCCGGACGATACGCCCGAAATCTCGGCGCCAACAAGGTTTTGCTGGTATCCGATCCCGGGGTCGTTGCCGCCGGTTGGACCGAGGCCGTCATCCGCAGCCTGGCATCGGCTTCCCTGGAATACGCCCTCTATACAGACGTCAGCCCCAATCCCCGCGCCGAAGAAGTCATGGCAGGCGCGGACTATCTTGCCCGCAAGGCCTGCGATATGATTGTCGCGGTAGGCGGCGGCAGCCCGATGGACTGTGCGAAAGCCATCGGCATTGTCCATGCCAATGGCCGCCATGTTTTGGAATTCGAAGGGGTGGATCGCGTCGACATCCCCGGCCCGCCAATGATTTGCATCCCCACTACCGCCGGAACCGCTTCCGACGTTTCCCAGTTTGTCATCATCAGCAATCGCTTCGAGAAGCGCAAAGTCGCTATCCTCAGTAAAAGTGTGGTTCCCGATGTGGCCCTGATCGACCCGGAAACGACCACCACGCTGGATGCCGATCTGACCGCCTGCACGGGTATGGATGCCATGGTGCACGCCCTCGAGGCGCTGGTTTCAACCGCCGGCTCCGATTTGACCGACATGCATGCACGGGAAGCGATCCGCCGGCTATACCGCTATCTGCCCGAAGCCCTTGCCAGACCAGGAGACATTGCCGTGCGGCAGGAGATCATGTTCGGCAGCCTGGCGGCCGGCCTGGCCTTTTCCAACGCGAGCCTGGGAGCTGTGCACGCCATGGCCCACAGCATCGGCGGTATCTTTGATTGGCCCCACGGAGAATGTAACAGCCTGCTGGTGGAGCACGTCATGCGCTTCAACTGGCCCAAGGCCGGTGATCGTTATCAGGATCTGGCCGCTATTTTCGAGGTTCCCCTCGGGGGATTGTCTTCAAGCGAGGCCTGCGAAGCCATCACGCAGGCCGTGGCCCGGTTCAAGGCCCGCATCGGCATCAGCGGAACCCTTACCACACGGGGCTTGAAGCCGGAAGACATTCCGCGGCTGGCCCGCTTGGCTGTCGATGATCCCTGCATGGCCACCAACCCCGTGCCACCAACGGTTAACGATATCGAGACGGTCTATGCCCAAGCCCTATAAAACCGGATACAATTACCAGATCACACGGCAGCGGATCATCGGATTGGGAGAACGTACGGTCCGCAAAAGCTACTACCCCCAACTTCGGCAGCGCCTTGATGAGCTCAAACGCAGCGAACTCCGTTATCGGGCGCTGTTTGAAGACTCCCCCATCTCTCTCTGGGAAGAGGATTTCAGCCGCCTGAAGCACCATTTCGATCGCCTCAAAAATAATGGCGTCGAGCATTTCGACCGTTATTTCACCGACCACCCCGAAGAAATCTCACGCTGTGTCCGGATGATCCGCATCATCGATGTCAACCGCTCGACCCTGGCGCTTTACGAAGCCGGCAGTAAAGAGGAATTGCTGGCCAATATGGGTCACATCCTGCCGCAAACCGCCCAGCACGTCCTCATGCAGGAGCTCGTTTCCATGGCCGAAGCAGGCCGGTTTGAAATCGAATGCGTCAATCTCACCCTCAGGGGCAACGAACGCCACCTGTTGATCAAATCGTCCATTCCGCCCGGATATGAGGACAACTGGGAACGTGTCTACATATCGGTTTACGATCTGACCGAGCGCATCGAAGCCGAAAAGGAAAGAAAAGCCTTGGGCCGGCAACTGCGCCAAGCCCAGAAAATGGAGGCCGTCGGCAGCCTGGCCGGGGGAATTGCCCACGATTTCAACAATATTCTTTCCGCGGTCATCGGTTTCACCGAGATGGCCATGGAAGATGCGCCCCCGGAATCTTTTCTCAGTCACAATATGGAGCAGGTGCTTCAAGCCGGCCTGCGCGCCAAGCACCTGGTGCAGCAAATCCTGGCATTCAGCCGCCAGAGCGAGCATGAGATGCGGCCGGTCCAACTGGGCCGCATCATCAAAGAGGCCTGCGAGTTATTGAGGGCCTCTCTGCCCACCACCATCGCCATCCGCACTGACATCCGTACCGAGGCCTTCACCCTGGGGGATCCCACCCAGATGCACCAGGTGTTGATGAACCTGTGTACCAACGCCGGGCATGCCATGCGTGAAGATGGTGGACGTCTGACCATCACCCTGGAAGAAGCATCCACGGCGGAAATCCAGGAAAAAAGGCTCCCGGGAATGGATGCCGAAGCCTATCTTCGGTTGGTGGTCCGGGACACGGGCCACGGCATTCCCCCCAACATCATGGACCGCATATTCGACCCTTTTTTTACCACGAAAGAGCACACCGAGGGCACCGGTATGGGCCTTTCGGTCGCCCATGGCATCGTTAAGAGCCACCAGGGAACCATCGATGTTGAAAGCCGGGCCGGCCAGGGAACCACCTTTCGCATCTATCTCCCCAAAATTCTCCCCCATGAAAAAGATGCCGCACGGGACGCGCCGCCCCTGCCATCCGGCCATGAACGCGTCCTGTTTGTGGACGACGAGGCCATGCTGGTGGATATGAGCCGCCAAATCCTGAAGCGCCTGGGCTATCGGGTTACGGCCTCTACGAGCAGTGTCGAAGCCCTGCAATACTTCCAGAAAGATGCCGCCGCCTTCGACCTGGTCATTACCGACATGACCATGCCGCAGATGACCGGGAAGGAACTGGCCACCGAGATATTGAAAATCAACCCCGACGTCCCCATTATATTGTGTACCGGTTTCAGTGAAACGATTACGGAGGAAGCCGCCAAGCGCATCGGGATTCAGGCGTTTATCCTCAAGCCGATCGTCATGAGTGATCTGGCCGAGACCATGCGCCAGGTGCTTGACGGCACGCCCTCAGAAGGAGGCGACGAATGAAACGCTTCGACCCTGAAGAGGCTATCGCCCAGGTCCAGAGGGAATTCGGTGAACATGGCGGTGTTTGCCCGTCCATTTCACGCTCGTCCACTTTTACCGTCATGGCCCCCGAGACCATGCCGGAAATCTTCCAGGGCATCCGCAGCCCTGAAAAAGGCGGCTGCTATCTCTACAGTCGTCATTTCAATCCGACCGTGGACGTCCTGGCCCGTTATCTCAGCGCCATGGAGGGCACCGAGTATGCCGTCTGCACGGCCAGCGGCATGGCGGCCATTGCCTGCAGCCTGCTGCAACTTTGCCGCCAGGGGGACCACATTGTCGCCAGTCGCACGGTCTACGGGGGCACCCATGCCTTGCTGGAGGATCTGCTCCCGCAGTGGGGCATTACGGTGACGTTCGTGGATCCGACCCAACCGGAAGCCTTCGAGGCGGCATCCCACACCGCAACCCGTGTGTGGTATACCGAAAGTGTGGGCAACCCCACCCTGCCCATAGCGGACATCCCGGCCTTGTCACGGAAAGCGCATGCCCGGGGCATTACCCTGGTGGTGGACAACACCTTCACCCCCATGCTGATCTCGCCGGCGGTTCTGGGTGCCGACATCGTGGTCTATTCCATGACCAAATTCATCAACGGCGCCAGTGACCTGCTGGCCGGAGCCATCTGCGCCCGACGCGATTTTGTTCATCAACTCATGGATCTGCATACCGGCCGCGCCATGCTGTTGGGTCCGACCCTCGACCCGCGGGCGGCCTTCGATATCATTCAACGGATTCCCCATCTCGCCGCACGTATGCGCGAACATGGCCGGCGGGCCATGATAATGGCGGAAAATCTGCAGGACTGGGGCGTTGCCGTTACCTACCCCGGCCTGCCGTCCTTTCCTCAGCACGCAAGGCTGAGCGCCATCATCAACCCGGGCTACGGCTTCGGTGGCATGCTGACCATTGACTGCGGTACGCAAAAAAAAGCCGAGGCCCTGATGGGTCAGCTTCAGAATACCGAGAAATTCGGTTTCATGGCCGTTTCTCTGGGCTATTTCGACACCCTCATGTCATGTTCCGGCACCTCGACCGCGTCGGAAATCAGCCCGGATGAGCAGTCTGCCATGGGGTTGTCCCCCGGCTTGCTGCGCATGTCGGTCGGTATTACCGGAAACCTGTATAGCCGCATTGAACAATTGCGGCGGGCGCTGCAGCAATGTGACCTGATGAAGGCTTAGAAGGACGACAGGGAGGGCGATCAGGAAGAGGCCTCCTCTTCGGCGGGCGGGGACAGGAGATCGGCAAGAACGTCCCGGGTCAAGCCAAAAGAGGCCGAGGTAGACCCGAAATGAACCGTCTCCACACGACCGGAACGGATGATGACGGCATCGGGTTCCGGCCTGTCTTTCTCCAAGGGTTCTTTATCGAAAAGATCCATCTGGTTCACAACAACACTCCTCATCACCATTCCCGGGTATTGATGCAACTCCGCCATGCCGGGGCATCCCGGGCAGGCCATCACAGGGTAGCGCACTGGAAGCGCCGGGGCAACACGGAACTGTCGTCCGATCCCACAGCCCGGAAGCCGGCCGGCTGCAAACCCGAGAGGGAACCCCATTAAAGCCAAACCAAACAAGCCACCCCGCCCAGGCATCGCCTCTCAGCGCCATTGCCTTACCCCGCTAAACGCTTATATTTATTTTGAATGGGTCGATCAGCTTGCTCGGACATCTGACGCGCCAACACCGCTGCCCATCGACTGGTAAAATAGTGCATCCTACCCCCTCGCTGTAAGCTGCGACGCCTCCGAACGACCACGCTTTAAACGGCTTTGAACCTTTCACGCACCCCGCATGACCGCAAGGGGGGACCAGGAGGGCAGCATGGCGACACCATCCCATGAGACACTGCATCACCACCTCGAAGAATTCAAAGCCGGTCAACGCCGGTTTGAGAATGCTTTCCAGGCCGTGGCCCGTATGATCCTTAGCAGCGACATCCACAAAGTCGTGGTCAACGGAAAGACCACCTATGACTTCGGCATATTCCGTGTCGGTGTCAAACCCGTCATCGGCATGTATGACGAAATCAACAGTTTCGTCTCCTACGTCAAGGATGCCGCTGAAGGCGGCTCTTCCAAGGAAATGGCCTATGTCCTTGTGGGGGAACCGGGCAACGGTAAAACCTATTTCGTGGAATTCCTTTGTGAACAGTACCGCCGCTTCCTGAGCCAACCGGAAAACCGCCGCTATACGTTCCGTTTTCGCCATCTCGACCGCATCGGGACCTATGGCAAAATACGGGGCACCGAATCCCAGACCTATGAAGATCCCATGGTGCTCGCCATGAACCTGGAGGAAACCCCGGAGGCCAGCCAACACTACCTCAGCGACCGGATGGGGTGCCCGCCGGCGCTGATCGATGAAATTTATAAAAACTACCGCCCGCTCGGCGCCTGCAGCGAATATATCTGGAACGATATCCGCAGGGTCACGGACGGCAATCCGGAAAAAATGTTGGATCACATCGAAATTTTCCCCATTCCCATGATGGAAAGTTTAGGAACCCTCACCGGGAAATATCCGGCCAAGGACAAAATTACGTCCTCGGCGGTGGACCTGCTGGGTGAGGAATCGATCCAGCGGCTGCTGCACATCAGCGATACCGGCAACCCGTTTCGCTTCGACCTGCGACGGGGGGCTCTGGCACGGGTGGCGGGCGGTGGCATTCATTTTTGTGATGAATTGTTCAAGAATAAAAAAGATCTGATCCAAGTTTATCTGGGCGTCATTCAGAACCGCAATATTGAAATCGACGGCTTCAAGTGGCCCATTGACTCCCTGATCATCGCCACCAGCAACAATTCCGAATTCAACCGTTTTCTGGCGGAAAAGGAGGAGGCGCCCATTGTCGACCGCTGCCGCATTACCTATGTGTCCCACAACACGAATTACAAGCTCCAGAACGACCTGACCCGCTATGCCATCGGCAGCGGTGCCCGCACAACGTTGAACCAGGAAGAACTCCACCAGGATCCGAATTTAAACTACGCCGCATCGGTCGCCGCGGTGCTGTCGCGCCTGCCCAAATCCGAGAAACTCACGCCGGTGGAAACGCTCAAGCTGGCCGCCGGGGAAATCGCCGGCGAAAAAAGCATCAAAACCCTTTCGGAAGTGATCGATACCCTGAACCAGGAACCCGACATTACCCGCCGGTTCGGACAGAAAGGCCTGGGGCAGCGAAACCTGGGGCGCGCCATCCAGCTGCTCATCGAAAGCTCGGAAACCAACGAGGGGCGCTGCATGTTCGCCTACGACATCTTCAAAGCCCTGGACCGCATCATCCTGGACTATGTTCCCGAGGCCAACGACCGGGGGAAATACCTGGAGGACCTTAAAATTGCCCGGGGCTTGTATCGGGAGCGGATCATGACGGAAATGTTCAATGCCTACATGGACGAACCCCACGCCATTCGCAAGGATGTCATGAACTATGTCAACATGATCATCGGCATCGATGCCGAAAACCTCGGCCCTGACAAGATGTGGAAATACAAGGACCCCCAGACCGGTGATTTGAAAGCGATGAAAATCGATGAGCGGTACATCAACAGCGTGGAAGAACGCCTGGGGCTCAAAACGGAAGAGCAGCGGGAATCTTTCCGCACCTCCATTCGTAAAATCTACGGCCAAAAAATATCGGTCCAACCAGACTACGACTTCATGGATAACCTGGAACTTGTCAAGGCGGTCACCGATGTGCGCCTGAAATCCGATATCGCCGGTGCCGGCAGTCTGGTGGGCGCCCTGGCCAATCGCACCAACGAGGAAAACCAGAAGCTTTACGACCGCATGATCGATACCATGTTGAACAAGCTCGGCTACTGCCAGACATGCGCTCAGAAAACGATCGAATATTTCTGTTCCCAGGAAGACGAGAATTGAATTCGGAAGGGAAACAACCAATATCCATCCGGACAACCATCCCACAGGAAGCCAGACATCATGGCCTCGAAACGTGACCATAACCGTTTTACCGCTCCCACCGGCGGCGTATCGGACCGTTTGCCGCCGGCGGCATACCGGGAAATGCGTGACAAAAGGCAGCACACCCTGCCGCCAGCCACCACAGACAACCCTTCCGCGAATCTCCATCCCGAGCATTTCTACAGCCGCGACGATTTGACCGCGTTGCAGGACATGCAGCCGTCACCGGGTGCCTATATCACCCCGCTCAAGTCCCTGGACGAACTTCTGGAACGCGATCGGCAGCGCGAAGCGGACGGTTTCCCCCGTAAAATCCGTGTAGGCCGCATGATAAAGCCAGGGATGGCGGGCAAGGACAAGGTGGTCGTCGTACCAACGACGGTTGAAGAAAAGTTCATCCACGACACCTCGGACCATCCGCCGGAAGCTTCGCCGTCTTCCGGGGGTGCCGGCGAGGGGGAACCCGGCGATGTCATCGGTGAACAGCCGGTACGACCAGCCGGCAGCGGGGCCGGGACCGGTCCTGGCCAGGGGGAAGGCGGCGGCCACGACGTCGAATCCAGTGCCTATGACCTCGGTCGGGTCCTGACCGAACAGTTCGCGCTGCCCAATCTGAAGAAAAAAGGCAAAAAGCGTTCCCTGACGCGTTACACCTATCAGTTGACCGACCGCCACAGCGGCCGGGGGCAACTGCTCGACAAGAAGGCAACCTTGCGTAAAATTGTTGAGACCAATATCCATCTGGGTAACATCCCCGATCCCACCCGCATCGACCCGTCCGCCTTCCTGATTTCTCCACGCGACCGGATTTACCGCATTCTGTCGCCGGAAAAGGATCTCGAATCCCAGGCCATGGTCTTTTTCCTGCGGGATTACTCCGGATCCATGGCCGGCAAACCAACGGAAGTTGTGGTGACCCAGCACGTGCTGATTTATAGCTGGCTGCTCTATCAGTACGCCCGCCAGGTGGAATCCCGCTTCATTCTGCACGACACCGAAGCACGGGAAGTGGACGACTTTTACACCTACTACAATTCCACCGTTGCCGGCGGCACCCAGGTCGCCTCAGCCCTGGAACTGGTGAATGCCATCGTTGAAAAGGAAAATCTGGCCGCCGACTATAACATCTATGTCTTTCACGGAACGGACGGTGACGACTGGGATACCGAGGGCACACGGACCATACCGGCGTTGAAAACCATGCTCACCTATACCAGTCGGGTGGGTTTTACAGTGGTGGAACGAAAGGCATCCGCCGGCGACACGGAAGTCAGCCGTTATCTGAAGCATTCCGGCCTGCTCGAAACGCACGCCGATCTGTTAAGGATGGACACCCTGTCAGAAGACGCCCCCGAATCCCGTCTGATCGATGGTATCCGCCACCTGATCTCCGAAAAAGCTTCGGTCGGCCGGGCAAGCGGCTCCGGATAAACGCCATGGAACTGATCGATCAACATACCAAACGCATCATGGAGGGCTGCAAGACACGCGCCCGTGCGGCCGGACTCCAGTTCGAGGATGAAACTCTGGAGTACATCGTCACCAATCGTGATCTGCTGGAACTCTCGCCCAAAATGATGATCCCCACACTGTACGACTACTGGGTGCACGACGTGGAGGTGCTGAGGGAAAAAGGCCGCTACGAACTCTACCCGGGCAATCCCTACGAAACGGTCATCAACACCCGTCCGGCCATTTCCTACTACAACGACAACAATCCGGACTGGCTCAACGTGATGATTTTCTACCATGTGCTGGGACACATTGATTTGTTCCAGAACAACGTTTTCTTCCGGCACACCTGGGATTACGATTTCAACGGCCGGGCGCTTTCCGACAAACGCATCATTGCCCGGCTGCGATCGGAAAAAGGCCGCTGGGTCGATTACATCATCGAGTTTACCCGCGGCATCGACAACCTGGTGGGATTCCACAAGGTGCTGTCACGCCTGGACCCACCCGCCGCTCAGGGTCCCCCTTCCAAAATCGACTATTATTTCGATGTGTTTCTCCAGACCCAGGACGACTTCAAGATCAGCACCTACGTTTCCGAGGTTGATCGCTACAACCGCTGCCGACGGGAAACCCCGTCCCGTTGCGAGGATGCATTTTTCGCTGAAATCGAGGTGAATCACCCGGAATTTCAGACCCTCTACCAGAAATACCGCGAAACCCGAACGGGCGGCTATCAAGACTTGATCGAGTTTATCGTCGGCCATTCCGAGTTTCTGACCAAAGACGAAAATCTATGGATGAAAACCGTGATCCAGGTGGTGCGCCAAACGGCCATCTTCTTTCAACCCCAGATCCGCACGAAAATCCTCCACGAAGGCTGGGCCAGCTATTGGCATGAGAAGCTTTTTCTGCAGGACGATCGCATCCAGGGCCACGAAGTTGAATACGCGCGTGTCAATGCCGCTGTCACCTCTTTGCAGCGCGTTGGATTGAATCCGTATGCGATCGGCATGCGACTGTTTCAGTATGTGGAGGAAATGGCCGACAAAGGCCGTTACAGCTATCACTTTCAACAACTCAAGGACGCCCGCCGACGCCGAAGCTACGATGCCGCGACCGGAAAAGGCCGCGATCATATCTTCGATATCAGGCGCAATTATTGTGACTTCATGTTTATCAATGAATTTGTAGACCAGGATTTCGTGGACCGCCACCGCCTTTTCGTTGCCGGCAAGCGCCTGAATCGATCGCGGATGACGTGGGAATACTTCGTGAAAAGCCGCGATGCGGACCAATACCGCCAGATGCTGATCGACTCCCTTTACCATCCGCCCCATATCGAGATTGACCAACGACGCACCGAAGACGGTCCGCTGGTGCTCATGCATCGGTTTGAAGGCAAACCGCTTGTCACCGAATATATTGCCAACACCATGCTGGGCATTGAATACCTGTGGGGACGGCCGGTGATTCTGGAAACGAATGAGCGGGTGCCGAGGGTGGCCAGCCCCGAGGCGGCGGCATCCGCCACCCCTCTTACCCCACCGAAAGCGGAGGAGCCGCCACCCGCCGAGCAATGGCAGCGCATCCGCTATACAATGAAAGACCGGAAGCTCTCTCGCGACGTCGTCTCGGACTAGAGGTCATTATGGAAAACGTTCGCCACGCCATGCAGCGCCTGGACAGCTCCATCAAGGAGCGTGGACAGCCGCCCCCCATCCCCTTCGAAGAATTTCTTGAGCGCGTGCGCCAGGATCCTGAAGGCATGATGCGCAATGTCTTCCAGGTTTTTCACGACATGATCAAGGCCTATGTTTCCGAAGGTCATGACGAATATCCGGAAGATCCCGAATCCATCCATTTTGTTTATTACGATTGCAACCGCCTCTTTGTGGAAGGGTCGGACAACCCGTTCTTTGCGGATCGGTTGTTTGCCAACCGCCTGATCAAGCTGGCCGAAGCCATGCGACGGGGGGCTCAACAAAACAAAATCTACATTTTCGACGGTCCGCCCGGGTGCGGCAAAAGCACCTTTCTGAACAATCTCCTGATGAAATTCGAAACATACTGCAACACACCGGAAGGTTTGCGCTTTGAAGCGGTCTGGCGCATCGACCGTCAGCAATTGGGCATCGAGCCAGGGGCGGATACCCTTCCTTTCTTCGAAAAAATGTTTTCGCTCATGGAGCGCTCCTCCCGCGAAAACGAGCCGCCCTCCGGTGAAAGCAGCTACGGTCATTCGGGCAATCATGCCGGCGTATCCCTTTTGGAAAACGGCACCCTGCCGGTCATCGACACGGATGTTGTCGAAATCCCCTGCCCCAGCCACGATCATCCGATCCTGATGATCCCCAAACATTATCGGCGAGCGTTTTTCGAGGATCTGTTTTCCAGCGATCGATTCAAAAGGACGCTGTTTACCGACAAAGCCTACGAATGGATCTTTCGGGACATCCCCTGCACCATCTGCGCTTCGATCTATCAAGCCCTGCTGAACCGCCTCAAAAGCCCCCTTAAGGTCCTGAGCATGCTGTATGCTCAGCCTTATCGTTTCAAACGCCGTATCGGCCAAGGCATCAGCGTTTTCAATCCAGGAGATCGCACCAGCAAAGAGCTTGTGCGCACCAACCCGAATCTGCAAAACCAGATCAATACCGTTTTGAGGGAAAGCAGCCAGATCAAATATCTATTTTCCCGCTATGCCACGACCAACAATGGCATCTACGCCCTGATGGATATCAAGTCCCATAACATCGAACGGCTGATCGAGTTGCACAATATCATCAGCGAGGGGGTTCACAAAGTCGAAGACATCGAAGAAAATGTCAACTCGCTTCTGCTGGCATTGATGAACCCCGAAGACAAAAAGAACATCCAGGACTTTCAATCCTTTTCCGACCGCATCGAGTATATCAACATCCCCTATATTCTCGACCTGAACACGGAAATTGCCATCTATCGCAATATTTTCGGACAGCACATCGACGACAGCTTTTTACCGCGCGTGCTGCACAATTTTGCCCGTATCATTATTTCTTCGCGCCTGAGCCCGAAATCCGAAGCCCTTGTCGAATGGATCGGGGATCCTGGCAAGTACGGCCGCTATTGCGATGAAAACCTGCAACTGCTTAAAATGGAAATCTACACGGGTTATATCCCTACCTGGCTTACCGAAAAAGACCGTAAGCGTTTCACCGCCAAACGTCGGCGCAAGGTCATCGAAGAATCGGAACGGGAGGGGGTGCGAGGGTTTTCCGGCCGTGACGCCATCAAGATTTTCAGTGAATTCTATTCGGCCTTTGCCAAGGAAGGCAAGCTGATCACCATGGCCGACCTGTGCAATTATTTCACTAAGATCCGCAAGGATCTCCTGGACCTGATCCCCGGCGGTTTTCTGGATTCCCTGGTCCGCATGTACGATTACACGGTACTTCAGGAGGTCAAGGAATCTCTTTTCTATTACAACCGGGAGCAGATCAGCCGGGACATCCTGAACTATCTCTTCGCTGTGAATTTCGAACCCGGCGCCGTGGCGGTATCGAACTATACCGGCGATCGGCTTGAGATTTCCGATGATTTCCTGGCCGATATGGAAAAACGCCTGTTGGGAGATCATGTGGGCAAAAGCGAACGCCTGGCCTTCCGCGCGGACACCCAAAAGGCCTATACCACCCGCACCCTGACCCAGGAAATCATGATCGAAGGACAGCCGGTCACCGGCACACAGCTTTTCCAGAGCATTCTTGAACGGTATGAACACAACCTAAAAGAAAAAGCCATGGATCCCTTCCTGGACAACGAGAATTTCCGCCAGGCCATCAAAGACTACCATGGCGTGTCCTTTAAAACCTTCGACCGCAAAATCCGGGACGATGTCACGTTCCTGATCGGTAACCTTGAAACAAAATACCGCTACTCTGAAAAAGGCGCCCAGGAAGTCTGCATCTATGTCATCGACAATGATTTGGCCCGGAAGTTTGGGCAAAAGCAAATGGCGGATAACAAAGGGGAATGAGCGCCATCGCGGCGATGCCAAAGAGGAATATTCTCTGCAGAAAACGATGGACTCGAATGGTAACGATAGTCTTCCAAACGCCAAAAAATAGCGACCACAATCGTTCCATTCTGTGGCCTGAATATGGCCAGCCCATAAGGTTGTCCCTATTACAGGGCCTCCGCCTGGAAATGTGGTCTTTCCTTTTGCTCACGATAGGAGTCGAAGATTGTGATGGCTGACATCCGTTTGCATCTACCACGAAACACCACCTGTATTCCGGCGGTCGGCATCACCCTGATGACGGCATTGCTTAGTTTGACCATCTTCGCCAGCTTTCCTGCCCAGGCCGAAGACTGGAAAACCCTCCGCCAGGACATGGTGGCGGCGATCCGCGCCGATGTCATCGCCACCCGCAACTATATCGGCAAGGGATCGCTCCAACCCGAAGTACTCGCGGTTCTGGGACGCGTCCCCCGGCACACCTTCGTGCCCGAAGATGTGCGCCCGGCAGCGTATGAAAACCGACCCTTGCCCATCGGATTCGGGCAAACCATTTCTCAGCCCTACATCGTGGCCCTCATGACCGATCTGCTGGAACCCGAGCCCAACGATATGGTCCTCGAGGTGGGCACCGGTTCCGGCTACCAGGCGGCTGTTCTGGCCGAACTCGTCGCACGCGTTTACACCATTGAAATTATCCCGGCACTCGCCCGCAGGGCCAAAGCGCGCTTCGAGCGCCTCGGGTATAAGGAAATCAAAACGCGCGAGGGCGACGGCTATTTCGGCTGGCCAGGCACCGGCCCCTTCGACGGCATCGTCGTCACCGCCGCCGCCGATCACGTTCCGCCGCCGCTGGTAGGTCAACTCAAGCCCGGCGGGCGTATGGTCATTCCGGTCGGCCAGCGTTTCAGTGTCCAGCAATTGCTGCTTATTACGAAAACCAAGGATGGGGAGATCGAAACCCGCCAAGTACTGCCGGTGCGGTTCGTCCCATTGACCGGCGCGCATTGATCCGGAAGACCTCATGTCAGCTGCCCCCGATACCGCCTCGACATTGCCTCCCCTGAAAGCGGTGGGCATGCTGTCGGCCGCCGTCCTCGCCTATGAGCTTCTCCTCATGCGCCTGTTTGCCATCGTCCACTGGCATCATTTCGCCTTTATGATGATCAGCATCGCCCTGCTGGGCTATGGGGCCAGCGGAACATTTCTATCCCTGCTGTCTTCGATGAGAGCAAGCCGCCTGCGATGGCTGTTTCCAGCCGGTGCAGCCGGATTCAGTATCGCCTGCGTGATCTGCTTCCTCGCCGCGCAGCGTTTGCCGTTCAATGCACTCGAGGTTTTCTGGAATCCACGCCAATGGGCATACCTGGCCGGTATTTACGGGCTGCTCTTTCTGCCCTTTTTCTTCGCCGCCACCAGCATTGGCGCAGTTCTTCGGTTCAGTGGTTCGCGAATACCGCAGCTTTACGCCGCCGACCTGTGCGGTGCCTCACTCGGAGCATGTGTGACCGTCGGCCTTCTTTTCCGTGCAACACCATCGACAGCGCTGGTGATCGTAGCGGGCACGGGCGTCCTGGCGGCGGCCACGGCGGCCGTTCGCTGGCAATTGAAGCGACGCACGCTATTGATCGCAGCGGCCGCCGGCGGGATAACGCTATTGGGGTTAGGGACGGTGCTCCTGGAAATCCCCACCGTCAATGCCTATAAACCATTGGCCCAAGCCCTGCAGATTCCGGGCACCCGGATGCTCCATCAGCGGCATCACCCCATGGGGTGGCTAAGCGTGGTTCAGCGTACCACCATCCCCTTTCGCTACGCCCCGGGATTAAGCCTGAAAAGTGATGCCGCCATTCCTGACCAGATCGCGATTTTCATGGACGGGCAGGCCATGAGCGTGGTCGATCGCGACCGCCATCAGCCGGAAACACGGACCTATCTGCGACAGGCGACCCTAAGCATGGGGATGCAGCTGCGCCCCCAAGCGAAACGCATTTTGATTGTCAACGCCGGCGGCGGTCAGGACATCCTGAGGGCCAAAGCGTACGGCGGTCATCAAATCGATGCCGTCGATCCCCATCCTGGTTATGTGTCATGGCTGCAAAATGAACTGGCCGATTTCTGGGGCGGGCACCTGCAAGGCGGACGAATTCATTACCACGACACGACGGTCCGTGCGTTCCTGCAGCCCCCCCGGAAACCCTACAACCTGATTCAACTTCCGCCGGGAACTAATGGCGGCAGCGGCGGTTCAGCCTTTGGCGAGAACACGCTGCTGACCATCGAAGGCCTGGCGCAGTTGTGGCAGTATCTGCAGCCTGGTGGGCTCCTGGTTGTTCCCCTCTGGACCCGCCTGCCGCCGCGTGGGAGCCTGAAAGCTTTTCACATGGCTCTGATCATGCTCGAAGACCAGGGCATCGACCAACCATCCGACCACCTGGCCATGATCCGGGACTGGCGCACCGCCGTCATGCTGATCGCAAAGTCGCCCCTGACAAACGTCGACCAAAACGCCGTCCGCAGCTTCTGCCGCCGCTGGGGGTTCGACCGGGTCTTTCTTCCCAGCCTCCGCCCGGGGGAAGTCAATCGATACAACATCCTGGCAGAGCCCTTCTTCGCGGAAGCTACCCAGGCGCTCGTCGGTGACGACCGGGAAGCGTTCTGCCAGAATTATAAATTCAATCTGCGCCCGGCCACGGATGACCGCCCATTTTTCGGACATTTCTTCAAATGGCGCGCCCTCCCGGAAATAGCCGCACTGCGTGCAGCCGGTGGTATTGCCCTTCTCGATTGGGGGTATCCCGTTCTCCTGGCGACGCTGGCCCAGGCAATGGTGTTCAGCCTGGTTTTCATCGGCCTGCCGGTTCTCAAAAACAGGTTCAGCCAAAAGAAATACCGCATCGGCCGACAGCAAGGCATGATGATTCTGCTCTACTTCAGTGTCGTTGGCGGCGGATTCCTCCTTTTGGAAATCGCCTATATGCAGCGCCTGGCAGTTGTCCTGCATCACCCCCTGGTGGCCGCTACCCTCACCCTGGCCGGTTTTCTCCTGGGCGCCGGAATCGGCAGCATCTGTGCCTACAAGGCCGTGGCAAAGGGTATGGCGGTCCGGCGGTTGCTGCAAGGGAGCCTGGCGACCGTCTGTTTGGTCGGTCTTCTGGAACTGGCGGCTCTGCCCTGGTTGATGGCCCGGCTTGGCAGCATGCCGCTGGGGTTTGCCGCCGCTTCAGCCCTCGGCCTGATCATGCCCCTGGGCGTTGCCATGGGCATGCCGTTTCCGCTCGGTCTGGCCCTGTTGAACCGCCATTGGCCGGAAATGATCCCCTGGGCTTGGGGCATCAATGGCTGCAGCACCGTGGTCAACGCGGTTGCCGCACCGCTGATCGCCATTTCGATGGGCTACACCGGGGTTATTACACTGGCCATCCTGCTGTATGCCGTTGGCTTCGTCCTGGTGCCATGGATCCTAAACCAGAAAACCACAGGGAGCGATGGCTTGTAATGCGCACTACCGGTCCTCATATGGTTCAAACGGCAATAGAGGTGCCAACACAATACACCCATAAGACTTTGGAGATGTCTCAATCTGGTCAATTGTCGTTCGGGTATTAAATTGCGGCGTTTTCTGAATTTTCAGGATAGTGGAGCACGGCACGATCTTCAACGATTGGACGCCCTGGGCAGCGAGATCACAGGCGGTTTTCGTTGTTTGGCGGATCAGAATTTCCCACCGGGCGATCCCTCTTCGCACCTTCAGCGGACCATTCACTCTCAACCCCGTCAGGTGTTACGTACAGGGTCAGCCCCTTCATTTGATGAACCCGCACGGGAGTACCATTCTCGATGGGGGGACCATCCCCGACTTTTACCGCGCGCCAGAGTTCACCACGCACTTGCACGTATCCGATAGGTTGAAGGCGTTCTTTGGCAATGCCCCGGGCGCCAATCATCCCCGGCACCGTCGCCGATGCACCGCCATCATAGGCGCGCCAGATAAAGGGGAACAGGATTATGTCCTTGACGATCCAAAACAGGACCAGCCCCCAGAAGAGTCCGTCGGAAAACATTACCCACTGCCGGACAAGGGTCAAGGCCAGAACGAAAACAACCAATTCGGCCGCCCCCAGCAGGGCATAGCGGATATAAACAGATCGATTGATCCTTTTCTTACCTGAAGGCATGGATTCACCCTTTCACGCGGGCCGGGCCAACACGCATCGACCATGGGCATGGCGTCCGCTACAATGATCGCATTGCCCGGAATGCGCCCTTTGGTGGCGGCCGGCGAGTGGCGCGGGCGCTATCCAAATTATTGCACAGCACAAAGCCAGTACACTATTTATCCGGAGGGGTAAAGCGAAAGGGCGATTGCCCCCAGCAAACCGTGCTCAGGTCTCCCGGCCTGAATCTTGTGATCGCAAAAACCAACGTCACCAAACGGCATACGTTTCGTTAGAAAGTATAGGGGGATCGGGCAGCGCTAAATGATTGGGAGTGCTACCCTTTCTTTCCAAAAGGCGAAACCGCCGCTCGGGACCAAAAGATGCCGTTTATGGATGGGCACTACGCTAGAAGCCATCTCAAAATTAGGATTTTCGTTCGAGATCAAGGCATGGCCGAGTATCAATCCCGCAAAGCGGGACTTCCCACCTGATTAATTCTTCAACGGTGGGTGCCCGCAGACATACTCAAGTATGTCGAGGACTTGAGACGAGGGCATAACGCCGATATCGGGGGAAAAGACTTTTTTGAGATGGCTTCTAATAATTCTCTCTTACTCTTAAAAAAGACGGAAATCGTGGTATGCCCGACACATAGAAACCGTAATGTTTGAACGTAATGAGTGATCCGATAGGAGGCGGATTTTCTCTTACCGCGTCAGAAAAGCCGGTGCCGATCTTGAATCTAAGATTGCGATCCGGCAAGGCCACCAGTAAAGCACCCAATCGGCCCGCGTTTCTGCCCTTCCCCGGAAGATGCGCGATCACCACAGCTTCCGTATCCGCATAACTTTTGACCTTCAGGATGTCCCGGCTGCGTCCGGGGGTATAGGGCGACCCGCGTCTTCTGAGGATGATGCCTTCGCCGCCGAGCTTTTCGATTCTTTGAAGCGCGCTGTCCAAATACTTCTGGCTCATCACCGGCCGGTGTTGGATGACAAATGCATACGCAGACGGGTGTTTGTCGAACCATCCGGCGGCTTGGCTCAATCGCGCTTCAAATCCGCCAGGGGCCTTGGGAACATCGAAGATGGCGAACTGTAATTCCAACCACCCGTCGTGCGGTCCTTGTTGCTTGACGATACCGATGGTCTTTTCAAAAGTGTTGCGTCCCCCCCAGATTTCTCCTTCGACTGGGAAATCCGGAAAATTACGCGTAAACGCCGGATGAGGCGTGAAGGGGTTTCCATTTTTGGACAGCAGCCGACGGCCGTCCCAATACCCTCTTACCCCATCGAGCTTCTCGCTCATCAGCCATTGGGAAAAATCGATGCCACCTTCGTATACAAGCGGCAGCATGACCTCCGCAGCCTGTATACGTGATCCCGCAAGCCCCGCAAAGATCACCCATAAGAGAACCACATATTTCAAAAAATAGCCATCACGGCACACGTTCTCTTTGCTGTTCATTTTCTTACGGCTTTCTGAAGATAGGGTATCGATAAAAACGAGGCCTTGGCAAAGATGCTCAACGGTTTCAACCGCCGTGGTATTATAACGGTCTTCCCGGAACGCACCTTTCCAGGGGTCAGCCGTTCAATTTTTTAATTTCTTCTGCGGTATGCAACGCTCAGAACGTATTCCGTGAACCGGTGCTCACTGTGGGTTGCACATCTCTCGGTTCCGATACAGCGCCTAAATCTAGGCCCGGGGGTGGGGACAGATGCGTCGCCACTTCGATACGCATGGGCTCAGGCGGTGCCATATCGCCCGCCGACGTGTCTTGCGGGGATCGGATGCTTTCGATATCCACCCGGTAGATCCGGGCCAGGTGGTGGGCCACTTCCGCAAGGGGCAGCCCTGCATCCACGGCCGCCAGGAGGGCGTCCACAGCCGCGTTCAATTTGGATTGACGCTCGTAAAGCTGCCCCAGGACCACAAACGCCTGCTGCTGGTCCTTTTTCATGGCCTGCGACACGGCGCTCTCCACCAGGACGGCGGCCAGGGTATCCTCGGTTTCGCCGAAAAACAGCAGGTATCCCAGGAACAGCCGATACCGTGCGGTTCCCTTCATCGGATCCGCCGTTTCCGCAATCTTGGCCTGCATCTCGTTCAGTTTACCCGGAGTTATCCCCATGGTGTCACGGGCCAGGAGTTGGAGGGGGATATCTTTTTCCAGCAGGGCCTCGACGTCGACGGTACGGTCTGCCATGATCAAAGGGTAGATCCGGCCCAGGGTGACACCGGCCTTTTGCAATGGCGCGCGCGCCTTGTGGGCCAGGGCCACCAGAATCAGGGGCTGCAAATCAGCTTCCAGTTCCGGGTCCGCCGCCACGGCTGCCCGGTAGTGCGCCAGGGCGCCGGGATAGTCCTCCCGGATGAGGGCCAGATTGCCCAGGGCGGCATGAGCCGGGCCGTAATCCGAATCCAACGCAATGACACTTTCAAAGCCGGACCGGGCGGCCTCATAATCGCCGCCCTTGTATTGTTTGCAAGCCGCTTGGTAGCGATGAGCAGTTTCTTCACGATAGAGTTCGCTGCGCAAACCAACGCATCCCCACAGGACACAGGTGAGCAGAATCAAGGCGGCGGCTGAAAAGACAAACGACCTGCTATGCCTGCGCATGCTGTTCCCACTGTGCGCTCCCCGTCTGTCATCGAGGCTATTACGGTTTCCGCCGGACTGACGACGTTGTGGAATGCATCGCCGCGCTAATCGCTTCATGACGAGAAGGCTCCAGGTTCGTCTTACTATTCTTTTTTCCGTTTCCGTGTGCATTCGTCTTCCCTTCGATCTCAAAATTGGAGCTCCACGCCCATTTCCACCTGTTTTTCCGTATCAAAGGCCGAGCGGTTGCCCAGCGATGCATAGGTGACGACCTGATAGCGGTGTAAAAATTCCCGGCGGTATTCCACCCGCCCGAAGGCGTTGATGCCGTGGTCAGCTTCATTTTCGCTGTAGCGAGCCTGCAACTGCACGCCCCAGCGGGTGTTGTCCCAATCCAGGCGCAGGCTCATTTCCTCATAGGGCGACAGCGTGGACGCATCGATGGTGCGCCGGATCCATTCCAGGGCTGCACGGGCGGTTTGCTTCTCCCGTTGGTAGGCCGTATCCAGAGTAAAACGCCAGGTGCCGCTGTCCGCCGCGTCGATACGGTTGACCTGCAGGCTCGACGTCCAGCGGGGATCCCACTGATGGGTGCCGGTTCCCAGAAACGTGTTGGTGGTGCCGTCTTCATCTGCCTGGCCGTACCAATTGAGGAAAAAGGTATCCCGCTCACCGGCGGCAAACCGCAGCGAAGCGTCCATTTCGCGTCGAGTTTCATCGTTGCTGTGGCGCTTGAGATCGAAAAAACGCATGGTGAAAATGGGATCCTTAAAAAAGCGCCGATTTATCGGGAGAGCGCAGTCGGCGCTGGCTTCTATCCCCCTGGCATCGGCAGTAATCCCATGCAGGGGATCGGCGAAATCAGCGGCAAAGTCTTCCCCCAGGTCGATATAGCCGGCCGAAAGCCGCAGACGCCCCTGATCCCAGGCGGCAAGTGCCGTATAACCGTTGTCACGACTCTTCTCGCTGTCTTCCGTGTGAATATACTCGAAGGACAACGTCAGCGGTTTGATTATGGGTACCTTCACGTCGGCCGCCATGGCCTGGTTGCGGTAGCGATTGTTACGGCCGTCCAACAGCAAGGCTTCCCGGTGGGTGAAACCCGCCCCCCACTGCCAGCCGCCCTCCTCCCCGAAACGTAGGCGGGCCGCGGCTCCGGAGGCTTCGGTAGCCTCATCGCCTTCGGTAGTGTAGGCCAACCCCGTGGTCTGCAAAGCCCCCAGCCCCTGGTCCACCCGGAAGCCGAATTTCTTGCGCTCACTTTTGAAGTCGTTGAACAGTTTGACGGGGTCGTCAAAGTTGCCCAATCCTTCCCGGAAGACACCCTTGATCCTGCCGTCGCTCCAGCGCTGTTCGGCAAATGCCTGGCAGGCATCATAGTTGGTATCGCCGCCGGGATAGGTATCGATGACGGCAAATAGTGCTTCCGCCCGGCGGGAATCGTCTGCGTATGAAAACCGGGTGCGGGCCCGCAGCTGCCCCGTGTCCTCATGGTTTTCACCGTCGTGGCGCCAGAAAGTGGAAATCGACCCGCTGACCTTGTAGGCGTGCTTTTCCGGCGGCAGAAGTTCTGGCGCCGGAGCGCCCGATGCGGCCCCAAGCGCTGCGATGCGCGCCGCCACCGCGCTGCGGCCCTGGGTGCCGTCCTTGAAGCGGACCTCGAAGACAAGTTCATAATTGCCCTCCGGCAACCGGGCGCCATTCGCATCCCGGCCGTTCCATTCAAAGATGTGATCGCCCCCCCGAAGTTCGACAAACCGCTCCTGGCGCACGACCTGGCCCCGGAAATCACGAATGTTCACGGCCACCTCGGCGGCATCTTTCAAAAGCTCGTAGTGCACCGCCAGCGGTCCCTGCTCGGGATCGAAAATGCCGGCATCGTTCATCGGAATGCGCAGACCGTCCCGGGCCCGGGATTGGCTTGGCAGGACCAGCAGGATAATTATCAGCAGGATACTCAACATCCATCGACCGCTTGCCATCAGGAGCAATCCCCCACACGGATAGTGATGGCATCGGTCGCCCGGATTCCGTCCGTGGTTTCGATGGTGGCCTCGACATCATAAATGCCCGCAGGACCATAGATGATGTCACCGCAGTTGATCGTGAAGCGGGTACCGTCGATGATGGTGACCGGGCAATTGCCTCCGCCCCAGGGCGCATCCACGGTAATGCTGTCCAGCGTTCCGCTGCCCGCACTGTAGTTCCCTGTGACCGTAAGATCGCCACAGACAAAATAGTCTCCCTCGACAGGTGAGGTGATGGTTATGGTTGGGGGTACGAAGGACACTGTGCGGTAGATATAGCCCGCCGCCGATCCGCGCGCGCCATTGCTGTCCGCCCCGCTCACCTCGATGGTGTTGGCGCCGTCCGTCAATGTCACCGTCGATTCGAAACGGCCGCCCGCCCGGCTGAAGGCCACCGGTCCTTGCAGAGTGCCGTTGACACGGATCTCCATCCAGTCGATGAACTCAGCGTCGCTTGTGATAGTGCCCGGCACGAGGATGGTGCCTGCCGTGGTGGTAGGCGGCAGCCGGTCCAAGATCAGCATCATACTCGCATCGATAGGGATCGTGGGCTGATGGATCGGGAGCGTCAGGGGCAGGACATATTCGGCTTCCGGATCACAGCCGAGGGTGAGGTCGAAATAAGCTTCGTAGGGATCGCTGATCGTCTTATCCAGGATCTCGCGGCCGATCCGGAGGTCAAAGCCCTTCATGGGCACCACCTTGCTGCCGGAGGCCATATGGCCGTAACTCACACGGTCGGTCTCCACTTTGATTTCCAAATCCTCGGAAGATAGGCGGGCGAAACAGGCCAAATCCTTGTCCGAATCGTTTCCCAAGGTAATATACAACCGCACCAGTTCACCGGGGTTGGCCCGCCCGTCGCCATTGTGGTCTTCAAGCTCCATCAGTGCAAGGCTCTCGATGGACAGGTCATGGCCATCGCTCTGATAGGCCGTGGTGATTTCTGCCGCCCGGGTGAAACGCAGGCTGTCGCCGGCCCGGTTGCCATGGCTGTCCACAGCCGTTATCTCGGCGCGATGCAGCCCCTCGGCTAAATCCAGGGGGCCATCGACGGAAAAGTAACCGCTGGCCGGATCAAAATAGAAGTGATCGGGATCCACCGGTTGGCCATCGATGGCCAATGACAGGCCACTGACATCCAGGTCGCCTCCCAGGTCGATGACCATGGCCGTCAGGGCCGGCCCGCCGACCTTACGAACGGCATCGGGCATGACTTTGAAATCGTAGATGTAGGGTGCCAGGTTAAAATCGAAGCCGGTTGTGGTCTCAGCCCAGAGTCCCGTGGCATCCGTGGCCCTAAAACGGGCCAGGTGGTAGCCTTCCGCCACCCCGGCCGCATAGCCGGCTTTGTAGTTGAACTGACTGCGCCAGCCGGCTTCAGGGGTGTGGGAATAGAGCAAAAAGGGTTGCAGCACCTGCTCGTCCAGCCACAACGTGGTTTTCTCCGGGATGATCCGAGAGTCGTCCCTGGCTTCACCTGTCATGAAAGCGGAAGCATTCTCCCCGCTGCGGGTCATCGACTGACAGGTGCTCCGGGTTTCTGCCGTCAGGCTTACTTCCGGCGGATCCCTGGGAAGGATTACGTCGACATCGACAAAGCTCCGATTGTCCGCTTTGTCCCTGGCATCGATTCGCAGGGTAAAAAATTCTCCCCGGTCAGGCGGGTCAAACGGGCTGGAAAGAATTCCGTTTTGAAAAGTCAAGGCCGGACGGCTGCCCGCGCTGTGGGTCTGGTAGCCCCAGTTGACGTTATTGTTGGCAGAATCGCTTTGAGCCGTCACCGCGATTTCAAGCTCAGATAACGGCATGCCGTGGTCATGGATAGCGGCCGTTAAATGTCGTGAAGAAGGATCGAAAGACGGCTGTATGACCGGGGCCAGGATGTCGCGTTCTTCCGTTCGGCACTGTTGGATTTCTTTCAATTCAAAAAATAGACCGAAGCTCGAAATCGCATCATTCAGGGGAATCTTGCGGCCGCCGTGCCAGGCGGTGGCCACAAAATAAATATCCCGCCCGACGCTTTGTGCCGATGAACCTCCCGTTGCCGATACGGAAGAAACACCCCCTTGACGTGCGGGAATGGGCTCATAGGTGTCCCGTTCATAACTTGTCCCCATGATCTCAAAATCCAGCGGCAGGTGTTCCGCCAGGGCGCGCCTCAGATCGTAACCGCGGCCGGCATGGCGGGGTCGCAACTGGATCAGCCGCATGGCGCTCGGAGAACTGTCGATGGGAATAAAATGGCCATGGCGGTAATAGCCCCACTTGAGCGCACCTTCACATATTTCCACAACAGCTTTTCCGTTTCCCTTTGTCCCGAGCACCCTGTCGACGCCATACAGGTTCGGGCTGTAGGCATAGGGGCTGCGCGCCGACGCCGTTCCGCCTTCTCCGGTGCTTTCTTCCGGTTCTTCGACTTCCCCAAAAACCTGACAACTCTCCGTGGTTGTCTGCTCGGCAAGATCCGTCACGCTCAAGGAAGCGGTCAGCACCGAAATGGGGGTATAGGGCAATCCGGCCGTCAGTTTGCCGGTTTCCCGATCGAACGTCGCTTCCAGGCGATGCCCCGCAAACCAGAGGGAAATTGCCAGATCTTTCCGGGGCGTTCCCTGGTCGTCGATATCCGCTGTAAGTGTATTGCGCTCCCGGTTGTAGCGAAAATTCTCGATGACCGGCGGATCCAGGCAGACGACGATATCGCCTTCCGTCATCATGGTGCGGCTGGTGGTACCGTCACCTCCTTCAGGATCGGAAAATTCGGCGATTTTATGGGTCGCGCCAATCTTGAAATGCACCGTGCCCTCGTGGGCTGGTCCGCCAGCCACGCAGACATCCCCTTGGCGCTCGAACCAGTATTTATCACCCAGGAACTCGAACCATGAGGCGCCGGTATCCATAAGCTCAATAGGAGAAAATTGTGCGCGCGCCTTCAACCGGTCACCTTCCTGTCCCACCGTCAGGCGGAACGGTTCCGCGGCGCTCTCCAGATAGACCGGGATGGCAATCGTCTCGAAGGTATAGATAAAGGCGTCTTCCGGAATATGGTTATAAATGGTGTCTTCTTCATTGAAGGCGTCGACCTTGTTCTTGGCTTCGCAAAACCCCACTTGCGACGCATCGATCCTAAAATCCACGGGCACCGTGACCAGCAGCGTGTCCATCTGATCGCCCATGGGGTACGGGTTCTGCTGGGAGATTCGGAACGAAACCCGACTGTCCTCCAAATCGCCGTCTTCCAACTTGCGGATGGCCGTTTTGCCCGAGGCGCTGTGGATTTCAACCAATTCTCCTACGGATTTCTGGAAAAAAGGGTTCATCGTGACGATTTCGGATTCGGCCTCCTTATCGTACCCTTCCTCCCGCCGCATGATCGCGCGCAAATTTTCCGGGTAGTGATAATCCTTGCCGAAGCAACCCCGCGTGAAAATATCGAGTTGCCGGTCCATTCCGACCCGTAAAGTCATGCCGCTGTAGGCCGGCTCCACCAAAAACGCGCCACCTGTTTGGATATAGGTATCCCTGTGCTTGCATTTGTAGATTTTGAAATCCGGTGATGTGAGACTCTGGGTGGTAAACGTCTCCGAGGCGCGCCCAACATTGCCGGCCCGATCCTGAAGAGACACCGATACAGTGAAGCTGGCATCGTACGCGGCCGCACCGCCTGGGAAGGCCACGAAAACGGTCAGGTTGAGCGCGTTCGCTTCAAGAGATATCGTTTTATCTTGTAGCGAGGCGCCGCTGACGGCAATGTTCAGGGCGCATTCCATAGGGTCAATGGAGACGCCGGACCCCCCTTCCGGGTCGGTGACCTTGAATTGGATCGCACCGGCGGTGCGCGGAAACAGATCCGATTCCGGTGTCACCCGCTCGATGACCGGCGGTTTGGAATCGACAATGAAAAGGACCTGTTTGTAGTCTTTCTGGCTCCCGTCCGAGGTCAATGTCTTTACAGACGCCTTGTGCCTTCCATCCATCAGGCCCGGGAGATGGCCCGATAAACCAAGGCTCCCGTCTTGGCCCGGGGCGAGTTGAAAGGCTGTGATCTTGCCATTGGTTGTCGTTTCCACCAGGGAGATATCGTTGGGAACCGAACCGGGCGACCTGTCCGGCACCAGATTGGCGACAAAGGGATCATGGCCCGATTTTATATAGCCAATCTGGTCCCCGGCAAGATCAGCCGCATAAAGCTCACTCGGCCATGCCAGTATCGTCAGGCTGGACACCAAACACCCTAAAAACTTCAATAGGACGATAGGAGGTCCATAACTCCCATGTTGCCACTGCCGAAGACGTTTGGGTAGCGCGGTGAAAAAGGGGGCCTTGTCAAAATGGTGTGAAAATCCTAACGGTCTGATCGGCATCGCTCCTCTTTCCCAAAAGGCAAAAGTAAGTGAAATACCTTCCCCTATGGCAAAAGGAGTGCCAGATCGTTCCGGAACCGGGGCATTTTTTTTGGTGAAAAAGCACCGGCTGGGAAAAAACACGAAAAAAAGCAAAGCGCTCCAAGGGAATTCGATATTGAAATTAGATGGATAATGAGAATCAGAACGACCGCTGCAGGGGTACCGGCTTTGCGTTGAACACCGGCAAATGAAGGCCCCGACGGTTCGTTTGCGGGAAACGAGACCCAACAGAAAAGAGCCGTCTTCAAGATCGACTGCCCTGTTTGATGTGCGATATGCACAGGTTGCTGGGCACTGCTTCCGGACCCGTTATCCGAAAACGGAAAACGCGTGGTCGTTGCGCCATCCCTGAAAATGATTCCAAGGGCGCCCAAAAATGTGATGAATCTTATTTCACCGGCCGGCAGCTTTTATTTGATCCTTGAACCGATCGAATGCTCGTACCGGCATGCCCGAAAAACGGAAAGCAGTGCCTGCCTCAAGGAAATTTACATCCCGCAAAAAGAAATCGGCATCTTTCGCATGGCCTAATTTGCGGGTGTTAACGCCGTGGCTTAAAGGAGGTAGAGCCTATCATCGCACAGCTGTGGGGGGGTGCCCCCTGTATCACACCAGCGGGGGTGACCGGCGCAGGCCCGGCCATCAATCCGCCTTGGGCAAAAGGTCGACCTGAATGCATTGATCGCACCTTTTGCCCACCTTTTTAACGAATTGTTTCTGACGATCCGAAAAGTATTCCCTCCTGGTCCAATCCCTGAATTTAGTCCTGCCTTTACCAAAACCGTCGAGGGCCTCGACATACATGATCAGGATACTGTAGTTATTGTCGCTGCCTTCCCGCCGGCTGAAGGCTTTGGCCAAGAATTTATCGCTGAGGATATAACCGTGGTCAAAGATGAAATTTTCTTCAAAATCGAAAAAGGGCCTTTGGGCTGGAAATACCGCATACTGATAATTCTGACCGTCGAACGAGGTTATCCCCGCGTCCAGGCGATGTTTAATCTTATCGAACAAATCCGGGAGGATATACCCTTCACTTAATTTTTTGACCCGTATGATGACCCCACGCTGCAGCCGGTCATCAGGCCCTTTCGAGCCGAACAGGAAGGATTCGTAATGACTGGTCGAGCCGCCAGGCGAATTTTTATAGCGCTGGTATTTCGAGTGCTTAACGCTCCCGATGTAAGTGAACGCCGGATCGACAGAAATGGCCACTGACGGATAGCGGGTTGATGTAAAGGTGTTTTGCGCATCCACACTCCGCTGGGGTGTCCAGTGCTGACAGCCGGCGAACACGATAAGAAGCCACAGGGTTTGTACGGCACAGCCTCCCTTCATCACAGCCTCCTTTTGGAATGCTTTGTGGGATAAATATAAACATAGAGCGGTTGCTATTCGACATTGATTCCCAGAATCATCTCCATCAGTTCCTCCGGAGATTCCATCTGGGGCGTTTGCGTGCCCACCACGGCATTATGATGTCGGGAAACGAAATCAAACGTGTAGCGATACAACTCGGACAAAACGATCTGCCGGTCGCTGTCCCGATCCCCCTCGCCCGAAAGCCCCTTCAGCAGGGCATAGGTAAACAGGCCATGCCTGATGGCCGGAAATTCCTGCGACGCCTCGTTATCCTTCGAGGCGGTCATCAGCGCAAATGAAGACGATGCTGATCGCTTGGCGAGGGAATACATGTCAAAGGTGCCGGCAATCGCCTGGGAATGGCATGTATCGACGATCAGCAGCCTTTTACCGGGGATGGCCCGAAAAATGTCAAAAAAGACCCGCCAACTGATGAGGGAATCGGCCATGGCTACCGGTCCGATGCCGCGACTCCGGGCTTTAACGATGCGGTGAATGTCGGCAAACGTGCCGTCACAAGGCACCATGTAGTAGTTGCCGGCCCTGTCGCTCAAACCGTGGGAGGCCAAAAAGAGAATTGCGGTATCGTAGGGCCCGGCCGCGTTGAAAAACGATAACTGGTCAATGATCGCTTTCTTGGTGGGTCTGACCGAGCTATTATCCGTCATGGTTCGGACATGAACACGCCGGAACGTCCGGCCGGCCTCAGCCCGGAATCTTTCAGCGAGCTTTTGGGCATCGTTGACCGCGAAGGACAGATTGTTGTCCGGCATGCGCGGGAAGTGATTGATGCCGATGGCCAGCAGGTAGAGATCGCCTTTTTCCGCTGGTTGCACTCTGGAAGTATAAAAATGGGTTTCAGCGATACCCATTGAGAGGCCGCTGGTCGACTCGATACGCAGGCGGTTTTCCGCTTCATGCAGCGGGAGATCGATTTCATGGTCGAAACGCCCCCCCGCAACGGTAATGGCCCTGTCGCCGGCGGGCGTATAAGGGATATTGTTGAGATAAACCGTATAATCCTTCAGGGGCCGTTTTGTCCGTTCAATAGCAAATTTTATGCGGAGTGTTTCGGAATGGTTCACAAACCCCGGCTCCGGATGCACAATGGTGATGCGCGGCGGAAGGATATGCGCCAGCTCGCTGATGGAAAACTGCAGATCATTATTTTCACGAACCATGCTCTCGCGGTCACCCAATCGTTGGAAACTTGTTTTGACATAACTCGGCAGATAGAGCAGGCGTTCGAACTGGGAGGCCGTATAAAAATCGGAGGCACAGTCTTTCCCGTTGTTAAGATGCCACCCGATGAGGTCATCGCCGTAGGGCGAGCACATATAATAGCCGGCTGGCGTCCAGGCAATCCACCGTTTGCGGTCAGGATGCGGATAGAAGGCCAGGAACTCCTGGCCGTCTTGCATGCGGTACCAGCGGATCGTTCCATCCCCGATATGACCGACGGCAATTTTTCCATTTTCGGAGATATTGACGGCCCTGGTCACCGAAGGCACCGGTACCCGCCATAAAACTTCACCCTCCGGGTTAAAGCAGTAGACGTTATGGTTGGTTCCGAGGATAAAGCGAGCGCCATCCGCTTGGATGGCCAGACAACGTGAAACCTCGCCCTTGTGATAGAAAAGGGGTTTGCCGTCCAGCCGCGGATAGCGCTTGTGCCGCCAGCGTTTGATGTCCAGTCGTGGATGGTTCTCTCTGGGGTAGACAAAGGGTTCCTTGCCCGCCATATCCGACCAGGGAATTACCCGACCCTTTTGGATATCCACAACAAAGCCGCTGTTTTGATACCGGTCGTATTGAAAGTAGACTTTGCTGGCATCCGGCGCGATGCGGCAACGCTTTCTCAGTTTGCGGAAATGCAGAATGCTCGGGGGGCGGGTGAAGGCTTTCTGGTGCTCCGGGTTGAGAATGCCCCAGGTACCATCATACAGGCCATAGACAATACGGCCGTCATCCAGGGCACAGAGCGTGTTGATGCCGACATCGCCGATGGGAATGGCCTTCCGCTCCCCCTGCCCCTGACGTCCCCAGCAAAACAGGGGAAACATCTTCTCCCGTTTGCCCTCCGGAGCCATGTATTCTTCATGCACACCCCCGGCATATAGCGACTGACCGTCGCTGGACCAGACGGCGGATATGAGAAATTTTTCGATGCCGGCACAAATCGGTGAATAAAGATAGCGCAGGGTTTTGGCGGAATAGACATCGATATCCTTGGCATCCCTGAAGGTAACGGCGAGGAGCCGGCTATCCGGGGAATACCTGATGGATATGGGCTTTCGTCCCGAACGGGTTGTCCCGGTTGCTTTAGGGACGATACGGCCATCCTGGATGCGGTAGATCAGCAAATGGCCGTCGAAGGTTGCCAGCGCCAATTCGTTGCGGGGGCTGATATCCGCGCGGGTTATCCACCGGAAAGGTATCCCGACCTGATCGACCAGTTCCCACCCGGGGTATGCGTAAACACGCAGGCCGTCGCCAAAAAAAACCACCAAAAACCGCCTGTCAGGGGAAAACGCCAAATCCTGAATTGGACGCGGAAAGCCTTTCAGCGTCTTGGCCATGGTTGCTCCGGCCCTGTCAAAAACATAAACGACATGGGACATGTGCCAGGTTTTTCCGGTCTCGCCGCCGCAGGCGATGACCTTGCCATCCGGTGAAATCGCAACCGTCCGAATCCTGCCCTCTGCGCCGTCTCCGATGGGCGGGCGCAACACACGCAGCAGCCGGTAGCGGTCGAGATCCCACAATCGTACTGTTTTATCGTTGGATGCGGTAACCAGGTATTGATTATTTTGATCCGTCTCGATTTCATTCAGGCAGGCATGGTGATTGGTGGTGTTAAGCCTGAAAATCGGCCGGCGAGTTGGCTTTCTCGGCCGGTAGCCTGCGGAAGCGACTACTTGGAACTGTCCGGAAATCAATCGGCGGTTGTCGGTCGAGAGCACCACCGTGTAGCGGCCGGGTAGCCACCCCGTATCGGTCCTGGGTCGCCAGGCGGAACTGATGCGTGCTTCATTACTGCTTTTATCCAGTTTTAAAAAAACGGTTTGAACGTTCAGCCGTTCCGTATCGTTGAATCGCCAGACAGCCTGGATTTCAATCATGATTTCTTTCTTCGCCGGGAGGCCTCGCAGGGTCAATTCCCAGGCGATGGATTCCGTTTGATCCTGACGATAGGTGTTCGTGTAAGAGCGTTTATCAAACGGTTTACCCGGTCCGTCCGTGGGATAAAACCGCAATTCTCGGCAATGGGACCCGATCGTAAATTCGCTTCCCTTACGCTCAAGGTAAGGATGGTCGAGTCGGCAACCGCAGGCCCACAGACTGCCCGAACCGGCCAGGAGGATGACGAGAAGGCGAATAAAAATCCTTCGGTGGGTCCATATACGCTGCATTTTTACGCCTGTGATGCCTGATAATTTTCGCAGCAAGGGGACCGCAATCAACAGGGCGCTCTGCGGCAACAAATCAGACCAGAATTTGAAACGTGACAAGGGAAAGTTGGCGAGGGTCAAGGCTTACGGCTATCTGACGGCGAACCGATGCTGACTGTCGCTGTAGGCCGAGGTGATCCGGAGATTATACAAGAGAGAGCGGGAGGCTGTTCTGAATTTATCGGTCGAACAAACGTACCCCGATCTGCGCATTCATATTGGAAACGTAATTAGACCTTGAACGTTGTCAATCACCACCGCCAAGCGCTCCATCCGGCACCCGTCAAACGCGTCGGCAGGATGTCGGGATAAAATCGCTTGCCCGGATTACGCCCCAAAACGCATTAAAGGATGGTTTTCCAGCCATGAGGGATAATTAAGAAATAAAATTCCCATCGTCCTTCTAAATTTATGAATTATATTTCACATATTGAAATCCCGAGATATTTTGAACATGACTTAACTGCACGAATTATAAACCAAAAAGCTTTTGTTGCCCCCCTATAAAACCAGGCGTGATTCTTGCAGGTATTTAGCGTTCAACCCATCAGAATCACGACCAAATATCATCTGTTACCTGTTTGGCCTGTGTGGATCCTGACACGCTTTAATTTCACCCGGCACCTTGCGGCAAACCACGAATGATAAAGGAGGGAGCATTGAGAAAAACATTTCTCTTTTTATGGGTGGGCATACTCCTGGCGATCATGCCGGCAGCGGCCATGGCCATGTCCTACGATTATGTTATCGCTTTTGGCGACAGCCTGTCTGACAACCAGAATGTTCCGGGGGCGCCCGTCACCGACGACGACGTCTGGGTGCAGTACCTGGCCGATGATTTGGATGCGGAACTGATCAACAACGCCTACGCCGGTGCCACAGCCGCCCCCAATTTTGAGCTCCCGCCCAGCCTCTTTGCCCAGACATTCAGCTTTGTGGTCCAAAGCGGGGGGTTGGTTTGGCCCGATGCCCTTGCCTGCATGTACGACAACGCGCTTTATACGGTTTGGGCGGGCGGCAATGATCTGCTGGCGATTGATATGAATAACCCCGGATCAGCCTCAAGCGTCATTGACCGGGCCGTGCAGAGTATCGGCCTGTCCACGGCCATGCTGGCCTATGCCGGCGCCCAGGACATCATGGTGCTCAATATGCCCGACTTCGGTTTGATTCCGGCGTTTTACGGAACAGATGATGCTCCGGCCGCGACTTACTTGTCCATGGTGTTCAACCAGGAACTTAAAAACATGCTCGGACTTCTGGACGGGTATTTCGACATCAACCTGATGTATGTGGATGTGTTCAGCCTGTTGCATGAGTACGATGAGGCCACGGTTCAGAGCTTCTTTTACGACGCCATCCATCCCAACAGCATAGGGCATCATAAAATTGCGAATCTCGCCCTCAGCCAGGCGGCTCCTGTCCCGGAGCCTTCGACCATGATTCTGCTGGGTTTGGGCCTGATCGGCCTTGCCGGTTACAGCCGGAAGCAATTCAAACGATAGCAAGCGCTGAAGAGGCGGCCGATACCGGGTCGATAAGCAACTGTTTCTGAAACATACCTCTATGCTCGGATAAAAACGGCCTTGCCCCTCTGCCCCTTGAGGGACAAGGCCGTCATGGCCTGGATACAGGCTCGCGCCTGCGGGGCTTCACCCTCAGTGGCAGCAGTGGCCCCCGGTTGGTATTTGATGACGATCAGTCCTGATTCAGAGCCATTTTACGGACATCTTTGCGCATAATCTTACCCACCGCTGTCTTGGGCAACTCCTGGACCACGACAATTTCTTGGGGAACTTTGTAGGCGGCCAGTACTTCACGGCAATAGGCCCGGATTTCGGCCGGGGTCGGTTCCTGGCCCGGAACGGGGACCACATAGGCCTTGACCGTTTCGCCCCGGTAGGTATCCGGCACGCCGACGGCACAGGCTTCCAGGACCTTTTCGTGTCCCATGAGCACCTCATCGATCTCCTTGGGATAAATATTGTAACCACCCGCCACGATCATGTCTTTCTTGCGGTCCACGATGGTGAGATAGCCGTCCGCGTCCATGCGCCCCACATCACCCAGATAAAGCCAGCCGTCTTTGAGCACTTCCGCCGTCTCTTCGGGCTTGTTGTAATACCCTTTCATGACCTGGGGACCCCGGATACAAATCTCCCCTTCACGGTCCGGCGCCGTGATGTCTTCACCGGTTTCCAAATCGACAAGCTTCATATCCGTGTTGGGCAGAGGGATGCCCACCGTCCCGATTTTCACCTGGCCGTGCCAGGGCGTGCAGGTGGCAAACGCCGTATTTTCCGTGGCCCCATAGACATCATGAATAATGGCACCATGGAGATCCTGCAGTTGATTCAGCGTGTCTTCGGCTAAAGGGGCGGCACCCGCAAAATAGCCCTTCACATGGGAAAGATCCAATTGGCGAAACGGCTCGTGCGCCAACAAACCCACGTAGATTGTCGGCACTCCAGGGAGGAAGGTCGGCTTGAACTTTTGGAGCATTTTGGTGATCACCGCCGGTTCCGGACGCGGTATCATGACACCGGTCCAACCATTCCAGATGAGGAGGTTCTGACTGACGGAATAACCGGCCGAGTGAAAAATCGGGTAGATGCCCAACAGCCGTTCGGGGACACCGTAGGGCAGATCAGGAAACCAGGCGCTGAATTGCTGGACCACCGAAGAAATATTGGCGTGCGTCAATTCGGCCCCTTTACTGACCCCGGTGGTTCCCCCGGTATAGAGCAGGGCGGCGGTTTCATTCCAGACGGCCTTGCTCGCTACCGGGGTGTCGGGATAGCGGGCCATCAATTGCATGAAGGGGTATACCCCTTCGTGGGGAACGTCTTTGCGGTACATGGCCTTCTTCACGAGGGGGAAAAGCTGTTTGACCGGAAACGGCAGGTAATCGTTGATATGGCAGGTGATGACGGCTTTGATGAGCGTCTCGGATTTTATCTTCTGAACCCGGGGAAGCAGTAGATCCAAGGTCACCAGCGTTGTGGTTTCCGAATCTTTGAGTTGGTGCAGCAACTCGCGCTCGGTGTAAAGCGGATTGTTCATGACCGTGACGGCACCGATTTTGTAAACGGCACAGTTGGCAATCACCAACTGGGGAATATTGGGCAACAGCATGCCCACCTTGTCCCCCTTTTTCACCCCCAGGTCTTCCAGGGCATTGGCAAAGATGTTCACCAGACGGTTGAACTGCCGGTAGGAAATCTTGGTGCCCATGTAGATGAAGGCGATATTGTCGGGGAAATCCCGGGCGGTCCGTTCCAATACTTCCGGCATGGTCACCGGCTCGATGGCCACTTCCGGGGGCGTGCCTTGGGGGTACCATTGGTGCCAAACACGATCAAATCCCATAACCTCCTCCTTTGGCGTGAAATGTGTCGTTTCCGGTCAGGTTCGGCTTCAGGCGCCTGCCGGTTTCCCTAACAGTTTTCCGATGGCCTCCCGGTGGTCCTCCGACAGCAGCATGAGGGGCTGCATGTGGGCCTCGATATCCAGGGCTGTCTGCAGATCCAAACGGCGTGCCCGGTTCAGGTTCCGTTTGGTCAACGCCAGGGCCTTGGGCGAAGCCTTGGCGATCCGGGCGGCCAGTGCCATCACATCGTCGTCGATCTTCTCCCGGGGCACCACCCGGTTGACCAGCCCCATCGCCAGGGCCTGGTTGGCATCGATAATATCCCCGGTCAGGGCAAATTCGCGGGCCCTGGCCATCCCGATCCGCTCGGTTAGGAAATAGCTCACCCCCATGTCCGGCACGGCGCCAAGGCGGATAAAACCGCAACAGAATTTGGCCTGATCGGTGGCAATGGTGATATCCGATACCAGGGCCAGACCCAGACCGCCGCCGACAGCGTAGCCGTCCACCGCCGTGATCACCACCTTCGGCCCCTGGTGCAGATCGAAAAGCAACGCATTGATGCGATTCATCAGATCGCAAAGGTCGGCCGGATCCAAGTTGTCGCCCAGCATCGCCAGATCAGCACCTGTGCAGAAATGCTCCCCTTCGGCGCGCAGGACGATAACCGAAATTCGCGGGTCAACCATGAGGCGCTGGATGGCTTCCACCATGGGTTGCCCCGTTGTCAGGCTGAGGGCATTCATTTTCTCCGGGCAATTCATGCTGCAACGGGCCACCGCGCCGACCCGCTGCACATTGAAAATTTTATCTGTCATGGGGCTTCCTCCACAGCAATGAAACCTGCTTTTCGATAAACAACGTCGATCGGGAAAACCGCACCGCGCCAGACATCGACAGGGCGGACGCGAATAAGTACATGGACGGACTGAGCCCGCCGCCAGAGATGGAGCGCCGGATTAAAACAGCCCGCCCCACTCAATGCCTTATCATATAATTTATGAATCTTATTCATCTCAACAAAAAACAATTGCCTGGGGAAAGATACGTCTTTCCCAATTTCAACCAAGGACAACGAATCTATCGGCATATGATTTTCAAGAATGCCGATAGCCGATTTATGGTGTTAGGCCTTCAAGAACCAGAGGTTGACGGCTTGAGCATGGGCAACAGCCATTGTTGTTTTTAGATAACCTCCATCGCATCAAATGCTGCAATTTCCTCCGGGCTGTACCCCAGCTCCTGAAGAATCGCGACGGTATCCTGCCCGAAAGCCACCGACGCATTGCGAACCCGTCCGGGCGTATGACTGAGTTTCACGGACACACCGATGGTGGTCTCCTTCTCGCCGGAAGCGCCCGGGGCTTCGACAAACATCTCCCTTTCCCGGAACAACGGGAAATCAATGGCCTCGTCCGCCGTCTGGATGCCGCTGATGCACAAGTCCAGATCGGCAAGCGCGGCCTCCCACTGGGCCAATGTTTTTTTTCTAAAAATCTCCCGGAAGGCCGCGATGATTTCCTTGCGCCGATTGTCGTCATATTGAAAGTCGGCAAATTCTGCCAAACCCAATCGTTCACAGATAGCTTTCCAGAACTTGCCCTCCACGGCCCCCACCGCCACATGACGTCCATCCGCCGTTTCATAGGTGTTGTAGCAGGCATAGCGATGGGAGAGCATGTTGTCACCCCGGCGCGGTGTTTCGCCGGCCAGGGCCTTCCAGTACATGGCCACGGGCAGCAGTCCCACCATGCCGTCGGTCATGGCAATATCCACGTACTGGCCCTGACCGGTCTTCTCACGGCTGAACAGCGCCAGCAGGATGCCGATGGCCGCGTTCATGCCGCCGCCGGCCATATCGGCAATTTGAGGCCCCGGAATGGAGGGCGGGCGGTCGGCCTCGCCGATCATGTTGAGCACCCCGGAATAACCCAGGTAATTGATGTCGTGCCCCACGCGATCCCGAAAAGATCCCGTCTGCCCGTAACCGGTCACCGAGCAGTAAATGATGTCGGGTTTGACCTTCCGGACCTTCTCATAATCAACGCCGAGCCGCTTGACCACACCGGGGCGGAAGCCCTCCAGGATCACGTCAGCCCGTGCCGCCATTTTGAAAAAGATTTCTTTGCCCGTTTCCGATTTCAGATCGAGGGCCATGTGCTGTTTGTTGCGGCAGACATTGGGCAGGAACAGGCCGTCGGCCGCGTACTGCTTGCGGTCTTCGATGGCAATGACCCGGGCGCCGTGATCGGCCAGGATCATGGAACAAAACGGGCCCGGCAGCAATCGTGAAAGGTCCAGAACGGTGACGCCGGACAATGCCCCTTGTGTCGTCATCGTGATTTCCTCTTTTGGATTTTAGTTATCTTCCCTACACCGATGGTAACGCCAGACCCGACCTGTCGAAGAATACCGACCGGACATTTCTAATTGATTTTGGCCAGGGCGTCCTCGGCCTCCACCATCGTACGGTCCAACAACTCCTTGACCGTCGGGATGTCTTTCACCATCCCGATGCCCTGGCCGCAGGCCACGATCCCGGCCTCGAGTTCACCCTGGTCAAACATCTTTTTGGCATTGTCTCCCGAGATCACCGGATAAATCTCCTCAAAACCGGCACAGGCATCTTCAAGTTCAGCGCAGCGGTTGGCGGCCGCATTGTTCCAGACGCGGTGGGTGGCATTCAGTGAACGCATGATCAACATGGTATCCAGCTCACAGGCCCCCAGCAGGGCATTCTTGAGATTGTCATGAATCGGACATTCCCGGGTGGGCAGCAGACGGGTGCCGATGATGACCGCCTCCCCCCCCAGGGCGAGGACCGCCGCAACACCCCGACCGTCGGACACCCCACCCCCTCCGATGACCGGAAGATCGACGGCATCCACCACTGTCGGTACCAGGACCATGGTGCCGATATCCAGTTTACCTGTAGCCCCGCCGTTTTCGTAACCGACCACCGTAATGACATCGGCGCCCAGGGACTGGGCCTTGCGCGCGTAGCGAACCCCGACGCATTTGTGAATCCATGTCAGGCCAGCGTCCTTGAACCGGACGCTGAGTTCCTCAGGGGCGGCATGTCCGGATGTTTCAACGATGCCAACGCCTTTTTCAATGATGATGTCAAGATAGTCGTTGTTGTCGATGGGCCGCATGGCGGGGAACAGGTTCAGGTTCACGGCAAAGGGCTGGTCGGTCAGTTCCTGGATGCGATCGATGGCCGCGGCAAATTCTTCCCGGGAAGCATAAATCGCCGAAGCCAGGACACCCAGGCCGCCGGCATTGGAAACAGCCGCAACGAAGTCGGCATTGGATATCCACATCATGGTGCCGCCCACAATGGGATAACGAATCCCCAGCTTTTCCGTAATGCGTGTGCGAATCATCAGAATCCCCCTAATCTTATGGTGAGTCAATTATCTCGGAAAACGAAAATGTAATATCAATACTAAAGCCCCATGAACTTAGCGGCGATCCCCTTCATGATTTCATTGGTCCCGGCGAAAATGGACATGACCCGGGCATCCCGCAGTCCCCGCACCAGCGGGCAGGTCTCGGTGCTGCCGGATTCACCGACGATATCCAGGCAACGATTGGCGACCCGGCTGCCCAGATCCGTGCACCAGTATTTGGCCATGGATGTTTCGACGATGACGTTGCAACCCTCCACGTGATCGGCCACCAGCTTGTCCACAAAAGTCCGTCCCAGGTTGACCTCGGTTGCCATTTCCACCAGGGCGAACTGCACGGCCTGGGACCGGCTCAGGGGCTTTCCACCGCGGGTGGTTGCCTTGCAGTAAGTCGTGGTCCAGTCCAGCATGAATTCGGCTGCGGCCACCCCCATGACCGCGCAAACCAGGCGCTCCTGCTGAAGTTTGTCCATGAGCATGAGAAATCCCATGCCCTTGTCCCCCAGACGGTTTGTCCGGGGAATGCGGCAGTCCGAGAAAAACAATTCGGCCGTATCCTGGCTGTAGAGCCCCATCTTGTCGAGCTGGTTGCCTTTCTTGAACCCGGGCGTGCCGTCCTCCACCAGGTAGAGGGAAATGGCCTGATGGGGATTGGTCTCGGCCGGATCCTTGGCCGCCACAATGGCCAGGTCGCAGAGGACCCCGTTGGAGATAAACGTTTTGGCACCGTTGAGCACCACCTGGTCCCCGTCGTCCTCGGCGGTGGCCACCATGCTGCTCAAGTCGCTGCCGGCCCCGGGTTCGGACATGGCCACCGCGGTGACGATATCGCCTGAGGCGCAGCCGGGAAGGTATTTTTCTTTCTGGGATGCGTTGCCATAGGAGGCAATATAGGGCACGACGATGTCGCTGTGCAGCGGAGCGGCCAGACCGCCGTGGTTGGTGCGGGAAATTTCTTCGATACCGATAACGGCATAGCGGAAATCTCCGCCCAAACCACCATAGGATTCAGGGAGGGACGTGCAGAGAAAACCCTCCCGGCCCATTTTCCGCCAAACATCGCGGGAGACCTTGTGATCGGTTTCCCATTGATCGATATGGGGCACCACTTCCCGGTCCATGAAGGACCGCAAACGCATGCGAAAGTCTTTATGTGCATCGGTATACTGGAGAATTTCCATCAGGCCTACCCTCTTATTTGAGCTTGCCGATAACACGCCCGGCAATCTTGTTCTTCAGATGAATCGTTCCCCCCAGGGTCAAGTCGGCAACCTTGGCATCGCGATAAAAACGCTCCACCTCGGACTCTTTCATGTACCCGTAGCCGCCGAAAAGCTGAATGGCTTCATCGGCCACGGCCACGGCCGCCTTGGCGGCGGTGATGCGGGCCATGACGCCCAGGCTGTCCAGCCCCTTACCCGCATCACAGCGACGTGCCGCGGCATAGGTCATCAAGCGGGCCTGTTCGACCTGCAGCGCCATCCCGGCAATTTTCTGGCGGGTGACTTCGAAAACCGCCAGTTTGCGCTGAAACTGCTCGCGTTCTTTGACGTAGGCCAGAGCCCGGTCCAGAGCCCCGGCCGCCGTTCCCAGGCATTGTCCCGCGATCAGGATGCCGATCTCCTCGACAATGACCTCTGCCTGGGATAGCCCCCGGCCTTCTTTTCCCAGCAGATTGGCGGCCGGAACCTGTACATCAGTGAAAACCAGATCGGCACAAGCCACCATGTTGCCACCGAGTCTTCTTTCCGCATCCCGGATTGCAAGGCCTTCCTGATGGGCCTCCACCAGGAAAAGACTCATCCCTTTTCCCGATGATGTTTCCTTGTCGGTGCGGCCTAAAATAAGGTAGACCCCGGCGGCGCCGCCGTTCCAGACATGGGATTTGGCGCCGTTGATCACCCAGTAGCCGTCTTTCTTTTCGGCTGTGGTTGCAACGCCGGCCAGATCGCCGCCGCATTCAGCTTCGAAAAAGCCAAAACCGCATCGCATTTCCCCCTCGGCGAGGCGCGGCAGGTAGGCCTTCTTTTGATCTGCGTCGCCGAAATGCACCAGGCCTTCGGCCCCGCAGGCCGCCATGGCAAGGGCCATGCCGATACTCGAATCTTTGCGGCAAAAGGCTTCGGCAATCAGGCAAGCCTCCAGCATCCCCATACCGCCTCCGGAAAACGCTTCCGGAAAATGAACGCCGACAAACCCTAAATCGGCGGCTTTTTTCCATATTTCACGGGGAAATTCATTGGCGTTTTCAAGCGCGAGCGCCTGATCTTTGTCGAATTCACCCTTGGCGAACTCCGACGCCGCTTTAAGGATTTCCTTCTGTGATTTATCCAGTGGCACCATTGCATTACTCCTTGTCCGTCCCTGGCATCTGTCGAGCCATCAGCAAAACGCCCTCGTGCAGGGGTGCCACCAATTGGCTCGCCCTTCGTTCAGGCAACTCCAGGGCCGTTGATCTTCACGCCGAGGCGAATTGCTTTCGCAGTTTGAATTTGAGAACTTTCCCGGAGACATTGCGCGGTAACTCCTTCGTAATTTCCAACAGCCGCGGAATCTTGTAGTCGGCAATCTTTGGTGCCAAGAATTCCCGCAGACCGTCGATATCAAGATGCCGGCCCTCTTTGAGCACGGCAACAGCCATCACCGTTTCGCCCCATTCGGGATGGGGTTTGCCAATAATCACCGCATCGGCAATGGCGGGGTGTTCATAGATGGCGTCCTCCACCTCTTTGCTGTAGACGTTCTCCCCTCCGGTAATGATCATGTCTTTGCTGCGATCCACCAGGGTGATGTATCCTTCCTCATCCATGACCCCCAAATCGCCGGACCACACCCATCCGTCACGGATGGTCGCCCGGGTGGCCTCCGGGTTCCTGTAGTATTCCTTCATCGTGGTCTCGCCCTTGATGAGCAGTTCCCCCACCACCCCCGGAGCGGTTATGGTGTGGCCTTCGGGATCCGCCAGCCGCGTTTCCATGTTGACGATATACTTCCCGCCGGCTCCGGCCTTGCGGATCTGATCCTCGGGAAAAAGGGCGATGCCGCCGGGGCCGCCCTCCGTCAAGCCGCAAAGGCAAAAAAACTGACCGCTGCCGAATTTCTCGATCATCTGCCGCACCGACTCGGCCGCCATGGGGGCGGCCCCATAGCCGAAGTAACGCATCGAAGAGATATCATAACGCTCAAAATCGGGAACGGCCATCATGAACGAATACATGATGGGGGCCCCGAAGAACTGGGTGACACGCTCCTTTTCGATGAGGGCCAGGACACGATCGGGCATAAAGTCCTTCATCACCACGTGAGTGCAGCCCAGATAAGTTCCGGGGTTGACGTAGAGGTTAAGCTCGGCGGAGTGAAACATGGGGGCGGCGTGCAGGATAATATCGGTGGGTCGCATGGAGACCAGTGAAGCGACGGTGGTGGTCAGCACCATCTGATTGTGGTGCACGAACACCGCGCCCTTGGGCTTTCCGGTGGTACCGGACGTGTAGATGATTTCGCTTAAATCGTATTCATCCACCATTACCCCGGGTTCCCCGACGTTTCCGGCGTCAATCGTCTTCGTCAGGGATGCCGCCTCGTCGAATTCATCCTCTCCAGCTGAAACATAATGCCGCACGGATTTCAGCCGTGGCTGCATTTCCCGAATGGCAGGCGCGAAGACATCGTCAAAAACAAGCGCCACCGCGTCGCAGTTGTCGAAAATATATTCGGCCTCCCGAGGGGCCAGCCGAAAGTTGACCGGTACAGCCACCCCGCCCGCCTTGACCACGCCGTAAAACGCCAGCAGAAAAAGATCGGAATTGAACATCCACAGGGCGACCTTGTCCCCCTTCTGCACCCCTCTGTCGATCAGCGCGTTGGCGATGGTGTTGACCTGATCATTGACTTCCTTCCAGGTATACCGGCGGTCTTCGTAAATAATCCCCAGTTTGTCAGGAACGGTTCGCGCATTACGGGCAACAAGTTCTCCAAGATGCATGGCATATTCCTTTCTGAGACCGGTTAGTCGATGGTAACAGTCAATGCCCGATTGGCGATGGTCGGCACCCCTCTGTTTGAAGGCAAGAGATGCCGAACTATCGCAATCCTTTTCCAACTTGCGTTACCGATTCCGCAGCCTCCTTCAGCCCTGCTGTTGCATCACCCCGGTTAACGCCTATCCGTCATATTTGCCGACGATGGAGATGCTGCACACGTTCATGGACGGGAAACCGCCCAAGTTGTGGGTAAGGCCGTAAGTTGGATTTTCCAGTTGCCGATCTCCGGCCCGCCCCAAAAGCTGGAGGTACATCTCGTAAATCATGCGCAGACCGGATGCCCCGATGGGGTGGCCGAAGCACTTGAGACCGCCGTCCACCTGGCAGGGAACCTTGCCGTCGATATCGTAGACACCGTCCAGCACGTCCCGCCAGGCCTGTCCCCTTTCAGAGATATACAGGTCTTCCATGGTCACCAGTTCGGTGATGGAAAAGCAATCATGCACCTCCATCATGCTGATTTCTTTACGGGGTTCGGTGATACCCGCTTCCTTGTAGGCCATGGTGCTGGCCTTGGCGGTGGTCATGAAGTGATCCCCGTCCCAGTCATTGTAGGACATTTCTTCTCCGCTGCTCAATGCAAGCTGCAGCGCCTTGACCGAAACAAGATCATTCTTGCCCAGCTTTTTAGCGATCTCGGGCGTGGTGACAATGGCGCAGGCCGCACCGTCGCTCACCCCGCAGCAGTCGAAAAGCCCCAGAGGATGGGCAATGATGGGGGCCGCCATGATCTGTTCTTTGGAAACCGCCTTACGCAGATGAGCTTTGGGATTTTTCAACCCGTTGGCATGGCTTTTGGCCGATACGTGGGCCATAGCCTCTTTAATGTCTTTGTCAGACACGTTGTACTTGGCCCCATAGGCCGACGCCAGTTGGGCAAATGAGCCGGGGGCGGTAATGTTGGGAAACCACTGCCAGGTCAACGTACCGGAGTCGGACCCGACAAAACTGGGCAGTCCGCCGTAACCGGTGTCCTTGAGCTTTTCCACCCCCAATGCCAGGCAGATATCGTAGGCCCCCGACGCCACGGCGTAGACCGCTCCCCGAAACGCCTCGGTCCCTGTGGCGCAGAAGTTTTCGACACGGGTCACCGGGATAAACGGCAACCGCAGGGTTGTTGACAGCGGACAAGCGCTCCGGCCCACGTTGATGCTTTCGAAACAGGTACCGAGCCAGGCCGCCTCGATATCCTTTTTCTCCACGCCGGCATCGGCGATACACTCCTCAAAGGCCTCCACCATCAACTCCTCGGCCCCCATGTCCCAGCGTTCTCCAAAGCGGGAACAACCCATTCCGATAATCGCGACTTTATCTTTTATGCCCGTAGCCATACGGTGTCCTCCCTGGAATCATTTTAATTTTTATGGAAGCGGCCCGCCGCTCGTCCTTCAAATTTGCGCCGCAGGTCTATATTTGGAACAGTTTTTCGAGCAACTGGGACTTCATGATATCCCCTTCGATCACCAGCTTACCGGCCGTAAAGGCCTGCATGGGAGGCAGTTTGCCGCTCATCATGGCGGCAAAATCCGTATCCTCCATTTTCAGGGTGCAAACGGGTTTGGCATGCTGCCCGGCGGCAATGGTGCAGGCGCTGTCTTTGATGACCGCATGCCAGTCCCCGCCGGCGCCGCCGGAGATGTTGAACTGGAAGATCACCTCCACCCCGGCCGCCGCCTCGGTTTTGAACGTCGTCGCCAAATTGTCAAAAATCGCCTGCACGTCGATACCGCTACCACCGGCTTCAGGCGAAGCGCCTTCGGTTTCTGGCGGTGCCGGTGGGGTCATGAGATCCATCAGGGCCGCATTGGCATCGCTCAACTCCTTGGCGCCTTCCAGCGCATTGATGGCATCGAAGTTGTCGGCAACCATTTCGACGGTCGGCAATTCTTCGGTGGCCAACTGGATGCCGGGTCCGGTCATGACGGCCGCCCGGTTGTAGTACCCCATCCCGGCGTTGAAGATTTCACCGGTCGGCTGGCACGTCTCGCTGCAGAGATACATCGCCATGGGGGTCACGAACTCGGGTTTCATCTGCGCGAACAGATCCGGGGGCAGGATATCCTCGGTCAGCCGTGATGCCGCAATGGGCGCAATGGTGTTGCATTTGACGTTGTATTTCCGGCCTTCCAGTTTGAGGGTGTTCATGAGGCCCACCAGGCCCAGCTTGGCCGCCGAATAGTTGGTCTGACCGAAGTTGCCGTAAAGGCCGGCGGCCGAGGTGGTCATGACGATGCGGCCATAGCCTTTAGCCTTCATGATCTTGAAGGCCGGCCGGGTGACATTATAAGCGCCGTTGAGGTGAACATCGACCACCGCATTCCAGTTTTCCGGCGTCATCTTGGTAAAGCTCTTGTCCCTGAGAATGCCGGCGTTGTTGATCACGATATCCACAGTGCCGAAAGCATCCAGGGCGGTTTTAACGATGGACTCGCCACCCTCCACCGTGGCCACGTTGTCGAAATTCGGTACAGCTTCCCCGCCCAGTTCCTCGATCTCGGCGACCACTTTTTCAGCCGGCGAGCGCGAGCCGTCTCCGGCGCCGTCACGGGCGCCGCCCAGGTCATTGACCACGATCTTGGCGCCCCGTTTGGCTAACTCCAGGGCATAGGTTCGTCCCAAACCCGCCCCGGCGCCGGTGATGATGGCCACCCGACCGTCAAAGCGAACCTTTTTCATTTCTTCCACCGCACCAGGCGCCGGAACCGCTTTCCAGAAGTAGTTCACAAACCCGCGCTGAGCGTCTTCAACCTTGCGTTTCAGCGCCATCTGCACCCGCAGCCCGACCTTCACTTCGTCCAGCTCACAATCGGTAAAATCCGCCATTATCCGGCCCCCGTCGTCGAACTGGACCATACCGTAAATGGCCGGCGGATCGACGGAGATGGCCAGCATATCCCCCGTAAACGTCTTGACCTTGGCCGGGGCATCGGCAAATTCGTAATCGTCCTGGCTGTTTAGGGCGCCGCAAGAGGGGTTGACGCAATAGTCCATTTTCGGGAACTGGGGCGTGCCGCATTTCCGACATTTTCCGCCCACCAGGCCAAGGAGCATTTTGTTCTTCCGCCATAAAACGGTGGTCGCCGTCTGGGTGGGGGCTTCGGCCCGAATACCCATCTCGGTTTGGATCAAATCACGGAATTTGAGCCATTTCGCATAGTTGTCGATCACTTTTTTGTTGGCCAGGGAACCGGACACGCCATTTCGCCCTGCCAACGCTTTTATCTGGTCGGTGACCTTGAAGTAGAGGGCATTGGCGCCCTGCCCGAATCCTACCAGTAGGATGCGTTCGCCCGGCTCGGCTTTCTCAAGGGCGGCAATGAACATCATAAAGGCATGGGCCGCACCGGTCTCGCCACAGACCTCATGCATGTTGTCCACCAATTTTTCGGGGGTAGCCCCCAGCTTTTTGGCGATCTTTTTGTGATCCCCTTTGAAAAAGCAGGGATAGACCAGCTTATCCACATCCTCCATGGTGATGCCAAGCTTGTCGAACAGGCCGTTGACCGCCTTGGGAATGATTTCGCCGTAGCCGATGTCCCGGGTCCAGCGTTCCTCCCAGACATAATCATGCTTATGGAACGCCCCCCGGTAGTGATCCACGAAATCGCAGGACAGCGAATAGGATCCCAAATACTCGGCAATGACGTCTTCATTGCCTACCGTCAGGGCGGCCGCGCCGTCGCCGAACCACATCTCATAGAAATAGGCGGTTTTGGTCTCGCGCTTGTCCGCCGCCGTCACCAGAATTTGCTGCCGATTGCCGCTCTGAACCGACTCCAGTGCCGTGATCAGTGCGGTGGTGGCCACTTTCTGTGACGCCGTGTAATCAGCTGTGATGATCTCATCGGAAAGATTCAGGGCAGCCGAAACGATGCCGGCGTTCTGGCGGTCGGCAAACGGCAAGGTGGTGGAGGCCAGGAAAAGGGCATCGAGCGCTGACTTGTCCCCGCCTGCCAGGCAGTCGCGGGCGGCGGCCACCGCCATGGTTATGGAATCTTCGTCATAGTTGCACATGGACCGTTCCCCCTGGGAAACTGCCATGATGGCCGGGGCGAACCACCCCATATGCTGAACGATGGATGACCGGCTCAGTCGCAGGTGCGGGATATAGGCACCGAAAGAAGTAATTCCTATCATTGTTTGTCTCCTTGCTTGAATGAACTTGCTTGCTCGAAAAGGGGCCTTGCCAGCCCTCAGCTGTCGCCTGTTTTAATTGGCGCGTTTAGAGTTTGAACAGCTTTTCGATCAGCTGGGACTTCATAATGTCGCCTTCGATGACCAGCTTGCCGGAGGTAAAGGCCTGCATGGCCGGCAATTTTCCTGTCATCATAGCAACAAAGTCGTCCGCATCCATCTTCAGTGTACACGTCGGCTTCTCGTGGCGTCCGGCCTCCACGGTGCAGGTCTGGTCTTTGATGGCTGTGTACCAGTCGCCCCCGCCCGCACCGGCAATATTGTACTGGAAGACAACATCGACACCGGCCGCCGCTTCCGGCTGGAAATGGTTCCCCAAGTCCGCGAAGATGTCACCGACCGTGATGCCGGCGCTGTCGTCGCCACTATCCACCGCGTCCGATTTAGGCGTGAATGCCGCCATGAGGTCACCGATCTGTTCGTTGAGATCGACGTACTCTTTACCCCCTTTGAGAGAAGCGATTTTGTCCAGGTTTTCGACAATGTCTTCGAGCTCCGGAAACCCTTCCCCTTTGGCGACCACAGCACCGGGACCGGTGACGACGGCGGCCCGATTGCAAAATCCCATACCCACGTTGTAAATGTTGCCGGTCACCGGGCAGTCTTCCGAACAGAGAAACAAGGTCATGGGGGTGACGAACTCCGGTTTGAGCTTTGCGAACAGGTCCGGGGGTAGGATATCTTCGGTGAGCCTTGAAGCCGCCACCGGTGCCACCGTATTGATCTTGATGTTGTATTTCCGCCCTTCGAGTTTCAGGGTGTTCATGAGACCCACCAGGGCAAGTTTGGCCGCGGTGTAATTGGTCTGGCCGAAGTTGCCGTAGAGGCCCGCCGCCGATGTGGTCATGACGATGCGCCCGTAGCCCTTTGCCTTCATCACGGCAAAGGCCGGGCGGGAAACGTGGTAGGCCCCCTTGAGATGGACGTCGAGCACCGCATGCCAGTTTTCCGGTTCCATCTTGACAAAACTCTTGTCCCGCAGGATTCCGGCGTTGTTAATGAGGATATCGACCGTGCCGAAGGTGTCGAGGGCGGTCTTGACGATGGCTTCGCCCCCCTCCACCGTGGCCACGTTGTCGTAATTGGCCACGGCTTCGCCACCAGCCGAGGTGATTTCGGCCACCACCTGATCGGCCGGGGCCGCCGAGCCGCTGCCCGAACCATCCCGGGCGCCGCCCAGATCGTTGACGACGACCTTGGCACCCCGCCGGGCCAGTTCCAGGGCGTAGGCCCTCCCCAGGCCGGCACCGGCACCGGTGACAATGGCCACCTTGCCGTCATAGCGGATTTCGCGTTTGGGAATGTCGCCGTATTCGAAGATACCGTTGTCGATAACGATTTCTTCGTTTTCCCTATTGACCACCCGCCACAGGGCTTTGCCCTCCTCGGTTTTCCAGATAAGGGTCTTGATCGGAACGCCCGGATAAAGCGTTTTGGAGAACCGGCAGGCCATCCGACGGGCCTTTTCCGGTTCATTGGGAATCAGGCAGTCCACCAGGGCCCGGCAGGCGAACCCGTGGGTGCACAGGCCGTGCATGATGGGTTTTTCGAAACCTGACATTTTGGCAAATTCCGGGTCCACGTGCAGGCTGAACACGTCCCCGGAAAGACGGTAGAGCAGGGGCTGATCCGGGGAGGGGGTCGCCTCGATGCTGAAATCCGGATCCCGGTCGGGGAACACCACTTCGCTTTTGGGGGCGTCCTCTCCGCCGAACCCACCGTCGAGACGGCCGAAGATCGTACAGATGCTGGTGAAGAGCTTTTGCCCGTTGGAGTGGAAGGTATCGCTCTCGCCGATCACCAGGGCGCCCCGCCCCTCACCCTTGTCGTAGATATGGCTGATCTTGCCCTTGGTGGTCATGGTGCCTTCCACCGGTATGGGATTGTGGAAAATCAATTCCTGTTCACCGTGGAGCACGCCGGCCAGGTTGATGTTGGACTCCAGCCCGATCTGCATCAGGATCTTGAAAATGGAGGCGATGGAAAAACTGGGGATGACTTTCAGATCCTTTTCATAGCAATAGTCCAGCTCGGGAAACCCGGCGCCGACTCCAAGGGCATACAAAACAACATCTTTCCAGTCGTAGTCCTTGGTCAGGGGGGCAAACGGTTTGCCCACCGCGTCAAGATTCAATGCCATGGTGTCCTCCTTCATGCATAGAGATTAACGGGTTTCCATCAATCAATTCCATCACTTGATGGATCCATACGTAAAAAAATGGGTTTGCATTTGCTTTCATCGAAACACTTGCCGGCGACCGCAGCAAAACCTGCGGCCATCGACATTAAATCCGCATCATGACTCCTCCCGGGTAAACGCCGGGATCAGGATAAACTTCAGCGTTTCTTTGACAACTTCCAGATAGCTGGCTCGGTCCAGATTCAACATGGGCCGGAAATAATTTTCGCCGGAGGCGAAATTGATAATGGAGTTCCACACGGCGAGCACGCGGGCATTGGCCTGGGGGGGCACGTGGGTCTTGTCCAGGGCCAGCCCCATGGCCACGGCGATATTGGCCAGGTGCTCGGTCATACGGGTGTCCAGGTCCGAACGGGTCCGGGTTTTAACAAAATAACTGAACAGCATCAGATTGGCGGCTTCAGGATTGTGGAACAGATAGTCGCTCATGACGTCGATGGCCACCGCCAGCCGCACATCAAGGGGCTTGCCGTGGACCAGTTTTTCGATCTCCCTGAGCTTCAGGCGAATATCTTCGTTAAGGTCGGTGAGAACCGCTTCGTAAAGGTCCTGCTTTTCCCCCCAGTGGTAGTAGAGGGTGGAAATGTCGATGCCGACTTCCTTGGCGATCATGCGTGTCGTGACCCCGTGAAACCCATATTCGCCAAAAAGCTTGCGGGCCGCAGAAAGAATGCGCCCTTTCATGGAGTCGGGTGCCTGACGGGCTTTTTCAAGAGGAGACGGCATACGGATCGGTACTCCTTAAATGTTCAGGCTATCGACGTTCGAACCATTTGACATGGATGGAATGTGAAGCCAATGAATCCCCAGCAAGTGTATACCACGATATGATTCCAACAATTGATGGAGAACATTAACCAATCCCTAATTCGATGTCAAATGATAATTTTCGTTCATTGTTTTTACACACCGTCTCCAACCATGTTGCGGCACGGTGGGTTCATTGGGTAGGTTTCAGTCGGGATAGGTTCGGGGGCCGTAGGGCGCCGGACGCTCGCCTTCTTCCGGTAAAACGTCTTGGGCCGGTGCAACGGTTTGCGGCGCCGGACTTTGGGCCGAGGCAGGCGCCTTACCATACTTTCGAACATAGCTGCGGGTGAGGGGTGTATTGCGGCGAAACAGCTCCTGGGGGATGAAAACCACATCGCCCTTGCGCAAATCGTTTGCCCTGAGATTGGGGGTCACCCGATCCAAAATTTGGGCGTTTTGCTCTTTTCCGGTGTACCAGCGCGCGATCACAGCCAGGGTTTCCTCGGACCAGCGCACCTCATGCAGGTAGCAAAGCACGCCCTGGTAATTGACGCTTGGCAACACCACCTTGCGGGGGGGGGCTTGGCTTTGGGTATTCGGGAACTCCAGTTTCGGTTTAAGGGCCGAACAGGCCGTCAAACAACCGGCCACCAGGAATAACAGCATCCAACCGCCGAATCGTTGCCCTATTGATCGTCTCATGGTGGTGAAGAAAACCGCCTTTCCATCCGTGCCAGATAACTGATCGCCCTGACATTATGGGGGTTGTAACGCAGGGCGCCCTCAAGGCTGCGGGCTGCCGCCTGTCGATCGCCCTGGAAGTCCTGGACAATGGCCAGATTGAAGAGCACCTCATCGAGATAAGGCGGAGCCTCGGCCGCCACCCGCTCGTAATGCCGGGTCGCATCATCGTATTGATTGATTTTAGCATAGGCAAAGCCAAGGTTAAAGCGGGCATCGGTCATTTCAGGATCGCGTTCCAAAACGCGTTCGAAAGCGGCAATCGCGGCCGGATAATCCCCCGATTCAAGGTGGAGCAAACCAAGGCTGAAGTGAGCCCGGAGATTGTCCGGCTCATCCGCGACCACCTGACGCCACAGCGTCATGGCATCTTCCGGATTCGAAGCCATCAGGCTGCGGGCCTGTACTTCCATGGGCGACATCCCGACCGGGGCGTCCGTAACGGATCTTTCCGTTGCCGCCCCCTGATCCGCTGAAGCCGGCATGACGCTATCCGTATAACGCCGTGCTTCAAAAGCTTCGAGGGGCTTGCCCCCGCCGTTGCCGGGAACGTGCCAGCGCACCCACATAAAAAAAGCCGCCACCGCCAGGATACTGATAAAGCCCAGCCCTATCCCTATCCATCGGCGGCCGCCTTGGCGTGCCTCGAACGCCCTGGGCGTTGGTGGGCGGCCCGGGATCGCGGTGCTTTCCACCGTCGATGTCGTCCCGGCTGCTGGCCCTTTGGGCGCGGATTCTCCGGGGTCGGTGCCGGCACCGTCAGCCGCCAGGTTCTTCAGCTTTGCCGCTTCGTCGGCTTTTTCCTCGGCAAACAGATCGCTGATAAGATCCGCCAAATGCCGTTCGATGGAACGGGCCGACAAATCACCGAGGCAGTCCTCCAGGGCGGCCAGGGCCACAGCGCAATCCGGGAACCGATCTTCCGGTTTAACCGCTAAAAGCCCCTGAAAGACATCACGGAGTTCCGGGGTCATGTCCGGCAGGATGGCTTCCGGCGGCGCGAACTCACCGGCCTGGGCCCGCCGCAGGATCTCCATGGTATTGCCGTGATAGAGGCGCCGGCCGGTGAGCAGTTCGTAAAGAATGACCCCCACGGCAAAGATGTCGGAGCGGTGATCGATAACCTTGCCCTGGGCCTGCTCGGGAGACATATAAGCCACTTTGCCCTTGAGCACGCCGGCTTCGGTGGTGGCCCCGCGATCCGTAGCCTTGGCAATGCCGAAATCGAGGATTTTGACCTGGCCGGCATAGGTTACGAAAATGTTCTGGGGGCTGATGTCGCGGTGTACGATATCGAGCGGACGACCGGCCATGTCGGTAAGACGGTGGGCATATTCCAGACCGGCGCAGATCGACGCGGCGACACAAAGGCTGTTTTCCAGACCGAGCGGGCGCTGCTGCTCATCCAGCGTTGTCGTCAGGGTGCGCAGGTCTTTGCCCTGCAGATATTCCATGACGATAAAGTAGGCCCCCTCCATGCATCCGAAATCGTATATCTGGACGATATTGGGATGTTGCAGGAAGGCCGCCAGCTTGGCCTCTTGAATAAAGGCTTCCACCGCCTCCGGTTCGATGGAAAAATGGGTGTGCATCTTCTTGAGAGCCACCAACTTCTGGAAACCCTGGTCTCCCCGGATCCTGGCGCGATAAAGCTCCGCCATACCGCCGTAGGCGATGCGATCCAGAATCTGGTATTTCCCGAATTGACTGAAGGCTTCCATTTGAGCAATCATGCGGGAATCAATCCCGCTCCTCCTGCAATATCCGTCATTACTCGTGTAAAATGTTGAATATCAGAGCCTTAGGGAATAGATCAACTCCCATTTACAATTAACCCGTACACTGACCACATGTTCCAGGCGGTAAAATGCAATCGCCGCCGAAGGGATCGCCATTCAGAGATGCAGACCGGCAAGACGGTTCTGTCTATCCCAGTAACGTCGATAAGAACGGCGCAGGGGGCGCTTGGCGCTCGTGCCCTGGGATGACAATCGTTCGATCTGACGAGCGGTCCATTCCCGGGACAGACGAAACGCTTCGGCCGTCACGTCCGTCGGCCGCCGCTCGGAAACCGTATCAGCCAATGCGGCCAAATTGGCCTGTAAGGCCTTTTGCCCTTCCCGGAATCCGGCGCTGGCCGCCTCAAAATCCATCAGCACCCGGCGGTGGAATTGTTCGTGGAACCACCACAGGGATGACGGATCGAAATGGCCGGCCGGGGCCGGACCGATATCCGGGAGCACCTCACCGTCAAACCAAACCGGTTTGAAAATAGCGGTGCAGGGGGCTGCCGTGCCGGTCACCCAGACCGTCACATGGCCCGGCTTGAGATGGGCCACCAGAGAACCGGTGGTCTGGGCGATCTTGCGTGTTAGTCCGCTCGTGGCGTGGGCGCAAATGCGATCGCCCAGCCAGTGGCTATCCGGCCGGTAGGACGCAGCCCCATGCGCCTGGAGCACCGTCATAGCATGGTGAACGTCAATATGCCCTTCCATAGAAGCCAATTGACTCTGGACAAAGGATCGTCGGGCACGGGAGGCGGAAAAGAACGTAACCAGCCGATTTGAAAATCGACGGGTGAAATGCAAGGGCTTCCCGCCATTGCCGAAATCGCTCAAATCGGGATGGCCCCTATCGAAATCTTGGCCCAGGGTCAGGCCGTTGCTGATGGCGTAAATCCCCTGGACCTGTTTGGCCGCCCAGTAGGGGCCAGCGGTTTCCAGTACCCACGCCGACCGCGGGTCAGCCAGCATAAAACTGTTGTGGTAGATCATCCGGCGATCCTGGTAGCCGCAAAAGCCCCCCTGCCCGAAATCATGGAGAAGTCCGACAATCACGTCGATGCCCGCTTCGGCTGTTCGGGCCCGCTCCAGGGCCAACCGCACCAGATCCATGCCGGTGAGCCCTCCCTTGCGGTTCAGGGGCATCCGCGTCCAGACCGCTTCATTGCCGATCGCCAGCCCTGCAGCGTTAACGCCCATTTCCGCCCCCCACATCCAGAAGGGACGGCACAGCAGGACCGGCTGCGTCGCCGCCACCTGGGGGATGTCAATATAGGTGCATTTCGTGCGGGTGCCGGCAGGGTATTCCCGTGCCGGATGGTATTCCAGGGCCTGGGCTTCGTTGGCCTCCCGGTTGCTGTTCTTGCCGAGAATGATCGATCCGTCATGAGTGGCCGAGGTTGTGGCTGCGAAGGTATCGCACATGATCACGTCACCGTTTTATGGTTCCGGGAAGGATGAACTCATAGCGCCGGCGGAACAGATGGCGGGACAGCCAGCGATCGATGCGCCGGAAGGCCAGAAAAAGGGACCAGATAATGCGATCCCCGCGATAGTAGCGCTGGACCGCCTCCGGCGTAAGGGGTTTTTCCAGGATCGACGCGTATTGATTGATGACCGCGGTGACGGGCGCAATCAGATCGGGACGCTGTTCTTTGCAGAGATTGGCAACCAGATCGACCATCACATCCCGATGGGAATAATAGCGGTTCATCACATCGTCCAGGAAAAACTGCCGCAGGATCCAGCGCAGGGCGCCGGGCGCACTTTGCAGCAACTTTTCGGGATCCAGTTGTTCCCGGCCGCCGACGCGGAACAAAGGCGTGCTCGTGTCGATATAATACAGGGTGAAAGCCCCCTGGCCCGGCGTGCGCACCCAGTTGGATAGCTGCCCGTCCAACGCCAGCTCCAGATCGGGGCCGTGCTCGGCGTTAAAGCGCCAGACCCCGTCGATCAGGGCCACAATCTCCCGAATCAGGGACAGGGTATCCTCCAGGCTCCCCCGGTGGATCAGCCGATGGCCGAAGTGGTGATCCGGCAGCTGGTGCTGGGCGATGTAGAGGGCGACGACGCCGGCAGCGGAGCCCACCACCGCTGTGGCCTGGCCCGGAAGATGCAGGCCGGCCGCCGCCAGGTGTCCGCAATAGGCATGGAACATTGCGGCATAGGCTTCGGCCTCCTCAGTTGTGCTGAAGATCGGCAGACGCTTGAAAGCGATGCCGTCCACGCCCTGGATGGCAAAAATGCTCGATATCTCGCCGAAGCCCAGAATGCGCGCCGGTATGCGGGAAGCCTCGGGCTGCTGGGGGTTCAAACCGGCTTCGAACCGCTCCAGAAAGGCACTGTCGACCGTCACGGGCCGGTCCGGTGGATGCATGGCGCCTCGCGTGCGGGCACCGCAGAATTGCGGCGGTGCATGGGGCTCGGGACACATGGCCCGGCCCGTCTTCAGGTTAGGGACTGATGGAACTCCGCTGCCGCCGCCAGGGCCCGATCCAGGCGTTCCAGGACCCAGGAAACCTGGTCGAGCGTCATGACCAAAGGGGGCAGGCACTGGCATACGGACGGCGCATTGTTGGCATAGATCATCAGCAGACCATGATCATAGGCGCATTTGGATAAAATAGGGCCGCACAGGTCGTCTTGCAGTTCGAGGCCCATCATCAGGCCCAATTGCCGCACCCCCCGAAAAAACCCGTCGTAGCGTTCGACAAGGGGCTGGAGCCCATCGCGAAACCCCTTAGCCAGCGCACGCACATGCGCCAGAAACGCCGGCGCCGAGGATAGTTCGAGCACTTTGCGGGCCACGGGGCAGCCAAGCTCCGCACCGCCGAAGGTCGAAATATGGATGAAGGGGTCGGCGTGGAACACCGCCTCCAGCGGGCGCCGCAACATGGTGGCACTGATGGGATAAAGCCCACCGGAGAGGCCCTTGCCGACAATGACCATATCCGGAAAAACATCAAAATGCTCGAAGCCCCAGAATCGCCCGGTGCGGCCGAGCCCGGTCTGGACCTCGTCCAGAATCAGGAGAGCCCCGACCTGGTCGCACAGACGGCGAACCCCGGCAAAATAGGTTTCCGTGGCCAACGCCATCCCCAGGGTGGCCGGCACGGTCTCGAGAATGACAGCGGCGGTCTGTTCATCCATGATTTCCGCCAAAGCCGCCAGGTCGTTGAAGGGCACCTGCCGGAATCCGGGCGGTTGGGGACCGAAGGGCTGACGGTAGCGGGCGTCACCGGTGGCCATGGCAAGGCCGGTATGCCCGTGATAACCGCCCCGGGCCGAGACAATCCGGCGGCGACCGGTATGGGCCCGGGCCACCTTGATGGCCAGGTCCACGGCTTCACCGCCGCCGGAGCCGAAAATCGCGTAATCCAGATCCCCCGGCAGGAGCATGGCCAGATCGCGGGCAAGCTGTGCCCGCTCTGCGCTGATGAGGTGGTGGTTGCCGATGTCGAGGCGATCCAGGCTCTCTTTCAGGACCGCGATCAACTCCGGGTGACGGTGGCCTAGATTGAAAACACCACCGTTGGCATGCAGGTTGAAAAGTTTTTTGGATGCGTTCAGGTCGTGGAGAAAAGGGCCGCTGCGGGCCCCCATGACAAAATCCATCCCGAACTGGTGAAAAAAGGCGACTTTGCCTGAAGAAACGTGTGCCTCAAAATCCTTGATCGCATCTTCTCGCGAAACCATGGCAGGACTCCAGACCACCGTCAGAGGCGCCGCGCGCCGTTTTCAGCTACCACAAAGGAATCTGTTCCAGGATGTCCGGATGACGGTTTTCCAGCCACTTCCGCAGAGACTCCGGCCCCTTTGCGGCCGTGTCATCCGGCAGGGAAAAATCAGCTAGCAGTTCGGCCTGATAGCGGCTGTAGGCTTCCAGCAGATCCGGATTGTTGTTTTTGAGCCAGGAGCGAATCTTGGCATCGGTCATCTTATCCATGCATACCTCTGTCCGTTTCCAATGATACCGGTCTGCGAGCAGCCAACAGCCAACCGGCCCTGATGGTGATGTCGGTCAGTGACCGCCAAATGCGAGCAGGCCCCATGCAGCGATTGATGGTTTTCCGCTGTGTCCACTGTCTGGAGGGGGCATACGGCCCGTGTTCTATTGGAATTGCCCGGGTATGTCAAATGCCGACCAGGCTACCCCGCATCTATTGATATCCGATTGGCCAGTCGGACGAATTCTTCCACCGTCAGTGTTTCAGCCCGCCGTCGGGAATCGATATCCGCCTGGCCAAGCCATTTTTCCACAAGCGCGTGGTCGGCGTTGAGGATATTGCCGGCCATGGCATTGCGCAGGGTCTTGCGGCGCTTGGAAAAACCGGCTTTGACCACCCGGGCCAGCAGGCGTTCATCCTGCGCAGGGTCGCTGATCTTTTCTTTGAAAACCACACGGATCACCTGGGAATCCACCTTCGGCCGGGGATAGAACAGGCTGGCCCGGGCGTCCGCCACCACCGTGACGTCGGCACAATACTGCAGCATCACGGACAGCCGGCCATAGTCCTTGCCGCCCGGCGAAGCGATCAATCGCTGGGCCATTTCCTTCTGCAGCATGAGCAGTGCCGTGCGGATATAAAGACGCGACGCAATCAAGTGGACGATGATCTGGGAAGAAATGTTGTAGGGCAGATTGCCGATCACCACGGCGGGGGGCATCCCAGGGCCGAAATAATCCCGGAAGTCGAAGGTCAGGATGTCCTGGTTCACCAGTTGGACGTTGGACAGGCCCTGGGCCGCCAACTCATTGCGCAAAAGATCCAGGAGCTGCGGGTCTTTGTCCACGGCCACCACTTGCGCCGCCTGGCGGGCCGCCGGGAGCGTAATGGCCCCCAGGCCGCATCCGATTTCCAGCACATGGTCCTGGGGCGTCAAATCCGCCCGCTCCACAATTTTGTCTGCCAGGGCCTGATTCAACAGAAAATTCTGTCCCAGGTGCTTTTTGGGCCTGAGGTTCCAGGCCTTCAGTAAAATTCGCGGGGACGTCATGAAAAGTGGCTGTCCTTCATGGGCAGGGGTATGGTTGGCATTTCCGGCGCGCCCGGCATCATGGCCGGCTGCCGCACGGAGCAAACGGTCCTGATGCCATTTGAGTACCGGAAAGGCGATCACTTGGCAAGGCTAACCCGATTATTTCACGCGTCGGCAGGGTGAAATTGTGTCGATGATCTTGGCAATCGACGAAGAGGACACCGTGTCACCTGACCATCATACCCCGAATGGCTTTGATACCCCCGAATCGTTGCATGAAATTTATAGCGTCGAAAAAATGTCATGAAATGTTCGGGTTGAACACGGCACGGGCGTGCTGCCGGTCAGAACCGCCGGAACCGGAGAATGCTTGTTTGACTTATCGGCCGGGGTCAGGATGGCTTGACTTTGGGGGTTTCGTAAGTAATCTTTGGTCATCGTTTAAAAACCGTTACCAGCATCATCGCAGCCGCGGCCGTAAACCTGGTTGCGCGTCGCGTTCAACTGGTGCTGGCACCCTATGAACCTCTACCCGCCCACAACGCCAACCTTGAAAAAACAGGCGGTCACGGCAATCGCAACGATTCCGGTGATACAGCGGAGGCAAACATGACGCGCAAAAAAGGAAAATCCATCAGCTTTGACGCCATGGTAAAATTCTTTATCCAGAACTATAACATTCCCACCAAAAAAGACTTCGATAAATTGCAGGCGCGCCTGGACCGCATCGAAAAACTGCTAAGGCTCGAAGGTTCGCGGCCGCACTCAAACGCCGCCCGACTGAAAACCGCTGACAAAGGCGGGACGATTACCGCCCTGGACACGGTTTTCGATGTGATCAAAGGCTCCCGCAATGGTTCGTCCTTCAACGATATCCAGACGAAAACCGGCTTCGGCGACAAAAAAATCCGCAATGTCATTTTTCGCCTGAACAAAACAGGCAAGATCAAACGGAAAAGCCGTGGTGTCTACATCGCCGCCTGAACGATTGCCGGTTCTGCCCGCAAGTGACCCAATCATCGGAAATCCACCATGCCCATCGGAACCCCATACCACGAGACAGCAGGTTGCCCATGACACGACCCAAGACTGAGACAGCGCCACCGACAATGAAGGCAGGGGAAACCCTGCACGGATTCACCCTCAACACCGCCTTGCCGCTGCCCCATCTGGCCGGCATGTTCTACGCATTGGAGCACACCGCCACCGGGGCCCGCTACCTTCACATCCAGTGCCCCGACCGGGAAAACGCCTTTGGCGTGGCCTTCAAGACCGTTCCAACCGACTCCACCGGTGTCGCCCATATTCTCGAACACACGGTGTTGTGCGGTTCGCGTAAATTCCCGGTCCGCGACCCCTTCTTCTCCATGCTCAAACGGAGTCTGAGCACGTTCATGAATGCCTTTACGGCCTCCGACTGGACGCTATACCCGTTTGCCACCCAGAATCGCAAAGATTTCTACAATCTGATGGATGTCTACCTGGACGCCGTTTTTCACCCCCGGCTGGAACGCCTCAGTTTCAAACAGGAAGGCCATCGGATCGAATTTGAAGGCGATGGCGATCCGGACCGGCGGCTGGCCTACAAAGGGGTCGTCTATAACGAAATGAAAGGCGCCATGTCTTCCCCGGATCAGGTACTGGGCCGCGCCCTCCTGCACGCCCTTTATCCGGATACAACCTATCGCTTCAATTCCGGCGGCGATCCCCAGGTCATTCCCGATTTGACGGTGGAGGATCTGCGGGCCTTTCATGACCGCCATTATCACCCCAGCAACGCCTTCTTCTATTCCTATGGCCATCTTTCCCTGGATGACCATCTGAGCTTTATCAGCCGCAAAGTGCTGGACGGCGTCGCCGGCATCGACCCGGGCACGGAAGTCCCTTCCCAGCCGCGCTGGTCGGAGCCCCGGGAGGCGGTTTACACCTATCCCCTGCCTTCCGGCGAAGATGCCGGACACAAGTGCCAAGTGGGTGTGGCCTGGCTGACGGCCGATATCCAGGATGTCTTCGAGGTGCTGGTATTGACCCTGATCGAGCAGATTCTGCTGGGCAATCCGGCCTCCCCCCTGCGGAAAGCCTTGCTGGAGTCGTCGCTGGGATCGGCCCTGGCGGATGCCACCGGCTTCGATGCCGACAACCGCGACACCCTCTTTTTCTGCGGACTGAAAGATGTGGCCGAAGCGGACAGTCAAGCCATTTTCGACATTGTCATGGGAACCCTGACGCAATTGACCGAAAAGGGCATCGATCCGGAACTGATCGAAAGTGCCGTTCATCAGGTGGAATTCCACCGCAAGGAAATCACCAACACGCCCTATCCCTATGGACTCCGTTTGCTGATCGCCATGACCAGCACCTGGATTCATGGGGGCGAACCGCACCGCCTGCTCCTGTTCGAAGAGGACATCGCCCGCCTGCGCCGCGAGATGACGACCCCCCGGTTTTTTGAAAACCGTCTTCGCCGGCACTTCCTGGACAACCCCCATCGGGTCTTTTTCAAGCTCCGACCGGATTCGGGGCTGGCCGAAGAGCGGCGGCGCACCGAAGAAGAAAAACTGCGCGCCATCGAAGCGACCCTCTCAGACGGAGACATCGAACGCATCGCGAAAGATACCCGGGCCCTGGCCCGGCTTCAGGACAGCGAAGAAGATGTCAGCGTCTTGCCGACCCTCGCCATCGACGATATCCCCCCTGAGGTCAACCGCATCGAACCCAGTGGCGTCAAGGCGAACACCCACCTTTACGCCCAGCCGACGGGCGGCATTTTCTATTTTTCAGCCGCCATGAAAATCGCCGCCGTCCCACCTGAAAATCTGCCGCTGCTGCCGCTGTTCTGTTACGCCGCCACACGCCTGGGAACGGCCGCTCGCGATTATGTCGGCCTGGCCCGCGATCTGGACCGCTACACCGGCGGGTTCGGCCTTTCCGTGCAAGCCCGTACGCGCTTTGACGACAGCGGTGCTTCCCTGCCCCTGGTTACCTTGGGGGGCAAATGCCTGGACCGCAACCGGGACCAGCTCTTCCGCATCATCGGTGAAATTCTGCAGACCATTCGGTTCACCGACGTGGATCAGTTGAAACGCGTTTTGATGGAATTCCGGGCCATGCAGGAAAGTGCTGTGGTACACAACGGCCATCGGCTGGCCATTGCCCTGGCCAATCGCCATATGACACCCTCTGCCCATCTGAACGAACTTTGGCACGGCGTGCACCAGCTTCGCTTCATCAAGAACTTGGGCCGGGAAATCGACGCCGGCGCGGCTGCGCTGGCAGCCACCGGCAAACAGCTGGCGGAAATCGCCCAGACCCTCTTCCGGAGGGATAGCATGCACATCGCCCTTGTCGGAGACAGCGATCAGTTGGATCGCGCGGAAGAGCAGGCCGCCCAGCTGAGGGCACAGCTTGACGCGGGTGCGGATGCGGGGCCGTTAAACCGCCCGGCCCTGGCGGACCCGGCCACTGTCTGGGAAGGATGGCACACGGGAACGGAAGTCTCCTTCGTGGCCCAGTCCCTGCAATGTGTCCGCCACGCCCACGCCGACGCCCCGGCGCTGGCGGTCATCGCCAAGATGATGCGGTCCCTTTACCTGCACCGTGAGATTCGTGAAAAAGGCGGCGCTTATGGCGGGTTCGCCCTTTACAGTCCGGAAGACGGTCTTTTCTCGTTCGGGTCCTATCGCGACCCGCACATTGCGCGGACCCTCGATGTCTACGCCGATGCCGCCGCTTTTGCGGTCTCCGGCAACTACACGGCGGAGGATATCCGGGAAGCCATCCTCCAGGTCTGCTCGGATATCGACAAACCCGACCCGCCCGGCCCGGCCGCCCGCAAGGCTTTTTATCGCCGCCTGGTGGGACTTGACGACGACCGTCGCCAAAAATTCAAAGCGGGTCTGCTGGCATTGGACCATGAAAAGGTGCGCACGGTGGCAGAGCGCTATTTTGGAAATCTTGAAGGTCGGACATCGACCGCCGTCATCTCTTCCCGGCAAATGCTGGAAAGCGCCAACCAGGGTCTGCAGAACGGCCCGCTGTCACTGGAAAAAATATAGCCGGCCCGGGATAAGTTTTTTTTAGAAGCCATCTCAAAATCAAGTTTTGGTGAGCAGCTCTTCCAAAGCCCGCAAGGTTGCCGCGTCCACCCCGCCGCCGGCCTTGGCCAGGGGCAGGGTATACTGCCCCAGCAACTGGTAGAAAGGCAGCATGTCCGGCAGGGCCTCCCCGATCTTGCGGCAGTGGGTCTCAACCGTGTCCAGGTCGCCCCGTGCGATCGGTCCGGTCAGGGCCGCCGCCACCCCCCGGTTTTCAATATTGTTCAAGGTTCCCCGCACCAGCGGCAGCAGTACCTTGAGGGTATCCCCGGAAGCAATGCCGCATCCTTCCAGCATGCGCGTCGCCGCCGCCATGAGGGTCACCAGGTAATTGGAAGCCACGACCGCGGCGGCGTGATAAAGGGTTTTATGCGCCGTCTCGATGGGTAGAAAGACGGCCTGAAAACCGGCGGCAATCTCCCGGCCCAGCGCCAGCGCCGCATCATCGCCTTCCCCCGCCATGACAATCCCCTGGAAAGGGTTGGCCGGAAAGGTGGGCGCCGCAAAACTCTGCAGGGGGTGCAGGGACCCGATATGGGCCCCGCACCGGCGCAGATCGGCCAGGATCGTGGATGGCAGAACCCCGCTGCAATGCAAAACCACGGCCCCGCGCTTCACCTTTTTCTGACCGGCCAGGCCTTCGGCCACGGATTGGATGGCGTCGTCCGGCGTGGTGATGAAAACGACATCCGCATCCGCAGTCGCCTCGCCGGCCTCCCGGCAGACACGCCCGCCGCCTGCGGTTTCCGCCGCGGCATGGGCCGATGCTGAGCGGCGGCTGGCAAAGCCCGCCGGTACGAACCCGATATTCACGAGGTGCCAGGCCAGGGTTACCCCGACCTTGCCGCAACCCAGAATCGCAAACGTGGTTTTCATCGGAGATGGATCCCCCTCTCTTCTGATGAACTCAATCGTAACAATGCTCGGCCGCCGGGAAATGACCCGACCGCACTTCCCCGGCATATTCCTCCAGACCGCTGCGGACCTCGGCCGCCAGTTGACGGTATTGTTTGACAAACTTGGGGACGTGGCGCTGGCTCAGACCGAGCAGGTCGTGCAGCACCAGGATCTGACCGTCGCAGGCCGGACCGGCGCCGATGCCGATGGTCGGAATCTTCACCTGTTGGGTGATCTTGGTGGCGATGGGGGTGGGGATCCCCTCCAACACCACGGAAAAAGCCCCGGCCTGCTCCACCTCAAGGGCGTCGGCCACAAGCCGTTCCTCGTCGCGCTGGACCCGATAGCCGCCCATCTGGTGCACCGACTGGGGCGTCAACCCGATGTGGGCCTGGACAGGAATGCCCGCCTCGGAAAGGGCCCGGATCATGGGGCTGACCGACACCCCGCCTTCCAACTTGACCGCCGCGGCCCCGGCCTCCTTGATGAAACGCCCGGCGTTGCGAATGGCTTCCGCGGTATCCGCCTGGTAGGCCATGAAGGGCATGTCCCCGATCACCATGGCATTTTGAGCCCCCCGGGCCACCATGCCGGTGTGGTAGACCATCTCGTCCATGGTCACCGGCAACGTATTGCGGCGCCCCTGGACCACCATGCCGAGGGAATCACCCACCAGGATGACGTCGATACCGGCGGCATCCGCCAATTGGGCAAACCCGAAATCATAGGCGGTCACCGCCGCAATTTTTTCCTGCTTTTCCTTCATGCGCCACAAACGGGGTATGGTGACGGGTGAAGCCATGATTATCCTCCCTATAGTAAAGATTTTGGTTTTCCCATTGTCCCGCGCCGAGCATCAACGGGCCACCATGCCGGCCAGCCACATGGTCAACGGCGCGTAAAAGGTCACCACCATCAGGTCGATCAGGAGAACCAGCAGGAAAGGGCCGATGCGCCAGGCAATGGCCCCCAGGCGGTCTCCGGATATGGTGCCGGCCACGATCAGGCAGATCCCCATGGGCGGTGTGAGCATGCCGATGGCCAAGTTGGTGACCACGATGACGCCGAGCTGCACCAGATCGATCCCCAGGGCCGGCAGCATGGCCACGATCATGGGAACCAGCAGGATCAGCGCAGCGGTGGTCTCCACGAAGGTGCCCGCGATGAGCAGCATGAGATTGATCAACAGGAGCAGCAGCACCCGATGGTCGGTCAGATCGAGCAGCGCACCGGCCAGACGGGCCGGCAGTTCCTCGATGGCCGCAACCCAGCTAAAAATGGAAGCCGCCGCAATAATGAACATCACGACGGAAGCCGTGACCGCAGCATTGATGAGAATTTTGGGCAGTTGCCGCAGCCCGATTTCACGGTAGACCGCCAGACTGACCACCAGGGCATAGACCACCGCTATTGCGGCGGACTCAGTGGCGGTGAAAACCCCCAGCAGAATGCCCCCCAGAATGATCAGGGGCGCCCCCAGGGCCAGGATGGCCTGGCGAAACGTACGCCCCACGTTGCGGGCGGAAAAGGGCTGCGTGGCCCCGTAGCCGCGGCGCCATGATATCACCGCGGCCACGGCAATCAGCGAGAGGCCCACCAGCAATCCCGGCAGGATGCCGCCGGCAAACAACTGGCCGATGGAAGCGCCCGTCAGAAATCCGAAAATGATCATGGGAATGGAGGGGGGTATGATCACACCGATGGAGCCCCCCGAAGCCAGAACGGCCGCCGAAAAATCCGAGTCGTAACCCGATTTCTTCATGGCCGGAATCAAAATCGCCCCCACGGCGGCCGCATCGGCAGCGGCCGAGCCCGAAATACCGGCGAAAAACATGGCGGAAACAATGGTCACTGCTGCCAGCCCGCCGGGCAGCCACCCCACCAGGGCGTTGGCAAAATCGATAATCCGTCGGCTGATGCCACCGGCTTCCATAAGGGCGCCGGCAAACATGAACAGGGGGACGGCCAGGAGATGAAACGAGTCCGTCCCGCCAAACATGCGCTGGGCCATGACCATCATGGGGAAATCACCCTGGACCATGATACCCACCACCGAGGCCCCGCCGATGGCCACGGCAATGGGTGCATTCAGGGCAAACAGCACCAGCAGGGCGATGATCAGGACCTCTGCCGTCACGAAACCGGCTCCCCGAGCTCCGTGGCAATGGCCGCCGCGGCATGCAGACACATGACCAAACCGCTGACCGGCAGCACCAGCAGGATCGTCCACTTGGGAATCTGGAGGGCCGGCGATATCTGCAGCCGCACAAAATAGGCGAACTGGGCACCGTAGACCACCAGAACACTGCAAAAGGCCATGGCCACCAGGTGCGCGCCGACACGCAGGGCCCGGGCGCCGCGGCGCCCCAGACGGGCGGCAAACAGATCGATGCGCGGGTGCGCCCCTCGCCGATAGGCTGCCGTAGCCCCCAGAAATGTCAACCAGACCAGGATATACCGGGCCAGTTCTTCCGACCAGAAGAGGGAATGATTGAGAACGTACCGGAAAAAAACCTGCGCGGCCACCACCCCGATCATCAGAACACCCAGAACGAACAGGGATCGTTCGACCTGGGTGTTGATCTGTCGGCTGATCCGGTCAAGGCGGTGTATACGGTGTCCGTCCGTCGTCATGCCGATACCCGTCCCGATCGATCAGCGGGTCGCAGCCAGAATGCGGCCCAAAAGATCGTTCACCCTGGGATCGCTGTAGATTGAATTGGATTGCAGGGAAGCCAGTTTGGCACGGAAGGCTGTCAGATCCGGTGCTTCTTCAACCGCCATCCCTTTCGCCTTGAGATACGCCAGACGGGCGGCATCCTTTTCGCGGTTGTCCTTCCGCTGGTACTTGGCGGCGTCCCGCATCGCCGTCAAAACCATGGCTCTGATCGGCGCTTCGAGGGTATTCCACCACTTCAGGGAGGCCACATCGATGTGGGGCGAGTAGACGTGCCGTGTCAAAGTCATGTAATCCTGGATTTCGTAGAACTTGTATTCCTTCATCACCCATAGCGGGTTCTCCTGCCCGTCGATAACCCCCTGCTCCAGTTCGGTGTAAATCGGCCAGGGCATGGGGGTGGGGTTGGCGCCCAACGTCTGCCAGATGGTCTTGTGCAAGGCCGAGGCCATGACCCTGATTTTCAGCCCTTTCACATCGTCCGGCCCCTTGACCGGCCGTTTGTTGTTGGTCAGGTTGCGGAAACCGTTCTCGGAAAAACAAAGCCCCTTGAATCCCGAGCCTTCCAGGCTGGTCAGGATTTCCTGCCCCAGGGGACCATCGAGAATTTCATCGGCCTGGGCGTTGTCTTTAAAAAGGAAGGGATAATTGACGACCCGCACGATGGGATCGAACGTATCGAAGGGACCCACCGTGATGACGCCCATCTGGACCGTGTTCATCTGGATCTGCTGCAGGATCTCGGTCTCGTTGCCGATGGACTTGGAGTGATAAATTTTGACGGTCACATCACCGTTGGAGCGCTCGGCCATCAGCTCCTTGAATTTCTCGGCGGCAATATTCTGGGCCGACCCGGGTTTGGTCACCACCCCGAGTTTGATGGTCATGGCCCCGAAGGCATTCAGCGGGAAGGTACACAAAACGCCTACGAGCACCGACAACACGAGTTTCTGCATGATCGCTCCTCCATTCAGCCAGATGCAGTCAAGCAAACCGCTGCAACACATTGAGTATAAGTATCCGCTAAACTTTGATTTTTAACGGATTCCAGCCCAAAAGTCCATCCAAAATCCCGAACGTCTTCGGGAACGAATCGGCGTGACTTGCCGGGTCACAGCACTTGCCGAACTATCCTGTTGACTAACATTCTCCCCATACGATACAAAGTGTGATTTTAATCATCGTCGCTGGTGCCATCCGGAAACCGGAGGTGACACCGGTTCCGGACGTCCGGCGGCGCAACCATCATGAAACACGCACGACGATAAACGCTATGACACCATTGCAATCCATTAAAGGGTTCAAGGATATTCTCCCGGGCGAATCCGAGCTCTGGCAATCCATTGAAGAACAGGCCAAGACGGTTTTTGCCGCTTTCGGTTTTCGGGAAATCCGCCTGCCCATGCTGGAAAAAACCGAACTTTTCGCCCGCAGCATCGGAGAGGCCACCGACATCGTCGAAAAGGAAATGTACACCTTCCAGGACCGGGGCGGCGACCTGCTCACCATGCGCCCCGAGGCCACGGCCGGCATCGTACGGGCCTACCTGCAGCATAAGCTCTATGCCCAGGAGCCGGTCCACAAATTCTTCACCATCGGCCCCATGTTTCGCCGCGAACGGCCGCAAAAGGGGCGCTATCGCCAGTTTAGCCAGATCAACGCGGAAATTTTCGGCGTGGCGTCCCCCTATGCCGATGCCCAGTTGATCCTGGTCCTGGTGCACCTGATGAACGACCTGGGCGTCACCGATGCCAAGCCCCACATCAACTCCCTGGGCTGCCCGGCCTGCCGGCCGGCGTTTCGCAGCGCCCTGCAAGATTTCCTGGCGGATGTGGGCGATCAACTGTGCAGCGACTGCCTGCGCCGACGCGATACCAACCCCCTGCGGGTTCTCGACTGCAAGGTTCCCGGGTGCAAGGAAGCCACCCGAAACGCGCCGGCCCTGTCCGATTATCTCTGCGCGGAATGCCGAAGCCACTTTGCCACGGTGCGCCAGGCCCTCGACGACCGGGGTGTGGCCTACACTATTGATGACCGCCTCGTGCGGGGGCTGGACTATTACATCCGAACCACGTTCGAAATCCAGACCGGCGCCCTGGGAGCTCAGAACGCCATCGCCGGCGGCGGGCGTTACGACGGACTAGCCCGGGCCCTGGGAGGGCCGGACATCCCTGCCACCGGGTTTGCCATCGGCTTGGACCGCCTGGCCGAGATCGTCGGCAGCATCCAACGTCCCGCCCTTCCCCGGCCGACGCTTTATATTGCCGCCCTGGGGGAAGAGGCGCAACCGATGGCCTTTCAATGCCTCAGCCAGTTGAACACCTCGGGCATCCCGGCCGAAATGGCCTACGAAGACAAAAGCCTCAAGAGCCAGATGAAACGAGCCAATAAACTGGGCGTCGCCTTTGTCCTGATCATCGGCGAGCAGGAGATGCAGCAGGGGAAGGCCACCTTGCGCGACATGGCCACCAAGGAACAGACGACCATTCCCATAGACGATCTGGCGGGCCACCTGATCGAACGTTTCCAGAACACCAGCGGCTGATCACGCATCCTGAAAGCCGCCGACACCAACGATTCATTTTCGGAAAACAAGGAGCCATAGCATTGACAGCGGATATACTCGGCACCATGAGGCGCAGTCATCACTGCCAGGAACTCACCGCGAAGGCCATCGGTCAGGAAGTCGTCCTGATGGGATGGGTCCAGCGGCGCCGCGACCACGGCGGCGTCATTTTCGTCGATCTGCGTGACCGCGAAGGCCTCACCCAGGTCGTGTTCAACCCGGCCGTCAGCCAGGACGTGCACGACAAGGCCCAGGCCCTGCGCAACGAATTCGTCATCGCCGTCAGGGGCAAAGTCGACCATCGCCCGGAAGGCATGACCAATCCGAATTTATTCACCGGTGAGATCGAAGTGCTGGTCACCGAACTCAAAATCCTGAATGCGGCTCAGACACCGCCCTTCATGATCGAGGACCAGGTGGACGCCTCCGAGACCATTCGCTTGAAATATCGGCACCTGGACCTGCGCCGTTCCGCCCTGCAGAAAAATATGATCCTGCGTCACAAGGCCACGGCCAGCATTCGGTCCTTCCTCAACGCCAACGGCTTTCTGGATATTGAAACCCCGGTGCTCACCCGCAGCACCCCCGAGGGTGCCCGCGACTATCTGGTGCCCAGCCGGGTCAATCCCGGCAATTTTTTTGCACTGCCCCAGTCACCCCAAATTTTCAAACAGCTTCTCATGATCGCCGGCTTCGACCGTTATTACCAGATCGTCAAGTGCTTCCGGGATGAAGATCTGCGGGCCGACCGCCAACCGGAATTCACCCAGGTGGATATGGAAATGTCCTTTGTGGGCGAAGAAGATATCATGGCCGTCAGCGAAGGGTTGATCACCGCCCTGTTCAAGGACACCCTCGGTGTGGACCTGGCCCCGCCCTTCGAACGCCTCACCTATGCCGAAGCGATCCAGCGCTTCGGCCTGGACAAACCCGACCTGCGTTTCGGGCTGGAACTCAAGGAACTATCCGACATCGTAGCCCAGTCCGATTTCAAGGTCTTCGCCAATGTGGTTAAAAACGATGGCATCGTCAAAGCCCTGAACGCCAAAGGCTGCAGCCATTTTTCCCGCAAGGAGATCGACGACCTGACCGAATACGTCGCCGTCTATCGGGCCAAAGGCATGGCCTGGATCAAGGTCAAGGAAGACGGCGCCTGGCAATCGCCGATTGCCAAGTTCTTTTCGGACGAAGAAAAGGCCGCCCTGGCCGAACGTCTGGATATGGCGCCCGGCGACATCATCTTCTTCGTGGCCGACCAGCCCAAAATCGTCAACGAATCCCTTGGGCACCTGCGCAACCACCTGGGCCGCAAGCTGGCGTTGATCGACAACCAAGCCTTCCGTTTCGTCTGGATCACCCACTTCCCCATGATGGAATACGACGAGAACGAAAAGCGCTATGAAGCGCTGCACCACCCGTTTACCGCCCCCCTGGACGAGGATTTACCGAATATGGCCACCCAGCCGGACAAGGTGCGCTCCCGGGCCTACGACATGGTGCTGAACGGCACTGAAATCGGGGGGGGCAGCATCCGTATTCACCAGCCGGAAATGCAGCATGCGGTGTTTAAGGCCCTGGGGCTCCCGGAGACCGAATACCAGGAAAAATTCGGTTTCCTCCTGTCCGCCCTGGAGTCCGGCGCACCGCCCCACGGGGGTATCGCCTTTGGTTTGGACCGTATTCTCAGCATGTTGTGCGGCAGCGAATCCATCCGCGACGTCATCGCCTTCCCGAAGACGCAGCGGGCCGCCTGCCTGCTGACCAACGCCCCCTCGGAAGCCGGCAAGGCCCAGTTGGACGAGCTCCATCTGCGGGTGCGTCAGCTAAACGCCACCTGAGGGTCAAGAGGTCAATTTTTGCTTGACAAGCCTTGGCAGTTTGGATAATTGAGAATCCTTTCAGCTCGACCACAAGGCGGGGTTCAACACCGCGCCGGAGTCAGCCGAAACATTTGACTGCCGGATACACGATTATTCCCCAGTAGCTCAGTCGGCAGAGTCCCGCAGGGCGGGATTAACCACCGAGCCTCTGGGTTGGCAACCACGATTGGTTGCCTGATACACCGCTTTTCCCCAGTAGCTCAGTCGGCAGAGCAGGTGGCTGTTAACCACCGAGTCCGCGGTTCGAGTCCGTGCTGGGGAGCCAAACAAAACAGGGGGTTAGAGATCATCGTCTCTAACCCCCTTCTGTTAATACCCACCACTATACCCACCAGCCAGCTCATATATCCAAGTAAATCCAGGTAAGACAGATGGGCAAAAACGCAGCATCCTGCGCATTATAGCCAGCGTCTGAATCTCGCAGCTACAACCTCAACTCAACCCCCAGGCCGGGCCAGATCCGTCACCCGTCCATAGATCAATGGACTCCCCCTCAAAGCATCCTCTTAACCATCCAAAATACAGCGTACCCGACGCCGAAGCCAAGGGGCAACATGATTCATGGACGGCAAAGAGGCGTCTCTTTAAATTTCCAAGCATAGATTCCAACTGCAAAAATGCCGAATAGTGCGCCGATGATTTTGGGGAGCATAACCTTTTATTCCTATTCAATATTCTTTATTAGTGGAGTAGTGAATTCAGCCCAAATTTTACCCTGCCCTCTCCTACAGCGTCAACTCAATCCAAGCCGGATCATGATCGACCCTGTCATCTGCCAGGGAACGTCGATCTTATGCCCGGAGGTGTGAAAGGGGGAGACCGTGGAACCTCCCTCTACTCGTTTACGTCTCCTGTTTCGGAAGTTTATAAATGCAAAAGTTATGTTGACTTTTGTGCAGTATCTCTTTAAAGGTGATTAAGTTAAATTACGCCTTCCTTTTAAATATTCAATTTAGAATTCTATTTAATACACATAACTGTGGAATCTGATCTTCAGTTGACTCTGTTTTTCTGCGTTTACATATTCTATTTCGACTATAACCATTTTTTAAGTTTTTAAGTGAATATATTGATCGTATTTGTAATTTCCTCTCGTATTTCTAACTATTATCAAAACAATTTAAAAATTTCTTTTTCTAACCAGACTATAATTGCCAATCCTAAATCGTTATTTATTGTGATAATTACTTAAAATCAAATACCCCATATTGCTTTCATTATCAAAAATATTCAGTCAGTTATTACTGGTTATACGTATTGATCTATCTTATAGCCTCAACTTTCGGGAACGGATTTGGGAGGCGAAAAAAACAAGCTATCCTGTTGATTTAATGAAGAAATAACTTGAAAGAGCCCTGGCCATTGATTTATAGTGGATACGCCAATATTCACAATAATATCAAATGGAAAGGGCTCAAATGAACCATACCAAGTTCGCCTCCCAATCGCAAGCCCACATTCACGTTCAAAGCAAAATCGACGATTTCTTCGGTCGTTTCAAAATCGCAACCCTCGTGCATCGCTGTGGGGTGCGTAAACATCACGGCCATAGTGTTCGTTCTTTGACAGAAGCCATTTTCACACTGCCATTTGTCGGCAAGAACTTCTTCCGCGGCATCGTGCAAAACAGCGATTTGCCTTTCGGCAAAGACGCCGCCTATGAACTGCTGAAGGGGGAGACCTATAACTGGCGGCGGCTACTGCTTTCGATGGGCAGAAGGATTTTTGGTGTTTTCAACCGGCTGACCAGCGAGGATCGCGAGTCGGTGCTTATCATCGATGACAGCCCCTATGACCGCTCCCGTTCCAAGTGGGTAGAGCTACTGGCAAAAGTGCGGGACCACAGCAGCGGTCGCTACCTGAAGGGCTTTCGAATGCTCACCATCTGCTGGTCGGATGGCGCCAGTTGTCTGCCCATGGATTTTGCTCTGTTGTCTTCCGCAGATGCCAAAAAGCGGTTGTGCGACAGCCAAAAGGTCTTGGACAAGCGCTGCTGTGCTTATCAGCGCCGGAAAGAGGCCACAGAGAAGGCCACCGCGCATCTGGAGGCCATGGTCAAACGCATTCTTTCCGCAGGCGTGTCAGCCCAGTACCTGCTCATGGACAGCTGGTTTACCATGCCAGCCACAGTGATCACGTTAGCTCAGCATCTAAAGGTCATCGGCATGGTGAAAAAGTCACCCAATATCTATTACACTTTCCAGGGCCAGGACATGGACCTCAAGGCCATCTATCGTCGACTTAGAAAACGTCCTGGGCGTGCCAGGATCCTGGCCAGTACAAACGTCATGCTCAATGATGAGGTGGGCGCCAAACTGGTATTTGTGCGCGATAAACGCAAGAAGGACTGGTTGGCGTTACTGTCAACCGACACTGATCTAGCTGATGAAGACATCGTACGCATTTATGGCAAACGCTGGGATATCGAAGTTTTCTTCAAGATGGCCAAACAGCACCTGAAATTAGCCAAGGAAATTCAGTGCCGGGATTTTGATGCCCTAATCGCCCATACCACCATCGTATTCATGCGCTACATGTTCCTGGCCTATCAATGCCGAGTGGAAATGGATCAGCGCACCTTTGGCGACCTGTTTTACGCGTGTTGCGAAGAAATTGCGGACATCTCCTTTATGCAGGCCTTGTATCGCATCCTAACGCTGGCAGCCGATCAGCTCAAACAGATGGAAACATTTTGCGAAAAGACGGCCGCCGCTTTATTCGATACGATCATGGAAACCGCATTGCAGTGTGTTGGCTTGTCAAAGAACAAATTGGTGATCGCTTAATACCGATCCCGAAAGTTGAGTTATAGCTATTATCTTACGATCAAAAGCGATCATGCATAAAGGCTTATTTTCACATAATAAATAAGTTGGCTGAAGAATTCCAGCTTGATATCATTTACTATAATAGAGGGCGGCTATGGCAAAAAAATTTCTTTCCATCCTTAGAGCTATCACTGTTTTATCAACTTTATTCTGTGCTGGCTGTGCAATGTGGATCGCAGATATGGCAGTTTCGGGTGCCCCTACATTCCAAGATGTTTCAAAAGCGTGCCCAGAAATAAAAGATGGGCACGGACGTATTTTTATATATTTTCCGAGGCAGGGACTGAAAACTTTTAGTCCAATTGGTGTGGGTGGTTTTGTTATTGCCTACACAACAATTGATGAAGATTTGAAGATCCGTCTTATGGACAGAACTTTTGTTTTTGCTGATCTCGAAGAAGGTAAACATATAATAACCTGCAATGGCAACTATAAGTGGAGTGAGGATCATGTTCTTGAAGTTGATGTTGTCTCAGGAAGTGTTTTGTATATCGAATTGAACAAGAATTCTATGGAAAACACTCCCCCTCGTATTGTGGATGAAACAGAGGCATTAGAAGCATTAGAGCAACTTCGCTACGCTTATGAACAACCGCTTCCTTTGAACGATCAACCCGATTGGCGGCGCACGGCGATGTAATCAAAACCAATGGTTATTTACAAACAACAATTTGCTTCACAGGAGCGAAAAATACCACGCCCTGATAAAGGGGACAAATCTACGCTTGACTCTTGACGGTAGAAATATCCATGGAACTATTTTAAAAACCGATGAAAAGTGTCACATATGGAATCTGTAACAAAATTTTTAACAGACCCGGACGCCGCCGACTACCCTTTCCCCTATCAAATCGGCGATCGGCTCAAATCATCAACCAAAAAAATCCAGGGAACCGTTCGAAACGCCACATACGGCGGGCCGAAGCAGCCAGGACCCGCCTGGTTGGCCTACTACCTAAACGACGGCATCTTCTGGATCACCTACTACGTCGAAACTGAAAAAGGCGAAATAGCCCAACTTCCCCTAACCGAATTAGAATTTATCGAGGTTTGTTGAACTATCGATCTCGATTATACGAAAAGTCAAATTTCCACTGATTAAATGAATTTAGCATAGAACAAAGGGGAACAGAGATATTCGGAAGATAATATGGTGGCACGTTCTCTAATTACTCTCTGCTTTTTTGATATCGAAAGGACAATGTGGTCTGTCCTATATTCTTATTCCTTAACTGATAGACTATTGTGAAAGGAGTATGGAAATGGGTTTTTTTGACAGATTATTTGGTAAACGGCCAGCAAACGAGAATACACAAAGTACCATACAGGCGACTGGCGAGAATTCCTTACCACAGCCGATGAGCAAACAGTGGCGTCAGTTCTTTAGCATCGTCGACATTGAGGAGAGCTCGGCGGACGCTTTACGAGGGTTTGTTGGCGAGTGGCCGGAAGGCGTTGATCCAAATGTGTTTTCTTCGATAGATTTACCAACTTTCATGCGTCGTATACGCGATTATCAAAACATGAAGTACCCCTTGCGGAGTCCATTTTTCGATCCGGAAGATCTTCCTTGTCCAACCTACAAGATGGTTGACGGGAAGATCGGTCGAGGTTCGTCTATGATCGATATGATTTTTGTCGAGGTGATACCGCCGAATATAAAGAGAATGTTTAAGCCAAACGAACAAGTGGAGCCCGGGCAGGTAACCTGGAAGCTGATCGAGTACTATTCGAATTTCCCCCTTGCCAAACTTATCTTTCTTTTGCCATTTATTTCGTCTGCCTCGGAAGCTGCTAAAAAGGGTGACAAAGCGGTTATCATAGTATTAGAAGATGCATTAATACAGATCTACAAAGGTATTGAGAACGTGATCTTTGATGCTTACAGTGATATTTCCGAGGGAGGTTTATTAGATGATAAGGCAATTATGGAGAAACTGCGTTCTTTGCTTGTTTAAAGTTTCGGGGACAGCTTGTTTAAGCCATGATTTCTTTCTGCGGGAACTGCCGAACATCACAATTGAGATGAACTTTTAAAACTACGCTCGTTCCTCACTTTGCATTTAAAAGCCCCTAATTGTGGAAAGTTAACCCATGAGCACACAACCTTCGGCTTGCGAAACCATTGAAAATATTGCATTGATAACCGTTGATAACCAAAAGATGGTTACCAAAAAAGCCACTTAATTAATGTACTAATACAGGTAGTTATGATTCTTGCACCCGTTCGGGACGCTGGGGTCGCTGGTTCAAATCCAGTCTTCCCGACCAAATAAAAACAAGTAATTAGGGCGCCATTCACTAAAATGGCGCCCTTTTGGCAGAGCAGTCTCCACATCACCGCATCAACTCAACATCCCCAACACATTTCCGCCGACCCGCTGAAGCTTCCAGCTCGACTCTGCCGACAATCCCTCGTACTGCGATGCCCTGGTATATGTATTGACCACCGCAAACATGGTCTCACCCGCTTCGTGTGGCCAAGCCCAGGCAACCGCCTCCCGCTCCTTTTCCCCGAGTAGGAACTGACGATTGAAACTGTCGATGGTGGCCAGCGGATCATCAACAGGGCTTTCCATCGACAACCCGATCTGACGGCGCTGCTGGCCCAGCTCGACCGACACCTTTTCCAAGATCTGAGGGAATTCGGTCAAGATTTTGGTGGATACATGGCGGTAGGACGCCGACAGCTCTGTTTTGCTGACGAGCCCATTCGTACACACGAGACGAAGGATGAACGCCGAGATTGACAGACTCGAAAGACCTACTTCGCTATTGCTGATCGCAGTTCCCGGGCGAAACCGGTCTCCATTAACATCGAACGTTCTCTCGCCATCCATGATCGAGAGACTCATGAAGGTGTCATCAAGGGAACACTGCACTTGGGTTTCAGGTCTGTACCCCATGGCGTAAAGCTCCATGACCAGATCCAGCTGATTGATGGGTTTGTATTTAGGCGTGAAGACCGCCCTCACATCTCGACCATCGAAACGAAAGAACAACTGATCATTTTTTTCGTGCTCGATCCAATGATTCATATTCAAGGCCTGGATCTTAGGCGGACACTTGGTCAGGTAATTGAATGGTATTCCCAGGCGCCACGCGATGGACCGTTGGGCAATGGTTCTCAAGGGATGGGCGTTGCCGCCGATTTTAACGGTCTTGAGGTTTTCGAACTCCAGATCAGCAACGTCGATAAAGTGATCGACATGGTTTGCCGCCATGGCGTCGACTCGATTGAATACGGTTTCCAATGTGGTCAGGTTCTGGCTCATATGGCCTCCTTGTATAGTTGAATTCTGTAACGGTGTAATAGAATTGGTTTGGATCTCAGGACCCTGCCGGTACGATACTCGCCTGGGCAGGTTCAGGACTTAGAACCTTCAGTGGTGATCCCGGACAGGTTTACGACTCGGGCGGGATTGAGATGATTGCTTGATAGTCGCAGGTTTTCTGGAAGGATTCTCGGATAGAGGGTTTGAATCTTCAGGCAGCCAGGTCGATTTCCTCAGCTGCTGTAACTTCCTCTTGGTCATCGGCTGGAACGGATACGCCATCTTCACCTCCTTCAGCATCATTCTCAAAATCCTCCAGGCATGGCCGCCCCAGATCAAAGAGGGCCACAGTGACCGGTACGCTGATTGTCGGATAGAGTTGATCGATTTCCGCAGTGGCCAGTTCTGCACTTGATCCCAGCTTCGATTTTTCGCTGCGTTGTCCCGGCAACATCAGGATTCCGGACTCGATCAATCCCTTGTCGAACCCGAGCTGCAACCTGAACAGACCTTCGTGGATGAATTCGTAAGCTGCAAAACTCCCCTCAATGGCGATTCCTTTCTTGAAGCCCTTGAATTGATAACGGCGGCCATCCAGGATCTGCAGGGAACCATTCTCCCGCCACCCCATCTCATCCAGGGCCAATCTTAGCAGTGGACCCCGATAGAGCGATCCGTAAAGGGTATCGGCAACGTATTCGAGTGTTGACTGTACGTGTTTCACCATTCGTTTCTTTCGCAGGATTTTATGGGCATTCCGAAAATGCATGATCTCGACTGACATGTATTGCCTCCTATAGTGGTGTTCGGATTGATGACGTAATGTTTTTGTCGGTGCTTATAGAACGTGTGCTGTGGGCGATTTGAGAAGGTTTGGGAGGTGGTTATGCGGCGGTTTCTGAATCAGCGCTGAAAGCTTCTTCGAGAAAGATCGATTTTTTTGCGGGCTGCCCCAGATAGACAAGGCAATGGCTCAGATAGAGCAGTTTCATGGCCCGTGACATGGCGACGAAACATATGCGGCGTTCCTCCTCCAGATCGCCCTTCTTGCTGGGCAATATTCCTTCAACCATGCCGATGACAAAGACGCACATGAACTCCAGACCTTTCGCCTTGTGGACGGTCATTAGCGCTACGCCCTCCTGGTTATCGGCGACCGCTTGATCCTGGAACGTCTCGGTATACTCAATGAACTTCTTAATGGAATAGAATCGGGCAGCGGCCAACTGCAACTGGTTCAGGTTGGCGATCTTGACATCATCGGGGCTTGGTATGTCCTCATCAGTGACGTAACGATCGATATCCAAGCGCTGGCGCACAAGACCAATGGCGCTGGGGATCAACTTAGAGGGCGAGAAAGAGCTCTTGGGGCTGTGGAGCGCGGATACAGAAGGTTCCCGATTCTGGCTGACGGTATTCAACGAGCTTAAAACTCGTGGTGTCCAGGACTGTTTTATCGCCTGCGTCGATGGGCTCAAGGGTTTGCCTGAAGCCATTGAGACGGTTTTCCCCAAAACCCAGGTGCAGCTTTGCATTGTTCACAAACTGCGCAATTCGTTCAAATACGTTCCTTGGAAGGAGCGTAAGGCAGTTGCCACGGATCTTCGGGCCGTATATGCAGCGGCAACTCTGAAGGAGGCTGAACAGGCGCTGGAGCGCTTTTCGGAACGCTGGGATGCCAAGTATCCGGCCATCAGTCCTAGTTGGCGCAATGACTGGGAGCGTTTGACGGTCTTCTTTGATTACTCTCCTGAGATCCGGAAAGTAATCTACACGACGAATGCCATCGAGTCACTGAATTACTCTCTTCGCCGGATGTTGAAAACCCGGGGTGCATTCCCCAATGATGATACAATATTTAAGGTGCTCTATCTTGCGATTAACAGAGTGGCTAAGAAGTGGACAATGCCGATCCGGGACTGGAAAGCGGCACTCAATCAGTTCGTCATCCTTTTTGGTGACAGGGTGACGGTGTGAAATACAGTTACACAGTTAACTTGACACCCTCGTTTTGCGTTCAAAAATTACGCTTAATTAGGGCTTCCTGAATAACGTTTAAACATTTTTATTTATTGTTGATAAATGCTATAAAATGGCGAAAAAATGAGCGGCAAACCCTCGCATTCTGGCAAAAATCTTTGCACTTTTTCGGGAATTCTCATGTACCGACACAATCAGCGCCAATTGTAATTCGCAGACTTCCATCTGCCCTTCGGCGGTAAACTGCGCAGCTATAATCGCTGGGTGAAGATGGCCAAATTTATCCCCTGGGGTGACTTTGAAAAGGCCTACTGCAAAAGTCTCAGAAATACGCGTTTGGGGCCACCGGCTAAATGAGTGCGGATGTCCTTGGGTGCGCTTATCATCTTCGAAAACGACCCCATTATCTCCCCTTATTCTACATCTCAAAGACCCCATTTCTTAAGAATTTCCAAAAATTGCTGATTAAGTGACATTATTTGTTCACTATAATCTGTATCAATATTCACCGAAATGACAACGCTTTGCTCTAATGGAAATGTCTTAATTGTAGGTTTATTCCTAAATCCTCCAGGAAGAAGGCTCTCCATTTCATTTAAAGCTTTTTGTAGATTACCTAATCCTGCCCAATCGCAATCGAATATTAGCGCACCACCGAACTGAGCACTTTTTTCATTCATTTCAAGATCTGAAGATGATACTGATTTGGTCAGTTTTTTATATTTTATTTGGCTTGAATCCGTGCAATTTTTAATGCTTTTCTTGATGGTCCTAATATTACCATTCGGGGTTTGTTCAGTAGTCCAGCCACATTTGGTGCATACATACTCGGAATAGTAATTGTCGTATTCAAATTCAAAACTGTAACAATTATGACATCCAAGCACTTCTTTACTTTTTTCCTGAGAGACGGAGTTATTTTTATTAAATATCGACTTGAAGAAACTCATCTCCCCTCCTCTTTAATATGTATCTTATTAGATTTAAATAGTAATTTGCTTGTGTTCAATATGTGACTGGCTAACGTTAAGTTAGCGTATTCGTATAATAGATGATCATCCCTTTACTGTTACCTTGAATTTGTTGTTTGCTCTAATTCTCAAAAATTAACCCTTTATCTGTCAAAACCTTTCTTAACGCTTTTTAACAGTTTAGATTATCGCAAAACTTCTTTAATAGTCTTGTATGCATCTCAGTATGCCTATGACTATTTTTTGTAGCGCCCGTATTAGGTCCATCGAACAGACAACGGAAGTCTTGTATTTACTGTTTCTCAACATCTCTCAGTAAAATACCATCCTCACGGATGACTATATTTCCAGCACGCAAACGAAGGCCGAAGGCCCTTATCCATTCCTCTGGGAGTTGGAGTGACGATCCTACTCCGAGGACAGAATAGAATTCTGCATCGATATTCTCGTCCTTGATGTATCCAGTTAGCATATTAACCTTTGGCTGTTTACCCCTTATTCCTGTGATCGTGATACCTCCGTAATCGCCAGGGGCTCGTGTGAGGAATTCACCATCCTGCACGGCATCTATCACATATCGGGTTCCCAAAATTTTCATTACCATGGTGTTCTGTAGCGATCGCTCACTCACCAGGTAAGGATCGGACAGGTCACTCCAGGGTATGAAGTTCTGCTCTGAACGTACCGGTTCATCATGGACAACAGCCCTTTTGAGCCTAATGACTTGATTGGATTTCTGAAAGAGTTTTTCGCATGTTTCTGTGTATAGTTCACCAGTGACCTCTATTCCTGCTGAGGATTGAAATTTTTCAATAGCATTTTTCGTTGTCATGCCTATTACGCCATCTATCGGTCCAGGATCGTATCCAAGCTCCTTTAGGCGCTTTTGAACCCACGCAATGCTTCTGCAGGATCGAGCGATGTTGTGAGTGGTTCGAGCTACGTTCTTAACATCTTCTTTACGCTTTAGTTGCACAGTACGTCCATTTGGAAACACTACCCTGCCTTGACCTCTTACATAAACGTAGCCTATATCTGAAAGAAGAATGAAAGTTAGTCTATGTTTCTCATCTCCCTCACCAAAAAAGGATGGAAGTTTTGAATTATTGAATCGAACTTCGCCGTTGAAACGATGAATGCTGCCGTTGCCGAATAAGTTTGGTCCCCAGCCCGTAGCCGGTATTTGGTCATAAGGTAGTTCCATTACTGATTTCCAAAACATCCCAGAAATCATGCTTATTGTCATACTCGATCGTGGTCCATCATTTGTTTCAACACCAGGTATAACAAGTCTTGTTCCGGTTCCGTTTTTCATAATCTCGCTAACTATTGCTAACTCTTCTGCCGCAATTTCTTTAAGATTTAAAGATTTATTCCCCCCCTTACTATTAACTAAATTTTCTGAATTGTTGTTTGATTGATCACCGTTAGATAGAATTTTTGTTGTATTATTTTGTTCTATTTTCTTTTTGGGGTGGGTATGTGCGATTTTACTTTTAGATATTTTACTTAGCAACGCTAAAATATTTCTATTACCACTTGATTCTGCGACATTATAAGCTGTGTTATTATTATTATCTTTGTGGTTAATATCGGCACCGTAATCTATTAGAAGTTTAACAATCTTAACATGCCCCTTTTCTGCTGCCCAAATTAATGGCGTTGCACCATGTTTGTTTTCAACATCAACGAATGCATTATTTTCTAATAGCATCTGAACAATTTTATAATAACCATTATAACTGGCCACAATTAGAGGGGGCACTCCATTCTTTGCCTTGTGGTTAACATCAGCACCATAGTCAATTAAAAGCTTTGCAATTTCAACATACCCTTTTTCTGCAACCCAAATTAATGGTGTTGCACCATGATTGTTTTCAATATCAACAAATGCATTATTTTCTAATAGCATCTGGACGATATCAGTATGACCAGAATAACTTGATGAAATGAGTGGGGTAACTCCTTTATCGCTTTTGTGATTAACATCTGCACCATTATCTATAAGAATTTTAACAATTTTAGTATGTCCCTGGCCTGCAGCCAAAATTAGTGGCGTATCACCATAGTTGTTTTCAATATCAACAAATGCATTTCTTCGTAATAGCATCTGGACGATATTAGAATGGCCAAAATAACTGGCTAAAATTAGTGGGGAAACGTGTTTATCACTCTTGTGATTAACGTCTGCACCATTATCGATTAAAAACTTTGCAATTTTTGTATGCCCCATTTGGGCGGTCCAACTTAATGGTGTATTATTGTGCCAGTCTAATGAATCGACAGATGCCCCGTTAGATATCAAAGTTCGTGTTTCGTCTAAATTATTCTCTTTTACTGCATAAAACAAATTCATAGTGCTGCAACCAATAAATATAATAACGAAAAGCACAATCAATAACGTATTGAATGATTTAATATTTGAACGAGAAACAATGTGTTTGATTAGCATGGAGGGAACCTTTTTATGTATTAAAATCTATGCAGGTATGCCACGATTTAGCGAGTAGAAACCTTTGCATCGTTGAGCACCTTTTCAAACAATCTGCGTGTGTCATTGCCCTATGGCATCCTCCGACATCAGAAATTTATATGCTCATTCTTCAGTCGTTCTGCTAATGAGACTTCATAGGCTGCCTATATTAATTATTGTTCTTTATAGACTGTCGCACCCCCGTCGCTTAGGCAATGCGCAGGAATCATAAATTTACCCTCACTCATTGAACACCCATCTTTACCGTTAGGACATTTCCAGATGGCCATGCATTCTTCTGAATGTGAAAAGAATTGCCCCGGTGGCACCTCAACAAGTCTATTTGGATCCTTTAGCGTTTTATTTTTGACAATTTCAACACCCAATGATTTTGCGGTTGCTTTGTCAATCTCGCCGGTATTAGGAAGATTGTTATCTATCTGGTATTTTTCTATCGCCTTACGTGTACTTGGCCCGAACATCCCATCAACCGGGCCTGGTTGATATCCTAGATCGCTCAGCATTTGTTGTGCCTTTCGCACATTTTCATCTGCAGCCTGAGTAACATTTGAGGTCGATAACAAAACTAAACCGGTTAAAAAAAAATAAAATATCATAGCAACTATATTAGTATTAGCTCTCATAACCGTATCTCCTCTTATATTAAATTTAATCTTGATCACGTTTTAAAACTTGATTTTTAGTTTTCTCAAACCATCTTTCTGCTTCTTTGTCATCATGTGGAACACCGACTCCTTTAGAATATAAAACAGCCAGATTATATTGAGCTTCAGGGTATCCTTGATCAGCCGCTTTTCGAAACCATTTAGCTGCTTCTTGACAATTCCTTTTTACCCCAATATTATGAGCATACATTAACCCAATTTGATATTGAGATGGTGCAAAGTTATTAAGGGCAGATAATTTGTACCAGTAGAATGCTTCTTTTATATCTTTTTTAAAATTTACCCCCTTCTCGAATCTGACCCCTAGTCTGTATTGAGAAATTGGATTATTATTTACTGCATTTTCTATTATCTTATTGATGACATTGACATTGTCTATCTTCAATTTTTCATAATTACTCTTGCTTTCATGTAGTTTCATCAAAAAGAGATATGCCTTTAAATTCCTCTTATAGGCAGATTTACACCACCAATACTCAGCTTTAATATAATTTTTTTCTATTCCCATTTCAGGAGCGCCTTCAGCAAAAAAATATCCAAGATAAAACTGAGCTATATCATCACCATTTTTTGCTGCAATGACAACATCATTAATATCAACTTTTTCTTTTCTATCGTGTATATTTTTCCAATTTATTGTTATTGTATTATCAAAATCTTCTTTTGATATAGGTGTTGTTGAATAGTTACCGTCAATAACTGGATATAGTGTTATTGTGGTTTTAGAATATTCTGTTTTTGATTGGGTAACTTCAAAAGTTTCTCCTTTAGAAAATTTATACTTTTTTGGATCTTTTCCATAACGAGTTAATATATAATACTCACCTTTGGCAGCATGAACAGTCCTTTTTTCCCCATTCGGCACTTCAATGGATGTTAATGTAGGGCCTACTAATTTAACTAATGCGTATTCGCCTGCCTGATTATCAAAGGTAATAGTATTGGGATGTTCTTGAGCTGTCAGAAAAGCTGGGAAGAAAAAGGTGAGTAATGCAATTACAATAGGCAGAATAGCTATTTTGAAAATATAGAGGGATAGTTTCATTGTTTTTACCCAAAATCTATAAAAACAACCATTTAAAATGATTATTCTAAAGTATCTTTAAATAATTTATAGGAAATATTTGGTTCTTTTTATCTGCTACTTACTGTATACCACCGGCAACCTCATCAGACTGCGCGTATATAGCGATAGTTTTTTGCAATCAAATGAATATTTGAATTCATAATGGCGGGCAGAATTTGCTTCAAAGTAGATTGATTTTCCTATCCAAGTGCCTCTTAAAGTATAGCAATTGACCAACAACTCGTGCCGACCTGGGAGTATAACGTATACACAACAATTATTACTGATCTTTTAGTCGGCATTCCCTACAAAGATATCCTCGTCTTGGAACACCTTCAAGATAATAATTTGATTTAAACGATTTACCGCATTTATCACACACATTATGCCCAGGTGGCGCAGTCCCTATAATTATTGGCGTCTTTGCATGATTTAATGCGGAAAATGCAGCAACCAACAAAGCTAAAAATGCGACAATATCAAACAGCCAAATACCTCCCAGGATCCAGTGACTGGGACCAGCAAATATTGTTAAACATGTTAGTGCAAGACAAATTACAGTTACGACAGCAACCGTTTTTCGTGCCACACCACTGAATGCTGAGATAGCTGCAAATAGACATAAAATAAAAGTTAATAGCGTAATTGGTGACGGATTATCTGGCACTTTTCCACCAGCACATTGACCAACCAACCCACCGACTAACAACATGGCCCCAAGAAAAAGGTTTTTCTTCTTATTCGTATTACTATTTTGATTTTTTTGCCCAATCATTTCGCTACTCTTAATTTGAATAATAAAGAATTTTTAAATAATATTTTTATGTCTCTTAAATTTTGTTTAGCGATAATAGAATTAAAGTTGGCGATGAACTTGATAACCCAAATCTTCCAAACATTCCTTACTCTGAATAAACAATGGAAACCCCGCTTGATCTATACCTTTTTCGTATGCTTCATATAGTTTAGATGAATCTTTTCCATTGATAAAATTATCGGCAATAAATTTCGCCGAATTATTTCGATTTGATGCAGCTATCTGGAAAACCGCCTGCTTTCTTATATTTACATGAATATCCTCATCGAGCGCAATTGCCTTCAAACACTCATAACCAGATTTACCATAAGATTTAAATATATTGTTCTGAGTTTTACGACGTTCATCATCGTAGATATGGTAGCTTTCTTCTAACAACTCAAGCAATGAATTTCTAATTTCAAGATTTGTAAAATTATGTGAATTTTTACTTTTTGTTTTGAATATAAAACTAAATAAGCCCATTTGTATTTCCTCCCTAAAACAGAACCCTCGCCTTGCCGAATACTGGCAACTGACAAGGGTCTCAACTTCCTCCATAATTAACTCCCATCTGGATCTTTTTATGTTATTATATTACAAAGTCGTTTACTTCAAAACTAATCCTTGTTTAAGATTCAAGTATCATCGTTTTTGCACAACCTTGAGAGTGCCACACAATAATCTGACATGTCCAAACCTACTACATATTTCCATGAAACTACAAAATTACTTTAATTCATTTTATAGGCTACATCACGTCTCAAATCTCGATAATCGTTAAAAACATTTTCAAGAATCTCAAAAATCCTTTGGTTAAAATTGAAATCATTTAGTCTTTCCCTGTTATTAAAAACACATTGTTTGCCTGATGTCACATCGATAAGATATATACGAAGGTATTTAAACAAATTATACGAGTTGGATTCTGTGCTAAAAGCCACAACCATTATTACGTCGGCGTCTAATTTTTCCCCAATTTTACACACCTGTTCGATATCAGGCTTTTTAACTTCGAAGATTGAATGTTTTTTCCAAATTTTGCTTCTTTCTATGCTTCCAATCTTTTCTACATCGCTTGGATCGATACGAGATAGATCATAACAGCTTGCAATGATTTCCAAGTCATCTGATTTTTTGATATAGTCTGCCACCTTAAGTATTAAGTTCTTTGTTTGAGTTCCAGACCCTGTATCCCATGGAAGAAATGCTATTTTATACTTATCATGTCTATCAATCTGGGTACTCTTTGGATTTGTGGTAAGGTTTATGGTGTCATTTGGTCCTATGTTTTCTGATTCCTGTTTGTCTAAGCCGGTCAACCCTTGTGGTTTACCACTATTGTAATCGAAATTAATTTTCTCAGTAGCATCATTCGCAGTTGTTTTTGTTGTGACTTTGGATGCAAAATATTCTTCATCAAGCACACTCAAACCTCTCAAAAATGCTTTCATGTTTTCCCTAACAACACCTTCACACGAATAGACAAATCTCGCCTTCCCACCAAAGTTATTGGCGCTAAATCCTGATTCGTAGGTTTTTGCCCAAATTGTTTCTTCAGATAGACCTACAAAACGATAAGAAATGATAATATTCCACCGGAGCTCGAACCCAGAAACATATCTTTTATGTTGAGATCGCACATTTACTAACAAGTCGATGTCACCTTGCCCTTGGTCAATGGATTCGAAAAGATCTGTATTCGTAAGTGTTTTTGTTACTGCATTATGAATATGCTCACACATACACAATTGCGATCCCAAGCCTGGCGAATCATTTTCTACCCCTGTAATAATTATTTTGCGAATGCTCTGATTTGTCGTATACGAAAATGTGTTTGGTTCTGACGGCACCATTCTCTGTACACTCAGGCTCGGACATCCTGTTAAAAATAAAAACAAGACTATGCATACTGGCCATCGAAAGCAAAATTTAAAATTAAGCATGTTGGTATTCACAGTCTTTTCCCCTTTCCCCATATTATTCTGTCGAGATTTTCTGAAATAAAACATCATGAAATAAATACTCAAGGGGATCATCATTTGTCCAAATGTCCTTCTCAATAGGATCGCCCCGCCATTGGGCAGTGTTCGACCAAGCTATCCTGCTCGTATCGAGATCGATCAACGACCCTAAGAAGATGCGAGAATCTCCATCTTGATGAGTAGGGTAAATCATTAAATAATATGTCGTGTCTCCTATGGAAACGCCTAGGCCTGCTGTTGCAAGTCCAGTGGCCATTCCTACCACGAAGGTACCTACACCTTTAGCGAAAGCTTTTCCGCTGCTCTCACTCTTCCCGTCAACTCCAAGAAATAAGACACTCGACGCTCCTGTACGGTTTCTTATGATTTCAGCAGCAGCCGAAAATTCATTTTCAGATACCAATGATTTTTCTGTATGTTTTAAGCTCTCAGGTGTTTCCTGGTGTTTTACAGTCGGATGCTCAAATGCGTAAGTACTAACTTGGGAAAGGGCCTCTATGTATTTTTGGTCTGCCGCGATGGAAGGATCCACATATATTGGTTGGGGGCTTTCATTAATATCACTATCAGTATTCAGACCTGCTAAGATAATTCTATTTTCTCCATGTGAAGCACCACACACTAATGGAATTGTGTCACAAACTTGAATCCCACTGTCCTCAAGGTATGTCTGTAGGACAGGCAAACAGCTTTCTGCTCCATACCTGGAATCTTCAACGACGAAATAGTCCTCCGAATCGCCAATACAATCTATTTGAATGCATACATCGGTGACCAGGAGTACCTTGCCCCGACTGAGGATTGGATCAGGTGCTACTTCATAACTGGTAGGTGGCGTAACCGCTGATGCACAACCAGCAACCACAAATACCAAATACAATAAAAACACCCTTGATTTCATAAGAGTATCCCCCTGCTCTATTAATAGTCTTACCCACAACCAATTTGGTGCTTAATACTATCTTCCCGTTCGGGGTCCGTCAGAGGAAGCTTGCCGTATAAGGAAAGTTGAAAAGTGTAGTTTTATGAAAAATACTGAAATTTGAGCGCAGGATGCGGGTCAGGAAAGGTCCAGATTTAAGTTCCGCTATTGAATGATATAATTTATTTATCAGCGGAATGATAAAATTGTCAAGATAATCTGCGGGTTACAATTTAAACAGCCGATGGTGTGTGATTTGCTGATTATATTAGATATATCCCATATCTGAATTCATATAGGCAAATCGAACAGGATTGGCAATTATGAAAAAATCAATGAACCTGAGCATGGGATTACGTGCGAATAACTGGATTATCCCCATCCCCACACCGTTGTCCTAATCACCAAATGATGACACAACCGATTTAAGAAAATTGGGTAACACTCCTGAGTGTAAGAATCAATTGAAATGAAAGGAGTGTGGCCCATGGTTAAGAGATCCAACGCCAAGGGTAGAGGGGGAAAGGCCAAGCCGCGCACCCGCCCCTATCCGTACGAATTCAGGCTGAAGATGGTGCGCTTGTTCCTGGAGGAAGGCGGAGGTGGACCCCACTGACTGGACAGCCTTTGGGGTCCACCCGGTTGTTGCTTGACAACAATAGCTATGATTGGTTAAAATTATTCAAGCATAGACTCAAATCTCAACCGGAGAGGTTGTTTATGGAGGGATAGAGAAACCCCCGCTTATGCCCATATGGGACGGCGGGGGTTTGTTTTTATAGATCTTACCCGTTGGCACTCTGATTATGCCAAGAGGTTTGGTATCGCAATAAAGTCTATAGTATTTCAATTTCAACTTGAGGAGAATCACATGGCTTACACTGAAACCAATTATCAAAATAAGGATGCTCTATTGAATGATTTCAAAGCAGGAAAAAACATTCGAGTCTTTCAGCCAGGCAAATTTGGACCGGATGTCGCTGATGGAGATGTATTAATTGAAGGTCCGCATTATCCGCAGCCTCATTCTTGGTATGCTTATGTTGAGGTGGAAGGTGGAATAATCAAGAGATTTAAAGTAAATGAATAATAGGATAGGAGATGTAGCCAAAAGACTTGACAGCCTGAAGGTACCGATTGTGGTGCGGCGATTATTTGGATTTCAGGGCAAAATTTTACAGCAAAAGTAAAAAAAACGGATGGAATCCTGCAAATTGTCATACCGTGAACAACATTCTTTTCATTGAAATATCTGACAGATAAATTGTTTTTAAAACCTACTTAAGATGGCCTTTGAAGAATCGGGTTGTCTTGCTCTGGCATAACAGCCCACATCTCGTTTAAACCAGTATTAAAATCTCTTCTTCCAGATGGAATAGACCTATGGTACTTGCAAAGGTCTTCCAATTCCTTGGAAAGTGTTTTTCTGCAATTAACATCAAGTATTAATTGTATGTCGTGTTCGCATTGTGGAGTCACATAGTTTTCTAACTTACCTGTAGACTCATTATAAGAACTGTGGGTACTATTGCTCTCACCCGCTAAAACCAAAGTCAGTGTTTCATTTTTAAACGCGTCCCTAAATCTCTGAACTCCATCTTGTTCATCAAGGCCGCAACCGATCTCGATGTATGGATGTTTTATGGACCCTTTTTCTCGCAGGTGATCTGAGTCAATATATACATATATACCTATAATTCCGCTCGAGTTCATTCTAAAGAACGAAAAACCAATCTTCTTCGGTGCATTTTTTGTTACTTCAACAAGACCGTCAGTCCGAATCATAAGATAGGGACCCGAATTAGTATCGAGTCTAAAAAGTCCTGTAGTCCAAGTTCCTGTTATCAAGGATTGATACTTCGCCGCCAACATTAAAATACCAAATTGTGATTTTGTATTTTCGCTATCAAGTGTGGGCGGAACCTCTATTACCACCTGTCTCAGGTGTTTTCCATTGTCTTCAGACAAGTACCAATTTGATCCGAAAGTAACCGCTTTTCTATTTGACTTATCAGGACCATTATCTGTCAAATCAATATTTTTGATAATATTTTTTTCAACAGATTTTTTTTTCTTGATTTGCTTCCCTTTTACAGTAATTTCACCAAGTGGTTTTTGTGTAACAGTCCACCCACATTTCTCACAAATATACTCAGATTGATAATGGTCATATTTAAACTGAGTATTATAACACTTAATGCACCCAGAGATATTCGGGTTCCTTTTTAAATTATTTTGATCGCTGTTCTTGAATAATGATTTAAAGAATTTCATTTAAGCTCCTTTTACAAACTGTCAGACAATTATAAAAAGAAAGAAAATAAATTCATATGGGGGGATCCTTCTCTTAGTTGACCGATTAAACCATCATCTTTTACTGCCGTTCAATCTCATACGGATCTTTGCCATAAATAATCTTGAGCGAATCAATTATTTATACGTACATCCGGTCCTTGATTATTCAGGATTATATTGTCGCATCAGGAAAACTAAGAAGTATATTTTTAGAAAAGTGGTAATAGATGTAGGTGCAGGATGCGGGTCAGGAAGGATCCAATTGTAAGTTCCACTATCGAATGATATCGAATTATTTATCAGTGATTTTATAAATTTGTCAAGATAATCTATGGGTTACATCTTTTACAATCGCTGATATGCGATTATCTGATAATATTAGATATATCCCATATTTGAAGGCCGATAGGCAACTCAGACATGATTGGCAATAATAAAAAATCAACATACACATAACTGTCGATTGCCAATATCCAGAAACTAAGAATTTTCCAGGTTTGAGCCGCTAATCCCCATCCCCACACCGCCCATTACACCTATCCCGCAACTTGCCCGAGCATTTAAATGTCACAACTCTTCGTGGTTTCAGCATCAGGTCTTCACCAGTTGCCGGATTCCTCCCGCGTCGTTCGGATTTTTCAAGGACACGGAATTTTCCAAAACCGCTGATCAGGACATCCTCGCCGGAGGCCAGTGTGTCTTTCACTATTTCAAGGAGCCACTCGACAGCATGAACGGATTTATTTTTCGGCAAACCGGTTTCTTTGGTTACGATTTGAACGATGTCAGTTTTGGTGAGGGACATGCGTTGGACTCCGTTGGATTGGTTGTTGAGGGATGGGCCAGATGATCTTGTGAGGTTCTCAGGTTATATGAATTTTGTCAATAACTTTGGGCATTTGAGAATGGTTCCGGTTTTAATCGGTCCATTTTGATTATCATGGAGCCGCCGAAACCCAAATCGCTGGGCAGAATGACAAAATCAGAACTGTCGGAAGCGTGGTTTTAAAGCAGAAATCGAGATCTGCTTCACATATTATTCGGGTGTTACAACATCCTCTCAAGACTTTCGCCGCTTATCCCGTCGCCACTCCCACGGCGGCCTCGCATGAGGATCCGACCACAACCCAAGCTTCTCAGCCTTTGCCTCGGACTCAGCCTCAGCATAATCCTGCCGATCTGAATACCGCCGGTAATGCCATGCGTATCCTGCCCTGATGATCTCAAGATTCAGTTCCAGAACCTTCCACCATCGTTCTAATGGGCTTGGGGCTTGCCGGTCTGGCAGGCTTCGGACGCAAGAAGTTTAAAAAATAGCTGTCGGCATAAGGGCTTCAATTCAGGAGGGAGACCCCGTTATCTTTCGATGGCGGGGTCTCTTTTTTGGTTATCTATGGACTGGATGCTTCTGCAGAAGCCGAATCAAACAAAACTCAAAAGTTTAGTGGGTTGGACGATGGGGACGGTGTGGACTGTGGTCACGCCTGAGTGAGATTTGGGCCGGCGGGTAAAATTTTTTGCTGAAGCAATGAAAGGGCTGATTGGGTAACACTGAAATCATTTCCATAGAGTGGCACTAAAAATATATGAAATATGTTTCATAAATTAATCACTTTAATAAGGTTAATAATTCCATATCAGCATGTAAATACAGGCATTTTCTGTTTAAACAGATAGCATTATTTCTGGCATGTTTTATGCTGACATAAATCGCGGGATAGAAAAAGCCAAACCCACCGCGAGATGGGGACGGAAAGCCACGGGTCTCTCAGGGGCGATAGCCACAGACCTATGGGAGAAAGCCGAGTTGCCTTGGTTACAGGTAACTGCGGCTTTTACTTTTGAGAAAGGGGGAAAAATGAAGCCTTGCCGATTTTTAAGTATGCTAATTGTTGTATTTTTAATATCTGCAAATCCGGTTTCTGCACTTACAATCAATCAGGATATTGGTACCTCAGCCCGGTCGATTTTATATTCTCCACCCGTAGGGCAATCATTCACTGCAACAGATACTGATATTGGGTACGTTAGCATTTCTATTGATTCCTATAGTAGTCCAAATGAAAACGACACAACCATAACGATGTCATTATTTAGCGGTGATGGAGTCTTTTCTTCTGATGCATTGCTACACAGCGAAGAATTTATTCTTAATGTCGATTATGATGGATGGCTCGACATGGATGTCCATTCGTTGGTTTTTACAGAAAATGAGAGATACACAATAGGTATCTCTAATGACACCAATCAATGGTTTTTCGACTTCCATGGTGGAACTTCTGAAAGCGACCTGTACAGTTTGGGACGAGCTTATTATGGGAATAATTTAGCTAATGAATATAATGATTTGCTATTTCGGGTTGGACCAAGGGATAGTGCATCAGCTCCAGTCCCCGAGCCCTCCACTATCGTTCTGATGGGTTTAGGTTTGGTAGGATTGGCTGGTTATGGCCGGAAAAGAATGAAGCGTTAAAACTGTTTCAGTAAACAGTTTGCATTAGCAAGAAAAAGCCAAACCCACCGCGAGATGGGGACGGAAAGCCACGGGTCTCTCAGGGGCGATAGCCACAGACCTATGGGAGAAAGCCGAGTTGCCTTGGTTACAGGTAACTGCGGCTTTTTATTTTTATGAAAGGAGATGAAAATGAAGACTGCTCGATTTTTAATGATCTTGATCGCTCTAATAGTTACTCCCGTGATGCTAAATGCAACCCCATTAACGGTTGAATTTTTAGATTCAGATCAGGATATCGTAAGTGGCACTGACGGTTCTACGGGCGTTGACATTTTAAAGACTTCGCTCTATTTCGACAATGAAACTGGGGATTACACACTCACATTAAAATCAAGCGATATGAATCCTTTCTCGGGGTATTTTAGGATTAATGTTGCTCTTTTTAATCCTGGTGTCAGTTCAGGTTTTGACTACTTTGTAGACAACCTGAATGATTTTCATTTGGATACAGCAACTACAGAGATTACACTTACCGGAAGTAGTAGCATTCTAACTTATTGGATGGCAGGGAATAGCGTTGGGGCTAACGCAATGGACCTTGGCAATCCTCCAGGAGCAACTTTCTCTTTTTTCAATAGTTATGTGTACGCTTCGGCCAATGGTACGTATGTAAACAGTCATGGTTCCGTTGACTATTTAAACATTAAAGGGAGTTATGAAGAATATCTTGGTCCAAGCACTGTTCAAACAGCCCCAGTCCCCGAACCATCCACCATCGTCCTCATGGGCTTAGGTTTGGTTGGTTTGGCTGGCATGGGCCGGAAGAAATTGTTCAATAAATAATAGTCGACATATAGGCTTCACTTCAGGAAGGGACCCCGTTACCGCTTGGTAGCGGGGTTTCTTTTTGGTCGATGCGGGCAGGAAGAAATTTTCAAATTCATCGTCCAAATCGCCCAACGCACATTTCGCAGTTTACACCTATTTCTCCCCATAATCGCTATGAGCTTCTGTATTCATTCATCAATTCCGGCATCATCTCAAATATTTTCCCCTATAAATAAGCGGGGTGTTCGGCTGTCTGGTGCAGAGTGTACCGGTGATACTGGTATGGCGGTGTGCTATCTATGAAAGAGACCCCGCCGAACAGTGCCCAACGGGGCCAGTGCAAGCATCCATGCAGATGGTCAATACGAGCATAGCGAACACACGATCCTGAGCTTCTTGCCATTGCGAATGGTGACATCGTTTCCAAGCTGATGGTTCCAGGTGACGTAGTGACCACAATCCAGCCGAAATTTCTTGCCTTCCAGAGTCCTTTCTAAGATGTCCCGCAATAGTTCCGGTTCTTCGTAGCGTTCCTTTTCCTCTTTGGTCATGGTGTCCTCCAGAAACACGAGAGCCCCGCCGGAAAATTTCCGACAGGGCTATCGGTGGTTGTATGATTCTTTGCGTCAGTGCTTGATCATGGACAGGATCTGCCCGCCCGCCGATTCCAGTCGATAGGTCTGAAAAGTGTCCAAATCGGATGCTTGGGCCGCCCGAGTGAAAGCGTTGATGATGTGGAACATCGTGCCGCCTTGCTCCAGGTAATAGGATTGACGCACTACCTCTGTTTCCGTTTGCGACAGACCGAACCGCTGACTGAAGGATTCGATGGACCGGATAGGATCTTCCACCGATGATCGTCTGGACAGCTTGAACTGTTCCTGCTTACGGATGGATTCCTCGATGACGCCGGCCAGGGTTTCAGGAAACCGCTCCAGACCACGCTGGCTGATGTGCTAACCCAAATCTGATCATAGCGTTGATAATCGGCCGGCGGCCCGGATTCTTTGTAACGATGCGTCCAATTTGTTTGTGGCGGCGCGGGAATGACTTTTTAGATGGTCAAGCGGAAAACCGTATATGTTGTTGGCTTGGACAAAACTGAAAACCGCGTCAGCCACTTTATCTTCTATCCCGTAAAATCCGTGGGGGGAGGAAAACCATTGGCAGGGTTTGATTTTTGGCTTTTTCCCGCCTGAGAAATATACAATCTTCACGTTATTGGAGTTAATCATAGCGGCTTTTAGTTTATCTGAATCACCAGGCGGTGTATGGCCACATTTATCGTTTTCGTGGGCCGCAATTAACACAGGGACTTTTATTTTATCGAGGTCCATGCTTAAAAAGAGCATTTGGATATTGTCCGGTGTATGGATTCCTCGATGACAAAGTCCTTCCAGCGTATCATACCACCAATTGATTTTATCGCCCTCCATTGCTACGATGATGGGCATTCCAGACAAAAAATGGGACATATGGAAGGATTGTATGCGAGCTAAAAAGGAAATCATTGGCAGTATTTTATTCAAAGAACTGATTGCCATACGCACGGATACACTATGGAGGATGTTGTCCTGCGACAAACAAGGCCAGCTGCCGGGCATTAATGAGGAGGGGGCCACAGGCAAATTGGACAACAAGGGTGCCATTTTTATTCCTGGCGGATTGATTTATCAGGATGTCGACGACAAGGAAATCGCTTATTCGCCCATAAAGTCGATGGATGAAGCCATTTTTCGTAAAATGATTCGCGAAAGCTTGCATTTCGACAATGCCACACTTCTGTTTCCGGATGGATTGGCCAACAGCGTTAACCTGGACAGTGGCTTTTTCACGAGAGCGGCACGACGCATCAACAATTTTAAAACCGCTGCATTTAAGCGCAAAAAGAAGATAGGCCGCAAATTAGCTGTCGATATAGATGCCAACGACATTATCCGAAGCCACAGCCCAACCTACATCGGCCCGCCATATGGCTCCAGGACACGCATCAGCACTTGTGTGTCCACCGGGTTGATCGACCCACACATGTACCTGGCGTATTGTAAAACTGAATATCGATTGTCCAGGGGCCACCTTAAAAGATTTGCTGAGAATCTGGATAGGGCCACAGAAGGAGCCGAATTTTCGGATGGAACCTCCTTTTATCCCCCGTATGTGGTCGTCTGCCATGATACGCGCTATAAAGAAAACAGCTTGACAGGCTTGATTCGAATATTGGGCATCGGTCGGTTCGGCGAATTCAGCACCTTCACTTTCGAGCGCCTGAACAACCAGCTCATGGGCGAATTGAAACGCAAAAACCTCGACTATGGCCAGGATCACGTCTTCGCAAACTACGCCGGTATTCGTGCATTAGGCATACTGAGGACCTATGCCCCTACTAACCCCGGTAAACGCTCGTCGAAATATCGATTGGATTTGGTCTCGCCTGAAAAGGATCTGGGTTTAGACCTGAATATGATCGCAGAACGTGCCAAAGAGCGGTATCGGATTGATGATGATTAGATGGAAAACCGTGGATGATCCGGCTATTGGCCGGAATGTCCCGGATCACCCGGGAGAAGTCCAAAAAAGGGGGATAAAGATCATGATCTCTATCCCCCTTTCCCATATACCGCACTCAAGCTGCAATCATGAACGGCGTCAGCCGTTTTCGGGTTATCCGTTTGCTTCCCCGAGCGGTACATTTTCCCTGGCCATTGCCGGGTTTTCATATCCCTGGTCATCGGCTGCAACCATACCAAACGCCTCGGGTTCCGGTGATTGGGATGACCGGCCTTCCACCAGGACAACCATATCCCCGACGATTTGCTTCATCTGCTCCGCCCGATCGCGCATTTCCTCCGAGGCCGAGGCCGACTCTTCGGCGGTGGCCGCATTGTTTTGGACCACATGATCCATCTCCGTCACGGCATCATTGACCTGAGCGATCCCCTGGGCCTGTTCTTTGGAGGCGGCGGCAATCTCGGCCAGAAGAGAACCGACCTTGGCAGTGGATTCCTCGATGCCTTTAAAGGCGTGGCTCGTTTTCTCCACCAGCTGGGATCCGTCCTTGATCCGGGTGGAGGTTCCGTCGATCAATGTTGACGTATTTTTAGCCGCTTCAGCGGCCCGCATGGCCAGATTGCGGACCTCGTCCGCCACCACGGCGAAACCGGCCCCGGCTTCACCCGCCCGGGCTGCTTCCACGGCGGCATTCAACGCCAGCAGGTTGGTCTGGAAGGCGATCTCGTCAATCGTTTTGACGATTTTCTGGGTTTCTTCGCTGGCGGAAGTAATGGCATCCATCGAGGTGGTCAAATCATCAATGTCACCACTGGCTTGGGCCACGACGGTATTTGCCTCGCCCATGAGGGTGTCGGCGGCCTGGGCATTGCTGGAGTTCTGTTTGGTCATGGCCGCCATCTCTTCCAACGAGGCGGAGCTCTCCTGGATCGAAGCGGCCTGTTCGGTGGCGCCGGAGGAGAGATGCTGACTCGATCCGGCCATCTGCCCGGAGGCCGCGGCAACGGCATCGGCGGATTCGCTCAAGTCCCCGACCATGCTATGGAGCCGGCGAGTCAATCGGGTCATGATGTAATAAACGACTGCAAACATGAAGATGATGGACCCCAACCCCATGAAGATGCCGATCCAAAGGGTGCGGCTGGTGATTTTCTGGTAGGCCGAATCAAAGCTCTCCGTGATCTTTTGCGCGGATTCGGCATTCATATGCCGCACGGCCCCCATGGTGCTGTCCATACGCTGGTTCAGCTGGGTGGCAATCTTGCCGATGACGGCATGGACCTGGTTCGTATTGTCCTCGATGAGGGCGCTAAAGCGCTCTTCCACCGCCTGAATTCTTTTTTGGGAAGACAGCTGGTTGGCAACCACTATCACCGAGCCTAGATTTTTCCCTTCCAGCACCACCGGTTTTTCAACGGCAACCACCTGGTCACTGGCACGAGCGGCCTGGATCAGCCGATCGATTTTTTTCTTGCCCTTGCCCTGGGCAATCAAAGATTTGACCAGTTCATCCTTCCGATTCATATAACGGGTCATGGGTTTGCCGTCCGGTTTGAGATAGACCGCGAAGGCCACGTCCGGATTGGCCGTCGCCGATTTCACATAGGAGATCAGCGCCGTAAAATCGAAGGACAACATGGCGCTCGGCGCCACCTGGGCCAGAAGCTGCGCCGTGGATTCGGTGTTCACGCGCAGGTTTTCTTGCCACTCGCCCGCAATGATCTTTTTTTCCTGGCCCAGGGTTTCGCTGGTGGACGCTTTGAGTTGGGCCGCCGCTGATGTTTCAACCGTCTTCAGGTAATCTCCCATCTCGCTGGTCGAACGATTCAAATTCGTCTGGATTTCCTGGGAAGATGCCGTAATCACGTCGGCGAGTCGTCCCTGCATCCGGGACAACATACGCTGCTGCACGGAAATAATGGTAACGGCCAGGGCGGCAATGGACAGAACCATGATGACGGTGATCGGCACCAGGATCCGCGTTTTCAAATTATTCGAAATCATCTTGTTCCACATGGTTTTCTCCAAGTCCGGCATGGCGCCTTGCAGCGTCAGCCCTCAATACCTCTCCTGTAACAATGACATCGCCGGCAAATTGATGCGATGGCTTCAGGAACACTAATGGCTCACCTGCGCAACCCGGTCCGCTGCCGCCGGGCCGGGTTGCGCGACAAACAACATCCTATTTGGAAGCGTAAGCCCCCACGCTCAGGGTCTTTTGCAGTGCTTCCACCGGGCCGTAGTCCAGGGCATCGGTCCAGCCGATGACTTTAGCCGCCTTGGCCGCCGGGTCGTCCTGGCTCAGGCCTTTCAAAGCGGCCACGACTTCCTTGGCAACGCCGGCCGGAGTTTTGGCCGTCTTGGCCAGGGGCCATTCCGGATAAAGCGGCGTGCTGCAGACAAAAGGAAAGTCTGCGTGATTTTTCTGATTGACGATTTTGAATTCTTCCAGATCGACGGTGCCTTCATGCGCCATACGTTCCAGGGTATCCGTACGCACGGTTCCGGCATCGACCACCCCGTTCTGGATGGCGAGGACGACATTGTCATGCTTGCCGGCAAATTCAAACTGGGTAAAGTCTTTGTAGGGATCGATACCGGCATCGACCAGTTCCTTGTAGGCCATCTGCCATCCGCCAAAGGACGATTTCTTGACGGCCATGAAGCTCTTGCCCTTGAGGTCGCCAAGGGAATTGATGGCGTCGTTGTCTTCGGTGGTGATGATGACCCCGCCAAAGGATTTCAGCGGCTGTCCCTGGCGGGAATTGATCATGGTGGCCACCGCCTCGGCGCCATAGCGGACTTCAGCGGTAACGAACATGGAGGAATTCACCAGGAAAAAATCGACCTTGTTGCCTTCGATGGCCGGATTGACTTCATCGAAATCCAGCGGAACGATCTCGAAAGACTTCCCGTCGATTTTGGCCGTAAGGTAATCCCCGGTGGCTTTCCACTTGGCCAACGCTTTGGCCGGGCCCCTTTTGGCCAGGACACCGATTTTGTAGACTTCGGCAGCATTTGCCGTAACCGCGAAACAGAGAACACTGAGCAGGATGACGACTGTCTTTTTCATTTTGCCTCTTCCTTTACCGATTGGATGGTTTAAACCGATTGACGCCAGCAGCAACTATCGATGCGGTTGGCACGAAACAATATTTTAGTCGCACTATAAATTACTGATAATAATTGGTTTTACATAATGCTATATGGGTCAAAACCCGGCCGGACTTTAGGCTTTTTGCGGAAAAAATTTCGGAACACCGCCCAAAAAATACAATTTTTACAGACATATTCGAAGGATGCATACTTTTCGAACGGCAGGCAAAGAGCCGGTTTGGCTAGGTGGGTTCCGCTTTAATTGGAAGGCTTTGGCGATAATTGTTGGCGGTGGGTTCCGGTCAGGGCTAACCCGGATATTACCATGCACCGAGCCAAAGGAAGGCTCAATCAAAGCGTGCGGATGGAAGTGTGACGGTCAAGACTCATCACGGAAATCGGTTGCCCGTAAGACGGACATCTTGACTTGCCTTCTCATGGAAGACATCAGAGGCGCCGCTGACCGCCTGTACCGCCAGCCCCTGATAACGCGGCCAATGGGCATCGCGGGCACACCCGCCGGGTGAAATTTTTCCAGTATTCTGGAAATCGGCGAAGGGTACAACGGTCACCTGAAAACCATACCCCGAATAGCGTTTATACCCCTGAATAGTTGCATAAAATTTATGGAAAAAATTCACGAGCTGCTCAGGCTAAGGCTTGCAGACGACAACCGCAAATTCGTGACCCGCCGGGTCGAATGCCGATCCGGCAACATCGCCATAGAAGCCTTTCACCTTAAATCCGCTTTCGGCAAATTCGTGCGCCAGCGCTTCCGGACTGAAATACTGCAGCCAGTTGTAGACCGTGCGGGTACGCGTTGATTCGACAATCGTGTATTGGTCGAGAATGACGTTGTCCTGCTCATATTTGAAGGTGTTCAGGAAACCGTAATACGGATCGGCCGACCAGAAGCTATCGAGAAGGTTGGCTTCGTAAATTGTCGTCTCTTCACGCGCGTCAAAGGCTTGCAGGGAATAGACATCGAGGATGAAAGCGCCCCCTTTCTCCAGGAGGCGGTGGAAGGTGCGACGCATTTTTAATCGCTGCTCAGGACTGAGGGCGCAATAATCGCACATGATCATGATGATAAGGTCGAAGCGGTCATCAGTGTCGAACTCAAGATAGTTCTGATGAACATAAGTGATGGGCAAGCCCTCCCGGTCCGCGACACCCCGGGCATATTGGATCGACCTGGCGGAAAAGTCGATCCCGGTCACATGGATCCCCCTTCGCGCCAGACGTGTTGCATATAACCCCGGGCCACACCCAAAGTCCGCCATCCGGGCCCCGGCGTTCAATTTGAAACGGCTGATTATCCAATCGACCGAGCGGTCGATGAACGCGGTATTCCGGGAAGAAACATCGATTTCTCCGTTCAGGTGAAAGGCCAGCATTTTCTCGGCGGTATGCGCATCCGTCCACAGATCGCTGGCCGTGTAATAGGCAAAAGGCTCCGGGCGGGCGTTGATGGCTTCCAGTTTGGCGAACATAATCATATCCTTTTCCCACAGCCGCCAGTCGTGACCATCAGGGTGCGTCCTTGCCAGGGCGGCAGGCGGCCGCCTGCTGACCGGCAATACGGCCGAAGACCAGACACTCGGCCAGGGCGCAGCTGCCCAAACGGCTGGCGCCATGGATGCCCCCGCAGACCTCTCCCGCGGCATAGAGATGCGGGATGGGGCGTTGATCCAGATCGAGCACTTGGGCCCGCGCGTTGATGCCGATGCCGCCGGCCGTATAATGCACCTTGGGCCACAGGCGAATGGCATAGAACGGGGACGCGGCCAGCAATTGGGCGTCCCTGCCAAGGGGCTTGCCGAACCGGTCCGTCCGGCCCTTGCCGATGGCATCGTTGTAGCGTTTTACCGTGGCCTCCAGACGACCGTCCGGCATGCCGTAGGCCGCCGCCAGATCAGACAGCGACGCAAAGGCTTTGACATGGCCGCGTTTGAGACTGGTCTCCAGGCTTTCCGCGGCGATGGCGGCGCCGGATGCATCCACAATCCCCACGCAGGCGTGGCCGGTACCTAAAATAGCATCGCTGCGGGTCCGGCGATCCGACCATTCGTTGACGATGCGGTCCCCGGTATCCGGGTCCACCAGGATACCGGAAGGGTAAACGCTGTAAGAGGCGAAACTGGAAGCCCGGCCATAACCCGCTTCATCGGCACAGGCCCAGGGCCCCAGTTGAATCCAGGACAGGTGCACCGGAGCGGCGCCGATTTTCAAGGCCGCGATCAGCCCTTCGGCCGTCGCCCCCCGGTGATTGGTGGACCCCACGGATTCGTTCAGGGCCGGATTCTGGATCGAACGGAAGCGAACGTCGCTGCCAAAACCGCCGGTGGCTAAAACAACCGCCCGGTCGGCAGCGATCGTCTTGGCCACACCGCTGTGGTCGTCCGGAAATTGGTAGCCCGAACGGATGGCCACACCGCACACGCCCCCACGGTCATCGGTAAGCAAGGCCGTCAAAAAACAGCCCGTGCGAACTTCAACCCCCATCTCTTCGAGTTTCTTCAGTTGGGCCCGGGTAAAGTCGGCGCCGGTGTGGTTCCGGGTGGTCAGGGCGCGCGCGGACGCATGCCCGCCGAAGCGATCCAGCCGATCCAGGTATTCTACGCCCAAAACCGTACGTGTCCAATCCACGGCGTCGGCCGCATTGGCGGCTACGACCTCGAGCAGATCGGGGTGGTTGAGCCCCAGTCCGGCCGCCCGCATATCGGCGTAGAACTGCGCTTGCGAATCTTCGACACCCTTTTCTTTTTGAAGATAGTTGTCGGGTGCGGCGATCCCGCCGTCGCTGATGCGGGTGTTGCCGCCGGTCACTTTCATCTTCTCCAGCACGACCACCGAAGCGCCGGCCGCCTTGGCCTCGATGGCGGCGGAAAGGCCCGCGATACCGCTGCCGATAATGACGACATCTTTGTGCTCATCCCAAATGGTCATAATTCAATCCCTGCGATTAGGGGCCACAATGGCCGTTGGTCTATACACATACACATTATCGCTGTGGCGTTTTTCTTGCAGAACGGGAGGCAGCGGACAGCCCACAGGAATATGCCTGGAAAAGGTTTGTGGCATATTTAAATCATTCACACCAGATAGCCATTGGCCCTGGCCTTCTCCGGGTCCGGAAACCGTCCCATGCCGGTCTTCAGGTCGCCGAAGCCAAATTGCCGGTAAAAATCCTGTTTGCCGGGTACCACGTGCATCAACACAAGCGTGCCGGGCGGGATTCTTTCCAAAAGGGCCTTCATGATGGCTTTGCCCACCCCTTTATTTTGGTAGGCCGGCAATACAACCACATCGTAGATTGCCGACTGGTAGGCCCCATCCGAGACGGCGCGGCCAAAGCCGACAATTTTCCCATCCGCATGGACGGAACAGACCGTGTGGCTGTTTTCGGCCGCGGTCCTCAGCCTTTCCGGGTCACGCGTACCGAGCGGTGCCTGGCGAATAACCTCGCACACCGCCCCCCAATCGATATGGTCTGTCCCGTAGCGTATCGTGAAGGATGCCATCGCACCGTCCATCGTTGAAGGGTCATTCCAGCGAAAGCCAAGATTCATTCAGGTTAGATGGTTGCCGATTCCGGATCAAGTCCGGAATGACAGACAAAGCGTTTATGATGCTTTTATCTTCTATCCATGCCCCATTGCATCCGCCGCCGCTGGAATCTCGTGCTGATTGAAAACCCGGATGCCGTGCGCGCGCAGCAGGGCCGTGGTAACGCCGGCACCGGAAATTTGCGTGCCGCCAAAGCGGCCGTCGTAAATCATGCCACTGCCGCAGGAGGGACTGTTCTCGGCCAAGACGGCAATGTTGATGCCGTGCTGCCGGCAGGTCGCAAGGGCCTGTTGCGCGCCGGAAATAAACGCAGTGGATATGTCGGTGCCATGGCGATTCATCACCGCTGCCGTACCGGCCAGAACCGCCGCCCCGTCCCCTCCGGCAATTTCGGCCGGCGGCCTGGGCACGGGAAGCCCGCCGTCAACTTCCGGGCAGCAGACGATGATCCGCCCTTCCGTAAACCATTGCTGCAAAATCGAACTTTCGACATCCAGGCCACGGCCATTGTAACGAACCGGTTTACCCAGCAAACAGGCACTGACAAGAATTTTCGGCATCATAAGCGACTATGAACTTTTTGCGGAGTGAGGTTCCTCACCAGAGAACAGGGCCTCATTTAGCTACCTCGCATGGAGCTTGAGAATTGTTTTTGTGATTTCGGTTTTCATTTTTCCCATTGTCCCGCGCCGAGCATCGGCGGGGCGGACGGATAAAAGCGCGCGGACTGTCTGAACCCGCCGTAGCCCAAGCGAAGGCGGGTGAGTTTCCGCGCGCTCCGGCTGCACCGACGACGCGCAGGGTTAAGCGGGGCACGGGCGTTTTCTTTTGCTTCGTTTTCTTTTCACGGGAAAGAAAATGAAGAAATCATTTAAAAAATCATTCGGATCGGTCGAACCTCCCCAGGGCTTCCCCACCAAATGGGAAGTGCCCAGACGAAACCTCAAGCAGCCGCACACCTGTTTGGCGGGCAACATTCATGTCAGCGACATCCTATCCACGCCTCACTCCGGCTCGACGGCGGTATCCGCAATGGGCGTTCCCGGCGGCAGAAGCGCCTCCATGCGGTCCACGTTGCGAAACCCCCGCGGCAGCTTGCGCCCGCGCCGTCCCCGCATGCCCACGAACGCTTCCAGGGTAGCGCCTTTCAGGGTGACATGGCGTTTGCCGGCATGCACCACCAGACCGCATTCGGCCGGCAACAAAAACAATGTCGTGAGGTATTCCTCGTGGCGGCGGGCCCGCTCCTTGGGAATCTGGATAATCTTGTTGCCCTTGCCGCGGGCCAGTTCGGGGAGGTCCTTCAGCGGAAAAATCAACATGCGGCCCTCGTTGCTGACGGCCACCACCCGCTCTGTCTCCACGTCACCCACGGGCAACGGCACCAGCGGTGTGGCGCCGGGGGGCAGGGTCAGGAGGGCCTTGCCGTTACGGTTGCGGGTTACCATCTCGCCCAGCCGCACGACGAATCCGTAGCCGGCGTCACTGGCCAGGAGAAAGGGGGTCTCGTCGTCGCCCATCAGGGTACTGATGAAACGCTCGCCGGTGCTGATGGTGAGGCGTCCGGTCAGGGGCTCGCCATAGCCCCGGGCCGAAGGCAAAGTGTGGGCCGGCAGGGCGTAACTCCGGCCGGTGGAGTCCAGAAAGATGGCCTGCTGGTTGCTGCGGCCATGGGCGCGGGCCAGATAGCCGTCGCCGGCCTTGTAGCTCAATCCGGTGGGGTCGATTTCGTGGCCCTTGGCCGAACGGATCCAACCGCTCTGGGAGAGAATCACGGTGATGTTTTCAACCGGCAGCATCTCCTCATGGGTGATGGCCTGGGCGGTCTCGCGCCGGACAATGGGGGAGCGCCGTTCGTCGCCGTATTGTTTGGCATCGGCCTCGATCTCCTTGCGGATGAGGGTGCGCAGACGTGCCGGTGACCCCAGGATGGTTTCCAGCTTTTTGCGCTCGGCCGCCAGTTCCTTCTGTTCCCCGCGTATCTTGATTTCTTCCAGCCGGGCGAGGTGGCGCAGCTTCATTTCCAGGATGGCTTCGGCCTGTTCTTCGCTGAGCCCGAATCGATCCTGCAGCACCGGTTTGGGTTTGTCTTCGGTGCGGATGATGTGGATGACCTCGTCGATGTTGAGGTAGGCTATTAGAAGTCCTTCGAGGATGTGCAGCCGCCGGGTGATTTTGTCCAGCCGGTGCTGCAGCCGGCGCCGCACGGTTGCCTGCCGGAAATCGAGCCATTCCTTCAACAGGGTGATGAGGTTCTTCACCTGGGGGCGGCCATTCAGGCCGATGACGTTCAAATTGACCCGGTAGGTGCGTTCGAGATCGGTGGTGGCGTAGAGGTGGGCCAGCAGGACATCCCGGTCCACCCGGTTGGAGCGGGGCACGATCACCAGCCGGGTGGGATCTTCGTGATCGGATTCATCCCGCAGGTCGGCCACCATGGGCAGCTTCTTGGCCTGCATCTGGGCGGCAATCTGTTCCAGTACCTTGGCGCCGGACACCTGATGGGGCAAGGCCGTGATGACGATATCCCCGTTTTCGAATTCATGCCGGGCCCGCATGCGCAGGCTGCCCGTTCCGTTGGCGTAGAGCTGGCGGATATCCTCTTGCGGGGTGATGATCTCCGCCCGGGTCGGGAAATCCGGTCCGGGCAGGTGCGCCATCAATTCTTCCAAAGTGGCCTTGGGGTGCTGGAGCAGGTGCGTGCAGGCCCGGGCCAGTTCCCTCAGGTTGTGCGGCGGGATGTCGGTGGCCATGCCCACGGCGATGCCCGTGGTGCCGTTTAAAAGCACGTGGGGCAGGCGGGCCGGCAGCACGGCCGGCTCCTCCAGGGTGCCGTCGAAGTTCGGACCCCAGTCCACGGTACCCTGTCCGGTTTCGGCCAGGAGCAGGTCGGCGAAAACCGACAGCTTGGCCTCGGTATACCGCATGGCCGCAAAGGATTTGGGATCGTCCGGGGCCCCCCAGTTGCCCTGCCCGTCCACCAGCGGATAACGGTAGGAAAAGGGCTGGGCCATCAGCACCATGGCTTCGTAGCAGGCACTGTCGCCATGGGGGTGGAACTTGCCGAGAACGTCCCCCACGGTGCGGGCGGATTTCTTGTACTTGGCCGTGGACTTCAACCCCAGTTCGCTCATGGCGTAAATAATGCGGCGCTGGACCGGTTTGAGGCCGTCTCCCACATGGGGCAGGGCCCGGTCCAGAATGACGTACATGGCGTAATCGCGGTAGGCCTTTTCGGTAAATTCCGACAGGGCAATCTTCTCGGCACTTTCGTTGATCACGGTGGAACTCATGGCATGGTACCTTTAATTTCTGACGCGCACCCAGGCGCTTGGATCACCGACGGCCCTTCCAAGAAAGCCGTTGATCCTATGATGTTTATTCACTTCGTTCGTCATCATCCTGCAGGCCGCCGGCCTCCAGCCAGCTGCGCCGGTCTTTGGCCCGCTTCTTGGCCAGCAGCATATCCAGGATTTGCTCGTCGCCGTCGCCGGCCTGCAGCTGCACCAGGCGCCGGGTATCCGGGGCCATGGTGGTCTCCCGCAATTGCACCGGATTCATCTCGCCCAGCCCCTTGAACCGCACCACATGGGGTTTGACCGTCTTCTTGCGGGTGGCCAGCCGTTTCAGGATGGCCTCTTTTTCCTCGTCATCCAGGGCGTAGTGAATGGCCTTGCCGGCGTCGATGCGGTAAAGCGGCGGCATGGCGACATGGATGTGCCCGACTTCCACCAGGCGACGAAAATGTTTCAGGAACAGCGCACACAACAGGGTGGCGATATGCAAACCATCGGAATCCGCATCCGCCAGGATGCAGATCTTGCCGTAGCGCAGCCCGGAAATGTCGTCCGATCCCGGGTCCACCCCGATGGCCACCGAGATGTCGTGGATCTCCTTGGAACTCAGCACCAACCCGGGGTCGACTTCCCAGGTGTTCAGGATTTTCCCCCGCAGGGGCATCACGGCCTGGAACTGGCGCTCGCGGGCCTGCTTGGCCGACCCGCCGGCCGAATCACCCTCCACCAGGAAGAGTTCGCTCAGCCGGGAATCCTGGCTGACGCAGTCGGCCAGTTTGCCCGGCAGGGCCGGACCGCTGGTGACCTTCTTGCGGGCCACGGTTTTACTGGCTTTCAATCGCCGCTGGGCATTGGCAATGGCCAGTTCGGCGATTTTCTCGCCCGCTTCGGTGTTCTTGTTCAGCCAGAGACTGAAGGCGTCCTTGACCGCCCCCGAGACAAACCCGGCACAGTGCCGGGACCCCAGGCGCTCCTTGGTCTGACCGGAAAACTGGGGATCCTGCATCTTGACCGAGAGCACATAGCTCAGGCGGTCCCAGACATCTTCCGGAGCCAGTTTGACCCCCCGGGGCATCAGTTTGCGAAACTCGCAAAACTCCCTCAGCGAGGCCAGGAGTCCGCTGCGGAACCCGTTGACATGGGTGCCCCCCTGGGCCGTGGGAATCAGGTTGACGTAGCTTTCGGTCACGGTTTCGCCGCCCTCGGGCAGCCAGGCCATGGCCCAGTCCACGGTCTCGGCCTCGCCCTTGAAATTCCCCACAAAAGGTTCCTCCGGCAGCAGTTCATAGGTTGCCAGGCTGTCGTTCAGATAGTCCCGCAATCCGTCCTGGAAACACCACGCTTCGGTTTCGCCGTTGTATTTGTTGATAAAGCGCACATTGAGGCCGGGACACAAAACCGCTTTGGCCCGCAGGGTGTGTTTGAGACGCTTGACCGAAAACCGCGGCGTATCGAAATAGCGGGGGTCCGGCCAGAAGCGCACCCGTGTGCCGGTGTTGCGCAGGCCCACACTGCCGACGACTTCCAGTTCGCTGGTCTTTTCGCCGTGGGCGAATGCGATCCGGAATTGCTTGCTTTCACGCTTGATATACACTTCCAGCCGCTTGGACAGGGCATTGACCACCGACACGCCGACCCCGTGCAGCCCGCCGGAAAACAGGTAGCTTTTGTTGGAAAACTTGGCCCCGGCGTGCAGACGGGTCATGATGACCTCCACTCCGGTGACCTTTTCCTCGGGATGGATATCCACCGGCATGCCGCGGCCGTTGTCCTCCACCTCCAGGGAACCGTCGTCGTACAGGGTGACCTCGAGCTTGTTGGCATAGCCGGCAATGGCCTCGTCCACGCTGTTGTCGATGGCCTCCTGGCCCAGGTGGTTGGGACGAATGGTATCGGTATACATGCCCGGCCGCCGTTTGACCGGATCGAGCCCGTTTAAAATTTCAATGGATTCCGCTGTATATTGGTCTACTGCCATAAAGAATGCATCCTATCGCCTGGTACACCTCCCCGTATAGGCCACGCCGGGGCGGGACGGTTAAATTGGCGCGTACCATACCGCATCTGTTTTTTTTTGCAATTCGAAAACAAAATGCCGGATCGCGCGGGGCCATACCATGAAGGCACCCTGCAGGTCAGGATTAGCCCCCTGAATGCGATACTTGCCGGGATAATAGTAAGGACTGGCGCGGGTAGAAACTTGGTCGACAAACACCGCCCGCCGGTGAGCGAATCAGGCCTCGGCAGCCGGTGACGAAATTGCCTTGCGGGCATCCTCTTTTTGGAGGTTGCGCGTCAATACCCGGATGACCGCCTGGCAAAGGGTGGCCAGCGGGATGGCGAACAAGAGCCCCACGATGCCCCAGAAGCCCCCGAAAACCAGAACCGCCACAATGATGGCCACCGGGTGCAGATTGACCACCCGGGAGAGCAGCAGGGGAGCCAGCAGGTTGCCGTCGAAAATCTGGATGATCCCGTAGGCCAGCATCACCCAGAGGGTATCGGCCGATGCGCCCCACTGGAAGAAAGCGATCATGGCCACCGGGAAAAAAATCACGGTCACGCCGATATAGGGCACGAGCACCGAGAGACCGGTGAGAAGGGCCAACAGCATGGCGAACTGGAGGCCCATGGTCGCAAAAACGATGTAGGTCACCACCCCGACGATGATGATTTCCATGATCTTGCCGCGCACATAGTTGGCGAACTGCAGGTTGACCTCGAGCCAGACTTCCCTTGCCAGGCCCCGGTCGTCCGGCAGAAAGCCTTTGACCCATTCCATAATCATCCGCTTGTCCTTCAGGAAAAAAAAGACCATCAGCGGCACCAGAATGAGGTAGATGATGGCGGCAATGAGGCCGCGTACCGAGGCCAGGGAAAAGGACAGGATCTGCTGGGCCAGGCCGGTGATCTGGTTGCTCAGGGAGGCGGTGATCTGGCGAATCTGGGCTTCGGTGATATACCCCGGGTATTTCTCGGGCAACTGAATCAGCAGGCTCTGGCCCTTGGCAAACATGGCGGGAAGCTGCTGGAGCAATTGGCCCACCTGGCGGGAAACCAGCGGCATCAGAATGACCAGCAATGCCAGGAAACTCACCATGAAAAAAACGAAAACAATGAGAACCGCAGCCTTGCGGGGCATGCGCCGCTTTTCCAGGAGATGGACCAGCCCTTCCAGCAAATAGGCGATGATGATGGCGGCCAGAACCGGCGCCAGCATGTGCCCCAGGAACACCACGAGGGTAAACCCCAGGATCAGCAGGAACCACAGAATCAGGACCTGCGGATTCGAAAAATAGCGGTTGATCCATTCGCGAAAAAGCTGATTCATGCTCGGGTCATCCCATGGCCGCGGGTAGAATTTTCCGGCAGTCCCCCTGCCGTTTAAACGGCTGCAATTTATGACGAAACCGAAATCCTTGTCAAATGAATTAGCCCGCCTATTTCACGTGTCCGAAATGTGCATGGGGCGGCATCACGTGAAGCGAGGCGCGCCGGGTTACGCGTTGCATCAGATCTCAGACGGACCGCCCGCCGGATGCTGGGCATCCGGTCCCTTGGCCAGCAGACGTTCCCAGGCCTCAGGGGACAAACCCGAATCCCCGGCCAGCAGCCGAAAAAATGCCGCCGGCAGTCGGCGGGTCTGCAGGATGCGGCGCTGCGGCCCCGTGGGCTGGGGCAGGTCGAGCTCCCAGGCGTGCAATCCAAGGCGCGTAAAGCCAGCGCTGTCCCGCAGGTAGCGGAGGGATCGCGGCGATCCATAACGGCGGTCACCCACCACCGGGTGTTTCGCCAGTTTGGCATGGCGGCGGATTTGATGCTTGCGGCCGGTCAGGGGGGCGCAGGTTACCAGGGTATAATGGTCGCTGTGTCCGAGCACCTTGAATGCGGTTTGACTGGCGACCCGTGGCCCCTTCCCGTCGGGCTGGGTGCGCCCGCCGGCGGCCCGGGTCAGCGGAAAAGACCAGACACCCCGGTCACCGGGCACCCCTAGCCGTCCATGCAAAATGGTAAGATAGCGTTTTCCCACCCGGTGCGCCTGAAACGCCGCACCGAAAAACGTCAGGGCTTCCGCCGTGCAGCACACCAGAACCAGGCCGCTGGTATCACGATCCAGCCGATGGGGGGCATGGACCGGGTTCCCCGGCGTGAAGCCGGCCCTGCCGGCCAAGTGCGGGTCCCTCTTCAGAAGCGCCTGCACAAGCGTGCAGACATCCCGCCCGGGATCATTGTGCACGCTGACACCGGCGGGTTTATCCACCGCCAGCCATCCCGCTCCTGTCCCGACAACCCATTGGTCCGCTTGTGCGGCAAAATTTGTCATATCATCCCTTGACCCCATCAATGACGGAAGGGTAAACCATTTCGCCAGGAAGCGCCATGCCGATTGTTCAATCCACCAGTTACCGTCCCCCGCCCCTGATGGCCAACGGCCATCTCCAGACCATTTTGCCCTCACTCCTGCGCCGTGTCGACGGCGTGACCTACCGGCGGGAGCGCATCACGACCCCGGATGACGATTTTATCGACCTGGATTGGTCCTGCCGGGGCAGCCGCCATCTGGTAGTCCTCTGCCACGGCCTGGAAGGCAGTTCCCGCGCCCCCTACATCCGGGGCATGGTACGGGCCTGCAACCAGGCCGGCTGGGATGCCGTGGTCTACAATTACCGGGGCTGCAGCGGGCAGATCAATCGTCAGCTGCGGGCCTATCACAGCGGGGCCACGGATGACCTGGGCCTTGTTCACGACCACATCGCCGGCCGGAACACCTATCGGAGCCTCGGGTTTGTCGGATTCAGCCTCGGCGGCAATCTTGTCCTGAAATACCTCGGCGAAAAAAGCTTCGCCCTGCCCCCCGACCGTTACTGGGGGGCCGCGGTATCCGTCCCCTGCGACCTTGCCGCCAGCGCGCGGCAAATCGATCGGACCGCCAATAAGCTCTACAACTGGCGTTTTCTGCGCACACTGATCCCCAAGGCCCGATGGAAAGCCCGACACTGGCCCGGCCGGATCGACCCGGCACAGCTTAAGTCCGTCCGCTCCTTAAAGGCATTCGATGACCTTTATACCGCCCCGGCCCACGGTTTTAGAGATGCCGAAGATTATTGGCGGCAGTGCAGTGCCCTGAAGTTTCTGGAAGGCATTCGTGTGCCGACCCTGCTCATCAACGCCCGGAACGATCCGTTCCTGGACCGCACCTGTTTCCCCTACGCCTCGGCCCGCCGGAATGCCATGCTGTATCTGGAAACGCCCTGTTCGGGGGGCCATGTCGGCTTCATTCCCCACAACCTGCGCAATCCCTTCTGGCACGAAGCCCGTATCGTCCAATTTGCCCGCTCACAGGGCTTCCCCCCCAAGGCTGCCGCAGCTCAATGTAAAACCGTTGACCCGCCAACATAAATTTGCCATTTTTCAGATTCCGTCGAGGGACTTGCCATGGAACTGAATCTGAAAAAAATGCGCTTTTACAGCGGCGGCCACCAGGGCGCCGAAGCGGAATTCGGCCGCCAGGCCGAACGCTACGGCATTCGTGAAATCAATTTTGTCTACCGCGGCCAGAGCCCCAAACGCCAACGGGGGGCAACGATTCTCAGCGCGGAAGCCTTAAAGCGCGGTGACATCAGCATGGAAATCGTTTCCCTGCGCATGGGGCGGACCTACAGCCGGGAAACGGAAATACGCAAAGTCATCCAGACGATTTTTCACATGGTCAATATGGGCCATCAGGTCTTTTCCGTGGGTTGGATCCAACCGGACGACACGGTCCTGGGGGGCACCGGCTGGGCCGTGGAACTGGGCAAACTGTTCCAGCGCCCCCTGAGCGTTTACGATCTCACCCAGCCGGGCTGGTACACCTGGCAGGACGGCAAATGGCAGCCGGATGTCCCACGCATCGGCCATCATACCTTTACCGGCACGGGCACCCGCCGGCTTACCCAGGCCGGCCGCCAGGCCATTGCCGACCTGTACCACCGATCCTTCGGAGAACCTCCGGGAACTTGATTGTCGCCTTTTCCCACCCCGAACCGTACCGAAAACCATTGACACCATAAAGTCGAATATGACAGTTTACCTGTTTTGGTTTTTGGCCCGCCACCATCGCATGGACAACGGGCGACGAAAAAACAGCAGGTGCCATCCTGCGGGATGACAATAGGCCGATACCTGACTGGCGAATGGTATCGGCTGTTATGTGTTGATGCCTCCAAACGATGGCGACCCCTGTCAAAATGAAACCGTTGAGATATCGCCGCTCAACCGGCCGGAGGAAAAACCGGCACTAGCATACAGAGGAAATTCGCATGATAAAAAAATGGTTACTCGCACTCACCTTTCTGGCCATGCCATGTTTGGCCTGGGCGGAAACCGGCCACCAGGCCGTGGCCGCCAGCGCCTTGACCGGCACCTTCTGGGGCGTTACCGCCCTCGTCATTTTTGTATTGGCCTATTCGCTGGTCCCCCTCGAAAACAACATTCACCTGCGCAAAAGCAAGCCGGTACTCCTGGCCGCCGGACTGATCTGGGTCCTGGTGGCTGTCTGCTACACCCGCATGGGGGATACCCATACGGCCCACGAAGCCCTGAAGCACAGCCTGCTGGAATATGCCGAGTTGTTTCTCTTCCTCCTGGCGGCCATGACCTATATCAACGCCATGGAAGAACGCAACGTCTTCCAGACCCTGCGCGCCTTTTTGGTTTCCCGCGGCTTCTCCCTGCAGAAAATCTTCTGGATCACGGGTGTCCTGGCCTTCTTTATCTCGCCTATCGCCGACAACCTGACCACCGCCCTGCTGATGGGGGCCGTGGTCATGGCCGTGGGCGGCCAAAACAAACGGTTTATCGCCCTGGCCTGCATCAACATCGTGGTGGCCGCCAACGCCGGCGGGGCCTTTTCACCCTTCGGCGACATCACAACCCTCATGGTGTGGCAGGCGGGTAAAATCGAATTTACCGAGTTTTTCCGGATCTTTATACCCTCGGTCATCAACTGGTTGGTTCCGGCCGCCTGTATGAGCATTGCCATCGGCAAGGCCTCGCCGGAACAGCTCAATGAGACCATCCGGATGAAATATGGCGCCAAGGCCATGATGGGCCTCTTTCTGCTGACCATCGCTACCGCGGTTTCCTTCCACAATTTCCTGCACCTGCCACCGGCGGCCGGTATGATGCTGGGCCTGGGCTACTTGGGGGCTTTCTCCTACCACGTCAAACGGCACGAGGGACGTGTCACGAGCTATGACCGCATCCTGGGCGCGAAATTCAATCAACCCCTGGAAGCCATCGTTGCCCCCAGCCGCAGGGAAAACGCCATTTCCAAGATTATCGAGAACCAACCCCACGCCGCGTTCGCCATCGATACCCAGCATAAAATCACCCACTGGAACAAGGCCATGGAGACCCTGACCGGGGTTCCGGCCGCCAAACGCGTGGGCACGAGCGAACAGTGGGCCCCTTTCTATGAAAAGAAACGCCGCATCCTGGCCGATTTGATCGTGGATGAAATGCCGGAAGAAGATTATGACCGCCACTACCCCGGACGGCATCGGAACCGTGCCGAAACGGCCGCCGCCTGCGATGCCGCCGATTTCTTCCCCACCATCGGGGAGGAGGGCAAGTGGCTGACCTTTTCCGCCGCGCCCATCAAGGATGAAAACGGGCAAATCATCGGCGCCATCGAGATCATTCGGGAAGTGGAGGAAAAACAGCGCGAGGTAGAACATTTCGACCTGATGAAAAAAATCGCCCGGGCCGAGTGGGACACCCTGCTTTTCTTCTACGGGGTTATCCTCTGCGTGGGCGGCCTGTCCCAGTTCGGCTACCTGGCCATGCTCTCCGAATATGCCTATACCGGTCTGGGGGCCACCATCGCCAACACGCTGGTGGGGATCCTTTCGGCCATCGTGGACAACATCCCCGTCATGTTCGCCGTGCTGACCATGGACCCGGCCATGTCCCATGGCCAATGGCTGCTGGCGACCCTGACGGCGGGCGTGGGCGGCAGCCTTCTCGCCATTGGTTCCGCCGCCGGCGTGGCCCTGATGGGAACGGCCCGGGGCACCTATACCTTCGGCGCCCACCTGAAATGGACCCCGGTGATCGCGCTCGGCTACGCGGCCAGCATCATCTGCCATCTCTGGCTCAATGCCAGTCTGATGTAGCGCCACCCTACATGGTACACGAAACAGAGGGGGCTGCACCGGCAGCCCCCTTTTTTTATGATTCCATCGATTTCCCCATGGACGTCTAAATCTCAAGCCGCTTTCCGACAAAGTGTGCCGGGTGGTTTTTACTTGACAAAACAATGAGCTATATCTTAAATCGCAAACGATACCGCAAACGTTTGCGATATGCTGTTTGACAAGCCTTTCCCCCAATATCCCATCTGAAAATACGGTTCATCCGCGGGGTGTGAAATCCCCCCGGGTGTGAAAGCGTATCAGCATGGCATTGAAGCAAGCGCAACGCGAGCTGCCGACCAAGCCCCACCGCCGTTTCAATCCGTTGACCGGCGAGTGGATCCTGGTGTCGCCCCAACGGACCCAGCGCCCCTGGCAGGGCCAGGCGGAAAAGCCTGATCCGCTCGATCGGCCCGCCTACGATCCGGAATGCTACCTTTGCCCGGGCAACATTCGGGCCGGGGGGCAAAAGAATCCCGATTACACGAAGCCCTACGTCTTTACCAACGATTTTCCGGCCCTGGAGCCGGCTGATGGTGATGCCGGCCGCCCCTTTTCAGACCACCTGCTGCGGGCCGAACCCGAAACGGGTATATGCCGGGTGATCTGCTACTCCCCCCGACACGATCTCTCCCTGGCACGCATGACGGTCCCTGAGGTTCAAGGGGTCGTCGACGCCTGGCGGACCGCGTATCAGGAGCTGGGCGGTCTACCGGATATCCGGCATGTGCAAATCTTTGAAAACCGGGGGGCGGCCATGGGCTGCTCCAATCCCCACCCCCACGGCCAAATCTGGGCCAACCGCTCCGTGCCGACCCTGCCGGCCACCGAAGGCCGCTGCCAGGCCGCTTACCTGGCCGAGAAGGGGGACTGCCTGCTCTGCCGCTATCTGTCCCTGGAAATCGCCCGGGGCGTGCGGGTCGTCCTGCAGAATGAATCCTTTGTCGCCCTGGTGCCGTTTTGGGCCTGCTGGCCGTTTGAAACGTTGATCGTACCGCGGCAGCATGGCGGCTCCATTGCCGATCTCGATGCCGGCCAAACACAGGATCTCGCCGACGTCATGACGCGTCTGGCCATACGCTACGACAACCTTTTCCAGACGGCTTTTCCCTACACCATGGGACTGCACCAACAGCCCACCGACGGGGAAAATCATCCGGCCTGGCACTGGCATATCCACTACCTGCCGCCCCTCCTGCGCTCCCGGTCCGTGAAGAAATTCATGGTGGGTTATGAAATGCTGGCCATGCCCCAGCGGGACCTGCCCCCCGAAGCCTGTGCCGACCGGCTGCGGTCCCTTTCGGAAACCCATTACCTGGCATCGGATCCTTAACCATGCGCGATACGCCGGAAACCTTTCGTGCCGCCCTGAAGGAAGGCCGTATGGATGCCGTCCTGGCATCCTTGTATGGCCAGGGGCAACTCCCGGCGCAAAAAAAACGCTACCTCCGGTTGCTGGAAGCCCTGGCAACCCGCTTGGCTCCATCGGAGGCCATCGTTGTCAGCGCGCCGGGACGCACCGAGCTCGGCGGCAACCACACGGACCACAATCACGGCCGGGTGCTGGCCGCTGCGGTGCAGATGGACTGTGTGGCCGCGGCCGCTCCTCAGCCGGGCCATGAGATTGTGATGCATTCCGCCGGCTACCCCGAACCGATCCGGGTGAACCTCAGGGACCTGACGCCCCGGACGGCCGAGCAGGGCCGGCCGGAAGCGCTCATACGGGGTGTTGCCGCCGCCCTGGCGGATCGGGGCGGTCGTGTCGGCGGCTGGACCGCCTGCGTGGACAGCACCGTTATGCCCGGATCCGGATTGAGTTCCTCGGCCGCCTTGGGCGTGGTTTTGGGCGGCATTTTCAATCACCTGTTCAACGAGGGCCGGCTGTCGGCTTTAGAGCTGGCTCTCGTGGCCAAGCAGGCCGAAAATGTGTTTTTCGGCAAGCCCTGCGGACTCATGGACCAGTTGACCAGCAGCGTGGGCGGCGTCTTGCATATGGATTTCAAAAACCCACTCGAGCCGGGCCTGGAAAATATCGATGGCCATTTTTCAGAGGCCGGCTACCGGATGGCCGTGGTCAATACGGGCGGCAGCCACGCCGAACTGACACCGGAATACGCCGCCATCACAGAGGAGATGCGCGCTGTTGCGTCACTGCTGGGCCGGGATGTTTTGCGCGGCGTGGCCATGGAAGACATTATCCGCTCCGTTCCCCGGTTGCGGGCCAAAACCGGCGATCGGGCCGTTCTGCGCGCTATTCACTTCATTGAAGAAAATGATCGGGTTGGAGCCATGGCCGCCGCCCTGCGCCGGCACGATCTCGACGCCTACCTGGCTCTGGTGTCCGCCTCCGGGAACTCTTCCTGGCGCCTGCTGCAAAACAGCACGCCTGCCGCGACCCCGCAAGATCAGGGCATCCCTCTGGCCTTGATCCTGACGGAGCGTTTTCTGGACGGCCGGGGGGCCTGCCGCGTGCATGGCGGCGGCTTCGCCGGAACCATCCAGACCTATGTCCCCGATGCCCAACTCCATGCCTATCGGCAGGCCATGGAAGCCGTCTTCGGGACAGGGGCCGTCCAACCCCTTCGGATTCGGCGCCCCGGCCTGCTGCGCATGAGACCGGACGGACGGGAGCCCACCATCAAAGAAACGGGGTCGGCATGGGGCAGGTGACCATCAAAGACATTGCCCGGCGGCTGAAGTTATCCCCATCCACCGTTTCCCGGGCCCTGCGGGACCACCCGGACATCAGCCCGGCCACGAAAGACCGGATCCGGGCCCTGGCCGTCCAGATCCATTACCAGCCCAATAATATCGCCAAAAGTCTTCAAACCCGGCGCAGCACGACAATCGGTGTCATCGTGCCGGAAATCCGCTATGATTTTTTTGCCAACACCATCAGCGGTATCGAGGAAGAAGCCCATCGCGCGGGCTACAGCATCATCGTGGCGCAAAGCAACGAGCGATACCAGCAGGAAGTCCGGAACACCGAAGCCATGATCGCCAACCGTGTGGCGGGCCTCCTGGTATCCGTCTCCCAGGAAACCAATGATGCGGCACACCTGGAAAGCGTGATACGCCAGGGCATTCCGATGGTTCTTTTTGACCGGACAATCGACATACCGGCCGCCGGCAAGGTGGTGGTTGACGACCACGACGGGGCCTATGCAGCCGTTGCCCATTGTATTCGCTGCGGCTGTCGGCGCATCGCCCATCTGGCCGGTTCCCAGTGCCTTTCCATCGGCCGCCATCGACGGACGGGATACGAGCAGGCCCTGAAAGACCACGGCTTGCCGGTTGATACGCGCCTCGTCGTGGCCGGGGGGGGCCAGGAATCGGACGGCCGGTCGGGGGCCAAAACGCTGATGGATTCAACCGATCCGCCGGATGCCATTTTCGCCTTCAACGACCCGGTGGCCATCGGCGCCCACGTCTATCTAAAGGAAACCGGCTGGCGAATCCCTGAAGATATTGCCCTGGTGGGTTTTTCCAACAACCCCGTGACGGCGTTGATCGAACCCCCTTTGACCACCGTCAATCAGCCCGCCCATGAAATAGGCCGGACCGCCGCCGGCCTGCTGCTGAAACAGTTGGAAGACAATCGAACAGCATTGACTGCGGAGATCCGAATTCTGAAAACCGATTTGATCGTGCGGCAATCGACGTGCGGGCATCCAAACGACTTTTCCGAGGAAAAATGCCATGGCGGAAGTTGACCTGATCAATGTCACCAAACGATTCGGGACCACCGAAGTCGTCCACGGAGTGGACCTCCGGATCCACGACAGCGAGTTCGTTGTACTGGTGGGGCCCTCCGGCTGCGGCAAGTCTACGATCCTGCGCATGATTGCCGGCCTGGAATCTCTCAGTGACGGGGAGATCAGAATCGCCGACCGGACGGTGAACCAGGTGCCGCCCAAAGAGCGCAACGTGGCCATGGTCTTCCAGAACTATGCCCTCTACCCCCACATGACGGTTTACGACAACATGGGGTTCAGTCTTAAAATGCAAAACCGGCCCATGGAAGAGCGCGATAAAAAAGTGCGGGCGGCCGCCGACATTCTCGAACTGACGCCCTTCCTGGACCGCAAACCGGCCGCCCTGTCGGGCGGCCAGCGCCAGCGGGTGGCCATGGGCCGGGCCATTGTGCGCCAACCGGACGTCTTTCTTTTCGACGAGCCCCTTTCCAACCTGGATGCCCAACTGCGCACCCAAATGCGCATGGAGCTGAAAAAACTGCATCTGCAAATGAAGACCACCACGATCTACGTCACCCATGACCAGATCGAAGCCATGACCCTGGCAGACCGCATCGTCGTTCTCAAGGACGGCGACATCCAACAGGTGGGCACGCCCATCGATGTCTTCGAAAAACCGGACAATGTTTTCGTGGCGCGCTTTATCGGCAATCCGCCCGCCAATATCCTGAGCGGTGTGGTACAGCGCGAAAATGGACAGGCGTCGGTGGCAGCAGGTGGCCTGACCTTGCCCATCCCCAAAGACGTCCAGCTGGAAACCGGCCGCGAAGTATTGGTGGGTATCCGGCCGGATGCCATCAAGGCCGGGCAAGCCGTTGCCGGCCTGCCTGAATCCTGGCGGTTCCAGGCAACCGTGGTCGTGTCGGAAACCGTGGGGGCCCAGTCCCTTCTGGAATTCGACCTGAAGGGCAGTCCCATGATCGCCGAACTGGAGGGGCGGGTTCTGTTTCGCCCTGGTGTGGACATCGACCTGGGATTCGATCTCAACCGGATCCTGCTGTTCGACCCGCAGACGGAACAGGCACTGCGGTAGGAAAATGAAGGGACAATTCGGAAGCACAACCAAAGGTGGAGGACATTAATCCAAACCACATCAAATGAAGGGAGGACATAATGAAACGGAAGTGTATCCGGCTGATGGCCATTATCGGTATTGCCATACTGGTACTCCTGCCAATGACGTCCGCGGGGGCCAAGGATTTGTCCGGCGACCTGGAAATCTTTTCCTGGTGGGCGGGTGATGAGGGGCCGGCCCTGGAAGCCCTGATCGCCCTGTATAAAGCGCGTCACCCCAACGTCAGCGTGATTAATGCCACGGTCACCGGCGGATCCGGGGTCAATGCCAAGGCGGTTCTGAAAACCCGTATGCTGGGCGGGGAGCCGCCCGACAGCTTCCAGGTGCACGCCGGCCAGGAGTTGATCGGCACTTGGGTGGAGGCCGACCGGATGGAGGACCTGACCTTCCTGTTCGACGCGCAGGGCTGGCACAAGGTCTTTCCTGAAGGCCTGGTCAAATTGATCGGCACGGACAAGGGCATCTGGTCGGTCCCCGTCAACATCCATCGGTCCAACGTATGCTGGTATATCCCCGCCAACTTGAAGAAATGGGGGATCGAGGCCCCGGCGTCATGGGATGACTTTTTCGCCATCGCCCCCAAACTGAAAGCCAAGGGCGTGGTGCCCCTGGCCCTGGCCCAGAACTGGACAGCCAATCATCTGTGGGAATCGGTGGCCCTGGCGTCCCTGGGGCCGGATCAGTGGGATGCCCTGTGGGCCGGCAAACTGGCCTTTGACAGTGCCGAAGGCGTTAAAGCGTGGGAACTCTTCGGCAAGGTGCTCCAATTCACCAACGAAGATGCGTCTTCCCTCTCCTGGCAGCAGGCCACCGACATGGTGGTGGACGGACGGGCGGCTTTCAACATCATGGGCGACTGGGCGGCAGGCTACTTGAATACGACCAAGAAACTGGCCCCCGGCAAAGGTTTTGCCTGGGTGGCATCACCGGGCACCAAAGGCCGGTTCATGTTTCTGGCCGACTCTTTCGGGCTGCCCAAGGGCGCCCCCCAGCGGGACAATGCCATTGCCTGGCTGACGCTGCTGGGTTCCCGCGAGGGCAGTGATGCCTTCAACCCACTCAAGGGGTCCATCTCCGCCCGCACGGACAGCGATTTGTCCAAGTACAATGACTACGCCAAGTCGGCCTCCGCCGATTTCGGCCAGGATCGCATCGTCGGTTCCCTGGCCCATGGTGTTACGGCCAATGAGGGCTTCATGAACGACTTTGCCACGGTGATGGAAATGTTCCTGAAATCCAGGAATGCCCGGGCCACCGCCAAAGCGGCCCAGCAAATTGCCGTCAAAAACGGCATCGGTAAATAGCTTCTAATTCCCGGCACCGGCCGGTAGCAACCGCCGGTGCCATACCCATCCACCCGGAGCTTGCGTATGGGGGACATGTCCCAAGACCGTCTCAAAGCCTTTTTGATGCTCCTGCCGTCCATCCTGCTTATCGGGCTGTTCGTCTACGGATTTATCGCCCATACCTTCTGGATATCCCTGACGGACTGGGGCGGGGTGGCCGCCCTGGCGGAAAACCCGGTCAAACAGTTTACCGGCCTGCAAAATTATGTCGAATTGTTCACCGGTTTTCTGGGCGGCGGTTTCCGGCAGGACCTGGTCAACGCGGTTTACTACTCCATCATGCTGTTGGCCGGCGCCATCGGGCTGGGGATGTTCATCGCCATCCTGCTGGACTGCAAACCCCGGGGCGAAGACGTCTTCCGCACCATTTTCCTCTATCCCATGTCCCTCAGCTTTATCGTCACCGGCACCATCTGGCGCTGGATGCTGGCACCCCAGGGCGGGGTCAATCTGCTGCCCACCTTTGTGGGCGGCGAGCCCCTGGGATTCCGATGGCTTACCAGCACACGGGCCATTTGGGAGTTCAACTGGCAGAATCTGTTTCTGATCCTCGTTTATGGCATCGCCGCCGGGTTGATGCTGATCGGCCTGGGCACGGTGCGCAACAACCCTTCCAGGGCCTGTAAACGCTGGTTGCTGCCCGGGATAGGTGTCGGCCTGTTCGCCTGGTTGGGCGCCGACCTCATCCCCCAAGCCCTTTTCATGGAAGAAATCCACGGATTCAATCTGGCCGCCCTGGGCATCATCCTGGCCACCATCTGGCAATACGCCGGCTACACCATGGCCCTGTACCTGGCCGGCTTTACGGGCATCTCCCAGGATCTGCGGGATGCGGCCATGCTGGACGGGGCCGGGGATATTCGCTACTACCGTCATGTGGCCCTGCCCATGCTCAAACCCATCACCATCAGTGCCGTGATCATCCTCTCCCACATTTCCCTGAAAATGTTCGACCTGATTTTCGCCATGACCGGTCCGGACAATGCCGAGACCGGCCACCCGGCGCTCACCATGTATTTGACCACTTTCCGGGCCAATGATTTTGCCAAGGGGGCCGCCATTGCCATCGTGCTCTTCCTGGTGGCCGCCACCTTCATCATTCCCTACCTGGTCAGCAGCTACCGGCATAGGGGGACCCGATAGATGACGCGCAAGCTGCCCATCGGCCCTATTCTGCTCTACGGGGCCCTGATCCTTCTGGCTTTGGCCTATCTGTTGCCGGCCTACATGACGGTGATAACCGCCCTGAAGCTTCCCGCCGAGATCAGCCTGCCCCGGTCATGGGATCTTCCGGCCGCGCCCAACTGGGCAGGGTTTTCCGAAGCGGTGGCCCTGCTAAAGCCAAATTTGATCAACTCCATCGTGCTCACCGTCTGCGCGACCCTCTTGTCCACGGTGTTGGGGTCCATCAACGGCTATGTCTTCTCCAAATGGAAATTCAAAGGCAGCGAGGTCGTCTTTGTCCTCTTTCTCTTCGGCATGTTCATTCCCTACCAGGTCATCCTGATCCCGCTGTTCCAGACCCTGCGGGCCATCAATCTCTATGGCGGCCTGCCGGGGCTTATCCTGGCCCATGTGGTTTACGGGCTGCCCATCACGACGCTCATTTTCCGGAACTTTTATGCCCAGATTCCCAACGCCCTGATGGAATCGGCCATGCTGGACCATGCCGGTTTCTTCGCCATCTACAAAGAGATCGTTTTCCCCCTTTCCATCCCCGGCTTCGTGGTCACCAGCATCTGGCAGTTTACCCAGATCTGGAATGAATTCCTGTGGGGCATCACCCTCACCCGCCATACCGCCAATCCCATCACCGTCGGCCTGGCCCAGCTGGCCGGCGGCCAGGCCGTCAGCTGGAACCTGCCCATGGCCGGTTCCATCCTGGCCGCCCTGCCGGTGCTCCTGATCTATATTTTCCTGGGACGCTATTTTATCCGCGGCCTGCTGGCCGGGTCGGTGAAAGAATAGATGACCACCGATGGCCTGGGTTCGTATTGATCTTAACCCGCCACCTCAGGTGGAGGACTCGGAAAAGTTCGGCCGATGCGGGTTGTTTTTATGAACGCGATTCTTCATTTTCTGTCCCGTGACAGAAAACGAAGCAAAAGAGCACGCCCGTGTCCCGCTTCATCCTGCGCGTCGTCGTGGCGGCCGGAGCACGCGGAAACTCACCCCGCTTTCAGCGGGGCTCAGACAGTCCGCACGCTTTTTTCCGTCCGCCCCGCCGATGCTCGGCGCGGGACAATGGGAAAACAAAAACCACCTACAGATAGAGGGGGCAAGTTCGTATGAAAAAGCGCCAAGCTCAAAGCGTCAAGCTGAAAGCCCAGTGAGGATAAAATCAATCCTCCCGGATCGGTTGGACCTCTCCGGCGTCCGCCTGCCATCACCCCACGCTTTCTTGACAACCGCCAAACGACGCTGTAATATTATTGGTCGAACCAATTTGGATTGGAAAACATTTGAACGATCAGAAAGACATCAACGGCAACCCCAAGGCCAGGCCCGCCCGTGCGAACGAGCGCGTGACCCGGATTCTGCTACGGCAGATCATCCGGGGCACGATTTCCGTCGGCGCCAAACTGCCCACCGAACGTGCCCTGGCGGCCGAGTTCCAGGTCAACCGGGCCACGGTGCGCGAAGCCCTGCGCTATCTGGAGAACCTGGGCCTGGTCGCCATCCGTCAGGGCGATGGGGCCTACGCCTGCCATTTTCTGGACAGCGCCAACCTGGAAACCGCCAAGGCATTGATGCACGTGGATGCGGCCATGCAGCACGAAGTCCTGCGCGCCCTTCTGGAAGTCCGGCGCATCAATAGTCCGGAAGTGGCCTACGCGGCCGCACAACACCGCACGACCGACCATCTGCAACAACTCGAGAAAGTTGCCTTTCACCGCAACGAAAGCGCTATCATGGAGCGGGACAAGGCCGTCCACCACATCATCGGACAAGCCAGCGGCAATATCCTCCAGATCCTGATGACCAATTTCTTCGAGGATTTCTTTGATCAGTTCGGTCACTTCTATTTTCAAAATGACCACAACATCCGGCGCTCGGAGGCGTTTCACGGCGACATCTATTACGCCATCCGCGACCAGAAGGCCGGGGTGGCCCGGGAAATCATGCGCGACGTGCTGCACTACGCCGAAAAGGCCGTTTTCGAGGAAATCGGCAGGATGTCAACCACCCGTGGCCGTCGTTGATGAGAGAGGGGTTTGGGAGCAAGCTCTTTTTGGTCGAACCAATATTTCAGAATAATAATATACGCAAAGCTTGAAACCCAAGATAACCTCCTCAAAGAGAGCTTATAAACGGTTTATGCGGTTTTGGTTCTGATTTCCCCTTTGTCCCGCGCCGAGCATCGGCGGGCGGACGGATTAAAGCGCGCGGACTGTCTGAACCCGCCGTAGCCCAAGCGCAGGCGGGTGAGTTTCCGCGTGCTCCGGCCGCCACGACGACGCGCAGGGAAGCCCCGCAGGGGCCGCGGGACACGGGCGTCTTCTTTTGGTTCGTTTTCTTCCACGCGGAAGAAAATGAACAATCGAATAAGAAATCAATAGATAGAATAATCGTTACATTTCAGTTTTTCAACCGAGAGAGAAAGTTATAGAATAACTCTTTCGACCATAGAAGCCGGATCTCAACCCATGAAACGCTACACCGCGCAAAGCGAAGAAAACGATTTTGACGTCATCGTCATCGGCGGCGGCATTTCCGGGGCAGCCATTGCCTATGAAGCCGCCACGCGCGGGCTGCGCGTGGCGCTTTTTGAAAAAGGCGATTTCGCCGAGGCCACCTCGGCGGCTTCCTCCAAGCTCATTCACGGCGGACTGCGCTACCTGTCCAACATGGAGTACAGCCTGGTGCGTGAATCCCTGCGGGAGCGCCGCATCCTGGAAAATATCGCCCCGAACTTCGTCTATCCCTGCCCCATGCTGTTCCCCCACTATCGGTCCCAGATCAAGAGCAACAAGTGGCTCGTCAAGATCGGTCTGACCCTCTACGACCTGCTGGCTTTCGACAAGGGCCGCACCTGGGATACGGGCAAAAAAATCCCCAACCACACCACCCTTTCGGCCCGCAAGGCCCTGCAGGTTCAACCGGTATTGAAGCGGGAAGGCCTTACCGGTGCATCGCTTTTCTACGACTGCCTGAACATCTTCCCCGAGCGACTGGCCCTGGCGTTTGTCCAGTCGGCCATGGCCCACGGCGCCCGGGCCGCAAACTATGCCAAAGTTACCGGTTTTCTGATGGATCGTCAGGGAACGGCCGTGCAGGGGGTGACTGTGCGCGACCGCATCCACGACCGCTCTTACGCGGTGCGCGGCACCGTCACGCTTAACTGCGCCGGCCCCTGGGTGGACAACGTGCTGGCCATGGCCCGCGACGGACATGAGCGGCTCCGCCTGCGGCGGTCGGAAGGCATTCATATCATCACCAAACCCCTCATCAACGCCAACAGCGTGGTCAGCGCCATCACGCCCGCCGGGCGCCACTGCTTCCTGATTCCCTGGCGCGGCCACACCCTGATCGGTACCACGGACCAGCCCTACGAAGGGCATCCGGATGATTACCGGGTGACCCGCCGGAGTATCGAGGACCTGATCGCAACCGTCAACGCCTCCTTCGAGGGCTTGTCCATCACTTACGCCGACGTGCGCCACTGTTACGGCGGCCTGCGCCCGCTGGTGGAAACCCAAACCGAAGAAACCTACACATCGTCCCGCAAATACGAAATCCACGATCACCAGGGGGATGGGCTGGGCCACCTGATGACCGTGGAAGGCGGCAAATGGACCACCAGCCGACACCTGGCAGAAAAAGTGATCGATCAGGTGCGGGAAAAAACCACCCTGCCCATCCCGCCATCCGTCTCGGCGCGCAAATATCTCAAGGGATCCCGGATCCGGGACATGAACGCCTTTCTTCGACGCTGTATAGCCGCCGCCCCGGACTTCTCCGAAACCACGGTGGCCTATCTGGGGCAAATCTATGGCACGCACTTCCGCACAATTTTGGATTTGGCCCGGCAAGACGCCGCCCTGGCCGAGCCGATGAACGCCCAGGGCGACATCCTGGCCCAGGCCGTGTACGCCGCCCGGCATGAAATGGCCCTCACCCTCAAGGACATCGTCCTGCACCGCACCGGCATCGCCACCCTCGGCAATCCCGGCGAAGATATCCTGCAACGGGTAGCCCGGGCCGTGGCCGACGATCTCGGCTGGGACGAAAAACGTGTCCAACAGGAAGTGGAACAAACCAACGTGATGCTGCAAATACCGGTGGATTGAATTCTCCTCCGAGGAGTTGGGGAGATGCATAGGGGCCGAGGGGGCCAGGAGTCGAGGATTCCAGGGACGAGGGCTCGAGGATTCGAGTGAAATGCAAAAATACGACAAGGCGCTGCTTATCTGTTAGAAACCATATTGAAACCGCTGGTCAAGTCCATCGAAAGAGACACTTGGCCCCTTGAACCCCCGAACCCTTGGATCCCCTTCTCAAACAAAATTGGAGAAGTAAACATGTCTCGAAAATCAACATTCCGTCCCGACTGGAGCGAAATCCCCCCTGCCGACGGCACCTACCGGGCCATCTTCAAATATGGCGATCCCCACCGGTTCAAGCACCCCAGCGACAACTGGTACGCCATGCTAAAGGCGGAATTCGGGATGACGGACGCGGATTTCCGCCGCAAGCGCGCCGAGGGCCGCGAGCCGGTCGCACTGGATCGCCGGTCACGGTTGTCCGCCGGTCAGGTGGACGCCCTGGCAGCCATCGTCGGCACGGAAAATATCTCCAGTGACGTGTTCCAGCGAACCCGCTTCGCCTACGGTAAAACCACGGAAGAAATGATGGAACTGAGCCGGGGCACGGTCCGGGAAATCGCCGACCTGGTGGTCCACCCCCGCGGCAAGGAAGATGTCCGAAGTATCGTAGCGTTCTGCCATCAGGAAACCATACCGGTCTACGTCTTCTCGGGGGGCTCGTCGGTCAACCTCGGACTGCGGCCCGCCCGGGGCGGGGTCACCCTGGTGATGAGCACCCACATGAACAAAATTCTCGCATTGAACGAAACCAACCAGACGGCCCGGGTACAGCCCGGCATGTTCGGTCCGGCCTACGAGGCGGCCCTCAACCAGGCACCGGAGCGGTTCGGCACCCGACGGCGTTTTACCGGCGGCCACTTCCCCCAGTCCTTTGAATACTCCACCGTGGGGGGCTGGGTCGTGACGCTGGGCTCGGGCCAGGCCTCGACCTATTACGGCGATGCCGCCGACCTCGTAATCAGCCAGGAATATGTCACCCCGACGGGCAGCATCCGCACCCTCGACTACCCGGCCACGGCCACGGGGCCCAAGGTTCACGACATGCTGAAAGGCTCGGAGGGCACCTTCGGCGTCCTGGTGGAAGTCACCATGAAGGTCTTTCGCCATATGCCGGGCAACCGCCGGTATTTCAGCTTTATGTTCCCCTCCTGGGAGGCGGGCGTGGCGGCCAGCCGCGACATCAGCCAGGGCGAGTTCGGCCGTCCGGCGGTCTACCGCATCAGCGATCCCGAAGAAACCGACCGGGGCCTCAAGCTCTACGGCATCCCTTCCCTGGCGGACCGTTTTCTGGTCAAACGCGGTTTTCACCCCGGGCAGCGCTGCCTTTGCCTGGGTACCGTGGAAGGCGATGGGGACTACACCCGCCTGGTGAAGCGCAAAATCCGCAAAACCGCCCGCCGGCACGGCGCCATCGGCCTCGGCTCCTACGGCAGCCGCAAATGGGAAAAAACCCGCTATACCGAGCCCTTCATGCGGGAGGACCTGCACGACTACGGCATCGTCATCGACACCCTGGAGGCTTCCGTCACCTGGGACAACCTGCACGCCCTGCACCAGGGAGTGCGGGCCTATATCAAAAGCAGGCCGCGGACCATCTGCATGACCCACGCCTCCCATTTCTACCCCCAGGGCACGAATCTCTACTTTATCTTCATCGGTCGTTTCGAGCACGCCGACGACTATCGTGCCTTCCAGGGCGGCATCCTGGATCACATCCAAAAATTCGGCGGATCCTTGAGCCACCACCACGGCATCGGCCGCATGATCGCCCCCTGGATCGAACACCACCTTGGCAAGGAACAAATGGACGTCCTGCGGGCCCTCAAAAAACACTTCGACCCCCGCAACATCATGAACCCCGGGGGCCAGTTGGGCCTCGACCTGGACGAAACCCTGAAGAGGAAACCGATATGACCGCAAGCGGACAAGGCGACCTGATCCTGGTTTTCGATGCCGGCACCCAGTCCATCCGCGCAGCCCTGATCGACCTGCGGGGGGATATCCGGCACATGGTCAAGACCCCCATCACCCCCTACTTCTCCCGCCGCCCCGGCTGGGCCGAGCAGGACCCGGATTATTACTGGCAGCAATTCGCCGCCACGTCTCGCCGTCTGCTCGATGCCGAAAGCGTCGCTGCCGACCGCATCGCCGGCGTGACCGTCACGTCCCAGCGCGCCACCATGGTCAATCTGGATAATAACGGCGCTCCCCTGCGTCCGGCCATCCTTTGGCTGGACCAGCGCAAGGCGGCCATGGCAACCCATCTCTCCCCGCTGCTGACGGGCGCCCTGAAAGCCTTCAACCAGTATGGGGTGGTGGAAAAAGCCGTCCGGGAGAGCAAGTCCAACTGGCTGCGCCAAAACCAGCCCGACATCTGGGCCAGGACCCACAAGTACCTCTTTCTCTCCGGTTTTTGGATTCACCGCCTGACCGGCGAATATCGCGATTCCGTGGGCAGCATGGTGGGCTATGTCCCCTTCGACTACAAGCGGCATTGCTGGGCCGGACCCCGGGACCTCAAGTGGAAGCTTTTCCCCATGGACGCCTCTCTCCTGCCGGAGCTTGTGCCGCCGGGGGGTGTTCTGGGACACATCACCCGGCAAGCCTCCCGAGAGACGGGCATCCCGGAAAGCCTGCCGGTGATCGCCGCAGCTACGGACAAAGCCTGCGAAGTCCTGGGCGCCGGTTGCCGATCCCCGGAAATCGCCTGCCTGAGCTACGGCACCACGGCCACCGTGAACACGGCCAACCCGAAGTACGTGGAAATCAAGCCCTTTGTGCCGCCCTACCCCAGTGCCCTGCCCGGGGCCTACAACACCGAGGTCATGGTCTACCGGGGCTTCTGGATGGTGAGTTGGTTCAAGAAGGAGTTCGGTCTGCGGGAGGAACAGATCGCCGGGGAACGCGGGGTGGCACCGGAGGTGCTTTTTGACGAACTGATCCGGGACATTCCGCCCGGATCCATGGGCCTGACCCTGCAGCCCTACTGGTCCCCCGGCATCAACACCGATGCCGACGCCAAGGGCGCCATCATCGGGTTCGGCGACGTGCACACCCGGGCCCACATCTACCGCGCTATCCTGGAGGGCCTGGGCTACGGGTTGAAGGACGGCCTGCGGGCCCTGGAAAAACGCAACAAAATCCCGGTTCAGGCCCTGCGGGTTTCCGGCGGGGGCTCCCAGAGCGACGCCGCCATGCAGATCACCGCGGATATCTTCGGCCTGCCGGCCCAGCGGCCCCACACCTATGAGACATCCGCCCTGGGCGCGGCCATCGATGCGGCCGTCGGCCTCAACCTGCACCCCGATTTCGACAGCGCCATCCGGGAAATGACCCGGGTGTCGGACGTCTTCGAGCCCATTCCGGCCAACCGCGACCTCTACCAGGCGCTTTATGCCAGGGTCTACCGCCGGCTCTACGGCCGCCTGAAAACCATCTACAACGACATCCGCAAAATCACCGGATACCCGGCCATGTAAAAAAATCGACGGCAGTAGCGAAGGCGGGCAAGTTTCCCTGTGCACCGTCCGCGTCGCCGGCGCGCAGGGTCAAGCAGGACAATGGTGTTTTCTTTTCTAAACCCTATCGTCCCCGTCATCGCCCAGGGCCTCTTTAAAAAGTTCCACCGGGAACGATTCGGTCGTGCTTTCCCCGTCCTCGGTGTCACGGCCGAGCCGGGTAACCCGCCAGGCCACATCCTCGTAGCCGGCATCAAACAGCTTGCCCGTGATATTGACCACCCAGCCGGAGCCAAGCTCATTGCGGGGCACCACTTTGGAAAACTTGATATAGGACCGCTGGCTGCCATCGGAGAGGATTGTTTTCCTGTACATGGTCTGGAATCCGGCCAGGTCTTCTTCGTCAGCCAGGCGGTCAACAACTGAACGCGCTTCCGCCTCGGAGGTGTCTTCCGGGAACAGGGCAATCGCCGTTGCGCGGAGCTTTTCCGTTTGATCCATTCAATCCTCAACGTGTCGGGGTTAGGTAGTGTCCATCCATAAATGGCATCTTTTGGTCCCAAGCGGCGTTTTCGCTCTTTTGAAATCCTCGAAATAGTCCACTATTCCTGCGGTTTCAAAATCGCTCAGGCCTTGCTCGGAACCAAAACCTACCATCTTTGGACGAACACTAGGTAATAATTTCCGTTTGGCTGAAATCGTTTAATAAATAAGCCCTCATCTGTCAATCGGAGCCCGACCGTAGCAGGCTTTGCAGCCGGGACGAAACGGTATTTCGGAATGGCACCGAAAAAGTTGTCGCTGACATGCCACCAACCCCTGAAAACATCCTGTGACCCCTTGCATTTTAAGGCAAAATCTGCCATAGGTCACTATCAGGCAGGCATAAGGCGCGGCGTTGTCACTCCTTCCATGGAACCCTCCTCTTTCCAAAAAGCCGGCAACCGTGACCGCCTGCCTTGCACCGATGCCATCACAATCCATGTGTGACGCCGTTGGATCCTGCCTGCCCCGGGCGGCAATACCGTCCCCCCTGCGCAGGACGCCTGGTCCACGGCAATGTCGATCATCTTTTAACACCGGCGTGATGAAGCAGGTCAATACCGTTCAGGTTCTCACTGGCGCGGTCGAACATCAGGTTTTTGCTGTTTTGATGAACCCGTAAAAATTCAGATTTCAGACCTTTAACGAAGCCGTCTTGATTGGAGGAGAACGTGGAAACCGTCTGTCCCTACTGCGACCAATTCATGGAAGTGCCCGACGAAATCGAAGGCACCCGCACCCTGTGCGAATTCTGTGGCCAAATCTTCACCGCCGATCGGGTTTTTATCCTGTTCCCGGACCAAACCAACGAAATACCGTACAGAGAACAGGCGGGCTGACCCGGATATTTCCCCCGCCCGGAGCACGAATGGTGCCCCTTGGTCGAGGGCGCCTTCGGTATATTCCTGGACGAAGAGCACATCATCGTCACCCATCGCTTCTCCCCCTTCCGCTCCCGCTGGATCCGCGAGCAGGTCTGGCACCCCAACCAGCAGATCCAGGCACGCTTCGACGGCAGCCTGGAGATCACCTTTCCGATGGCCGACTTCCGCGAGTTATGGCCGGGCGTTATGAGGAGGATGGCAGGTGATCCAGGTTGATATGGAAAAGCATCAATACGTCGATGTTTTTTATTTTTTTCGACATTTTTTGATTGACATGTCGATAGCATCAACATATCGTCTAAATATGTTTAAATAACATAATTCTATCGACATTTTTTTCAGGAGCTACCCAGATGGCTTTTGCCCCCGACAAACCTTACAACCATCTGCCGTTGCTCCCGCCAACGGCCGATCTCGAAACCAGGCCGGTTTTAAAGGCGGCTGTCAGCGCTACCCGTGCCCTTGCTGAATTAAAAGGGGCCGGCGAGCTGATCCCGAATCAATCCGTCCTAATCAACACGATTCCCCTTCTGGAGGCCCGGGTCAGCTCGGAAATCGAACAGATCGTAACAACGACGGATAATCTTTTTCAATTGGCATCGAAGGAACATGCCGAAGGCGATCCGGCCACCAAGGAGGCCCTTCGATACCGGACGGCGCTTTTGCAAGGCTTCAACGCCATCCTCGAACGCCCTATAAGCACCCGTACCGCCGTCGATATCTGCCGAACGATCCGAGGCCTAAAGATCGATATCCGAAAGGTTCCGGGCACAAAAATCGGCAATCCCGCCACCGGCGAAATCGTTTACACGCCACCGGAAGGCGAGGACCTCATCCGGAACAAACTCGCCAATCTGGAAGAATTCATCCATGCCGACGATGATCTGGACCCTCTTGTTCGCATGGCCGTCATGCACTACCAGTTCGAGGCGATTCACCCCTTTACCGACGGCAACGGCCGAACCGGCCGCATTCTCAATATCCTGTTTTTGGTCCAGCAGGGGCTTCTTGAAATCCCGGTCCTTTATCTCAGCCGGTACATCCTCCAGAACAAAAGCCGGTATTACGACCTGATGCTGCAGGTGACCGATAAGCAGCACTGGCAAGAATGGAACCTGTTTATGTTGTCAGCCGTGGAGGAGACCGCCCGCTGGACCTCCCAAAAGATCCACGCAATCCGCGATTTGCTGTTCCATACGTCGGAGTTCGTTCGCGCACGCCTTCCCAAAATTTATACCCGTGAACTGGTGGAGCTGATTTTCACCCAACCTTACTGCCGGATCGCCAATATGGTGGATGCCGGCATTGCCAAACGCCAGACGGCATCCGTTTACCTTAAGGAGATGGTGAATATCGGCGTTCTTCGGGAGCAGACCAAAGGCCGCGACAAGCTGTTTCTCCATCCGAAATTTCTCAAACTGCTCGCGGAAGACGATAATAGCTACACCTCTTATTAACTTGCAATGCCTGTAAATTTTTGAGATATATCTACTTTCAGGCATATTTCGGGCACGGGCATTTCCCCCAATATGTGGTTCCCCACATCATTTCAAGCCGGCAACCGTGGCCAGGATCCGCCGCGCACATCACCTTTGCGGCATGATTTCCTGTAAGGACAATATTGACTTGGAGGATGGGCAGCCGTCATGGCCTATACCGTCGTCTATGAACGCTTCGTGTGGTTCGACCGTTGCGTGCGAAACGGCCGATATCCCAATGCCCGCACCCTGGCCGAGCGCTTCGAAATCTCCCGCAAGACAGCCCAGCGCAACATCGATTTCATGCGCGACCGATTGGGCGCCCCCCTGGCGTATGATGCCGCCCGACGGGGCTACTACTACACGGACGACTCATTTCAGCTGACGCCTTTCCAGGCCGGCCAGGAGGAGCTGTTGGCCGTGCTGACGGCCCGCAGCCTGCTGGCTCACGTCTCCGGCGTGTACCTGAGCCGGAAAATCGACCGGCTGGGACACAAGCTCACGGCTTTATGCGACGAGCGGGTGGCATCCGACAACCGCTTGTCCGCCTGTTTCTCGGCTTCCTGGCACGGCCACTCCCCGGTGGATGAAACCCTCTTTCGCACCACGGCCCAGGCCCTGATCGAACACCGGGTCATGGCCGTCGCCTACCATTCGCCGGCCTCGGGCCGCCTGTCCCAACGTGTCATCGAGCCCCACCATCTCCAGCACTACATGGCCTCCTGGGTCCTGATCGCCCGCTGCCGTCTGAAAAGCCAGTGGCGCAAGTTCTTCCTGGCCCGCATCCGCGCTTTCGATCTAAAGCCGGAAACCTTCCCCCCCCGGCCGGAGCGCGAATGGCGGCCTCTGGTCGAGGGCGCCTTCGGCATATTCCAGGGCGAGGAGCGCATCCCGGTCACCCTGCGCTTCTCCCCCTTCCGCTCCCGCTGGATCCGCGAGCAGGTCTGGCACCCCAACCAGCAGATCCAGGAACGCTTCGACGGCAGCCTGGAAATCACCTTCCCGGTGGCCGACTTCCGCGAGGTCAAGATGATGATCCTCCAGTTCGGGGCCGACTGCGAGGTTGTGGCGCCGGAGGAACTGCGGCGGGAGGTGATGGATGAGATCAGGCGGATGGGCGGGGTTTATGTGGGGGTGGACAATGAGTGAGTCACCTCGAATGAATTTAATTTTATTTCAGGCATAGGTCACGGGAGCGTGGATTGAAACAATCAGTCCTCCTTGAACGTCCCGGTTTCGCGGAGTCACTCCCCTCGCGGGAGCGTGGATTTGAACGCGCTGCAGCAGGAATTCAGATTAGGGTCGCATCCTAATTCTTAATTATTCACAAAACCAATCGAAATAAATCGCCTATGAATTAGATAACCAAATGGCTTACAGACCCGGATGCCGCCGACTACCCTTTCTCCTATCAAATCGGCGATCGGCTCAAATAATCAACCAAACACATCCAGGGAACCGTCCGAAACGGCAAATTTTCTGTCCATGAGCAACTCGGCTTATTCTGCATCGCCTACTATAGAAAAAACGGCCGTGCGCCTCATAGCAGAACGATATTTGCAAAAATATTTGGGCAAAAAATTTTCATTCCCATAACATCATGTCACCCATCTTGATGAATAATGAAAGCAAAAATATCCACCATAATCAGAACAAGTGAAAACAGGATGTGGGCGGAACTTCAAAAGGTCTCATCTCTCATGCATGTTGCTTCACCCATATTAAAGTTTAAGCCTCACGAAGGCCATTCGATACCTGAGAGGTGGTCTTTAGGGACCGAATACAAACTCAAGTTATCGTTTTTGGGTATCCTCCCGCTTGGGGACCATGTCATAACGTTGGTTGAAATCAACAAAGACGAAAATCGGATCATTTCCAATGAACATGGAAACCTAACAAAAGTATGGGATCATATCATTAAATTTAAGGCTATTGATGATCAACATATTGAATATACCGATGAAATTGAAATTAAAGCTGGCGTTTTGACCCTGCCTATTTGGTTGTTTTCACAGCTTTTCTACCGGCATCGACAAAACAAATGGAAAAAACGAATTGGCAGCTAACCCATCGCCCAAGCGGGTTCGGGCAAAGGGGGCGGCCGCTTTTTTTAGGGTAGGATATTTATGGAAGGGAAAATGAGCAGGTGGGGTGTTGGGCCTACTTTTGCCTCTCTATCGATCGGCTACGGATTAATGGCGTTAGCAATCAGTCGCTATTTCCATCCAGCCTTCCAGATCGACCTAATACCGCATCGGCTTTTGTCGATTCTCGGAATTGTCCTGATACTTATCGGGGTGCCATTTTTCATTATTGCAGTAAAATCGGTTTCGCGTGCATACAATGCTGATGCGCTCGTCACCGACGGCATTTTCAGGTGTTGTCGCCATCCCTTATATGGTTCATGGGTGGTTTTCATTGTACCTGGCATCGTCTTCCTGACAAAAAGCTGGATGGCACTTACAACACCGATATTCATGTACCTGATACTGCGCAAACTGGTCCGAAAAGAAGAAGTATATTTGGAGACTGTATTTGGTGCCGAATATATTGCGTATAAAAAAGAGGTGCCGGGTATTTTTCCGATGGGTGGCCTAACCCGAACATTGCATCAAATATTTTCACCGCACTAAATCTTATGCAACGACTCAGGCGTATCAAACCTATTCGAGATATTATCTTCAAGTGACACGTTGGCCCCTTGGCCGCTTTCCAAAATCATCGATAAAATTTCACCCTTTGGGCGCGCCCGGGATGCTCATTAGGCGCGTTATCAGGGGCTTGCGGTACGGACGTACAGCGTCGCCCCTGATGCCTTGTCTATGAACATCGCGAACGCGTGAAATATTCGGGCTGATCCTTCCTTTTTAGCATCAACAACTTCATAGCAGCTTATTGATGACCTGACGCCGATCCTTTAAAGACATGGCTGATCGTTCGAAGCCGATGGCATCGAGGGCTTTGCGCTTCCCGCCGAGAATGCGTGCCAGCGTCCCCAAGACAGTGGCCTTGTCGTCGTCAAAGCCGCCATGGCTATTCGATTGGGCGGCCTCGCGTGGTTGGGTTTTATTGTTGGGCGACAAGACCCATTCGGCCACCTTGTCCTTCCGGAGTTTCTTCAAGTCGGGATCGCCCGTGGCGAATTTCTCCATGCCCAGCAGGGGCACACCGGGCCACTTGGGGTTGATGGGCTGGAAGGCCTCTTCAAAGGCCTGGGAGACCAGATAGAGCAGCGACTTGTGATAGATATGGGCGCAGTGGTCGTCCCGTTCGGCCTGGTCCGACAGTATGTAAAGGGCGAAGGCCTTGATTTTGCGGTTGGCCCCGGAGAGCAGGGGCAGGTATTGCTTTTTGAAAAGACCCATCGTACAGGCCGGCGCCCACAGGGTCAGCGTCTGGATGGGGGCGTAGGCCGCGATCCGGTTGACCAGGGGCGCCATGAAGATCGATCCGGCGCTGTGCGCCACCACATGAATCTCATCGATTTTCCCATCGGCAACCAGCTTCTTGAGCTCCGCCGCCACGAGCCGGGCCCCGCCGTTGTTGTCCGTCGTGGCACGCAGGGCGTTTTCCTTCATCTCGTCCCATTGGCTTTTGCCGCCAATAAAACGGGCCAGCGGTTCGAGGGTATCATCCAGGCGGTCCAGCATGAAATCGGCCACATTATCGATCAGCCCCTCCGGTTTGCGTCGTCGGACCGCTTCGCCCAGGATATTCTTCAGGGTCGACCAGAAATCGCTGTGCCAGACAAAGGCCAGGGGATAGACCTGCGCGTCGAGAAGGGGCTGACGATAGTCGGCCACCCGTTGAACCGCCCCTTTCTCGCCCACCAATCCGCCGTGGGCATAGAGCAGCAAACGGCGTTTCTTCCATTTCTTCGTGATGCGGGGGATTTCTTCCCGAAGGATTTCCCGGATGTCATCGGTGGTGTTGCCGAAATCACCTTTGGCGGTCGGAATCCCGTCATTGCCGAGACTGATGATATGGGGACGCAAATCGGAGAAACTGGCCGACAAACTGGTTTGCGACACCGCGAACTGGTCAGAGGCGAAGGCCAGCGAACTGTCGATTAAAACCGGCGCCCCCAACCGGGCCACCCACACATCGGTGCCGTTCTTAAGCCAGTCCTCATAGCCCAGATGCCCGAAGCCGTCCTTGCCCCATCCGGCGCCCCAGGAATTCTGGATCCAAAACCCATTCGCATCATACCCGACGATCGCAAAGGCATGCCCGCCGATATTCTCTTCGCTGAACCTGATTTTACCGCTGGAGGAAACGCTGCTCCACCCCCTGTGCACCACGGCGGTGGCATACAGAATGCCCACCTCGGATAGGGCACTGTGCATGGCCACGACATCCTTGTGATTGACACGATAATAGGCGCCCAGGGGCCGATGACGGGCATCTTCCAGGCGGGCACGCGTCAGGTTGCGATCGACCCGGCCGGACACATAGGGCCAGTTGTCAGCGGCGCAGACACCGAATTTGTGCCACCCCTTCATCGCCCCCCGGGCGCTGGAGCCGGAATACTCCTCCCCCTCCCACTCATCATACCGTTTGGCCATTTCGTAGAACATGCGCGGACTCACTTCGGTTTCGTCAGGCACGATTTCCCGGGTTCGCAGAAGATAGTTGGCAACGGCGGCCAGACCGAAACCCGTACACGCCCCTTCGCGCTCCTGGTTCAGGACCGGATTTTGGCATTCCCGGTATTGCGCGAGGGGACGGCGGGAGGGAACTTCCACCAGCGTGGGCTCATAGAGTTTGTCGCGGAAATCCACCGTGTCCGGCCGGGCAGTCAAATAGAACCCGTCGATCTGGGGGACATTGTCGGGATTGCTGCGGGCGCCAACCGGTTTCCGTTGGCTCTTCTTTTTTGCTTTTGCCATGGTATCCTCCTCTTGCTTGGGGTCAGCGTTCGTCCTTCTAAAACCTGTCCAAACGTCTTACTTCCGGCAGGAAAAGGTGATAATCGCGACGAAAAAAGGCTTTGGGAAAAACCCTCAGGTTCCCAGGGCGTGGCTGCAGGGCGGCGGCGGAAGAATATGAAGGCTGCGAAGAATTTTCTATCCCGGATATTTCATGAAATTTTTTCGACACAATAGATTTTATGACAACTATTCAGGATAGCGGCTCGAGATAATCAGTTCCGGTTGAGACCGGACTCAGGGGAACCTACACAGGAGTTTCAAAGCCAGCCTGCCATCACACGATACAATTCAATGGATATCGGCGAACGGCATTTTCGGGGAACCCGCAAAGGGGGCATGAAACACCGATAGCCGTGATCCATATGCATACGGTTGGGCCGGCTTGAATTGGGGAATGAGATACGTGCAGTGAACAACACCTTAGTAGGGCTATATCGGAATTTCAAGCCCTAAAAAGATGGCCATCCGTATTGTCGACCGGAATGTTCAACAGGCGATGACGCCATTGGCTGATGGCGTTCAACCCTATTCCGCTTTTTTCAACATGGATTCGATAACCTCCCCGAACCCCTCCAGCGACCGCGGCCCGCGAAACTTCTTGCCGTTGATAAAAACGGTCGGCGTGCCGCGCACTTCGGCGGCATTGCCCTCTTCCTTATCGCGGCGAATCAACTCCCATAGGGCAGGGTCCTTCATGCTGGAATTGAACTTTTCAGCGTTTAAACCAAGTTCCTGGCGGATCTCCTCCACCTTCTGGGCGTTCAGGTTGTTATAATTCTGGAACAAGCGGTCGTGAAACGGCCAGAACTGCCCCTGCGCGTGAGCGGCCATGGCCGCCAGGGAGGCCTGGGCGGCAAAACGGTGCATCCGCAGCGGGAAATGCTTGAAGACGATGCGCAGGTTATCGGGATACTGCGCGTGTACCTGGTCCAGGAGGGATGCCAGCCGGGCGCAATAGGAACATTCGAAGTCGGTAAAAAGCACCAGGGTGACAGGGGCGTCGGCCGGCCCTTTGGATGGTGATCCTTCCACGGAAAAATCATGTTGGAGGTTTATCCGGACAACTTCCAGGGCGCGCTTGGCCGGATTGGTGACCAGGAGGACATCTTCCTGACGGCTAGTGGTAATGCGCCGGGATCCTTCCGGCACCGCCACCGTGCCTATTAATGCCCCGTCATTGGAATAAATCCGGACATGGGCGTCGCCCGTCAGCACATAGATCCTGCGCCCGTCTTCGGATTCGGCCACGTCCAGCGGTTCCGCCGCCAATGGAATGCTGTTGAGCAGATCCAGGTCGACCTCGGCAAGGCAGGGCTGCGAAGCGGTCATCACCAGAAGCAGGGCCGTCATATAATAAAGGCATTTTTTCATTCGGTTCTCCTTGTATAGCATTGTAAATCCAGCCGCTTTCCAACTGTCGAACGCGAAGCAATTCTATGATGGGAAGGCATCGGTATCGATTACCTTAGGGCAACCCCATAGCCTTTGACAAGAGACAAGACATAATCAGGCTGGCAATGAATGGTCCAAGGTTATCTCACCGGCGCAGAAGACGGTGTCACCATTCGATATTGTGGGTGCTGATATGACGAAGCAGGTATGCCAATAGACGGTATGAGACACGGCAAAAAATGAAATCGCTCGGGTTGCACATGCGTTGACCAATCCAGGCGTTTCCCTGGATGAGTCCAGGCCCCCAAAATAGGCAAGCCGCCTGATGCGTTGCCATCAGCATCAGGCGGCCTGACCGAAATGACCCTGTGTACGATTGACGCTTACTTGTCTTTACCCTTCCCGTTGCCGTTGTTGCCGTTGTTGCCACTGTTGCCACTGTTGCCGCTGTTGCCGCTGTTGCCTTTTCCTTTGTTGCTTTTGCCTTTCGATTGGCCCAGGCCACCGGCATTACTGCTGCCTTGGCCTTTGCCGGCATTGGCCTGTCCGAAATTCTTGGCCCCGCCGGTTTTCAGATCCCGGGCGGTGCTGTCCATTATATCGGCTTTTTTGCCGTAACCATAGCCGTGGGCCGTCTTTGTTTTTTCACGAAACTGGTTCTGGCGTCCAAATCTATTGCCAAGGCCCAGGACACTCGGATGGATGCCTTTTTCAATGGCAATCCGGCCCCACCCCATCTCCTGGCGCATCTCTTGAATTTCAGCGTACTCATCCTCCGTATCGGCCAGGGCCTCAGTCCGCGCCGTTTCCAAAGCCTCCATGGCGTCCGCTATGGCCTCTTCGTCCCCCGTCGCTTTGGCGTCCGCAAGGTCCTGCATCGCGTCCTGAACGGCCGGATCCTCTTTAACCGCAAGGGCATTGGCCAGATTCTGTGCTTTTAAGGCCTGGGTGGGGTTGCTGAAGGCGGGTGCTTCGTCATCCTCCCCCGTGTCGTTTTCATCTTCACCAACAACGTCATCACCTTCCTCTGCGGGGGCTTCCATATCCTGGGCCAGGACCGTTGGCACAGCTGCCGGAGCAGCCATGATACAAATGACGGCCGCCGTAATAATAAAAAACAGACTGAATTTGGGGAAAAGGCATTTCTGTCCCATGATTCTCTCCATTGATAATGCTTGCGGTTATTGGTTGTTGCCGCTTGCTTTCGCTGTAAAAAGTTTGATGGAAGCCTCGAGGCTGTCGTTGCGTTTTCCGGTCTGGATGGTTTCGGCCTGGCCAAACCAACTGGTGCGCACCCTCCGGGATTCGATCTCAGGGAATTTTTCCGCAATATAGTCTTTGGCCGCCCGGGCCCGTCGGGCCGCCAGCTGCTCATTGTCCTTCACAAAGGCCACAATATGCAGGACAACGTCATCCTGGTCCTTGATTAACCGGCCGATCTCCGCCAGGGTTGCCGCCAAGGCGGGCGCCAACTCCGTAACACCCGCCTTGAATCCCGGCGAAGGCCCCACGATAAACCGTTTGCCCACCGGAAACGGGCGGTAACTGAAGTCGCTGATGCTATTCAGATTGCGGGCCGCCTCGACCGCCAGCCGGTCCGTGCGGTGGTGCTGGAGATACCGGCGCCAGACAGTGCGGGCTTCTTCCTCCCGGTCCAGCGCTTTCAGGGCCAGACCGGCGTTGTAGAGCGCCTCGGCGTGGGTCGGCACAGCCTGCAATACCGTGGTGTAATGCACCAGGGCTGTTTCCCACTGACCGCGGTCCAGCTGGTTGTGCCCGGCATAGACATGGGCCGGCAGAAAATTCGGATCGATGGTCAGGGCCTTGTCGTAGGCCGCCAACTCGCGATCGAGGTCGAGGAGGGCCCAGTAATTGACCCCCAGCCAAAAGTAATAGTCGGCGTTGCCAGGATCCAGTTCCACCGCCCGGGTGAGGTGGCGCAAAGCACGTTCGGCATCTTCTAGGGCCAGATAGGTCCGCCCAAGGTAATACAGCGTTCGAGGGTCGTCCGGCTTCTGGGCCACGGCATTGCTCAACACCTGCTGGGCTGCGTGCAAATCTCCCTTCTCAAAGAGCGCCACGCCGTCGGTCGCATCGGCTCCCATCAGCAGCAATCCGGCTGCCAACATAATGAGAAAGCCACCGATCGGCTTTAAAAACAGATCGTTAAGGGAATCCCTCCCCTTCGCTAACAATGCTTTGGCAAATAAACTCGCTCTAATCATCTATACGCTCGAATCATAACGGAGGTCACAAGTCTTTTTACAGTCCACCGGCATACCCAATGGCAGCGGCGGCTGGACCGGTTAGATCTAATCCTTCCCACGAGGACCGGTTCGCAAATTCCGGCCGGTGAATCCCAGACGGGTGAGCAAATCAGCGGGCACCCCCCCCGCCTGCAGGCGTTTGAGGGCCTCGCCGCCGGTTTCCTCGTCGGGGACCCCCTTCTGCCGGGCAATCACCACGATCTGGGGGAAATGCCGCCAGGCCGGATTGAGGGACTGCTGCGCCAGGCCTTCGGCAATGATTTGATGCGTCAGATCCGGGGCGAACGCCAGTTGTTTCAACAACGCCCACATCTCGGCGGCCACTGCCGTCATGGCCAGCGGCGCATCGCCGGTCTGCTGCAAGAGGGTGTCGATTTCCGACGGCGTCAACCCCATTTCCAGACCATCGGCCAGGGATGCCACGGCAGCCTGATAGATCGATGCCGCCATGTCGCGGCCATCCGGCAGGCGTTCGCTGACCAGGATCTGGCGGTTTAGCCGCTCCTCCAGTGCCCGAGCAATACGGGCCCCCTCGATGCGCTTGGCAATCCCCTCATCGATGCGATCCCGGAAGGGCTGCAGTTCAAATCCTTTTTGATGGGCTTTTGCCAAAACAGTAAGCGTGCGTGCCGCCGAAGCAGGATCGAAGCCGGCATCATAGACCATAGCCAAAACACGGCTGATGAGCGATTCCGACAGGCCGGCATCATGGGCGTGCGCCAGGGCTTCGGTCACCACGGGCCGGGGCTGGGCCCATACGGCGGCACCGCAAAAAAGGACCGACCCAATCAGGCCGGTCACAATGCACCTAAATATACGTTTAAATTTGGTTTTGGCCATTGGCGGTTGCGTAGACGATGGAATTTGACGTACCGAAACCGTTGTTGCGACGAAAGGCCGCCTGGGGATCGGGCACGATTTCCTGGCCGTCCACCAGGAAGGCATACTCATAGCGGCCGGGGTCGACATCCACATGGAAAATCCACACATCGCCCCGCTTTTCCGTTTTGACTTGTCCGTCCGGCATCCAGCGGTTGAAGGTGCCGATCAGGGCCACTTGCCGGGCATGGGGATGCTCGAAGGTAAACGTCAGCGAGGCTTGTCGGGCGGTGACGGTTTCGGCCACCGGTTTCCGGACGTTGTCCACGGACGTCAAACGGGGGATAACAGCCAGCAGCAGGAGGACCGCCAGCGCCGGCGCCCACTTGATGGGAACAAAGGTGACCGTGTGCGGCTGGAACAGAAACCGGCGCAACCGAGCCGCCCATCCAGGCTTTTTAGGGGTCAGGGACACCATGATGCGGGGCCGCAGACTGGCCGGGGGCGTCACTTCCGGCAAACCCCGCAGCCGTTCGACAATACGATCGGGGGTTTCCTTTTCAGGTCGATGGGTCATAGGTCATCTCCTAATATGGCGCGCAGCTTTTCAAGCCCGCGATGAACCCGCATTTTGGCGCCGCTTACCGAAAGGTTCAGCATGTCGGCAATCTCCTGCATGGAGCGCTCCTCCCGGTAACGCAATACCACCGCTTCCCGGTAGTCGATGGGCAGCTGCTCGAGGGCTTTGAGCAGGCTCTGGACCTCTTCGGTCAGGCGCGGATCCTCCGGCGCCGGATCCTGGACGGTCCGTTCGGCGACATGGCCCGGATTGTCGTGAATCGAGGGCGGATTGCGTTTTTTGTAGCGCAGGTAATCCCGCCCCACATTCACGGCCAGCGCATACAGCCAGGAAAAAAAACTGCGGCCGAGCTGAAACTGCTCCAGTTTGTCATACGCCTTGAGAAAAGCCTCCTGGGTCAACTCGACGGCCTCATCCAGCGACCCTGTCGTCCGGTACATCAAGTTAAAAATCGGCTTTTCATATTTGGCCACCAGCGGTTCGAAAGCGTTGACCTCCCCGTCCAAAACCGCCGCTATAATCCGGGTTTCGTCCGTCATCGGTATTTGCCATCAGCATCGGGTGCATGACCGTCTGCCACTTACACACCTTCCCTGTGTTTATATACGCTCATGGACACCAGCAGGTCACATTAAGTTGCACTATACCCCGGCGCTTTGCGCTGCGTCGTGAAATGACGATGGCAGCCCTAAGGCCGCAACCGTTTCAAACCTTCCCTTTGATAGTAAAAAAAGTGATGGCGGCATCCTCGCGAAAACGTTTTTTCCCGACAACAATTTTTTCAGGCACATCGAACCAACTGATTTTTATACGGTTTGAACCGATGCGCCGGTTGCGTTCCGTGATATAGCGCCGGATACTCCTGGCCCGGGCTTTGGCCAGGGCCTTGTTGTTCTTCTGGTAGGCCAGCACGTGCAACTCAAACCGCGTCTGCTTTTCAAAAACCTTGGCCAGGAAATCAAGCGTCTTTCGGCTTTCCTTGTCCAGTTTGGCGGTCAGCGGTTCGAATCGGATTTTCCCAAGCGTGATCGAGCGAATCCCAATTAAATGATTGCGATAGTCGAACACCCCGTACATGTTGAGATATTGGGCAGCCTGCCGGGCATGCGCACCCTGGGGGAAATTTTCAAGAAAAACGCGCCAGGCCTGGATCTCTTCGGGCGTGCGTTTATAGTGGCGGCAGATCAAGCCGCGGTTGTACAGCGCCTGGGGCTCGTCAGGCACCTCGTCCAAAGCTTTATTGTAATAGGTCAGCGCCCGCCTGTAATCCTTGGCCTCAAAACGATTGTGCCCCAGATACACCAAGGCCTGGACATGGTCCGGGTCCAGCGCCAAGGCCGTTTCGTAACTCTTGCGCTCGGCCTTGGGGTTGCCGTTGGCGGCATAGGCCACCCCAAGCCAAAAGTGTGAATCCGCATGCCCGGGATCCAGTTGGACGGCTTTCTTGAGAGCGGCCAGGCCGTCGCGGTTTTTGTCTTCCGCCAAGTAGCAGCGGCCCAGATAATAAAAGGCTTTCGGGTCGCTTGGATTTTCAACGGTTTCCTGTTGGAAATGGGCAATCCCATCCCTGTATTTACGATTGTCCAGATAAAATTCGCCCAGCGTAAAGTTCTTGATGGAAACGAATTGATCCTGGGCAATTTCCGTGACGGCGCAGCCACTGGTGAGCAGTGTTACCAGAACAAGGATAAAAAACAGCCTTCTTGACATGACAGCGTATTTCCATGAGGCGCTTCTATAAACGAACGGCAGAAGCGCTTCGGATAAGTTCAAATTTGGTAAAAGCTTTAACGATTATAATACCATACAAAGACTTGAGCGGCAAATCGTCCGTTCCGTCAGGTCGGATTCCAATGACGGGATCGTCAAAAGCGAGCCCGAATATTTCACGCGCTCGCGATGTTCATTGGACGGCATCAGGGAGGATGAAAGGAAAAAGACGGCAAGGCCGGTGCTCTTCAAAAAGAATGAAGGACTCGAAGGCAGACTGCAACCGTTAGATTATACCAGCTTTTTGGAGCAGGGCGGCATTCTTCATGCCGTCCACACGGAACTTGAGGGATAATACTTTTTCAAAATCCTCACCGGAGAAAGTTGGCTTTAATTGAAGGATTTTACGGGCCGCGGCCAGGGCCATTTCCTCGCGTCCAAGTTTGTTGTTGAAATAGGTAATGCCCACCCAGGCCGGAATATTGTCCGGATTCAGGGCAACTTTAGCTTTGAGATTGGCGATGGCGTTTTCATATTCCGATACCCTGCCGGGCGTCTCTTTCTCTATCATCGGGCGAGGGTCTTTCTCTGACGCACCTTCCAGCATAAGATCCTTGCCCAATACGATGCCATCTTCTTCGATCTCGTCTACGCCGGCGGCGGTTATGGCGTAGCCCCCTGTATCGATCATCGAAATCCACTTTTTTTCTTTCAAATACCAGATATGAAACGCAATGATCTTTTCCGGGAGGCCCACCATTTTTTCCATTTCCCAGTTGCCCACACCCGGTGTTTCCGGGGTATCCCGGCGGCGAATGTAAAGCAGGGACAGGATGGCTTTGCGGATTTGGCCGTCGGTTCCCGCACCGTCAAAAGCAGCCATCTCGGAAAAGGCTTTGAATTCACGGTTGCGCGCCTTTTCATATTGGACATCGTAGGCGGCGCGCTTTTCGGGGTCGGCAAGGGTTTGGTAGGCCTTGGTCAGGATATTGAACTTATCGATATTGCCGGTGTCCGTATTGTCCGGATGAAACTTCTTGGCCAGCAGGCGATAAATTCGCTCAATCGTTTCCTGATCCGCATTCGGACTGACCTGGAGATACTCGTAATAGTCTTCGGGCAACAGTGTGCTCATGGGTTTCATCTTTCGGATGCGCCAAATCTCTTCAACTTAGAATTCAAAGCACGTCGTTTAAATCATTTTGAGAAATCAAAATATACCAGGAATGACTCGATAGGGAACACGATTTGTATACGCCTGATATTCAGGCGACCTCAGCAAAAGGTTTTCTTCCGCAAAAATTCGTGCTAACAAAAACCCCCAACAACAAATATAGACAGTGGAATTCCACCATGAAGGCGACGCTATAAAAAAACCAACGTGGGAAAGAAAATAGCCCGCATACATTGGGTGACGGACGAAAGCATATAGTCCTTTGATCTTTATACCGCGGTTTGCCGGAACGATTCCAAAACTTCTAAACAGGCTTAGTTTGGCCCCAAGGTGTATCACCAAGCCGAAAAGCAATAATACTACGCCAAATTCCGGCATCCAAAGTTCTCCGGAATTTGTTACCAACAAGGGGGAGAGGGTAGCCGCAAATGCAATGGACCATTCTGAGAAACGATTTGAAATGTGGGCTGTCGATTTCCTGATCAATGTCATAAAAACGACAATGCTCTCCGACACGATCAATAGTGCAAGATAAAAATCCAATTGCGAAAAAATATCAGGCCGCAGACGATTTATGAACCAGATGTAAAGTGATAATACAACGGCCTGTTCAATGAGGTCCAAATGGTTCCTTGATTTTTTGAATAGCCTGAGTGAATCCATAATCAAATCTCTCAAATTTTGGAAATTATCGAAGGCGCAAATCTTATACACCATTATGGCAACGCGTCCGACTGCCAACGAATAGTGCTTCTCTCATAATCAATCCTATAGTCGATGCCTTTGAGGGCATTCATGCCAAGAAGTCCGTCGAATGCAGCGGCAGCGCTTTGCTTGTAATCGATAACGCCGGCAAGCACACCTTTCTGTCGGTAGGGTCCGAATTGGACATCCTCCAATTCCACCAGATTTGCAGCAATTACATGACCTCCTGCCGTAGTGAATTGCGCTGTCTTTTCCTTAGGTAGTCGCCAACGTTTGACCGCCGCTTTGTGAAGGGTGATGATGGAGGCTCCCGTATCCAGCAAAAGGTTAAGATTCAGTGAGCGTCCCTTGTATTTGATTTGTACCGGCACAATGACATGCTGCCCCACGATGATAACGTCTGTTTCCGTGGATGAATCGACTGTTTGTTGATGGGACCGGTTAAAAGCGTCGATTTCTTTTTCCAATGTCGCGTCATCCTGGTAACCGAGGTAAAATTTTCTCTTTTCTGTTTCAAGGTAGCGCCCGCTATCATCGCGGCCAATTCGATATTGTCCGGACCGCCCGGGTTTGAAATAAGCCCGGTCCTCCTCGGGGATGTACCAGGCACCTTCGTGGTCCGTCTCCAAATAAACACCGTCTTCATCCTCGAGAATGCGATAGCGTCCGTCGGCAGATAACATGACAGGATAAGCCAAAATGGCCGTCAAAATAAGGGCAAGCGTTATAGGATGAAAAAATTTCAACGCCCGCACCTGAGCCCGCTCTGATTTGTGGGATAAAAACTTTGTGGCAAAAAAAAGAGCGAAAGCCGCTCAGCATTGGTGGATAAAAAATGATCGGCCTCCAACGCGACTTGTTTGTAATGGGGTTCGGCAATCAGAAAGAGGTGCCGGTCGGTCTCCTGAATGAGCCCGTTTAAAAATTCCACAAAGGGATGATAGCTCAAAGGACCTAAGAACGTCATAAACCGCTGGGAGTTTCGTGGGCAGACCGCCGAAAGGACGCGAATTTCAGCCTTACTACAAGGTTGCTTGCAGCTATTCAGGTCAATTATAGGGCAAAGGTTTGGCGTCTGGGGACATGCCTTGGTGATCTTCTCATCATAAATAAATAAAATGCGCGCGGATTGTTCTTTGGCAAGTTTACGTATAAATGGGAACCGGTTTGTTACCCAGTCCGTGTGATCAGCATTCGCATGGTTCTTATCCGCCCGGAAGACCTGACGGCGGACAATACCCATTTTCTGTGTCATGGCATTGACCGTACCGAGGCTGAGCTCGGTGCGAAACAAATCCCGGATGGTGTCGCGAATAACCTTGTTCGACCACAGGGCTTTCGATTGGTTCATGTCCCCGGGGGTCTTGGTCAAGATTATTTCTTCAATAATGCTTTGCTGATTAAAGGTCAGTTTGGACGGCCGGCCCGGTTCTTTGGCAGAACCATGCCTTTCCGATTCATTCTTTTTATATTCCGTATGCCAACGGCGAACGCTATTTGGTTGACAACCCAGAACCTCGGCAACGTCATCGACGTTTTGCCACTCCTCCATCAATTTGCCGGCCAGATTGCGAACCCGCTGTCGCGTCATCAGGTTGATACTCTTCGTGGCCACAGCTTCCCTTTCTATCAAACGACCGTATCAAAACATATATGAATAAAGATCGGGGCTACACGACGGTAATGGGCCTCTCCTTTGGCATCGCTTTATCTGAATGGGGTGTCTGTGACATATGGATAGGCTTTTTCACATCCTTGATACCCTGGGTAAAGTAGATCGTCGCAGCCCGTTTCAGGTTGTCTTTATTGATTTCAGCCGGTGTTCCTTCATAATGGCTAATGGATTCAATGATGGTGACAATATCGTTGGGGTAGCAGGCCCGAAGCTCTTTGCCGGTAAAAAAGGTGCAGATTTTCCTGAGCATCTCGGCGCTGCTGGGTTCGTGGGGTAAATTTTTGTTTTCCAGTATCCTGTGGAAAATGCGATCAAAATCTTCCGCCGTGACAGGTTCTACCAGTATTTTGTTCTGGATTCGTCTTAGAAAGGCCTCGTCCGCCAGATCGGAAGGATCGAGATTGGTGGAAAATACGACCGTCGTTTCAAACGGAATTTCAAACTTGGCCCCGTAGCTCAGGCTTAGATAATCCACGCGCCTGTCGAGCGGCACGATCCAGCGGTTGAGCAAGTATTCGGGCGTAAGGATCTGGCGCCCGAAATCGTCGATCACGAACATGCCGTTGTTGGCCTTCATCTGAAGCGGCGCGGCGTAGACCCCGGTACTCTTATCCATTTTGAGCTCCAGCATGTGGGAAGTCAGTTCCCCGCCCACGATGACGCAAGGCCGGCGGCAGATCACCCAGCGGTCGTCCAGATCGTTTATACCGGTCTCCACGCGCTCATGATAAACGGGGTCGTATACGACAATGATTTGGTTGTCGAACTCGACGGCGTAAGGCACGGCAATGACGTCCTCGTAGATGCGGGTAAGCCGTCGGACGATGCTGGTTTTGCCGTTTCCGGTGGACCCGTAAATGAAAATGGAGTTCTTGGAAATAAGGGCCGGTCCCAGCTGGTCCAGCAACTTATCCGTCAGCACCAATTCAGATAAAAGATCTTTCAAACTGGATCGATTGACGGATACTTGTCCTGTTTGGGCCATAACCGCTTTACGATAGTCATCCAATGCTACCGGCGCCGGACCGTTGTAGCGGCAGATATCATAGCTTTTGCGGGCAAATTCCTGCCCCTTGCCGGACAGCGTAAAGTTGTAGTCCTGGCCGTCCATCCCCTTGACTTCGAAAAACTGCTCTTTGCGGAGGCGGTTGAAAATCTCCTGGACCAAAAAATAGGGAATCTTCAGGGCCTGGCTCAGCGCCCTTAGACTGGAAGTCCCCGATGTATACACGCGCCGCAGTACAAGGTCCTCCACCATGGCCTCGGGGATATTCAATTCTGAAAGGCTGTCGGGTTTTGGGGGAAATTGGTGGGCCGGCTTTTTTTGTAACAGATCGATTGCAGTATTCATGACATCCCTCAGTGTCTTTCAATTTTCCTTGAATTGACCTACGGTTAACCACAAAATTCTATCAAGATCCATCAGCTTTCTTTTAACGCGTCCCGGTGAGAAACGAGATCATTACCGATCAGGACTGTTATATCGGCATGGCCATCCCGGATCTCATCGACCTGTTGTAACTGTTGTCGGCCGGGTAATTTCTGCGACAGGCGGAAAGCTTCGTTCAAATTGCCTTTCGTGTAATAAATGCTGGTGTTGTTGTAGTTGAAATGATCCGCATTGGAGAGGTACATGATGACGACATTCTGTTCCTTCAAAAAATGCCCCACCTCTTTGGCCATATGCCGGACACCGTTGCCGTTGGAAACCTCGATTTTTACTCGTTTGAGGGCATAAGTGTCCGTATCCTCTATGCTTGATTTGAGATTTTCTCGGATTTGAGCCTCTGTTAGAAGCTGCAGTCGATTAAGCAGCAACGGTTTCTCAACGGCAGGGGATGCTGTGCTCAAAACCCTTCCGGAAGAAGCCTCGGCAACGATGTAAGGTTTTTCCGTCACTCCGGACGTCCCCTCGAAATCAGTGTCCGTGATAGCCACCACGGTGTCCGTGTTGTCAAAATCCTGCACCGGTACAACAGGAACCGTGTAATAGCCGTCTTTATCGTAGCGGGATGAAAAGGATTGCGTCGAATCGGTTGTGGTTTTTGGGTCGACGGGATCGTCTGTATCTCGGGCGGCATGAATTTCAGCCATGCTGACCGCGGCGGTTAGTTCCTTTTTCACCTGGCTGTATTTCGGCTTCAACCGGGCCGCCTTCTTGTAGTAGGCTTCCGCTTTTTCATACTCGCCATCCCGATAGTAAACCCGGGCAACCTTTAAATGGGCCTTGGCTTCATCGTTGTTGGTATTAAAGGCGGCAATGGCCGCTGAATCCTGCCCGCTCTTGACATAAGCGGTCGCCAAATTGTTGCGGTAGCGAGATTTTTCCGGGTTGAGGGCAATGGCCTTTTGAAAACTGGCCGCGGCCAGATCATACTGCCCTTGCAGCAGGTAGGAATAGCCCATGTTGTTGTGCACGTAGTCCAGATCTTGGTTCACGCTCAATGCGGCCCCGTAGGCGGCCAGGGCCTTTTCGAACTGACCGGTTAGATCATAGGAGACACCCAGGCGATTGTAAGCTTCAACATAGGAGGGTTTACTGGCAATGGCGGCCTGGAACTCCTCGATGGCCCAGTCATGTTTTTTTTGTTTCTGAAAGTGGCATCCCATCGTATAGTGGGATTCAGCTGAGACTGGATTAATTTCAATTTTTTTGTAGACCACGTTTCCTGCAAATTCGTTGGATGTCGCCGCACTGTAATCCTGTTTTACGAAAAGAGAGCACGACGAAAGCAGCAAAACGATTGTTCCGGTCAAAAGAATAACCACGATTGTGGAAGCAATGATTTTCCGCATGGCAATGTCCCTCGCAGTCCAAGCTGAATTAAGAAGCCTTTTTTGTGTTTTTGGCAGCCTTCGAAATATGTTCCTTGCCTATGACCGGCCGCAGGAACTTCTCCGGCACCCAATTGTTTTTTCCCATATTGACCCAATTGAATTTTATGTCATGAACCCGAATGCGGGTTCCTTCGGGCAACACACCCAGAATCTCGTCGCCCAGCGAAGGGCCGCTACGGATGCTGACAGGCGCCACGGACACGAGAACCATATCTGTGGTAGATGGTGCCATTCCCATTTCTTTGGCGAGCCTATTGCCATAGCGCGAATCCTGGACCTGTCGATTAAAGTCCGCCAAAATAGGCGTTACAAAAAGCATCGCCAGGGCAATCGTTATGGCGGAAGGTGGAAGTCCGCGATAGTTGCATTTCGGGCGGTGGGTTTTCCGGGTTTCGCCAAATGGCATATCTTTATTAGCATGCACCGCTAACGCAGCGGCTGCGGTCTGCCGCAAAGATGCATAGACAAGAAGCAATTGCCAGAGCAAAACCATCAGAACGCCTGCCTGAAAAACGACCATGTACTCGGTTGTCACGAGTGATTTGGATCTCAGAAAGAGCAGTAACACCAAACCGGCGGTTGCTGCGACCAGGTGAAGTGTTTTCGCCAGTGCCATACCTTGCCGGACCATCATTGCAATACCGAAGGCGAAACTCCAAACATACATGAAAAAGAGGATATTCCAGTTCCACACAAAAGAGGCCAAAGCCGCTATATCCAAGGCCCAAGGGGTCATCATCTGGGCAACGAGATTAACGGCCAGCATGGGATTGAAGGAGTGGTATTTCATCAACAAAAAAACGGCATTTCGGGCAGGTTCCGCTGCACCTGCCGCAGCGGCAAGCAGCCCGGTCGCTGAGACTTGAATGCCGTCCATGGATGTAACGGTAAGAGCCACAACCACAAACAAGCCCAGCCATGAAAACGCAACAAGTTTCTTGCTCTCGGCATTTCGGATGGCTTCAAAACAACGTATACCGACGATAATCGCCAAAAGGATCATCAGGAGGCACATGGTGATTCCTAGCCAATACGCGGCAAACGAATCGAATACGGGGTTGCCGTTCAGTGTCTCAAGCAAGCGTCCTGAGAACCAGACCAAGATAAGGACCGTTATGGCAACCCAGGTTGGTTTTTCAATGGTTTTAACCACATTGGGCAGCATCTTGAAAAACTCGATCGGTTTTTGTTTTTTGCTTTTTCTGTTGATGTGTGGCGTATCCATCGGATGTCCTCTTGTGTTCACATAATCCCGGTAGCCTAAAAATATGTTTCAAGTTATTGTACCATTCGGGCAACTTCCAGTTTTTTCAGATTTTCATGCGCCGTGTGGTAAAATTTGGGACTGACCTCAATGGCTTTGTTGAACATCTGTTCGGCTTTTTTATATTGCCCCTGGGACATGTAGATGCACCCTAGGTTGTTATAGGCCTCGGGGACGCTGGCGCCTTGTTTAAATACCTCGAAAGCAGCGTCGTAGCGTCCTGCCTTAGCCAAAACGAGCCCCATATTGTTGTAGACCTTTGCCTTATCCCCCCTGGCTCCCAAGGCCTTTTTGAACGCGCTGATGGATTCGTCGTACCGACCGGAGAGATAAAGCGAAACGCCAAGGTTATTGTAAAGGTTGGCATCTTTGGGTCGAATCAGGATGGCATCCGCATATTCTTTAGCGGCCAGTTTGTGTTCTTTCCGGAAATCGTAAATCTGTCCCAAATAATTGTGCGACCGCCACATTCGGGGCGAAAGTTCATTTGCCTTGAGGAATTGGGGCTGAGCCTTTTCATATTCATGCAGTTTGAAAAACGCCGTCCCCAAGCCTTCGTGAGCGGCCGCATTGTCCGGATTGTTCTCGATGACTTTCTCGAAATAGGCAATTGCGTCTTTGTTCTGATCCGATACCAGGAATAGAAGGCCCTGTTTGTAATGAATGCGGCTGTTATCCGCAGACAAGGCCAGTGCTTTCTCGTATTGAGCAAAAGCCATGCCGTAATTCTGCTGCCCGAAATAGCGATCGCCGGAGATTTCGTAATCCCGGCTTGTCATTTCCGGAAGTGATGGAGATAAACCGGTATCATCGGAATTTGCGCTATCCTTTCCCAACATGGCCTGTTGCCCCTGATAGACCGTCGGTCCATCAGCAACCTGCATTCCTGAAGGTCCTCCCCCGGAAGTGGCGCAACCGGACACGCTGATGAGAATCAGCAGTGAAACGGAGACAGTGATGAATTGGTGGATGGTCAGATTTTCGTATTTCATGCGTTTTCCTTATCCAGAATGGGTTGTCTACATTCCGTTGTTAATGAACATCTTGTACATCTCAATTGCTGCAGGACCGACAGCAACCACAAAAAAGGATGGGAAAATGAAAAAAACGAGCGGGAATATGAGCTTTGTTCCTATCTTGGCGGCTATTTCTTCAGCTCGTTGGTAGCGTGCCGTTCTAAAACTGTCGGAAAAGATCCGCAAGGATTGGGCTACACTTGTTCCGAATCTGTCGGTCTGAAGCAGAACCGTTACAAGGTTGGAAACATCCTCTATGTCAGTCCTCTCCGCAAGATTGCGCAACGCATTCCGACGGGATTTACCAGCACGTAATTCGAGATTTAATAATTTAAATTCATCGCTTAAATCCGGATGCGTCAGCCCCATTTCCTTACCGACACGATGGAAGGCTGCGTCAAGACCCATTCCGGCTTCGACGCAAACCACCAGAAGATCAAGAGCATCGGGGAAGGCTTTCACGAGTCTGTCTTTCCGGCGAGAGGTTTTGAAACGGAGCCATAGATCCGGAATGGCCATTCCCAAAAGTATGAGAAAGGATACTGCAATGAGAATATGCAGGGTTTGCATGGCCGGATATAATATCGACATCCCGAGGATAAATATAAAAGGCAAAGACACTGCCAATAAAATTTTGGTGCCCCAGAAAATTGGGGTAATATTCTTGCCGCGTAGCCCGGCTCTCAAAAATTTGAGCTTGGTGCTGGCCTCATCGGTTGATTGTTTTGGCTGGAACCGTATTCCAATATTACTTAGGAAACGCGCAAAAACATTGTCGGTCTCCCCGGGCAGTGATAGGACCTCCGCTTCATTTTCAGAATATCCCCACAGATCGTCTGAGTTTTTGATTTTTTTAATCAGGCTACGGCGATAGGCCGCCTGCCGGCAATAGATCAGAATGCCAAGAGATAACAGGCAGATGACCACAAAACCGAGAGAAGCCATCATTAACGGAATATTTGTGTTTGAAAGTATCACCCTGATTACCTCCTGAATTATATTTCCACATTAATGATTCGTTTGATGAGAAGGACGCCAATAACCATCATTGTTAAGGATACCGCTGAAACCATACGCCCGACAGGATCAAGAATCAGAATTTCCATGTATTCTTGATTCAAAAAATAAAGGCATACAAAAAGTAGAAACGGGAGCGTCAGCAGAATTACGGCCGATAGTTTACCTTCAGCGGAAAGGACGCGAACTTTCCCCCTGAACTTGAAGCGCTCCCGAATAAGGTGGGCGAGGCCTTCGATAATTTCAGCAAGATTTCCGCCGGTTTCTCGTTGAAGAATCACGGACACGACAAAAAACTTCATATCAGGACAGTCCACCCGCTGGGTCAAATTCTTCAAAGCGCCGTCCACGCTCAAACCGAAATTGATTTCATCGAGTGTCTCTTCAAACTCCGGGCCGATGGGATCTGTGAATTCCTCTGCAACAAGTTTCATGCCGCTGGTAAAGGCATGACCGGCACGCAAAGCACGGGCAATCAAGCTTAGCGCTTCCGGGAGTTGCTTTTCAAATTTCATCATTCGCTGACGTTTTTTCCAGCACAGGTGGAGGTAGGGCAAACTTGCTAAAGCAAAAGCCAAAGGGATGGGAAGCCAAATTGTTTTCAGCAGGACAAAACAAAACAGGTAGCCGACAAGTCCTACCGCAAGGCTCGCAAGAATGAAAAAACCAAGTGTATATTTCATGTCGGCCTGGCGGATCATTAATTGCAAACGCGAGATACCCGGAGTGGAAACGAGAAGATTGTTGAGAAACGGAATATCGCTAAAAACCTGTTTTTTTATAAGCTCGTTCCCCCCCGGTTGTGTTTCCTCCTCCAGGCCTCGATAGAGACGCTTACGAACCGTTGCACGGTCAGGATGCTGGATAATACGAAGCGCGTAAAAGCTTAATTCAATAACCAATAAAGACAGAACAAAGATGACAACGCCCAAAAAAAGGATATTCATTTTTATCCCCCTCGTTTTACTCAGACTTCAACCTGGTTCGACGGGTCAAACAGATCAGGAGAGACTTTGATCCCGGACATTCTAAATCGGTCGATAAATTTCGGTCGGACGCCTGCAAAAGCAAACCGGCCGCTAACTTTACCATCCGGTTTGATCCCTAATTGTTTGAAGGCATATATCGTCTGGGTCGTAATGATATTTCCCTCCATCCCGGTAATTTCCTGGAGACCTATCAGTTTCCGCGTCCCATCCGTCAGTCGCGACAGATGAATCACAACGTCGATGGCTGAGCTGATATAACGCCGTAAAAATTGGGTGGGAATTTCAAAATTTGCCATAGCGACCATGGTCTCCAGGCGCATCAGAGCGTCCCTCGGAGAGTTGGCGTGGATGGTTGTCAAGGATCCGTCGTGCCCCGTGTTCATGGCCTGGAGCATGTCAAACGCCTCTTTGCCGCGCACCTCGCCGAGGATGATTCGGTCCGGCCGCATTCGCAGGCTATTGATGACCAGATCCCGCTGGGTCACCTCACCCTTGCCTTCAATGTTGGGGGGACGCGTCTCCAGTCTTACAACATGGCGCTGCTTTAACTGCAGTTCAGCCGAATCCTCGATAGTGACGATGCGTTCTTCTTCGGGTATGAAACGCGATAGTACGTTCAAAAAGGTCGTTTTACCGCTGCCTGTCCCGCCGGAAATCAAAACATTCAGGCGAGACTTAACGATCCCTCTCAGCACCTCACCAATCTGGGGTGTCAGCGTCTGGAAGCCGAGAAGATCATCGAGTTCAAGCGGGTCGACGGAAAAACGGCGGATGGAAAGCATAGGGCCGTCAAGGGCCAGGGGCGGAATGATGGCATTGACCCGGGAACCATCGGCCAGCCGGGCATCCACCATGGGGGAAGACTCATCGATGCGCCGCCCGACCGCGGAAACGATCTTGTCGATGATTTTGCGTAGATGCGGTTCGTCTTTGAAGCGAACGTCGGTCGGCTCCAGCTTGCCGAAACGTTCTACATAGATTTGGTGAAAGCTGTTGACCAGGATGTCCGACACGGTGGGGTCCTGCAGGAGTGGCTCCAGCGGGCCGAATCCCATGACTTCGTCGATGATTTCGTTGTGCAGTTTTTCCCTTTCGGCTGCATTGAGGGGCATGACGTTGCGGTCGTCGTCCAGGATTTTATCCACCACGATGCGCAACTCATTTTTAAGCACACTCGATTCGAGCCTTTCGATTACCGACAGATCCACCTGGTCGAGCAACCGATCATGAATCCGGCTCTTGAAATCGTAGTACTCCTCATTGAAATGGTAGTTCGCCTCGCTGGCCCCAGAGCCTTTTGCTGGTATCTGCATTGTATTCAAAACGTCCCCCTTCTCATTTCTGGCCTATTGTTGCAGAACGCTTCCAGACGTTATTTGGAAAAAAGTCTCCATCGCTTAGGTTTCACATCTTTTTGACTGTCATCGAGAAAGGCATTGGCGAGAGAAACCATGCTTTTTGTGATGGTCGCCTTGGGCGACAGATTGTGCAGCGGAACCCCCCGGTTGATGGCCGACATGGTCGTCTTGTAGTCATTGGGGATGTTCCAGAAGATTTCGGACCGAACGCTTTCCTGGGCTTCCTGGAGCGTCAGGTCGGATTTTTTCAGATAACGATTGACGATCAGGCCTAAACGGTCTTCGCTGAATGTTTCCTGCCCGGCCAGCGATTTTAGGACATTCTTGGTGTTGGTCAGGCAGGGCAGACTCAACAGCGTGACCAAAAGAACGTTTTGGGCCATTTCAATCACTTTCATGGCCGGATCATTCAGCGCTTGCCCCCCGTCGACGATGATGTAGTCGAAATTGGACTTCATCTCACTCAGCAGACGCTCCATGATATCGGCCGTTGCAGGAGGATGGCCGTTGAGGTAGCTCGGGGAAGGCAGAATATGCACGCCGCTGGCGTGTTTCGCCATGGCGTTCATGAGGAACGTCCGATCGAGACGGTTCAGGTTCCCGGCGATGTGTCCCCAGTGGTACTTGGGCTTCACGGACAGAAACAAGGGAATTTCGCCGAAGACTGTGTTGAGATCCACCAATGCCACCGAACCCGCTTTCTTTAGGTCGGCCAGGATCATGGCCAGATTGACGGCGATGGTGGTCGTGCCCACCCCCCCCTTGGCCCCCATGACATGAATGATGCGGCCGTAGTGGCCCGTCTCATGACTTGCTGCCTGTTGCCGACGCTTTGCCATGGCAGACAGGGCAGATTTAATTTCTTGAACGTTCAGGGGCTGGGTGAAAAACTCCTTGATGCCGGCACGCATGGCCTTCAGCAGCAAATCGGTGTCCGGCTGGCGGGAGGTCACAAAAACTTCCCCCACGGCATTGGATTCGACCAAGGACTGGAGCAGCTTGAATTCTTCCTCAGGCGCATCATCCAGTTCATAAATCAGAAGATCGGGACGCTCTTTTTGCTTTGAGAGGATAAATGCTCCCAGCGACAAGATAATTTTCTCAAGTTCTTGTTTTATACCGGGGTTTCTTGACTCAATTCGTATCGCTATCTTCTGGTTCATGGTGTCACTCCATTATTAACGCTAAAGGCCTGCTAAACTTGAACAGCTCATTCAACCAGAACAGGTATTCTGGCCAAAATACCGAAATTGATACCGCCCGTCGCCCCTTGCGGCTCGTGATACTGGCAATCCGGTCTGAAAAACATGGTCTTCTGGATGTCACTGGCGCTCAATGTACCTACCGCTGTATCGTCGGCAGTATTCAGGTCGAAGGCCTCTGAAAATTCCTGCCAGCACTCCTGTCGTTGAGCGCTTGTCATGGTATCGATCGTCAAAGCGTTTTCGCCCGTGGCGTATGAACAGGTCCACCCTTCCATCTCAAGCGGGATGTCCCGCCATTGGGGGTCAGTGCCTGATTGCTTGATGAACAGGACATCCAGTGTGACCGCGCCGACCAGTTCAGAGCAGGGCCCCGGGTTGCTACTGGGGCAGTCGATCACCGGCAGGGTGATCGTCCAGGGCTCGATGGGGTAGCCGCGCTCGTCGGTCGCCAGCCCTGCCGCATTCATCCAGCAGTTTCGCATTTGGTCATACACGGTGTTCTGCATACCGCCCACCGTGCCCATGCCCTCGCCGAAAACCAGAGGGTCCGGATTACCGTCGGCGCAAACCAAGGGTCTGACGCTGGGTACGTTTGCCGTCTGACAAGGTTCCTGGCTGAAATTCGTCCAAGCAGCTGTATTGGTCGTGGTGCCGCCGCTGCTGTTGATCATGCGGCCCGTCGCACAATCAAGGACGCCGTCGGGGCCCGTGATGCTCTGCCGGCAGATGGCGATGGGTTGATCCACGTCTTCCGGTCGAAGGGACCCGGCAAAACCGATGTAGGCCACCGCGTCCATAGAGAGCTGGAAATTGTCGAATCCGAAAATCCGGGCGAAAAATGAGGCCGCTGGAGTCGCCTGTCTTCTGGACACCACCCGAACGGCATTGATGAAGTTCAGGTCGCCGTCCAACTCCCCGGTGGTTCGAGCCAGATCGACGGGAAACAGGGAATCGTTGGCGGTAAAGGTGTGGGTGGCAAAAGACCAGTGGCCGCGCTGGACATCGACGTTGGCCCCTGAATTTTGACCGTCAGCCCAGTTTATATCAACTGCGATGGCTGATCCCGTCTCCGCCAGGGCCCGGTTGTCGCGCGCTGCATCGTAGGCAATCTGGTTAGCGCCTGGATTGACCGCTGAACCGTCACCGTTGTAGAGAAACCTCGCTCCTGCGAGGGCACCGGCGTCAGCGGCATTCTGCAATTCGTTTCTGACCACGTAGAGATGTGCTAGGTCGATGGTCAATGCGGTTATACCTAAAAGAACAAACAAAAGGATCGCAACCAGAGGGATGGTGATTCCCTCTTGATTCTTCAATGCTAAACAGGTTTGGAATTTCAATCCGCTTTTCATGACATTTCCTTGATCATTCCATTCGCATCACGGTTTCGGCCTGCAGGTTCAGGGTGTCGCCAATTCCGCCCCCCACCAAAGCCAGAACATTCGAAAAGACCAGAAAGCGGAACGGATAAGTGACGTTCACCGTGAGTTGGTCTCCCGCCGAATCCAGGGAGGGCGAGCCAGCCCTGGATATGGCGACATTGACGGCCGAGGTGCTGTCGAACGATATGAGATAGTTCTGGCAATACTGCTGGACCGTCGCGATAATGGTGGCATTGTCCGGATGATTGGTTCCTGCGGTGCTGTCAAAATCGTAGACGATCCCGGCCCGTGCACCTTCCCGGCTTGCATTGGTGAGCATGGCCTTGTCATAGAGAAGAACGCCAAATTCGATGATCCCGAAGAGAATCACGAAGAGAAGGGGTGCAATGAGAGCGAATTCGACCAATGACCCGCCGCTTTCATCCTCGATCATGCTATCCTTCCGGGCCGGCCGATAGATCAGACTGCGGGAAGGACAGTTTGCGGTCATGCCGCTGTAGCCAGGGACTTTCTCGTCTTTCATCTCCATCTTCTCCGATAAATCGCCCTTCGTCAGGCCGGCGGGCTTGGCATATGGGTTCGTCGATATTGTCATGTCACGAGTTTCCTTATTACGCTATTATCTTCCTTGTGTTTTACTGCTTCACCGTGACGACCCCGAATTCGGTGGCCGGCTTCGGTGGGACTTTTCCACCGCTCTTATAGGCTTTCATATTGCTTTCGGAGGCATCACCGTCGAGGCCTTCCACTGGCTCAGTGTTCTTCCCGGCATCAGGGTTGATGATCTGGTTGTGTTTGGCGGTTTCATAGGCCCGTCCCCAGTTTTTATCGAGTTGGGACTCGCCCATAAATACATTCCTATTTTGGGAACAGCCCAGAAAGGCCATTATGACGATAACGCCTGCGATGATTTTGACTGTGTTGCTCAGCATGGATCCCCCTCGCGGTTTTTTTGTGATCGATGTTTGCATCCAATAATGTCCTTACGGGGTAGCGTGCCCGAATTCCCCATCCATATCGCCTTGCAGATTGCTTTCCTGTGCTTTGGTCCGCCCTTCCATCAAGCCCAGGACGTAAAACTCGGTGTCATTGGGCTCGACGTAATAGTCGGTGGGCAGCGGCTGCTTATCCCCATCGATGGGTTTCACCAGATGTGGGGTGGCGATAATAATCAACTCTGTCTCGGCTTTCTGGAAAGACCGGCTGCGGAAAAGGGTGCCCAAAATGGGGATGTCACCAAGAAGAGGATATTTGTTAGCGGCGTCCCTGGCCGTATCACGCAGCAGTCCGGCAATGGCAAAGCTCTGCCCGTCGGCCAGTTCGATGACCGTTTCGGCCCTGCGGGTGTTGAGGCCCGGCACCACAAAGCCCTCCAACTGAACCGCAAGGTTGAAGTCGAGTTCGGACACTTCGGGGGCAACCTTGATGTTGATCTTGCCGTCGTCCAAAACGGTAGGGGTAAACGTCAAACCGACACCAAACGGTTTGTATTCGATGGCCACCGAGCCAAGTCCCTGAGGTACAGGTACCGGGAACTCGCCGCCGGCCAGGAAGTAGGCATCCTGCCCGCTCAAAGCGATCAGCGTTGGTTCCGCCAGGACTTTGACCAGACCGTCGGATTTGAGCGCGTCGACGAAGCCGGTCCAAGTCGTGTCATTGCTGTTGAACCTGAAAATAGAGCTGACGGTGGGAGAAACGAACGTCCCGAAAGGCTCCGTCACGAAACCGGCGCCGACATCGACCAGGCCCGGTATAGATATGTTGGCGTCATCCGGATCCACCAGGGTCGTGAGGTTCCCCAACTGGTTGACGCCGAATTTGCCGCTCTCGGTCAGGTAGTTGAAGTTGACCCCCATGCGGCGCGCCAGGCTGCGCTGCATCTCAGCCACTCTCACTTCCAGCATGACCTGCTGCACCCCGCGCACTTCGACGAGATTGTTGATATTGCCTTCCGGGGCGTAGGAGCGGGCCAGGGAGAGCGCCTGGGAAAGATTGGCGGCGCTGGAGATCCGCCCGGCAAGGGTGATCGACGCATTCGTTGCCGTTACGCGCAGGTCGCTTTCATCCGGCAGGATTTCGTTGAGTTTCTGCTTTAACTCGGAGATATCGAAGCCCACATTGAGATCGAAAATCTTGTAATTGCCCTTTTGGTGCCACAGGGTCATGTTGGTGACGCCGGCGCTTTTACCGGTCACATAGATTTCGTTGGGTGAAATCAGGACGAAGTCGGCAACATCGGGATCGGCAATGGATATGCGCTTGACCGACTCCTTGCTTTTCAGCACAATGGATTTACCCACGACGAGACTTAGCCGTTTCACAACCTGTTCTTCCGCGGCCAGAGCACCGCCCCACCATAGTGAGCAAGCCAGAAGCAAGCCCCATGTCATAAGGATCGTCCTTACCAGAATCGTCCCGGCACTCTTTTTTGTATTCACTCTCTTTGACGGTACCATGCCGATCATTCTCCTCTCAGCGTTACATTTTAAATTTTTGCTTGCTGACCTTGTCGCCCTTGATCATTTCTACGGTCGTGCTGCGGGTTCGCGGAACCCATTTCTTAACGGGTTTGGTTGATTTCGGCTTGGGCGGATCCCCCCTCAGGGAGGCAAGGGTCTGCTGAATCGTGGCGCCCTTGGTCAGGACCGTTTCGGTATCCATCATATTGCGCAGGGCAAATTGCAGCTTGCCTTTGGTTGCCGCCAGGGACAGCTTTTCGGCTTGCTCCGGGTCCACCTCCAGCGTAAACACATCCACCGGGTTGGGTTTACCCTCTTCGTTTTCCTCCACTTCTGTCCCGGTCGCCAGAACCTGAACATTGCTCAACACCAGTTTGGTGGTCTCTTCTTTGTTCCTTGGGTCCTTGAGGGTGACGAGAACATCCACACGGTTTCCCGGCTGAATGAAACCGGAGATGCCGATAACCTTGTCGCCCTTCACGGCCACAGCACGCATGCCGGACTTGATCACGGCGGACACGCCGCCGGCCGTTACATCGACAGGCGCCAGCCGATATTCCAGAACCGGTTCCTGGATCTTTAGAGGCGTCACGACAACCCGCCCCACCAATTTGGCCGGATCCGAATAATGCCCTTCGGGCAAACTCTCCTTCATATAGGGAACCGTCTTCAACATTTCCTTCTTCAGTTTCGTTCCCCAGGTCAGATCCGCCGCTGCGACCACCACGGTCACCGCCTCAATTTGTTCGCCTTCCATCTTGACCACGTCTGTCGAGGCGCTCTTGCCCTGCAGCCATTTGTATAGGAAGACGCTGCCGCCCGTGGCGATGATCAGTGCCAACACGATTGGAATGAATGCTTTCCATCTACCCATGATATTCTATCTCCCTTTGTATTTTCCCACGTTGAAAATAATCAACTGATGAGAATAAGCTTCGAAAACGGATCATATCCGTTGACCGTGATAGCCAGATAGGACAGCGTGCCCATTGCAATCGGGATCGCGAATCTTAATACCGGTTGTTTTTCATCTTTGTCTGGAGGAATTATGATGAATTGTGCCGTTGCAAAAAAAGTTTTTAAAGTTGACCACACTCTCCTTGCAAAAGAAAATGCATAGTCGGGATGCATCGCAAAAAGTATCAAAGCGTAGATGCCGCCGGCGACATAGACGAGAAAGGATGCAATGCAGATGCCTTTTACCCCAAAAATGGCGCCTGCAGCCCCCATCAATTTAGCGTCGCCGGCCCCCATCCCCCCCATCAAGTAGGGAATTATGAAAAGTCCTATACCGGAAAAAAGCCCAGTGGTGCTGAAAAGAAATCCATCGACGCCACCTGTTACAGCATGATAGCCAATCGCCAGAACCATTGTTGGGAATGTCACCAGGTTAGGTATCTTCTGCCTGCGTATGTCTTCAATAACGGATATGCTGAGAGCGATTGCCAGCAATATTGTCAGGTAAGGTGCCATGCTTTAATTATCCATGGAAAACGCTCGAAAAAATGATATTCGAGCCGTTGGGTTGCGAATAATCAATCCGGTAACTTGAATGCGTGACGTCATTATTCAACCACCAAGGGAGGCTGTCATTTGGCCGAATACCGCAGCGATCTGTGTGCGCAGCGCTGTTACAGCACCGACAAGAATAACAATAATGAGAAACCCCATAACGGCGTATTCAGAAGTCTCCAGGCCGTCTTGGTCTTTTATGAAGTCCCACAGCTTATTCATTTTATTTAAATCCTCCTTAAAGTTCGTTGTGTTGCACATGGTCGCGACCAACTTTAACCATTGAGCAAATCTGCCTTTCACAATCGGTTAACTATCTCCCCTCTCAGACTTCTACCGATGAGAAGGGGAGATAGTTTTCGGATAATTAACCACCCAGGGCGGTCGTCATCTGACCGAATACAGCAGCGATCTGCGTGCGCAACGCGGTAACGGCACCGACAAGAACGACCACAATGAGAAACCCCATCAGTGCGTACTCGGAAGTCTCCAGGCCATCTTCGTCTTTCAGGAAGTTCCAAATCTTTTTCATCGTTTTTAATCTCCTCTTGTGAATTAGTGTGGTGAATTAGTGAAACAAAACAATCAAATCAAACCCGATGCGTCTTACCACCCCCCCCCGAACAAGAACTGGTCATTCTAAAATGATAAATACCGAACCCTGGCCGAATACTGCGTCAGAAGATAAGAGTTCTTCTGTAAATCGTTGAAAGGGGGTATGAGCAAAGGATGTGCCAAAGAAGAAAGGGAAGAGAAGAGATAAATACTATTTTTGTGAAGGAAATTCCAAATACGATTAAAAATAAAAATTGGTCACAAAATATTTACAAAATGTAACAAGAAAAATTTGAGGGCAATTTCTATGAGAATCGGTTTCCCTAAAAAAACTTTAGGGGGACTCAAAATGGAGGGATTTTCAATTTGTTGGGTCGATTTCAGCAGATGAACTTTAAAGGCATGGGCATGGATATGCGCGAATATTAGATTTCCCGCTGATATTATTCACAATATAAATCTTCAATGAAGATGATTGTGGCCCATTGTGGTATAAGAACAAAAATACCCAAAACGTTTAAATAACAACAAGGCCATAAATATTTTTAAGGCTTGAGGATTTCACAAGATATAATTGGGCAATCTATTTCATACTAAATCTTTGACAATGATTTTTTGCCAAGTCATGGCTGGAATTTTTTACCATTTTTCTTCAATTTTTTTTCAATTTAAAAAGATTTTTCGATATTTATTCAATTAAATATCAAATAGATAAACCGATATCGGCCTCAGACTTCAATTATTTTTCAATTGATTCCGTTCCTTTTCGATTTATTGATGCGTCGGTTTGATTCATCTGAAATTTGGACAGACGAGCCCTTCATTATAGTTTAGCCGCTGAGGTCATCTATAAATGAGGTGAATCGCTGCTGTGTGAATTTTAAGCAGTTTGCTAATACGAGTGGCGGGTGCTCAGTTGTTTACAGCTTATCCCGGATATTTCACGCTTTCGAGATGTTCATTGGAGGGCATCAGGTCGCCGTTGTACGAATGCTACCGTAAGGATCTGATAACGCTGCCAATGAGCATTTCTGCGCGCCCGCAGGGTGAAATTTTAGCGATGATTTTGGGAATGGACCAAGGATACAAAGTGTCACCTGAAAATCATACCCCGAATAGCTTTTATGCTACTGAATCGTTGCATAAAATATATTGCTTAGAAAAAATTCATGAAATGTTCGGGTTAATCATTTGTCAGGGAGGGGTATCGCAGTGGAGCTGAACCAAATCCGCCGATGAAAACACCGTTCCCTTCCTCAGGGCTTCACAGCGGACAGCTTCAAGCAGTATTTTCGTTTCCGCATTCGACAGGGCCAGGCCGGCTTCCGCCATCACATGCTGCAAAACCTTCGATCCACTGTGACGACCGACCACCAGTTGCATCTTTTCACGGCCCACGACATCCGGACTGAAAGGCTGATACGTCCGGGGATCGTTCAGCAACGCGGCACAGTGAATGCCCGACTCGTGGCGAAACACCCCTTCGCCGGTGATGGGTTGGTCCACCGGTATGGCGCGTTTGCTGACCTGGGAGACGTACCGGCATAAGGGCAGGAGTTTGCGCGTGTCGATGGCGCCGGTACGATTTTCAAGCGTCCCCACTGCAACCGCAACCTGTTCCAGGGGTGCATTGCCGGCCCGCTCGCCGATACCGTTGACCGTGACGCTGACCGCCTGTATGCCGGCTTCGATGGCGGCAATGGCATTGGCCGTGGCCATCCCGAGATCGTTGTGGCCATGGAATTCCAGGGCCGTTCGGCCGGCCAAAGGCGTCAGCGCCTTGACCATTGCCGCCGTTTGCAGGGGGCGGGCCAGGCCGACCGTATCAGCAATACGAACGCGATGGGCCCCGCAGGCCGCGGCCAGGGACACAAAGGCCTGAAGAAATTCGGTTTCGGCCCGGAAGGCATCCTGGGCCCCCACGGAAACCAGCTGGAACCGTGACAATGACCAGGGCACCAACGCCTTGAGCTGCGCCAGCACCCATTCCCGGGGTTTGTCCATGGCCCGCATGAGGATGGGGGAAACCGGAAAACTGATGTGCACGCCGGCTGTTCCGCAGCGGGCCGCCAGCTCGATGTCGCGGGTCAGGGCCCGGCACCAGCAGGTAAGCAGCACACCCAGATCCATTCCCGCAATGGCACGGATGTCATCCCGCACCTCTTGTCCCATGGCCGGTGTGCCCACCTCCAATTCCGCCACGCCGGCCTCGGCCAGGAGGCGGGCGATAGCCATTTTGGTGGATCGATCAAACACGATGCCCGGCGCCTGTTCTCCATCCCGCAGGGTGGTGTCGATGATCTGCACATGACGAGGATCATGCTTCATTTGAGCGTCCTTCATGCCATCTCCTGTTTTCTATCACATATTCCTTCGCAGGCAGATGAGCCGTGTCGGCACCCACCCCATCCGGTCGTAAAAATCAAGGGCGTTGAAATTGGTGCGATCCGCCAGCAGTTGCAGTCGGGTCAGGCCGCGTTCCTGCGCCCAGGCCGTGACGGCGTTCATCAGGCGCCGGCCGACCCCGCAGCCGCGGTAGTCCTGGTGCACAACCACGTCTTCCACAAGGCCTACCGCCCCGCCTTCGGCCGTGGATACCAGGATCTGGATCGTGGCCATGGCAATCACCTCGGCCTCGCCTTCCGCCACCAGAATGCCGCGATGCTTGCCGCACCCGTCCAGAAAGCGGACCAGCCCCCTTCGCTGGCGTTCCGGATCGGGGGTAAAGTCCTCCTCTATGGCAAACAGTGTCTGCAGCAGGGCAACCATGGCTTCCAGATCGTCCTGCCCGGCGGATCGTATGGTCAGGGCCTTCATGTCCATTGTCATCTCCGTTGCACCGGCAACTACAGCGTCAAAATCCTAGGATTTATTGGTTTGCGCCAAAAGGAATCATGTCTTCTCGGCCGGACTCACCGTACGGATGGAAGCAATTTTGTCCAAATCATAATAGGTATTGAGGGTCGTCCCGTCGGTCTCGGTCTCGGTCAAACGCACAAATTTTTCATTGAGAAAGAGGACCGCCGCCTCGTACACCTTGCCCTCGTTGATCTGCAGTCGAAGTCCTTTGCGCAGTTGGCGCGACATGGTGCCGTGCAGCGGCATGGAGGCATATTCCAGTATCTTCTCCCAGGTTGCTTTCATAAGGCCTATCCTTTCTTCAAATATCCGTGTTAGGTTGCTGCCGCACCGCAAGCATCCCAGGGGACGTGCTGTTTGGCAAAGCCGACGATTTCACGGCCGGCGATCAATATCGCCTCAATGTCCAGGTCGCCGGGCGGTTGACGTCGCTCGGGCGTCAGGGAACACATGTCGTCGACCTTTTCGATACGCGTGATCATGCCGGCCAGGTCGGCATCCAACGGGCAGACCTCGGACAGCGCCGCCACCAGTCCGGTGAGGGTGTTGTCGGCGGGCATTTGCTGATGATACTGGCACACCCCGACCATGAGCTTTTCAATGGCCATGGCCGCCAGTTGAAAAATCACCTCGTTGCTGAACACCGACCGGCGTGTCATACCGTTGCTGGCGGTCTTCAAATATTGGCATCCGGCCACAATGTGATCGTGCCAACCGGTTATGGCTTGAAAATGCATGTCTTCCGGCCTCCGTATGCGACCTTCGGTTTTCGTTTTCCTTGCGATCGTTCGCAAACCGCGTCCATCGCAAAGCTGTCAGCTGATGAGAAACTTTTCGGCGGTTTCTCCATCTTCCAGGGCATCCAGGATTTCATCCACGGCATCTTCGCTTTCGACCTTGCCGTACCAGAGCCCCTGGGGGTGGATCACCATGACCGGCCCGTGGTCGCAGGCCTTCATGCAGCCCGTGCTGGTGATCTGGGCGTCGAGACCCCGATCGAGAATTTCATTCTCGATATAGGGCAGCAGATCCACCGATCCTTTCTTATTGCAGACGCCTTTGGCGTCCCCATCCGCGCGAAAACTGGCACAGACAAAAATGTGATACTCGGGTTTCTCCATCTCTCCTCCTCCGAACGGTTTTGTATTTCGTCCGATATCTGCGTTACGTTTCCTCCCTCGTCACTGTGGCGTACCATCCGTGCGCCTCGCTCCTCGGGACTCACAAGCCTTGATCTCGAACGAAATACAAAACCGTTCGAGGCTGAATGGTAAAAAATCGACGGCTCAAAGTCGCTGCATGGTGTGCGTCAGCGGCGATAGATTTGAGTTTCGGGCAAGGCCGCAGTGCTTTCGTATCCGGAGGCGTGGTTTCGACGACGTCGAGGATCACGAAGGTACGCGAGCACCACCCGGGACTGAAAGATATCGGCAGGACGCATCCCATCAGCCACACCCCATGCCACTACCCCCGCATGCACTGCCACAGGCGGTCAACGTCCGTTTGACCATATGGTTGAGACTCTCGCCCGCGAACACCGCCCGCACGGCTTCTTCGATCAGCCCCTCGATCTCCATAACCTGGATGCCCGAGGCCGATAGCACTTTTTCCGGATTGGATCCTACGCCGCTGACCAAAAGAGTACTGCAATCCGACAGGGTTTCCGCCAGCGTTTGCCAACGCGCCGTGCCGCCGCCCCGGGGCGGGGTGGGCCGGACCTCCACCAGTTCGACCCGGCCTTGCCTCTCACCATAGATCAGGAGCTTTCCGGCTTCCCCCAGATGCTGGTTCACCAGCATCCCTTCCATGCTGGCCACGGCCACACGGGGACGCGGGGACACCTTGGCTGTCCGGGGTTTGCTTACATCCAATCGCTGACAGGCATTGAGGGTGTCCATCAACGCCATATCCGTGGCTTCCCCCAAAAGGCCGACGGCGTCGGAGCGGCAGCGCGTGCAATGCCGCATCTGTTTGACATAGCGGGCGCAGGCGGCGCGAATCTTCTCGACAGCGTCTTTGCCCGGCTCGGGCAAATCCTCGAAATCGGAACCCGCATTGGGGTAGTAGGGCATGGCATTGAACAGGTCCACCCCCAGGTCGGCCATGTGTTTGGCCACTGTTTCGATATGGTCATCGTTGATCCCGGGCAAAATGATACTGTTGACCTTGACCATGATCCCCCGGGCTTTGAGCAATCGAATCGCCGCCAACTGCTTTTCCAGGAGGGCGGCGGCCCCCTTTTCGGCACGGACCACCCGTTTGTCCAGGCGCATCCAGGCGTAGATTTTGGCACCGATGGCGGGATCCACGGCATTGACCGTTACGGTGACGTGACTCACCTTGAGCCGAGCCAGTTCGTCGACGTGCGGTGCCAGGTTGAGGCCGTTGGTGGCGACACACAGGATGACATCCGGATACCGGGAACGCACCCGTGACAACGTCTCCAAGGTTTCCCTGGCGTTGGCGAACGGATCCCCCGGGCCGGCAATGCCCACCACGGAAATGTTCCCCTTCCTGGCAAAGACTTCCTCCAGATAAACCATGGCCTGCCCCGGAGAGAGCACCGCGCTGGTGACGCCGGGACGTGTCTCGTTGACACAGTCGAACTTGCGGTTGCAGAATTTGCACTGGATATTGCAACGGGGGGCCACCGGCAGATGCACTCGCCCAAAGGATTTACAGGCACCGGGATTGAAGCAGGGATGGTTGTCCAGATTCATGGTTTGGCCCTCTCGGGTTAATCGTTATCTTCCAACGGAAGACAACGTGTTTTTTAACGGTGGCGCTAACCTAATTTTGCGCTCGAAGGTCTTTGGAGCTTCATTTGATGTGCAGGGTATATCCCCTTTGTCCCGCGCCGAGCATCGGCGGGGCGGACGGGAAAAAGCGCGCGGACTGTCTGAGCCCGCCGTAGCCCAAGCGAAGGCGGGCGAGTTTCCGCGTGCTCCGGCCGCACCGACGACGCGCAGGGAAGCCCCGTAGGGGCCGCGGGACACGGGCGTCTTCTTTTGGTTCGTTTTCTTCCACGTGGAAGAAAATGAACAGCGGCATTTAAACAGGCGAATGCGATTCACACTCAGATTTCCCGACCTCAGAAAAAGGATTTACAGATACCAATAACCGTATGAGTAACCGTTGGCATTGGTCGCAGTGACAAGCAGAGCAGCACAACGCCGATATTGGACATTTTCCGGAGCCGTCAATAATAGGTGTAGCCGACGGCATTCTTCTTCTGCTTCGCTTCGATCACCGCATTGGCAATACGGTCGAACAGCTGTTGGGCCCCGCGGTAGCCCACATGCAGCAGGCGGCTGCCGTTGACCCGATCGTGCACCGGAAATCCCACCCGGATCAGGGGCCGCTGCAACCGCCGGGACATGGCAAACCCCTTGTTGTGTCCGATGAGAAGATCCACGTCGATTTCTTCCAGCGCTTTTTCGATGGTGACGAAATCCACGTCTTCCATCACCTGCACCTGGTCGTGATAGCGCTCCGGCACCACCTTGTGCACCGCCTGGGCGAACCGCCCTTTACCGCCACCGGTGGCGCAAAGCACCGGTACAAGGCCCACCTCGCCGCAAAAACCGGCCAACCCGGCAACCAGATCTTCTTCCCCGAACAGGGCGACTTTCACGCCGTTGAGATGCTTGTGGCCGTCCACCAGGGCGTCCAGCAGACGTCCGCGCCGGGCCGTGTATTTTTCAGGGACCGGTTTTCCACTGATTCCGGACAGCACCGCGAAGAGCCGGTCGGTCTGGGCGATACCGATGGGCAGTCCCATGCGATGCAGCGGCACGTCAAAGCGCTCCTGGAGCCAGGTCCCGGCGGTCTTGGATTCATCGGCCAGAACCAGGCCGCACTCGATGCTGGCCGCAGCCGTTCCCGTGGCGCGCAACGCCGCCACCGGTGTCCCGCCCGGAGGAATGCGATGGTATTCGGTCCACAGGGGGCCGTTCAATGTGTCGCTGTAATCGGGCACCAGGTTGCCGGCGAGGTCAAAATCCGCCAGGATGGTTTTCAGATGCCGCAGATCCGCCGGCGAAACCATGCCCGGGAAGAGATTCACCGCCGGACGCCCATTTCGGGGTGTCGCTTCGGCCAGGGTTTCCACCAGGGCATGCACGGCCCCATGGAATCCCTGCATATGGGTACCCTGGAAGCTGGGGGTGGCCACATGGACCAGCGCCGGCAGGTCTTCATCCGGATTGGAATCCCGGTAGGCTTTGATGAACATGGGTACGTCGTCGCCGATAGTCTCCGACAGGCAGGTGGTGGCAATGCCGACCAGGTCGGGATGGTACTGCCGGCGGATGTTGTCCAGGGCCAGCTTGATGTTGGCCCCCCCGCCGAAAATGGCCGTTTGCTCACCGAAATTGGAGCAGGCGATGTCCATGGGTTCCTTGAAGTGGCTGATCATGTATCGCCGGATGTAGGTGGAGCACCCCTGGGAGCCGTGCAGCAAGGGGACGCTGTTGGCAATGCCCTTGAAGACCAGGGCCGCACCGAGGGGGGCGCACAGGTTGCAGGCATTCTGCGTGGCCGCGTAGGTTTCCGTCTTCCGCGCGGATTTCATCGAACCGCCTCCTTTCGGCTTTCCAGTGACGCTCTGCGCGCCGGTGCGAACTGCCAGACCGGGCTGGTCACCGAGTTGTGCACTTCACGGGCGAAATGCAGCATGCCTTCAAATCCGGCCAGCGGGATCTTGCGTTCGTGATTGTGGTCGCAAAAACCGATGCCCATCTTGAAGGCGATGGGGCGTTCCTTGACGCCGCCGATGAACAGATCGGCCTTCTTCTCGATGATGTACTTGGACAACTCCAGCGGATTGGCATCGTCCAGGATGACGGTGCCGTCGTCGCACATGTCCTGGAGGGTGGCGTAGTCGCTTTCATTGCCGGTCTGCGACCCCACCAGCACCACGCTCATCCCCAGGTAGCGCAAGGCCTTGATGAGGGAAAACGCCTTGAAGGCGCCCCCCACGTAAATGGCGGCCCGCTTGCCGTACAGATCGCATTTGATGCGGTTGAGCTCGGGCATGATGACCTCGACCTCGTGGCGCACGATCTCGCGGGTGCGCGCCATCACCTCGGGAGCTGCGTTGAAGTGTTCGGCCACGTCGTACAGGGCTTTGGCCATGTCGTCGATGCCGAAATAGGACACCCGCATGTAGGGAATGCCATATTTTTCCTTCATCATCTCGGCCAGAAAGGTCAGCGCGCCGGAGCATTGCACCACATTGAGGGCCGCCCCGTGGCTGCGGGCCACCTGGTCCACCCGGCCGTCCCCGGTCATGATGGAGACCACCTGAACCCCCATCTTTTCGTAGTATTTTTTGATGATCCAGGCCTCGCCGCCGATGTTGAATTCCCCCAGGATATTGATGCTGACCGGGGCGATATCGGCGGTGGAACCGGTGCCCACCAGCTTGAAAAGCGCGTCGCAGGCCGCCTTGTAGCCGTCCTTCTTGGTGCCCTTGAATCCTTCCGAGTGAACCGGAAGGACCGGTATGCCTTTTTCCTGTTCGACTTTCCGGCACACCGCGGCCACGTCGTCGCCGATAATACCCACGATGCAGGTGGCGTAGACAAACGCGGCCTTGGGTCGATACCGGTCGATCAGTTCATTCAACGCCGCCGCCAGCTTTTTCTCCCCGCCGAAGATGACATCCTTTTCGCGCAGGTCGGTGGAAAAGCTCATGCGGTGCAGTTCCGGCCCCGACGATAGGGCGCCGCGGATATCCCAGGTGTAGGCCGCGCAGCCAATGGGGCCATGGATCAAATGCAACGCGTCGGCAATGGGATAGAGCACCACACGGGAGCCGCAGAAAACACAGGCCCGCTGACTTACCGAACCGGCCAGGCTGTGCTTGCCGCAGTCCATCTCAAAGGGCTGGGTGCCCTTCTGGTGAATTTGCGCCTGCCGGGCTTCGAGTATGGGGATGGAAGACATGAGGGCTCCTTTTCTGGATGCTGGATGCACGGCATCACCTTTTTGAATCAATGGTCGAACAATCCGGCACCCGATCGAATCGTGGTCGAAGGACGTTTATAATGTGGTTTACGAAACTGAGTTTCGGAAACCACATTACATGACCAGTTCCATGGTGATGTCATCCGCATCGCGATCCTTGCGGTCCAGGATGGCATCCAGCAGCTTCTCCAGCAGGCGCAACGCCCCCCGATACCCCATGGTGGAGAAGTAGCTGTGCCCCAAACGGTCGTAGATGGGGAAACCGTGGCGCACCAGCGGAATGTCTTCGTCCTTGGCAATATACTTGGCGTAGGTATTCCCGATGATCAGGTCCACCGGATCGTTCTTGATCCACTGGTGAAAGAGATACATGTCGCCGGGCACCTTGATGTTCACCGCTTCAGGAACTTCGGCAACGGCCGCCTGCAGGGATTTGACGTACTTTTTCCCGGCGGGGCTGCCGGTGACGATATGGACCGGCCGCATGTCCAGCGATACCAGGAAGCGTGTCAGGGCCAGCACCTGGTCCGGGTCGCCGACGACGGCCACCCGCTTGCCGTAAAGGTACTGGTGCCAGTCGGAAATACTGTCCACCAGCTGGCCGCGCTCCAGGTTGAGGCTGTCCGGGACGTGGACCCCGGCCATGCGGCGCAGGGTATCCACGAAGGCATCGGTGCCGTGCAGGCCGATGGGCAATCCCAGGATTTCGCAGGGCACCTTGCACTTGGCATCCAGGGCCCGCGCGGCCGGCATGGAGGCGATGCGCCCCAGGGCAATGGTACCCGTGCTGCTTCCGCTTTTTTTCAGCTCTTCGATGGTGACGCCTCCCTCCGGAAACATCTTATATTTCCCTGTCAAAGGGCCGTTGAGCACTTTGGACGTATCCGGAAACATGATGGTCGCAATTCCCATGCTCTCGGCGATGCGCCGGATTTCGGCCATGTCCGACGGCTCCACATAGCCCGGAATCAGGTTGATCGTTTTCGCTTTGTTTCCATTGGATTCGGCGAAGTAATCCACCATGGCCTTTGTCGTACTGGCGAATCCGGTCACATGCGACCCGACGTAGCTGGGGGTGTTGGCATGGAAGAGAAATTTCCCGTCGGGCACTTTGCCGTCCGCAATGGCCTTGGCGAAGATCTGGGGCACGTCGTCCCCGATTGTTTCGGACAGGCAGGTGGTGTGCACGGCGATGACATCCGGATTGTATACCGAAAAAATATTGTCGATGGCCTGCACCAGGTTGGCCTGGCCGCCAAACACCGACGCCCCTTCGGTAAAGGCGCTGGTGGCCGCCACGACGGGTTCTTTGAAGTGGCGCGTCAGGGCACTGCGGTGGTAGGCGTAGCACCCCTGCGAACCGTGGCTGTGCGGCAGGCAGCCATGGACCCCCAGGGCCGCATACATGGCCCCGATGGGCTGGCAGGTTTTGGCCGGGTTGACCGTCAAAGCGCTGCGTTCTTTGATTTCAGCGGATGTATGTCTCAGTAGCATTTCTTTCTCCTTACTTCAGGGGATCAGGTTCAAACCGATCCCGAGGGTTCAAGGGTCCAAGGATTCGAGGGTCCAAGGGTGGCCGGAAATATCCGTTCTCGTATGGGCAGTGATCCGGATTTTTTACCCTCGACCCCTTGACCCCTCGAACACTCGGCCCCTGTCGGTCACTCCCAGGCATAGGTGGCCGACAATTCGGGATGCTCCTGCCAGGGAGCGCGCATGTACTGCCACACCCGGCTGTTGACCATACGATCCATTTCCCTGTAGAAATTGACCGCCCCCTTGAAGCCTGCGTAGGGCCCCCCGTAGTCGTAGCTGTGAAGCTGCTTCAGCGGAATGCCGTGTTTTTGAACGGTGTATTTTTCCTTGATACCGGCGCAGAAGACATCCGGTTTGAATATCTTGATGAGCTGGTCGGTTTCATACTGGCTCAGGTCGTCGATCACCATGGTGCCTTCGGGCATTTCCGGCATCATGCCGTCGTATTCACTGAATTGCAGTCCCTTGGCCTCCAAAGCGGCTTTTCGGGCGTCGCTGATGCGCGGATGATAGCGTTCCGGGTCCGGTGTGATCTCGAGTTCTTCGATATTGCGGCTGTCGGCGTCCACCTTGATGTCCGGCAGCACCTTGCGACCTTCATAGTCATCGCGGTGACCGAATTCGTAACCGGCCGAGAGCGTCTTCATGCCCAATTCGGCAAACAGCTCCTGGTAGTGGTGGGCACGGGAACCGCCCACGAACAGCATGGCCCGTTTGCCTTCGGTGCGGGGACGGACTTGTGCACAGGCCGCTTCGACGGCGGGCATCTCCTCGGCGATGACCGCCTCCACCTTTTTCGTAAGTTCCTTCTCATCGAAATATTGGGCAATTTTACGCAGGGATTTGGCCGTGGCCGCGGCACCGATAAAATTCACCTTGACCCAGGGCACACCGAATTTGGTCTCCATCATTTCCGCCACATAGTTGATGGAACGGTGGCACATGATCAGGTTCAGGTCGGCGGTGTGGGAGTTGGCGAACGCATCGATGCTGGAATTACCGCTGTAGGAGGAAACCAGCGTAATGCCGCATCGTTCGAAAAGGCGTTCGATTTCAAAGGCGTCGCCGCCGATGTTATACTCGCCCAGCAGGTTGATGCGGTACTTGCCGTCCTTGATGGTGTCGTCCAGACCCACCACATGTTTAAAAATGCCGTTATTGGCAATGTGATGCCCCGCACTCTGGCTGACGCCCTTGTAGCCTTCACAGGAAAAGCCGAAAACATTGATGCCCAGTTTGGCCTTCATTTCACGGCAGACCGCATGAACGTCATCGCCGATGAGGCCCACCGGACACGTCGAAAAAACCGCAATCGCCTTGGGTTTGAAATTGTCATAGGCTTCCTGGATCGCCTGCTTGAGCTTTTTCTCGCCACCGAAGATAATCTCTTCGTCCTGCATGTCCGTTGAAAAGCAGTAGGTCATGAAGTTGTGACCGTCAGCGGTGCTGTCCGGATCGGTCTGGTTGCGACGCGTCAGCCAACTGTAGTAGCCGCAGCCGATGGGCCCGTGGGTGATATTGATGATATCCCGGGTGGGCCCCAAAACCACGCCTTTGCAGCCGGCATAACAGCATCCGCGCTGCCCCATGAGACCCGGCACCGTGCGCACGTTGGAGTTGATCACCGGCACTTTGCCGTCGGGTTCGACCTTGTTGACGACAATCTGTTTGGCGCGCTTGCGGGCCACCTTGGGGGGGTATTTTGCCAGCAGCCTGGCCTTTACTTTCTCAGGATCCTGGCAATCCAGTTCGACACCTTCGGCCGGTTTTTTATTCGGGCCCATAGCCATGTCACTATCTCCTATCAAAAATCAAAATTTGAATTTGTTGTGATGGTCCGGCAAAGCACCCCATCAACCGTCATCCAGGGTATCTTCACCCCGCTCGCCGGTGCGGACCCGAATCGCCTCTGCACAGGGCAGCACAAAAACCATTCCGTCACCTGATTTGCCCGTACGGTTGGTCTTGATGATCGTTTTCACGGCCTTCTCCACCACATCGTCATTGACCACCATCAGCAAAGCGCGTTTGGGGATCAATCGCTGGCTCTGACCGAGTTGGGCGATCGCTTCCTCGAAGCCGTGCTCAGCCCCTTCCAGCAGCTGGAGGTCGACGAGCCCTTTGCCACGCCCCAGGGCATCGCGGGCCGTAATGGAACCCAGTCCGGCATCGGCCAGGGCGCGCTTGGTTTTGTTCATCATATTCATACGGACGATTGCGATCAGTTCTTTCATATGGTCACCTCTTCGGTTACGCCGTCAGTGGTTTCCTTGATGCCAGAGCTGATGGTGTAAGCCTCTTCGACCGGCACCACAAAAATCCGGCCGTCGCCGAAAGCGCCTTTTTCACCGGTACGCGCTGATTTGATAATGGTTCGGATCGCAAACTCCTTATCCGTGTCTTTGACGACCGTCAGCAGCATTTCCTTGGGGATTTCATCATAGGTGATTTCGCCGATTTTGATGCCGCGTTGCTTACCGCGCCCCACAACAGACATTTTGGTGACCCCGGGGAAACCGGCTTCCATCAAGGCGGCCAGAACGTTGTCAACCTTCTCGGGACGGACAATGGATCGGATCATAATCATCTCTCTATTTCTCCTTTGATTCGGGATGACAGGATAGAAGCTATCTCAAAAAAGTTTTTTCGCCCGATATCGGCGTTGTGCCCTCGTCTCAAGTCCTCGACATACGACAGTATGTACCCCAAGGGCACTTCCTTCGGGGCGCCTACGGTATTGATTCTCGGCCACGCCGTATCTCGAACGAAAACCCTAATTTTGAGATGGCTTATAGCGGCACTAAGCCGCAATGCCATAATCAATGAGCAGTTTTTCTAATTCTTCGATCTCGAGAGGTGTCGGTATCACCCGCATTTCATTGGTATCGATCTTCTTGGCCAAGGCCCTGTATTCCGCCGCCTGGGAATGATCGGCTTCGAATTCGATAACCGTCTTGCGGTTGATTTCGGCCTTCTGGACCATATTGTCACGGGGGACAAAATGAATCATCTGGGTTCCCAGCTTGTCGGCCAGGGCCTGGATCATTTCCATTTCGTTGTCCACTTTGCGGCTGTTGCAAATCAGCCCGCCCAGGCGCACACCGCCCGCCTCGGCAAATTTGACAATCCCCTTGCAGATGTTGTTGGCGGCATACATGGCCATCATTTCGCCGGACACGACGATGTAGATCTCCTGGGCCTTGCCTTCACGAATGGGCATGGCGAAACCGCCGCAAACCACATCCCCCAAAACGTCGTAAAAAACATAATCGAGGTCCTCACTGTCGGCATAGGCGCCTAATTGCTCCAGGAGATTGATGGAAGTGATAATGCCCCGGCCGGCGCAGCCCACACCCGGTTCGGGTCCTCCGGACTCCGTACACATGGTACCGCCGAATCCTTCTTTGCGGACATCTTCCAGCTCAACGTCTTCGCCTTCTTCCCGGAGGGTATCGAGGACTGTTTTTTGCGCAAGACCGCCCAGCAACAACCGGGTCGAGTCCGCCTTGGGGTCGCACCCGACCACCATCACCTTTTTGCCCATCTCAGCCAGACCGGCGACCGTATTCTGGGTGGTGGTTGATTTTCCGATTCCGCCTTTGCCGTAAATCGCCACTTTTCTCATCTTTCCATTTCCTTTTGTATGCCAGGGTTATGATAGTTGTGTCCCAATCTTGTTGCCCTGGGATAGAGCAATCGCCATGCCACCAGGGTCTGCCGAAAAGTAAAAAACCTAAAGCGCCATGAAATCGTTAAGGATTTTTTCCCATAGAGGCGCCGAGCCAGGTTGACTTCTTTTTCTTCGGGAAAGGGTGATCTACAATCATGTCGATTGCCCATCGACAATAGTGTAGATTCAGTAGGTAGGATTGTAGATTAGAACCTATCTCAAAAAAAATCTAAGTGCCCCTAGCGGCGTTTCGAGCCGGCTCAAAATACTCACATACTGCGTGTATGCTCCGCTTTTTCACCGTCTCGCGTCTTGCCAGGAACCCTAATCTTTATTTTGAGATAGGTTCTAGACAAAAATGCGCGCGCGCACGCGTGAATTATTCGGGACAGGTCGATACGAAAAAATCAAGAAGGAGAGCGGGAATAGCGTCTCAGGAGGCTTTGGGCTGTAATTTCTTGTGCGCGCGGATGATCTTTCCCAGGTTATACTTCTTCACCCGGTAGCCCATTTGGCGCAAGGTCAGCCCGATCTCCCGGGCGGCTTTCTGCTGAACCCAGTCGTTACGGGACAACGACGCCAGCAGGGTTTCTTTTTCCATGATCTCCAGCTGCGAGCTGCCCGTATTCTCCACCAGCGGCAGGATTGGACGTTTATATCTCTTTTTCAGATAATCCGGGAGCATCTGGGGTTCAATTTGATCGGTTTCGGCCATAATGGCCACCCGCTCGATGAGATTTTCCAGTTCGCGCACATTGCCGGGCCAATCGTAGTCGGTAAGGACGTCCATGCTCTTTTCGGAAAAAGTGAAACCGACGCCATACTCCTTGGAAGTCTTTGTGATAAAGTAGTCGATCAGCAGGGGCAGATCGGCTTTGCGCTCGCGCAACGGCGGTATCGCGATAGGGAAAACATTCAGACGGTAAAACAGGTCGGATCGGAAACGGCCTTCCGTCACCGCCAGGTTCAAATCCATATTGGTGGCGGCCACGATGCGGACGTCCACTTTCCTGGTGCGTGTACTCCCCAGGCGTTCGAACTCGCGCTCCTGCAAAAAGTGCAGGAGTTTGGCCTGCACGGGCAAAGGCAGCTCGCCGATTTCATCCAGGAAAATCGTTCCGCTGTCAGCCTCCTCCAGCCGCCCCTTTTTCAGGTTGGTGGCCCCGGTAAAGGCACCTTTTTCATGCCCGAACAGTTCCGATTCGATGAGATTGTCCGGCAGGGAGGCACAATTGACTTTCGCGAAGGGGTTGCGGCGGCGATGGCTGAGTTCGTGGATAATTCGAGCGGTCAGGGTCTTGCCGGTACCCGACTCGCCCAGCAGGAGGACCGAGGCTTTACTGGGCGCCACCTTGCGGATCATCTTGTTGAGAATCTGCATAGCCGGGCTGATGCCCACTGTAAAAAAATGATTATATTGCGCCGAAACTTCAGCCCGCAAACTGCGGTTTTCGGTGATCAGATTCTCTTCCCGTTGCTCCACCTGGCGGTTGAGACTGACAAATTGCGCCATCAAGGCCGCTACAATGGTCAGGAACCGAATATCTTCCTTGAAATCCACTTCCGGACCGAAAAGCCGGTCGACACTGAGCACACCGATGGGGTCGTTGTTCAGAGTGATGGGCACGCCGATGAAAGCCAAGTAATTTTTGCTCAGGTTGCGCGCCTGGGTACGGTTTAAAAACAACGGCTCGCGCCCGATATCCGGAACGGCAAAGGGCTGGGCCGTCTCGAAAATAGCACCGGTTACCCCTTCCCCGGGCGCGTAGATCCCCCGCTTCTGCTCCATGGGGTCGAGGCCGTGGGAGGCGGCAATCTTCAGCAGACCTGTTTTGGGTTCACGCAACGTAACCGTGGCGCGATCCATGGACAAATTCCGGGAGAGGATTTCGAGAATGGATGACAAGGTCTGCCCCAGATCCAAAACCTTGCCGATTTCCTGGCTGATGGCATAGAGGGCCTTTAACTCGACTTCGTAAATAGTAGATTCCATAGGACCTTAAAATGACTTTTGCGTATCCATACCCGGCAACCCGGACAGGCAAAGGGGCCATACGCAATTACGGCTCAAAAGATAAATGTCGTATCCTGACATTTCAAATCAACATCCATGCCAAGCGGATTTTTCAGCCGAAATGTTTTTATCTTATTGATATAACGACATATAAAGCAGCACAAAGGACCTTGCAGGTATCACTATAAAAATACAAACATGTAGTTTTGACTGTATTGTACTACATTTATGTAGAATTAAATGGGAGGTCGCAGCAGGATTGACGTGACCATCGGGAGAGAGTTAGGGGGGGCATTGCCGGCTCGGCGAGCAATGGCCCCCGCGTGCAAAGCTATTATCCGGGAAGTCGCGCACCCTTCGCACGACATTCCGCATCGATGCCTGGCGGCCCCTATGCGGCGATGGTATCCGCCTCGACCGCCGTACTCCTGGCATCCTTGGCCGCTGGCGCTGCTTGGCGCACCGCCTGCGCCAGATCGGCCAATGCCGCCCCGTCGATCACCTCGTCTTTCAGCAGTTGCCGGGCGGTCTTGTCGAGCAACGCCTTATTCTCTCTCAGAATCGCCATGGCGACGGCATACTGCTCATCGATGATGCGCCGCACTTCCTCGTCGATCAGCCGGGCGGTCTCCTCGCTGTATTCACTGCCGGCGTCCGGCATGGGGCCAAGGAATTGGGCCGACCGTTTGGGCGCAAAATAGACCTGTCCCAGGCGCTCGCTCATGCCGTACGCCTTCACCATGCTGCTGGCCGTATCGGTTGCCCGGGAAAGATCATTGTGGGCACCGGTGGAAATGTCATTGAAGATCAGGGCTTCAGCGGCCCGGCCACCCAGCAGGGTGGCAATCCGGTTATTGAGCTCGGTTTTCCGCATCAGAAAACGATCTTCGGTAGGCACTTGCATGGTATAGCCCAGGGCAGCTATCCCACGCGGCACAATGGATATCTTCTGTACCGGATCCGTTCCGGGCAGAGCCATGGCCACAATGGCATGGCCAAGCTCGTGGTAAGCGACGATTTCTTTTTCTTCGGGGTTGATCAACCGGTTTTTCTTTTCCAGACCGGCCACCACCCGCTCGACCGCCTCTTCGATCTCGGCCATCCCCAGACGGCTTTTATTGCGTCGAACCGCCAGGAGAGCCGCCTCATTGACCAGGTTGGCCAGATCCGCGCCGACCATGCCGGACGTCATCCCGGCAATTTTTTCGGCATCGATGTCGTCCTCGGTCTCGACCCGGTCGATATAGATCTTCAGGATGTCAGCCCGCCCTTTTTTGTCCGGACGGTCCACGAGCACCTGACGATCGAAACGGCCGGGTCGCAGCAATGCCGGGTCCAGAATCTCCGGACGGTTCGTGGCCGCCATCAGGATGACCCCCACGTTCGGATCAAAACCGTCGAGCTCCACCAATAACTGGTTCAGGGTCTGCTCGCGTTCGTCATGACCGCCGGCCATGCCCACCCCCCGGGCCTTGCCCAACGCATCCAACTCGTCGATGAAGATGATGCAGGGCGCCTTGGTCTTGGCTTCCTTAAAGAGGTCCCGTACGCGGGCGGCCCCCAGCCCCACGAACATCTCGACGAATTCCGATCCGCTCAGGCTGAAAAAAGGCACGCCGCTTTCCCCGGCCACCGCCTTGGCCAGGAGGGTTTTACCCGTTCCCGGAGGCCCCACAAGCAGAATACCCCGGGGGATCTGCCCCCCGACGCGGGTATACCGCTCCGGCTCCTTGAGAAAAGAGGTCACTTCTTCAAGCTCCTGCTTGGCTTCGTCAACCCCGGCGGCATCCTTGAAGCGAAAGGGGACATCGTCATCCATGTAGATCTTGGCCTTGCTCTTACCAACGGTCATGAAACCGGACTGCTGCTGGAACCGGCGCATCATGAAAAGCCAAATCCCGAAAAACAGGGCAATGGGGATAACCCAGGACATCAGCGTTCCCAGAAAATTGGACTCGATCCGGCCCGAATATTGAACATTGTTTTCTTCCAGCAACTGGGAAATATCCGGATCGACCCGCACTGTGCGGAACATATCCCCCTTCTCGGAACTACCGTCGGCCGCAACCATCCATCCCCGGATGTCGTTTTCGGAAATGGCAATTTCAGCCACCTGGCCTTCTTTCACCAGTTTGATGAATTCGCTGTAGGGAATCGTCTTTACCATCAGGGCCGAGGCGATCAGGTTGTGCAGCAGCAAAACCGCCCACACGCCCATGAGCACATACCAGATTGAAAAGCGATGCTGTTTTTTCATGGGGTGTCCTTTCATTCAAAACGGCATAATGCATGAGCATGAGTTTGAATCTAACTTTATTCCTGCGCTCGAATGTATTGCCGCAGCTAAAGCGTGCTTGGTTGTAAACCGGTTTTAATTTAAACAAATATTAAACATTAAGTTGACATATGCAAATCGCTTTTTTATTGTTGAATCATGGAAACCCTTTGCACCCATCCGATCCGATACGTGGCCGACCAGACCGGATTAAAGTCTTATCTCATCCGGACGTGGGAGGACAGGTATGGCGTTGTTCGACCTCACCGCACGAGCGGCAACCGGCGGCTCTATTCGGATGACGATATCCGGCGGCTCAAATTGCTGAAAAGAGCCGTTGATTGCGGCCACAATATATCCACGGTTGCGGGACTGGATCACAAGGACCTGACGGCCCTTGTGGAACGCGCCGCGAAGGACCGCCCCCGTCAGGCCCTGCAAGACCCATCCGAACCCGGCGGATCACAGCTCCTCGCGCAAACCTCTGCCTGGCCGACCATCGAGCGCGCCCTGGACAGCATCGTTCAGCTGGATGCGCCCGGGCTCGAAAGCATCCTCAGCGACGCCGCCGTGGATCTGCCGCGCCAGACGTTTGTGGTCGATATCGTTGTGCCCCTGTTTATAAGGATCGGAGATTTGTGGCGCGCCGGCAAACTGAAAACGGTCAGTGAGCACATGGCGTCGGTGACCGTACGGTCGATCCTCGGGGATATGCTGCGAACCGTGGAAATTGCCCAAGATGCCCCCCGTATCGTTGTGGCCACGCCCGCGGGGCACCGGCACGAAATCGGAGCGCTGACAGCGGCGCTTGCGGCGGCGGAGTCCGGCTGGACCCCCCTTTACTTCGGCCCCAACCTTCCATCCGATGAAATTGCCTACGCCGTCAAAAAGCGCAGCGCCAGGGCCCTGTCCCTGAGCCTCTGCCACAGCCTGAACGCTAGCCGGTTGTCTGTCGAGCTGGGTAAAATTCGCCGCGCGGTTGAGCCCGACCTCCCGATTTTCGTCGGCGGACCCGGCGCGGCGGCTGCCGGAGCGGCTTTGGAGCATATTGCAGCGATGGTTTGCGACGACCTTCAGGCCTTCCGGGATCGCCTTGAAGATCTGGTATAGGGCGATTTGTAACGATCAACCATCACTTATGGAAATAGGTTCGCTAGTTTGTGAATAGGGTGGTGGGCCGATCACTTTAAAAACGTCCGCTGCGCTGCTGTTTCCACTTCAGCGCCTTGGTGAGTTCCATCATGAGATCCAGCGTTTCTCCTTCATCCAAACGGATCGTCTGCCCCGACGATGTTAGCACCATGCAGACGCGCTTGTCCCTCTCGACGGAGGTCGAAGGCTTGCGGTCGTAATATACCTTGATGCGCCGAATATCGTTATTTTTGTAAACATTCCGAATGACATTACCGTTGGCCATAACAATCCTCCTTGCGGTTTCTGTTCAGAGAATTTGTTATTTTTTTTGGGGCGCAAGGCATCCCGACCGGCAACGCATCCGGTTGCCGGTCGCCGGTCGCATTTATGAATCGGATTTGACCCCGTGTACCTCACGAAAAGCGTTCCATTCATCCTCACTGATGACACCGTTTTTGTCGGCATCGATCATGTCGAATCCTTTGCGCAGCTGTTCCTGGTGTTTTGCGCTGTATTCGTCGAAGGTCAGCTGATTGTCCTGATCGGCATCCAGCTTGTCCATGTGCCACCCCGGTCTCATACCGCCATAACCGTGGTAGTGATGCCCGGCGATGGCCGCGGTGGTTACCATCAATGTCAGACTGAGCAACGATATGAGAAAAATTTTGAGATCCATGATGTCCATCCTCTCTCATCAGGCAATGCTGATAGTTTTAGATAATGTTTAATTCATGTTGAAATGATAAAGAGCTTGACGGGTTTGTCAATGGCGGGGAATTATCCCAAATCGGAAACGGGGGATACAGCAGCGGCGGGGCACCGCTGACACACCTTCACGCAAGACACCTGAGGTGGGGCGGAAAGCGTCTGGCGAGTCCCCTGTGTAGAGCGCCCAACTAACGGGCCAGCTTTTCCAGGGCCTGTTTCAACGCCTGCATACCGCTGCGAATTTCGGATCGGCTCTGCGCCGGGCTGCGGAGCCAGGACCAGAGGCCTTTGGGCGCGGGGACTTTGTCGGATGCCACCAGCTTCCGCAGGACGATCCGGCGGCGGCCGCTATAGATGCAAAGCGATGGAATGCGTGGAAAGAGAGGCGCCGTCTTGATTCCCGTGATGGATTCTTTCGGCAGGAAAAAGCGATCCACAGGTGTCCCCACCGAAACCCCTTCCGGTGTGATATCCACGACATAGCCTTCCCGACTGCGTTTGGCCATGAAGTAAACAAGGCCCATCCAGGTCGGGAGGAGCAGCAAGGCCAATAGGCCCGCGGCCTCCAACGCGAGAGCGATGAAGAAAACCCCCGCTTCGATGCCGAGTTTGAGCATCGAGGGCGCCTGCAGGGTCGCCGTGGCCAGCCGTTCGATGAGTCCCGGCGCCCAGACCTGCACCCCCCGGGCAAAAACGAGAACCTGGAAAACGCCCATCAAAAAGATGCTAATGTGGGCATAGCGCCGGCGGGCAAAGTAAAACGTCTGTCCCCGGGGGGGGTCTTTCCACCGGGGGCCGCGGAAAGCGGACAGGATATAATAGCGGATTCCCTCGAACAGCGAGTACATGACCGGGACCACCACCAGGGTCAACACGGTCGCGAAACAGATGCCGAAGATAATCACCACCCCCAGCCCCTCCCACAGTTCATCGGTGATGGTCAGGGTGAGAATGCCGCCCACCGTGGAAACGGTGGTGGAAATAATCGGACGCAGACGCTGCTGCCCGCCGGCCACGATGGCATCGAACATGCTCAACCCGCCTTTGCGCATCCGGTTGATGCAATCCACGAGAACGATGGAATCATTGACCACGATCCCGCTCAACCCCACCAGGCCGATAAAGCTCATGATGGAAAAATTGTTACCGGTAACGTACAGGCCGGCCATGGCACCGACGACCGACAGGGGCAGGGCCGTCAGGATGGCAAAGGGCTGGGCTATGGAGTTGAACTGGGAGACCAGCAGGGTGAAAATCAGCAGCGCGGCCACGATGTAAGCCAGCCGCAAGGATTCAAAGGACTCGGCGGTCTCCTCGAATTCGCCGGAATAATCGAAGGTATACCCCGGCGGCAATTCCAGATCGTTCAGTTGGCGCATCAGTTCCTGGGTGATCTCCACGGCGGAGCGCCCCCGGTTGTTGGCCGATATCCGGACAACGCGGCGCCGGTCGGAATGCCGGATGCTGTTGAGGCCTTCACCCTGGTGGTAGCCGGCAATCGTGGTCAGGGGCACCAGATTCCCCGAATCGGATCGCACCTTGACTTTTTCCAGCATGCGCGGGCTGGTGCGGCTCTCCGGGGCAAAGCGCAGCTTGAGGTCGTATTCCTTGGAGACATCCAGTTCGTCACGGTATTCGCGAATTTCCAGGCCGGCGGTGGCCCCCCGCAGGATCGTCGCCACGGATTCCAGCGGGATGCCCATGGCCGCCGCTCGTTTGCGGTCGATTTCCACCCGCAGTTCCGGCGCCGCATCGCTGAAATCGTCCTTGATGTCCACGACGCCCTCGATCCCCTCCATTACGGCCCGGACCCGGGCCGTGATGCTGCGCAGCACAGGGATTTCAGGGCCGACGATTTTCAGCAGAATGGGAGCGGCCGTGGGCGGGCCCCACTGGAGGGCCCGGAAACGGATATCCGCCCCGGGAATCGCCTCGAGAAAAGGCCGGATACGCTCCTGAATTTCACGATGGGAAGCCCGCGCAAACTCCTTGCCATCTTTGAGCTCAACCGTAATCTCGGCGAAATTGCTGATGGTACCGGTTCCAAAGGAGTATTCGTAGGCGCTCTGGCCCCGCTGGCCCACCGTGGACACCACCTGGACCAGCTCCGCCACATGGTCGTCCACGATGCTTTCAACCTCGCGGGCCACGGCATCGGTAAGCGCCACGTCGGTTCCCCGCGGCGTTTCCACGGTGATGTAGATATAATCGAAATCGACATCCGGAAACATTTCAATCTTGACCAGCCCCCCGGCCACCAGACCGAGGGCACTCCCCAGACAAACGAAAATCATGATGATGACGAGAAAGCGGTGGTTCAGCGCCCAGGAGACGCCCCGCACATAAATCCGTTTCAGCTGACGGAGATCTTCTTCCGGCCGCACGATGCGACCGTCCTTGCGGGAGCGCTTCATGATCATGCTCAGGATCAAGGGGTTGGCCACCAGGGCCACCACCAGGGACGCGCAGAGGGCAATGGAAACCGTCTTGGGCAGGAACCCCATGTATTCGCCGGTGACCCCTGTCATGAGCAGCATGGGCAGGAAGGCCGCCATGGTGGTCAGGGTGGCGGAAATCACCGGCATGGCGATCTCCGAGGTGCCCTCGATCACGGCCGTCACGCGATCTTTGCCCAACTGGTAATGGTGGTAGACGTTCTCCACCACGATAATGGCATTGTCCACAATCATGCCGATGCACAACACCAGGGAAAAGCGCACCATGTCGTTGTTGGACATGCCGAAGACTTTCAGGAACACGAAGGACAGCAAGAGGGACAGGGGGATCGACAGGGCCGTAATCATGGCATTGCGCAGGCCCATGGCGAAATAGAGCACGATGACGACGATGATCAGGCCGAACACCGCCGAGTTGTTCATCTGATCGAAGCCCTGTTTGATATACTTGGCCTTCTCGGCGGTAACGGTGGCATGGACCCCGGCCGGGAAGCCCTTTTCCAGCGCCTCCAGCTTTGCCCGGACCTTGCGGGACGTCTCCAGGATATTGGCGCCCGCACGCTTCTTGATGGCAATCGAGGCGGAGGCCACACCATTCACCCGGGAGTAGGTCAAATCTTCGGAATGGCCATCGACCACCCGGGCCACATCTTTTAAAAAAACCACCCGATCCCCATCGCGAATCAAGGGAACTTTGTTGTAGTCATCGACGTTTTTGATCTCGGTGAGCGTCCGCAGGAGCAAGCGCCGGCCCTCGACATTTACCTGTCCGCCGGGGATGTTGATGTCCGAGCGTTTGACCGCCTGAAAGACATCCAGGAGCGTCAGCCCGTACTGGCTCAGACGGTCCGGGTCGAGGTAGATCTGGATCTCGCGGATCAACCCGCCGGCCACTTCGGCGGCCAGGATCTCCGGCATCAGCTCGATTTCGTCGGCCACGTCTTCGGTGAGCCGGCGCAGTTGCACCGGGTCGATGTCACCCACCACCGAGGCGATCATGATGGGGATGTCGGAAAAGCTGACCTCGTTGACCTCCGGGTCTTCGGCCTCTTCAGGGAGATCCTTGCGGGCATCGGTGACTTTTTCCCGCACCTTCTGGAGGGAACGCTCCAGGTCGGCCTCGGCTTCGAAATCGATGACGACCACGGAAACCCCTTCGGCCGAATTGGAGCGCATTTCATCCACATCTTTTAAATCGCTCAAGGCTTCTTCGATGGGGTTGGTAACCAGGCTCTCGATCTCGCTGGGCGAGGCACCGGGATACAGGGTGACGACGATGGCCACCGGCGCTGAAATTTCCGGTTCGCCCTCCTTGGGCAGCGCCTGATAGGCAAAGGTTCCGGCGATGACCGGCAGAACAATCACAAGAAGCGCAAAGATCAGCCACCGGTTAAGGATGTAATGAAAAAATTTCAAGACGCAACCACCGTAGAATATGCTTTAGCGCCAGCCGCTGCCCTGCGCCGTTTTATTCCCAGAAGATTCTTCTACAGGCTGCCGGCGACCACCACCGGATCGCCGTCATTGAGATACTGCCCTCCTGTCGTGACCAACCGATCCCCCTCCGTGATGCCCGCAAGTATCCTGATGGAAGAACCGTCGACCCGCCCCAGTTTCACCTCCCGGACGGCCGCCTGGCCGGCATCCGTCACGACAAAAACTTCTTTGCGGTTCTCACGAAACAGGACACACCCCTGGGGAATCAGGATCGCGTCCCGGATTTGATCCACGGTGATCTTGACCACAGCGGTCAGACCGGCCTTGAGGAGCAAATCCGGATTGGCCACCAGGACCTCGACTTCAAAGGTATTGGTCTGGGGATCGGCCTTGACCCCGATACGGTCCACCTGCCCGGGGAATGTCCGGTCCGGAAAGGCTTCGATCAGAACCGAAACGATATCGTCATGATCCAGATGAACGTAGTCCTGCTCATTGACATGCAGTTTCACCCGCATGGACATCATATCGGCAATGGCCATTACCGGCTCGCCGATATTGACGTTTTGCCCCGTTTCCACCAATCGACGGGTCACCAGACCGTCAAAGGGGGTTTTGATTTCGGTTTTATCGAGACGCCGTTGGTTGATGTCGACCACGGCTTCGGCCTGGGCCACGGCGGCCTGGGCCGCCTTGAAGTCCGCCTCGATCTTATCGAAATATTCCTGGGTGATCACTTTTTCGGGGATCAGCTGGCCGGCCCGGGAATAGGAATTTTTGGCGGCGCCATAACGGGCCTGGGCGGCCGACCGGTTGGCCCGGGCCTCGTTAAGCGCCAACCGGTAATCCGTGGCGTCAAGTCTTACGACCGTGGTGTCAGCAGGAGCGGCATCGCCCGTATCCACGGTGTAGGCCTCGACAATGCCGGACACTTCAGCGGACAAAACCACTTCACGATTGGAAACCAGTCGCCCCACCGAGCTGACCACCACGGGCAAATCACGCCGGGCAACCACCACGGTGTTGACCGCCCGGGGCTTGGGATGCGTGGCGGTCTCTTCATTCGGGGGGCTGCATCCGATCAACCAAAGCACACCGACCAGCACCCCCATCGTGATCACCTGCTTTTTCATGAGATAAGCAAACCTCCTGCTGCCGTTGGTCCGAATGACAGTATTTTTCAAACCGCGAAGATTTTAAACCTGATCACTGAACGCCGAAACCGTTCTGACGATGGGATTGCCAGCACCATTTCCGGCCATGAGAAGGCAAAGACGTTCGAAACGAAAATCACCAGATAGGTTCAATAACCTAAATACTCTTCCGGAGCAAGGGGGGGGGCGAAGCCACTTTCCGATAATCAACCGCCGTTGGCTGACGCCGTTTATCCCGCCCTCAAGTGCAGCGCGTCCCGGCCTGTATAGCGGGAAGCATCAGGCCGTCTGCTCGAAGACGGTTTCAAAAATGGTGTTTGCGTCTTTGGTTGTTCAGGTCTCCCATCGTCCCGCACCGGACATCGCCGGGGCGGACGGGAAAAAGGGCATCAAAATCATCACCCTGCGGGCGCGTGAAATATCCGGGCCAATTCGCAATATGGCATGCCCATTGCTAATTCCAATATATCAAACAGCCCCTGTTGGCAGGCAATTTCAGCGATAAACTATCGTCATTATTCGATGAACAGGATTTCCCGAAACATTGCCGGCCATCAGAAGCGTCAACCATCTTGACGCTTACCGGATAATTTCGTCCACGGGATAGTCATCGCAGGAGAAAAATCGTCTGCCAGCGCATCATGAGGAAACAAAAGGAAAGATGACCCTGATGAAACAATTAGAGGAAATCGCCCAGGAAGATTTCCAAAAAAGCCCCTATTGGATGTTCTACTCAGGACGCGCCGGGGAATTCGATGCTGCCACGACGCTGATTTCCCAGGATCACCCTGACTACAACAAACGGACACCCCGCTTGATCAGCACCCGCTATGTCTTGAACAACGGCCGCATACTGGAGGGTTTTCTCCATGAAAAAGCCCCCCATTTTTACCGGCACACCCTCTTTGTGAGAAATACGGGATTCGAAACCTGGTTCGGCTTTTTGCCACCATCCCGGGATTATATTCGCTGCATTTACGACATGCTCAACCTTACCAAGGACGATGTGTTCCCCATCCGGTGGGAATCGTTCGGGAAGGAATATTCCGGCACCATCAACGGGTTCGGCTATTTGACCAACGGGGTTAAAACGGAAATGAGATGAACCGATGCTTGCAGGAGAAGTTATTTTCCTGATACGGCGTCGCAATCGTCTTTTTCTAACGGTCCGAATACCCTCTTCATCGACAATCGCTGCGACCCTTCATCTAACGGGACCGCCCCCCCTGATGGCTGCCACGTGCCACTGTTCCACATCTTGATCTCAGAACGTGTCCTCCCCAAAACATACCGCCATAAATCTTGACATCAAGATAAACCGACATAGCTTGGCGGTATGTCAACCGCACCTCACATACGCCTGGTCCTGTGGAAAGCCGCCAAGGCGATTGACAGGGTCGATCGCGAGAGCATTGCGGATACCGGGATGCAACTCAGCGAATTCACCATCATGGAAGTGCTGCTGCATAAAGGCCCTCTCCCGATCAACGCCATTGGCGAGAAAGTGCTGTTGACCAGCGGCGCGATGACGGCGGCCATCAATCGCCTGGAGAAGAAAGGATTCGTGCGGCGGATCCAAGACAAGGTCGATGGCCGCATCTTCCACGTCCACCTGACGGAAATCGGCCGCATCGTGATCCGGAAAGCCTATGCAAAACACGCCGCCAATCTGGAAACGGTTGCCGCGCCCCTGAGCCATGCGGAGCGCAACGAACTGGTCCGGCTCCTGAAAAAAATCGGCCGTCATGCCCAACAGGTAAAACTGGCCTGATGTGACGCCAGCGACCGATACATTAAATTACAAGAGGACACGCCATGGTCACCAACCCGGACATATCCGGCATTCATCATATTACCGCAATCGCCTCCACGGCTGCAGACAACCTGGCTTTCTACCGAAACATCCTTGGGTTGCCGCTGGTCAAAAAAACCGTCAATTTCGACGATCCATACACCTACCACCTCTACTACGGCGACCGGCACGGCGCACCGGGGACGATCATGACCTTCTTTCCCTGGGAGGGTCTGCCCGCGGGAACATCCGGAGCCGGCATGATCACCGCGATCGCCTTTGCAATTCCCCGTGATGCCGTGGCTTTCTGGGAGCAGCGTATCGGGGCCACCGGGCAAACCGTTCAGAAGACGGAACGCTTTGGCGATCCGGTTGTATGGTTTTCCGATCCCCACGGCCTGCCGCTTGAGCTCATCGGTACAGATGAAGCCCAAACCGCCGTGCATCCGGCAACTGATATTATCCCCATCGGCCATGCCATTCAGGGGTTTCATTCCGCCACGGCCACCCTGCACCGCCTGGACGCGGCGCAAGCGCTCCTGGTGGATGCCATGGGGCTGGCCCTAACAGACCGGGAAGATAGCCGTTATCGCTTCATGACAACGGATACAACCGCCCCCGGTCACATCTATGACATCGTGGTTGATCCCCAGGCGCCGCCAGGTCGGCAGGGCGGCGGGACCGTGCACCACATCGCTTTCCGTACGTCATCCCCCCGGGCGCAATCTTCATGGCAATCCCGGTTGCGGCAAGCCGGACTGCCCGTTAGCGAGGTGCGGGACAGAAAATACTTTCAATCGATATATTTCAATTCGCCCGGCGGCGTGCTCTTTGAAATCGCCACGGATCCGCCCGGCTTTGCCATCGATGAATCCATCGAAACCCTGGGATCCGCGCTGATGCTGCCGGATCAATACGAATCGCACCGGGCGGCGATCGAGAAAAAGCTGCCAAAACTAAATTCGGAAGAACATCGCCATGTTTTCAGGGCCGCCCCGGAGTCGGTCGATGACGGCCGGACGATCGTAACCCTGCACGGCACCGGCGGCAGTGAGCACGATCTTGTGGATATCGCCGGAAGCATTGCCCCCGCATCGGCCATTTTAAGCCCCCGGGGCAACACGCTCGAAAAGGGTCTGGCGCGCTTTTTCAGGCGTCTTGACAACAATGTCTTCGACGAAAACGATGTGGTCCGGCGCGCCCACGCGCTGGCGGATTTCCTGCACCAGGCCGCTAGTCGATACGGGCGCGACACAAAGCGTCTGGTTGCCTGCGGATATTCCAACGGGGCCAATATCGCTGCGGCCGTCCTCCAGGTCAGGCCGGAGATCTTTGCCTCGGCCGTGCTCTTACGCCCCATGCTGCCGCTTCCGAAACTGGATCTGCCGGATTTGCGGGGCAAAACCATCCTTATCCTCAGGGGAAGACATGACACCGTCATTCCAGGCAGGAGCACCGATCAATTGATCCGTAAGCTTGAACAGGCCGGGGCCGAGGTTTACACCCACACGCTCGATACCGGCCACCGGCTCACCAAAGAAGACATCGCTATTGCCTCGCGCTGGTTGACCCACGGCGCCTCGGTTTCGGCGCAGCCCAGCGCGGCGGCGATTTAAACCGTCACAACAAAGGAGAACCCAACCATGAAAGTCTTGATTGTATACTATTCCACCTATGGCCATGTTCACGCGATGGCGGAAGCCATCGCCCAGGGCGTCAGCCAGGTTGACGGCGCCGAGGCGGTCCTGCGGCGCGTCCCTGAAACCTTGCCCGCCGACGTCATGGATAAAATGGGCGCAGTGGATTCCCAGAAGGCCATGGCCCATGTGCCGGTCTGCACGGTGGAAGAATTGGCCGAAGCCGATGCCGTCATCTTTGGCACACCGACCCGCTTCGGCAACATGTGCGGCCAAATGCGCCAGTTCCTGGATGCCACAGGGCAACTGTGGGCCCAGGGTGCCCTGGTGGGCAAAGTCGGCAGCGTATTCACCAGCACCGCCACCCAGCACGGCGGCCAGGAGTCCACCATCCTGTCCTTCCACATTTCCCTTTTGCACCACGGCTTTGTCATCGTCGGCCTGCCCTATGCCTTCCAGGGCCAGATGCGCATCGACGAAGTCACCGGGGGATCACCCTACGGGGCATCCACCATCGCCGGAGGTTCCGGGGAGCGAATGCCCAGCGAAAATGAACTGGATGGGGCCCGCTTCCAGGGACGGCATGTGGCTGAAATAGCCAAGAAACTGTCCTCCTGACGCGTCGGTCAAAAGCAGTTAAAAATGATGCCCCCATGGCCTGATCGACGTCGGCTCGTTTTTGGAAAGTCCGGGCAATGATTGCGACAGGTTCTTTGGCTACCGTTGTCCGGCGCCGCGCATCGGCGATGCGGACGGAGCACAGGGGAAAGCGGGACATGGGCGGTTTCTTGTGATTACTTTTCTTACCGCCAAGAAAAGTAACCGACCGAAGAAAAGACTGAAGTGAAAGGGCCATATCGACTCAATCCAGTCAACAGGTTAAGTCGTTTACCAAAAAATCGAACGCCGCACTGCCAGGCCCCAGAAGCTTTACATCGATGAATTTGCATTTACATTGGCATATCGTCACACGCGAAGCCTGTTGTCAGCAGGCTATAAAGAATGGATTCCGCGACTAAAATAATCCAGACGGAGGAAAACCCCCATGAAATATCTAATCACCTTACTGATGATCCTCATGATGTCATCCACGGCCGGCGCCGGCGGGATGGCTGTGACCTATGAAGTCAACGGCGCCCCCTACGAAGGCTACTATGTCAGCCCGTCGCCCGATGCGCCCCTGGTCCTTCTGATCCACGACTGGGACGGTCTGACCGACTATGAGGTCAAACGGGCTGAAATGCTGGCCGCCAAAGGCTATGCCGTTTTCGCCGCCGATCTGTTCGGGGCCGGGGTGCGCCCCACCGAAGTCAAGGACAAACGCCAGCACACCGGTGAACTCTACAAAGATCGCCAGAAAATGCGTGCGTTGATACAGGGCGCCCTCGGTACGGCCAAAGCCAAAGGGGCCAACACAGCAAATGCGGTGGTCATGGGATATTGCTTCGGCGGCGCGGCCGTGCTGGAATTTGCCCGCTCCGGGGCCGACATGAAGGGTTTCGTGACCTTCCACGGCGGCTTGAAGACGCCGGAAGGACAGGATTACAGCAAGGCCAGAGGCAAGGTGCTGGTTCTGCACGGCACGGCCGATGCGAACATCACCATGGACCAGTTCGCCGCCCTGGCCAACGAGCTGGAGCAGAACGGCGTGGCCCATGAAATGATTACCTACAGCGGCGCCCCGCATGCATTCACGGTCTTCGGCTCCGAACGCTACCGCAAGGATGCCGATGAAAAGTCGTGGCAACGCTTTCTCAATTTCCTGGAAGAAACCGTCGAGTGACGTGCATAGCATCCACATAGCTTCGCCCACCAGCGCGAAGCACACAAACTCAAAAAGCCGTCTAAAATTTGGATTTTGGTTCAAGGTCAAGGCGGGATCATGTTTGCAACCGCAGGCATACCATGAGGTATGTCGAGGATTGGAAACATGATCCCAACGCCGAGATTGAGCCAAAAGACTGTTTTAGACGGCTTTTTAGGTGCGGCGGAGCTGGACGAGGACAACGCCGCAAATCACCAGCAGCATGCCCGAAAAAAAGAGCAGCCCCAGATCCTGCTGGCGGTCCAGCCAACCCACCCCCACCAGGAGAGCGGTAAGCAGGGCCGTTGTGGGGGGTTGAGCATTGGTGCAGACGGCCACCTCCACCGGCCCCAGATCGTGCAACAGGACATTCCAGAGCAGCATCATGATCACGCTGGTGGCTAAGGCCAGCCAGGCCAGGGAAAGCCAGGCCGCAATCGGAATAGGGGTAAAATCCATTGCGGCCAGACCCGGCCCGGCAAGGGGCAGCATCATCAAAGCGCCGATGATCAGGCTCCAGGCCGTCACCACCCGGGGGTCGTGTTTCTGACAGGTTTGACGCGCGGCCACCGTATAGATCACCCAGCTCAACACAGCGCCTAAAATCCAGAAGTCACCGGTCCGGATACGGCGAAAGGTCTCGCCGCTCTCCCATGGCCGCAAAATAACGATAACGCCGACCAGGGCCAGGCCCACACCGATAATCTTCGACAGGGGCGGCCTGCGCCGTTTCAGCAGGCTGTCCAGGAGAAGGACGCCCAGCGGCGTCAGGGCATACAACAGGGCCGGGTGGCTGGGAACCGTGTACTGGAGCCCCTTGATGAAACAATACTGGTTGAACGGCACCAGCAGGAACCCGAACCAGCAAAGCCGCCCCCACTCCTTCAGGTTGAAACGCGGTCTGGGAATAAAGGAACCGGTCAACAGCAAAAAAATCACGGCCGCCCCGGCCGCCCGCAGAAAGGTCAAAACCTCGGGATTGTCAAAACCGACAGCCGCGGCCTTGCCGAAAAGATAGGTGGCCGACGCACACCCCACGTGCAGGGCCATCAGGCCATAGAGAAGCCCCCGGGGTAACGTCTCGTCAGCGATGGGGGGTGATCGATGGGACAAAGGATATTTCCTGAATCACGTCTGGTTTTGGCCGGCGGGTCGCAGGGATCTGCTGCCGCCCGCTACATCTCCGCACGGTCCCTCACCATGAGAATAACCGCAAGAATGATCAATCCGCTCCCCACATATCCCGCCGGCGAAAAAAATTCGCCCCACCAGAAGAAGGCCACCACTCCGGCCACCACCGGCTCCAGGGTCGCCGCGATGGCGGCACGGCCGGCCTCGAGATATTTCAGGGCGGCATAGTGGCAATGGTAGGCCGTGAAAGTGCATAGCACGGCCAGGCTTGCCAGGGCCAGCCAGGCCGTCAGGGATTTCTCGGCAAAATCAACCCAGGGCATCAAGCATAGCGCCCCCATGGGGAGGATGTAAAAAAATACGGTGGCCGCCGAATATTTGCCGCCGAAGTACTTGCCGAAGATATAGTAGAGGGAGTAGCAAAAACCCGCCACCAGGCCGAAGAAAACCGCGGTCGCCACTTGATCGGAATTCCCGGCGATCACACCGCCGGAGCCCAGAGATACCAGGGCCACGCCGGCCAGTGTCGCCACCAGGGCCGTCATCTTGACGGTGGTCATCTTTTCCCTGAAAAAGAAAACCGCCATCAAGGCCACCCAGGCAGGGGCCGTATACAATAGAACGGACGCCAGGGCAGCGCCGCCCTTCTGAACCGCCAACTGATAGGAACCGTAAAAGAGGAAAACGCCGGTCAGGCTGAACAACAGCAGCATCGGCAGGTGGGCGACCGCCACCCGGACCTGGCGCTGCCAAATCGCCTGAACGCCGAAGCAAAGCCAGGCCAGGACCGCCCGCCAAAACGCCACTTCCAGCGGGGCGATACCTTCCTGAAAGGCCAGTTTGGCAAAGGGACCGATCAGGCCCCAAAGGGCGGCGGCGGAAAGAATGTACACATAACCCCTCATCCCCTAATCTCCATCCACCCCATCTCGGGCGTCCTTTCCCAAGCCGGGGTCGCGCTGTGCCACCCTGGTTGACAGCCGGTCGACCGGCCCTTAGGTTGATCGCAGAAATACAGGGGGCCGACCGCCCACATGGCGACCAGCCCGCAAAATTCGAACGCCGTTTCTCTTAGCACACCTTCCAAAGAGAGGCCAACACCATGCGAACTGCCAAACCGGGAAAACATATCATCGATTTAGCCCTGCTGAACCGGCTCAATGCCGAAGGCTGCCCCGCCTGCGGCCACAAGTTCACCTTGGGCGATCCGGTCGTGGAAGCCTGCGGCGCCTGGGAGGGCGGGCCTCGGCTGATCCATGAATCCGAAGCCATATTCGACCGCGCAACCGCATCATACATTGAAAAACGCTGTTATGCCGCCAAACGGGAACGCATCGGCTGATCCAAGACCGGAAGCAGAGGTGGCCGCCCATGGCGACCATCTGTTTTAGGCGGTAAATACCGCCAGCAGATTTTTGCGGGCATTCACGTTCTGAATCGTCACTTCCAGAACTTCTTCGGGTTTGAAAGTCCGGCCGGTGATCAACGGCAGCTCGCACTCCACCATAAAGGCCGTTAGCAGGACCTGATAGCTGTTGCGCCGCCGTTGGAGAACGACGGCTTCGGTTTTCTCTCCCACCAGGCCTTCCAGATAACGCAGCAACCAGTAATGATGGCGGTGATGCTGGACCCGGGAAACCGCCGCCATGGGCTGCTCGAGCTGCATCATCAGGCTGTTAATGCCCTCCGCCGTATAGGGGTCTTCCAATCCCAGAACGGCACGGATCTGACGCTGGGTAATCAGGTCGAAGTATTTCCGGATCGGGCTGGTGGCGGTAAGATAGGCATCCAAACCGAGACCGGAATGTTTTTCCGCCTTGGTGTCCAGAACAAAACGGTTCAGCCGCCGCCGCTGCATCCAGTTCTGGAAAAGACTTCCTTCATTGCGCTTATAGAGGCGCTCTTTGGGTTCCGGTTGGGAACGAAAAATGGCCGGCATGCCATTGTCCCGCAGGAATCGGGCCATAATCCAGTTGGCCATGATCATGAATTCGGACACCAGCAGACGGGCAGGACTTTCGCGATTCAAACGGCTGAGATTGACCGCACCATTTTCATCGAGCCATACGTTCACGTCCGGCAGGGTAATCTGCACGGCCCCCTGGTCCAACCGGAAATCGCGAAATTTCTCGGCCACGTGCCGCAGGTTGACGATGTCCGTTTCGTCATCGGCCGCCAGGTTGACATCGTAGTAGGTCCGCTGGTGGCGCACGCGGATGACACTGGCACAGATGTCGTAGGACTGGATCACACCAAACGGGCTGACTTTAATAAAGGTCGAAATCGCCGGCCGTATCTCGCCGGCTTTGAGGCTGCAGACCCCCTCCGCCAGGACCGGCGGCAGCATGGGAATACGATGGTCCGGCATGTAAATCGAACTCCCCCGGGACAACGCCTCTCGATCGATGGCATCGCCTTTCCGGACATGGTGGGCCACGTCCACGATATGCACGCCGATGAGATAGCTATCCCCCAGATCCTGAATGCTCAGGGCGTCGTCGTAATCCAGGGTGGCCTGGCCATCGATGGTCATCAGGGGCAGGTCGGTCAAGTCGCGTCGGGGTCCGCCGGCTTCGAACAGGCGGGAGCGGCCCGCAACCCGATCGGCCTGGGCCAGTACCTCCGGGGCAAACGCGTCGGCAATACCCTCGCGCACCAGTTCGATATTCTCGTCCCGATCCATGATGCCCAACTGGACCAACCGCGCGAATGCATCTTCCGGCCGATCGATACCGGCCGCCGCCGCAATGGCGCGGCCAACGTCATAGGTCGGGCTGTCTTTTCCGAATATACAGTAGGCTTTCAGAATGGCGGCGAATTCTTTGGCGTTGTTGCCGTTATTGGCCGCCGTCCGGGCCGCGGGGTCGGCCAGCGAACGCCGCAGCCAGTCGCCGCCCTCCTGGATCAGCTCCCGGCGGCGCGCCGCCTCTTTTTCCCGGGCCAGCAGGTGTTCGACATGGGCCTCGGAATGGGGAAAGAATTCATCGTTTTTGAATTTGAAGTAGCGCCGGTTGTCGAAAAATGCCCGGACCACAGCGGCTTCATGGTCACTGGTGGTATTTTTGGGGAAACAAAAGGCCGTCATGGTTCCCAGATCGATCCACTCCTGTTCGGTGTTGAGAACCTCCCAGAGCTCGCGAATATCGATTTCACGGGTCAATGCATTGCGCCGGAGAGCCAGATGCTTGAGCATGTCGACGATCCGGTCGCGCCCCAACGCCAGATCGAGCCGGGACGCGCTCCGGTGAGACAGGCGATTGGGCGATATGCTGACCTCACGGGCATTCTCAGTCAGCAGCCGTAACCGCTGTTTTTTAACATCAAGGATCACGGCGCAGAGAATGCGCTGTTTATCGATATATTCAACGACAAAACCGGATTCCATAACCTTGCAAAATATCAATCCAATGCTCCAAAGTCAATCGGCGATACCAACAGGATGATAAATACTTTTATTGATTTCATGGGGTTTCCAAACGATGCCCCTTCTGGAACCGGTCGCCGCCCAGCCGCCTTTTCCCGGAAATTGACCCCGGGCACAACCGGTCTTAAGTTTATAATTTTGTTCACCCAAGGCCTCAACCTCACGACAGCCCGCTTGTAAAGGAAATGGCAATTTGAAGCCCCTTGATCTGATCAAACCCACCTTCATCGAAAACCGCACCCGTATTATCATCGGCCTGATCAGCCTGATTATTGTCGATTTCCTGCAACTGATCATCCCCCGCATTATCAAAACCGCCGTAGACGGCCTGGCCCTTTATGAGGCCTCATGGGCGGGACTGCTGCGGCAGGCGTTTCTCATCGTCGTGGTGGGCCTCTTTATCGGGGGCTTTCGCTATGTGTGGCGGCGCTGCCTCCTGGGCACGTCCCGGCGCGTGGAGGAAGCCCTGCGCAACCGTCTGTTCCGACACCTCCAAACCCTCTCCCCCCGGTTTTTCGACACCGCCTCCACCGGGGATCTCATGGCCCATGCCACCAACGATATCAACCAGGTGCGGATGGCCACCGGCATGGGCATGGTGGCCTTCAACGATGCCATCGTGCTGGGAGCGGCTGCCATCGGCTTTATGCTTTACATCAATGTGCAGCTGACCCTGCTGGTTCTCATCCCGGCGCCACTGATCGTCGTTGGCACCCGCTTTTTCAGCCGCCAGATGCACACGCGCTACCAGACCGTCCAGCGCACCTTTGCCGAATTGACCGAAGTGGTTCGCGAACGGCTGGCCGGCATACGGGTGATCAAGGCTTATAATTGGCAGTCGGCATCGGCCGATGCCGTGCGAACCGCTTCCGCCGACTACGTCCGGGAGAACATCGCCCTGGTGCGTGTAACCGGGGCCTTCATGCCCATGATGGTGCTGCTCACCCAGTTGAGCATGGTCGTCGTGGTCGGCCTGGGCGGACGCCAGGCCATCCTGCAGGAAATCACCCCGGGTGATTTCGTCGCCTTTATCAGCTACCTGGGGCTGCTGACCTGGCCCATGATGGCCATGGGGTGGGTGACCAACCTGATCCAGCGCGGCAAGGCATCCCTGGAACGCCTCAACACGATTCTGGAAACCCAACCCCTTGTCGCCAACCGGCCGGAAGCCAGGGAAACCATTGCCTCCCCCTGCCGTCTGACCTTCCAGGGGGTGTCCTTTGCCTACGGCGACAGTGCCCACGGGCCCGTTCAACCCGCGCTGCGGAACATCGACCTGACCGTATCGCCGGGGGAAACGGTGGGCATCGTGGGGCCGCCCGGCGCCGGCAAGACAACCCTGCTCAACCTGATCCCCCGCCTGTACGACCCCGATGCGGGCCGGATCATGGTCAACGGCACCGACTTGCGCGCCATCCGGCTGGAGACCCTGCGCGCCCTGGTCACCATCGTACCCCAGGAACCTTTCCTGTTTGCCGGCACCATTCGGGACAACATCACCCTGGGCCGCTCCTTGACGAGCGGCCATTTGGACGATGTCCTGGCCAAGGCGGCCCTGCGCCGGACCGTGGACGCTTTTCCCCGGGGCCTGGACACCCTGGTGGGTGAAAAGGGCGTCGTCCTTTCCGGAGGCCAGAAGCAGCGCATCGCTTTGGCCCGGGCCCTGCTGGAAGACACACCCTTGCTGCTGCTGGACGACCCCATCAGCCAGGTGGACATGGCCACCGGCCGCCGGCTGATCCGCACATTGGAAGGGCTCCGGGGAAATCGCGGTCTGCTGATCGCCTCCCACCGGCTTTCGGCCCTGCGCCGGGCCGACCGGATCATCGTTCTCCAGCGCGGCCGCATCACCGCCGCCGGGGATCACGACCGCCTGATGGCGGACGGAGGCTATTATGCGGAAACCGTTCAGATGCAGGCCATTACGGAGGCCCTCAATGCAGCATGAAATCGGTTATTTCGAAGAGGGACAGCTGGACAAGCGGCGGGATATGCGCCTGCTCGGCCGCCTGCTCCCCTTTCTGTCCCCCTACCGGGCCATGCTGACCGCCTCCATCGGCCTGGTCATGCTCATCACCGTCCTGGACCTGACCCTGCCCTATCTCACCAAAATGGCCATTGACCGCTATATCGTGCCGCAGCAAACCACAACCGCTTCCGGGGAAATCCGCTGGCTCATGCTGTCCGATGACAATCCCGCCCTGCCGGTTATCCGGGAGCGGCATCCCCGGATACTGGTCAACCGGAATGGCGGTTGGGCCATCGCGTACCGCGATCTGGCCCGCCTGGCCCCCGAGGAGCAGCGCGAACTGCGCCGCCCCCACCTGAGCGGCCTGGCGTGGATCGCCGCCGCCTACCTGTTGTTGATTTTGATGAACTTCCTGTTCAATTTCATCCAGCGGGTGGCCATGGAAAAGGCCGGCCATCGTGTCATGCACGATCTGCGTCTGGCCATCTTCGGGCGCATGCAGGCCCTCTCCATGACGTTCTTTGCCCGCAATCCGGTCGGCCGCCTGGTGACCCGGGTCACCAATGACGTGCAGAACATGCACGAGCTTTTCACCTCGGTGCTCTCCATGCTTTTCAAGGACATTTTCCTCCTGCTGGGCATCGGCATCGTCCTGCTGACGATGAACTGGCGCCTGGCCCTGGCCGCGTTTGCGGTTCTGCCCCTGGTGGCCCTGGCCTCCTGGTGGTTTTCCCGCCGGGTGCGCGATGTGTTCCGGCTGCTGCGCGTCAAAGTTGCGGAAATCAACACCCTGTTTGCCGAGACCATCGGGGGCATTCGGGTCATCCAGGCCTTTCGGCGGGAGGCCGACAACGAAAAACGGTTTCGCGGCCTGAATCATGAAAACTATCGGGCCGGCATGGAACAGATTCATATCCTGGCCATTTTTATGCCCCTGGTGGAAGTGCTGGGGGTTGTCACCGTCGCCATCGTCATCCTGTATGGCGGCGACCGCATCCTGTCCGGCGAGATGACGCTGGGCATTCTGGTGGCATTCATTTCCTATATGCGCATGTTTTTCCGGCCCATTCGGGACCTTTCGGAAAAATACAACCTGCTCCAGAATGCCCTGGCTTCGGCGGAACGTATTTTCCTGGTCATGGACAGTCCGGAACGGCAGCCGCGCCCGGACCATCCCGGGCCATCCCGGACGGCGGTCGGGGATGAACCGCTGGCCCATATCGCTTTTGACAGGGTTTCGTTCAGCTATATTTCCGGAGAGCCGGTCCTGCGGGACATTTCCTTCGAGGTCCATGCCGGCCGCACCGTGGCCCTGGTGGGCCCCACCGGATCCGGTAAAACCACCCTGACCCAGCTCCTGGGACGGTTCCATCTCCCCGAAGCCGGGACCATCCGCATCAACGGACGCGATATCCGGGACTGGAACCCAGAGGCCCTGCGCCGCCGTATGGCCGTCGTCATGCAGGATCCCTTCCTGTTCTCCGGCTCGATTCGCGCGAATATCCTTCCCGAGGGGGAGGCCCTGTCGACCGACACGCTTCGGGAAATCCTGGCCGAGGCCAATTGCCTGGACATCGTCGATCGGCTGCCCCAGGGGCTGGACACCCCCCTGAGCGAACGCGGGGCGTCCCTGTCCAGCGGCGAACGTCAGTTGCTGTCCATTGCCCGCGCTTTCGCCCGCCGGCCCGACATCATCATTCTGGACGAGGCCACCTCCTACATCGATTCGGAAACCGAAAACCGCATTCAGGAAGCCCTGCGACGCCTCACCACCGGCCGCACCACTTTTCTGGTGGCCCACCGCCTCTCCACCGTGGTGCAGGCGGATCAGATTCTCGTCCTGCACCATGGAACCATCATCGAATCGGGCAGCCATGCCAACCTGATGGCGCAACAGGGCTTTTACTACCGCCTGCAACGCCTCCAGGGGTAAATTCCGCCCGGTGAAAATCCGGGGAATGCCCCCCCCATCCTTCCCATGATTTGCCCTTGCCAAAAACACACCATTAATGCTACAAGATCGAAGTTCTTTTCGAATGGTCGTGCCCGGGGCGCCCCGCTCCGGCGCCGCACTGCATACACCCGACAGTCCTACCTGTTTTTCGAGGTTCATTTGGGGAACCGACGCATCGCCGTCGGTTTCGTTGTCCGTTTCACCCCATAACTTAACTGAAGGAGGAAAGGATAAATGGCTTACGATGCGGTTAATATGGCAGACTGGCAAATCTCCGAAGCGGCAGAGAAGAATATGCCCACGCCCGATGAGTGGCGCGATAAGCTCGGACTGGAAAAAGAGGAAATGCTCCCCATGGGGCGCCTCGCCAAACTCGACTTCCTGAAAATCATCGATCGCCTGAAAAACAAACCCGACGGGAAATACATCGAAGTGACCGCCATCACGCCGACCCCCCTGGGAGAAGGTAAGAGCACCACCTCCTGCGGACTCATGGAAGGTCTCGGCAAACGCGGTGTGAATGTCGGCGGCGCCCTGCGGCAGCCTTCCGGCGGCCCCACCATGAACGTCAAGGGTACGGCAGCCGGCGGCGGCAACTCGTTGCTGATCCCCATGACCGAATTCTCCCTGGGCCTCACCGGCGACATCAACGACATCATGAACGCCCACAACCTGGCCATGGTGGCGTTGACTTCCCGCATGCAGCACGAACGCAACTACAATGACGAACAGTTGGACCGCCTGACCAAGATGCGCCGGCTCGATATCGACCCCACCCGGGTGGAGATGGGCTGGATCATCGATTTCTGCGCCCAGGCCCTGCGCAACATCGTCATCGGTCTCGGCGGCCGCTATGACGGCTTCACCATGCAATCCAAGTTCGGTATTGCCGTGGGCTCCGAATGTATGGCCATCCTGGCCGTGGCCAAAGACCTGGCCGACCTCAAAGAGCGCCTGAACAACATTACCGTGGCCTTCGACAAGAGCGGCAAACCGGTCACCACCGGCGACCTCGAAGTCGGCAACGCCATGGCCGCCTTCATGCGCAACACCATCAACCCGACCCTCATGTGCACCGCCGAATACAACCCCTGCATGGTACACGCCGGACCGTTTGCCAACATCGCCGTGGGCCAGTCCTCCATCATCGCCGACCGCGTCGGCCTGAAGCTGTTCGACTACCATGTCACCGAATCCGGCTTCGCCGCCGACATCGGCTTTGAAAAATTCTGGAACGTGAAGAGCCGCTTCTCCGGCCTGAAACCCCACGTCTCGGTCCTGACCTCCACCATCCGCGCTCTCAAGATGCACGGCGGCGGCCCCAAGGTCGTGGCCGGCAAGGCCATGCCCGAAGAGTACACCAAGGAAAACGTGGAACTCGTTGAAAAGGGCTGCGAGAACATGGTCCACATGATTGGCGTCATCCGCAAGGCCGGCATCAATCCGGTGGTCTGCATCAACCGTTTCTACACCGACACGGATGCGGAATGCGCCGTGGTCCGCAAGGCCGCCGAAGCGGCCGGCGCCCGTTGCGCCGAGTCCAAGCACTGGGAAAAGGGCGGCGACGGCGCCCTGGAATTCGCCGATGCCGTCATCGATGCCTGCAACGACGAAAACGAATTCAAATTCCTGTATCCGCTGGAGATGAAACTGCGCGACCGCGTCGAAACCATCGCCAAAGAAGTCTACGGCGCCGATGGCGTGGATTGGCAGCCCGAAGCTGAAGCCAAAGCCAAGATGCTCGAAGACGATCCCAAATACGCCGACTTCGCCACCATGATGGTGAAATCGCACCTGAGCCTGTCCCACGACCCGACCATCAAGGGTGTGCCCAAGGGCTGGCGCCTGCCGATCCGCGACGTGCTGATCTACTCCGGTGCCAAGTTCCTCTGCCCCTGCGCCGGCACCATCAGCCTGATGCCCGGCACCAGCTCCAACCCGGCCTTCCGCCGCGTGGACGTCGATCCGGAAACCGGCAAGGTTACCGGTCTGTTCTAAACCCTACAACCAAAGCAGCGTCCGCTCGGCGGATGCTGCTTCGCCCTATCCAATGGCCCGGACTATTTCCGGGCCATTTTCTTTTGCCCTTGGGCCAATGGTTTGGTATGAAAACGCCGGTCCTAAGGTTGGAATGTAGCGTTCCAGCTAATGATGATAATTTTTTCCTCTTAAACTGGTTTTGGGTCTTCCCCTTTGTCCCGCGCCGAGCATCGGCGGGGCGGACGGATTAAAGCGCGCGGACTGTCTGAACCCGCCGCAGCCCAAGCGAAGGCGGGTGAGTTTCCGCGTGCTCCGGCCGCACCGACGACGCGCAGGGAAGTGCGAAGCACCGCGGGACAGGGCGTCTTCTTTTGGTTCGTTTTCTTCCACGTGGAAGAAAATGAACAGCAAAAAAATCTCTGAAGATATAAAGCGGAAACCTAAAACACTAAAAACATTATATAAACTTTCAATGCCATGATCAACCACGTACTGCTCATCAACCCCGCCTACCCCCTTTCGGAAACTCCCTCCCCCCCCCTGGGACTGGCCTATCTGGCCGGCGCCCTGGAGGCGGCCGGGGCCACCGTGGATATTCTCGATCTGGTGGTCATGCCGAAAACCGCCGACACCATTGCCGAGGCCATCGATGCCTTTCAGCCGGATGCCGTGGGTGTCACCGCCGTCACCATGACCGCCGAAAGCGCCTTCGATATCATCCGGGAAGTCAAACAGGCCGCGCCGGACGTGCTTACGATGATGGGCGGCCCCCATGCCACCTTCACGACGGCGGAAACCCTGGCAGCCGTGCCGGAGTTGGATGTCATCGTGCGCGGGGAAGGCGAACAAACCCTCCTCGACCTCCTGGCGGAACGCCGCCGACCCGGTCGCTGGGCCACCATCCCGGGACTGGCTTTTCGCAACGGCGGCGGCATTCAAGAGACAGCCTGGCGCAAGCCGGTTGACGACCTGGACAACCTGCCGGCGCCGGCCCGTCACGGCCTGCCCCTGGGGCGCTACCGTACCCTGGGCATGCCAGTCAGCGTCACCACCAGCCGGGGCTGCCCCTTTCAATGCGCCTTCTGCGTCGGACGACGCATGGTCGGGGCCCGGGTCCGCTATCGCCAGCCCCTGCGGGTCGTCGATGAAATCGAAACCCTGGCGGCCCTCGGATTCCGGCAGATCAACCTAGCCGACGATCTATTTACCGCCAATCCGCGGCACTGCCGCGCCATTTGTGATGACATCATCCGCCGGGGCCTGCATATCCGCTGGTCTTCTTTCGCCCGTGTGGATACGGTATCGGTGGACCTGCTGACCCGGATGCGAGAAGCCGGATGCCATGCCGTCAGTTTCGGGATGGAATCCGGCAACCAGGACATTCTGAAACGGGTCCGCAAAAAAATTACCCTGAAACAGGCCGAAACCGCCGTGACCATGTGCCGGCAGGCCGGTCTGGAAGCCCACGCCTCGTTCATCCTGGGACTGCCCGGGGAAACACCGGAAACCCTAGATCAGACCATGGCATTTGCCCGGCGGTTGCGGGACCAGGGCTTGTCCTACGGGTTTCACCTCCTGGCCCCTTTTCCGGGAACGGCCATCGGCGACCACCCGGAAGATTTCGACTTGCGGGTCCTGTCCCGGCACTGGCCCGACTATCATGCCAATCGTGCCATCTGCGAAACGCGGAATGTGGACCGGGGGCGTCTGGATGCCATGGCCGTGGAATGGGAAACCCGTCTCAAGGACTATCTCGACGACATTGGCCGGCGCATGCTGACCGGGGACGCCCGGGAAGAAGAAATCCAGCAGATCCGCAACATGGAGCGCACCGTCATCCTTCACGAGCTGATGATGACCGGCGCCCTGGAAACGGCCGCACCGGTCAATGGCAACGGCGCGTCCCCGGCGGCGGCCATCGAAAGCCTCACCCGCCAGGTCAGCGCCTGCCTGCCGGATTGGTCCGACGACAAAATCCACGACGCCCTCAACCATGCCCGGGATAGGAACGGCCTGCGCCCAACCCACCGGACCGACGGGCATACGTCCTGGCACTGGGTGGATTATCTGTCCGAAGCCCAGTGAGGCAGGCCCAAGGAAGTTTCCTCAAGGGGGGCTTCAATAGGAGTTTCGGGCCTTTGGTTTTGATGTTCCCTTTGTCCCGCGCCGAGCATCGGCGGGGCGGACGGATAAAAGCACGCGGACTGTCTGAACCCGCCGTAGCCAGAGCGTAGGCGGGTGAGTTTCCGCGCGCTCCGGCCGCACCGACGACGCGCAGGATCAAGCGGGGCACGGGCGGTTTCTTTTGATTCCTTTTCTTTACCGGGAAAGAAAAGGAATGATAAAGTCAATCACCCCCGACCGGTAAAATCTCTCCAGGCCATCCACCGAAGGTGGAGGGATTCGATCCAAACGATCAGGTCAGAAGGAGCGACCATGACAGGAGAAGGAAACCCGGCGCTGCAACTGGACCTGCGCCGGCATTGCATCGAAACCGCCATCCGGAAACGTTACGAAAAGGCCCTCAAGGCCTATTTCAAAACTGACACCCGCCGCGATCAATTGGAAAAAGAAATCCAGCTTCTCCTTCAGGCCCTGGAAACGCTTGATTTTCCGGCCCTGCGCAGTACCTACCGCCCACTGTCCGGCGCAAGCACCAGCCAAATCCGCTTATCAATGGATTCTACGGGACGGCTGACAATTTACCTCGACGACCAGCCCCTCCCGGATCTCCCCCAAAAATAAAACGCTGCAGGCAGCCATACGGCCACCTGCAGCGTTTTATTAAGAACAGATTGGTTTGGGTTTTCCTTTCAGCTTGACCCTTTGAGCTTGGCCCTTTTTTCCTACAAGCTTGGCGCTAATGTGGTCAGGCTTTATCTTGCGCCTCGTCCCGCAGCACCCGCCGCAGCACCTTGCCCACGTTGGACACCGGAATCTCGTCGCGGAATTCGATCAGTTTGGGGCGTTTGTAGCCGGCCATGTTCTCCTTGCAGAACGCCAGAATTTCTTCCTCGGTGCAGCTCTCGCCCTCTTTCACCTTGATAAAGGCCTTGACCGTCTCGCCGCTTTTGGCATCCGGCACGCCGACGACCGCCACCAGCTCGACCTTGGGATGGGTAAACAGGATGTCTTCCACTTCCCGGGGATAGACATTGAACCCGCCCACGAGAATCATGTCCTTCTTGCGGTCCGTGATAATGATATAACCGTCTTCGTCCACATGGCCGATATCGCCGGTCAGGAAATACCGTTTACCGTCCATCTCCCGGAAGACCGCCTCGGTCTCCGCCGGCCTGTTCCAATAACCTTTCATCACCTGGGGGCCGCAGATGGCCACTTCACCGTCTTCGCCCCGGGGGACTTCCACTTCGCTGGATTCCACATTGAGAATCTTGATGTCGGTGCCGGGCATGGGAAAACCGATGGAGCCGATTTTGCGGGTGTCCCGGAAGGTCGGATTGGAGGTGGCCACAGGGGCCGTCTCGCTCAGGCCGTAGCCTTCGAAGATGACCGCACCGGTCTTGTCTTCGAATTGCTTGCAGACCTCCGGCGGCAGCGGTGCGCCACCTGAGAAACACCCCATCAACGACGTCAAATCATATTGGTCCAGCAAGGGATGGTTGGTAAAGGCCACGAAAATGGTCGGCACCGCCGGCATCAGGGTGGGGCGCTGCTTCTGGACGATCTTGAGCACCTCGGTAAAGGGCGGATCACCGGCCCGTGGATCCGGCACACAGATCAGACGGCTGCCCGAACCGCAGGCCGATAGCATGGCCACCGTCATGCCGAAACTGTGATACCAGGGTAATACCCCGAGATAGCAGTGATAGCCGCCTTGGCGGATGCCTTCGCGTACGCCCGGCTTATCCGGGTATTCAAACTTGGCCCAGGTCTCCAAAGCCCTCAGGTCGTATACAAAATTGGAGTGGGTCAGGGCGGCCCCCTTGGGCACCCCGGTGGTCCCCCCCGTGTAAATGATCAGGGCCAGGTCTTCGGAGGGATCGATGTCCACCTTCGGTGGCGCCGGCTGGGCACTGCGGACCACATCGTCGAACATGAGGTGGCCGGCCACATGGCTGTCGGCCTTGGGGATCTTGCCCAGCAAACCGCCCAGAAACCCTTTCAGCGGGGGCAGGTAGGATTTCACATTGCAGATCACCACGGTTTCCACCGCCGTGTCCTGAACGGCCTTGACCGTGGTGGGGTAAAACTGGGGATGGTCCATGCAGAAAAGGGCTTTGGCCCCGGCGTCGTTGAGCTGGTAATTGAGTTCGGTGGGCGTATAAAGGGGGTTACAGGTCACGCAGACCGCCCCCGCTTTCAGGATCCCGAAATAGATGGCCGGGTAATGGGGCAGGTTGGGAAGAAAAATCGCCACCCGATCCCCCTTGCGAATGCCCTTGGCATGCAAAAAATTGGCGATCCGGTCGGCCGTATCCTTGACCTGGGCAAAGGTGCGGGGGGCATCGCTGAAGACGGTGTAAGTCTGATTGGGATAGTCGCGGGCCGCTTCGTCCAGCAGGTCGAAAAGCGGTTTGTCATAATCGGCAATATCGTGGGGAACACCTTCGGGCCAGTTGGGGGTGGGCCAGGGGGCTGATGTCATAGGCTCCTCTCCTGTCGGTTGGGGTTGATGCCGGTGCTATTGCACAAAATGCCAGCGGTTGGCGGCAAACCGTGCGGCAAGAATGGCGCCATGCGGTTTGACGACAACGGCGAAAAAGCGTCAACGGTTCGCCCGGAGGCGTTTCCTATGGCAGCAGGCCTGGGGAGCCTCGCCGGTCAATTTTTTCGAATTGCTAACGGGTAGAAAAGTAAAGAATTTTAAGCTGAAAGCACGGGAACTGTCAAGTGCAATACACCCGTACGCATGGCGGAAAAACGGAGGGGCGAAGCCCGCCGATCTAGTCATTCAACGGTGGGTGTTCCGTCATGGACCACGTGTCGGCATCGCGCCAGGCAGGGAAATTGTGGCGGTAGGTTTCGAGGCCGGCCCCATCGATCGTCACGGTGTGAACCGCCTCGTGATCCCCGGCGTGTAAAATCACCTCCCCCTGATAATCCACCATCACCGAGTCCCCCGCATAGGTCCGGCCATTACCGTCCCGCCCCACACGATTGACCCCCACGACATAGGCCTGGTTTTCGATGGCCCGGGCCTTGAGCAGTGCTGCCCAGTGGGTGGCACGGGCCGCCGGCCAGTTGGCCACAACGATGGCGACATCATAGCAGCTGGCGACATTGCGCGTCCATACGGGAAACCGAAGATCATAGCAAATGAAGGGACGAAAACGCCATTGGCCAATGGACACGGTCAAGGCTGTCGTGCCGGCGGCATAGACCTTGTGTTCGCCGCTCATCCGAAAAAGGTGGCGTTTATCGTAAGTATAGACATGGCCTTCCGGGGTGGCCCATACCAGCCGGTTATACACCTTGCCGTTTTCCCGGATCACGAGGCTTCCGGTCACATGGGCCGTCAGGCCGGCGGCCGTCTGCTTCAACCAGGCCACCGAAGGTCCGTCCATGGTTTCGGCAACATCGTCGCCGGCCATGGTAAACCCGGTGGTGAACATCTCCGGCAAAACCACCAGGTCGGTCGTCCCGCCGATCCCCGCCAGGACCCGGTCGAAACAGGTCCGGTTGGCACCTGGATCTTCCCAGGCCAAGTCAGCCTGAACCAGTGTAATCTTCAGATGCGACATAATTTTTCAGCCGCCTCCTTCAAGGTGGCATCGTTCTTGGCAAAACAAAACCGCAGGACACGATGGTCGTCGGATCCGTGGTAAAAAACCGATGGGGGAATCGCCGCCACACCGTGCCGGGTGGTCAGGCGGCGCGCGAACGCCGTGTCGCCCTCGTCCGTTATGGCCGCGTAGTCCAGCATCTGGAAATAGGTCCCCTGGCAGGACAGCGGCCGAAAACGGGACGGGCCGATCAGTTCGATAAAAAGATCGCGTTTCGCCTGGTAGAAAGCGGCGAGTTCCAGATGATCGGAGGTGCCGGCCAGATAATCGGCCAGGGCCATCTGGACCGGTGTGTTGGTGGCAAAGGTCAGGTACTGGTGCACTTTGCGAAACTCGGTGCTCAAGTTGGCCGGCGCCAGGCAATAGCCGATTTTCCATCCGGTGGCATGGTAGGTTTTCCCGAAAGAGCTGACCACGAAACTGCGCCGGCGCAGGTCCGGATCGCCGGCCATGCTGAAATGCCGCGACCCGTCGAAAACGATATGCTCGTAGACTTCATCGCTGAGGAGCAGAAGATCCGTACCGGCCACCAATTCCTTCAGGGCCGCCCCATCTTCCTCCGACAGCACGCTGCCGGTGGGGTTGTGGGGCGAGTTGATGATCAGCAGGCGCGTGCGCTTTGAAACGGCGGCCCGGACCCTATCCCAGTCGATACGATAGTCGGGAAAGGTCATGGGCACGAAAACCGACCGTCCCCCGTTCAGCCGCACGGCCGGATCATAGGCATCGTACGCCGGCTCGATGATGATGGCCTCGTCTCCCAGATGCACCACGGCCGTGATGGCCGCATACACGGCCTCCGTGGCCCCCGAAGTGACGGTGATCTCGCCTTCCGGATCGTAATCAGCCCCGTACAATGCCGCCGTTTTGGCGGCAATGGCCTCCCGCAGCGACGGCACCCCCGTCATGGGGGCATACTGATTGAAGCCTTGGCGCATGTAATGCACCACGCGGTCGATCAGGGCGGGGTGGACGTCGAAATCGGGAAATCCCTGGGAAAGATTGATGGCGCCATGCTCGGCGGCCAATTGGGACATCACGGAAAAAATCGTCAGGCCGACATCCGGTAATTTGCTGGGCTTTGTCATGGACGAATTTCCAGTTGATGGTTTCGCCGGGCGGACGCCATCAGGAGTTGTTTCCTCTCCCCTGGACCGCCGCCTGACGGATGGTTGCGTACACGTCCATCGGGCTGATCCCGTTTTTAGCGCCGATTTCCTTGAGCGTCAATTCCGGATCGACCTGCCAGCCGTCGGTCTGCAGGGCCTGGATGACCACAGAAACCGGCAGGTCGTAGGCACGACAAATGTCGGCCAATGTCTTCTGCCCGGTTCCCGGCGGGGGATCGACCGGCATGACCTTGACCGCTGCCGGGGATGTCGCCGCCTGCATAATCTGGTAGATCTCCTGGGGCGAGCGGCCGTTCCGGACGCCAATGGACTGGAGGGTATCCCGGTCGCTGTCCAATTGAATGCCGGCGGCCTTCAGGGCCGCCACCGCGGCCGGCAGTTCCAGGCCGGTGCGGCGGGCGAATTGGTCCAGCCGGGAAAGCTCCGCGTGGCCGTAAGGCGGCTCCCCGTACTTGGCGGACGCCGCATCCTTGAGATGGGCATTGAACGCCAGAGGCCAGTCAAAGGGCGGCACGGCCGCCAGGGTCCCCACCAGAATGATCACCGTGAGGCTGAAAGCCGCATTGAATTCCGGGGTCCAGATTTTCAGACGGCGGGTTTTGTCCTTCAGATAGGCCAGGATCGCTTTCCAGTTGTAATAGATGTGGAGCCCGATGGACACCAGGAAAAGCAGCCCCATATTGATATGCACATCCCCCCACTGGGTCTTGTCGAGCCCCCACAGGGACCAGTTCGACCAATAGGCCACCCGGCCGTGGGGCACGATGTAGAGTATGATGCTGGTCACCAGTAAAAGAATAAAGGACAGCAAGGCCGTCAATGATGTCATTTTGCGTAATTTCATATCATCATCACCTTTTCATCAAATGAAACAGCGGCCGGATGGCCGCTGTCCCTCGGGGATTCGTCTTTCAGGCGGACGTCATTCCTCCTTGAGGGAAAACCGCCAGGCACAGTACCATTCCTCCGGGTGCGGGTCGGGCGGGCACCCGATACATTCCGTTTCAATCCGCGGGTCGAACGCCCGGGCAAAATAGGCATATTCAACAAGCCCGGCGGATTTACAAGGGTAATCCTCCAGCCCTTTGCGTTTGCGGGCCACCTGGACCCGGCATTCATCCATCCGGAAAATAAACGACCGGGGGCCGTCATCTTCAAACGATTGGCGGTTGACACGCCCATAGACCCTGAAGTTGAGCGCCTGCTTGAGCCCCTCCAGACCCGGTGCCAGATCTTCGCCCAGGAAACGGCGTATGGACCAGGCCTCGAAGGGCGAAAACTGGGACCAGCAGGAGTCGTTGCAGCGCTTGGCATCGTTCATTCCATGCGTGAATTCCACGGCCTGAAACCACACCCCGTCATTGGCCAGCCAGTTGATGGCCACATTGTCGAGCAGCGCCTCCAGAGTATCGGCCGGCAGATCCAGCAGGGGCTGGGGCACACCGTCCGCCACGTCAAATCCGAGGAGCTTTCCCAGGCGCTTCAACTGAATGCCGAGGCTGCGCCGGGAGGCTTCCGCCAGCACATCATAGGCCAGGTCCGCCGGCAGTTGGTGACGCACTTCGCCATACCACATGGCATAGTGCATCATTGTGCGGTGGAGGTAATCCATCACCAGACGCGCTTTGTCCTTATGATCCAGATCGTCGATACAGGTTACAGTTTCTGCCGTCATGAAAACGCCCCTTTCAGCATGCGGTTAACCATTTCAATTTGCGATATCGTCCCAATAAGAGCGTAGAAATCGTATACACACGGTTTCGTCGTCGTCAGGATGGTGCGGGCCCCGCTCCCTTCGGTGCCGCCAACCCGGATAGGTCATAAAATAATCGGGCTGTGAGGAAGCTCAATCCTCCTGCAACTCCGCAAGATCGGCATAACCGTCCAGGGCTTCGGGGTTTCGCAACGCATCCTTGTTGGTCACCGGCTCGCCGTGGATGACTTTACGCACGGCCAGCTCCACCTTTTTCATGTTCAGGGTATAGGGCACGTCAGGCACGGCAACAATCTTGGCCGGGACATGTCTGGGCGAAGCATTGGCCCGAATGGTGGCGCGTATTTCCTGGCGCAGATCATCGTCGAGTTCCTTGCCGGGGGCCATCTGCACGAAAAGCACCACACGGGTGTCGTTGTGCCACTGCTGCCCCACCACGACACAATCGGCAATGGCTTCGATCTGGTCCATCTGGCGATAGATCTCGGCCGTGCCGATACGCACGCCGCCGGGATTGAGGGTGGCGTCCGAACGCCCGTACATGATCACTCCGCCCCGCTCGGTCACGACGATGTAATCGCCGTGCCGCCAGATCCCCGGGTACATGTCGAAGTAGGCATCGTGGTATTTCCGCATGTCGGGATCATTCCAGAAATGGATCGGCATGGAGGGAAAAGGTGCCGTGCAGACCAGCTCCCCCTGGCGTCCCACCACCGGCTGTCCGGTTTCATCGAATGCGGCCACTTTCATCCCCAGACCCCGGCACTGCAGCTCACCCGAATAGACCGGCCCCATGGGGTTGCCCAGCGCGAAACAACCGTTCAGATCCGTGCCCCCGGAAATGGAAGCCAGCTGAAGATCGGACTTGATATGATCGTAGACGAACTGGAACCCCTCTTCGGACAGGGGGGAGCCGGTGGAGAGCACCGCCCTTAGGCGGCCCAGGTCGTAAGTTTCCCCCGGCTTGACACCGGAGGCCTGCAGGGCGGCGATATAACCGGCGCTGGTGCCGAAAACCGTAATGCCCTCCTGTTCGGCCAGCTCCCACAGAGCGCCGGGATGGGGGTGAAAAGGATTGCCGTCGAAAAGCACCAGAGTGGCCCCGGTGGACAACGCGCAGGTCAGCCAGTTCCACATCATCCACCCGCAGGTGGTGAAATAAAAAATGGTATCCTCCCGCGTCAGGCCGGTGTGCAGCACCAATTCCTTCATCTGGTGCACCAAAATGCCGCCGGCACTCTGCACCATGCACTTGGGCAGCCCGGTGGTGCCGGAGGAGTACATGATGTAGAGCGGATGGTCGAAGGGCAGTTGGGCAAAGGCCAGCTCCCCGGCATCGTGCCCGTCAATGAACTGCTCCCACAACACCGCGTTGGGTACGGCACCCATATCCGGCGCCTCCTCGGTGTAGGGCACCACCACCACGCGTTCGACGGAGGGCAACTGCTTCAGGATATTGGCGATCCGGCCCAGGCTGTCGAGGGCCTTGCCTTTGAAGAAATAGCCGTTGGCCGTAAAGATCACCTTGGGCTGGATCTGGCCGAAGCGGTCCAGCACCCCCTTGATGCCAAAGTCCGGGGAGCAGGACGACCAGGTGGCCCCCAGGGAGGTGGCGGCCAGCATGGCGATGATCGTCTGGGGCATGTTGGGCATGAATCCCACCACACGGTCGCCGACCGTAACACCGCTGTCCCGCAGGGCGGAGGCCACCCGGGAGACGGCCGAATACAGTTCGGCATAGGACAGCCGCTGCACCGGCTGGGTTTCCCCCTTGAACAGGATCGCCGGCCGGTCGTCCCGATAGCGCAGAAGGTTTTCGGCAAAATTGAGACGAGCCCCCGGGAACCACCGGGCACCGGGCATCTTCGCGGGATCATCCACCACCTGGTCATAGCCCCGGGAAGCCCGGATCTCCATGAAATCCCAGATGGAGGCCCAAAAATCGGGAATGGCATCCACTGACCATTGGTAGAGCTCCGGATAGGTTTCAAAGGCGTGACCATAACGCTGGTTCACGAACTGCATGTAGCGGAACATGTTGCTCTGCTGGATCTGCGCTTCCGTGGGTTGCCAAAGCAGCTTGCCCATGGGGTTCTCCTTTCACGCCAACGCGTCGCATGCGACACGCGCAGGACGCTGTCCTGGGGCCTCTCCTCTCGTCCGGGAAGGCACCGGTTTGTCCGCTTCAGCCGAAAAGATTTCGGGGGCCTGACCCAAACCGCTGAACATGCGGAGCATATGAATCAGGACCCCCATAACCTTATCGAAACAGAATATCGCTAGTGGTCGTAAAGCACCGCCACAATCGTGGCCTGTCCGGTCTTGGCCGCAATCAGGTGGGGTGTGGTGGACAGATAATACACGCTGTCGCCCGGGTTAAGATCGAAGCTGTCATCCCCGATCTGCATGGCCACCGTGCCTTCCAGCACGTAGATGAACTCTTCCCCGTCATGCACGGAAAGTTCCCCCGCGGGGTTCTCCTCCAACTGCACCATAAGAGCTTCCATATGACGCCCTTTGACTTCCGGCGCCAGGCTCTTGTAGGTATACAGTTTCTGGGCGCCGGAACGACCGGTGGAGCGTGCCACCACCTTCTGCTCCTCCCGGCGGGTAATGGAATAAAGACGGTCGCCCACGCCGGATACCAGGCGGCCGAAGGCGCTTTCCAGCGCCTTGGACAACCGGATGGCCGTTCCCAACTGGGGGTAGACTTCCTTTTTCTCGATCTGGTCCAGCAAGGCTTCGTCGAAACCGGTCAGCTTGGACAGGTCTTTCAGCGTAAGCCCCTTGGACTCCCGGAGCTGCCGCACGCGATTACCGATTTCTTCCAGCCCTTCGGCCGCCGGGGCGTCGATTTGCCCCGTCAGGTCTTCAAAATAGTCCACATTGATGTGGGGTTTTTCTTCCTTGGTCGTCATGAATCACTCCTTGATGATGGTCGGTATCCGCCCTTGCCGGCAGCTTATCCGCGGGCGCGCAAATGCTCCGGCAAAACCGCCTTTTGATCCCAGTCGGCCGGCAGCTTCTGTCCCGGCGCCTCCTGGAAACGCTCCTTGACTTTTTTCAGGCCCGGCCGGGCAAACTGGGGATAGCCCTCTTTGAGGGTGCGCCCGTTGATGACCGCCTCGCTGCGCAGACGCTGACCGGCGGTCCGTTCGATCTGGCGCCCGAGCCACAGCACCCGGTCCACATCGTAGCCGTGTTCGATGCCCATTTCATCGATTTGTACCAGAGTGTCCTCCAGGCAGACAAGTCCGACATAGCGGGGATCTTCGTAATAATATTCGCCTGTGCCCGGTACCGGACAGTCGTCCAGGAAATTGGCCGGCTGGCCGCCCATGCCGCCTAAAACCGCTTCGAAATGGGTGATGCCGGCCTGCAGGGCCGCTAAAACGGACGCCGCGGCCACGCGTTTGGTTTCGTGAAAGTGGGCAATATGAACGCTCGTATCGGGGATTTCGTCCAAAATCATGGAAAAATAGCGGTAGACGTCCGGCGCCGAGGCACTGCCGTCATGGTCGGCATGTTCGATGTCCGAGGCACCGATTTCCAGGAACCGCTTGGTGAATTCCACCGCGTCCTGCAACTCCGTGGCCCCGGCAATGGGGCTGCCCCAGATGGTGCTGACCGTACCGCACATCTTCATGCCGGCATCCCGACACTTGCGGATGGAACGTTCGCACTCCTTCCAATAGTCCGGCAGGGAGGTCCCCGAATTGGCGAAGTGGTGCTCCTCCTCGGTGGAAACCATCATCAGGCAGCGGTCCGGGCCGATACCCTTCTGCTGCAGTTCGATGGCCCGATCCACCGATTTTTCACGAATCGTCACGGCGGTGATGCAGATGTCATCATAGTCGATTCCGCGTTTGGCGCATTTGCTGCGGAATCGGTCGCTGCGCAGGTAGCCCAGCACTTCTTCGGCATCACTGAACTGGGGCATGAGGTAGGGATTGCCCAGATTGGTCACTTCGATGTTGCGGCAGCCCGCAAAGATCATTTCTTCGGCATAAAAGATCTTGGCCCGGGTGGAGATGAATTTCTCCAGGTGCTGAAAACCGTCCCGCACCGTAATGTCGCCAATGGTTACCTTGCGCGGCATGCGCGGAAAAATCTTCCAGTAATCATATTCGGTCATAAAAGCCTCCTATCGTTAGGTCTTGGGGGCATTGGCCGATCCCGGCAACATGCCCGTTGTCGGTTTGAGCAAATTTATGAAAAGGATTCGGGGGTCCAGGGGAACGGCAATAAACACCTGTCCGCTCGTAAATGCGACCCTTCGTCAAAACCGAAAATTCCCAAACGCCGGATCGCCGATCTCCTTCAGCAAACTGACTTCGAAGGCCATGGCCAGCCAGTCGCGCATTTCGGCAAACTTCAGCACGCGGTCACTCAGTAGTCGCGCCCCGCAGTAGAAGGGGTGGGCCTCGCCGTCGTATTTGTTGATCATTTTCTCGCTGAAGGCCTGTTTCTCTTCTTCGCTCATGGGGTTGCCCTTGGCCTCGCGCTTGCGTTCTTCGATGGACAGCAGCACGCCGGCCGCACTGCGGCCGCTCATGACCGAGGTCCGGGATCGCATGGTGTGGAAGAGAAAATGGGGACGATAAGCTCGCCCGCACATTCCGTAGTTGGCCGCACCGTTGTCCGGGCCGATCACCAGCTGGATGCGGGGCACCTGGGCGCAGGAAACCGCCCGCACCATGTCGGCCCCGTATTTGCCGATGCCCATGTGCTCCGATTCGGAGCCCACCATGTAACCCGGTGCATTCTGGACGAACAACAGGGGGATTTTCTCCTGGCTGCAGCGCACGATCCACTCGGTGGCCTTGCGGGCTGCCTCCACGAAGATGATCCCCACCCCGTTGGAGGCGATCACCCCCACCGGGAGGCCCTTGATGCGCATCTTCCCGGCCACGATATTGTCTCCCCGACCCGGGGCGTAATCCCTTTTGTACTCCGAGAACATGCTGTCGTCGGCCAGGCATTGCAGGACGGCCCGCACGTCGATCCCCTGGTGGATCGCCGCCGGCAGCACATCGTAGATCTGCTCGACCGGAACGGTCGGCGGACGTTCTTCAAACCGCTGCACCCGGACCTGCTGGGTTTTTTCCAGACACAGGATTTCCCGCACCCGGGCGATGGCTTCTTCCTGGGAGGTGCAGAAGTGGTCGGCCCCGCCGGAAATCTGGGTATGCACCCGGGCCCCGCCCAAGTCATCCGCCGAGATCACCTCACCGGTGGCCATCTTCACCAGCGGCGGACCGCCCAGGAAGGAATAGGCCTTCTGGTCGATCATGACCGACTGGCAGGCCATGAAAACGATATAGGCCCCGCCGGCAGTGTTGCCGCCGGTGCTCAGGGTGATCTGCTTGAGCCCCATGGCTGACATGCGGGCCATGTTATAGAACATGGAGCCGAAATGCTGGTCGTCCGGGAAGACTTCGGCCTGCATGGGCAGAAACGCCCCGCCGCTGTCGGCGATGTAGACGCAATTCAGGCCGCAGCGTTCGGCAATGGCCTGGGCGCGCATGTGCTTTTTGAGGGTAATCGGGAAATAGGTCCCGGCCTTGACCCGGCTGTCGTTGGCAAAAATCATGGTCCAGTTGTTGTAGATTTTCCCGATCCCGGTGACGACGCCGCCGCAGGGCACATCGTCAACCCCCGGATACCCCATCCCGAAACCGGCGATGCGGCTCAGTTCGTAAAACGCCGTACCGGGATCGATCAGTTCGTTGATGAGATCCCGTACCGGCCGTTTGCCCTGTTTGACCAGGCGGTCGATGGCCTTCTGCCCGCCGGGGTAGATGGCGGCGTTGGCCTGTTGATCCAGCTTCTGCTCCTCATTCAACCAAAACGTGCGATTATCGTTGGTCGCTGCGGTCGCCGTTGCAGTCATGGTCCCTATTCTCCCCTGTATACCGGTTTGCGTTTTTCACGAAAAGCGGCCAGTCCCTCCAGGCGGTCCTTGGTGGGAATCGTCACCCAATAGGCATTGGATTCAATGGCCAGACCGGTATGAAGGTCGGTTTCCAAGCCGTGATTGATGGCATACTTGGCCTGCTCGATGGCAATGGGACCGGTCTGGCAAATCTCGGCCGCCATGGCCCGGCAGGTTGCCAGCAATTGATCGGACGCCGTCACCTGATTGACCAGTCCGATGGCCAAAGCGTCTTCGGCGGGCACCCGGCGTCCGGTAAAAATGAGTTCCTTGGCCTTGCCACGCCCCACCAGGCGCGGCAGACGCTGGGTCCCCCCCGCGCCCGGAATGATCGCCAGGCGGGTTTCCGTAAGTCCCATCGAAGCGGTGGCTGCGGCGATACGGATATCGCAGGCCAGGGCCAATTCGGTTCCGCCGCCCAACGCCACCCCGTTCACCGCCGCGATCACCGGTTTGTTGAGGTTTTCGATGCTGCTGAAAAGATCCCGGATGGTAAAGATGAATTCCTTGACCTGCAGGGGGGTGAGCGTGACCCGTTCCTTGAGATCCGCCCCGGCACAGAAGGCCTTTTCCCCTGCGCCGGTGATGATCACGACCCGGATTTCAGGTTGAAAGCGGATGCCGTCGATCTCGGTCTTGAGCGTCCGCAGCAGGTCGAAATTGAATGAATTCATGACCTGCGGGCGATTGAGGGTCAGCGTCACCACACCGTCCTGTTCGTCTTTAAGCAATACCGCGTCCGCCATCTCTCCTCCTCTGGCTGCTGCGCCGCCCGCGACCGGCGCGGCCACTGAACTCCATTCGCCGCACCCGCCGCACCACCGCGGTCGTCAGCACCCGATGTAACGTGAAATCACCAACCGCTGCACTTCCGAAGTCCCCTCGCCGATGTCCAGAAGCTTCTGGTCGCGATAAAACCGCTCGACATTGTACTCTTTCATCAAACCATAGCCCCCGTGAATCTGGACGGCGTGGTTGGCCACCCGCCCCATCAATTCCGAACAGTAGAGCTTGGCCATGGCCGCTTCCTTGGCAAAGGCCCGTTTGTGGTCCCGCAGCCAGCAGGCCTTGTAGAGTAGATTGCGACCGCACTCGATTTCCATGGCGCAATCCGCCAGTTTGAAGGCCACGGCCTGGAATTTGGAAATGGGCTGACCGAACTGCTCCCGTGAATTGGCGTATTTCAGGGCCACGTCATAGGCGCCCTGGGCGCCCCCCAGCCCCATGGCCCCGATGGAAAGGCGTCCGCCGTCCAGGGTCTGGAGCATTTGATGGAACCCGTCCCCGATATTGCCCAGCACATTGGCGGCCGGCACCCGCACATCGTCAAAATAAAGTTCCGCCGTGTTCGAGGCCCGCCACATCATTTTGCGGTGCATCTCCACGGCTTTGAATCCCGGCGTGCCATGCTCCACCAAAAAACAGGTGTATTCCGGTCGCCCGTTCGACCGTGTCCCGGTGATGGCCTGCACCGTAACGCCCAGGGACATTTCATTGGCGGCGTTGGTGATAAAAATCTTCGATCCGTTCAGGACCCATTCATTGCCGTCTTTGACCGCTGTCGTCTTGCTGCCGCCCGCGTCGCTGCCGGCCGTCGGTTCGGTCAGCCCGAAGCCCCATAGCCCTTCGCCCCGGCACAGGGGGGGCAGATATTTCTTCTTCTGCTCTTCCGTTCCGAAATAATAAATCGGGCCGATGCCGAGGGAGTTGCCGGCGGCGATGGTGGCCGCCTGGGACCCGTCAATCCTGGCGATTTCTTCCACGGCGATGATATAGGCGATATAATCCATCTGCTGGCCTTCATAGGCCTCGGAAACAATCATGCCGAAAAGTCCGATCTCGCCCATCTTGCGGGTCAGTTCGGATGAGAAGGTCTCCTCCTCGTCGAGTTCAAGGGCAACCGGTGCGATCTCTTTTTCTGCAAAAAGGCGTACCTCCTTGCGGATCATCTCCTGCTCGCGCGTTAAATCGAAGTCCACCACGACCTCCTTTGCATTTCACAAGCGTTGATTCATCTGAAAACGCCGGCCGGCCAGGTCCTGCATCCGACATCCCCGGCTACCGGCCTTATTCCGGCGTTATACCTGGAAATTGGCCCTTCTTCAGCCCTCCTAAGACAAACGTTTCGTAAATGTCGGCAATCGCATCCACCGACATGCGTCCTTCCGGGTTGTACCAAATGGCCCCGGCATTGCAGAGGGTCAGAATCGCATAGGAAAGAATCCTCACATCCACCGCGGCAAATACCGCGGCCTTACAACCCTCCCGGATAATCTGCTGAAAGATCTGTTCGTATTCGTCACGCTTGCGCACGATCTCCCGATAATGGGCCGGGGTCAGCCCCCGCAGTTCACTGTTGGCGATAAAGGTTTCTTTCTGTCGATTGAGGTGAAAGCGCACATGGCTGTGCACAGCCGCCCGCATGCGCGCCTCGATGTCGTCCTGGCCGTCCAGATTGCCACGCAGGTATCCGGTCAGTTCGTCCATGGTCACCTTTTGAATATGAAAAAGGATATTTTCCTTGCTGGGGTAGTGATAGTAGATGCTGGCTTTCTGGATGCCGCACTGGCCGGCGATCTCACTCACACTGGTGGCAAAATAGCCCTTCTGGTAAAATAACTCGATGGCCACACGGTTGATTTTGTCTTTCATGGAAGGCATGCCAAACTCCAGACAAGAGAGCATATACCCGAAGTCTACCTACCGGACGGTAGGTAATGACATATCCTTTAGCCAAGATCCTTCATGCTTGTCAAGTTGAATTTAGCATTGCCTCCAAATGACAACACACTGCAGGTAATTCCCGTCTTTCCTCACCGGGCAGGCGTGTTCGGGAAACGCTCCAAAGCACATCGCAACTGTTTAGCCTGCTGTTGATGTCCCCGCCACCGTATCAGGCATGACAGGGAAACGGGATCAACCAGGGGATGACACAATCGGCCGGGCGGCCACAGGCAGGGACGGCGGCAGACACCGAAACCATTGCCGGTTCCGGTATCTGCCACAGCAATTCCTCGGGGGGCAGCAGGCTAGGATTTACCCCACTCCTGGTCGCGCAGTTCGATCCGGCGGATCTTGCCGCTGACCGTTTTGGGCAGGACGTCCACGAACTCGATCTTGCGGGGATACTTGTAGGGGGCGGTGACCTTCTTGACGTGGTCCTGGAGTTCCTTGACCAGGTTGTCGCCACCCGCATAGCCCGGCGCCAGGATGACAAAGGCCTTGACCACCTCGCCACGGGTTTCGTCCGGGCTGGAAACCACGGCCGACTCCGCCACGGCCGGATGTTCGATCAGGGCGCTTTCCACCTCGAACGGGCCGATACGATAACCGGAGGTCAGGATGACATCGTCGGCCCGGCCCACGAACCAGAAGTAGCCCTCGTCGTCCACATAGGCCCGATCACCGGTCAGGTACCAGCCGTTGCGGTAAACCGAGGCCGTGCGATCCGGCTCTTTCCAGTATTCCTTGAAAAGGCCCACCGGGCGCTCCGGTTTGACCCGCACCGCGATATCGCCTTCCGTATTGGCCGGCAGGATGTTGCCCTCATCGTCGATCACCTGCAGATCGATGCCGGGGGTGGGTTTGCCCATGGAGCCGAACTTGGGCGCGATGCAGGGGAAACTGCCGCACAAGCACACGGTCTCGGTCTGACCATAGCCGTCGCGGATGGTGCAGCCGGTGGCGTTTTTCCAGACATCGATGATCTCCGGATTCAGGGGCTCGCCCGCCCCGACGCAGTGGCGCAAATGGGGGAATTTATACTGGCTCAGGTCCTGCAGCACCAGCATGCGGTAGATGGTGGGCGCGCCGCACATGGTGGTCACCGGGTACTGGCTCAGCAGTTCCAACGTTTTCTGGGGGTCAAAACGGTCGGTGTGGTGAATGAACTGGGCCGCCCCCATGTTCCAGGGGCCGAAATAGCTGCTCCAGGCCGCTTTGGCCCACCCGGTGTCGCTCACATTCCAGTGCATGTCGTCTTCCCGCAGGTCCAGCCAGTATTTCCCGGTCACCTGGTGGCCGATGGGATAGGAGGCATGGGTGTGCAGCGCCATTTTGGGAAAACCGGTGGTGCCGGATGTGAAATAGACGATGCAGTTGTCGTCGCTGCGGGTCTTGGCCGTTTCGAAATTTTCCGAGGCATTGTCCACGGCATCGGTGTAGTAAAGCCAGCCGTCGCGGGGTTCGGTAATTACGATACGGCTCTTGACCGTGGGGCATTCATCCGCCACCGCATCGAATTTCGCGGCAATTTCAGGGTTGGTGATGATACAGGCCGCCTCGGCCTTGTTGGAACGAAATTGGATATCTTTGGAAGTCAGCTGGGTGGTGCCGGGCGCCACCATGGCCCCCATGCGGATACACGCCGTAAAGATCTCCCACCACTCGATATTGCGAGGCAAAATCACCAGGACAACATCGCCTTTTTGAACGCCCTGGCTTGCCAGGACACTGGCCAGTCGCTTGGATGCCAGGCTCAGGTCCCGGAAGGTCTTGCGCACTTCGTTGCCATCGTCGTCGACCCAGAGCATCGCCAATTTCTCAGGATCTTCAGCCCACTTGTCGATAACAGCCCCGGCAAAATTGTAGTATTCCGGAACCTCCCACTGAAAAGCGCCATACTCTTTGTCGTAATCGGTCATGTTCATCGTGCCTGCTGTCGCCATTTCGCTTTCACTGCCTCCCATTTTCTGACCCAACCGGGGTTTAATTTCTGCCGTCCGCATCTATAATCGGAGCGGCGCTGCGAATATTCCGCCTCCCAATAAGTGAAGGCGATTTGTTTTACCAAACGCCATTTGGTTTCAGCAAAGGGACGCTTTTACTATCATCGCCCCAACCTGTCAAACCCTGGCAGGCGCATCGGGATATCGATCCCACCATATAGCCCCCCCCGAAAGGCCGTCGGACACCGTAAATCCGGTTGACAAACCGCGGCGGATGCCCTAAATCTGACTGAGCGCTCGTTCAGTTTGCCAGTGCCACTCCGCAGACAATGGCCTGAACGCGCATTCGAATGAGGATACAGGCATGAACATCGCACAACGACCAACCGCACAGCATATCCCCACCCAGGTCAAGAATCAGGATTTGGTGGAGCGCCGACGACGCCAGATTGTGGATGCCGCGGTCGAACTCTTCATCCAGAACGGATTCCACAAGACCACCACCCGCCAGATCGCCAAGAACGCCGGCTTCTCCATCGGATCCCTCTATGAATACGTGGCCTCCAAAGAGGATATCCTCTATCTGGTCTGCGATGCCATTCATGCCGAAATGGAACGCGGGATGGCGGATGCCATGCAGCGGGTCGCGCAACAGGGCAATCCGCTGGCCGAAGTGGTCCGGGCCTACCTGCTGGTCTGCGACCGCATGAACGACCACATTCTGCTGATTTACCAGGAGACCCAGTCCCTGCCGCACAAATGGCGCCGGGTGGTCCTGGAAAACGAGGTGCGCATTACCGGTTTGTTCACGCGCGCCCTCACCCAGCTCATGGCCGACGGCAAAATTCCGCTGCTTTCAGCCGCCGCCATGGATCTCATCGCCCACAATATCGCCGTGATCGGTCATATGTGGACGTTCCGCCGCTGGTTTCTGTCCCGGCACTACACCATCGAAACCTATATCGAACACCAGACGGCCTTCATCTTGAACATGTGTCACACGGAGGAACCCGCCCCGGCGGGGAAACCCGTCCGGGGTAAACTATAATCCACCATCAACACCAAACGAACACGAGGAAACCACCATGGAATTTGAGCTCAACCGAACACAGCAGGAGATTCAGAAAGCCGTCAAGGATTTCACCAAGGGCGAATTTGACAAGGACCTGGCCCTGGAATTGGAAGAGGCCCACGAATTTCCCACCAAGATTTGGAAAAAGGCCGGGGATCTGGGGCTGATCGGGGTGCACTACCCCGAGGAATATTCGGGCCAGGGGCTGGGCTGTCTGGAAGACATCCTGGTCATCGAGGGCCTGTGCCGGGGGGACTCCACCATCGGATCCGCAGTGGCCCTCGCCCCCTTTGCCGCCGAGCTGATCCTGCATAACGGCAGCGATGCCCAGAAAAAGGCCTGGCTGCCCAGGGTGGCCGAGGCCGAGGTGCTCTCGGCCGGCGCCTTCACCGAGCCCGATCACGGCTCGGACATCACCCGCATGGCCACCACGGCGGTCAAGGACGGGGACAGCTGGGTGATCAACGGCACCAAGACCTTCATCACCAACGGGGGGCTGGCGGCCTTCTACTGTGTGCTGTGCCAGACCGACGAAGCGGTCACCCCGAGCCACCGGGGCATGAGTGTCATCCTGGTGGAGGCCGACCGGGAGGGGGTGAGCACCGCCGATGTGGGCCGCAAGATGGGCATTCGCATGATGGCCACCGCCGAGGTGAACTTCAAGGAGGTGCGCGTGCCCCTGGAGAACCTGATCGGTGAGGAGAACAAAGGGTTTTACCACGTGCTGCATTTTTTTGACGAGAGCCGCATCCAGGTGGCGGCCCAGGCCCTGGGCACGGCCCAGGGGGCTTATGACCGGGCGATTGCCTACGTGAAGCAGCGCGAGCAGTTCGGCCGAAAGATCGCCCAGTTTCAGATCACCCAGCACAAGCTGGCGGAGATGGCCACGAAAATCGAGCTGGCGCGGCTGATCACCTACAAGGCGGCCTGGAACTTCGACCAGGGGCGCATCGATCCCAAGCTGACCTCCATGGCCAAGATGTATGCGGCCAAGACGGCGGTGGATGTCTGCGACGAGGCCATCCAGCTGCACGGGGGCTACGGCTACATGGCCGAGTACGAGGTGGAGCGCTTCTACCGCGATGCCAAGATCTGCGAAATCTACGAGGGCACCAAGGAAATACAGAAAAACACCATCGCCAGCGCTCTGCTGGGAAAAATGAAATAGTGTCCGCCCATAAAAGGTAGACTTTGGTTCCTGGCAAGGCGACGGGACTTCCCATCGCATCGATTCCGATCGGTGGGTGGCAACCGGAGGAATCGCCCGCTATTGCAAGAATTGAAAACGCGCGCGAACGCCGCCAGGGGCCGAAAGATACCACTTATGGATGGGCACGAAATAACACCAACTCAGGAGGAGGACAGGACATGCCGGACGTCTTGGATATCACCAAACGCGCACTGTTGACGGGCATCGGCCTGGCACTGACCGCCAAGGACGAAGCCGAAGATCTGGCCAAGGAGCTGGAAAAAAAATTAAATCTTAACGAAGAAGAGGGGAAGAAATTCCTCAAAGACATTCGCAAACGTTACGATGAAACCCAAAGCAAGCTTGAGGATCGTGTCGAAAAATCCGTGAAAGAGTTTCTTAAAAAAGCCGACATCGTCACTTCCGATGAACTGAAAGCGCTCAAAAAGGAAATTCGCGACCTGAAACAGACCATCAACAAAACCACCGGTGGCACTGAAGACTGAACGTCGGCCATGGTCTGATCTTGAATTGATGCCCCCACGGTACCCCCGACGGGCGGCGCGGCTGGCAACCTTTTGGTCCTGCTTATAAGGTGACGACAGCATGCTGAGCATACGTAAAATCGGCGTCATCGGCCGCACCTACCGCCACTTGACCCGCTATCGGCAAATCCTGGCCGTCTTCTTCCGTTACGGTTTCGGTGACCTGGTCGATCTCTTAAAAATCGACCAGTACATCGAAATCGGGCTGCAAATGATATCGCGCAACCGCCGGGAACGCCTTGAGAGGCTTTCCCGGGCCGAGCGGGTGCGCATGGCCCTGGAAGAACTTGGTCCCACCTATGTTAAACTAGGACAGGTGCTGTCCACCCGGCCGGATCTTATTCCGGTTGATTTTCTCACCGAACTGGCCAAGCTTCAAGACGAAGTGCCGCCCTTTGACGCCAGCAAAGTCGATCGAATCGTCACGGCCGAGTTAGGCGCCCCGCCGGAAAAAATTTTTACCGCTTTTGATCGCACACCGGTCGCGTCGGCCTCCATTGGCCAGGTTCACAGGGCCACCTTAGGGGACGGTGAGCAGGTCGCCGTCAAAATCCAGCGGCCCGGCATTCAAAAAATCATCGAGGTCGATCTGGAAATCATGCTTCATATGGCGACCCTGATGGAGCGCCATGTCGAAGAGATGGCCTTTTTCCGGCCTGTCAAAATCGTCGAAGAATTTGCCAAAGTCCTCGAACGCGAAATCGACTATACCTTCGAAGCCGTCAACATGGAGCGCATGGCCGGACAGTTTCTGGCCGATCCGACCGTTTACATCCCCAAGGTTTATCGAGACCTGACCACGGCGCGGGTGTTGACCGCCGAATTTATCGACGGCATCAAGATATCAGAGTTTGACAAGCTGGAAGCGGCCGGCCTGGACCGCCGCAGAATCACCCAACGCGGCAGCCAAATTCTCCTGCGTCAGATTTTCGATTTCGGTTTCTTCCATGGCGACCCCCACCCCGGCAACCTGTTCGTGCTGCCTGAAGACGTGATCTGCCTGTTGGATTTCGGTATGGTCGGCACGGTGGACCGCCAGACACGGGAAGATTTCGTCGACCTTGTGGATGCCGTGGTTCATCGGCAGGAAACCCGTACGGCCCAGATTTTGCTCAAAATCACCCTCTGGGATGAAAGGCCGCGGATGCGCGATTTTGAACGCGCCGTGGCCGAATTCATGGGCCGGCATCTTTATCGGCCCTTAAAAGAAATTCAGGTCGGCCTGTTGTTGCAGCATCTCTTGGAACTGTCTGCAGGCCATCAATTGGTCATCCCGCCCGATATATTCCTGATGATGAAAACCCTGACCGCCGTCGAGGGCGTGGCCTTGAGCCTGGATCCGGATTTCGACATTTTTGCCGCCGCCGCGCCATTTATCAAACGCGTCAAAATGGAGCGCTACCACCCTCGGCGACTGACCGACGACGTCGTACGCCTGGGAGCGGACTTCATCGAATTCTTGCAGCAGTTTCCCAATGAACTTCTCGATATTACAAGGCAAATCCGCCAGCGAAAACTGACCGTGCATGTGGAGTTGGAAAGTCTCAAAACCATGCTGGAAACCCACGATCAGATCAGCAACCGGGTTTCCTTCGCCATCATCATTGCCGGTTTGATCATCGGCTCTTCCATCATCGTCGTTTCCGGCGTGCCCCCCCTGTTTTACGGTATTTCCCTGATCGGCATCATCATTTTCATTACCGGCGCCGTCATGGGCCTGTGGTTGCTGGTGGCCATTATCAAAAAAGGGCGTCTCTGACCCATCACCACCCCTCATCATCCCACGCCGGCCCTGCTTCCAGAAAAGGCCGGGCCTCCCTGACAACATTTTTGTTTATAAAGGTTGCTTTCCATTACAATATTGTTATAAAAAGCCACCTCTTACGACCAGGCAAGACAGCAGCCCCTGTCAAACGCCTGAGAATCCGTCAATGCAGGGAGGCGGCCAACAATGAAAAAGATTAAAGAAGCCTCATTTTTCTATGAAATCAGCGAAACGCTGAACGAACACCTCGAGCTGAAAAAATCGCTCTATAAAGTGCTCGATATTCTATCCAGTTCCCTGGATATGGCGCGGGGCACCATTACCCTTCTGGACCCCGTACGCAACGAAATCCGCATCGAGGTGGCCCATGGCATCACGCGGCGGGCCATGCAGCAGGTCAAGTACAAGCTGGGGGAGGGGATTACCGGCCGGGTCATCCAGTCCGGCACGGCCGTATCCATTCCCAAAATCAGCGAAGAGCCCAAATTCCTCAACCGCACCGTATCCCGCCGGACCAAGCAGGACCTGGATTTGTCGTTTATCTGCGTGCCGATTAAAAAAGGCCGCCAGGTCATCGGCGCCCTGAGCGTGGACAAACCTTACGAGGCATCCTATTCCCTCAAAAAGGCGGAAAAGCTCCTGGCCGTGGTGGCCACAATGGTGGCCCGTCACGTGATCAACCTGGAAACGATCCGTCTGGAAAAACAAACCTTGCGGGAAGAAAACCGACGCCTGTTGCAGGAGCTGGAAAACAAATACCGCATCACCAACATCGTCGGGAACAGCAACAAGATGCGGGAGGTCTTCCAGATGGTCTCCCAGGTATCCAAAAGCAACGCCACCGTTCTGGTGCGCGGTGAAAGCGGCACCGGCAAAGAGCTTGTGGCCAATTCCGTGCACTACAACAGTCATCGGGCCCAGCAGCCCTTTGTCAAGATCAACTGTGCCGCCATCCCGGCCAATCTGATCGAAAGCGAACTCTTTGGTCATGAGAAAGGCGCCTTTACCGGCGCCATCAACCAGAAGCTGGGCAAATTTGAACTGGCCAACCGGGGAACCCTGTTCCTGGATGAAATCGGATCCATCGGGCTCGACGTCCAGGTCAACCTGCTGCGGGTACTCCAGGAAAGGGAATTCGAACGGGTCGGCGGTCAGCGGACCATCAAGGTGGATGTTCGCATCATTGCCGCCACCAACAAGAATCTGGAACAGGCCGTTGAGGAAGGCACCTTTCGGGGCGACCTTTATTACCGGCTCAATGTATTTCCCATCTACATGCCGCCCCTGCGGGAGCGCAAAACCGACATTTTGCTGCTGGCGGACCATTTTCTGGAAAAATACGCCCAGGAGAACAACAAGGATATTCGCCGCTTTTCCACCCCGGCCATCGACATGCTGATGGCCTACCACTGGCCGGGCAACGTGCGCGAACTGGAAAACTGTATCGAACGGGCTGTTTTGCTTTGTGAAGAAGGCGTGATTCACAGTTATCACCTTCCGCCCACATTGCAGACCGGTTCGGAGTCCGACACCCTTCCGGCCTTGTCGCTGGAGGAGGCGGTGGCCAATCTCGAACGGGAGATGCTGATCGATGCCCTCAAGAATGCACGCGGCAACATCACCCAGGCGGCCAAAATCCTGAAAACCACCGTGCGCAAATTTGCCTACAAAGCCCAGAAATTCGGGATAAGCTATAAACACTACCGCTAAACCGGCCAAGCCCTTCCTGCCCAAGGCAGGCGGCGGCCTCACGTCTCGGAGGGATCGTTCAGGTTATGACCGTTGTTCAAGCCGTTCTCTTGGGTATCGTCCAGGGACTGACGGAATTTCTGCCCATCAGCAGTTCCGGGCACCTTGTCCTGGTGCAGCATCTTTTTGGCCTGCACGGTGCGGAGCTGTCGTTCGATGTCAGCGTCCACGTGGGCACCCTGGCGGCGGTCATGCTCTTTTTCCGGAAGGATATACTCGGTATCCTCGGCGGGGGAACGCGGGCCCTTCAGGCTAGCCTGGCTCACCGTCCCATTCGTAACGCCGATCACGCCCAGGTCCGCCTGGCCGGCCTCATCGTCCTGGGCTCCATCCCCACCGCCGCCATCGGGTTGGGGTTGCACGGGATTGCCGACCGCCTGTTTTCATCACCTCTCCTGACCGGCTGCATGCTGCTCATGACCGGCGGACTCCTTTTTGCGACCCGCACAAGCCGCTGCGCCGTCGGGGCGGAGGGCCGCACGCTCGGACAGTTGACCCGCACCGATGCCCTCGTGATGGGGCTGGTCCAGGGTCTGGCGATCATGCCGGGTATTTCCCGCTCCGGATCCACCATTGCCACGGGGATATTGACCGGCATCCGCCATGAAACCGCCGCCCGCTTTTCCTTTCTCCTCTCCATCCCTGCTGTCGCCGGTGCGGCCCTGCTGGTGCTCAAAGACGCCCTCCACGCCGGTGATGTGCATCTGCCCACCTGCCTGCTGGGCGGCCTAACGGCCTTCGCTGTCGGCTACGCCGCCCTGGCCATCCTGGTGTTTCTGGTCCAAAAGGGCCGCCTCTATCTGTTCGCACCCTATTGCTGGATCATCGGGGGCCTTGCCATTGCCGCCAGTCTGTGACACCCGTTCGGGGCAATCCTTCCGGGGTAAAAAGCCGGTTGAGCCCGGTCCGCCCAGGTGATATGACCCGTCGGAACGGAAGCCCCACATGAATCCCAGAGAAATCAAAATTTTCTGCATCCTTTTTGTTGCGGTCCTGGCCGCCCTGACCGGCGTCGGCATTGTCGTGCCGCTGCTGCCAGTTTACGCCCGGGACCTTGGTGCTGGCGGGTTCGCTATCGGTATGATTTTCGGCATTTTCTCCATCTCCCGAACCGCGTTTATCCCCTATTTCGGACGCGCTTCCGACCGCCGGGGACGCAAGCCGTTCATTGTCGCCGGCCTGCTCGGCTACGCCGCTGTGGCCCTTGCCCTGTATTACACCACCAACATCATGGCGCTGATTGGCATCCGATTTTTTCAGGGCATCTTCTCGGCCATGATGATGCCGGTGCTCCAGGCCTATGTGGGCGACATTACCCCGGACGGACGGGAGGGGTTCACCATGGGCCTTTTCAACCTGGCAACCTTCGTCGGTATGGGCATGGGCCCTTTTATGGGGGGCGTGATCAGCGATCACTGGGGGCTGCAGGCGGCTTTTGCCAGCATGGGCGTGCTGGCCCTGACCGGGTTTCTATTGAGCGCGGTGGGCCTTCCGTCCGCCGAAAGGGAGTTTGCCCTGCGCCACTACACCGCCCCGCTGGCCTGGCGGCAGCTCCTGAAAGACCGGGAAATCCTCGGGCTCTTCATTTTCCGCACGGCCTATACGACCTGTATCGGCGTCATCTGGGGGTTCCTGCCCATTTTTGCCGACCAGTCCCTGCATCTGAGCCGTTCCGCCATCGGCGCCCTCATCATGACGGGCGTCATGGTCAGCGGTGTGTTCCATGTTCCCATGGGGTATCTGTCCGATCGCGTGAGAAAGCCACGGATGGTGGTCGTGGGCGGCCTGTTGGCCGGCATGGGGGTTCTGACCTTTATCTGGGGCCGGACGTTTAGCGACATGCTGCTCAGCAGCGGGTTGTTTGGTCTGGGGGGCGGCATCGCCATGCCGGCCCTCATGGGCATGGCGGTCAGCAAAGGCAGCCGGTCCGGCGGCATGGGCTCCGTCATGGCCATCCTGACCCTCGGCCACAGTCTAGGAATGATGACCGGCGCCCTCGTGGCCGGGTTGTTCATGGACCAGCTCCAGCTCAAATGGGCCTTTCCCTTTGGTGGCATCGTGATGATCCTCGGCGTCTGCAGCTTCCAGAGGCTGACCAGCGGTAGCGACGGCTTAGCGGCGGCTTCGGAACGCCCACTTATTGATGACCATGGTGCCTGAGCATTAATCGCTTGTCCACGACCGGAATCGATTGACATTTTTGGAATTTGCTTTACATTTACGCCACATTTAAGATGTATGCCATAACCGTTTAATCGGTCACATAGCCCTCGCGTATATTGAAATTGCAGGTCCTGAGGATTGTTTGGGCTTGGACCAGGAAACCACGATAACAATGCCATTTATCAATTGCCTTGAAAAGCGGATGTGTCCATGAGCAACAAACGGGATTACTACGAAGTCCTCAACGTTGACCGCAATGCCAGTGATGCCGATCTAAAAAAAGCCTACCGTAAGCTGGCCCTTCAATATCACCCCGATCGCAACCCCGGTGACGCCGCGGCTGAAGAAAAGTTCAAGGAAGCCGCCGAAGCCTATGACGTGCTGTCCGATGCCCAGAAACGCCAGCTTTATGACCGCTTCGGGCATCAGGGCCTGGAGGGATCAGGGTTCTCCGGCTTCTCGGGATTCGAGGATATTTTTTCCAGTTTCGGCGACATTTTCGAGGACTTTTTCGGCCTGGGTGGCGGTGGAAGGGGGTCCCGCAGCCGGCACCAGCGCGGGGCGGATCTGCGCTATGACCTCTCACTGGATTTTCTGGAAGCGGCCTTCGGGGTGGAAAAGGAGCTCACTCTCGATAAAATGGACACCTGCCAGTCTTGCGAAGGCAGTGGCTGTGAGCCCGGCAGTCAGCCGGAGACCTGCAACTTCTGCCGGGGCACCGGACAGATGGCCCGCAGCCAGGGATTTTTTACGGTACGCACCACCTGCCCCCATTGCCGCGGCACCGGGCAGATGATCAGCAATCCCTGCCAAGAATGCCGGGGCACCGGGCAGATCAAGACCCGTAAAACCGTATCGGTCAAAATCCCGGCCGGTGTCGATACCGGCTCACGCCTGCGGCTGACCAACGAGGGCGAAGCCGGACGGCAGGGCGGACCCCGGGGGGATCTCTACGTCTTCATCCATGTGGAACCCCACGACTTTTTCGAGCGCGACAATTCCGACGTCATCTGCCGGGTGCCGCTCTCCTTTGTCCAGGCCGCCCTCGGGGACACCATCAAAGTACCCACCCTGGACGGGGAAAAGAAGCTGCGCATCCCCAAGGGCACCCAGTACGGCGATGTGTTCCGCTTCAACGGCGAGGGCATTCCTTCCCTGCGCACCGGACGCCGGGGTGACCAGATCATTCAGGTCATCATTAAGACCCCCACAAGTCTGAACAAAAAACAGGAATCCCTCTTGAAGGAATTCGCCAAGCTGGAATCCGGCAAAATCTCCAAACGGATAAAAAACATTCTGCGCGGTGAGTCCGTCGGCACCTGACCCGAAGGTCGGCGACCGTCCGTCACCGTTGAGGACTCTTTATGTTTGAACTACGCGTTGTCACCCGTTTTGCGGCGGCTCACCAATTGACCATGGTCGGTACCAAGTGTGAAAACCTGCACGGGCATAACTGGAAGATCGAGGTTTATGTCCAGGGGGAATCCCTCGATAAGGGGGGTGTTCTTGTGGATTTCGGCGTCATCAAACGCCATGTACGGGAACTGATGGAAACCCTGGACCACAAGTTCCTCAATGAACTGGCGTATTTCCGCAACGGCACACCGCCGTCGTCGGAAAACATTGCCCGCTACCTGGGGGACAGCCTGGCAACCCGCCTGGAAAATCCCGGCATCCGCGTCTCCCGGGTGACCGCCTGGGAATCCGACGACGCCTCCGCCACCTATATTCCGGCCTGATCGACCCCGAGACGTCCAAGGTGCTGTAAACCGCGGCCGTGCCAAGCGGCACAGCGGGGTCAAGCCGATCCTTCCACATGGGCCATCAGATCGTCCCGCGTAATAACGGCCGTCACATCCGCCACCTGTTCGCGGATATTCTCCAGTCCACCCTCCTGACGATCCACAAGGATGACGGCTTTGACCACCTTGAGGCCCTCTTCCCGGGCCCGTTCAATAGCTTTGATGGTGGAGCCCCCGGTGGTGGCGACATCATCGATGATGGCGACCGGTGCCCCGGGCTGAAGATCCCCCTCCACCCAACGGATGATGCCGTGGTCCTTGCGGGTCTTGCGAATGGAGAAGGCCTGGATGGGCTGCTGCTGCAGTTCCGAGGCAAAGGCCGTGGCCACGGCAATCGGATCGGCGCCGAACGTCAACCCTCCAACGCCCTGGACGCCGCAGGCCTTGATGGCATCGAAAACCAGATGACCGGCCAGAAACATGCCGCGGGGACTCAGGGTCGTCGGTTTGCAGTTGACATAAAAGCGACTGAGCCGCCCCGATACGAGCTTGAATTTCGGCTCGGGACTGTACTGAAACGACTTGGCACACAAGAGGGCAATCAGTTCTTCTTGATAGGTCATACCCGCCATCCGTTCTTGCTGCAGGGCCCCCCGTTGGGTCAATCTTTTCCGCAGCGCGGTACCCTTATGGTTAACCAGTTGATTTTGAAACGCAATTTGGATATAAAAAAGCCTCCACTAATTTGGAAGAAGCCTGTTTAATGGGTTATAGTGGAGGCTTGAGCAAGGAAAACCGGGGACGGCACTCCCTGAACTCGAGGCCAGACTTACCAGCTAATCGGATCCGGGTCAATCGTCGAAAGGATGGTCGCTGCACAACGGCCGACACGTCTATGTCCGTAGAAGAAGGTAATGCCGCATTAATTCGACTTTTTCATGTGCACCGGCATTTTCACGCCACACGGGCCTTGACCGACGTCACCCTGGATATTTACCGCAACGAATTCCTATTTGTCACCGGCCCCAGCGGGGCCGGCAAGACCACCCTGCTCAAGCTGCTCTACCGGGGGGAAGTCGCCTCCCAGGGACAGATACTGGTGGACGGCATGAACCTGGCGCGCATTCCCCGCAAACAGATTCATCTCCTGCGTCGCAAATTCGGCATCATCTTCCAGGATTACAAACTGATCCCCACCCGTACCGTCTACGACAATGTCGCCCTGGTCCTGGAAGCCGCCGGCCGCAAACCCAGTTATATCCGCAAAAAAGTCAACAGCGTGCTCCGGACCGTGGGCATGGAAAACCGGCACAAAACCCTGCCGCCCAGCCTTTCCGGTGGCGAACAGCAGCGGGTGGCCGTGGCCCGGGCCGTGGTGGGTGATCCCACCATCATCCTTGCCGACGAACCCACCGGCAGCCTGGACACGGAAGCCGCCGGATTGATCATAAAACTCTTAAAAACCTTCCATACCCGGGGGGCCACCGTGGTGGTGGCCACCCATGACCGGGAGTTGATCCGCAGCATTCCCGGCCGCATCATCTACCTCCAGGAAGGACGTCTCACCGGCGCTCCGACGGTATGAGCGCCGAGGAGCCCTGACCATGCCGATTCTCAAATTGCACCTGAGACGCGCCCTGCAGGATATCCGCAGCAATCGCACCCTGAGTCTGGTTACCACCAGCACGTTCGCACTTTCGATTCTCATCGTGAGCGCGGCCCTTCTCTTTTTCGCCAACATGGGCGATCTCATCGACGGCTGGCGGCAGGGCATCCGGGTCATGGCCTATCTTCAGGACGGGTTGACCGCCACCGACCGCAGCCATCTCAAAGCCCGTATGGAAAACCTCTACGGGGTGCAGCAGGCCGCTTTCATTCCCAAAAACCAGGCGCTTTCGCGTCTGCGGACCCAGATGGGACGCCAGGCTTCGATTCTGGATAACATGGACCGCAATCCGCTGCCGGATGCCTTTGAAATCCAGATGATCGCCGCCCACCAGTCCTGGGAAAAGGTGGAGGAACTGGCCGGGTCCCTGGAAAAACTCGAAGGGGTCAGCGAAGTTGAATATGGCCAGCGCTGGATCAAACGCATCATCAATGTCTTCAACCTGTTTCAACTGACCGGCACCGTATTGGGGGCTCTGTTTTTCATGGCGGCCATCTTTATCGTCGGCAACACCGTGCGCCTGGTGCTCTATTCCCGACGGGAGGAGGTCGAAATCATGCGCCTGGTGGGCGCCACGGAGCGTTTTATCCTGGCACCGTTTTACTTTCAAAGTCTGATCCAGGCCGCCGTGGGGGGCGTGGCGGGTCTTGCGATCCTTTATGTCATGTATCGGTTAATCCAGTCCCGCATCGCGGCGGACATGGCCGCGGCGGTAGTCCCGCTCCGTTTCCTGTCGCCAGGGGCGATGCTGGTTATCGTGGCTTGCGGTATGCTGGTGGGATGGTTGGGATGTCATTTATCGGTCAAACAATACGTCCGTGTCTGATTTGGGGGGTCTGTCTCCTCCTTGCCGGATGGAGCGGATCGGGCATGGCCCTGGCCAAGGGTCCGCGCGAGGTGACGGTCCGGGTGAGCCGCCTGAATCTGCGCGCCCAGCCGGGAACGGACAGCGCCAGCCTGCGCCAGCTGGCCAAGGGCAGCCGCCTGACCGTTCTGGAGAGCAGAGCGGATTGGCTCAAAGTGCGCTACAAGGACACCATCGGCTATGTGCGCAACCGTGAGCGCTATCTGGATACGTCCCCGGCCGTGGACAGGGTTCGGGAAGAACGTGAATCCATCGACCGGGAGCTGGCCACCCATCGCGAGGCCTTGGCGGATATCCAGGGGCATGAAAGTGATTTGCTGGATCGGCTGGACGCCCTTAATCGCAACATCCAGACCACGCGCAAGGAAGCCGGCGATATCCGCCAGAGAATCAAAACCATTGAAAAACGTATTGCCGACGCCGAAACCGAGCGGCAGGAGGTCAAAAAGCGGATCGAGGCGCAGGAGCAGCATGTGGCCCGCCGACTTGTCGCGCTGTATAAACTCAACTGGCTGGGCAACCTCAATGTGCTGGCATCCGCGGAATCCATCAACGGCATGGTGCAGCGTAAGGCGGCGCTGGAACGCATCCTCGCCGTGGACAACATCGAGCGGGAAGCCTTGTTGCTTAACTACGAACGCTGGTCGTTTCTCCAGATCGATCTTGAAAACAGCCGCAAAGAGGAATTGGCTCTGGAAGCCGGGTATGAAAACCGCATTCGCAAACTGGATCGCGAAAGAGCCGTCCGGGCCGCCCTGCTGGATGATGTCCGCAGCCGGAAAACCCTGAAAACAGCCGCCATCGCCGCGCTGAAAAATGCCGCTGGTGAGCTCGACGCGGTCATGGCCTCGCTGAACCACGGCCATACGCTTCCATCCGCCCCGCCGCCAGGTTCCCTCGGTACATTAAAGGGGTTGCTAGATGCGCCTGTTAAAGGTAAAATTATTAATTTTTTCGGACCGTTTAAAAATACGCGCTACAATGTTATGAATTTTCGCAGCGGGATCGACATCCAGTCTGACCGGGGCGAGCCGGTTCAGGCCGTATTTTCCGGTAAAGTACTTTTTGCCGATTGGTTTAAGGGGTATGGCAATATGGTCATCATCGACCATGGTCACAACTATTGCACCCTCTACGCCCATATCGAAGAGCTTTTCAAACAGAAAGGCGATACGGTGGAAGGCGGTGAAGTGATCGCCACCGTAGGCGACTCCGGAACGCTATCCGGCCCCGGTCTATATTTTGAGGTGCGCCACCACGGCAAACCGGAAGATCCCCAGACATGGCTTAAAAAGCGGCCTTGAAAAGCCTGCCGATACCGGCGGCGCGCCACCCGCGAGACGTTGGCGGAATGAATACGCATGAAGGAGATTGACATGACAGTTAAACGCAACGGAAGTATCAAACTCTGGATGATCCTAGCGACTGCCGTCATCTTCTGGACGGTGGGCACGGGATTCCTGAAAGACCTCTCCGCCAGCAGTGACGAGACCTACCAGGGCTTGAAACTCTTTACCGACGTCCTCGAAATCGTTACCGAAAAATATGTGGACGAGGTGGACACGGGCGAACTGATCGAAAAAGCCATCCAGGGCATGGTCCACAGCCTGGATCCCCATTCCAGCCTTTTGGCGCCGGAGGCCTATGAGGATCTGCGCATCGACACCAAGGGGAATTTTACCGGCATCGGCATTCACATCACCCTGCGCAACGGTTTCGTCACCGTGATTTCCCCCATTGAAGGCACCCCGGCCTTCAAGGCCGGCATCCAGGCCCAGGACCGCATCGTCAAGGTCGACGACACCCCGGTGGAAGACCTGCGACAGGCGGTCAACATGATGCGCGGCCCCAAGGGCACCCCGGTCAAAGTCACCGTTTTGCGCAAGGGCGAGACCGACCCCCTGGAGTTTGACCTGATCCGGGATGTCATTCCGGTCAAAAGCATCAAAGCCCAGTCCCTCAAACCGGGCTACGGTTATATCTGGATTACGAACTTCACCGGCAATACCACCGAAGATTTCCTGGACGCCCTCGAGAATCTCGAAAGCAAAAACGCGCCCATGAAAGGCCTGGTTTTGGATTTGCGCAATAACGGGGGGGGGCTCCTGGAAGAATCCCTGCGCGTCTCCGATATTTTTATCGACGAAGGCATCATTCTGTCCATCAAGGGACGCGGTGAAGGCAATGCCAAGGACTTCCCGGCCAAAGCCTCCTCCACCAAACGCGACTATCCCATCGTGCTGCTGATCAACGGCGGAAGCGCCAGTGCGTCGGAAATCGTCGCCGGGGCCCTGCAGGACCACAAGCGCGCCCTTATTCTGGGAACGACCTCTTTTGGCAAAGGCTCGGTTCAAACTGTGGAATCTCTGCGGGATGGCTACGGCCTGAAGCTGACCATCGCCCGCTACTACACCCCGAGCGGCCGCTCCATCCAGGCCAAGGGCATCGAACCGGACATCATCGTACCCTTCAAGCCGTTGGAAGAACCGGACGATGCCAATGGCGACGACGGCTTTGTCAAGGAAAGCGATCTCAAGAATCACCTTGAGCGGCAAGCCAAAGAGAAGGAAAAACCCGAGGCTGACAAGAAAAAGGACCGGCCCATGAAGAGTCCGGAGTCCCGGGTCAATCCGCTGGAACTCGACAATCTGAAGCGGGACAATCAGGTCATGCGGGCCCTGGATATTCTGATATCCTACGACCTGTTTAAACACCTGGATTCCTGATGGGTTGCCGTACTGCCGAGCCCGGCCCGAAGCAAAGGTTCGGCAGTACGGGCAAACGCCAACGGTTCGATCCCGTCCGGCCCCTTTTAAACGGCCGCCTCCGGCCCCATAGAGACCGTCCTGGATGAGCACCCCCAGAAAAAAGAAAAAGAAAACGCCCTCCAAGCGGCGACGCAAGACCAAACCCCAAGCCATCCCGAAGGGAACCGGCATCAAGATTGCCGTTGCCCTGGCCCTGCTGATCGGCATTGTCGTGGGGGCCGGCCTGCTGCTGCACCGCTACCTGCCGCCCGCTCCGGGATCTTCTCCGACGGAGGTTCGCCCCAAATCGTCGGTGGCCGTCCAAAAAAAGCCGTCCGAACCAAAAGTAACGCCAGCACACAAAACCGCCAAGCCCACCCGAAAAGCACCCGCTTCGGTAAAACCGCCGGTGTATGAAGTTTATCCGGATCGCGACGTTGCCGGCCCGCACCGGACACCCATAAAGCCGAATGTACCGGTGTCCGGCCGGCCCCGGGTGGCCATTATCATCGATGACATCGGCTACGACCGGGGCCTGACACGTCAGTTCCTGGCCCTCAAGGTCCCCCTGACTTTTTCCGTGCTGCCCGAAAGCCCCTTCGGTGACCGTTTGGTCAAAGAGATCAAGGCCCAGGGCCATGAGTTGATGCTCCATCAACCCATGGAGCCCCGTGAATATCCCAAAGTGAACCCCGGTCCCGGGGCCCTGCTTTCGGCCATGTCGGCCGATGAACTTATCGCTCAGCTGGAACGCAATCTGGACCATTTTCCGGGCGTGCGCGGTGTCAACAACCATATGGGCTCCCAGCTCACCACCGATTCCGCCCGCATGTACCAGGTCTTTTCGGTCCTGAAAAAACGCCGGCTCTATTTTGTCGACAGCCGATCCACGGCCGACACCATCTGCCGCCCCTCGGCCCGCATGTTCCAGGTGCCGTTTGCCGAGCGCGATATCTTTTTAGATCATTTTCAGGAAGCCGCGTTCATACGCAAGCAGTTTCGACTGCTGGCCAAGGAAGCCCGCAAACACGGCCAGGCGGTTGCCATTGCCCACCCCCATCCCCTGACCGTGAAAATTTTCCAGGAAATGCTGCCGGATCTCCAGAAACAGGTCCAGCTGGTGCCGGCTTCGGAAATTGTCCATCTCATCGGTTGAGGCCCGGCCGGTTAGCACCGGGCCCGAAAGACAGGATGCCTCATGGAAGAACACGGTGGCACCGTTGTGGCCCGCTTTCTGGCCGAACGCCAGGTCCCCTTTCTGTTTACCCTTTGCGGCGGCCATATTTCCCCGATTCTGGTGGCCGCCAAGGCGGCCGGAATCCGCATCGTGGACATGCGTCACGAAGCCAATACCGTATTTGCCGCCGATGCTGTCGCCCGCCTGTCCGGCCGGCCCGGTGTGGCGGCGGTAACGGCCGGGCCCGGCGTTACCAACACGGTAACCGCCCTGAAGAACGCCGCCATGGCCCAGTCGCCGGTGATGCTTATCGGCGGTGCCGCCCCGACAGTACTGAAGGGCCGCGGCGCCTTGCAGGATATCGACCAGATGAACCTGCTGCGGGCGGTGGTCAAGGAGGCCGTCACCATCAACCGCAACTGCGACATCCTGCCGGTGCTGACCCATGCCTACGCGGCAGCCACCTCGGGGGTGCCGGGCCCTGTGTTCGTGGAGTGCCCCATCGACCTGCTCTATCCGGAAAGCCTGGTGCGGTCGTGGTATGGCGGCAAGCAACAGGAGGCCCCGGCCCGCAGCCTGCGGGAGCGACTGCTCCAGGCCTACCTGCGACGCCACGTGGACCGCATGTTCGCCTGCAGTTTCGAAACCATGGAAGCCGAACCCTGGACCCTGGCCGAGGACACGGCCGATTCGGCCGTCGTTGCCCAAGCCGCCCAAATCCTCCGTCAAAGCCGCCAGCCCGTTGCCATTATCGGCAGTCAGGCCGTCCTGCGCCCGTCACGGGCCGCCGCCCTGGCCCGGGATCTGGAGCAGATCGGCATCCCCCTTTTTCTCACCGGAACGGCCCGGGGTCTCATGGGCCGCGAACACCCCCTGATGTTCCGCCACCAGCGCCGCCGGGCGCTCCAGGCGGCCGATACGGTCCTGGTCGCCGGCATGCCCTGCGATTTCCGGCTGGACTACGGGCGGGCCATTGCCCGCACCGCCACTGTGATCGGCATCAATCGCAGCCGCCGCGACCTGAAGTTGAACCGGTCGCCCCAACTGGCCGCAGCGGCCGACCCCGGCACCTTTCTGGCGGCCCTGGCCCAGGCCGGCCCCTTTCCGGCCGAACAATGGTCTTCCTGGCGGGAACAACTGCAAGCCAATGAAGCCGAGCGGGAGGCCGCCATCCGTTCTCAGGCGGCCGAAACGGTGACCGGCGTCAACCCGCTTCAGTTTCTGCTGGCCTTGGAGGATTTTCTGGACGAGCGGGCCCTCCTGGTGGCCGACGGCGGCGATTTCGTGGCCGCCGCCGCCTACACCCTGCGGCCACGGGGCCCCTTGTCCTGGCTCGATCCGGGGGTTTTCGGCACCCTGGGCGTAGGCGCCGGGTTTGCGGCCGGGGCCAAACTCTGCCGCCCGGATGCCGAAGTCTGGCTGATTTACGGGGACGGTTCGGCCGGCTATACCTTGGCCGAATTCGATTCCTTTGTACGCCACCGGCTGCCGGTGATCGCCGTGGTGGGCAACGACGCCGGCTGGTCCCAGATCGCCCGGGACCAGGTCACCTACCTGAAAGACGATGTCGCCACCGTGCTGGCGCCCACCGCCTATGAGCGGGTGGTGGAAGGCTTCGGGGCCAAAGGGATTCGCATCGCAAAACCGAAAGAAATCCTGCCCGCCTTGGAAGAAGCGCGCCGAACAGCGGCTGGGGGCCGGCCCGTCCTGATCAATGTCCACATCGGCCGCACCGGTTTCCGTGACGGCTCTATTTCCATGTAGCCGGTACGCAAACAGAGGTAGAGACTCATCAAATGGCGACCGCGCCACGCCCGACCGCCTCCAGAAAGGCGGATTCCATGGCATGCCGCAGGGCTTTCACCCGGCGCCGCAAGGCGTCGGCCTGGACCACGCCGCCGGGAATTTCCCGTTCCAAAACCCGCTGCTGGAGTGGGCAGATATACCAGGTGCAGATCCAGGGGCGCGACCGGCGCGGCAGGCGGCAGCCCATTGGGCCTAAGTAGCGGCAGGGTTCGTGGAGATTGCACCGCAGTTGATGGGGCGGCAGGGGCTCCCGGTTGAGATGCAGAAACAGCAGATCCTTGAAGTCGAGCCAGACTTTGGCGTGGACACAGCAGGGGTCCGGGCAGACCGCGCAGGTGGCGGGGGCCAATTGATCGAACAGGTCGGCCAGGCGGTCGAGGGAATGGGCAACGGCTTCGGCATGCCGGCGGGCCGGGGCCAGTCGCGCCGCGTTCCGGACCAGGCTGTGGCCCAAGACGGCCTGGGCTTCCGCCCACAGGCGATCCGTGGGCCAGGGCACCGGCTCTAGGACGGACGCCGGCCCATGTTCCATCCCCATGGAATCCCCGACGGTGTCCATCCTAGCGACGGCCGTCCCGCATGCGGGAGACGGGCACGGGCTGCACCCAGCGGTTGGTTTCGCCATCATAAAACCACTTGTCCGGAAACCCGCGCCGACGCGTGAAGGACGGGTTCTCGGCCCAGCCCATCAGGTTCTCGTAGGCCTTCTGGAGACGGCGGAAGGCCTCGGGACGCCCGCCGCGATCCGGGTGATGGCGCAGGGCCTGCTGGCGATAGGCCGTTTTGACCACCTTGTCCAGATTGGGCGCATCCAGGTCTTTACGATCGATTTTCAACTGGGTCAGGAAATTATCCTTGATCACGGCCCGGCGTTCTTCCGCCGGCATGACCGAGCGAATGTCGCCATTGCCCTGACGGGCCGTGCGCAGGAGATGCTGGGAAGCCCGGTATTTCTTCTGGGTACGGCGCCGCTCGGCCCACCAGTCGTTGCCCAGCACGTTGGCCATGCGGCTGAAATCGTCGGCCGGCGCCACCCCGGGCCGGCGGGCGAATATGAAGCTGTAGATTTCCTGGGTGCCGTAAGGCAAGATGTCGAGCACGATCACCCGGTCATCGAAATAAAAGGTCGCGTAGCGGGTCTGCAGGGCCCTGAGCAGGCCGGTACGCACCTGGAGCTTGTAGCGCAGGCGCTGGCGGCATTCCACCGAACAGTATTTGCGGCGGAGCATATTCTCCCGTGTGCCACAGGACAGGCAGGCGTTCCCCTCCGGTTTCGGGGATATGGCACGGGTGGCGGAAGCGGATGTCACGGGATCACGACCTCTTTCAGTTTATGGGCCATCAAGGCTTTTTTTTCACCGGGTGATGGTTATTATGATCACTGGCTGCGTTCCGGGCTGCAAACATCCCGGGACCGATAAAATCCATTTTACCCATCCGAATACGCATCCGGGAAACGACTGCCACGACCATGTTAAAAATGAATGATCCTGCCATCAAAATCAAGGGGGCCTGTCAGCACAACCTCAAAAATCTCGACCTGGACATCCCCCTGCACCGCTTCACCGTGGTCACGGGGGTCAGCGGCTCCGGGAAGTCCTCCCTGGCTTTGGACACCCTCTATGCCGAAGGCCAGCGCCGCTATGTGGAAACCTTTTCGCCCTACGCCCGGCAGTTCATGGACCGCATGGACCGCCCCCGGGTGGCGAGCATCACGGGCATCCCCCCGGCCATCGCCATCGACCGCAAGGACCCGGTGCGCACCTCCCGGTCCACCGTCGGCACCATGACCGAGGTCACCGACTACGTCAAAATTCTCTATGCCCGCCTGGGGGTCCTGCACTGCGCATCCTGTGGGGAACCGGTGATTCCCGAAACCCCCCAGGTCATCTGGGACCGCCTCCAGGATCTGCCCCCGGAGAGCCGGCTCGTGCTGACCTTTCCCTTCGACGCCGACCGGTTCGTGGAACCGGCCGACGGCAACGGACCGCCGCCCCCCGACCAGGTGCGGCGAACCCTGCGCCGATTGGGCTTCGACCGCCTTTACGTGGACGGGAAGATGGAGGACATCGACGCCTGGGATCCCGGGGCGTCCCACCGGCAGCCGGAAATCGTGGCCGACCGGGTGGTCCTGCGGCCCGACCGCCGCCAGCGCATTCTGGATTCCCTCGAGACGGCCGCCCGTTTCGGCAACGGGCGTCTCAGCGTGCATACCGCTACCGACCGCCTCGATTTCAGCGCTTCCCGGCACTGCGCCCGCTGCGACCGGTCCTATGCCGCCCCCCTGCCCAACCTGTTTTCCTTCAACAGCCCCATCGGGGCCTGCGACACCTGCCGCGGCTTCGGGCGGGTGATCGATATCGATCTGGACCTGATCATCCCCGATAAAGGGCGCTCCCTGGAAGACGGTGCCGTGAAACCCTGGGGGGGCTTCGACGAGGGCGGCAACCACCGCATGGAGTTCGACGACCTGATGGCCTTCTGCCGCCAGGCCGGCATCCCTACCGACGTGCCTTTCCGCCGCCTCAAAAAGAACCAGCAGCGGGCCGTCATCGACGGCCGGGGCGACTGGTACGGCATCCGGGGATTTTTCCAGTGGCTGGAAACCAAGACCTATAAAATGCCGGTGCGGGTCTTTCTCTCCCGCTACCGCAGTTACGACATCTGCCCGGACTGCAAGGGCACGCGCTTCCAGCCCGCCACCCTGCTCTATCGGCTGAATGGACTCGACATCGCCGCCGTCTACGCCATGAACATCGACGCGGCCATGCTGTTTTTTAACGGCCTGGAAGACACGATCCGCAACGAGGCCGACCGCCTGGTCTGGGACGAGGTCCGCCAGCGCCTGCGCTACCTCCAGGACGTGGGACTGGGCTACCTGACCCTGGACCGCCAGTCCCGCACCCTCTCCGGCGGCGAGGTCCAGCGGGTGAGCCTGGCCTCGGCCCTGGGTTCCTCCCTGGTGAACACCCTCTACGTGCTGGACGAACCCAGCATCGGGCTGCACCCCCGGGACAACCACCGCCTGATCCGCATCCTCAAGGGCCTGCGCAAACTGGGCAACACCGTGGTGGTGGTGGAGCACGACCCCGACATCATCCGGGCCAGCGACTACCTCCTGGATCTCGGGCCCTGGGCGGGCGAGCAGGGCGGTGAAATCCAGTATTTCGGCCCCACCACCGGGGTCAACGGGTCGCTGACCGGCCAGTACCTGCGGGGCCAGCGGACGATCCCCACGCCGGACCGACGGCGAGCGCCGGTCGCCCAGAACCGGCTGCGCATCAAGGGCGCCGCCGAGCACAACCTCCGGAACATCGACGTGGAGATTCCCCTGGGGCTCCTGGTTTGTCTGACCGGCGTCTCCGGATCGGGCAAGTCCACCCTGGCCGAAGACATTCTCTTTCGCGTCCTGAAAAAGGAACTGGGCGACCCCCAGGGCAAGCCCGGCCGCCATAAAAGCATCCATGGCGCCGGGCAGCTGGCGGACGTGGTCCTGGTGGACCAGCGTCCCATCGGCCGCACCCCCCGGGCCAACGCCCTGACCTACACCAAGGCCATGGATCCCATCCGTCGCCTCCTAGCCCAGACGCCCGACGCCAGGGCCATGGGATTCGGGCCGGGGCACTTCTCCTTCAACGTAGACGGAGGCCGCTGCCCCGCCTGCAAGGGGGACGGGTTTGAAAAAATTGAGATGCAGTTCCTGTCGGACGTCTATGTGGCCTGTCCCCAGTGCCACGGCCGGCGGTTCACCGATGAAATCCTCGCCGTGCGCTACCAGGACCGCAACGTGGACGACATCCTGAGGATGACGGTGGACCAGGCCCTGGCCTTTTTTGCCGACCGTCGCAAGATCGTCGCCACATTGGCGCCTCTGGCCGAGGTGGGGCTGAGCTACCTGCGCCTGGGGCAGCCCTTGAACACTCTCTCCGGCGGGGAGGCCCAGCGCCTCAAGCTCTCCCGCTTCCTGGCACCCGGTCGGGCCCGGGAAGACGGGCGGGGTCGCCTGCTCATCTTCGACGAACCCACCACCGGCCTGCATTTCGAGGATATCCGCATTCTCCTCCAGGCCCTCCAGTCCCTGGTGGATCGGGGGCACAGCGTCCTGGTAATCGAGCACAACCTGGATGTCATCAAGGCCGCCGACTGGATTATCGATCTGGGGCCCGAGGGCGGCGACCGGGGAGGGCAGGTGGTGGCGGCCGGGCCGCCGGAGACCATCGCCCGCAGCAAAAACTCCCACACAGGCCGTTATCTGAAAATGTCTTTGAAAGCCCAGAAACCCGTGGCCGGCCAGCCCCGGGTCAACCGGGCCCAGGAAACCCGTTCGGCTTACGAAAGCGGGCGGGCGGCGGATACGATTGGCATACGGGGGGCCCGGGAGCACAACCTCCGCAATATCGATGTCACCATTCCCCACAAGGAACTGGTGGTGCTGACCGGGGTGTCCGGGTCGGGCAAATCCACCCTGGCCTTCGACATCCTGTTTGCCGAAGGCCAGCGCCGCTACCTGGAAAGCCTGGCGCCGTATGTGCGCCAGTACATGAAGATCCTAGAGCGGCCGGATGTGGATCTCGTCACCGGCCTGGCCCCCACCGTGGCCATCGAGCAGCGGGTCAGCCATGCCAGCCGGCGTTCCACCGTGGCCACCCTGACCGAAATCTATCATTTCCTGCGCCTGCTTTTCAGCAAACTGGGCGTGCCCCATTGCACCGGGTGCCACCGGCCCCTCACGGCTCAGTCCCACGCGGACATCCTGCGCCAGCTGAACACCCGCTATCCCAAAGGGGCCGGCTGGATCCTGGCCCCCAAGATCGCCGGCCGCAAGGGCTTTCACAAGGATGTGTTCAAACTGGCCCTGAAAAAGGGCATCCAACGCGCCCGGGTGGACGGACAACTGGTGGCGATCGAACCGGACATGGCCCTGAGCCGTTACCATGAACACACCATCGACCTGGTGATGGGGAGCCTCTCCGCCAAGGATCGCGAGGATATCGTGGCCCGGGCCCTCAAGGAGGGGGACGGCAGCCTGATCGTCATCCGGGGCAAGCACGAGGAGATCTTCAGCCGGCACGGTATCTGCCCGGCCTGCGGCATCGGGGTGGAAAAACCCGACCCGCGTCTCTTTTCCTTCAACAGCAAGCAGGGGGCCTGCCCCCAGTGCGGAGGGCTGGGCATCCAGGGCGGTGAAGACGACGACCGGCCCGGCACCGTCTGCACGGCCTGCCACGGCACGCGCCTGCGCCCCGAGGCCCTGGCCGTCAAAATCCGCCGCCAGTCCATCGGCGACCTCGTCCAGCAGCCGGCCCAGCGTCTGGAAAAGACCCTCTCCAAGTGGCGCTTTCCGGACCACCAGGCGGCGGTGGCCGATCCGGTCATGACCGAAATCAGATCCCGCCTGCGGCTGCTGAACCACCTGGGGCTGGGCTATCTGGCCCTGGGCCGCAGCGGTGAGACCCTTTCCGGCGGCGAAGCCCAGCGGGTGCGCCTGGCCGCTCAGCTGGGCTCCAACCTCACCGGCGTCACCTATGTGCTGGACGAGCCCACCATCGGGCTGCATCCCAAGGACAACGGCATCCTGGTCCAGGCCCTGCAAGACCTGCGCGACCGGGGCAACACCATCGTGGTGGTGGAGCACGACGAGGAAACCATCCAGGCGGCGGACACCCTCATCGATCTGGGTCCCGGGGCCGGCGCCCAGGGAGGCGACATCGTGGCCCAGGGCACCCTTGACGATCTTCGCCAGGCCCCGGAATCGATCACAGGCGCCTTTATCGGGGCCATTCCGAGCGACAGCGGATCCCGTCGGCGCCCCTACCGGAAACACCCCAAAATAAAAGTCCGCCGGGCCGTGGCCAACAATCTCAAGGGGGTTACGGTGGACTTTCCCCTGGGGTGCCTGATCGGTGTCACCGGGGTGTCTGGCTCGGGCAAGTCGTCCCTGCTCAAGGAGGTGCTCTACAAAAACCTGGCCAATCACCTGCACGACCGTGAGGATCCCGCCGGCCCCTGCCAGGGCATCGAAGGATGGCAGCCGATCGACCGGGTGCTGGAGGTGGACCACAGCCCCATCGGGCGCACCCCCCGTTCGGTGCCGGCCTCCTACGTGGGCTTTCTGGCGGATATCCGTCAGCTCTTCGCCCGCACCCCCGAGGCCCGCTCACGGGGATACGCCCCGGGGCGCTTTTCCTTCAACCTCACCGGCGGCCGCTGCGAGGCCTGCCAGGGCCAGGGACACCCCAAGGTGGCCATGAGCTTCCTGCCGGATGTCTACGTGCCCTGCGAGATTTGCCGGGGGTCGCGCTTCAATCCCGAAACCCTGGCGGTTACCTACCGGGGCAAGACCATCGGCGAGGTGCTGGACATGACCTTTGCTGAAGCCCTGCAGTTTTTCAGCGCCATTCCGTCCATTCGCACAGCAGTCCAGTTCGTGTGCGACATCGGCCTGGGCTACCTCAAACTGGGCCAGCCCAGCCCGACCCTGTCCGGCGGCGAGGCCCAGCGCATCAAACTGGCCCGCCAGTTGGCCAAGCCCGGCCGGGGCAAGACGTTCTTCATCCTGGACGAGCCCACCACCGGCCTGCACCTGGCGGACGTCACCCGGCTGCTGGACGTGCTCCAGAGCCTGGTGGACCAGGGCCACACCGTGGCCGTGATTGAGCACAACCTGGAGTTCATCCGGGCGGCGGACTACCTCATCGACCTGGGACCGGACGGCGGGGACCAGGGCGGCCGCATCGTGGCCAAGGGCGCCCCGGAGGAGTGGCTGAAAAAGCGCGTCGCCACCCACACCGCCCGGGCCCTGCGGCAGATGATGGAAGCCAAACCGACTGTCTAAAAAGCCTAATTTGCCAATCGGGGGAAAGTAGATCTTATTTTGCAGAACGTTAGACCCCAAGCACCCCCAGGGAAGACGTTATATCGCTTTCGGAGGTTTGAGGGTTAATCCCCTTTGTCCCGCGCCGAGCATCGGCGATGGGGGCGTAAAAAGCGTATCGGCTGCCTGAGGGAAGCGAGTTCCGACACGCTCGGCCCCGTCGACGACGCGCAGGGCTGTGCGAAGCACCGCGGGACACGGGCGTCTGAAGCCTGTCACGCCGTTTTCAGGAAAGGCGTGATTGGTTACTTTTCTGCCACGCGGAAGAAAAGTAACAACGGGAAGGGTTAAGAGTCTTTCGCGCTTTTAAGTACGATGGTGATCTGAGCGGGATAGCGACTTCTTAGACCTTCTGGAGATACCCTTTCATGCCCGGCGTACGTCGTGAACCGCCTTCTCTCGTGCGGCCACAAAGGCCCGCACCGACCGGGTAATATCCGCCTCGGTGGTGGCCCAGGAGCAGACACTGATGCGGATCACCGTCTTGCCCTGCCAATTGGCGCCCCCCGCCCAGCACTCCCCTGAAGCCTGCATGTGCCGCATGGTTTCCGCCGTGATTTCATTGCTGTCGCAGGCAACCAGCACCTGGTTGAACACCACGTCGTTTAAAATCTGAAAACCTTCCGCGGCGAGCTCCTGCGCCACCTGCACCGCTCTCTCGTGCAGGCCGCACACCAGTGCATCCACGCCTTCCTTGCCCAGGTATTTCAGGGCGGCCCAAAGCTCCACCGCCCTGGCCCGTCGGGACATTTCCGGGGTGTAGAGCATCCCGACGCGGTTCTCGCTGTAGGCGATGTAAGAGCCGGAGGCGTGCAGGGCGTGGGTCAGGGCCTCCTTGTCCCGGCACAGCACGATGCCGCTGTCGTAGGGGGCGTTGAGGGTTTTGTGCCCGTCCACCGAAAAGGAGTCGGCTTTGGCCATGCCCCGGGTAAGGTGCTGCAGCCGTTGCGCGGCCGCGGCCCAAAGCCCGAAGGCGCCGTCGATATGCACCCAGGCCTTGGCCATGTTGGCTTTTTCGCAGATCGCCTCAAAAGGATCGAAGGCCCCGGAGCTGACATTGCCGGCCTGCAGGATCAGCAGGGTGCTGGCATCGAGTTCGGGAACGGCGGACGGGATGATCCGGCCCTGATCGTCGACATCCACCCATTCGATGGTGTCGATGCCGAACCCGAGCAGGGCGATGGCTTTGACAACGGTGCCATGGGCCTGGCGCCCGGCCACGACCCTGACCCGCGGCGCCCCGGGAAACCCCTTTTTATTGATGTCCCAGCCAAGGTTCTGCAAAATCCGGTAGCGCGCGGCGGCCAGGCCGCAGAATATCGCCAGGGAAGAGCCGCTCACAAAACCAGCCACGGTATTCTCCGGCAGCCCGAACAGTTCCCGCAGCCACGACTCCGCGACTTCTTCGAGCTTGGCAGTAATGGGCGAGATGACATAAAGGGCGGTATTCTGATCCCAGAAATCCGACAGCCAGCGTGCGGCCAGCGCAGCCGGGATGACCCCGCCGTTGACGAATCCGAAATACCGGCCGCCGGTCTGGGCCACGCTGGCCGGCGAGCCATACTGATGCAATTGCTTTATGATGGCTTCGGCATTGCCCGTGGATGCGGGAAGGTCTTCGACAAACCGATCCAGGTCGGCGATGGCCTCCGGCGTCGGAAAAACATCGCGCTCCCGAACCCCATCGGCATAGTCAAAGGCACATGCCTGCGCCTGCCTGAAAACCGCTTTTTGTTCCATTTCGCGGAACATTTTCTTCTGAAATTCTGTTGGCATCGTCAAACTTTCATTTTGCTTTTATTTGGCAGGCAATATGCCGATTGAGACCGGACCATGCCCTCTCATGCAAAATCGTCAGGGGGGTATTCTTCGCCGGGGGTCGGCTTGCCTTTCAGCCAGGACGCCAGCACCATGCCGAGCATGGCCAGGCACTCCATGTCCAGAAAAACCGCCGCCCGATCTTCGAACAGCAGGGTGCACTGGGCCGGAAACTCCTCGTCCTGGTCGTCGAACATCATGAGCAGGGGAACGGTGGGCAGGGCCGGGAGGCGCAGCGCCAAATCGCAGGCGAAGGGCGCTTCCGTCGGGGTGCCGCCCAGCCGGACGGCGGCCGCGCGAAGAGCCTCCAGGCGGCCGGCAAAGGTTTTGCCGATCGGCTGCTCGGCCGTATTGCGGAAGCCCGCGGCAAAAGGCAGCGCATCCTTGAAGGTCCTGTAGCGCACCCATTCGGTGCTGCGGGGCGGATCCTCCGCCGGGCAAAGCAGAAAATATTGGCAGAGAATCACGCTCACCGCATGGCTCGGGCGGAACCCCTGTCCATCAGCCACCCCGGCGCCGGAAACCCGGAACGGGCTTCCATAGAAGGGGACCACGACGGCATCGCCGTCCCGGTCCAGTCTCAGGCGCGCAGCGATGCGATCCAGGTCGAGGGCGGCCACTTCGGCCAGGTAGTTGGCGTAGATCTCATCGAAAACGGCGGCGCGCGACATGCTCTCTCTCCTTACCATAATCGCCACAACACCCGCTGGCCCTGTTTTTCACCGCGGACCTTTTCCATGTGGCGCAGGGATGCGAAGGCCCGCTCCAAATCCTCCATCGGAGAATTGCCGTCCAGCTTTTGCTGCAGGGCGACGGGCTCCAGGGGGCCTTCCGCCTTCAGGATTCGCAGGATGTCGTTTTGCAGCCGGGGCAAAGGCCTGTCGTTACCGGCATGCTGCTCATATAATTTGGCGCTGTGCACGGCCCAGGGGTCGCAGGTTTTCATCGGCGACAGGGCCACCATATAGCAGTCCTCGCAGAGTTTGCGCCCCAGGTGGTCCCGCAGTTCGTCGGGTTCAATGGTTGCATTGCAATCGTCACACCGCATGGCTGCCTCCATCGTTTGTTTGCAGGTTGCGTTCATCCATCAGTTGATTGGGTTTGCCATGGGAGCTCATCAGGAGCGGCATTACGCCATTCTTCGATAATTCTCTGTGCTTCAGGGAGATCCGTTTCAGAAACACGAATCAGGCCCCAACCATATTGCGCCTGGAATAGACCGTCATACGCCGTATCGTGAAATGATTTTATTTCAGCGTGGATGCCATGTTCCTCTAAAACCGATTTGATGACATTGGCTTCGGCTTCGTTCTCAGGCTTCATTAATGTCTTCAAGGTTAAATGTCCCATGCTTTAAGGGAAAAGAGAATCCCTTTGTCATTTTCCCGGAAGTATAAGTGTCTGGGCGACTTTGCCAAAAGTGTCGACCGGACCCTTCGTTTCTCTTTCTATTCAAAAATATCCAGCGCCTGCTTCAGATCCGCAATCAAATCGTCTGCATTCTCAATACCGGTCGAGTAACGTATCAACCCCTCCGGTATGCCCAACCTGGCGCGTTCCTCTTGGGTGCATTCCACATGACTGGTGGTCGCCGGCGGCCCTACGATTGTCTCAACTGATCCCAAATTGGCGGCGGCATGGGCAAAACGCAGCCGCGGGATAAACCGGCTTACGGCTTCAAGCGTATTCTCCTTCAGCATAAAACTCATCATGCCGCCAAAACCACGCATGTGTTGTTTGGCAATCTCATGGCCTTCATGCGAAGGAAGACCGGGATAAAAAACACGCGCAATCGCTGGGTGGGATTCCAGATATTGGGCTATCCTTAGCGCACTTTCATTTTGTCTCTGAATCCTCAATTCAAGCGTCTTCATACCCCGCAGAATCAGATAAGCAGACATCGGGTGCAACGTCGCGCCATTGATTTCGCGATAATGGTAGATCTGATCGATTAAATCCTTCCTGCCGCAGACAACGCCGCCCAATGCGTCGGCATGACCACCAAGAAATTTGGTGGCACTATGCAGGACCAGATCCGCTCCCATTGGAATAGGGTTCTGGTTGATGGGGGTTGCGAACGTATTATCGACCACGACGATGGCACCGACAGCCTTAGCGGCCTTCACCAACCGCGGGATATCGATCACTTTCGTTGTGGGGTTGGTGGGGCTTTCCAAATAAAGCACGCTGCAGCCGCGGGATACTTCTCTTTCGATTTGTTCATGATCCGTCGTATCGCACAATGTTACCTTGATCTTGAACCTTGGCAAAAATTCATTGAAAATCACATTGGTGCCACCATAGGTGTCTTTAACCGTGACCACACGATCTTCAGCGGAAAGCAATCCAAACAATGTGCTGCTGATGATACCCATGCCGGTTGCGGCACTTGTGGCCGCTTCCGCATCTTCCAGATTGCGAACTTTTTCCTCGAAAACCTGAACGGTTGGATTTGTGTTGCGGCTGTAGATATGACCCTCTTTCCGCCCCAAGGCGACCTGCAGCCATTCATCCAAATCCCGATAACCAAATGACACACTATGGACAACGGGCACCTGGGTGGCACCCTGCATCAAATAGTCTTCTTCTCCTGCCCAAACCGTGCGTGTTCCCAGCCGTGGATCTTCACTCATGATTTTTGTCCATTGATCGTAGATGTTTATTCAATATGGAACGGAACTTTTCATATCCAATAGTCAAAGGCAGGCCACGTTGTATCGCCTGAAGTTTCTATAAGCTATCTCAAAAAAGTCTTTTCGCCCGATCAGCCTGAGGCGGACAAGTATCGGCGTGTCCTCGTCTAAAATCCTCGACATATTTGAGTATGTACCCCAAGGGCACTTCCTTCGGGGCGCCTGCGGGTTGCACCCACCGCTGAGGAATCGATCAGATGGGAAGTCCCGCCCTGCGGGAATACTCGGCCACGCCGTATCTCGAACAAAAATCCAATTTCTGAGATGGTTTCTGATATGTTGGGTTCATAGACTGCCAAAAGTTGATACATTACCCTTCTGTATTCTCCTCCGAAAGAATTTGCTCATACTCTTCAGGATAATGCTCCTTGAAACATTTAGGACAAATTGTATGGCTGAAGTCAACACCTGAATGCTTGTGAATATAAGCTTCTATCTGCTCATAATAACCTTTATCGTTTCGTATTTGTTTGCAATAACTGCATATGGGCAGAATCCCTTGCAACGTCCTGATTTCTGAAATTGCCAATGAGAGTTCTCTATTCTGGTTTTCAAGTTTGCCGTAAAGCTCTCTAATTTTATGTATAGATAATAAGAGTACCCCCACAATCACAAAAGATACAAATAAAGAATCAATAATGCCTATTATAAGCACTTCATCTGACATTTTTCCCCATAATATATGGCTGGAAAAAAAACTTATGAAGAATGTCAACAATTCAGAAGTAACTATACAGACAAGCAACCATTGCCACATGGATGTTTTTTTAATAATTTTGTAAATCTTCTCTGGCATAATGGTCTTTCCGTTTATTTGAAAAATAGAAGCCCTATAGTCACGACGATCAATCTTGTGGAGGCCGTTCTTGGTAGTAAAAGTTAAAGGCGTTCTCCGCATTGCTCTTTTCTTTTAGCCAGTTCATCGCGTCGTTCATTTTGCGGTACACATGAATTTCGATATCAACATCTAAATTCGTAATACTTTCCCATGCTCTCGCAATTCCAAAATCAATATCTCTATTCATAACAAGCGCGATTTTACCATTTCCAAGTTTGTCTGCAATTGAAATAAAATAGAAAGATACATCTTCAATTCCAGATGCCGATATTCCATCGATATTCAATGCGCGATGGTCTAATAAAATGTGCTTGCCTGGCCGCCAGTGGGGATGAGAAATAATATCTTTCAAAAACGCAATGATTCCCAGAACGTCACCAGCACCTTCTGTTACAATGGTGAACAGCAAACCATCTTCGCTGACTTCGAGCGTGTGTTTCATATTCACCCTTTCCAGCTAAAATAATTTGTTGAATGCTGGTATTCCATATCATTGGCTTTGGTCAATATATCATTAAAGCTTGGTTTTCTCTAATTTGTTTAAATAGAGTTGGATTATCAGGCCGTTTTCGGTTTCCATATCGTCGGTGATCCAGAAGGGGACGAGGTGCTATGGTGCGGCGGCTTTGGTGTTTCGTAAGGTTCCCCGAACTTTTTTGGTCGCTGATTTGAACCGGTCGTCGATTTGATAGGGGAAAGGGTGGTCGGCGGCGTCCAGGTCTGTCAACCATTTGGTTAGGCAGGTCATAGGCGACCGCTTTCAGTTGTTTATCTGCGGCCCTCTTTTTCGCTTTTGAACTTGATCTATTGCATAAAATTTATTGTTTAGAAAAAATTTCATGAAATGTTCAGATTCGTATTACGCCGATCTCGAGGTCAAAAATGCAGTTATAGGGGCATTATCATGGTGGTTTTAGGAACAATCACATGTGAAATCTATTCGTTGGTCTGTTACGACCCGGCTCGTCCCTTCTTAACTGAAACGATCATGCGAAAGCACCGGCGTCGCCTGCTGCTTGACAGGCAATCACCAAAATGGTTTTTTGATATGGAATCGATACATTTGAGTCCGTTATTGGTACTCTAACGAACCTTTCCGGGCTAATTAGATGAAACCCATCCCCTACACCCCACCCTTTTGGTTAACCATTCTAGTGATAGTTGGTTCGTTATTGGTTTCTTTATCTTTTGCCGATACGGACCGTGGTATCCAGATCAGTGCCGGTCGCAATGCATTAGTGATCGGGAACGGCGCTTACCCGTCCTCGCCACTGAAAAACCCTGCAAACGACGCCAGAGATGTTGCCCAACTGCTGAAGCAACTCGGTTTTACGGTAATGCTCCGACAGGATGTAGGCATTCGCGCGATGGAGAAGGCGATTCGCGATTTTGGCCGTCAGTTGAGTTCCGGCGGTACCGGGGTTTTCTATTACGCCGGCCACGGCATGCAGGTCGAGGGGCGCAATTACCTGATTCCTGTGGACGCCGTGATTGAGTCGGAGTCGGACGTGCGTTTCGAAGCGCTGGATGTGGGCCGCGTGCTGGGCAAGATGGAGGATGCGGGCAACGGGCTCAATATCGTGATTCTGGATGCCTGCCGGGACAACCCGTTTGCCCGTGGATTTCGTTCGGCACGCAGTGGTTTGGCGCGTATGGACGCCCCCCGGGGCACACTGATTGCTTATGCCACGGCACCGGGATCGGTAGCGGCGGACGGTGACGAACGTAATGGGGTTTATACCCGGAATTTGCTGGCCTATATGGCGACTCCAGGGATTCCGGTAGAGCAGGTCTTCAAAAACGTTCGAATTGGGGTGATTCGCGATACGAACCAGAAGCAGGTTCCCTGGGAGGCCTCTTCACTGACCGGAGATTTTTATTTTGCATCGCCGGTAGTGGAAAAGGATACGCCGCGCAAGGAGAAAGATTTCGGGAAAAACCAACCGAACGGTTCGCGCGAAAGCACCGAAGTCATATTTTGGGAGTCCATCAAAGACTCAGACAATCCCGAATTGTTTAAAGCCTATCTGCGCAAATTCCCAAAAGGCGTTTTCTCAGAAATTGCCCGCTATAAATCGCAGGCACTGAGGTCTTCCTCTTCACCGAAAGAAGCGTCAAAAGTGCCAGAACCTGCTATTGAAAACCCGCAAAAGCCACTCCTGGCATATGCCAAGGATGAGCGCCAGGTTCCTCAATTCAAACTTAGGTCCGAAAGCATGCATTTGCCCAATCAGTCGGATATCGATGAAATAGTGACCACGTATGGGTTTTACGATACGGGTCGCAATCCCCGTGGATCTTTCCTGAACCAGTTTTCGATACAGAGCGAAGATGTAATTTTAGACGCGAAAACAGGTTTAATGTGGCAGAGGAGCGGTTCACCCAATGAAAAATCATTCATCGGTGCCAAGAGTTATATCGAACAATTGAATAAAGATAAGTTCGCTGGATTCTCCGATTGGCGTCTGCCGACCATTGAAGAATTGGCTTCGATTATTGCCAAGACAACGGCGAATGACCTGCACATAGAAAAGGCTTTCACGAAACAACATAAAAGATGCTGGAGCAGTGATATGGCTGAGAAAACTCACAATGAATTAGGTGCGCAGCATGCGGTGTGGATTGTTGATTTTGTGAGCGGACGGATTGAAAAGGCAAAATGGTACATGGGTGGGGTAGGCTACGCATCCTGGTATGAAAAAAATACGCACAACTATGTGCGCGCAGTGAGATCGAATCAATAATGTACGCTCATAACTTATAAAATATAGAAGCAATATGATGGTGGTAAGAACACTCACTTGTGAAATGTATGGGTTGGCTTGGTCAGACACGCTTTTTAATCGGCGACCTGGGCTCCACCCCCGTTGTTGAATGTTGAGACGCGCCCCCTACATCTCGCCCGGTGAGGCCTAATCCGGTCTAAAACGCTTTTCCATAGCCCCCCGCTTTTTCAAAAAAATCTCCTGACCTGATTTTACACGGCGTCAGAATTCCTTGTAAATCCTCGCCAGCGGGTGTCCCGGCGCCTCCATGGTCAGGTCGTTGAAGTAGCCATACGGGGTCTGAACCGGCTCGTACCCGGCGGCTTCGAGCCTTGCGTGCACCCGGTCGATGAGGTCCCTGGCCGCCTCCGGGTCCGCCTTGCGCTCTCCCAGGTGGGTGAAGGAGTGCAGGATGACCTTTTGCGTCTCCCATTTCCGGGCCGCCCATTTGGCGTTTTTCACCAGCTTGGTTTCAGCCGAACTGCCCGCCTCGGCGTCGGGCGGTTCCATGTGAATGAAGACCACGACCGCCTTCTCGTGGGTCATGGGACGCGCCTCCGGGGCATCCTCCAGGGTTTTCATGGCCGGGTTCCATCCAAAACGGTCACAATACCAGATCAGCAAACGCATGGCACTCACACCCTCCTTGAGGCGGCGACAGCTTGCCCCTGAGCGAAAAAGATCAATCCAGATTATGAAGTTCAAAAATGCATTTATAAATTGGTTTTAGAAACAATTACAAGTGAAATCTAATAGTTGGCTTGGTCCGATCCGTTTGAAGATCTTAAATCGGGCTCGGTATCGGTATCGAAATCGAGTTCCTCAAATCCATAAGCCGCAGAGGTTTCCTTCACGCAATAGCCTCTGCCACCCAGGCGACATGTCCGATCGAAAGTTGGTAGACATCAAGTTTTTCGTGTCCAAGTGTCATTTTATTTTCTTTCGATGGCGAACCCGATTTGGATCCCGATACCGATTTCGACAATCCCGACAGCATTCTTAATCAGCCGCTAACCCGGATATTTCACGCGTTCGAGATGTTCCTTGGCAAGGCAACAGGGGCGCCGCTGTACTTTTGCTACCGCAAGCCCCTGATAACGCAGCCAATTGACATCTCGGACGCGCCCGCAGGGTAAATTTTTCTGCTTTCCCTGAAATCGGCACAGGTTACAAACTGTCACCGGAAATTCGCTCCTCGAACAGTGCTTATATCACCATTATATTTACATAAAATTTATTTAGCAGAAAAATTTATGAAACATTCGGGCCAAATCCCCCGGCGCCCTTAACCAGCATCATCGCACCCAGGGCGAAAAGCAGGATGTAGATGGTACGCTTGTAAAGGTTCTGGTTGATGATATCAAAGAGTCGAATACCAGTGAAAACACCGGCCAAAAGGGGCAAAAGGCAGTAGATGAAGTGGTGAACCACCTCCGTGGTAATCAGGCCGGAAAAATACTGCAGCGCAAGGACCAGCGCACCGCTGATACAGAAAAATGTCACCAGGGTGGCCTTGATCTGGTGTTTGGGCCATGGCTGCAGGGCCGTGTATACAATCACAGGCGGACCCGCCGCCCCTATGCTGGCGCCCAGAAGCCCGGCAATGAAGCCTGCGGTTAAAGTCCAGCGTTTCTTCAACTCACCTTTAGACGACCCGTGGTGCCAGGTCGCGGCAGCCGTGGCGATGATCACGCCCCCCACCAGCAACTCCAACCATTGCGTTGCGACCGTTTTGAGGATGTAGACCCCCACAGGCACCCCCGGAAGCGAAGCCATCAGCAGGGGCAGCCACTTGCGGGTCTGAACGTGGCGGGCGAGCCGGAAGACGAGGATGACGTTCATCACAGAGCCAAGCATCAGGATCAGCGGGACGGCCATCTTGATGTCGATCATCAGCGCCATGAGGGGGAGGCTCACCAGCATCACACCAAACCCGGTCATTCCCTGAACGAGCCCGCCCAGATAGACAATAAGGCACAAATAGAGGGTTTCAGCCATGGGTCAGTAATCGCGATTTCTGTTTTTCAGACCCGGTGACTCCGGTTTGGGGACTGTTAATCTATGTTGGATTGGTCCGAGCCGTTTGAACTGTCCTTACTATGACCCGATTTTACCGACCATTTTTGCAAAACTTGAGTAATCTTCCCCTCGACGGCAGCACGCGCTTCCCACCTATCGTATCCCCTTGCCAGGAGTTCATCGTATCTCGTCTCCCTGTGTCGCAGGTGAGCGATGACGGCCAGACGGACAGCCTCACCATCCAATGCCTTGGCAGAGGCCGACCGTCCAACGCGTCCACTGTATTTGAGGCAGGCATGCTCCGCTATTTCTGTTTCCCTTCCAGATGGGCATGCGGGGAAAAACGCTCTTATCCGTGCAGCGAATTGATCCACATACCGGCGGTCTAATTCGTCTCTGCGAGTGGCCTCTCTCTTTCTACGTAACTCCCTGATATCCACATCGGCAAGGCACTCTTCTTCAGCCTTCTCCAACGCCTGAGCTTCGACGAGCAGCCCCTTGCGTTCATATCGCTTTCGAGCACGACTCCATTGCAACACAACAGCAGAAAGCCTGGAGTGTTTGCGGGCGCGTCTGGTCAGAGCCGCATTTCCGGATGGGAGGAAAAAAAGATGGTCTAAATCGGCGCACGATAAACAAAGCGCACCCCTCTCTCCGGCAAGATTGATCCAGGCCTTTGAACCGAGTTTTTCGCCACACGCATCGCACCGCGACTCTCGGCTAGAGATGAACACCTTAATGTCTTCCTTTTCACGCAGCAATTTCGATGTTTCTCCTGATGCTATGAGAACATACGCCGGTATCGATCGACATTCAAGCGACTGATAGAAGCTGTTTCAAAATTCCAGATCGCGTTTGAGGGCAAGGCGCCACTTGATGAAAAGGCGGAGCATATTCAATCATACGTGAGCATTTTGAAGAAAGCGACAACACCGACATTGGACGTTAGAAGGGATTTTGAAACAGCCTCTAATCACCGCTGCCGACCGCGGGCAAACTCCAGCAGGTATTCCCGCTTATTGGAATCGGGTTCGGGATCGATCCTTGGCTTTTATCGATTGCGATTGCGATCCCGATAGCGATTTGGATTAGGACAATTGGTGGACTCGTAAACCTGAACGCTCGCCTGCGCAGGCGTGACGGGTTGAATCGTTTTACGAGCCTGCCAGATGCTAAACCCCCATTTTAATTTGTTGGCACTTGATCCGCTTCGGTCTTGGGAACCGATCGCTTCCGACCGAATACACCAGCCGCTGGACTGTTCAGCGCAATTTAGCACCGCAATTGCGGCAGTAATGGGGATCCTGATCTCGTCCTAAAATTTCATCGCAGGCTGGGCAGCGCCAGTTCTTGCGGGCGAACATGATAAACCCGACCGCGGCCCCCACATAGGCGAACACGACGTATTTCAGCTCGACCCCGGCCACCCTTTGCACATGAAATGTTTGCAGCAGCAGAATGACCACAATCGCAATGATATAGGGCACGGCCAACCGGAACACTTTTCGCCGGCGTTGCTGAAAAATTGCGGAAACATCCTTATGCCGATTGTCGCTTGCCGTCATGGTAGATCCTTGCATGGTGTCGCTATTCAAAAAGTGCGCAGGGCGCGCACACAAGCATGTGGAATGTTGGCCGGTTGCTTTTTCGAAATCGCTATCGATATCGGGTTCGGGATCGGCCTTCAGTCTTTTTCGATTGCGATATACATAATTGGTAGACTCGTAACAAGTCACTATTCAGACGGTTTCGTAAAATGTTCGAGATCAAGGCTTGCGATTCTGGAGGAAGACCGCTAACGCGGGGCCCGAAGGGTGCGTACTTATCGTACGCTGCAGTGACGAAAGATACGCGTAACGCAGATATCGGGCCTTTTACGAAATCGTCAGGATTGACAACGCCCTGCCGCGGGTGTATGGTACACCATCTTTAACCGCTGTTCCTGGAAAACAAACGACATCATCGTGAAAGCTCCGGAATGCATCCGGGGCTTTTTTTATTGGAAGCCCGTACAAAATTTTTGAGTAGGCTTCTGTGCGGAACGCGACAACCAAAGGATTACCTTTTTGAGTACTTTCGATTCATTTGACCTTCACCCCCGTGTGGTCGCCGGCATCAAGGCCGCCGGCTACACCACCCCCACCCCCATCCAGGCCGAGGCCATCCCCACGGTCATGGAAGGCCGGGACGTCATGGGCCTGGCCCAGACCGGTACCGGCAAGACCGCAGCTTTCGTGCTGCCGATTTTAAACCGTTTGATAAACGGTCCCCGCGGGACCCTGCGGGCCCTGATCGTGGCCCCCACGCGCGAACTGGCCGAGCAGATCCACGAGGCCATCCGCCTCCTGGGCCGCAAGACCGGGCTCAAAAGCGCCACGGCCTACGGCGGGGTGAGCATCAACCCCCAGATCAACCGCTTCCGGCAGGGCATCGATATCCTGGTGGCCTGCCCCGGACGCCTGCTGGACCATATGCAGCGGGAAACCGTGCGCTTGAAAAAACTTGAAGTCCTGGTGCTGGACGAAGCCGACCAGATGTTCGACATGGGATTTTTCCCGGACATCCGGCGCATCGTCGCCCAGGTGCCCCGTGAGCGCCAGACCCTGCTTTTTTCCGCCACCATGCCCCCTGAAATCCGACGGCTGACCAAGGAGGTCCTCACCCGACCGGTAACCGTCCAGGTGGGGCGCACCGCTCCGGCGGAGACCGTCAACCACGCCCTCTATCCGGTGGCCCAACACCTCAAGACCGCCATGCTGATGAACCTCCTGCACGGCACGGCCGCGGGATCGGTGCTGATCTTTACCCGCACCAAACACCGCGCCAAACAACTGGGCGTCAAACTGGGCAAGGCTGGCTACCGTTCCGCTTCCCTGCAGGGCAACCTGTCCCAGAATCGGCGCAAGGCCGCCATGGACGGCTTCCGGGACGGCACCTTCCAGATCCTGGTGGCCACCGATATCGCCGCCCGGGGCATCGACGTTACCCGGGTCTCCCACGTGATCAACTACGACATCCCGGACACGCCCGAGGCCTATATCCACCGCATCGGCCGGACCGGGCGGGCCGCCCGCAGCGGGGACGCCTTCACCCTGGCCACCCAGGAAGATAACGGCATGGTGCGCAGCATCGAACGGCTCCTGGGAAACCCCCTGGAGCGCCGCCACCTGGAGGATTTCGACTACCAGGCACCGGCGCCTAAACGGAACAAGGAATTTGCCCGTCCCCCGCGCCCGGCCAGCCGCAACCGCCGCCCCACCGGGGCTGCTAAAAGTCGCAACACCTGGTCCCAGCGCAAATCATCCGCGGGTAGCACAGCGAACCGCCGTTCCAACACGCGTCGACGACCGGCCGTAGCGGCCTGACTAATCCTTTTGCCATAATACAAATAGAAAAAGGGCGGTCTTCGGACCGCCCTTTTTGCGTTGTGTGAGAGCCACAGGCCGATTCTTTTCTTGAAATTTTTGCAACGATTCTGAGGTGGTCGGGGTTCATCCCCTTTGTCCCGCGCCGAGCATCGGCGGGGCGGACGGAAATTAGCGTGCGGACTGTCTGAGCACCGCTGAAAGCGGGGCGAGTTTCCGCGCGCTTCGTCCGCACCGACGACGCGCAGGGCAGTGCGAAGCACCGCGGGAAGCGGGCGTCTTCTTTTGGTTACTTTTCTGCCACGCGGAAGAAAAGTAACAATGCTAAAAAGCTTCGACCCGTCTGCTTAATACTGTTCTGGAATAAATCGAGAAAAGGCCGCGCCCCACGGGAGCCACTTAAGCGAAGTGATATAGGCTTGAGGCGAGCCTGCGGTGGTGTCCCTATCGACGCTTCCGAAACCCCGCCATCACCCAAACCACCCCCCACCCGACAATCACCGGGGCGGCACCCAGGCCGACAAAAAGGTTCTGGTTGCCCACCCAGGGCTGCAGCCACAAAGCCGTGGCCGCCAGCCAGACCACCGAGGCCAGGATGGCCAGGCGCCAGCGGCCGGACAGTTTCTTGAGAAGGGGTTGCGGCGGAGCCATGCGAACGGCCGGGGCGGACCGGGACACCATGCGGGGAAGGAAAAACAGCACGACAATGATCAGCAGTATCAGCAGTATTTCGGTCAGTCCGGACAAGCAGATCTCCTGTTGCTTCGTGCCCATCCATAAATAGCATCTTTCGGCACCGTCCGGCGTTCTTGCTCTATGTAAATCCTCGACGTAGTCTGCCTACGCCTGTGGTTTCCACATCGCTGCGGCCTTGTCCGGAACCAAAATCTACCATCTCTGGACGGACACTCAAAATGAGGGTGCCCAAACGGAAACCGACCTTATCCCAAGGTAGCGGAATTCTCAACCCCTTGAATCCTTGGCCCCTCGAACCCTCAAGGCCCCACCAGCGTTATGAAAGAGGCTCTTTATTTGAAAATAAGCGCCACCCACTCCTCACGCTCCAGCGCTTCCACCAGATCCAATCCAACTTTGCGGGCTTCGGCCGTCACATCCTCCTGCTGGCTGTGGAGAATGCCCGAGCAGATAAACCGACCGCCGGGGGCCAGGAGCCCGGGTATGTCCGGCAGCAGACCGATAATCACCTCGGCCAGGATATTGGCCACCACGAATTCGTAGCGTGTGGTCACGCTTGCCACCCGATCGCCGGTCCAGACCCGGCTGACTTCGGCCGGCACCCTGTTGGTCGCGAGATTCTGACGCGCCACCGCCACCGCCACCGGGTCGTTGTCGATGCCGTGCACCGCGGCCGCCCCCAGCAGCCAAGCCGCCACCATGAGAATGCCCGAACCCGTGCCCACATCCAGCAGACGTTCGCCCGGCTGCAGATGTTTTTCCGTGAGCTGGATGCACAGGGCCGTGGTGGGGTGGGTGCCGGTCCCGAAGGCCATGCCCGGATCGATTTCGAGCACTTTTTCATCACCGGCGGGCTGATAGTCCCGCCAGGTGGGTTTGACCACGATGGTATCAGAAACTTTATCCGGCCAGAAAAAGGCTTTCCAGGACTCGGCCCAATCCTCCTCGTCGAGGGAACGGTAAAAAATACGAAGGCGCATGGGTATCTGCCGGCTTAACAGCTTCAAGGCCTTTTCGAATGCCTGCCGTTGGGCCTGGTCGAAGGTCGCGGCCGGGAAATACCCGCCCACGGCGTTGACCGTTGGCCGCACACCATCTTCCAGGATCACATCGGCCCCCGGGGGCACCTCCATGGTGGGATCGTCCACCACCACGCCCTTGACCCCGAAGCGGTAGAACACGTCGGCAATGAGTTCTTCGGCGGCCACCGAGGTGGGGGCATCGAAATCGACCTTGGCTTCGATCCATTCCATAGGTGCGCTCCTGTGAGTGTGTCTTCACACGCGGCATCTTACATCCTCCGGCGGCGTTCTCGCCACATTGGCCATCCTCGACGTAGGACCACTACGCCTGTGGTGACCAATGGGCTGCGGCCTTGCCGGCGAACGCAATCTACCACTTGTGAAAACACACAATCTTATTGCCACCGGTGATACGCTTCGCCCCTCGTCTTTGCGGCGTACAAATTTACGCCGCCTACGACTCCCGCGATAGCGGTATTTCTCAGGGCTTGCAAGCCTTGATCTCGAAGCCCTTACGAAACCGTCTCGCCATCTAAATGGGCTGGAACCTTGCCAGGGAACGCAATCCACCGCCTGTTGCAGACCACCAGTAGGTAATGAACTTTTATGGCTTTAAAAAACCTTGTTTGAATCTACTACCACAGAACGGGAGGGTTCAGGTAGTGCCTCAAAAAGAGGTGTTAAACATTTTTGAAGGTTTGGGGGTTGTCCCCTTTGCCCCGCGCCGAGCATCCCGTCTGCGGGCGAAAATGACGCGGCGACTGTTTGAGCCCTGCCGTAGCCTTGGCGAAGGTGGGGCGAGTTTCGGCGCGTCCGACCGCAAGCGGGACGCGCAGGGTTAAGCGGGACACGGGCGTCTTCTTTTGGTTACTTTTCTGCCACGCGGAAGAAAAGTAACAACTTGAAAAAACCTGAATCTATCAATTTTCGCAGCTTCCTGTATCAGAAAAGGCTGCTTAGGTCCGTGCCTCAGCTATTTCAAGGCTGGGTTAAAGTACCCAAACTTCAATTCCGGAAATCGCCGGTGGAGCTTGCGCAGCAGGGTCGGCACGCCCATGGGCTCGCCATGCTCCGCCACGGCCTTCATCGCCGCGTAATACCGCAGGGGGTCGTAGTTCAGGTTGCGCCACTGGATCAGGTGGATGGAGCGCTTGGTCAGAAAGGCTGCCAGGGCCGCGTACTCTTGCGGCGTGTCCGTAAAGCCCGGCAGGTTGAGATAGTTCAGGGCCACATGCCCGCCGCGGGCCAGGGCCTGGTCCACACTCGCCATCACGTCGTCGAACCGGTAGCCCTGGGGGCGAAAATAGGCCTGGTAGCAGGCCTCCTGCAAACTGTTGATGCTCACCCGCATGCTGTCAAGGCCGGCGTCGAAAAGAGCCGCCACCGTGTCCGGCAGGCTGGCGTTGGAGTTCAGGTTGATGGTGCCCCGATCGGTTTGCCGTCGGATCCGGCGGATGGCCGGCTCGATGGATGCGGCCGCCAGCAGGGGATCGCCCTCGCAGCCCTGGCCGAAGCTGACCACGCCGTCCGGCACCCGCTCGAAATGGGCCAGGGCCACTTCGGCAATTTCTTCCGGGCTCGGCATGAAATCGATGCGGTCCTGGCTGCAAGGGATGGGCGAATCCTTTTGCAGGGACAGGCACCCCAGGCAGCGGGCATTGCACCGGGGGGAGCTGGGCAGGGGCGCTTCGCAGCGACCGATAAAAAAATTCTTGGCCGCCGGGCAGCCGTACTCCAGGGCGCATTTTTCCAGGTGCTTGCGCAGGCGGTTGCCGGCCATCGTCTTCTGGAAATGCCGGACCCCGCCCCGGACCTTTTCCAGAGGCATCAGCCGCAGATCCTGGCGCCGCTCCTTGTCCACCTGCTGCACGGCCGTGTAAAACGCGCCGTCGTGCCAGCCCACCGCCCCGTAGGAAAACAGGGGCAGGCAATCCGCGTCGGCGGTTTCTTCATAGGCACACAGCTGGGTGATAATATACCCCGGGGAATTGAAGGCCGCCACGGGAAACACCGGCTCGCCCGGCGCAAACGGGTTTTCTTCCACGATCACCAGCGCATCGCTCTCCAAATCGCACACCACGGGCCGCCGGTCCGGCAGGAACATGAACTCGCTGCCGTGGGGCATCTTCCGGGTGGTGCGGGTGGTGAGGGGCGCCAGCAGGGGGCCGTCCATGCCCACGGCGGCAAAACCCTCCAGATCGATGATCTCCCCTTTGGCATTGGCCACCAGGGCGGTCAGTATTTTCTCCGGTGATCGCGAAGACCGGGAACGATGGTTACGGCGTCTGGTCATGAATAAAGCGGCTTTCGAAAAAAGTTATAAAGAGCGGACCTGTGTGTAGGTATTGAAAAGTCAACGCAATCTCAAGGTAAATCTTTGACGGTTTTGCAAAATGCCCGATTCCCCTGGGGGGCTATAGATCGACGTTACGCTTCTTCGTCCCCGCGTCTGCGGCACCCCTCGTCATTCCGGCGGAAGCCGGCATCTATTACTTTCATTAGGTTAAAGATTCCGGATCAAGTCCGGAATGACAGATTAAAAAACTTTTCACGAAACCATCAATCTTAGCCCAAAGATGTTTTTGCCCCCGGGATCAGAGCGTCATCCGGAAAAAGGCCGCATGGTTGGAGGTGAAAAACGGCGGATCATTTTTCAGGATGGTGCGGATGGGCGCCGATTTCTTGAATTCCCTGGACAGGAAGCGCCGCACCTGATCCCGGTGCCAGCCTTGCGGGTGCGCGAACTCCCGGTAGAGGGAGAGGTCGCCGTCGTAAAAGGGCACGGTCGGGAGGGCGGCGGCCTCCTCACTGTAAGCCGGCAGGTTGAAGACGGCCAGGTTGAGAAAATCGATGGCATGGGCGTGGGCCAGGGTGAAGTCCAGGGTCCGGCGGGCACGCGTCAGATCTTCGGCCGGCGTGCCGAAAAGCAGATACACATAGGTGGCAATGCCGGCTTTTTTGAGGTTGTTCAGCACCGCGGACACGGTGGCGATGTCGACCCCTTTGGAAAGGGCATCCAAAACCTCCTGGTCGCCGGACTCCACCCCCAGCTTGAGCATGACACAGCCCGCGGCCCTGAGACCGGCGGCAAACTCCGGATCGGCCAGGTGGGGGGTGACCCGCACGAATCCATACCAGGGCGCGCCGGGCGGATGGGCGACCAGATGCGCCAGCAGGCGGGGCGAGAGGGCATTGTCCAAAAAATGGATGAGGGGCCGCGATCCCCTGGCCAGAACCGCAAGGTCGTCGGCAACGGCGGCGGGTGCCATGGGCCGGTAACCGCTTTTTTCGGCTTTTTCAGGGCAGAAGGCGCACTTGCGCCAGTAGCAGCCCCGGGAGGTGCTGTAGGGCAGCACCGGCAGCGGCGCCAGATAACGCTCCCGATCGAAGGATCCATAATCGTAGGACGGACCGGTGTCGGTTTCCGGCGGATGGCCGCCGGCCATGGCCAGCAGCGCCGCCTCGCCCGGCCCGGAGACCAAGTCGTCCACCAGGCCCCGGAACGGATTGCCCATGCCGGGGATGTGCATCCACGAGGTCACCAGCCCGCCGCCGCACACGATGCGGGTGGCGGGAAAATGGGCCCGAATAAATCCGATCATGGCAAAGGCGCACAGGGCCTGGCTCATGAAGTTGATGGAAAAGCCCGCGATGGCCGGCTCCCGGTCCCGGAATAGCGCCGTCAATTGAGCGGAAAAGGTGGGGAAGAACGGATTGGCCTCAAACGTCTCCGCCGCCCGCAGAAGGTCCCGGCTGCGCACGGGCGAAAGATCCTTCGATCCGTAATTGGCCAGTGAAATGGCGACCCCGGCGGGCTGCCCCGCCAGCTGAAGGGCCCGGTTGACATCCATGACGGCCCGCTTGTAGCGATCCGCCTGGCGATACAGGTCCGGCGACCCCAGGGCCGCCAGGTGGTCCTCCCGATGGATCAATGCCCGGTGCGACCACGTGTCTTCCGCTTCCAGAGGAAGCTGCAGCAGCGCCAGAAGGCCATCCAGGCTGGCATCGTAGACCCGGCAGTCCACGCCCCCGGCGCGCAGCACCCGGGCCAGACGGGCCACGCCGGCCGGCGGCTCGCAGGGCTTGGCCACGGGGGGATAGATGAGCAGGATGGATGGGTTATTCACCATATGCCCTTAACATGCTGCCATTCCCTATCGTTGCGCGACAACGACGAGTGGTTGAGTTCAATGCCCGGATCGTATAAAACCAAATCACGCGATACCGGATATTGCGCGCGTTTGAGGCATCCATTGGCAGGGCATTCAGGAGCGCCGCTGCTATACTACCGCAACCTCCTGATAACGCATAAAATAGATGCCTCAGGCGCGGCCGCAGGGTGAAAACAGTTAGGAAATATCCGGGTTGACGGCACCGCCGCCGCATACCTTGTGCCCCGGAAAAACAGCGTTGTCAACGACGCGCCGAAGCGCCAGGCCAAACCGGCCCCGATCATTATGCCATCGAACGACGCTATCGGTTCCACCCGATCGGCTTCGCGCTTCAATGCTTTCATGGCCTGAAGGGTTACCATGCCCAAACAACGTAGGACGTAAAAAAGAAACGGGTAGCCGGCATGCTTGATGCGATCCTGATCTGTCCCCACTACGACTACACCCAAAACGGCCAACCCATTCCCGATCCCGGCACCGGGGAGGTCCAGGACCTGTCCATGATCATCCCCCTGGGGATCCTCCATATCGCCCAGTATTTGCATGATCGCGGCCTCAAAGTGCGTGTGATCCATCTCCCGCATGAAATGCAGGCCCTGCAGCGCCTGGGGCTTTCCATCGAGACGCTGAACAATCCGATCGAAACCATATTGACCCACTATCCGGCCCGGGTGTGCGGCATCCAGACGCATTTTTATCTTTACACCGCCGGCGCGACGCGCATCGCCGCCATCTACCGCCATCTCTTCCCCGACAGCACGATCGTGGCGGGGGGCTACATGGCGAGTGCCTGCTGGCAAGAAATCCTGACCGCCGTTCCCGGCATTGACGGTGTCGTGCTGGGGGAGGGTGAAAAGACCATGGAAACCATCGTTGCCAAAGCCGAAACACCAACCCCTGGATTCCTGAACACCATCCCCGGTGTCGCCAGCCGAACCCCCGAAGGCGGGCTGGTTTGCAACCCGCCGCGACCCGAACACCTGCTGGCCCTCGATGAAATGCCCGTCATCAAACCGGATGCGCCCCCTTTTCGCCGGGTTGCCTGGTCCCGGCGCAGCTTCATGAATATTTCCCGGGGGCTTTGCCCGCAGACCTGCGCCTTTTGTGTGGCCAACAACCGGGCCATCAACCCCAGGGCCTTTCAGACGATGACCATCGACCGGATCCTGGCGCAGTTGAACGTGTACCAGGCCCATGGCATCCAAAGCGTCTTTCTGGGGGAAAACCATTTTCTGGACGCGGCCTTCATGCGGGGGCTGATCGAAGGGATCATGGGCGAAAATCTGGAGATGGCCTTCGAGCTGGAAACCCATCCCGTTCTCTTTGCGGACAAAACCCTGCTCCGGAAAATGGTGGCGGCAGGCTTTTATCGCTTTACCATGGGGTGCGAAAGCGGCTCCAACGCCGTGTTGAAGCGCGTCGGACGACAAGCCCCCACCCGCCGGTTCCTGCAAAGTGTCAAAGACGTTGCCGATGCCGGCGCATTGGCCGTAACGTCCTGGATCTGCAATCTGCCGGGCGAGACCGCGGACGAATTCGCGGAAACCCAGGCGATGCTGCGCCAGGTGGTGGCGGCCGGGGGGTTTGTCTACTGGATCGAAAACCTGCATGTGCTGCCCGGCAGCGCGCTGCACCGTCATCCGGAAAACTGGCGGATCAAACGCCTGTTGAACAACCTGGAGGACTGGTTCCGCTGGTCCCTCGATTCCAAGACCTATGTCGACCCCGATGACGCCCGCCAGTCGCCCCATCGTTATTTAACCCACCTTAACCACAACACCAGTGCGCAGGAGATGATGGAGCGCTTCTTCGATCATCGCCGCCTGGCGCGCGGGCTGGTTCCGGATATGCAACGCAATCTTGCGGAGCGTGCGCCCCGCCTGCCGCCGGAACTGGTGCGCGCGGAAACGCAAACACTGGACTGGTATCAGGCCCGGGGCTGGCAATTGTTGCTGTTTTAAGGCGTTAGACCGCCGGCAGGGAAATCATCGCCGACCCATTGGCACCCAACAGCGATGAGGTTTTGAGGAGCATGATATGGACCATCTCAGATCGTTAAAAGCGCAGGGGCTATCGGAGACGTTCGATCTCGGCCGGCATGGCACGAAACCCATCGTCGCGTTCACCTTCGAGGACAGCACCCTCAGGCTGTCCTATACGTTTCCCGGCTTCAGCTTTGCGGACCGCACGGTCGCCGTGCCCTTTGACGAAACCCAGCCTGCATCCGCCTTTCACCATGAAATCGGCATTGCCGGCGCCGGTTTTATCTCGGAAAGCGGCAAGCCCCTGCTGCCCTCCTTCGGGCGCTTTCTCCAGATTCCGGCCGGATACCATTGTACGGTTCAGGTGGCAACGGCCGGACGGCAAACGCATGAAGACGTTCACATCAAACCCGCCCAGGAAAACGATCGGGACCAGAATGCCTGGGTCTATGAGTTCGACCGGGCCACCTATGACGAAGACAAATTCTATCCGGATGAAACCGTTGCCGTCAGTCCGCCGCTCTACATGGACGGCTATCGCGTCATTTGCATTCACGTCCGGCCCATGCAGTACAACCCGGTACGGAAGCTGTTGCACGGCTACAGCAACATCGACGTGTCCATCGAACTGTCCGCCGAAACGGCAACCGGCCGGAACCGAACCAAAACCGGTGAAGCACCCGCATGGTGCTACCAGGACCGTGCCCACAACCTGGAGGGTTTCGGCAATTTTCTTTTTAATCCGGAGCGCGCGTATTTCGAAAAACGCGCCCTGCCGCCCATGCCGGTGGGCATACCCGCGCATCGGCCCGATATTCCGGAGTTCCTGATCATTTGCGGGGATGTTTTCGAGGGCCCGGCGCGCAAACTACAAGCCTGGAAGCAGAAATGCGGCCTGGAAACAGGAGTGGTCCCCCTGTCGAAAATCATCGCACCCGCATACGCCGGCACGCCCCGGGAAGAACAGGTGGCCCGGCTCAAGGCCTATATCCGGGCGCAGCGCGAAATCCCTTTTTCACCCCTGCGATACGTTCTGCTCTTCGGCGATATCAGCGTCATCCCCACCGAAGAGCGGCCGCGACCCGGCACCGCCGCAGCCCCCCAGTTCGATACCACCGACTTTTACTACTTTACCCATCGGGATGCCCGGGAGGCGGAATGCCTGCTGCCCTGGATTGCCGGCGGACGCATCGCCGCCGCCGAAGAAAGCGAAGGCTGGTCGGTCGTGGAGCAGATCATCCGCTATGAACAAACCCCTCCGGATGATTTGAAGTACTACGATCGCATGACCGTGGCCGCCTATTTCGAGGATCGTGATAACGGGGGCCGCCAGGACGGATGCGCCAACAAGGCCTATCTGAAAACCATGGAAACGGTTCGCGGACACATGGCGTCAAAGGGGTTCGACGTCCGTTGCGTTTATGTATCCAACACGCGCACACCCCGGACGTACTGTGACGGCACCCCTGTGCCGCCGCACGTTAAGAAAAAGCTGATTTACAAGGCGGATGCCGCCGTTGCCACCGGGGAGCTCATCCGATTGATCGACGAAGGTCAGTTGGTCATTGGGCACAGGGGGCACGGCGATCGCTTCGGTTGGCTTAATCCGCCGCTGAAAACGGACGATCTTACCAGCGTCCAGGTCCCCAGTCCGTCTGTTTTTTTCAGTATCAACTGCCGAACGGGCAGCTTTGATGGCGGCCGGGAATGCTTTGCCGAAAAGATTCTGGCCTTGAATGGAGGTGCGCCGACCCTGATCGCCGCCACCGAACTGTCAGGGGCATGGCGCAATGACAGCATGATCAAGGCCCTGTTCGATGCCGCCTGGCCGGGTATCATCCATTGCTTCCCCGACACGACCACCGGACTCCCGGTGAAATACAGCCGTATCGGCGATATCATGAATTATGCCAAAGCCTATCTCCTGCTGGCCCACGGGTTCAACGCCAACACGCAGAAGCATTTGGAAATCTATCATGTCGTCGGCGACCCGACCCTGCCGATCTGGACACAAGCGCCCGAGAAACTGGTGCTGGAAGCACACCGGGTTCAAAATCAGCTGAACGTCAGCATGCGTCCATGCCCACCGGGGGCGGTTCTGTCGGTTTGGGATGAGGCGTCCTGCCTGTTGAAAACGGAGCCGACGGGCTCAACGCTGGTAATTCCGCTTACGGAACTGGCGGGTCTGCCGAACGGCCATGGGGGAACCCTTCCAAACGGGCCCCGCCGGTTATCCATTTTCCTTACGGCGCCGGGCCACCGGCCGGCTGAAGCCAACCTGTGCGTTGAAAATCAACCACCGGAAGACCTCCCGTGACCCGGTTCGGCGGTGTTAGTAATCGACGTTGGGCGGAACGTTGAAGTCCCGTTTAATACTTTCCCGCTGGGCCAGGATCTTGTCCACGTCCGTCGCCGTCACATCGCTGTAATTGCGGGCGGCAAAAAAATCCGCAAGATCCTGCTGGGTACAGTCAGGACTCGTTACGATGCGGACAAATTCTCCTGATAAGTCGCGATCACCACCGACATCCGTCAAAAAATCAAGAATACCTGCCATCTTCTTCTCCTTTTCTGTAGGGGCCATGCCCTGTTGAGGATCATCGGGACGCCCGCTATTTTTGGAGACCGCGTGCATCCCATGGTTGCCGCGGCCGATGGCCGCGTTGTTGATCGATGAGGGCCAACGCCCGTTGGCAATAATACGGCTCCACGACCCGATCCAATGCTTCATTGGGGGGTTGCGGCATACCGGTTTCACGGCAGTGCGCAACAAATCGGCAGGTCGGGCAGACAACCGTATCCGGGGCGACGGCGTTTGCGTAGCCGTCATCGGACAGGACGGCACCGATCATGCCCGCCGTATACGTTCCAAAGCTTTTCCCGATTGAATGGGCCAGGGTCATGTCACCATTGGCCCGGACCATCAGTTTACCCGGACGGCAAAGCGGGTAGGAGCGGGGTATCATGGGCAGGCCCAACCGGGCCGCCGCCACATTGACCAACGGATTATTGAGCACATGGATGGGATAGCCACAGATATTGAGCGCCGAAACCATACGAATGAGCCGAAGAAAAGCCTCCGGCGCCAGCAGCTCCCTACACAAATCAAGGGGCGCGTTTTTGACCGCGATCATCTGGATCAATGTCAGCCGTTCGATAGTGCCAAATTTTGCATATACATCCGCAACAAACGCGGGCAGCCGAGGCAACAGGGTGCGGCCGACGGCCGTAAAAATTGACAGTCGCAGCCCCGCCGCCAGCCCTGCTGCTAAGCCCTGGCACGCCCCCTGGTAAGCCCCTTTGCCGCGCATGCGGTCATGCAGCGCTTCCGGTCCCTGCAGGCTCACCGACAGGGCCAGGCCGGGATATTGCGCCAAATGCCGTGCAACCGCGTCGGTCAGCAGCATGCCGTTGGAGTTTAAAAATACGGATCGATACCCCAGGGTGAAAACATGGTCCAGAAGGTCTGTGAGAGATGGCCAAAGCAGGGGCTCGCCCCCTGTCAAATGCAGCTGCCGATAGCCTTCCCGGTATCCTTCGGTACAAATTGCCCGGGCAATATCCGGCGCCAAACAGGCTTCTTCGGCCCAACCGGCCCGGGCAAAACAGTGGGTGCATGCGCTGTTGCAGCGTGTCGTCAATTCGATGCCGAGCGGCTTGGCGCTGTCAATCGGCCCCTGTTGGGCCTCCACAGCAGCCGTCATCAAAGCGTCGCTCCCATCGTGAGGGGGGTGGCCAGGCAACGGATTTCTTCGGCGAGACCGTCCAGATGAAGACGGGCCATCTTAGACGCCGCCGCGGTCAATTCACGAAAAATTCTCTCCCGTACCATCTCCCAAATGCCGCCGTCGTAGACAACCGATCGAATGCGGGTATAGTGCGCCTGGTTTTGATCCCCGGGCGCCAGATCCCACAGGGCCCTGAGGGCCATCGGCAAGCCGAAATAAATGGCGGTATGGCTGCCGCTGGCCATATCGCTCTCGAAATCCTGCAAATCGTCCATCAACCGCCAGGCAATACCAAAGGAAGCGTAGGCGTCCAGCAGGATGGCCACGAAATCATCGTCACGTCCCAGTTTGCGGCCCAAAAGAGACGGGGCGATGAGTCCTGTGGCCATTTGCGCACGGAAATGGCCACAGTAACCGTCCATCGTTTCGTCCGCAGGCGCAGAACCGATGGCAGCATAATAGGCATCCAATAAAGCGGCCACCCGGCTTTCGCCATCCGCAACCCCGGCGGCCAGCCGGGCGGCGGCCAGATTCATCCGCATCCAGGCCTGACTGCGAATGAGCACGTTCAGGTGGCTCGCCGGCAGTTGGCCATCATTGAGGTGATCGTCGAGGGGGTGCATGAAAAGGGCCATGGCATGGATCGTTTGCGCGTTGCGAAGATCCTGGGGTGCCCGTCCGGCGGTGTGGTTGTACTCCCGATGAAGCCAATACAGAATGGACCAGGATGGCGCAAAATAGTTACTAAAATAGTCAAATTGCGGGAAAAAGGGCGTTCCGCAATGCCGCATGAGGAAAACAACGGCATCCGTATGCACCGTTTCCGGCAAGGACCGCAACAGGGCCATGATTTCCGCATTCATTTCATGGCGAAAGGACATCAGGGCCTCATTCAAGGCGATGGGGCCGAAGCGGATCAAAGGGCTGGCGTCGGCGTTCGCTATACCTGTGCTTTTTGCCATTTAGCTCTCTGGGTTCGGGGTGTATGGTGTTGCGTCAGCATGACCCGGTCGCCGCCTGTAAGGATCGGGCAGATGCAGCGCTACCTGACCGGAGCGACTGTAACAACTGCAAATCCCACTCAAGCCCCAATTCGCGGAAAAGCGTGTCCGCTTTTCCTAAATAGGCCTGGGACCGGATACCGTCCAACATGGTAACCGGGGTCTTTGCCTCCGACAGGCGCCGTCCGATTTCGAAATAGGTTCGCGACAATTGGATCCGCGCCCCCAGTTGCTCCCCGACCCGTATGGATTTACGCCACCACTTCAGGGCGGGCCGGTGTCGGCGCGTCAACCAGCAGTAAGTTCCCATCAGGCGGCAGGCCTCGGTGCGGTGTTGGGCCACTTTGCAGGTCTGCCGCATCAACGCCCGGCAGGCCTTACGGGCCCTCAAGCGATGTTTTAACATCTCACCTTCGCCATTGGCATCGATAGCCTTTTGCAAACGATAGAGGGCCAGCTCGGCCTGGCTGCGGCAGAAAACCGACAACATCCAGGGCACGGTTTCCTGCTTGCGTTGAATGGCATCCGCTTTTTCCAGCGCTTCTTCCGCCGTCGGGCTGTTCCCCAGCAAAAGATCAATCTGGGCTTGGCATCCGTAAAAATGAACCAAAGACAATCCGGAACGATTTTTTTTGCCGACCTCGATCCCCGCCGCAATTTCTTCCAGGGCCTCAGAAAATCGCCGCGTTTCCATCAGCAAAGCGGCATTCAACAGTTGTTTGAACGACAGCGAAAAGTCATTGTCGTATACTTCCGAAATGGTATCCAGGCGCCCTATGCAATGGCGTACCCCCTCCAGCTTGCCCTGGAAAAGCAGGGGAAAACCATGCCAGTAAAAGTGCATCGAGGCGGCCCAGAAATCGCCCATGTCAAGGCAGGCTTCGGCCAGTTTGTCGTTGGGACGGTCGATTGCCTCCCAGTTGCCCGAGAAATAATGCAGCGTTGTCTGGATAAGATCGTAGGTAATCATCTGGCGGGGGTCTTCGGTATCCAAACGGCTTTGCACCACGGACAGGATGCGCCGGCCCAAACGGAAGGAAATACCTGTAAAGGTAAACATGGCGCTGGCGCTCACGAGAACACCGGCCCCATTGGGAATTTTGGCGAAGTTGAATTTTGAAAAATGCCGATAGAAATAAAACGATTCAACGAACCAGCGGCGAGGGTAGATAACGATCAACGCTTGGCACTTCTTATAGTAGAGGTCGATGGCCTCGCGTTCATCCGCAGTCGGCATTTTTTTAAATTTTAGAAACGGCAGATAAAGGGCCACCAGCAAATGGATGAAACTGCTGGTGAAGCGCAAGCATGATGTCACGATATTTCGGGGCGTTTTACCCAGAAAGACGTCAAGTGACCGATCGAAATATTGGATGGCTTCTTCATACTGCCCGCGATTATAGAAGGCGAGAGCAATGTTTTTCTCCAGAATCGCGACCTTGGCCGCATCGGCCGACCGGCCCGATTTTCGCCGATAAAGGTTGAGGGCTTCCAGATAATAGTGCAGCGCCTCACTCGAGGCGGACGACTTGAGCGCCTCCTCGCCGGCCTTGATCAAGGCGTCCTCAGCCTTTTCCAGGTCCTCCGCCCGGCTGTAGTGGTAAGCCAACATGCCGTAAAACGCGTAGAGTTTCTCAGCAAATACTTTTTCAATCGCTTGGGCGACTTTCAAGTGCAGGGCCTTGCGCTTCTGGGGCAGAATGGCGGCATAGGCCGCTTCCTGGGTCAGGGCATGTTTGAATTGGTATTCCAGCTCATCGAGCCGCTCTCTTTCGAAGATAAGCTGGGTTTCTTTAAGGTAGGATAAACGCTCGTCCACACGATGCGCCGAACCCGTCACTTCCACGAGCACACGATAGAAAAAATTGCGGCCGATCACCGCGGCGATTTTGAGCAACTCCCGGGCATCTTCTTCCAAGCGATCGATGCGGGCCATCAGCACGTCATTGATGGTGTTGGGTATGGTCATGCGGCCGAACTTGTCGGTGGCCCTGAACTGACCGTCCCGCAGGATGACCGCCTCTTCATCGATGAAGGAGCGGGCGACCTCCTCGATAAAATAGGGATTTCCGCCGGCACGCTCGACGATCTGCTTCACAACCGCATGGTTGAATCCCTTCAGGTCCAGCATGTCGGTGATCATGGCCTCGCTCATGCCGTCATCCAGGGGTCCCAATTGGATATCGACATGGTAAACTGCAAGATGGTCCTGAAGCGTCTTTAAAACCCGCTGCCCTGTTTCCTCGTAGCCGGGCCGGAACAGATTGATGAAAAGAATGCGGGCCTGCTTTACCAAACGAAAGAGAAATTCCAACAATTCGATGGTACTGCTATCGGCCCAGTGCAGGTCGTCGACGACGACCATCAGCGGTCGCCTTTCACTCAGCCGGATCAAAAGCTCCCGCAAACTTTTGCGAATGAGTTTTTCCAGCGCCTCGCCCTCGATCCCCTTCAACCGATCGCGGTAGGGGCCGTGCAGACTCATGCCCATCAGGGTCGCCAAAAAAGGCACCATCTCCCCGGCCCTTCCCGGAAAAAGCGGCTGCAGGGCGGCCTCCAATTTGGTCAGCGCCACCCGCTGGCCATCCTCATCCCCGATGCCAGCCCACTGCTTGAGGATGTCGACAACCGGGTGAAACGGCAGGTTGCGCCCCATGGATATGGCCCGGCCCTCCAAAACGGTGGCCTGCCGGATCGGTTGCCGCTGTCTGAGTTCGGCCATGAGCCGTGATTTGCCGATACCGGCTTCGCCGATAATATTGACAATGGCGCCTTCACTACCCCTCAGCTTCACCACATGCCGCTCCAGCAGGTCCAGCTTGCTGTCACGGCCCACCATCTCGGAAAAAATCAGGCGTTCGGAACCCAATTGCGGGCGGTGAATGTCCTGGTGGCCGGGCAGCACTTTGTAGACGGGGACGTTCTCACCCCAGCCCTTGACCACCTTTCGTCCAAGATTTTCAAACTCAAACAACCCGCGGGTCAGTTTGAACACCTCACGGGTCACACAGGTGGTTCCCGGTTCCGCCAGTCGCTCCATGCGCGAAGCCAGGTTCACCGTATCCCCCACCGCCTTGAATTCCACCCGCAGGTCGTTGCCCAGGGTGCCCACCACCACCGGTCCGGAATGAACCCCGATCCGCATGCGAACAGAATTCAGGCCCATTTTTTCTTTGTTGAAAACCGCCATTTCCCGGTGGATGGCACGGGCGGCCCACAGGGCACGCTGGGGCGCCTCCTCCAGGGCGATGGGTGCCCCGAACAAGGCCATGATGCCGTCCCCGGTCATTTCATTGACGGTGCCCTCGTAATCGTTAACCTGCCGGATGAGGATCTCGTAAACCTGATCCATGACCAGATAGGCCGATTCGGCACCGAGATGCTCCACCAGGGGTGTGAAGCCCTCCATGTCGCAAAACATGACCGTAACAAGCCGGCGCTCCCCTTCGATCCGGTCACGCTGGCTCAGAATCTTCTTGGCCAGCCCCTGGGGCAGGTAGCGTTGAATTTTGGCAAGGTTGTCGTCAAACGACGGGAAGGAAAAATCTTCACGGGCCGCTGGTTCCAAAGGCGAACCACACTGATTGCAGAACCTGGCGTTGTCCAGATTCGCAGACCGACAGTGAGCGCATTCCATAAAGATACCCTTAAGGCGTCGAGATCGTCGACTTCAAATTCCTTCGTGCAGGTCCGGCGCAATTATCGAAAGGCTTTCGCGCAAGCCATGTATGATTCGGCCGTCAGCAAAGAAAGGTAATTGCGGGATCGTAAACTTTTGGGACTGTGCCCTGGTTTTTGTCAAGAAAACAGGCGGTTGTCAAGTATCGAGTTGACGATGCCTTATCGATTTGTTCTGAACAAGAGCAATACGAAAATACCCGGTGTCACTTTATGCGCTACACCGGGCATTTTTTGAGGGGTCACTTCGATAAACGCTAAAGGACTTTTTTCAGGGCCTCAAGGACCCGGGGCGTCGCCGATCCCTTCGGTTCCAGGTCATTTTCACGCTGGAAGGCTTGGATGGCAGCGCGCGTCTTGCTGCCGTAGAGACCGTCGATGGGGCCGGGCTCGTATCCCAGATCCGTCAGGATCTGCTGAATTTCACGCACCAGTTTTTGCCGGGCCTGGGCGTTGCGGCGCGCCTGGGCGGCCCCCCGGTTGACCTCCCGTTGGTAGGCCTGGATGCCGGAAACGGACAGGAACCGTTCGTCCACCCGCACCCCCTGGGCCTTTGCCAGTCGAAACCATCGCAAGGCCTCCAGATCGCTCTGATCCACCCCGGTGCCGCTCGCATACATCAGGCCGAGCATGTGCAGCGAGGCCCCATGTTCTTCCCGGGCCGCCTTTTCGAAATAGGGCACGGCAGCACCCGCATTGGAGGAAATGCAGGCCATTCCCATCAAATAGTTGGCCGGCGGATAACCGCTGTCCGCCGATCGCGCCATCCAAAAGAGGTAGCGCTCCGGATCACGTTTGCCCCCCTCTCCGGCCAGGCACATGTTCGCCAGCATGAACTGGCCGTAGGCGCCGCCCGCTTCGGCGGCCGTTCGGTATCCCATTTCGTACCGGCATCGATACACCTGTGGTAAAGGAGCCGAATCTCTTATAGGTCTCATATAAGGGTGTCAAATTGAAAAAGAGGGCTTGGGGCCCGTTCCGTTTTGAGCTACTGGGAAATACTATTGGACAGAATGATGGAAACTTGAGGATAAATTTCCAGGCTTAGGAGGCAATTGGTATGATCAACCATGTGATGATTACCCCGCTCTTTCTCGACCGCCCCGTGCCGGGTCTGGGGGCCCTGGTGGAACCGGGGTGGACCGTCAACCAGCCAAAACTGCCCGCGTCCGATCGTTTGGCGCGGATGTCGGCGGTGCATGAGGCCCTTGCCGAACAGGTCAAAAGCACCGTCCAGGCTGGCCGCCGGCCAATCAGCATCGCCGGTGACTGCTGTACGGCCATCGGTGTCCTGGCCGGGCTGCAACGGGCCGGGATCGACCCGACCCTGATCTGGTTCGACGCCCACGGCGATTTCAACACCCCGGAAACCACCCCCAGCGGCTTTCTGGGCGGCATGCCCCTGGCCATGATGGTGGGCCGTGGCGACCTCTCCCTGCCAAAGGCGGTGGGCCTGGCACCGCTGCCTGAAAACCAGGTGATCCTGACGGACGCGCGGGATCTGGACCCCGGGGAAGCGGCCGCACTGGCCCGATCGACGGTGACCGTGGTGAAGGAGCCCGGCGACCTGACGGCGCGCGACCTGCCTGCCGGACCGCTGTATGTTCATTTCGACATGGATGTGGTGGCCCTGGAAGAATCGCCGGCCCAGAACTACCCGGCCCCAGGGGGACCGACGGCTGCCTGCCTGCACGCCGTCTTCGGGCGCCTGGCAAAAACCGGGCGCGTCGCGGCGGTGTCCGTATCCACCTGGAATCCCGATCTGGATCGGGACCGCAGGAGCGAAACCGTCAGTATGGACTTGCTGCGAACGCTGGTGGAAGAAACGCGGTAATTTTGCCGGATAGGGCCGCAGGACGGGGCTGGAAAGGTAAAAAGACCGCGCCTGTTGAACGCGGCCTTTTCTGCGCAACGGTCTGCCATATCGAGGGATCGTTCCACCCAATGACGAAAGGCTATCTCAGAATCCGTTGGATGGCATGCTATTCACGCAGGTTTGCCTTCTACCACATGACCCGCAGGCCCAGGGACAGGGCGTGGTCCAGGGACCGGTCGCCCAGGGCCGCATCGTAGTTGAGGTAAACACCGACCGCATCGTTGTACAGTGCGGTCAGCCCGCAGCCCAGGATCAGGCGGTCGCGCACCGGGTCGTCGCCGTCCACCCGGAAGCTCCCGGCCCCGGCCGGCGCCCCCGCAAACCCCGCGCTGATCACCCGGTCGTCATGGCTGAACTCATGGGCCCAGCGCACCCGGGCCTCGGGCACCACCTGGCCCCCGTCCGCGCCCGCCAGCACCTTGGCCAGCCGCAAACCCACCGAGCCCACCACCGACGTGGCGTCCCCGTCGTCCACCACCAGGTTCAGGGCCCCGGCCCCGGTCTCGGTGTAGCTGTCGTAATCCATGTACACCATCTGGAGCGAGGCCAGGGGCTGGAGGATCAGGCCCTGCCAGTCGAAGGAGCACCCGCTTTCCAGGTAGGCCGACCACACGTCCCCGTCGAAGTCGCCCTCGGCCACCCGGTCGATGCCCCCAAACGCAATGTGGCGTTTGGTGTCGTAGGCATTGCGGGCATAGGCGGCCATGGCATCCACATACCATGGGCCCTTCATCCAAGCCCCGTAAAAGGTCGTCTCCCAGCCCCGGGAGGTTGCGCTGTCGTCCAACTGGTCGTAGTCAAGGTCCGCATCCACATACCCCACGCTGATCCCGGCCACCAGGCTGTCGCCCAGGCGGCGGTCCATACCCAGGGTGGCGCCGGTGATGGTGTAGTCATACTGCTCGGCCACGTCCCGGCCGTCGCGGTCGCCCCACACCCCCAGCCCACGGCCCCAGACCCCCCAATCCGCGCCGGGAGCCAGCGGTCCGGCATTGCCCAGCCCGAAGCGCAGCGGCCCTGCGTCCGTGCTGGCCAGGGTATCGTTGGCCGCCAAAAGGGGTCCGGTATCCCATTGGGTGAGGGCTGTGCCTGCGGTGTCCGCCCGCAGGGACGTCAGCCGGCCGGAGACGGTTTTCAGCATGCGGGTGGCCGCACTCAGATCGCTCTCGTAAAAGGCTGCCAGGCCCGCGCCCCCCATCTGGTCGTAGGCGCTGCGGGCGCCTTCGGCCGACAGGCCGGTCACGGCGGTAATGACGTCGGCCATGTCGCCGGAGGCCCCGGGCGTAGTGGCTTCCAGGGCTCGAGCCACGGCCCGCTGATTGTCCGTCAGGGCAACCTCGCTGTAGGATATGTGGTTGCGGGTCATGGTCAGGATCACGTCGTTACCATCGCCGCCCGTGTAGTTCACCGAGGGGTCCAGGAAAGCCAGGTTGGAAGTCAGGCTGCCGAAGGTCCCGGCCACCGCGTCCGCCCCGTCGTTGTTGATGATCAGGTAGTCGGTGGCCGTGGCGTAAGCCCCGTTCTCGGCCAGGACGCTTAGCGTGGCGCCCCCCAGGCTGACCGTACCGGTGACGCTGGTCCGGTCGGAATTGCCCGCCGCGTCCACCTCCACTTCGTAGACCGACCCGGCATTGAAGGTCAAATTGCCGGTGTTGATGGTCCCGATGGCGCTGCCCGGCGCCAGGGTTCCGCCGCTGTTCACCGTAACCGCACCCACGCTGCCCGTGCCCCCCAGGGTGCCGGTGCTGGATACCATGACCCCGCCGTTTTGAACGGCCACGTCGCGGATGGCCACGATCCCGGATCCCACAGCAAACCCGTAGATGGCAGCCGTCCCGTCAATGGTGGTGATGCCGACACCGGCCCCGCTGATGGTGACGCTGTCGGTGATGGTGGGCAGGTCGCTGGCCAGCACGTAAGTGCTGGCGGGCACCATAATGATATCGGGGCCGGCATTGGCGTTGGCGTCGAGGATCGCCTGGCGCAGGGAGCCCGCACCGGCGTCATTGGTGTTGGTCACCGTGTAGGTCGCCGCCCCTAACGGGCCCGGCAACAGGCCCCAAAGCAGAAGGAGATAAGATAGTGTAAAACGCGCAGATTGGTAAAAGCGGTGAGAAGGGTTTTTACAGGGCATGGCCGCAACATTCCTTTCATCTACAGGGGGGTACGACACCGTCCGGGGTTGTCGGGGGTTTGATCGAGGAGCTAAATATGGTGCGGTCGGCTGTCACGCTGAGCGCAACGAAAGGTCTCCCAGCACCCAGGACCGTGCTGCACTGGAGACCGGCTTGGGCAGGTGATTATCACAACCGGCGGCCGCCTCATCAGGCAGGGCGCACGCGGTCGGGGCGACGATGGTTGCCGGAGAACGCCCCTGCTCTTTTTCCCAGGCACGCATGGCCCGGGCGGCCTCGAAACCGTCCATGGCCCGGCATGTCCATTTCCAGCAGGATGAAATCGCAGCGCTCCTGCTTAAAAAGAAAGTTTGACCGTTACAATATTCAGGTCCACTTTGACATCGGCACTCTGACTATCTGTCATTACGATCTACTTTTAAGTTTTTAGTGACTTCTAAAATAAAGCGATGGCATTGTCAATCAGTTACGCCTGTCGACCGTCTGCACAATACCGGCAGGATGACGCTCCCGGTGGAGGGCCTTCAGGAGATAAAGGACCGTATGGCCGGAGAATAGACCGCCACTTCAACAAGGCCTGGCCGCCCTTGTTGGGCGGATAATGAAACCGTCAGCAGGCAAGGGCGGCAAAAATTGATCGGGAAGCGTTTCGGCAAGAAATGCGAAACTAGGTTGGGGTCACTGAACCGGCGGCCATGACCACCCGGTCCCGGCCCCGGTCCTTGGCTTCATAAAGGGCCGTATCGGCCTGCTTCATGATCTGCTCCAGCGAGAGACCGCCCTGGCCCATCGAAGCCAGGCCGATGCTGACGGTGAAGTGAATTTCACCGCCGGAGGTTGAAACCGCCAGCGACTTCAGGGCTTTGCGCAACCGTTCCGCCGCCAGGACACCCTGTTCGGGGAGAGTGTGGGTGAGGATAGCGGCAAACTCCTCGCCGCCCAGCCGGTAGAACGGATCCGAGCCGCGCAGCTGGGCCTGGCTTTCGGCCACCATCTGTTTGAGCACTTCATCGCCGGCGTCGTGGCCATAAGTATCGTTGACGGATTTGAAATGATCGATGTCGATCATCAGAAGGCTTAGGGGGTGGTGATAGCGTTTGCTCCGATCGATTTCTTCCTGGGCCCGTTTCATGAATTCACGCCGGTTGAAGGCGCCGGTGAGGGGATCGATGGTCGCCATCCGGCGAAGATCTTCTTCGATCAGTTTCCGGTCGGTGATATTCTTGAAATTGGCCACGACGCCGATCGCTTCCGCCGTCAGGTCCAGCAGGGGCTGGACATTGACAATAAACGTCTGCTTGCCCCCTCCGGCCGTAACAACCTCGATTTCTTCCTCGACCCGCTCCTCATCTTCCTGGAGGATACGCGTCATGAGGCACCGATCGGTGTTGCACAGGTCATGCCCAAAGACATCCGCGCATTTGCCTTTGGTCATCTCAAACCCCATGCGTGTCATCATGTCCTGCAGGGCGCTGTTGAACCTGGATATCTGCCGGTCTTTGTGGATAACGCAGATGCCATCCGAGGTGGCGTTGAAAATCTGGTTCATTTCCAGCGAGGCCACCTCGGCCTCCATGGCCATGGTATTGACACGACTCAGGGCGTCCTCCAGCTGTTCTTGCATGCTCTCAGCGGATTCCAGGGCTTCGTGGAGTTCCTTTTCGACCTTTTTCCGTTCGGTCACGTCGCGGTACAAGGCCATGATCACATTTTCGCTGATGCGCTTGACACTCTGCTCGAAGCAGATGTACCCCCCATCCTTGCGGCACAGCCGGCGCTCGATGGTAACGGCCTCGCCTGCCAGCAGCCGTTTGATCTGGGACGGCAATTTTTTAAGATCGTCGGGATGAATCAGCTCGGTAACTTTACGGCCCTGAATATCTCCGAAGCGGTAGCCCAGCATCCGGAGAAAGGTGGGGTTGGCGTTGAAGATGATTTCACGGTCATCAAACAGGACGATACCGTCCGACGCATTGTCATAGAGACGGCGATAAACAAACTTAAAAGCCTCAAGCTTCTTTTCGGCAGATCTGCGCCGCTCGGTCTCTTTCGCCAATGCTGCGGATGATTTATCCATGGGCATTCCAGTGATTTCAGTTCTCAAGCGGTCGCGCCAACCATCTGATCTGCCTTGGCATACAATAGATTCTTATGACGATCAATCTTTCCTTTGCCCTTTGAAGCTTTGACATGATGGGGCCTACGCGCGCGAAAGGGTCAAACGTACACCCCGCTTTCGCCCCCCAATTTGTTTGAATCCATCGCGATTGAAACGGTATGGTGTTCCTTAAAGCAACCGTGGTGAGAGGTACGTGCAGTACATCTATATTTTGGCAAGATGGCAGCGATTAGGCATTCAAGACGCTAACGTTTTCCTGGATGCCACAGCGCCCTGATCACAAACATAAGGCAGGCCGAACGAAGTGCTCATATAAAATTTTCTGTTCCGTCAGATAAAAAAATGATCGTGCTGTGCCGATAAATGGATCGCGGCTGAAGGTGGTTTTCCGTAAATGGCCCCCGCCGTCGACAACCTGGCGGGCGATGGCGTCGAGTTTCCATGCACCCGCACTGCCGGTACGCCAACTTCATTCAGAATGATGACGCTTCGCATAAACCGTTTCAGCTATTTCCGCAGCGCTCTTACCCTCGGTTTCTATGCCGAGTGCTTCCACTTCCTCGTCGATAAAACTGGCGTACTCCGATACCAGGGGATAGCTGGAGGTGTATGAGTCGAAATAGGCGGCTTCGGAAGCCCCCTGCCGATAGGCGCTGCAGACCTCGCCCGCCAGTTTGGCAGCATTGCGCAGGGCAAATTTTTTAAAAAAATTGCGTCGTGTCGGATTCATCGTCTCTCTCGCGGACTAATGGTCGTGGTAGCAGCACATATGCCCTTCTGCTCCATGGGGGGGTGCGAAGATCCGGTCCCTTATGGACCACCACAGTGGATTGACAAATAAAGAAGCGGAATGGTCGGGGTCGGTCACCGTTTCCGCAATACGCCACCCTTCCGATTTCAGGCGCTGGGCGGCACCCTCGCCTATCGCGTCGGCAAGCCTGCGTTTATCAGCACCAGACGTAAGCGGCAACCCCACGCAGATAAGATGCGTTGCCGCCTCCGGATCTGGAATGGGACGGCCTTGCCGCCTTCCGATAACTTCCTGCTGCCAGGCAGGACGAGTCGCATCGATAGCATAGGCGGGGGAGCTGCCATAGGTATGACAAAGACCGCAAAGCAGCTTGTCATAAAACAGGAAGGTCAGCTCCCAACCCGGCACGTTGCGGTCAAGGTCACCGGGGGCAACCACTTCCACGGGTGTCTCCCCTTCGTTGCCAAGGTATAACCCTTCAGGACGAATTTCACGCCACCGATCCTGAGATATGCCGGCTATTTCGATGAAGCCGCGATCCAGAGCGATTCGGACATCCACATACCCCACGACAAACAAGTTCCGATATAGTTGTTCTTGTCCGGCCGGTGTCGGGGTACCCGTGGCATCGAACAAAGGACCCAGCCGGGCCAGATTTTCGATAGCGGAAAATCTGGCCAGAACCGCTTCGTCCATGGCGGGATAATAACGTACCATCCACCGCCCTGTTATCCATTCGGACAGGTCCTGGTTTCCAGACGCAACAGAATCAGCATGAATCAGGGACATCTGGTAAGCCCCGGTGCGGTCGGCAAACCATAGATGCCATCCAGGCAAACCATCGCGGAGACTAAACGCATTGATGTGGGCGAAACCGAAATGGGACCGGGCACCCTCATCATGAAACAGACGGTGCAGAGCCGCATAAAATACTTCTTCGATCACCCGCGCCGGGTCCACATGACGGTGTGACATCATCACCGGGGCCCCTCCGGCACTACGAGGCGATACCCCGGCCACTTATCCATAAAGCCATCGTGGATGTTTAAGAGCACAATCAACAGCACCAAAAAGGCGGATGGATTTTCGGACGGATGAGATACGCCCTCACAAACACCGAGCAGCACCGGCGCCCAGGCATAATATGCCCAGGCGAAAAGCAGCCCCAGGATAACCGACAACACACTCATCGTCAGCCCGCGCAGCCAAGGCGCCAAACGTGAAAATGCCTCGCCGAAATAGGTGCCAAGAATGATGGCCGGCACCAGAATGAAGTTGCCCATGGTCACCGTGTGGCTGTAACGCCAGCCATAGTTATATTCGTTCTGGCCGCCGATATAGGCCTCGTCCCAGAGGTAGTCCATGACAGCCAATTGAACCTTGAAAAACAGGAACCCCAGCAACAACCCCCCGACAACAACCGCGATAAACTTCCAGGGCTGCCCTTTCACCAGATTCCAGGGACGACCTTCCCAAAGCTGCAGCGTAATGAAAATCACAATCACGCTGCAGAACAGGATACCCAGGCCGTACTCTGCGCTATTCGTTCCGGCGATCTCTTTCCACCAGGGGGGTACGGCGGCGTATACCTGAGCTGGATAAAACATCGAACCGATATGGGGATGGAAAAACACCAGGTAAAGCGGGACGGAAAGCAGCCCCATCAGCAACCAGTTGGCCAGACCCTGACCGGGCTGCAGACTGTCAGGCCAGGCGGTTTTGTCCCCTCCGACCATCAAAACGGTGGTCAGCCATAAAAAGGGAACCGACAGACAAATAAAAGCCCAGGACGTCGTTTCACGGGTCGACATGACATCCTGCCCCAGTTCCCCATATTGGGTCAGGCTGTGCCAGTTGAAATAGGTAATGCCGTAACGCCCAATGATGTAAAACATGATACCGAAAATAAAAACGAAATAGACCCCGAGAGCTATGCCGGTCAGAATACCACCCTTCTGCAACGGATGCGCTGCGGCCAGATAAGGTCTTTTGAGGGGCCAGTAATCGAAATATTCCGTCTGCCAAATGATCACCAGCAATACCCAGATCACAAGGGAAAACCCCAACAGGGGCGTGTAAAGTTTCAGCGGACCGCCATTTGAAAAAAAGATCCACCACACCACCATTGCGGTAACAGCGAGAACCACCAGATTCAGCAAACCCGACGCCCATACATTCCAGCGGGGGACCAGTTGTCTTTCAGCCAGCCAACCTTGCCTGATATTTTGCGTGCCCATGTATCCAGCCTTTCCAATGCTTCATGTTGACGGAAGGCGACGGACAGCCACCTGGCCGGTCCGCCGCCACAGAGCCCGGAACCGATCGTTCCGGTCCGCCCTGTCGTCAAAAAACAACCGTATCTCCATTTCCGGTATAAACATTCGATGTATTCGCTTTAGCCAGGGTGCCGACCTTCTTGTAAGATAGAAATTTATCGGTGCCCGGCACGATGGGCAGGCCGGCTTTGACCGCCTTTTCAGCCCAAATCCAGCCCGTGCAGTGGTTGCAGGCGATTTTCTGCATGTCGTATTGTTTGACGCCCGCGATGATGTCATCCATCTTCGGATCCCAGTTTTCAAACGGCGAAATGTGGAGGCCGCCATAGCACCCGTAGTTTTTGTTGCCGTCCTTGAAATTACGTCGGGCGTAATTGATCAGGGTCAGAATGCCAGGATGGCAGCAACCCGTCACCGTCACATAGCCTTTATCTTTGACTTTGAAATACATGACGTTTTCACCCCGGACCTGAAGGGTCGCCGGCGCATCGAAAAACACCACCGCAGCGCCATCCTGCAGTTTGTAGAGTTGGTCCGGTTTGGTAACGATGAGCTCGCCCGTGTGGGGGTGCGCATTTTTCGGGCAGCCCGGTGTGCTGGAAAAATCAGCGCCTTTCAGCAACTGAAAGCTTTTCTTCATCGACGTCGAGGGGAAATACATCTTGATGTCCGGCTGATGCTTCAGCGTACTCTCGATACCGAAATAATGATCGATATGATCGTGGGAAATCACCATGGTATCGATTTCTTTGTTCTGTAGCATTTTATCGACACCGCTTTTCTGGAAGACATAATCCATCCAATCGTTGCTCCAGCCGCTGTCCAGCAAATATTTGGTTTTTTTACCATCCAGGGCTTCGACCTCGATCAGCGCCGCATAACCGCCGAGGTTTTCCACGTTATAGGTCACATCATACTGATTGGTGTTAATGCCGCCGGCGGCCTTGATGTCCTTGCCCAGCGTGGGGTTGTCGAACCAGCTGGTTTCTGAAATACATTCGACTTTAAGGCTCTTGATTTCCCCGAAATCCTGCTTCTTGCGTTTCGCGTATGCATTGCGCGGCACCGCCCCCATACCGCTGGTGAGGGCCAGGCCGGCCGATGTGGTTGCCAGACGTTTGAGAAATGTTCTGCGCTGCATGAGCTGCCTCCTTGAAGTTTTGATGTTTATCTCATTAATCGCTCAAACAATTTTATCCGTAATGCACCACCGCCATGGTGGTCATGAATCTCCTAATTTTTGGTATCGATAGTTCTTAGGGGGGAGGAATCTGATGGGCGATGCTTTTCTTCGACAATAAATTCGTAGCAATTTTGATACATGTTGAATATTTGAGACACATAATCTTGGTTTCCTTGGTTAGGAAAAGCCCCTATGGACGCAATAAGTTTTTGGCATGCCAGCCAACCGCGGCAACCATTTCAGAAGAGGTTTGCGGTCGAATGTCAAATGCATCGCGTGCATCCTGCCACGGACAGGGCCATTCGAACGGTCCCATATAGCTTAAGCGCAAGTGTTGTTCCTTATTGCGCGCCTCCCAAGGTTGCAAGATATATTCCAATATTTGCTGTTTGCTGATTTTCGTCGCCGTGATCGCCGAAACCCCTTCGACGGGAAAAAGGGCCGGGCACGGATCCCTGATCCGTGCCCGGCCCGATGGTTTTTATTGGGTCTGTAAAAGGTGCGTTGTTCCGACAGGTGTTAAACGCCAACGCGTTTAACACCGTTCAGTTCCCATAGACGACCGCCGGCAGCCAGACCACCAGTTGCGGCCAGATGGCTATCAGGACCAGTCCCGTCAACTGTAGAATGATAAACGGGACAACGCCTTTGTAAATGTCGACCAGTTGGACGCCCGGTGGGCAGACGCCTTTGAGGTAAAAAAGGGCAAACCCGACGGGAGGCGTCAAAAAGGAGGTCTGCAGGGTAACGGCGATCAAAATGACAAACCACAGCAGTTCGGGATTCGATATGACGCCGTAGCCGTTGACCTCGAAGCCCAGGGTCGAAACCACCGGCGCAATCAGGGGCAAAACGATCAAAGTTATCTCGATCCAGTCCAGGAAAAAACCCAGCATGAATACCACCCCCAGGATAACCGCCATGACGCCGTAAGGCCCAAACGGAATGCCGGTAAGGGCGCGTTCGATAAACTCGTCGCCGCCGAGCATGCGGAGCACGAGCGCAAATGTCGTCGCCCCCAGGAAAATCGCAAAAATGTAAGCCGTGGTATTGAAACAGCTTTTCATGACCTCCACGATTACCTTGAAGTTCAGCTTGCGGTTTACGGCAGCCAGGATGGTGGCGCCCAGAGCCCCGACACCGCTGGCTTCCGTCGGTGTCGTGATGCCGGCAAAAATGGAGCCGAGGACCGCTACAATCAAAATGGCGGGCGGCATGATCGTTCGCAGCACGTCCAGCACCATGCGCCACTCGACCGGGCGTCGGTCCGGGTCCACCGGCGCGGCCTCCGGTTTGATCCAGCAGAAAATCAAAATGAAGCTGATGTATAATGCCCCCAGAATCGTACCGGGCAACACCGCCCCCATGAACAAATCCCCGACGGAAAGGCCCAGTTGGTCGGCCATGATGACCAGCATGATGCTGGGCGGAATCAATATGCCCAGGGTTCCCGAACTGGCAACCGTCCCCAGGGCAAGGGTCTTGGAGTATCCCTGCCTGTTCATAGCCGGAAGGGAAAGCAGCCCCAGAAGCACGACAGAAGCACCGATGATGCCCGTGGAAGCCGCCAGGATAATGCCGATCAGCGTCACCGTGATCGCCAGGCCGCCGTGGACTTTGCCGAACAATTCCTGCATCGATTTCATCATCTTTTCGGCAATGCCGGATCGGTCCAGCATCAAGCCCATGAAAATGAACATGGGCAGGGCCACCAGGACCCAGTTGTCCATATACTTATAGATACGGTTGACCGACATGCCGAGGGTAAGATAGTCGAGCCCGATCATGGTGTTGAACCAGGTGTCGGCAATCATCGCAATAAAGGTAAAAATCACGGCAACGCCGCCGAGCACCCAGGCCACCGGAAACCCCGTGAAAAGAAGACCGATAAATGAAAGAAACATGGCGATGACAAAATAGTCGTTGATCTCCATCGATACCTTATCCTTTCCTCAGGGCGGCAAAAATACGAACTGCCCGCGAAACCGTGGCAATGATCAGCAGCCCGAAACTCACCGGCACCACCCCCTTGATCGCCCACCTGAACGGCAGCCCCAGGGGCGCATCCGAACTCTCGTTGACACGAAACGATTCGTAAACGAAATCCAGACTCTGGTGGAAGATGACAATCAGGAAAGGCAGCAGCAGAACAATGATGCCGAACAGATCCCATCGTTTTTTCCACAGCGGCGATAGTCTGGAATGGATGATATCCACCCGGATATGGGTGTCGGTGATCTGCGCGTAAGAAGCCCCGAACATGATGCCGATGCCGTACAGATGCCACTGCAATTCTTCCAGTTTGACCATCCCGTGGCCGAAACCGTACCGCAGGACGACCTGCAGGATAATCACCAGGATAAGGATGCCGTTGCACCACATCACGACGTGGCCGATCCCCATAATAAAATTGTCGATGGTGTCGCAAAACCGATTGGACGGTTCTTTCGTCTCTAACGCCATGTTGACTGTCTCCGATAATCAGGAGGTGCTAGCCTTGAAGCCCAACACCCCCTTTGATTTGATCGCCCGAAGTCAATTTTCCGGCCGATCTGCCGGAGGCAAACCGCTCCTCCGGCCTGACGGCAGATCGTCGGTGAAGTCTCCGGGCTGATTTCACTACGCGAAGGCCCGCTGTTATCAGCAAGCCTTCGCGCGTTTTGCATAACCGCCTACTTGTCGAGACCGCGCGGCAGAAATGCGTGGTTTTCCCACAGATTGTAGGTTTCCCGGAAAGCGCTCAAATCTTCCCAGGATTTCTTGAACATGGGACTTTCGGCTGAAAGTTCTTTAGCGACCTCCATCCAGGCGCCCTCGAAGGCCGCCAGGAGCTCCTTGGAATAATAGAGGTTTTGCACGCCGTGCTTTTCAACATTCTCTTTCATTACGTTGGCCTGAATGGACTCCGTGTAAGCAAAAGCATCCAGGGTCGCCGCCTTGCAGAGAACTTCGAGAACCATCTGCTGGTGTTCACTCATCGCGTTCCAGGTATCTTTGTTGATAAGAAGTTCGAAAAGAGTCGCCTGCTGATGCCAACCGGGGAAATAATTATATTTTGCGATTTTATAAAAACCCAGACGGGTATCGATGGCCGGCATGGAGAACTCCGTGGCCTCGATGGCGTTCTTTTCCAGAGCCGGAAAAATTTCGCCGCCGGGTATCAGGCTGACGGAGGCACCCAGCTTCTGGAGGACTTTACCCCCCAGGCCGTAATAGCGAATTTTCAGGCCTTTCAGGTCATCCACCGAGTTGATCGGTTTTTTGAACCATCCGCCGGTTTCCGGAGCAATGATCCCGCAGGGAATCACATGGACGTTATAGCCACCCGTGTCATACATCTCCTGATAGAGCTTGCGCCCGTTGCCATGATACATCCAGGCGAGAAATTCGCCGGCTTCAGGACCGAAGGGGACGGTAGAGAAAATCGAGGATCCCGGCATTTTCCCTTCCCAGTAACCGGAAATGCTGTAACCGGCATTGACCTTGCCCTCGGAAACCGCATCCAGAATCTCAAACGGCGCGATCAGCTTGCCCGGTTCATACACTTTCATTTTCAGGCTGCCGTTACTGGCCGTCTGAATCCGTTCGGCGACCCAGGTCGTGGTGGTCCCCAACCCCGGAAGCGCAGAAGAATAGGTGCTCGGAACCTTCAACAAAACGGGTTTTTCCTTTTTCGCAAAGGCCGGTCCGCTGATGGACACCATCAGAAATACAGCGACCACGAGATAAACGATTGCCAATGTAGACCTTCTCATAACTGCCTCCCTTATTGAATTAACGTTCCCCAAAACATTGTAAATATATGGACAACGGCGGCGCGGTGCCGCCGGCTATGATCAGCACGCCCGGATACGGGCACGTATCAATTTCAACGGCTTCTGGCCCTACCGTGCCGCGCTTCGCCGGAACTGAAAAACGCTCCCGCAAATCGGGAAAGTCCGAACATAATCAAATTGGCGGCGTCCATGGCCTCCGGCAAGGCCGCGGCCATGTCAGAACGCATGCTCAGGTTGAAATACCGGATGCCGCCCCTTCCCCCCGCTTGATGCGCCGGATAAAAAGTCGGCGCCTGAACAGGGCTGTTCGCGAGCAGCCCTTGCCCCGCTTGGATTTCCTGCCAGAAGATGTTCCCGATAACACCGGTTTGGCTTTGCGTTGCCAGCATCCTGTCGGTGACCCGCCGGCTGAACAAAAAAGGGGCCCGGTAGAGGCGCCGGCTGATATCGTCGTATTGTTCTATGGTGGCGACCGCCGTGGTGCGGACCGATGGGGGAATGTTGGCGAGATAGCGAATCTGGCCGATTTTGGCAGCCTCGGAAAGAGCATACTCAACCTGACGGTCCCGGGTCGGATCGATGGTTAGGCAGATCATCTGGCCACCCATTTCGCGGGCGATCTGTTGCGTCATTTTGCCTTCCTGCTCGTCAGCATCCAGACCTACCGTCATCAGGTTGTTGACGGCCGCCGCAATGGCGGTGGCCCGACCAATACCGGCCGCCGCACCGGTTACGATGCAGACATTGTCCGGATTGAAGGCGCGGTCATCGAGCAGCAGGATTTGCTCCCTGTCGATCTTCTCGGATTGGCGCTTGATTTTTTGGCGTATCCTGATGGCTATCTGCTCCCGGTTAGTCGATCGTTCCAGCTAAAAAGCAACTTTGGTGCCAATCAATTTCATGCCTCGGGGGTGATGGTAGGAGATTGGCTTTCTGAACGGCGGCGTTTGATCCGAAGAAAAACAGACCAGGTCGGTGGCTTCTCCCAGCACGTTAAAAACAACTTGCATTTACAGGGGAGATATGTATCAAATATTCTACATGACGCTACTATGATACGGGGAACACGACAAAATGAAGACAATGCGTTCCAATCCAAATACCTCTGATGTCGTCCAGGCCCTGACAAGGGACCTGGACCGCTTTAATCTCATCTTCGACAGCATACGTGACGGCGCTCTGGTTACCGACCAAGACGGCATCATCACACATTTCAACCAGCCATACGGTAAATTTCTGGGTATAGAGCCGGAACTGGCGATTGGCAAACACTGCACTGAAATTGTGGAAAACACCCGGATGCATATCGTTGCTAAAACCGGCAAACCCGAAATCAATCGGGCCCAAAAAATCAAGGGGCAGGAGATGATCGTCCAGCGCATTCCTATCCGCAAGGATGGCCGGATTGCCGCCGTGTACGGTCAGGTCGTCTTCAAGGATGTCAGAGATATCAAGCAGTTGGTTAAAAAGCTTTCACTCCTCGAGTCCAAGGTAAAGCTCTATGAACAGGAACTCATCAACCTGCGCTCCACCCGATACAAGCTGGACAGTATTGTTGGCGTGAGCCCGGCCATCGATAGATTGAAAAAAGAAGCGCTAAAAGCCACGTCCAATCATTTTCCGGTTCTGATCACCGGGGAAAGCGGCACAGGGAAAGAACTGTTTGCCCAGGCCATACACCACGCCAGCCCCCGCAACCTGCACCCGTTTGTAAGAATCAACTGCGCTGCTATTCCCCGCGAATTGCTGGAGTCCGAACTCTTTGGGTACGAAAAGGGAGCCTTTACCGGCGCCAAGCCTGGAGGCAAGCCGGGTAAATTCGAACTGGCCCATAAGGGGTCTTTTTTTCTTGATGAAATCGGCGAGCTGCCCATCGAAATGCAGCCGAAACTCTTGCGGGTTCTCGAAGAGAAAGAATTCGAACGGATTGGCGGCAACAAAATCATCCGTTCCGATTTTCGGCTTATTGCCGCAACGAACCGGGATCTGGAAACAATGATGCGCAATGGTCTTTTTCGCAGAGATCTCTTTTACCGCCTGAATGTCATCTCCATCCATATCCCTCCCTTGCGCAAGCGCCGGGAAGACATCATTCCCCTTTCCCGTCACCTGCTGAAAAATATGGCCGATGAATTTTTGATCGGAGAAAAAGAATTGACCGCGGAAGCAGAAAAAATCCTTCGAAGTCATCATTGGCCGGGCAACGTACGAGAACTGACCAACGTTCTGGAACGGGCCCTTTCGACCATGGAAGGCGACAGTATTACCCTTGACGATCTACCGTTTTATCTCCGGCAGACCGGCAACCAATCGGCAACGTCTCCATCCACCCTCAAGCAGGCTCAAATGCGCGCCGAAAAGGATGCCATACAAAAGGCACTGAGTGAATCCGGCAACAATAAGGCTCTGGCAGCCCGTATCCTTGGCATCCACCGTACCCTTTTATACAAAAAAATGAAGCGCTACCGGATTGGCAACGATAGCAAAAAATATGTGTAGAACATTTGATACATTGCTTTCGCGCGCTCGGCATTGACCTGCAGAGCCTCCAATTCAAGCACGCAAAAAAAGCCGGACAAAAATCCCGAGTCCCCTGTTAATGGGCATCGGGATTTGTTGTCCGGCTTAGCGTGCCGGCCAAGCGGCTTTTCGTCCAGAAGAAAACCGTTTAAGCAAAGGTGGTTGCGATTCCCATGGGTTCGGCGTTGAAGATACGCGAATCCATGAAAACCGGATCCGACGGGATCACGGGCGTAAAATCCATAAGGGCCAGAATATCCTTTTCAATATCAACGCCCGGGGCGATTTCGATAAGTTCCATGCCGCCCTCGGTCAGTCTGAAAACACAGCGCTCGGTAACGTAAAGGACCGTCTGCCCGCTTTTCAAGGCATATTCGCCGCTGAAGGTGATGTGCTCCACGCTTTCCAAGAATTTCTTGAAGCGTCCTTCTTTTTCGATACACAACCGGCCGTCGCGGAAAGCGACCTGGAGCCCGCCCGCCGTAAAGGTCCCCATGAATATGACCCGTTTGGCATTCTGGGTGATATCGATAAACCCCCCGGCTCCCGCAAGCTTCGGGCCGAACTTGCTGACATTCAGGTTGCCCTGCTGGTCCGCCTGGGCCAACCCCAGGAAAGCCACATCCAGGCCGCCGCCATGATAAAAATCAAACTGCGCCGGCTGACCGATGATAGCCTGGGTATTCGTCGCGGCGCCAAAATTGAGCCCGCCGGCCGGCAGCCCCCCGATAACGCCGGGTTCCGCCGTCAGGGTGAACCGGTCAAGCACCCCCTCCTCATTGGCAACAGGGGCCACGCCTTCCGACATGCCGATGCCCAGGTTGACGATGTCGCCATCCTGGAGCTCGAAAACGGCCCGCCGGGCAATAATTTTGCGTTCCGTCATCGCCATGGGAGCCAGGTTTTCCATGGGCACCTTGACCTCCCCGCTGAAAGAGGGGTCGTATTGCACGGCAAACGTCTGCCAGTGATTTTCCGGTTTCGAAACCACCACATGATCCACCAGGACGCCGGGAATCTTCACCTGCTTGGGATGCAGGGTTCCGGCCTGGGCGATGCGCTCCACGGCAACGATCACGATGCCGCCGCTGTTGTGGGCCGCCGTGGCAATCTCGAGGGATTCCAGTGTCAGGGCCTCTTTCTCGGTGGTGATATTGCCGTCCTCATCCGCCGTTGTTCCTCTGAGGATCGCAACGTCGATCGGAAAGGTTCGGTAAGCAAGGTATTCCTTTCCGTCGAACTCGATCAAATCGACGATCTCTTCGGTGGTTCGGGAATTGATCTTCCCACCCGTGTTGCGCGGATCGACAAAAGTTCCCAAGCCCACATGGCTGATGGTGCGGGGCTTGTGTGCGGCGATGTCCCGGTACATGTGGGAAATAATGCCCTGGGGAAGATTGTAGCCGATAACCTTATTTTCAATGGCCAGCTTGGCCAGGTTCGGTGCCAGGCCCCAATGGCCGCCGATTACCCTTGCCACCAGACCCTCATGACCAAAGTGATTTAATCCTCGGGTCGCGCTGTCCCCCTGACCGGCGGCATACATGATGGTCAGATTATTCGGCCGCGCCTGGGACAGGAAGGACGCTTCGATGGCAGCAAAAATTTCTTCCGGAATGGCGGTCGCCACAAAGCCGCCGAAGGCAATGGTGTCACCGTCCTTGATAAGTTCGACAGCCGTTTCGGCTGAAATAATTTTTCCGCTTTGCTTCGATGGACTGGCCATTCCTTTACTCCTCTCTTATCTTGAAAACAATTATCGGAAGAGACTTCCGCCACCACCGGCAACATACAAAATTTATACCAGCCCATTCCTGTCCACCCAATTGTCGCAGACGACGGCCGGCAAAAATGGCCTGCAAATTGCAGGCGCTTCGATGCCGTTTAGAAGAGCAACCATTCCATCTTCATCCAAGAATAAGGAGAAATGAAAATGCTTGAAATTAAGGATTCAGTCGCCGTCATCACAGGCGGAAGCGGCGGTATTGGACTGGCCCTGGCCAACTATTGGGTATCCAAAGGCGGAAAAGTTGTTTTGGCCGACATCGCGGAAGAAGCCCTGGCCAATGCCAAGAAGCAACTTGGCGGCGAGGTGGAGACCATGGTCTGTGACGTTACCCGGGAAGAAGACTGCGGCGCTCTCGCCGACAAGGCCATCGAGGCGTTTGGAAAGATCAACCTGGTGGCGCCGTTTGCCGGGATCATCATGGACGGCCTGATGCTCGCAACGGACCGGGAAACCGGCAAGGTTAAAAACAAAATGGCGCTGGAAAAATTCCAGAAGGTGGTGGACATCAACCTGACAGGCGTTTTTCTCACCGTGCGGGAATGTGCCGAACGAATGGTGAACAACGGCTGCAAAGGGCTTGTCTGCTTAATTTCCTCCACCGGCAGTCTGGGGACGGCGGGCCAGATCAACTACGCCTCCACCAAAGCCGCCATGTCGGTAATGCCCAAAGTCATCACGGCCGAATTTTTCCGGCGGGGTTTGTCCGGCAACATTCGTTGCGCCGCCGTGGCCCCCGGTTACGTGGGCACGCCCATGGTTAAAAACATGAACCAGAAGGCGCTGGACAAGATTTTGAATGACGTGCCGATCGGCCGCCTGATCGAGCCGGAGGAGGTCGTTTCCCTGGTGGCTGAGATCTACCGGAACGAAGCCCTGGCCGGCGACACCTATTTTATCCATGGCGGCCTGCGGCTGGGCTCGCGGGGTTAAACTGTTCAACGATATCGAAAAAAGGAAGAAGCCATGAAAGACGTTGTGATTGTAAGCGGTACCCGTACCGCCGTTGGGTCCTTCGGCGGAACGTTGAAAACGGTTCCGGTGGTGGACCTGGGCGCCGTGGTAATGAAGGCCGTTCTGAAAAAAGTCGGTCTGCGTCCTGCTGTAAGCGAAGCCATGGAGCTCGCCGGACCGGACAGACTTAAAGACCAGGGAATGATCGGATTGGAAAAGGATGCGGCCGACTGGCATGACGACGCCACGCCGGTGACCGTCGACGAAGTCATCATGGGCAATGTTCTGCAGGCCGCCCAGGGGCAGAATACAGCCCGCCAGGCCATGATACGCGCCGGGCTGCCCAAGGAAACGCCTGCCGTGACCATCAACAAGATCTGCGGATCGGGCCTCAAGGCTATTGCCATGGGAACGGCCGCCATCATGACCGGCCAGGCGGAGGTGGTCCTGGCCGGCGGCCAGGAAAGCATGAGCATGGCGCCCATGGCCCTTCCCAAAGCTCGATGGGGGCACCGGATGGAAGTCACCGGCCAGGGCGAAGTTTATGATTTAATGGTCTTTGATGGTCTTTATGAAATTTTCTACGGCTACCACATGGGCATGACCGCGGAAAACATCGCCGAACTTTATGGCATCAGCCGTGAGGAGCAGGACGAACTGGGGGTCTTGAGCCACAACCGCGCCATGGCGGCGATCCATAATGGGCTTTTTACCGAGGAAATCACGCCGGTCACGATAAAATCCCGCAAAGGCGATATCGTTTTCGATACGGATGAGCGCCCCATGGAGACCAACCTTGAAAAAATGAGCCGGTTGCGCCCGGTTTTCAAGAAAGATGGCACCGTAACGGCCGGCAATGCCTCCGGCATCAATGACGGGGCCGCGGCGGTGCTGCTCATGAGCGCAGACAAGGCCGCCGAAATGGGCCTGGCTCCGATCGTCAGGATCCGCGCCTTTGCCTCCGGCGGTCTCGACCCAGCCTATATGGGGCTTGGTCCGGTACCGGCCATAAGGAAAAATCTGAAAGCCGCCGGCATGCAGATAGACGACATCCAGATGATCGAGCTCAACGAAGCCTTTGCCTCCCAGGCCATCGGCTGTTTCCGGGAACTGGGTATCGCCGCGGACCGGGCCAACGAACTCGGCAGTGGGATTTCCCTGGGGCATCCCATCGGCTGCACGGGTGCACGCCAGATGGTCAGCGGTATCCACCAGATGCAGCGGCGGGACTTCACCACCGGCCTGATTTCCATGTGTATCGGCGGCGGCATGGGAATGTCCATGATTATTGAACGCTGATCTTAAAGGCCGCAATTCCATCATCTTCAGGAGTCATCATGCTCAAGGCCTTTACGGCAAACCATACGGCGACCTTACGCCCGCTGAAATTCGAAATGACGCGCTGGTCCATTTTCTCTATCCTGATCGCGACGTACATTCTGGTTTATTTTCACCGCATGGCCCCTGGCGTCGTGGCGGGCGACCTGATGGCCGCGTTCGGAACCAGTGGAACCGCGCTGGGGTCTTTGGCTGCCATCTACTTTTTTGTCTATGCCGGAATGCAGCTGCCGTCAGGGGTGCTGGCCGATACACTGGGCACGCGTACGGCTGTGGTGAGCGGCAATCTGGCCGCGGGGGCGGGCGCCTTGCTTTTCGGGCTGGCCCCCACTTTCAGCATGGCATGTGCCGGTCGTTTTCTCGTCGGCCTCGGTGTTTCGGTCGTGTTCGTCAGTATCATGAAAAACAACGCCATGTGGTTCAGCGAGCGGCAATTCGGTTTCATGAGCGGTATAACCCTGCTGATCGGAAACCTGGGTTCTGTCTTGGCGGCCGGACCGTTGGCCGCCATGCTGGCTTTCACCTCATGGCGAACCGTCTTTATCGGCATCGGTCTGACATCGCTCCTCCTGTCGGCTTTGGCCTTCTTTTTCGTCCGCAACCGCCCTCAGGATTTCGGATTCCCATCCATCGAAGAGCTGTATGGAAGCGCACCGGCCATGCCCCGGCAACAACACTGGACGCGTGATCTGGCGGGGGTTGTCCGCCAGATCCGCGTGTGGCCGGGCTTCTGGGTTCAACTGGGTCTGACGGGAAGCCTCTATGCCTTCATGGGCTTATGGGGGATGCCTTATCTCAGTGACGTCCATGGTCTCGATCGCGGCGTAGCCGCCCGTTACCTGACCCTGATGCTGCTGGCCTTCGCCATAGGATCCCTTTTCTTCGGGTGGTTCTCCGATCGTCTCGGAAAGCGCAAACCGGTCTTGCTGGGATCCGCCATGGCCTATGCCCTGGGCTGGTTATTTCTGATTGCACTGCCCTGGTCGCCGGGCCCTTCCGGATATGTCTTGTTTACCTGGCTCGGGTTTTCAGGGGGCGGTTTCGTCATCACCTTCGCCGCCGCCAAGGAGATCATCCATCCGGCCCTGGCCGGAATGGCCGTCAGTGTCGTGAACACTGGCGCATTCCTGGGGACGACCCTGATTCAGCCCTTGTTCGGCCGGATGCTGGATTTAACCTGGAACGGTCAAATGGTCGGGGATCTCCGGGTATATACATCGTCCGACTATCGCAACGGACTTTACCTGTTGTTTGTTTTTGCCGTCATCGGCGTGTTGGGGGCCTGGCGCGTTCGCGAAACCGGCTGCCGGAATATCTCGGGCGGGTAGGCTCCCTGTAGGCGTGCTGCGGCTCAGACCCTCGGCTACGTGGGCGTGTGGCTCAGCGGCGGTCTAAATGAGCCCTGGCTTTGGCCAGGCGATGCTGGCGCACGGCTTCGGCAATGCCCAGAACCGGACGGTCTCTGTGCCACCATTCCCGGACCTGCTCCCCGGCGGTTTGCCACAAGGGCGCGTTGGTCTCCAGCCAGGCGCGCACCTGGGCCAGGAGCCCCCCCAGGGCGAGGTGGTTCTGCGGTTCGTGGGGCGATGCCAGGGATAGACTGCGCACGGTCACGATAAAGGCCAGCAGGGCCTCGAGGGCTTCGGCCGGCCAGCCGGCGCGGCGTCCGACACCGAAGATCCAGGCCAGAAAAGCGCCGGTCACGTGAAGGTCTTCCAGGGTGCGAAAGGGCTTTACCGCCACCGTGTAGCCATCACCGGGCAGCAGGGCCGCATCATCAAGGGCCACCCCCTGAAAACGGACTTTGGCGTGGGGGATTTCCGGCACAATGGCCAGGGTCGGCAGGGGCATGACGGTCACCCCTTTGCTATCGGCCGGAACCGACACCATGCGCAGGCGATTGCGGCCGTCCGGGCTGGTGCCGATGGAAGCCGCCACCAGCAGGATTTCCGCTTCCCCCGCCCCGGAGACAAAGGCCTTGTCCCCATCCAGACGCCAGCCGGACCCGTCGGCCGATGGTGTCAGGCGACACTTGATCCGGGCCGGATGGGGGCCGTCCTTTTCGGTGATGCAGATGGCCGCAATCCGCTCCCTGGGGCAGGACGGTGCAAGGCGCTGGATGGCCGCCTGGTAGCCGGCCGCAAAAGCCCAGGCCGGCCGGTCGGCGGCCAAACCGCCCGCCAGCGCCCGGTCCGCGGGACGCTCCCAGCGGGATACGACCGCCTGCCAGGTCGGTTGCCATTCGGTCAAGGTGGTAATGGTGGCCGGCACCCCGACCGATGCCTGCAGCAGGTGACGGATCACCGCAAGATCATCCGTGCTCATAGAACCAACTCCTGGATAAAGGCCGCCAGCTGGTTGAGATTCCAGCAGGCCCTCACCTCGTTGCAATAGACTTCATAGGTGCGCATTTCACTGTCGCCCGAGTTCCAGAACTGCTCGGTTTCCGGGTTGAGCCAGATCACCCGGCGGCTGCGGTCACGCATCGCCTCCAGGATGCCTTCTTCGGGATTGCCGTAGTTGGTGCGGCCGTCCCCAATGACGATCACCGTGGTCTTCTTGGTGATGGTGTCCATGTGCCGGTCCTTGAAAAGACGCAGGGTCCGCCCGTAGTCCGTGGACGCGCCGTAGGCAATGTCCGGGCAGTGCAAAATCTCCTCCAGGGCCCTTTCGATATCGAAATCGTCGAAATAGCGCGTAACCTCCACGGGTTCGTCGATGAAGACATAACTTTTCACACGATCGAAGCAGTCCTGGAGGGCGTAGAGCATGGAAAGCATGAAGCGGGCCGATGACCATACCGACCCGGACACGTCGCAGAGCACCACAATGCGCCCCTTGCGCGGCGGCTTGCGGCGGAACCGCAACCCGATGGGGATGCCCTGGGTGCGGGCGGCGGCCCGCAGGGTGCGTTTGACATCCAGTACGCCCCGGGAGCGGGCCGCATAGCGCAGGCTGACCATGTCCCGCAGTTTGCGCACCAGTTGCGCGATGACGTCCCGCAGGCGCACCAGTTCTCCCGGGGAGAGGTTGGCGAACGGCTGCTGGCCCAACTGACCGTGGACATCCGTTGCCGTTGTCCGATTGGCCTCGACCGTCATCAGGGGAGGGCCGTTGTCGGCCAGGAGGCGGCGGGCCGTTTCCAGACGCCGCTCCACGTGCCGCTTCAAATCATGACGGGTTTCCCAGTGGATCTTATCCCAGTTCGCCTGCAGAAAGTCTTCCACCGCCTCCCGCGCCCGGTGCAGGGCGCGCAGGACCGGCAGGCGCCGCACCAGGCTGCCCAGATTGGATCCCGCCCCCCGGGGGCCGTCCCCGGCGCTGTTGCCCTCGGACTGCATCTCCTGGAGCATGCGCAGGTAGGCGGCCGGCTCGGCCGCCAGGAAGTCGGCAATGGCCACCATGGCCGGCATCTGGGGTTCAATGGCCAGAAGGACCTCCTGGATGGTTTCCATATGCCCGGCCAGGCTGGCCGAGGCCGGGTCCAGGTCTTCCCGGATCTCATGGAAAAACAGCTGGTAGAGATGGTCGAAGCGGGCCCGCTCCAGGCGGCTTTTGGCAAAATTGGCCCGCAGCACCGTGATAAACTGGTTTTCGTCCAGGACGTCCACCCGGGGCAGCTGGGCCAGGCAGTCCATGGTTTCGGCCGTGGAAATGCGCATCCCGGCCGCCCGGGCCGCGGCGACAAATTTGAGAATCATCGCTTCCATGCCGCCCCCTGTATGGGTATAAAAACTTCAGATTGAACCTATTGGAAGTTGACCACCTGGTCGATCTCCCGTCGCACCTGCTCGGCATCTTCCCGGTATTTGCAGATGACATTCAAGGTCGCCAGCACGGCTTCCGGCGAGAGGGTCTCCAACTGCAGGCTGATCAGGGCGCTGGCCCAGTCAAGGGTTTCGGAGATGCTGGGCTTCTTTTTCAGGTCCAGGCGCCGGATGCGGGCCATGGCGGCAATCATCTGGTCGGCCAGTCGGCCCGGCAACTGCGGCAGACGCCGGCAGACGATTTCCCGTTCGATCTCCGGCCCCGGGTAGTCGATGTAGAGATGCAGGCAGCGGCGCTTGAGGGCGTCACTCATATCGCGAAAGCTGTTGGACGTCAGCAGCACGAAAGGAATATGGGTGGCCTGGCGGGTGCCGAGCTCGGGGATCGTCACCTGGAAATCGCTCAGCAGTTCCAGGAGAAAGGCCTCGAACTCAGGATCGGCCTTGTCGATCTCGTCCACCAGAAGCACCACCGGTTCCGGCGCGCTGATGGCTTGCAGCAGGGGGCGCGGGAGCAGGAAACGCTCCGAAAAAAACGCGTCCGCCTGGGCGGCAATGCCGTCCACGGCCTCGCTCAGGGTGTGGGCGTCCGCCACCACGTCGCTGATCTTGTCCCGCACGATCTGGGTGTAGAGCAGCTGTTTGGCATACTCCCACTCGTAGAGGGCTTTGGCTTCGTCCAACCCTTCGTAGCATTGCAGGCGGATGAGGTCGCGCCCCAGTCCGCACGCGACGGCCTTGGCCAGCTCGGTTTTGCCCACACCGGCCGGCCCTTCCACCAGGACCGGTTTATCGGCCGCCGCCGCCAGAAAGACCACCGTGGCAATCTCCGTGGTGCAGACATAGCCCGCATCCTCCAGGATCACCCGGGTATTTTCCACATCGGTAAACCGCATGCCGCAATCACTCCTTGTTCGGATGGGATGGCCGCACCCCGGCGGCCTGTGCCGTCAGGGTGCTGTTACCGGCATAGGTATGCAATAATGCGCACAATCTCAAGGGTTATCTTTACAGGGACTGGAATTGCGGATATCTACCAGTTGATGGCCCTGCGGTGTCCGGATGTCCGGCCGAGGGGTGATCCCGCTCTAACATCCGCCCTGCGGGCGGTCAAAGGTCACAAACGATCCGATAGGGAACGCCTTGGTCAGCACTTCATCGTCGCTGCACCGGACGAATGAATTGACAGTCCTCGACCCAAGTGGCAAAACGGCACCATCTCTCGTAATCACCGTTGCTTATCGTCAACCCATCCAAGGAGCTTGCCAATGAAAACCCGCATCGTCTTTATCGCTGTCCTGACCCTGAGCCTGCTTTTCGTACTTTCCGCCTGCGCCACCCACTCAACCCAGAAACAGTCGGAACCCGTTGCCCAAAAACCCTCCACCACCGTTCCGCCCACCTCCAAGTTCGCCAAACTCGAACTCGGGATGGCCCGCCCGGAAGTCCATGAAAAAATCGGGGCGGCCAGTGATTTCAAGATGATTGCCTCGGGAAAAGCATGGATTCCCTTCTATTACGGAAGCGACCGGACCCGCACCATCGATTACTACAAAAAGGAAGGACGCCTGGTGTATTCCGGTGGCAATAATCGTCTGATCGACATTGTCTACGACCCCGACGAAGACGGCTATCGGGATTGATAACGCGGCCGACGCCACCGGAATAGCATTTCCGTCGCCAATCTGATCGTTTAAGGCAGCGCCATGGCAACACCCCAACAAATGGAAGCCCCCCCCATGCGGCTGGCCTGGCTGGTCTGGGGGATTGGTGCCTCGTTTTACCTGATGGCCTTTTTCCAGCGCGTGGCCCCGGCCGTGATGACGGACGCCCTGATGCGGGAATTCCAAATCGGGGCGGCCGCCCTGGGGAACCTCTCAGCCCTGTATTTCTACAGCTACGTGGCCATGCAGATCCCCACCGGCATTATTGCCGACCGTTGGGGTCCCCGGCGTCTGCTGAGCGCCGGGGCTCTGGTGGCCGGGCTCGGGGCGCTTCTTTTCGCGCTGGCGCCCGGCATGCTGCTGATCGGCACCGGACGCCTGCTGATTGGCGGGTCGGTGGCCGTGGCCTTCGTCGGGCTGCTCCAGCTCACCAACAACTGGTTCCCGCCCCGCTACTATGCCATGGCCGCCGGCATGGCGCTGTTCGTGGGGATCATAGGCGCGGTCTGCGCCGGTCCGCCGCTGCGCTTCCTGGTGGACCACAACGGTTGGCGGTTCACCGTCCTGGTTTCCAGCCTGGCGACCTTTGCGATTGCGGCAGCCATCTGGTTTCAGGTACGCGACCACCCGCACGAAAAGGGATTTGGCAACGACAGCGCGACCTCCCTTGACCCACCCAAGGACGAAAGAGTTTCCGTGCTGGCGGGTTTGGGGCAAGTCCTGCGATACCGCAACACCCTCTTGCTCTTCCTTATACCAGGCGGCATCGTGGGCCCCGTCCTGACGTTTTCCGGCCTTTGGGGCGTTCCCTATCTGACCACTCACCACGGCTTGAGCCCCACCCTGGCATCGTCATGCACGACCATTGTCCTGGTGGCCTGGGCCCTGGGCGGCCCTCTTTTCGGCTGGCTGTCCGACCATATGGGGCGCCGCAAACCCCTCTATATCGGAGGGTGCGCCCTGACGCTGATCGGCTGGACCGTTGCGATCTATATGGAAAACCTGTCGCTCCCGATGCTTGTTGCTATTTTGGTGATCACGGGCTTTTGCTCCGGTTGCATGATCATCAGCTTCGCCTATGGCAAAGAGTCTGTTCCGGCCCCCTTGTCCGGTACGGCCACCGGTGTCATCAACATGGGCGTGATGTCGGGCCCGATGCTCCTGCAGCCCCTGGTGGGATGGATGCTCGACCTCCGTTGGAACGGTCGGGTGGAAGAGGGGGTACGCATTTATGACATGAACGCCTATGAGGCCGGATTCGGACTGATGATCGTCTGGACCGTGTTGGCCCTGGTGCTGCTGGGCTTCACACGTGAAACACACTGCCGCCCGCTGGCCCACAGGTGACGCCGTCGGATCCAATATTTTATAGGACCATTCATTAGGGAACGATGCCGAAGTCCTTGGCGAGATATCCCCGCCCACCGAATGAGGCTTATCTCTCGGAACCGTAAGGTTTTTCCGGGTCCTCTCCGCCGGAGATAATAAATTTAGATCCCAGCCGATAGCCGCGCTATGCGGTTAAGTCCTTGCACGTATTTTCAGCCGACACCTTTACGGCACAGGTTCAGGCCTTAGGTTGTCGACGGAGGATACAAACATGATCGACACCACCCATTGCTATGCCGTCATCGGAGCCGGCCCGGCCGGGCTGGCCGTCGCCCGCAACCTGGACATCCAAAGAATCCCCTATATCGGTTTTGAAGCGGGCCCCACGGTGGGCGGCCTCTGGAACATCGACAATCCGCGCAGCACCATGTACGGCTCGGCCCACCTGATCTCTTCCAAACGCATGACCGAGTTCAAAGAATTCCCCATGGATGATGCGGTGGCGGACTACCCGCACCACCGCGAGGTTTTCCGCTACCTCAAGGCCTACGCCGGACGCTTTGGCCTGGAGGACCGGTTCGAATTCAACACCGAGGTGACCCTTGTGGCGCCTGTCGATGGCGCACCCGACCAAGGCTGGGAAATCACCACCCGCCGTCGGGACAATGGCGGCGGCCCGCCGGTGACAAGACGCTTCAAGGGGGTTGTCATGGCCAACGGCACCCTGTCCGAACCCAACCGGCCACGGTTTGAGGGTAGGTTCGATGGTCGTTTGATGCATGCCTGCGATTATAAAGGCGCGGACATTTTCGAAGACCGGCGCGTTCTGATCGTGGGGGCCGGCAACAGCGGATGCGACATCGCGGTGGACGCCGTGCACCGGGCGCGATTCGTGGGACTGAGTGTGCGCCGGGGCTACCATTTCGTGCCCAAATACATTTTCGGTCGCCCCGCGGATACGGTGGGCGGCCGCATCAAACTGCCGTTCGCACTCAAGCAGCGCATCGATAACATCATCTTGAAGTGGTTTACGGGGGATCCCACGCGATTCGGATTTCCGGCCCCGGACCACGACCTGTACGAATCCCACCCCATCGTCAACTCCCTGGTGCTGCACCACCTGGGCCATGGGGACATCACCCTTTACCAGGGCATCGCCCGACTCGATGGCGATGGCGTCGTGTTCCGGGACGGCACCCGCCAGGTCTTTGACCTCATTTTGACGGCCACCGGCTACAAGCCGCACTATCCTTTCATCGACCGCCGGCATCTCAACTGGGAAGGGGCCGCCCCGCACCTTTACCTCAATGCGTTTCACCCGGCCTATGACAATCTTTTTGTTGCCGGCCTGGTGGAGGCGGCCGGCCTCGGCTGGGAAGGGCGCAACGAACAGGCGGAACTCATCGCCCGCTATATTGCCGGCATCGAGCGGAAGCACCCTTCGGCGGTGGCTTTTCAGAAAAGCAAACGCGAACCCTTTCCGGACATGCACGGAGGGGTCAACTATCTCAAACTCGACCGCATGGCATACTATGTCCACAAGGACACCTACCGTTCTACTGTGCGGCGGCATATCCGCAATCTGCGCCAGGAAGGTGCCCAATGACCATCCGACGCCCATTGGTTTTCCTGATGCTTCTCTTCGCGGCAACAGCCGCCCCGGGCCATGCGATGGATCCGTCCGGCGGCTTGGCGCCTGTCGAGGCGCTCCGCGGTGACGGCCGCGTTTTGATGATCCGCCATGCCCTTGCTCCGGGAACCGGCGATCCGGACCATTTCGTCCTGAATGATTGCGCGACCCAGCGGAATCTAAACCGGCAGGGACGGGACCAGGCCCGCGCCATCGGAGAATTTCTTCGCCGAAAGGGGATTGCCAGGGCCCGTGTCTACGCCAGCCAGTGGTGCCGCTGTCTGGAAACCGCCCGACTCATGGAAATGGGAGCGGTACAACCGCTGGCCGCCCTCAATTCGTTTTACGCCCGCCCCGAGGAACGGCCGGCCCGCATCAATGCGCTGCGATCCTTCCTGGACCGCCAGCCCCAGGACGGCCCCCTCATTATCATGGTGACCCATTTCGTCACTATCCGTGCCATGACCGGGGAAGGGGTATCTTCGGGGGAGGGGGTCGTGCTGCATCTTGACACCACCGGCCCAAAGGTATTGGGACGCCTGACATTTGATGAAGGCAAGCACTGATCCGAAAGGACTCACCATGACCGAAGAAGAACAAAAGGTCCTTGCCCTGCTGCGCAAGGAATGGGATGGGAAAGGCCCGCCGGGAATTCTGGATGTCAGCGACATCGTCGCGGCGCTGCCGCTGGCCCCCAGTGATACGCTGGCCGCCCTGAAACGCCTCTACACCGAAGGCCTGACGGATATGAATTCGCTGAAAACCAGCGCTTTCCTGACACCGGAAGGCTATGATGCGGCCGCCCCTTAATCCGAACATTTCATGAAATCTACAAATTAACCGGTGAGGGGGATCAAAAAAGCGACCGATTCCGGGTATCGGCGATGGCATTGAAGCGAATGGGGCCAGCATATCGGCCTTTTTTGATCGAAAGGGGTTGTATTTTTCCGGAAAGGTGTTATTATGGGTTATTGCTCATTACAATTGTTTGTCTTGAGCTTGGCTCTCTCCTCCAGACGCGGCATTGAACGCTCTGGCGACGCCGCCATTGCGGCCTCCAGGCGTTCATGCCGTGTTCCATCTTCGTGAAGACCCCGATGCGTTGGTTAAATACGGCATGACAAGCATGGATAAACGGTCGTATGATATACTAACACACACCCTATTGCTAGTTTGGGTTTAACCCTTAAAGGAAATCATCGCCATGAAAACCATCGGCCTGTTGGGCGGAATGAGTTGGGAAAGCACCGCGGATTATTATCGCGCCATCAACAAGGGCGTCAAAGAGGCGCTGGGCGGGCTGCATTCCGCTGAAATCGTACTTTACAGTGTGGATTTCGCCCCCATCGAAGTTTGCCAGAGCCGCGGCGACTGGGACACGACAGCGGAGATACTGGTGGACGCCGCCCGCCGCATCCAGCGGGCCGGGGCCGACTTTCTTCTGATCGGCACCAACACCATGCACAAGGTGGCCCCCGCCATTGAACTGGCGATTTCCATTCCCTTGCTGCACATCGCCGACGCCACGGGCGAAGCCCTCGTCAAGGACGGTGTCAAAACCGTCGGTCTGCTGGGCACCGCTTTCACCATGGAGCAAAAATTCTACCGCGGCCGCCTGGCCGACCGGTTCGGGCTTGAGGTTCGCGTTCCGAAAAAAGCGGCCCGGCAGGACGTTCACGCCATTATCTATGACGAACTCTGCCGGGGTAAAATCCTGGGATCCTCGCGCCAGCGCTACATCGAAATCGTTGATCAGTTGGCCAATGACGGGGCCGAAGCCGTCATCCTGGGATGCACCGAAATCGGCATGCTCATCAAACCGGAGGACACCCCGGTGCGCCTGTATGACACAACGGCCATCCATGCCGCCCGGGCCGTGGAGTGGGCCCTTGCGGACGACTGACCCCCCCCGTGATTTAACAACGCAAACGTGCTCCGGGAGCAAACATCGGGAATCGCAACGCTGACATTCCTGCCACCCCGATAGGCCTGCGAGCCTTCATCCCTGTTGCGTCCAACCCCCACGCGATTTGCCACCGGCGCCAAAATACCCGCCATGGCGATTGCTGCCGTCTTTGCCTTGCAGGTTTCATGTTAACCTTCTGGTCAGGCAACGTCTTTGAAACACGTCATGCACGGATCACCATCGATCCCCATTCCTGTCGCGCGGCACGGCATGACGGATTGGCCATCCAGTGGGGGCCATGGTCATGACGAATTCTGAACAAATGAGCATTATCAGGGCATTAGCATACCATGCAGGCCGCCGGTATTTGACATTTTCAATGCGATGCCCCATTCTTACAACTGGTTATAAGCTAGCATCACTACCCATAAACGTTCAGAAAATATGAATAAGAAAGTATATTTGTCGGTGCTGGGGGTCTTACTGCTGCTCAGTGCTCTGGGCGGCATCAAATTCCTGCAGATCAACCGCATGATCGCCCAGGGCAAGGAGTTCGCACCGCCGCCCACCGTGGTGACCGCTGCTCCCGCGCGCGCCATAGAGTGGGAGCAGCGCCTGACTGCCGTGGGTTCCCTGGAGGCGGTCCAGGGGGTGACCGTCACAGCCGAACTGAGCGGCAAAGTCGTTCAAATCGCCTTTGAACCCGGGGCGCACGTGGAGGCCGGCGACCTGCTGGTTCAGCAGGATATCTCTTCCGAGAGGGCCCAGCTACGGGCTGACGAGGCTGCCCTGGCCCTCAGAAAGGCCAACTACGAACGCGCCCGGGAACTCCTGGCCCAGAAAGTGGTCACCCAGGCCGCCTTCGACCAGGCCCTGGCCGAGTACAAGCAGGCCCAGGCCGCCATTGAAAACATCAAGTCCATCATTGCCAAAAAAACGATCCGCGCCCCCTTTTCCGGACGACTGGGGATCCGACTGGTCAATCTAGGTCAAATTCTCGATGCCGGGGAACCCATTGTTTCCCTCCAGGCGCTGGACCCAATTTTCGTCAATTTTTCCTTGCCCCAGGACCGGCTGACACGCATCCAGCCAGGCCTTCCCGTCCGGATTGCCACCGACGCCCTCTCCGGTGAGGTTATCGAGGGCCAAATCACGGCCATCAATCCCCAGGTCGAGGCCGCGACACGGAACATTCGTATCCAGGCAACGGTGGCCAATCACGAAGAACGCTTGCGCCCCGGCATGTTTGCCACCGTTGAGGTTATCCTGCCCGACGCCCGGCCCGTCCTGGCGATACCGGCCACGGCGGTGCTCTATGCCCCCTACAGCGATTCGGTGTTTGTGGTCGTGTCCAAGGATGATGGCCTGATACTGCGGCAGCAGTTCGTAACGTTGGGTGAGAAACGCGGCGATTTCATCGCTGTCGCAAGCGGGCTGGAAGTCGGTGAAACCGTGGTCAGCACAGGGGTGTTCAAACTGCGCAACGGCATGCCGGTGACGGTGGACAACACCCTGGCACCCGACTTCAAATTAACCCCCCGCCCCGACAATGCCTGAGGCCGGCACCCCATGAACATTACCGATATCTTTATCCGGCGGCCGGTGCTGGCCACCGTGGTGAGCCTGATCATTATCATTGCCGGGCTTCAGGCACTGCTCAATCTGAATGTTCGCCAGTATCCCCGCAGCGACAATGCCGCGGTGACGGTAACGACCGTCTATGTCGGCGCCAGTGCCGAACTGGTGCGCGGCTTCATCACCACACCGCTGGAGCGGGCCATTGCCGCCGCTGACGGCATCGACTACATCGCCTCCCAAAGCCGACAGGGCGTATCGACCATCACGGCCCGTCTGAAACTCAATGCGGACGCCATCAAAGCGCTTTCGGAAATCAGTTCCAAAGTCGACCAGGTGCGGGGAGACCTGCCGCCGGAGGCGGAGGTGCCGACCATCAACGTTGAATCGGCCGACAGTGAATTCGCCTCGGCCTACCTCTCGTTCACATCCGACATCCTGCAGCAAAACCAGATCACCGACTATCTGGTCCGCGTCGTCCAGCCGCGGCTGTCGGCCATTGCCGGCGTTCAGCGCGCCGACATCCTGGGAGCCCGGACCTTTGCCATGCGCATCTGGCTCAAGCCCGACCGCATGGCGGCCTTTAACGTCAGCCCGGCCCAGGTACGCCGAGCCCTGGCAGCCAATAACTTTATCACGGCGGTGGGGCAGACCAAAGGATCCCTGGTGCAGGTCAACCTGACGGCCAACACCGACCTGACCTCGGTTGACGAGTTCCGACGCCTGGTGGTGCTTTCCAGCGACGGCGCTTTGGTCCGTCTGGAGGACATTGCCGATGTCGTTCTGGGATCCGAAGACTATGACACCGAGGTGCGCTTTTCAGGCCAGACGGCCGTCTTCATGGGAATCTTTCCGCTGCCCAATGCCAACGCCCTGGATGTTATCAAGGCGGTCCGCAAGGAGATGGCGTCTATCCAGGCCGAACTGCCCAGCGGCCTCGCCGCGCGGATCGCCTATGACGCGACCGAATACATCGACAATGCCATCCAGGAGGTGACCCACACCCTCGTGCTGACACTGGTCATCGTGGCGTTGATCATTTTTCTTTTCCTGGGTTCTTGGCGCTCGGCCTTCATCCCCATGGTGGCCATCCCCCTAGCCCTCATCGGCGGACTCTTCCTGATGCAGATATTCGGTTTCAGCATCAATCTGCTGACCCTGCTGGCCATCGTGCTGGCCGTGGGGCTGGTGGTGGATGACGCCATCGTCATGGTAGAAAATGTGGAACGCCACCTGGGAATGGGCGAATCGCCGCTCCAGGCAGCTATCATCGGGGCCCGGGAACTGGTGGGACCGATCATCGCCACCACAGTGGTGCTGGCGGCGGTCTATGCCCCCATCGGCATCCAGGGGGGGTTGACCGGGTCACTTTTCCGGGAGTTTGCCTTTACCCTGACCGGGGCGGTGATCGTCTCCACCGTGGTGGCCCTGACCCTCTCCCCTGTCATGTCGGCCAAACTGCTGCGCGCGGGCATGTCCGACCGCGGACTGGCCGGCCGCATTTCAAACGATTTCAAACGTTTGAGTCGTTTTTACGGGCGTCTGCTCGATGCGACCCTCCAGGCCCGGCCGGCCGTCTACACGGTTTGGATCCTGCTGGGGCTGGCCACCGTTCCACTCTTCATGATGTCCCCCAAGGAGCTGGCGCCCACCGAGGATCAGGGCGTGGTCTTTGGTATCGTGGATGCCGCGGCCAACGCTACTCTGGATCAGACCAGCCGGTATGCCGTAGCGGCCAATCAGGTCTTCATGCGCGTGCCCGAAACCCAATTCACCTTTCAGGTCACCTCCCCGTCTTCGGGTTTTGGCGGCATGGTTGTAGCCCCCTGGGAAGCGCGCGAAAGGACCATCTTTGAGATTCAGCCGGAGGTCCAGCAGGGGCTGGACCGGATCCCCGGCATCCGGATGTTCGCCATCACCCCGCCGGCCCTGCCCGGCGGGGGACAATTCCCGGTGGAATTTGTTCTGGCGGCCACCGAAGAACCTGATAAAATCCTCGGCTTTGCCAAACAACTGCAGCGCAAGGCCATCCAAAGCGGCATGTTCGCTTTTCCGCCGTCCATCGACGTCAAAATCGACCAGCCCGAGGCCAAGATCGTCATCGATCGCGACCGGGTTGCCGATTTGGGCCTCAACCTCGAACAGGTGGGGGGTGACCTGGCGTCGCTGGTGGGCGGCAACTTCGTCAACCGCTTCAACATAGCCGGACGCAGCTACAAGGTCATTCCTCAAATCCAGCGCGTGGACCGCCTCACGGCCGAACAGCTCAACGGCGTCTACGTCACCGGACCCGGGGGAGAACTGGTGCCCCTCAGCACCATCGCAAGGGTCGAAAACCGAACCGTTCCGCGGTCCATCAACCGCTTCCAGCAGTTCAACGCTGTCAAACTCAGCGGGGTGCCGATTCGGCCTTTGGACGAAGCTCTGAAATTTTTGGAAGAAGAGGCCGCCAAAATCCTGCCCCAGGGGTATCTGATCGACTATACCGGGGAATCGCGCCAGCTGCGCATCGAGGGCAACAAGTTCCTGCCGGCCTTCATGCTGGCCCTGATCATGATCTTCCTCACCCTGGCGGCCCAGTACAACAGCTTTCGCGATCCCTTCGTGATCCTGGGCGGATCGGTACCCCTGGCCATGTTCGGCGCCCTGATCTTCACCTTCCTTCGCATCCCCGATCCCAATGTGGGTTTCTGGACCGATAGCTGGACCACGACCCTGAACATCTATTCCCAGGTGGGACTGGTAACCCTGATCGGCGTGGTTTCCAAAAACGGCATCCTGATCGTGGAATTCGCCAACAAGCTCCAGCAACAGGGCCGCAGCGTAAAGGCAGCCATCCGGGAGGCCGCGCTCACCCGCCTGCGCCCCATTCTGATGACCAGCAGCGCCACCATCGCGGGCTACTTTCCCCTGGTACTGGTCAGCGGCGCCGGCGCCGAAGCCCGCAACTCCATCGGCCTGGTGCTTGTCGGCGGCATGGCTATCGGCACCCTGTTCACCCTTTTCGTCATCCCTTCGATTTACATGCTGATCGCCAGAGACCATTCCCGGGCGACAGAATAGCGACAGAGCATCGCCTTTTTGTCTGTCATGCCGTACCTGATCCGGCATCTCGTGGGCCAACGATTTGAAAATGCGTGAGATTGCGGACCGCGTCCGGACTGACGGTCCAGTGGAGTGGTGGCCTTTGCCGATGCCAGGACCAAGCAGCGGCGCGATTTACCCAACGCCTCTATCCGTTATGCGCATTCGAGAAATTCGCGATAGGCAAGGGTCAGGCTACTGGGGGGATGCAGACCGTGAATTCAGGGGATCGAGGCGGATCTTTTCCGAACTCACCGCCGGGCCCGTGAAATGTACCAGCCGGTAGATACTGGCCCCCACCATGACGTCGTCCTTGAAAGCCTGTACCTGCCAGCAATAGGGAGAACCCAGGAGAATGTCGTCCAGGTCGAAGGCGGTCAGGTCGTAGTGGGTGGCCTTGGTCACTGCCGAAAGCTCCGGTTTCTGGTAGGCAAAGGCCAGCGGGGCACGGGAATCTAATGTCGCCGCCGAATCCAGCCGATAGAGGCGAAAGCGGTACAACGCATCTTCCCCGGCGGCCCGCCAGGAAAACCGCGGGAACTGTGTGGCCGAAAATAAAACATACGCCCGCTCCAGGGGCTCCGACAGTTTGAGGGACCCCAGAGGCGCACCTGTATAGGCTTCGGTGACGAAATAGTAGATGATGGGCTCGTCAAATCCGGGCACCGGATCCAGGATCTCGAATTCCACCTTGTGCAGGCCAGTACCGTAGGTGGGAAAGGATGGATTCAGGGGGCTGGGAATGGTGACCTCGCGCAAGCCCCGGTTGAGCTGCCGGTTGACGATGCCCAGGATCTGGCCGTCCACTTTCCATTGGCCCCGCAGGGTGCCGCCGCCGTTGTAGGTCAGGGTGGCGAACGCCCGCAGTCCCTTTGTGAAACGCGGCACGGTGATCCGCCCCCCGGAGGACGGGCGTGAACCGGCGGTCGCCATCGGCTGGTTGAACTCCAGGGTCATGCGCACCAGGTTGAAGGCCCCGGCCGATGAAGGCACGATGGGCAGCGTGACCAGAACGGATTCCACTTCATTATTGATATCCAGAAAATCCCGTTGATAGCCGATGCGGCTCTTTTTGAGTTTGAGAGCCTCGGCGATGACCCCGGCCGGGATGGTCAGCAATTCGACCACGCTGCCCCGGGAATTCACGATGGGCATCGTCAGACCCCGGTTCACGCGCCCCAGCACACGGCCGTCTTCGGTGATAAATCGCCCCTGGGCCGAGGTGCTGGTAAAATTCGGATCAAGGAGATCGACGCCGTTATAGCGAAGCTGGGCGGTGTTGTTCAATCCCGGAACAATGTTGACGGTGGCTGGGGTGACGCTGACGTCAAGCGCTTGGCCCAACTCCGGGATTCCGACAATCACCATGATCCAGAACCCCAAGCGAATCCACGCGGCGGTCCACGATTTCAAGCGGCCTATGACAAAAGAGAATTGACGCATCTGTTGCTCCAGGATTTGCCTCCAGACTAGGGATAGGAAAGAGGGATGCCGATGCTGAGCACCAGGTATACCGTGTAATCCTCGTCTGTGGTGTCGAAAATCTTATCTTCCGTCCGGCTGTACTGCCCCCTGAGGGACAGGGTCTTCTGCACGCTTTCCAGGAAGGGTGTGGCGATATGCCAGTTGTGCTGGCCGATCAGGTAGTAATTCCGGGTGTGGAAGGAATCGTCATCGGCCTGGGTGTCGGTGGCGGACAGGGTCCAGTTCAGGTTGTGGGCGTCGTTGAACATGCACATGCCGGCCAGGGTGCCCTGCCAGGTCTCGGTGACCACGTCGTCGAAATCCGTCTTGGTGCGGGTGTAGGAGGCCGACGGGGTGAACGACAGGATGTCAATGGGTTGCCAGCCTGCGTTCAGGCTAATCTGGTGGGTCCGGCTGTCGGCATCGGTCGGGGTGTCGTCGTCAAAATTCGTAAAATAATAACTCGGGGACAGGTTCCACCTTTCGCGGGCCAGGGAAAACCCACCCCCGACGGTATCCGTGCGGTTTTCAATGGGGTCGGTGGTATCGGGTTCACGGGAACTGTCCTGCCAACCGACATTGCCGCTCAGGAAAAACGTGGGCCAGTCCGTGGGGTAGCAATTGAAGGACAGGCCGGCATTCGTATTGTCGATCACCGGCAACGCATCGTTTTTTTCGACGTTGTCGCGGGTGTGGATAACGTTGGCCGTAAGGTTGGCGACCTGGAAGGTTCTCGTGCCATACAGCGAATACTCCGCCTGATTGTTTGCTGCCGTGGGCGTGACCACACTCTGGAATGCTTCGCTCAAATATTTGTAGCCGCCGCCATAGTCATAGCTGCCGGCACGGCCTGAAAAACGCAACAGCCAGGCATCGTCCCAGTCGGCATCGATATCGTCCGAGACGTCCTCATCGAAATCGCTCATGCCGTACTCGGCCGTCAGGTTCAGCATCTCGTTGAATAGGCTGCTGGTGGCCTGGAGGCTGTAGATCGTGCCCTCATGCCCGGCGGCCAGGGTGCTGGCGTTGTAATCGTCAGGCTCTTCGTTGTCGCCGGTAACCACGGTGCCCTTCAGGGTCAAGCGCCTGTCGCCCAGGAGATCGCTTTCCAGGGAGCCGCCCTCCAGCCGGTTGTCGCTGTCATCGATGCCGATCATGTCGTCGAAGCCGGTCAGGTAGTCACTGCTCAGCATGAAACCCTGTGCGGTGATGCCGGGTGCGTTCAGCGTTACAACGCCCCCCCGTCGGGAAATGGTTTCGCTCACCAGTTCCGTGCCGGTGACATTGACGTCCCCAAAGGCCAAGTGCTGGTTCCGGTATTCCAATTGCACCAGGTAATTGTTCAGATTGAAATCATCCTCCAGGGGGTCCGGCCCGTCCTGGGTGATATACCAGGTGTTCGCTTCCAGAGACGCTCGCAAGTCGTCTTTTTCCATGCGGGCAAGGAGGGTCTGATTGGACTGCACGGTCCAATCCGGCTCGGGGCTGTCGTCTTTCTGGTAAACCTCGTGGGCGACTTCGGTATCCACCCGCATCTCCACCGCAACCTGATCGAACAGTTCCGAATGGGGAATGATGAAGGTCCATTCCTGGGGCGGCAGCATATTGCCGGCCGCATCCATGACTTCAAGGGTCACTCGGTGGTTCCCGAAGGCGAGATCCCACTCCGGCGTAAAGGCGATGGCGTCCGTGGCGATAAGGGCGATGGGCGTCACGTCCGTGTCATCCAGCAGCAGCCGGACCGAAGCCCACTGGGGCGGAAGGCCGGTGTCGGCAAACCGGATGGTGACGCTGGGTCGACGCGCGCGGATGCGCTGGTTATCCATGGCCGGAAAAACGATGCCGGTGGGCCGAGGCCGATCCAAAGCGACCTCGATCCGCAGTGGGTTGCGGCGGGGATCGTTGCGGGGCTGGGTAACCCGCCGGCCCTGGCCATCTTCCACCTCAAAGAAGTATTCAAGGCCGGGCGGTAAAACCCAATCCTGTTCGATCATGCCGGAGAATTCAATTTCGGTATCCTGTTTCATGGATATGGCACGGTAGGTGGATGTACCGATGCTGCGGTAATGCAGGGTGGCCTGGAGAGGCAGGATAAATTCCTGGGCGCGGATGCGAAAAATAACACTTTGGCCGGCGAAAACCGGCCCCTGGGGGGCAACAAGAACAATGCGCTCGTCCGCCTTGACGGCTGGCGGCATAAGCAGGCAAAGAAGAACTCCAGGCAGGACCAGGGCAAGCAAGAAGACGCGTCGTATCATAGCCGTATTTCGCTCATGTCCGAAGGAATAGCGTGCTGGCGATTATCTACTGGTCTAATTTACTAGAGATTCTAAATCCGTCCTCGGAAAACCTTCCAAACGTATAGGGGGTGCCAATCGTTCGGCCGCCGGCGCCAATTGCCAAAGCCCTCCACCCGCAAGGGTTGAGCGGCCGGATCGTGGCAGAGGCGTATTACCACCGGCAACACAGCGGTTTGGTAATGGCGCTTGCGTCACACCGGCAGTGCCGCGCTTCTACAAAAGCCCCATGGCACTTAAGTCATGGGGCTTGTCTTTGTAAAAACCAAAAAAACGTTACGGTAGTGATACATTTCTTACATACAAGTCTGTCCGTCAGGTGTCAAACAGTAATTCCCGTATTATTCGACGCTGGCGATTGACTAAAGGAAGTAGAACCCGATGACGGCATCGTAGTGATCCGTGCCGTGAAACTGGCAGCCGACGGTGTTGCCGACCACGGATTTCACAACGACGGTTTTCTTGATGAGGGTTTGATTGGCGTTGTCCAGATTGAAACGGACCTGCAGGCGGTCGTCACGGCGAAGTTGACCGGCGTTGCCGCAGGTGAATTGCAGGCCGGCCCGGGAGAGATTCTTAACCACCATCGGCCCCCAGACATCCCCAGAGGCCAATTTGTTGCCGCTTCCCAGGGCCTGGGCAAAATACCCGTCCAGGCGAACAGCCTTGCGATAGGCGGCCCGCAACTCCCTGATAATCCGGAAACGATGGCCGCAGGGGCATTGGACCCGCACGGCGGAACCCATTTTTTCAAACAGACGGCCGGAGACGGCATCCTGGAAACCGCATTGCGGGCAGGACATCAGGTAGCGACCGTCATCCCCGGCAAACACGGGGCTCCGGTTGGCGTTCCCCGGTTGCGGGTCCATGGCAAATTTCATGCGCGCCTTGGCGCTGGGCTTCCCTTGATCCAGGCCCGCTTTCCGGGCCCCGGGGGGAACAGGCGCACCGGCCGCAGGGGGCTCTTCAATGATCTCAATGTCGGCGATATCGATGGTTTCCACCGGCTCCGCGTCCGGCGCGGGGCCGGGCCGCACCTTTATGCGGGATGCTTGGGCACGCGGTTGTATCAGCGCCGGGCCGGGCCGGACAAAGGGCAGGGCTTCGGCCATCAGGCGGCCGGCCAGCTTCACCAGCGCGGTGGCATGGCGGGGCCACCGCGTGGGGCGGGCGGTCGCCACGCCAATGACCCCCATCGGGGTTTTGCGCCGAAAAATCGTATGGCACAGGACAGCGCCCACATCCTGCTGGAGCCATTCATGCAGGACTTTCCGTTCAAGATTGGAAAGGCTTTCCGTATCGTTGATAATGAACTGGCGGTCGCGCACAAGGGTATCGAAAAGGCGGGGCATCAGGGCGACCGGCATGGCGTGTGGCGGCGGGCGGTCGTCCGGGGCCGGTTCAAGCCGCCAGATAAAATCCGTGGTCAGGCACTTTTCCTTGACGTCGATCAGGCTGATAAAGCCATACTCCGCGGCGCTGAACAGGCCCACCTTTTCCAGGACACTGCCAATGGTCCTGTCACGCCCATTTTCCTGGCCCGGTTGGAATTCATCGACCCAGGAAAAAATCAGATGGATAAGATCCTCCAGAACCTGGGCGTCCTGCATGGCCCTCCGCAGGTCGGTAACATCGGAAAGGGCCATGTGAATGCGCGGCGCTTGCCCATCCTTGCCCCGCAACTGGCCCATTTCGACCTGGACATGCCGTGTCGCCCCCGGCGACGGATGCAGCTCGATCTCGACGCTCTGGCGCTTGGCCGAGCGCATCAGTTCGTTCCAATGGGAATAGAAAATGACCAGATCGTCGACATTGACAAACAGTGAAAAGGGCTTGCCCTTGACCGTAGCGGCCTTCTGGCCGACAAGGCCCAGGGCCGTGGCATCGGCGGCCAGAACGAGGCCGGCGCGATCCAGCAGGAGATGCCCCACATCCACCAGATTGCGTCCGCACTGGCCGCAGTATTTGAAAAAGGGGGGATTGACAGTGCTGCAACCGGGGCAGGTGTTCTTCAACTGTGCCCCGCAACCACCGCAATAGTTCTGGCCTTTGGCCGTTTCAGCACCACATTTCGGGCAGGTCATGGCGTCATCTATAGCCCAAAAACTCACCGGGAATCAAGGATATGCGGATCAACGCCCAAAGCACCAGCGAAAATGGAAGGGGCCGAGGGGCCAATGCTTACGGGGCTGAGTGAAATGCGTAACATTACAAATTGTTGCCTATCCCGCAGACATCAATCGCGATCGCTTTAAAGGGCGACACAGATGCACCGATAACGCGAAATATGGAATCCCCTTTCAGAAAACCTCCCAGGATCGACGTAACCTCTCCGAGTACACCACCCTCGCCTTTATGCGTGGTCAAATGTCTTGATCGGCGGATAGGATCTCACATCACGCCGCGTGCATCGGCAGCCGCCATCCACCGCAACCGGCACGCGCCGCCGCAGCCGTAAATGACGGCCGACCCACGCGCAGACCTTAACCCGGAACCGCATCAGGTGCGTTCCCGGCCCCGGCTGACGCTGCACCCGCGTCTGTGCCAACTGTTGGCGCCGCGCCGCCTCACCATCGGCCGCGCGCGCTTTTTCTCGGGCCAGCCATTCGATGGAATAAAAATTTTCGGACATCGCTATTCTCCTTCAGGCCGTTCCGGTGGCCATGAAAATCCCCACGGAGGCTTGGGAACTGCCGCATTGGGAGTCCGCACAGCACTGCGCGCCGGGTACGCCATTAACAATGATGTTGGAAAAGCCCGCCGACGCCAGCCAGAAACGCACATCGCTGCGGTAGAATCCCATCCAGCGGTCGTGGTGCTCATCCCTCAGAAATAAGAAGTCATGCTTTTCCAGGTCCGTTATCACCAGGCGTCCGCCAGGCTTGAGGATGCGCTTCATCTCCAGGATCGCCTCCAAAGGCGCCTCCGCATGGTGCAACATCATATTGGCAAAAACCCTGTCCATGCTGTCATCGGCGATTGGAAGGCGATCGCCGTCCATGAGACGCGTCAATACGGCGGTGTCATCGCCGAACTTGCGCCGCAGTTCCGCCAGCATGTTCCCAGAGGGATCTACGGCAATCACTTGCGCCCCGGCCCGCACCAGACCTTCGGTCATAAAGCCGGTGCCGGCGCCGATGTCAGCAGCCAAATAGTCCTTGCGCACATCTGCCACACCGATGGCAAAGTCCCGGATGCGATGGGAGAAAAAGCCCCGGCGCATGGTGTCCCAGTCCGGCGCCACCCGATCGAAATACCCGTCTGCGTTCATGGCTGAATTCCTTTCCGATGAATACTTTCCTTTGGACTCGGCTGACAAAATAAGGGGGCTTTGTCTTTAAATCCAATATCGATTGCTGATGAGGGTCTTCCGGAATCCTGATTTGACAGGCTCCGTCCCCAAGGGTTAGAGGTTCGGCAACAATCATCGCTCCCCGGGGTGAATCGCCGCACAGGCGTCAACCGTCAAGAGGCCGAACCGATGGAACTCTACCAACTGAAAACCTTTGTCACCGTGGCCGAGGAAGGGCACCTGACCAGGGCGTCCGAACGCCTGCACACCAGCCAACCGGCAGTCAGCGCCCACATCAAAGCCCTCGAGGAGGAAATGGGGGTTCCGCTGTTCATCCGCACCCCCAAGGGCATGGTGCTCACCCGCGAAGGCGAAGTTTTGCGGGCCAAAGCGCAAACCGCCCTCGACACCATCGACGATCTTTACAAGGAAGCCTCCCTGCTGCAGGACAACGTCGTGGGCACAGCGCGGATCGGCCTGCACATCGACCCCCAGTTTCTCAAAATCGACGGCTTCCTGTCCCACATGCGCCGGCACCACCCTGAACTGGACTTCCATCTGCTGCAGCGCTGGTCCTGGCAGCAGCCGGAGGCCTTTAAAAAGGGCGCTCTGGACGGGGGGTTTATCTATGGTGATCCCGGCCTGCCGGAATTGGAGGTGGTCGCCCTGCGGCGCTTCAATATGGTCGTCGTGGGGCCGACCGACTGGGAGGCCCAAATGAACGGGGCCGGGTGGGAAGACATTGCCCGCATGCCCTGGATCTGGACCCCGCCCAGCTGCCGGTTCTGCAAGATCGCCATGGATGCGTTCGAAAGCCGGGGTCTGCAGCCCCTGCGGGTGACGGTGGCCGACCAGGAGCCCCTCATCCGCAGTCTGGTGGCTTCCGGCATCGGACTCTCCGTCATGATCGAAGAGGAAGCCCGCCAGGCCAGGAAGGAGGGGCGGGTGTCCATCTGGAAAGAGATCCTCGGCACCGTTGACCTGGGCTTCATCTTTTCCCGCCGGCGCGCCTCCGAACCCATGGTGGCAGCGCTTGTCGAGGGCATCCGCCATGTGTGGAACATCCCCGACAGCGGAGGTAAGGTCAAAAACCGGCCACAAATCGTTAAGGAAGGAGCTGCACCATGAAAACGGATACCCGCTGTGTCCACAGCGGCAGCTATTTCGAAAAGGCCACCGGCGGCATCAATACGCCCATTTTTACTTCGTCGGCCTTTGACTATCTCGACCGCGAGAATATCCCCTATCCGCGCTATTTCAACACCGTGAACCAGGACGTGGTGGTACAGAAAATCGCCGCCCTGGAAGAGGCCGAAAGCGGGGTGCTCTTCAGCTCGGGCATGGCCGCCATGAGCACCGCCATCCTGGCCTTTGCCGGGGCCGGGGACCATGTGGTGCTCATGGATGAGCTCTACGGGGGCACCCACGCCTTTGCCACCGACACCTTTGCGCGCCTGGGCATCGCACACACCTTCGCCGCGTCCAGCGCGGAGGCCATCGGTGCGGCGGTGAACGACCGCACCCGGGTGATCGTCATCGAATCCCCCACCAACCCCCTGCTCTCCGTCGTGGATATCGCCCGGATCGTCGACATCGCCCGTGCCCGGGGCATCATCACGATTATCGACAACACCTTTGCCACCCCCATCAACCAGAAGCCTCTACATTTGGGCATCGACATTGTCGTGCACAGCGGCACCAAATACCTGGGCGGCCACAGCGACCTGTGCTGCGGCGTCGCCGTGACATCGCAAGACCGGACGGAAAAAATCCTTCACGTGGCCCGCCATCTGGGGGGCAGCCTGAACGCCATGACCTGCTACCTGCTGGAGCGCAGCCTCAAGACTCTGGCCCTGCGAGTCACCCGTCAGACCGCCAACGCTCATGCGCTGGCCGACTTTCTCCATCGTCACCCCCAGGTCAACCAGGTCTACTACCCGGGGCTGGCCGATGCGCCCGGCCATGCCACGGCCAGGGCCCAGATGTCCGGCTTCGGCGCCATGCTGTCCTTCGAGCTGGATAGGGCCACGGCCGACACCGACGCCTTTCTCCGCAAGCTGGCCCTCATCCGCCCGGCCGTCAGCCTGGGCGGCGTGGAGACCACCATCTGCGCGCCGGCCGTAACCTCCCATGCAAAAATGTCTGCCGAAGAACGGCAGCGCGTAGGCGTGACGGACGGCCTGCTGCGCCTGTCCGTGGGCATCGAGCATGCGGATGACCTGTTCGACGATCTGGACCGGGCCCTGAAGCCGTCCGCCAGTTGAATCTCTCTCCGGAGAACAGAAAGCCTCAGTTCCCTTCAGAAAGGGGCTTGAACAAAATATTTGACCTGCTCCCTTGATTACCATAGTATCCATCTCTTTACGGTGGACCCCCAACGCCTTCCCTCGCCCGGAAGGCGTTGGCATATGGAACGACCCCGGCCCGGCAGCGCCGGCGGCATAACCATCGATGAGCAACAGGAGGATGAGATGATGACCGACAAAGTGGGGGCCCGAATTGCCAAGTACATGGCCCAGAACGACATCACCATCGAAACCCTGGCCGAGCGGACCGGCCTGACCACCAGTCTGCTGACCGCCATCCGGGACGAAGATGTCTATCCTTCCCTGGGGCCCCTGGTGAAAATCGCTCGTGCCCTGGGCGTGCGGCTGGGGACCTTTCTGGACGATCAGGAAAGCATCGATCCTCTGATCGTGCGCCGCACCGAGCGCCGCAGCGCCCTCAGCACCCTGCGGGCCAAGGACCAGCCCGTGGAGACCAAATTCTACTCGCTTGGACGGGGTAAGACCGACCGTCACATGGAACCTTTTTATGTGGAGCTGCTGCCTGAATCCGGCCAGGACAAGGCCCTTTCCAGCCACGAGGGCGAGGAATTCATTGTCGTGTTGGAAGGCGAGGTGGAAGTGGTCTACGGTCAGGTAACCCACCGGCTCGATATGGGCGACAGCATCTACTACAACTCCATCGTGCCCCATCACGTCGGGTGCGTCGGTGACGAACCGGCCGCCATCTACGCCGTGTTGTACTTTCCCGAATAGAAGAGGAAAAGATGACCGACCAGGAATTGAAACAGGCCACCTTGGGCCAACTGCTCGACCAGGCCATTGCGGCCTATCCGGACAACGATGCCGTGGTCTATGCCGACCGCGATTTCCGTCTCACCTATCGGGAATTCGGTGACGTCGTGGACCGCCTGGCCAAGGGGCTCATGGCCCTGGGTGTAGAAAAAGGTGAAAAGGTGGCGGTCTGGGCCACCAATGTTCCCTACTGGGTGGCCCTCCAGTTTGCAACGGCCAAAATCGGCGCCATCCTGCTGACCGTCAACACGAATTATAAAACCGCCGAGCTCGACTACCTGCTGCGCCAGTCCGAGACCGAGAACATCTTCATCATCGACGGCCTGCGGGATACCGACTACGTCCAGACCCTCTACGAACTCGTGCCGGAGCTCAAGACCCAGGAGCGGGGCTACCTGAAGAGCAAGGCCTTTCCCCACTTGAAGCGCGTCTGCTTTCTGGGCCCTGAAAAACACCGGGGCATGTACGCCATTCCCGAAATCATGGCCCTGCATGTCATGGTGGACGATGCCGCCTACCAGAAACGCCAGGCCGGCCTCGACCCCCACGAGGTGGTGAACATGCAGTACACCTCGGGCACCACCGGGTTTCCCAAGGGCGTCATGCTCACCCACTACAATATCGGCAACAACGGCTACTGGATCGGTGAAAACCAGAACTTCACCCAGGCCGACCGGGTCTGCATTCCGGTGCCCCTCTTCCACTGCTTCGGGTGCGTGCTGGGCGTGCTGGCGGCCGTCACCCACGCCGCCACCATGGTGCTGCTGGAATCCTTCGATCCTGTGGATGTGATGGCCTCGGTGGAGGAAGAGCGCTGCACCGCCCTCTACGGCGTGCCCACCATGTTCATCGCGGTTCTCCAGCACAAGCTGTTCAAAAAATTTGATTTCAGCACCCTGCGCACCGGCATCATGGCCGGCTCCCCCTGCCCTATCGAGGTCATGCGCCAGGTCATCGACGTCATGAACATGTCCGAGATCACCATCTGTTACGGCCTCACCGAGGCCTCGCCCGTGATCACCCAGACCCGGGACGACGACGAAATCCGCCTGCGGGTGGAATCCGTGGGCCGGGCCATGCCGGGCATCGAGGTCAAAATCGTGAACCCCGATACCAATGAACTGCTCCCACCCGGCCAGCAGGGCGAAGTCTGCTGCCGGGGCTACAATGTCATGAAGGGCTACTACAACATGCCCGAGGCCACGGACGAGGCTATCGACGCCGAGGGCTGGCTGCACTCGGGGGATCTCGGCGTCATGGACGAAGCCGGGTATCTGGCCATCACCGGTCGCCACAAGGACATGATTATCCGCGGCGGGGAAAACATCTACCCCCGCGAGATCGAGGAGTTCCTCTACCGCATGGCGGGCATCGCCGACGTCCAGGTGGCGGGCGTACCCAGCCCCAAATACGGTGAAGAGGTGGGGGCTTTCGTCGTACTCAAAGAGGGCCACGCCTGCGAGCCTGAAGACATCAAGGATTTCTGCCGCGGCCAGATCAGCCACTACAAGATCCCCAAGTACGTGGCCTTTGTAAACGACTATCCCATGACGGCCAGCGGCAAGATTCAGAAATATAAGCTGCGGGAGATGGCGGAGGAGTTGTTCCCGGATAGAATCTAGGGCTGTCGTTTATCGCCCGATCTTCTTCGGCAACCACATCCTACCAGAAAACCTGCCGTAGGGGCACGGCGCGCCGTGCCCCTACTTGATTCCTTCCGAGCAGACCACCTTAAATCCCTATCCGGTTTCCGCATTTTACTGCGTCCAAAACGACCGATGTGGCATGGTAAATATCATTGAATATGCTCCACTCTTTCACCAGGCTGCGCCTTGCATTTGAACGCCATCTGAAATTTCGAAACCCCATGTAAAAAACCAGCCAGCCACAGGCGGATTGCTTTGAGGGCCGCTTGCCGATTACGGCGGGCGAGGCGGCTGAAATGCAGCCCGGCGGCTTCACGGTCAAGATCCTTCAATCTTTCGGCATTCAATTGCTCTATCGTGTAAGGATTGAGCATGGTGCTCCTCCTTTCCAAAACAGCGCCCCATCCTCTTGCGGCAACGATCCCGGCAAATGCGCGGCCATCAATGCGCCTCGGCGGGCGGCGGGGTAGAGCCCATCTTAAAATTTGGATTTTGGTTCCGGATCAGGGCATGTCCGGCCGGGACAAAGGGCCGGATCCGCACAACGGACGGTGCGAAGGCCTGAATACAGATTTTGCTTTTGGAACGCAGCGTCGCCTGCTGGCCGCTTTGGATAATGCGATCCCCGCTCACACCATCGGTTATCCAAATCAGGCCGGCCAGGCAGGAAATTTCCCATCGCCGGCCTTTCAGGGCCAGAACCTGGTTTTCCCTCATCTCAATACGCTGTGGCCGGCAAAGCACGGATTGCCTGAACATGACTGCCGCTCCTTTCGAATACGTTTCCCGTTTTCCAAGGGCAATTTAGACCAGGAAAACCGTAGCCGGTAGCAGCAGCCCGCAAAAAGCCGAAGGGCACAATTTATTTTTTCAGGCAACTGTGTCCATACATTTGACAACCAACTGTATATTTCATTACGCTCCGAGCTGGGCTATATCTGGAGAGAAGCACAGGGCTACCAGGCGACCGTATGGAACCAATCGTTGTTATCCAGGGAGTCGGTCATGCGAGATAAACCCACCCGATACGAGCAGGTTTGCCAGCGCATCCGCCATCTGATCGAGAACGGCGCGCTCAAGGAAGGGGACCGCCTGCCCTCGCTGCGCCAGATGAGCGAAGAGATGCAGGTCAGCATCAATACCGTCAAAGAAGCGTATTGGCGGCTGGAAAATCAATACCACATCACGGCGGTGCCCCAGTCGGGCTATTATGTCCGCAAACAGCCCCAGCTCAGCCAGGCCCCTGCCCCCGTGGACCCCACACAACTGGACCCCCAGGAGATAACGCTTTGCCAAATCTTCGGCGCCTTCCAGGACGTCGGCCAGTCCACACCGGAAATCCGCCTGGCCGTAGCCCACATGGATCCGGCTTTCTGGCCGGCCAAGAAACTCAGCCGCTATTTTCAGGAAGCCGCCCTCTGCCAGCCGGGCGAAGCCTTTACCTATCTCATTGCGCCCGGCAGCCGGGCGCTGCGGGAGCAGATCGCCCAGCAAGGTTTGGTCTGCGGCCTGGACATCGCGCCCGATGATGTTGTCATCACCAACGGCTGCCAGGAGGCTATCTTTCTGGCCTTGATGACCCTCTGCGAGCCCGGGGACACGGTGGTCCTGGAAAGCCCCATCTATTTCAGCCTTATCGATCTGCTGCAGCAGTTGAAGCTGAAAATTATCGAGATTCCGACCTCCGATGACCAGGGCATCTCCCTGGAAACGCTTCGCTTTGTCCTGGACAATCACACGGTCAAAGCCATGTTCTCGATCCCTAATTTCAACAATCCCATGGGCTTTACCATGCCGTCGTGGAAGAAAAAGAAGCTGGTGAAACTCCTGGCGCGCCGGGGCGTTCCGTTGATTGAAGACGATATTTACGGTGATTTGTGTTTTGGACCACGGCCCGAACCGTGCAAAGTCTACGACAATAGAGGTGAGGTGATCCTGTGCTCCTCTTTTTCCAAAACCATCGCACCGGGGTTGCGGGTCGGCTGGATGCTGCCGGGTAAATATACCGACCAGGTCAACCGGCTTAAAACACTGATCAACATCTCCAATGCCCCCATCAACCAGATGGTCGCCGCGCGATTTTTAAAAGAGGGGGGCTACCGCAAGCATATGCGCCGGGTGCGCCAGCAGCTCCAGGTTCAGGTGGAGGCGCTGCGCGCGTCGGTATTGAAATATTTCCCTTCCGGCACCAAGGTGACCCGTCCGGACGGCGGCCTGTTCGTCTGGATCGAGCTGCCGGATGCTCTCGACACCGACCTTCTCTACCGCAAGGCGGTCCAAGCCGGCATCCTGTTTGCCCCCGGCTCGCTCTTTTCCATCCACGATCGCTATCACCACCACCTGCGTCTGAGTTCCGGCACCTGGAATGACCGGGTGGAAAACGCCATCGCCCACCTGGGGCGCCTGTGCGCCAGAATGCGAACCGGCCGGACCGATGAGCGGCGCAGACAGTTAGCGGTAGGATAACTGTTGTCGTTGGGGGACTCGGAACCAGCTTGTTGGCAAGGATGACGCCGATGCAAAAGTCATTACCGGCAAGAACGATTCGATTGATCCGATGCGGATGAGTCGCAGCCGTCTGAATATCTAACGATAGCGATGTCGCCAGGAGCCAAAACAGCACTATATTAAAAAAAGCATCCCACCATGTTGGACAACTATCATGATATGTGAAATTCAATTCCGTTACGGGGAGATTCAGGTGTGTATCATCGAATATTAAACATACTTATTGCAACACATGATCCTCAGCTCGAGACGCTTCTTCGGGGCGCCCCACCGGTTGAAAGATTCTCATATCAATTTTCCTGTCATCCGGATGTCGATGAAGCTGACCTGAAAGGGTGCAGGGTCATCGTTCTCGATTTCGAAGACGACAGCCCCATCTCCCTGGAAAACATTCTCGCAGCCAAAGATGAGCAGGCCGTTGTTATCGGTTGTTTTTCAGCCGATAGCGTTCCAGTCCTGGCAGACAATTACCAACTTTTCGACCAGATCTGGATCAAGCCATTTGTTGAAGATAAGGTCCGGTCTTCGTTCACCAGGATACTGAATCGTATGAAAGAACAGGAGGATTCGTTACTTACCCGGAGATACCTGGACACACTGATAGACAGCCTGCCCGACTTGATCTGGTTCAAGGATGCAAAGGGAGCTCATTTGAAAGTCAACGACAGCTTCTGCCGGGCTGTAAATAAGACCAAGGCCCAGATTCAAGGGCGTGGGCATTACTATATCTGGGATCTTGAACCGGATGAATATGCCCAGGGGGAATATGTTTGCCTGGAATCGGAAGAGGTTGTTCTCAACAAAAAGGAAACCTGCCTTTTCGACGAAACCGTGAAATGCGGTAATGAACTCCGCAAGTTCAAAACCTACAAATCACCCATTTTCGACACCGATGGCAGCGTCATGGGTACTGTCGGGTTTGCCCATGATGTGACCGACCTGCAGAACCTGTTGATTGAATTGAATATCCTGGTTGAAAGCCTGCCGTTTGCCGTCATGATCACGGACAAGGACAGAACAATTACCAGCGTCAATCAGAGATTTATTGACAATTCTATGTTAGACCGCGCAGAAGTGGTCGGTAAGCCGGTCGATTCTCTCCTTGATGAGGAGACCAGGACCTTCACCCGGAGCAAAAGATGGATTGTCGAGCGGGAAAAAGCAAGCATCCGGCTCCTTTCTGAAGACAGGGTCCTGAAAGTTCACGAAGAGAAGCTTCTGGATGTATTCGGCATATTGGCTGGCTATATACAGCTTTTTATGGACATCACCCTTGAACATCGGCTGCGCGAAGAAAAAACGAAGCTCGAAGAGGCGCTTGCCGAAATAAAAAAATTGAGCGGGATGCTCCCCATTTGCGCTTCGTGTAAAAAAATCCGGGATGATAAGGGGTACTGGACACAGATAGAATCCTATATCAGCCAACACTCCGACACACAATTCAGTCACGGAATCTGCCCCGACTGCGCTAGGAAGCTTTATGGCGACCTGTATCAAGAGGCCGCTTCGGGCGCCGACGCGAGACAGACCGAGGATGACGGATCGTAACGCCACAGATCGCCCTATCCGTCGGGCGCCGAATCAAAGATCAGGGTCGGACCAAACTAACCCATTGCCACAACAGAAAATATCGAAAAATTTGGCCTCAAAGCGTCCTTAGAAGAGTTGTTCTACCCATCAAACTGCAGATCTAACAGATAGCCTGTGGAAGCAAGATATTCATGGAAAGGGGGAGTATACCTTAGACGGGTGATTGTCGCCTTAAAACCAGCCGCCTAAGCAATAAAACATAGGGAAATCTTGTAATTTACAACATGATTTCAGCAACTTGATATGGTCAGACCCCAATTATTGCCCCTGTTTATGTTGTTATGCTTTTCTAATCCTGCCTGAATTACGCACCTTCAATCAGACCCACCAATCCAGCATGGGGGTGGAGGGAACATGCTATGGTCCCTCCGGTTCCTATACGCCTTCATGCCCTATCGCTGCCCCAGACCCACTCCTTCCTCACCTGCTCGACCTGCGCGACGGTGGCGGCCGACAGCAGCTGCCGGGCATACGCTTCGGCCTTGGTTACCGACATGGCGCGGATGGTTCGTTGCAGGGCGGGCAGGAATTGGGGGTCCACACTTAGCCGCCGGAGGCCGACGCCGATCAGGAACGGCACGAAATCCTTCTGGTGGGCCACTTCACCGCATACGGAAACCGGGATCTGGTGATCCGCCGCCCGTTGAATGATGCGGGCCAAGGCGCGCAGGACGGATGGGTGGTAGGGCTGGTAGTAGGTCGCAACGTGTTTGTTCGCGCGGTCGGCCGCCAGCATGTACTGGGTGAAATCGTTGGTGCCAATGGAGAGAAAATCGACTTCCCGGGCAAGTTCATCGATGATCTCGACCATGGCGGGCAATTCGATCATGGCGCCCAGCTTGGGTTCGCGATGATGCGGCAGTTTCTCATCGGTCAGCGCCGCCATGGCCTGCCGGACGGTCTGACGCGCGGTCCGGAATTCATCGATGGAGGAAACCATGGGGAACATGATGCCCAATGATGGGGCGTGCACGCCGGCCCGCAAAATGGCCCGGATTTGTTGGTCGAAGATGTCGCGGTGTCTCAATGAGAATCGAATGGAGCGCAATCCGAGCTCCGGGTTGTCTTCCTGGAGCATATCCAGATAGGGGAGCACTTTGTCCCCGCCGACATCCAGCGTCCGTATCCAGACCGGACGCTTATCCATCTTGTTGAACAGCCGCTCGTAGACCAGCCGTTGCTCTTCTTCCGAGGGCAGGTCGGAGCGAACGATAAACGGAAATTCCGACCGATATAGGCCGATGCCTTCGGCTTTCAACTCCAGGGCCAGGTCGAGCTCGCTCAGCAGGTTGATATTGGCCATGAGGTGGACGCGCGCGTTGTCCCAAGTCCGGGTTTCAGGGGCCATCTTGATTCCGCGGCCGGCGGTTTTTCGAAGGGCCCGGTTGCGCTGGTCGTACTGTCGGCGGACATCTTCGGAAGGATCGACATAAAGGGTTCCGACATCAGCATCCATGAGAACCAGGGTGTTGTCGGGCACCTTCAATAAACTGGCATACATGGCGATGATGGTGGGGATGTTCAGGGAACGGGCAATGATGGCGACATGGGAGGTAACACCGCCGCCGGCCAGGATGAGGCCGGCCACCGACTCGGAGGCCAGCTTGAGGATATCCGAGGGATAAAGCTGGGTGGCGATGACAATGCGGCCATCCATGGGGCTCTGGCCTGTCGTCGGGTGCTTGCGCAGGTTGAACAGCAGCCGTCGCACCAGATCTTCGACATCTTTTGATTTTTCCCGGATATAGGCGTTGGGGCTTTTTTCGAACAGGTCGATGACATGGCGGGCCGCATGGCGAATTGCCGCCGGTGCGGGCAGCCCCTCGGTGATGAGCTGCGTGATCTGTTGAACGAACCGGGGATCCTTCAGAATCATGTGGTGGGCTTCGAAGATCAACACCGCGCTTTCCGGCAGCCGTTGAACCATTTGCTCCTGGAGCTGCCTGAGCTGGCCGATGGTTTTGGCCATGGCGGCGCGGAAATCCTCGAGCCCGGCATTAAATTGGTCATCGGCCACATCTTCCATCAAGGGGTCGGAGGAACGCATGGTCATGGCCGGTGCCAGGGCGAACCCATTGACGGCGGCTTCGCCTTTGAACATTTGCATGCCATCGGGCATGATTGGGACTTCGGCCGCCGTGGCCGCATGGTTGAGGCTCATCATCAGGCGCGCGTTGGCAATGGTGCCGGCCAATTGGGCGGCGATGGCTTTGAGCGCCATCACATCTGCGGAGTTGAAGTAATTGGCGTCGGTGTGCTGGACAACGAGAACACCCGTTTTTTCGGAGCCATAGCTGATGGGAACCGACAGGAAGGACTGGAAGCGCTCCTCCTTGGAAGTTTCAAAATATTTGAAGCGCGGGTTGCGGCTGGCCTCACCTTCGCAAACCGGCGCCATTTGTTCGAGGGTCCAGCCGACCAACCCCTCGCCGACTTCCATCCGCACCCGCTCCACGGAATCGGGATGCAGTCCCACCGTGGCTTTGAGGACCAGGGTACCCGAGTTGGATTCCAAAAGGTAGATGGATCCGACATCGGCGTTCAAATGCGAGGCCACGAGGTGAACCACCTGCTGCAGGAAGTTGTCGATGTCTTTGCTTTCCGACATCAGGTTGGACAATTCGCTGATGTCGCAAATCAAGCTCAGGTGTTCTCTTGTGGCATTCGCCATTAGTCTGCTCTTTCCAAATTTATCGTCCGTGGCGGGAGGGCGCGGGACGTATGTGCCTTTATACTTTATTAATCCTGCCTGAATGGCCTATCGGCCGTTTTACCCCGCCCGGCCGGCGTCTGCACGCAAGTGATTCATGATGAAACAAAATTGTTTCTAGCGACTGGGATCAACCTTGGTAGATGACCACTGGAACCGTCTGGAAGCACGTTGCACGCCACTGCACGGCTCCTGTTCGACCTCGCGGAGTGGCTCGCCCCATACCAAGCGTCCGGCTTCCTCAACCGTTTCCCATTTCAAGTAACACAAAACATGAAAGGTCGGGACGTCTATTTGCCCATCCTGCATCAAATCCTCAACTACGATTATAATGCTGCACTCCGCCAAACCGGCATCGCCACCACCGGGGCCATACATCGATCGCGCAAGGTGAGGACGCCTTCCACAAGTCAATTTTAAACCGCCAGCCATAACCAACTATTGACAATGGGAATGGTGTCCATCTATTTGGTGCCCTCACGGATGAAGGCAAGGTTGGGGGTCGGTGAATGGTTCGCCGCTACTTCCTGTACACCATCCAGCCGGGCACCCCGCTCCGCACGGTGGCCGAAACAACCATGGGGGGCGCTTCGGGATGGGAACCAAGGCCAACCCCCATTATCTGGATATGACGGCCTGCCAGATCCCGGCCATGCCGGCCGGGTTTGTCTGGATGATACGCGCCACGACGGTCTCGTGCAGTCGGTCGACCTGACGGTGGCACCGAACGAGCAGCCGGTGCAGGTTCGCTTTGAACGATGGCGCAACGCCAATCACGCGAAGGTTCATCGACGTCAGCCGTTTGGCGGCACCCCCTCGACGTTCCGCGAGTTTAAAGGCTTTCGCTTGCCCACCACGTGGAAGCAGGCAATTTCTTCAGCACGGAGCCGTACTTTCCGTTCTTTGCGGCGGACGTGACGAATATCAACTTTCTTTAGGACTGAGGAGTGCTTGCCGTGCGTCAGCGTGACCTGATCCCGTTCTTTGCGATGACTTTCTTGATCTGCTGGGGCATCCTCGCGCTCTACATCTTCGTCCCGGAGCCAACGGTCCGATGGTTCGGCAATCTTACGGGGTCGCATCCCCTGTTCTATGTCGCGGTCTACGCGCCGGCCATCGCAGCGCTGGCCCTGGTCCTTTACCGGCAGGGTATCGACGGGGCACGGCGTTTTCTCGCCCGGCTGCTGCTCTGGCGGGCCTCGATCCACTGGTATGTCCTGCTGATTGTTGGGATCCCGCTGGTTTTCTATACAGCGGCCCTTTTCAGGGCAGGCGCCTCCGACACGCTGTTTCCCTTCGCGTCGGTGTCGGCCTACCTGCTGGCGTTATTCCTTATGGCCGTCAAAGGACCGGTTGAAGAAATAGGCTGGCGCGGTCTGGCGCTGCCACTGCTGCAGCGCAGCATGGCACCTATCTGGGCCGGGCTGGTGCTGGGCGCCATTTGGGGGCTCTGGCATCTTCCCGCCTTTCTGCTGAGCGGCACGCCCCAAAGCTCCTGGTCGCTGGCGCCGTTCTTTGTAGGCACAATTGCCCTCAGCGTGATTGTAACACCGCTGTTCAACAGCGCGCGCGGCAGCCTCCTGCTTCCGGCACTTTTCCACCTCCAACTGATCAATCCCCTGTGGCCGGATGCACAACCTTATGATAGCGGGCTGTTTGTGGCTGTTGCCGCCGTCGTCGTATGGCTCAAACGGGATGCGATGTTCACGCGCAAGGGTGCAGTAAACATTGTGGTCCCGGAATCGAAAGGGGGCGTCTTTCACTAACCAACGGCTTGACATACGACTTTAAGCGCATAGTCAGTTGATCCATACGAAATCTTTGATGGTTTCTAACGGCCGGGGGTCAACTTGAGAAGACGGCCGCCGGAACCGTCCTCGAGCACGTACAACGCCCCGTCAGGCCCCTGCTCCACCTCGCGGATGCGCTCGCCCCATTTGAAGCGCTCGGCTTCTTCGGCCGTGTTGCCGTTTAACGCCACATGGATGAGAGCCCGGGATACCAGCCCGCCGATCAGCGCATCGCCTTGCCAATCGGCAAACAGGTCACCATCGTAGATCACCAGGCCGGACGGGGCGATGGAGGGCACCCAATATGCCCGGGGGGCTTCGAATTCCGGGCGGGTGTCGTGGTCGGGGATCGGCCTGCCCGAGTAGTGGTCGCCGTTGGATACGATGGGCCAGCCGTAGTTTTTGCCGGCCATGATCAGATTCAACTCATCGCCGTGGCGCGGCCCCATCTCGTGGACCCACAACCGGCCGCCGGGATCAAAGGCGATGCCCAGCATGTTGCGGTGGCCCACGGTCCAGAATTGCCGGGCAATGGCACCCCGATCCTGCCAGGGATTGTCAGCGGGCACACTGCCGTCGTCATTCAGCCGAAGCACCTTGCCCAGATGGCCGTCAAAATCCTGGGCCGGGTCCAATTTCTGGCGGTCGCCGGAGGTGACGAACATTTTGCCGTTGGGACCGAAGGCGATGCGATGGCTGTAGTGCCCCTTTCCGGTAACTTTAGGCTTCTGTTCCCAGAGTCTTTCCACGGACGCCAGAGTGGGTGGGTTGGTTTTCAGGTCGAGCCTGGCACGCACCACCACCGCACCCCTTGTGCGTTTATCTTTACCGAATTCGGCATAGGACAGATAGACCCAGGCATTGCGTTCAAAATCCGGATGCAGCACCACATCGCCCAGGCCGCCCTGGCCGCCATAAGCGACCTTCCACATGCCCGGCACCTTCGTTTTCGATCCATCAGAAGCCACATGCCATAGCACGCCCGGCTTCTCGGTCACCAGAAGGGTGCCGTCGGGCAGGAAAGTCATGGCCCAGGGCTCGTCAAAGGCTGCGATTCGCACGGCCGCAAGTTTGGTGCCCTCCGTGCCTTTGATGGTAAAATCTTCGGCGGCAACCGGCACCGCAAGTGTCAGGATAATCAGGAAAAGTGTAATTATGCGCATAGAAGTATTCCCCTTCTTTTTAAAAAAAATTTGAGAATGGGATCCAAGGAGTCCAGGGTTCAAGGATTCAAGTGTTTATCCTTCAAGGGATTGCCCGGCACTTAGAGACGCAAGCGAGGCCGCCGGCTGGTACCAGTTTTTTTTTTTCAGGAAAATAGCACCTGCCGCGCTGGTCTCGTTTGGTATTTCGATGTCGACGCCAAGCGTCGCCTTTTCCGCTTGACGCTTTGAGCTTGGGGTTTGCCCTTGAGTTGTTCACTCGACCCCATGAATCCTTGGCCCCTCGGACCCTTCAATGACAACCTAGTGTGCCGGATGAACCCTGTCAAACCGCCCGCTTGCCCTGCCTGGCACCCCTTCCTTTATCCACCTTCAAGTTCGACGGCTTCCACCAGAACTCGGGCGGTACCTTTGTTGTAAAAGCCGAGTTTTTTAGCGGCGCCGGCACTCAAGTCGATAATCCGGCCTTCGACGAAGGGGCCGCGATCGTTGACCCGCACGATGATTTCGCGATTGTTCTCCAGGTTGACGACGCGCACGAAGGTGGGCAGGGGGAGGCGCTTGTGGGCGGCATTCAGGCCGCGGGGGTCGAAAGCCTCGCCGTTGGCGGTCATGTGCCCGCCTTCCTGGTGGTAGGTTTCGTAACCGTACCAGGAGGCAATGCCGGTCTCCCGATACGTCCGGGCTCTCCTCACACTCATGGGCACGTAGCGCTTACCCTTGACCACGTAAGGTGATGTCTTGACCCGCCCCTGGCGGATGGCTTCTTTGGGCGGCAAGCCATCGATGGTTTCGATGTCGTCGTTCGTCAGGGGCCAGCTCAGGGGGGCCATGACCACCGTATAGGTGAATCGGCCCACCTGGTAAACCGTCTTGCCGGCGAATTTGGTGACGGTATAACCCAGCTTCAATGTACCGACGGTAACATCGTAAGTGGTTTCGATGATGCTGCAAGAAAGCAGGCCGAGGCAGGCGGCCATCAGGATGAGTCGGGGCATTGGCACGGTGGTGGTTCCCGGTTCCAGAAGCTGACGCAACCGCGTCTTTTGATTCCATACCATAGTTTCATTGATTGTGCATACGCGCCCAAACATTTGGAATCCGGGCTTTCGTGGATTGGAGAGAACCGTCATACACGATATGCCTGCTTGTAATTTCCTGATTTTCGGTCCATAGAACGCGTTTGCCCATGTTCCAGTTCGGATTCGGCGGGCTGGCGACAATGGCGATTCCGAAGGCAAAATTTTCCTTGTGCGAACGGATCCGGCAATGTTATAAGCATATGCCCAATATATGAACTTTACAATTTAAGGGGATTCTACCCGTGGATAAGTTCGATCAGTTTGTGAATGAATTGCAGGAAAAAATTTTTGATGAAGCCCGGGAGGCCTATGGCGATAAGGGCTTTGACCGCTGGCGCAACCCCCGGCACAACGGCCGGATGGATGCGGCCGACAGTTCGGCCCGCGTCACCGGCGACTGCGGCGACAGCATCGAAATCTTTCTGAAGATTGAAAACGACCGGGTCCAGGACGCCTCTTATGTTACGGACGGATGCGGAACCAGCAGCATCTGCGGATCGTTTGCCGCCGAACTGGCCATCGGGAAGGATTTCGATGCCGTGGCCGACATCAACGGGGATGCCGTCGAAAACGCCATCGGCCGCCTTCCGGATGACGACCGGCACTGCGCGGATCTTGCCGCCGCCGCCCTGCAGGAGGCGTTGAGCCGCTACATGCAGCGCACGGTTTCCGGTGAATGAGCACCCCGCGACCCCAACCGGCAGGAAAGGAGTGAGCCATGACCAAAGTAGCCATTATCCGTTGTGAAAAAAACGAGGAACGCTGCCCCCTGACGGGTTGTATCAATTGCCTGATGGCGACGAAGGAAGGGTTTGCCGGATATCCGGACGCCGTACCCGCCGGTGTGTTTACCTGCCGGTGTCCGGGTGACAATGTGGCGAACCTGGCCAAGATCCTCAAATCCAAGGGAGCGGAAGCCATTCATTTTTGCACCTGCACCTTTGCCGCCAAAACCGAGAACGGCTGGAAAATGGAAAACGGCGGATTCTGCGATCACGTCGATGCGCTGATGGAACAGGTTCATGAAGCCACCGGCCTTCCCTGTGTAAAAGGCACGGCCCACCTGCCGGAGGGGTATGTCCCGGAAAAACTTTAGAAAGCTATCTCAAAAAAGTTTTTTCGCCCGATTTCGGCGTTGTGCCCCCGTCTCAATTCCCTGACATACTTGAGTATGTACCCCAAGGGCACTTCCTTCGGGGCGCCTGCGGGGTTGAGACTCGGTCACGCCTTGATCTCGAACGAAAACCCTAATTTTGAGATGGCTTATAGTCAGTTTCACATGAACCGATTTCCGGCAAGACCTTGATACGGATTCTTGAAAACTGGTTTTATTAACCTGAAAAAACCATTTCAGTAACAACAGCCCGGAACGGTCGAACCTCTCCAGAGCCACCGCCAGTGGTGTTTCTTGTTGACAAAGAGCGACCCTATCCGCAAAGGGGCCTCCTTTCGGCCCCCCTTCCTCTTGACCTTCGGGATTTTCATCCCAACGTTTGCAAAAACAATCCCGAAACATCTTTTCGCCCAATATCGGCGTTGATACCTCGCCTATATTTTGGTGGACTGGAGAGGATGCCATGACGCCCAGCAGCAAACCCAACCGCCCGGACGCCGGGTGGCACTTCGATAACAGTTACGCGCGGTTGCCGGCGGCGTTTCATGTCCGGATGAATCCCGTGCCGGTGCGCGCGCCAAAAATTATGGTTTTCAACGAGGCGCTGGCCCAAGCGCTGGGGCTGCACCCCGAGGCCCTGAGGGGCGAGGAGGGGGCCGCCATTTTCGCGGGCAACACGATTCCAGAAGGCGCCGATCCGCTGGCCCAAGCCTATGCCGGGCATCAGTTTGGCCACTTCACCATGCTGGGCGACGGGCGGGCCATCCTGCTGGGCGAACAGGTCACCCCGCAGGGAGAGCGCGTCGACATCCAGTTCAAGGGGTCCGGCCAAACACCCTTTTCACGGAATGGAGACGGACGGGCGGCCCTGGGGCCGATGCTGCGGGAATACATCATCAGCGAGGCCCTGCACGCCCTGGGCATACCGACCACCCGCAGCCTGGCGGTGGTGACCACGGGGGAGCCGGTTTTCCGTGAGACCCCGCTTGAAGGGGCGATTCTCACCCGCACGGCGGCCAGCCACATCCGCGTGGGCACGTTCGAATATGCGGCGGCCCGGGGCAACCCCGACGACCTCCGGGCCCTGGCCGATTACACCCTCCGCCGCCACTTTCCCGATCTGGCCGCCGCTGAGAACCCCTATCTGGCCCTGCTGGAAGCCGTCATGGAGCGGCAGGCTTTTCTGGTGGCGAGCTGGCTGCTGGTGGGCTTCATCCACGGCGTCATGAACACGGACAACATGGCCCTTGGCGGGGAGACCATCGACTACGGCCCCTGCGCGTTCATGGACGCCTACGACCCGAATACCGTCTTCAGCTCCATCGACCACCATGGCCGCTACGCCTACGGCCGGCAGCCGCAGATCGCCCAGTGGAACCTGGCCCGTTTGGCCGAGACCCTGCTGCCCCTCATCCACGAAGACCACCAGGAGGCCGTATCCATGGCCACCAGGGCCGTCACCGGGTTTCCCGATACCTTCCGCCAATACTGGCTGGCAGGCATGCGGGCCAAACTGGGCCTGTCGAACCAAGAGGCGGACGACGGCGCCCTGGTGGAGGACCTGCTGGGCTGCATGCACCGGCACAAGGCGGATTTTACCAACACCTTCCGCGACCTGGCATCCGGCTCCCGGCCCGAGGCCTCGATATTCCAGACCCCGGATTTCCAGCAGTGGTTCGCCCGCTGGCAGGCCCGGCAGAAACGCCAACCCGACGCCTGGGAGAACGCCCGCCAACTCATGAACAGCCACAACCCGGCCGTCATTCCCCGCAACCACCGGGTGGAAGAGGCCCTGGCCGCGGCCGTGGAGCAGGCCGACCTATCGGTGATGGAAAACCTGCTGGATGTTCTCGCCCGCCCCTATGAAAATCCGCCGGAAGAGGGCGGCTACCACCTGCCGGCGCCCCCTTCGACGGAGCCGTATCGTACCTTCTGCGGGACATAAGGACGGTTTGAATGACCCTGTCCAATACCGATGCGTTCGGGACATGGAACAACACAATTTCAAAAAAAAGGGCCAGGACCGAGAGCCTGACCCTAAAAAATGCCTCGCTATTTTGGTTTCGTCCTATGCCACCTGTACACTCCGCAGCCGCGGCGGCAGCACGAACACCTTGCGCAGGCCTTCCTTGAGTGAAATCGCCTCTTCCGGGCAGAAGCGGGCGCAGACCCCGCAGCCCAGACAGGAGGCTTCATCCCGCACGGCCAGCCCGTCGTCATCCAGGGCAATCGCATCGGTGGGGCACCAGTCCACGCAGGTGCCGCAGCCAGTGCAGGCATCGGCATCGATCACGGAGAGGTGATAGGTAGAGTTGACCAGGGGCAGGGTGCCGTCGCGCCACAAACGAAACGTATCACAGCAGTCCTTGCAGCAGTTGCAGATGCTGGTCTCGAGGGCCGATTCCCGCGCCCCCGGGTGAAAGGCCTTGTGAACCAGGCCGGCCTCTTCGGCCTCCTTGAGGATCTGGAGGGCTTCGGCGCGGGTGACCGGCCGGGCAAAGCCCTGGGCCACGGTGTGGCGGGCCGATTTGCCAAAAGTAAAACAGTTTTGGACCGGCGCCTGGGTGCGGCAGGGTTCCCCCAGAAGCTTCCGCCGCTGGCGGCAGAAGCAGTAGCCCACCGCAATGTCGTCAAATTTGGCGATGATCTCTTCCACCGTCTGGCTGGGGAGAACGTATTCCTCGCCGCCCTCGATCGGTTTGTCCACCGGGATGACACGGATGGCCTGGCCATCGGCCATGCTGCCGCCCGGCACGGTGCGGTCGATGGCCGGCGCGGCCTTGAAGAGGGGCATCAGGGCCTCGTAATTACCCTGGGTCTGCTCCCGGAGATCAGCCATCATCTTTTCGAACAGCCGGGCGAGCTCCTTCTCCTCGTCGCTGCCGGTCAGCTCCCCCATGAATTTGTATTCCATCAACCCCACCATCATGAGGGGAAGGAGCCGGTAGACCATGACACCCTTTGAGTTGGGCTGATTGAACACCAGTCCTTTTAGCGCCAGACTGTCCGCCAGGGCCCCGGCCTTGTCCGCCGGGAACCCGCTCGAAGCCGCGAGCTGCTCCAGAGTTTGGGAGGGTTGTTCGCGGAAGGCATGGATCAGGTCCAACTCGTCTTCAACGTCACCCACCGCACGCTGAATAATGGCCACCGCCGTCGGTGAAACCGGAAACGGAACCAGCCCCTGCCGGCAGATGACCCCGGCCGCGCGTTCGAACTTTTCCTGCAAGGTGATCTCGGTCATGGTGTTGTCGCTCCTCGGTAATGGGTTGCGGAAAGGCCGATCAAACCGTCATGGGGGCTGTTTGTCAAGCTTGGGAAGCGAAACATAGATAGATTGATGCGTTTTCTTAACGCAAAGGAAAGGGGGCTGGCTTGAACCAGCCCCCTTGTTCGATTTCACCCCTTCTGGATTTTATTCCAGGTACCAGCCCACCAACTTGACCGAGTGGTAGTACCTGACAGAGGCGCTGGGGACATAGTGGCTCTGATTCAACGGGCCGCGCAACATCAGGCCGAGGTTGGCCTGGCCTGCCGCCCAATCCCTGACCACGTTCAACACATCAATTTTGGCGGTTTCGTTTTCCTCGTAAAGGAAAAAGCTGGTGAGGAAGGTTCCCGGGTAAAAATCGTAAAGGGGTTGCGGGGAAGCGGGCCAGGCACCGTTGAGCCGGTAGATATCACATTGGCTGGACACTTCCGAATTGTTGCCCGGCGGATACATCTCGATAGAATCGCCCTGCCGGATCATTAAAGTTGCCTCGACGATTTCCTTACCCGCGATTTCACTCAAGTCGAAGATGACCCGGGAGCGAAAATAGTTTTCCTCGTAATAGCTGCAGTCACCATGATCGGCATGCTTGACGAAATGGCCGATCTTCACCTCGTGATTGCCGGGTTGCCGTCCGGCCTGGATCAGCGGCGCCGAGAGACAGTCATGGGGGCGCAGGTCACCGCGCCTCACGTGGGCCCAACTGTTGGCGATCGCGGCGTTCAGGACGAAGGGGACTTTTTTCTTTTCCTTGGGAGCTACGATCGTAAACACCCCCGACTGGCCGCTAATCTTGTTGTCCGGGGTGGCGATTCTGATCCGATACGACGTGCCCGGCCAGCTATACATCTGGGGGGGCTGCCAGGTCAGGTGCGCCCCGTTGTTGGCGGCACCGCTCTGAATCGTTTCCCGGACCTGCCCGCCCTGCGCGTCCACCAGCAAAATGTTGACGTTCGGGTAGGCGTTGATGGAGCTCTTGGTCCACTTGATGGGCAGGGGGTGACCCGCCTCATGTTCGGAACCCTCCGCGGGGCTGGCAACCGGAATGGTCAATGAAAACGCTGCGGCGGGGGCCTGTGAAATCGGTTTCATGGCCTTGGCTTTTTGAAACGTTGGCTTCGATGGCACCGTAAACATGAAATGGCGGGTGTTGTTGGCGTCGTCTAATTCGGCCACCTGGTGGGCCATATCGGCTGAAAAAGTAAACCGATACTGGCCGGGAACCCAATTTTCCGAAAAATTGGCGGGCGGCCATGCCATGGTCATGGATTTGCCGGGACCAAGCGGCGGTATATCGATAGCGCCATCCAGGCCGACCGGACATCCCGGGCCTGTCAGGAGCTGGCATTCGATTTTAAGCTTGCTGGCGCCGGCAGCGGCACTGCCCTGGTTTTTAACCGTGATATTCAGGATGGCCGTCTTACCGATTGGATCTCCGGCCTTGGGCGGTGATGACCAGAGCGCGTTTTTCACGACCAGATCCGGCAAGGTCTGGATCGACATGGCCGCCGGGGGCCCGCCCACCTTTTGGATCGGTTTGAGCGTACCACCTGCGGCATAAGGTGCCGATGAAGCGATAAAGACAACGAACACCATCCCCAAAACCAACCTGCACGAGAATTTCAGCCCGTGTGACCTCATGGTGTCGATCTCCCATTGAAGCGTGAAAGATAAACGACGCTGATACCCGATACGTCGCCTGTTCAGCCTGGAAGGTTCATTTTTTCTGCCACCGGTTGCAAAAAATGGCCGGGCCGGCGGAGATGGTGTATATTCTCTGAATCATATGGGAATTTGTTCTCTTTTCAAGGAAAACACGAATAGAGTATGTTTCGCCGATAAAAACCAGCGAACCTTGCAACCAATCCAATTGGATAAAAATGATCGCGATCGTCGACCATCTGCCCGAAGTTCATATCCCGGCGGGGGTGCGTCTTTACTACACCGGCCTGGAAACCAAGCTGGCGCCGGTTTTCGGGCCCCTGGATTCCGCCCTGGTCGTGCTGCCCCACAGCATTCATCCCACCCGCTGCGTGACAGCCTTTACGAAGGGCCGGCTGGCGGGCATCCTCGCCCTCCATGACCAGCAGGGCAGCTTCCTGGAGCCGTCTTACGGCACCATGGTCCGGCACTACGGGCAGATTGCCGGCACATTTCGGACCATGCTGCTCATGCTGCTGGACCACAAGCAGCCCCCGGGGGATCTCTATCTGGACGGCATCGTGGTGGATCCGGCGATGCGGGGGCAGGGCATCGGCAGCGCCCTCTTGACCGCCTTCGAGGACCTGGCCCGGACAAACGGCTTCGCCACCGTCTCCCTGGAGGTCATCGATACCAACCCGCGGGCCTGTCGCCTTTATGCACGCCGGGGGTACCGCAAAATGGCCACCCACACCATGGGACCCTTCAGCCGCCTTTTCGGGTTTCGCACCACGTTCCGGATGACCAAGGCCGTTGGCGCATCGCTTTCTTGAACGGTAAAACCACCCGGATCACGGCCACGGAAACGGGCCGGCGTCTTTACGAACCCATCAGGGCGGCCTGGAAAAGCCTGCACATGCGCTACGCAGCCATTTTGGGCCTGAAGGAGGGCGACGCCCTCACGCGGGAAATCGACCGGGCTGGAACCCTGCTGGAAGAAAACCTTTAAACTTTAGAAATGCGAAGCCAAACGGCAGGCGCCGGGTGGCGAATGACAATTTTAATTTGTTGTATGTACACACAAAAAAGGAGGCTTAAAATGCAACCGATCGGCCCTGTAAACGCCCTCTATCCCACCCCCACCACCCTGGTGGGCGCGCTGGTCAACGGCAAACCCAACTTCATCACCATCGCCCACATCGGCATCATGACCCTGAACCACATCTCCCTGGGCATCCACAAATCCCACTACACGAATGCGGGGATCAGGAAAAACGAGGCCTTCAGCGTCTGCCTGCCCTCGGAAGCGCTCATGGCGCAAACCGACTACTGCGGCATCATGACCGGAAAAAAAACCGACAAGGCCGCCATCTTCGATGTCTTCTACGGTGAGCTCGAAACCGCTCCCATGATCCGGGAATGCCCGGTCTGCATGGAATGCCGCCTGGAGCGGATCGTGGACTTCGCCGAGCATGACGTGTTCGTGGGCGAAGTGGTGCAGACCCATGTTCACCCGGACGTGCTGAAAGAGGGCAAGATCGACATCGCCCGGGTCAAGCCCCTGCTCTTCGACATGGCCAGCAAACACTACTGGGCATTGGGAAAGCGTTTGGGGCAATGCTGGGGGGAAGGGAAAAAGTTGAAAAGAAAAACAGAACTTAGGGGAAACGACTAGGTCAGGCGTCAGGCGTCAGGCGTCAGGCGTCAGGCGTCAGGCGTCAGGAAAAAAATAACGCTGTCATTTTTGGCGGCAAGGCCTTGATGTTGTAATTTTCCGATTATTCCGCGGAACCTGGAATCCTTGACCCCTTGGCCCCGCGGCATTAACATCCACTCTTCGATGCCATCGGTGACCAAGGCAAAATGGCCAATAAATGACAAAGGAAACCTGTCCCATGCCTCCTGTTAAAACCATCGCCATTCTCGGCGCCGGCGCCATGGGCGGCGCTTATGCCGCCATGCTGAATTCCAATGAAGCGCTGGACACCATGTTCGTGGCCAGCGGCCCGCGCGCCGAAGGGCTCGCCCAGGAGGGGCTGGTGGTCAACGGCACACCTTTGAAACTTCCCGTGGTGGGCCCGGAAGGCCCGGCGGGACCCGCCGACCTCATCATCGTGGCGCTGAAGCATCACCATCTCCAGGCGGCCCTGCCCGACCTGGCCCCCTTGGTGGGCGAGGAGACCACCATCCTTTCCATCATGAACGGCCTGGAAAGCGAGGCGATCATCGGGACGCACTACGGCAAGGAAAAGCTCCTTTTGGCCATTTCCGTGGGCATCGATGCCCTGCGGGAGGGCCGGCACATCACCTATTCCAATCCCGGCAAGCTCATTTTTGGCGAGCCCGCCAATGCAAACATCAGCCCCCGTGTCCGTCAGCTCCAGGACACTTTCTCCCGGGCCGGTATCCCCCATGCAACGCCTGAAGATATGGTTCGCACCATGTGGTGGAAATTCATGATCAATGTGGGCATGAACCAGGCCTCGGCCGTGATGGGGGCGCCCTACGGTGTCTTTCAGACGTCGGAAGATGCCCGGTCGCTCATGAACGCCCTCATGGACGAGGTCATCGCCCTGGCCCGGGCCTCGAACGTGAATCTCTCTGAAAAGGATGTGGACGACTGGCTCGAAATCCTGCCCACCCTATCTTTCGACGGGAAAACCTCCATGCTCCAAGATATCGAGGCCGGCCGCCGCACCGAAGTGGATGTCTTCGGGGGTAAAGTGGTCGCCCTGGGCCGGGAGCTCGGCATCGCCACCCCGGTCAATGCAGCACTGCTCAATATCATCCGCGTGCTGGAAGCGCGAATGGCCTGACGCTGTTTGACGGGTCAAGACGCGGAGGGTTCTCGCCTTCTAAGGATCTATGAACGTCGGCGCTTCACAATTCCTTGCCGATCGGTTTCTGACGTTTTTGGTGGAAGGGTTGGCCTCGAACGGTATTGTCGAGGCCTGACCCTTCCTGGTCGCGTCCCTAGCGTTTCCGCCTGTCTTTGTTCATGGCTTTGATTTTCACGGCAATATTCTTCCAGCGCTCTTTTTCCACCCGGTCGGCACTCTTGCTCTGCCGGTCGGACAGGTAGGCCAGCTCGCGTTTCAATTTTTGGTAGCTTTCCAGCCGGCCCGGGGAAACGCGTCCTTCCGCGACGGCCTGCAGCACCCGGCAGCCGGGTTCATGGGTATGGCTGCAATCGGAAAAGCGGCATTCACCGGCCAGATTCTCGATCTCCGGGAAAGCGTTGCCAACGCCTTCGCCCGTATCCCAGAAGGCAATCTCCCGGATGCCCGGGTTATCGATCACCATCCCCCCCTGGGGCATCACGATCAGATCCCGGGTGGTGGTGGTGTGCCGGCCCTTGCCCCCGTATGCGCTGACCGAAGCGGTCGCCTGCACATCCCGGCCGTAGAGCCGATTTACCAGGGTGGACTTGCCGGCACCGGAAGAGCCCACCATGGTGGCGGTCTGACCTGGGGCCAGATAGGGCGCCAGCGCAGCCAGCCCGGTGTCGTCCAATGCCGAGACCAGGTGGACCGGAACCCCGAAGGCCACACTTTCCACATCATCCACGAAATCGTCCGGGTGCCCGTGAAGGTCGGCTTTGGTCAGGATGATGACAGGATTCAGGCCGCAGTTGTAGACCAGGGTCAAATAGCGTTCGATGCGCCGCAGGTTGAAATCCCGGTCCAGACCGCAAACGATAAAGACGGTATCGAGATTGGCGGCCATAATTTGTTCCTTCTGGGGCCAGGCCTCCTGTTTGCTGCGGGCGCCCGCCGCCCCGCGGGACAAGGCATTTTTGCGGGCCAGCACGTTTGCGATCACGGCATCGGTCACGAGAACCCAGTCCCCTGTAACCGGATACGGGTCATCGGCGCCGTGCTTGATCCTGCCCGCCGCGGTCGCCAGCCATTCTGATTTCCCGTTGCTGACCTGAAAGGTATTTTTCCTGACCCCCACGACTCTGGCCGGGATCCATCCATCCTGGCCGACCGATTCCCATTCGGTCTGAAAATGGTGCGACCATCCCAAATGCCTGAGGTGCGAGTTGCCATTGCGATATGTTATCTTGTCTCCATGTGAATTGGCGTTCATGATCGTGCTCCCTTTTGGGCTATGCTAAATCGTTGCGGTGTAGGCCGGCACACGCCACCAGGGGCGGGCGCACGGAATACCGGTGATCTCAATCATCTGATGATATTTCAATTGAGGAAGCGTTGCGGGCGAAGGGAACACCGCTTGGGGCAGCCCACCACAGAGGGGCTGTTGCGGAACAGACCAGGAGAAACCGGTCTGCATTGAAACGGAATAGCTTGCACTGCCTGAGGCGGTGCTTCGATCAATCAGCCACCAGCGGGTTGGTTCCCATGTCGGCAACGATTGACACAATATCCATTGATGTTCTGAACAAAAAAACCTCTTTCATGGGGTTTTATCGAAGGCTGATTAAATAGGCGATTTATCCGGCGGCTGTCAAGTTTCTTCAACAGGGCGGCCGCCCTTTCGGCCGCCACCGAAATAAGAGATGGATGACCGCATAGGCGTTTGAGGGTTGATTTTCCCTCCGCCTTGTCATTGTATACCGACTCTGATATATGGGCTATATCCCATATGTGGCCTGGAGGCACGATGAAGGCTCTGAGGGGCTCGGATTCTGTTTTTTCGAACGCAATGCAGCGTCATTTAACAGGGAGATGACATGGCCGCGAAAACCAATATTGGCATCATCATCTGTGACCGCTACCGTCGGTGTGCCGGCGGGAAATGTTTTCGATCGCTGCGCAACCGCGAGGGGGCCTTTTCCCGCTACAAGGATGTGGATGTGGCGGTTGTCGGGTATACGACATGCGATGGTTGCCCGGGTGGCAATGTTGAATATGCCGTGGATGAAATGAAGGGTAACGGCGCCGAGGTAATCCATCTTGCCACGGGACTGGTGGTGGGATATCCCCCGTGTCCGCATATCACTTATTTCCATGACTTCATTACCAAACGATACGGGCTCGAAGTCGTTTATGGCACGCATCCCATACCGGAAAAATATCTCAAGATGCACGATCAGCTGGGAACATGGGCTGCCCCCGAGTGGCAAGCGATCATTCAGCCGACATTGGCGGATGAAAAGGTGCGGTTATCCTATAACTAGTGTCCATCCATAAATGGCATCGCTGGACGAAACGGATTAAACCTAACATCGCCCTGGGCCTCCGGGGCGCCAGACACGCATAACCATGAAAAACGCTAAAGCCCACGTCAAACGCAGAAAACGATGCCCATGCTGGTGGACGGGATCGTAATCCTTTCTTTGAATCCCATATCCCTATTTCTATCGCTATCATCGCTATACACCTCGTTCTGAATTCAGACGGATTCGTAGGCATTTGGAATACGGCTGTCGACGGCCAGGGCGTCCCGTTATCGGGAGTGTTCTGCGCGGCGCACCATGATGGCGCAACCATACCATCGCATGCAACCGAACGCCGCTAGCACGCCATTGCCGACACCGCCCGTATTGAAAGAAAGGATGCTTCATCATGGAAATTGGTTCAGCTCAAATTATCGCCCTCCTGATCACCGGTGTCGGTGTTGGCTTCGCTTCCGGGCTATTGGGAGTCGGCGGATGCTTCATCATGGTGCCCGTGCAATTCTGGGCCCTCACATCCATCGGCGTCGATCCGACAATGGCTATCCGGATCGCCTTTGGAACCAACCTGGCTGTCGTGCTCCCCACGGCCATCAGCGGGTCTGCGGGGCACCACCGCAAAAAGGCTGTTTTATGGAAAGCGGGTGTTGTCCTGGGATTATCCGGACTCGTCGGCGCTTTTATGGGCGGCTTTCTGGCAGCCCACCTGCCCGGTAATCTGCTGAAAATCGGATTTGGCCTGGCCATTCTGGCCGGCGCCGTCCGGATGCTGACGGCCAAACCGCCCAAGATCGAAAAAGACCCCGTGGAGAACAACCTGGTCTACATCCTGTGGGGCTTTCCCCTGGGCATCGTTTCCGGCATTATCGGCATTGGTGGCGGGGTCCTGATGATCCCCGTCATGGTACTGGCCCTGCGGTTCAAGATGCATCAAGCCGTGGGTACGGCAACGGCCCTGATGATCTTTGCCGCCTTCGGCGGGACACTTTCCTACCTGTTCAACGGCCTCCATGTGGCCGGGTTGCCGCCCTACTCCATCGGTTATGTCAACCTGCTGCAATGGGTTTTGCTGGCCGGCACCAGCGTCCCCATGGCCCAGGTCGGGGCCCGGGCCGCCCACAAACTGCCGGCCAAGCAGCTCAAAACCATTTTCATCGCCGTCATGATCTACATGGGCCTGAAAATGACGGGCGTTTTCGCCTGGCTGCATCTGCCGATTTGATATAGCTTCTGAAAGCCTCTAACCGGCATTTGCCGACACCATCGTCCCCTTCCGGCGCAGGCCGGGTTCCCCTGGCAACCAACGGTTGGCTGGTCGATCCCGGCTAGCGGGATGGGGTCATCATATGGCGACAACAACGCCCACAGATTCCATCATTTCAGACGCGATCCGGTATCTCTCACGATTCCATATCGTTGAACCACGAGATGGCCGGATCTGGTCCGGCACGACAGGCAAAAACGGGTTGCTTACCGCACTGTGACCAAGCCTCTTCTGCCGTGATAGTCCGAAGGTGAACCGTTCGTTGCCGGATGGATGAATTCGAGTCCCGGACGTTTCGGCGTTGACGCCGCCGATGTGTGATATAGTCTTTCAACAGCGCCGCCCGGGTCATCCGCAGATCATCCAGGCCACGGCGCTTACCGCACAACATACGAATGGACGCTGTTTGTCTTGAGCGGGTAAATCTTCGTGTCCTTCGTGGTGACGCCACGTTCACAAAAACCCTGTACAGGTGAGGAGGAAATCATGGAACTCAAAGGAAAGAAAATCATTATCCTGATCGAAAATATGTATAACGAATTCGAATACTGGTATCCCTACTACCGCCTGAAGGAGGCCGGGGCCGAGGTCATCACGGCCGGAACCGGAAGCCGGCAGTACACCAGCAAATCCGGTCTGCCGGCCAAAGCGGATGCAGACGCAAAAGACCTGACGGCCGCCGATTTTGACGGCCTCGTCATTCCCGGAGGCTATGCGCCGGATCTCATGCGCCGCAACCCTGACATGGTCCGGCTGGTCAAAGACACCTTCGATGCGGGCAAGGTCGTGGCCGCCATCTGCCACGCAGGCTGGATGCTGGCCTCGGCCAAAATTCTGGCCAACCGGCGCGTCACCTCCTTTTTTGCCATCAAGGACGATCTGATTCACGCCGGCGCGGACTGGGCGGATGCGGAAGTCGTCATCGACGGCAACCTGATCACCAGCCGGACCCCGGATGACCTGCCCGCTTTCATGAAAGCGGTAATTGCCGCCTTGGCAGGGTGATCGTTCGGCACACGGTATCAATTGCCCTATCCTGTCGTATTGAGGGTTAATCCTGCCGCCGTCATCCCGGCGAAAGCCGGGATCTCCTTGCCAACCCCATTCTTTTTTTATTACATTCCCGATCATGTCCGGAATGACAGATAACGGGCCTTACACCAGGCCGTCTTTTCTTTCCACGTGAAAGAAAACGAAAAAAACCAGAACTTCCATCCGTCCATCCGAGTTTAAAAAGCAACCTTGTTGATTAACGGACCTCGATCAGGAAGGAGCACCTCCCCATGTCACGGTTTCAAAAACGGCATGCTCTCTATTTAATGCTATGCATCGGTGTCGCCTTGCTCGACTTCACCTGGATCAACAAAGCCAACCAGACCTATGCCAAGGACTATCTCAACGAAAGCATTGCCCTGTCGGCCGCGACATACGCCACCTGCCGGATCATCAACGGGGGCGTTTCGTCCATCCAGGAATCGAGCATCAACATCAGTCCCTGGGGAATCGGGCTCGAATACGAGGCCGGGCAGATTCTCGATCCCATTAACGACGCCACCGAGCGTTTGAGCGATGCCTGCGTCAAGTCCATGGCCCTGCTTGGGGTGCAGCGCCTGCTGCTTTCGGCCATCAACACCTACACGATCATCCCCTTCTACGGGCTGCTCGCGTTGCTCTTTGTTTCGTTATGCTTCCGGAAAACAACTGAGGTTACGTATCTCCTGAGCCGCGGCGCGGTGCTGCTTCTCTTGATCCGCCTGGCAACACCGGTGATGTGCTACGTTGGCACCCAGGTCAACGACGCCTATTTCATCCCCCAAATGGATGCCCAGCAGGCCCGCCTCTTAACGGTCAAAGAGATTGCCCTGGCCGAATTCGAGGCAGAAATCCCGGCGGTGTCCCTGGAAACCAATGAAGCCGACGGTGTCCTGGAATCCATTTCCCAGTTTTTCACCTATTTCAAGAACAAGCTCGTGGAATTCTCCGCCCTCACCCGGCACCGCGCGGCCTCCCTGGCCAATGCCGTGGTGTATCTGAAAATCCACTTCGTCGACATCACCGAAAGCCTGGCGTTTCTTTTCGTCCTGGTCATCGAAAAAATCGTTTTGCACGTTTTTCTGATCCCTTTATTGCTGTTCGGATCCCTGTACAAGATATTCGGCTATCTTTCGGGGGAGCGATTTGAAAAGCTTGTTGTACAGCTCAAGGGCGCATAGTTGTTGTGCTGAATGCCGACATTGATAACGAGCAAAATTCTAGACTTTTTTTCCGATGGTATTTGAATCGCCTCAGCGGGAGGTCATCATGGCTGAACTGGAAACACGACTCAAATCCCTGGCGATCCGCCTCGGGGCCGACCTGGTGGGCATTACCACCGGCAACATCCTGGCGGACGGGCCGCCCTCCGCCGACCCCCGCTACCTCCTGCCGTCGGCCCGATCGGTAATTGCCTTCGCACGCGCCCTGGACAAGGACGCCGTGGCGGATTTCATCCGCAAAAAACGCTGGCGGCCCCACTGCGATAACCGCAAAACTGTTGTCAGGAGCCTGTATAGCATCGGCGACGGACTGGCCGAACAGTTGCGCTCCGAAGGGCACGAGGCCGTCAACGTCGACATCAACAACAACTACCGGCCTGAAGAAGGGGCTGCCGACGTGACGGAGATGACCGCCTTTCACCCGGAGTTTGCGCATCGCTATGCGGCCCTGGCCGCCGGCATCGGGCGCCTGGGCTGGAGCGGCAACCTGCTCACCCGGGAATTTGGCGCCCTGGTGGAATTGGGCAGTGTCCTGACCTCCGCCGAACTGATGCCGGACACCCCCATTCCGGACGAAGCGCACCCCTGCGACCACTGCAAGATGTGCACCCTGGTATGCCCCGTGGAAATGATTCACCCCCGGGACGAAACCCGGGTGACCGTTGCCGGCATCACTGAAACCATAGCCCGCAAGCAGGCCAACACCTGCTGTTGGATCGGGTGCAGCGGCTACGAAGGGTTGAGCCGGTCCGGCGCCTGGTCCAACTGGAGCCCCTATCGTCTCGGTCACCCATTGCCCAAAGCAAAGCATGATCTCGATGCCCTCTGCATCCGCCTGCAGAAGGCCGATCCCCAGATGCAGGCCGACGTCAGCGGCTTTGCCGACTACCGGCAGGCGGTTTTCAATCCGGACTGGTTTTACTACACTGTCTGCGGCTTCTGTCGCTGCGTCTGCATGCCCCGGCGGGAAGACCGCATCGCCAACCGCAAAACCATCGTCAATTCAGGCACGGTTGCATTGCGACGCGACGGCACCCACACGGTGGCCGACATGACCGCCATGGCGGTGCCGACGCCCTTCGGCCTGAACGTCGTGGTACCGCAGGACGAATTTTCCAAAGGTAGACCCAGGATCCAACCCTGTCCGGGCCAGTTTCCCCTCGACCGTGAGGTCATCGCCTACCTTGACCGGCAGGCCCATGCATCGGAGAAATAAGATGACCATCGTCGGCTCCCGTCGGCAAGACGCCAGTCAAATCGCCGCAATCATCCGTGCATCACATCAGGATGTCGCGCAGATGTTCAACCTCACCCGGGACAACAACCCCAAACACCCCTCTTTCTGCACCCGGGACTGGGTGTTGGCCGATTTCAAGCGGGGCGAGGAATACTTCCTCTACAAAATCGGCGGCAAGGCAACCGGATGCGTCGCCTTCGAACAGCCCGACCCGGAAACAGCCTACCTGAACCGACTGTCCGTAGTACCACCCTACCGCCGCAGGGGCATCGGCGCTGCGTTGGTCCGCCATATCATCGACTATGCCCGATCGAAACAGGTCCGAATCGTCAGCATCGGCATCATCGCTGCCCACACGACCTTAAAATACTGGTATGCCGGGTTAGGATTTATTGAAAAAGACACCCGCCAATTCGGCCATCTGCCGTTTGATGTGACCTACATGCACTATGAATTATGAAATACACGGTCATCGAACACTTCACGCCCGGCATGACCGGCCACGACTATTGACGGACATTCGCCAGCCTGACGGCCCTTCGATGATGGTGGTATATTTCTCAACGGTTTCGATGTCGAAAAGCCCCCACAACAGAGAAAAGCGCTCGTGGTTCGGACCTTGATACGCCATGGAGATACGTCCGTTGGGGAGGAACGTATCGACAATTTTAGAAAAAAAATATAATTGCTTGCTTTATGGCTCAAGAACGCCTATCGTTAAACAAATCAACACGGCTCACCTCCTTGGTGAACCAGGAGCATTCTGAAGGAACACCCCATTGATCCAGATGGCATCCTCCAGCAGGCGACGTTGAAAATTTTAAGAAAGGAGGATGGTATCATGGCCAATGGCACCGTAAAGTGGTTCAACGATCAAAAAGGATTCGGATTCATCGAGCAGGAAGACGGACCGGACGTATTCGTCCATCATTCCGCCATCAATGCGACCGGATTCAAATCCCTCAGTGAGGGCGACCAGGTAACGTTTGACGTCCAGCAGGGCCCCAAGGGCCCGGCAGCCGCCAATGTAACAGTCGTCTAGTTAGACCCCTGATACAGAAGAGGCATTTCTTCGTTTAACGGAGAGATGCCTCTTTTATTTTTACCCCTGTATCGCAATCCGCTGGAAAAGGAGGCCCTCCTGTGGCCAAAAGTCATTTCTCGTTCAAAAAACGACAGAAGGAGCTGGCGCGCCAGCAAAAGCAGGAAGAAAAACGGCAGCGTCGCCTGGCCAAAAAGGCTGGAGATCAGGAAGCCGAAGCATTAGAAGTCGAGGAGACCGACACCAACGGCGCCCCTGCGGTACCGCCGGCAACCAGTGAAGAGCCGGAAACCGGTCCGGACGATCCGGTGGCTTCCTGACCTGGAAACAGCACCCTGCGGCCCTATGGTTGCGGGCCGCCTGGCGGTAAAATCAGTTGAATGCCGCCATGCTTCTTTCGCCGGCGGTCTTCCTGTTCGGTTGAATATCGCCGCGGCCTGTGGCCACCGTCAGGGCAGCAGCGTTCATCCTGGTTTTCATCGTCATTCCCATCCACAAGCCTCCCATAGGATCACAAATCGTTTCTCCATTCCCCGGGATGATCCCAGAGACAGCTGTTCCCATGACGGTCGCCTTGCCGATGCAACCGACTTCAATCTATTTAAACGCCCGCCTTTTCCTTGCCTCAACCAGTACATAGACCTGCCGGCAATTGGAAGGGACCGCCATCTGCGCTCCTCCGGGGAAAAAACAGCGGAACCCGGAAAATTGTTTAGGTAAACCGTTTAAGGGTCTTCAGATAGCCGGGATAGCAGGAAAGATAAAACGATAGGACCCGGGCAAAATCCCGGCCGAGCACGCCATCGATGATCATCTGGCTGATGTCGCGCTGGCGCTGGAGCGTCATCTGAGAGGTGATGAAAATATGGCGTTCTTCCTCCGTCAAGTTGTCCAGGAGTTGCACGAGGGCGCTGCGGGCGCGGGGCTGGTACATCCAGAAATACAGCAGGTCGAGCGCATGAATCGAAATGATCTTTTCCAGGTCGCGTGCTTCGGCATTGGCCCGCTCGCGAAACCGGTCCGGTTTCTCGAGAATTTCCATGGTGCGGGATTCCGGGAAAAGCAGTTCGAGCTGGGCGTAGATGTCGAACAGGGCGGAAAATATTTTACGGTAGGCCCGGGAACGCGCCTGGATGTTCTTGAAGCGGTCCGCCGTGCCCTCGATAATCCCGGCCACCATGTCGGAGGCGAGCTTGCTGATCACGGCCGCCCATTTCTGGAGCACCAGAGCAGGGGTTGCCACCCCGGCAAAAGCCAGGAGGCTCCCCAGGGCCAAATTGAAAAGAATCGCGATGGGGATGGAAAGGACGCTTCGGAAAAAGTTTCCCAGGACCGCCCCCCGCGGCAGGCCCCGGAAAGCATTGTGGCTGGAGAGATAAAGGCCGTTGGTGAGCGCCATGAAACTGTATAGGGCCACCGGCTGGGTAGCGGCATTGATGTTGAAGCCCTGGTCAAGAATCACCGTTTTGGCCAGGTAATCCAGCAGCGGTACGGAAAACCCGGTAAATAGCAGCGAGTCGGCAATCCGGCCCCAGTTGACATAGGCCTTCCAGCGCAAAAGGGGCGAGCGCCGCAGGCCGCCCCCGCCCAGGACGGATTGCAGGATATTGCGCAGCCCGGTAATGCCGAACCAGATAAATGCTCCGCCGTAGGCCAGCAGCCACCAGTCTTTGGTCAGGGCAAACGTGGCAAATGCCGGAATGAAACCCACCAGCACTTTGATGAAATTGCAGAGGTTGGAGTTGAGATAGGTCCAGGACAGCCGGGGCCGCTTGGCTTTTTCGGCCGGGGCGGTCAACCGCAACTGGTTGTCCACCGCCTTGGCAACCCCCCCCAGGGTCACGATATTGCCATCCGATGCCATGCGGGCCGCATCCCCCTGGACCGCCCAATCGACCATACGGTCGTGGCCGAGATGCCGCAAGCCGGGCAACCAGGCACTCAGGCGATAGACCGAACGCCCCTGCAAGGTGGTGGCCTTACGGGGGATCAGGGTAAGACGCTTGAGAACCGGAATCCGCATGGGGATCATGGCCCGGCCCACCCCTATGTCTCGCTCGATGGACTTCCAGGCCCTGTTGGGCAGGCTGTCGATGACGGCCAGCCCCATCCCGTGAACGCCCCGGGTCTGGCCGGTGGAGTCCGATCCGACCCGGGCCTTGAGGGGTTTTTCTTTGTAGAAGGTCTGCAGTCCGATGATGTCATGTAAAATGTAGGTCAGCTTTTCGACCTGGCTGGCGCGGTGGTCGGGATGACCCTTTCCCTGTTCCACCGACGCGATGATGTCAAGAATCAAGCGCTTCAGGGCCAGCGGATTCTGTTCGTTGATGGCTTCCTGAAGGCGGCTGATGGCTTCGATATGCTCGGTCTGGGACCGGGCCCAGTCCTTCAGGTTGAAAAGCTCCAGGCGGGTGATCATGCCCTCGCAGTCGTAAATCAGCTCAAGCACGTCTTCCGGGCGCAGCCCTGTCAGGTTGAGGGTCACCCGGTAGCCGGACTGCAACCCGGCCAGACGGTCCAGCAAATTTTTGGGCGACTGAATCAGATCGGCAAGCGTCTTGTCGGATTGGCCGGGCACCGAGGGATTGGGGATGCCCGGGTTGCGGGTGGGGTTCAGGTAGTCCGCCACCAACTTCTCCAGATCCATGGCATTCCATTTGCGAAACCATTGGACAATGCGCTCCTGCTCCTCGGGAACAACCAAGGGATATTGGGTGCGCAAGGCGTCTGCCCTCGTCTGCAGTTCAGCGAGAATCTTCTGTTCGATAAACTTCACCAGATGCAGGACTGATCGTTGGCCCATACCGACAAAATCGAGAAATTCCCCCATTTCGATAGGTGCCAGGTCGATATCGTAGTCCCGCTGCAGATGTGCCCGGTGGGTGCGGTTGAAGGCCTCCAGCAGGGCGGATACATAGGCCTGTTTGTAGCGCGAGAGCAGCCGGCCCTCCCGCATCATCCGGCGGACGGGTGGCTCTTCCAGAAAGCAAAGGAAGGACTGGGCATCGGCAAATCCCCGCGGGGTCCAGATCAACTGAATATAGCGGCCCCGGAAGCGGGCCGGGAATTCAATACCGATGCGCACATCGATGGCCATGATCTCAGCCGCCTCCAGCAGTTCAGCGGCAAAGCGCGGCTCGATATAGTTGTAGTGCACCACCCGAAGCCGCCGGATGCCCTTGATCCAGGCATCCATAATCAGGTGGGTGGAAGATTTGCGCCCCTTGGTGTTGACATCGTGGACATGGTCATCGAAGGTCACCTGGTTCCAGTCCTCCGGCATCTCCAGCAAATGATAGTGCGCCAGCTGGCGTCGCACCGTGCGGGGCCGCCCCGAGGCGGTCATGCGAAAATCATGGGCCAGCTCCAACTGGCGATAGGCCTTACCCCGGGCCCGCACAAGTTCCTTCATGATCTGCAAGAGCACCCGGGCCGTGTTTTTGGGCATGGGCCCTTCGGCCGTATCCAGCACCTCGTCTTTCAGGGAACGGAGGGCGCTGAGGCGCTGATCCATGCGGCCGACCTCCAGGGACGTGAGTAGATGCACCATGGCATAGGCAATCCGCAGACTTCGGGATTCCGCCAGTTCCTTGATGCCCTGGGGATGGAAATAGCCGTAGTACTCCCGTCGGGCATAGCGCAGGTCTTCATCCTGCCGCATCACGGCACAGATGATGTCAATCAATTCATGGTCCCGCCGGTCGAAAAGCAGGGGGGAGACGGGAGGCTTGTCGTCTATGGAACTATTTTGGCGCTGCATAGAGTCCCCGGATCCCGGCGGTAACCCTTTCCCGGGATGTCAAAAAAGATGTTTCTCCAACCGCCATAAAAGACGCTGAAAAATTAATTCTAACAATTTCCTAACATTTCGACAAGACGATGATGGCTTCACCCGAACGCCGCACCGCCGGCCCCTTGACGCCACACCCCCGAGAGGTCATATTGCCGATGTAAAACCACGCTGTTATCGGAAACCGCCGGCATGGTGCCAACGGCCAGCCCTTGCGCAACGGATTCGCAGGCCCCGTCCATCTGAAGAGGAGAGTACGCGTGACCGATCCCCGCCCCCGTGGCCGTTTCATTCCCTTCCGCAAATCCGATCTGGTCGCCATGTGCCGTCAGGCCGGGCTGGTAGCGAAACAAGCGGAAAATGATTTTAACGACTTCCGCCGCATTCTGGAAGCCTTGCTGCATTTCGAATACCACCACCTGCTGGAGTCCCTCAAGGACGCCTACGCTCCCTTCAACCCCGATGCCGACACCCGATCAATGCGTCCACCGGAACCGGAGACCCTGCATAGCCACCAGAAAACATTTGTTCAAAAAATGAACGCATTGCTGGACGCCGCCAATTTCGAACCCATCACCCAAAACGATTTAAAGGCGGCCCTGGCCGAGGAATCCCTCTTCAAAATCCGACTGGAAGTGGACTTCGACGATTTCGAGGAAGTCCTCTTCTTCCGCCGTGGGGAAAGCCGGAAGGCGGAAACCGTGGTCTCCTGGGCCGGCCTTAAAAAAACCGCGTTAACCTTTACCAATTATGACCGGGTGATGGTCTATATCAAATTCAAGGATGCCGCCTATTTTGCCGCTGCCGGACGCCGCGATCTTCCCTACCAGCCCGGCGCCACCCTGATCAAACTTTTCCAAAACGTCCCCAAGGCGGACCTGGAAATGCTCTTTCCCAACAGTGAAGTGCGCATGAAAACCATCGACAAGCTGGTTATCGGAATTCCAGCCGCGGTGAGCGGGGCGGTCGTGGTGGTCTCCAAGCTGGGGGCTTCCCTGGCCCTGGTGGGCTCCCTGGTGGCGTTCTGGCTGGGGTTGCGGGAAACCTCGGTGGATATCAACCAGAAACATCTGGTGGCGCTGGGCCTGGGGCTGGTCGCTTTAGGGGGCTTCCTGTTCAAGCAGATCAGCAAATTCAAAAACCGCAAAATCCGCTTCATGAAAGCCCTGGCTGAAAATCTCTATTTCAAGAACCTGGACAACAACGCCGGGGTTTTCCATCACCTGATCGACGCCGCCGAAGAAGAGGAATTCAAGGAGGCTTTGCTGGCCTATCTCTTCCTGGCGCAAAACGAAGGAGGGCTCACCCGCCAGGCATTGGACGATGCGGTGGAAGGTTGGCTGGAGAAAGACTGGGACTGCGCCATCGACTTCGAAGTGGACGACGCCCTGGGCAAACTGGAGCGTTGGGGACTCGTGAAACACCGGGGCGACTGCCTCACGGCTCTCCCCATGGCCGAAGCCAAGGCCCGCCTGGACCACATCTGGGACAACTTTTTTACCTACCAGCAGACATAAAAAAAAGGATCCAAGGATTCCAGGGGTTAAGAATCCCAGGGCGAATGCCCACACCCCTAAACCCAACGCATCTTGATCAGCACCTTGAACATTCTCTCGAACGCCTTGCCATAAGGCGGGTAGAGGAACGCCGCTCCGAGAGGCCTGGCCGCCTGCCGGAAGATCGGACGCAGTTTGGAGAACTCGGCAAAGCCTTCGTAGCTGTGATACTGCCCCATACCGCTGTTGCCGATGCCGCCGAAGGGCATGTCGTGCTGGGCCACGTGCATGGCGCAGTCGTTGATACTGACCCCGCCGGACATGGTGCGGGCGATGACGGACGCCTGCACCCCGCGATCATTGGTGAAAAGATACAGCGCCAGGGGACGTTCGCGGGCATTGATGTAGTCAATGACCTCATCCAGGCTCTGGTAGGTCCTGATGGGCAGCAGGGGGCCGAAAATCTCGTGCTGCATCACCGCCATATCATCCGTGACATTCCGCAGGATGGTGGGCGGGATCTTGCATAAATCCGCATCCGGAGCCGCGCCATCGATCAAATGCTCGATCGCGGCCCCCTTGGCGCGGGCATCCTCGATCACCCCGGTCAACCGCTGAAAGCTCGTTTCGTTGATGATGGCGGTAAAATCCGGCGTGTCCAGCCTGGGATAGCGGGCCCGGACGATTCGCCGCGCCGCCGCCACGAAGGCTTCAACCTTGTGGGCCGGCATCATCAGGTAGTCCGGCGCCACACAGGTCTGGCCGGCATTGATGTACTTGACGTGTAAAATCCGCTCGGCCGCGGTCTGGATATCGAAATCATCGGCGATGATGGTGGGGGATTTGCCGCCCAGTTCCAGGGTCACCGGGGTCAGGTTGTCGCTGGCGGTCTTCATCACGGTGCGTCCGGAGGCCGGCGATCCGGTAAATACCAGATGGTCAAAGGGCAGGGGGGTGAAGTCCCGGGCGCTGACACCGGGCAGAATCGCCAGCAGGTCCTCGGAGAATTCCGGCGCCAGGATGTCATGCAGGAGATGGCAAAGCCGCTGGGCATTCGCGGCCATCTTGACCATGCAGCGGTTTCCGGCGGCCAGGGCGCTGGTCAGCGGGCTGATAACCAGGAACAAGGGGTAGTTCCAGGGGGCGATGATGCCCACCACGCCTTTGGGCTGGGGAATGACCTGGTTGCGGGCGCCTTTGAACCACAGGGACACATGACGCTTTTGGGGTTTCATCCACTTTTTCAGCTTCCGGCGGGTGTCGCGCAGCCCGTCGATGGCCGGAAAAAGCTCCAGGATCTTGGTCTCCTGAATCGAACGGTTGCCGAAATCCTGAGAAACCGCCTCGGCAATGGCATCCTGATGCCGGATCAGCACGTTTTCCAGCTTTTGCAAAATGGCCCGCCGTCCTTCCACGGACAAGGGTGGATTGTTCAGGCAAGCGTCTTTCTGGCGCTCGAAAATATCCTGGGCACGGCTGGCGGCCTCCCCGATCGGGACCACTTGGGCGGCTGGGTTCATAGGGTATCCTCCGTATTTTAGTTTTTGCCTTAATTCATAAGACCGCTTGAGGGCCCGATCAAGACATAGACCGTTAAATTCAACGGTCAGCTCAAACTTAATTTTGGTTGATCACGACCATTTTAATGGTGGTCATATCCTCGATGGCAAAGCGAACCCCCTCCCGGCCCAGTCCGCTGCGTTTGTTGCCGCCGTAGGGGAAGTGATCCAGTCGGAAGGTCGGCGTGTCATTGATCATCACGCCCCCCACATCCAGGGTTCGCACGGCCTGCATGGCTTTGCGGATGTCGTTGGTGTAGAGGCCGGCCTGCAACCCGAAGGGCGAGGCATTGACGCTGGAAAGGGCCGCATTGAAATCTTCATAGGTAACGATGGAAACCACCGGTGCAAAAGTTTCCAGACACATGACCTTCATGGATTCGGTCACTCCGGTGAGGACCGTGGGCATATAGAGGCGCTCCCCGGCCTTCCCGCCCACGGCGACGGCGGCCCCCTGGGCCACAGCTTCGCGGACCCAGGCATCGATCCGACGGACTTCCCCGGGGTCGATCATGGGACCCACGTCGCAGTCGGGCTCCAGGGGGTCCCCCACCTTCAAGCGTTGGACCTTGTCCACGAAAATCCGGGTAAACGCCTCGGCACAGTCCCGGTGCACATAGATTCGCTGCAGCGAGATGCACACCTGGCCAGCATTGGCAAACGCGCTCACCACACATCGTTCGGCCGCCTTGTCCAGATCCGCGTCAGGCTCGATCAGGGTGGCCGAGTTGTTGCCCAGCTCCAGGGTCACCTTCTTGATCCCCGCTTTGCGGATGATCTGCTCCCCCACGTCGGGGGAGCCGGTGAACGTAATTTTCCGGCAGTCCGGATGGGTCACGATGGCATCTCCGACAACTGCACCGTCGCCCACCACGATGTTCAGCGCCCCCGGGGGCAATCCAGCCGCCATGAGAAGCTCCCCCAGCTTGAGCGCTGATAAAGGCGTGGCCGAGGCGGGCTTCAGGACCACGGTATTGCCGGCCGCCAGGGCCGGAGCCACCTTGTGGGCCACCAGGTTCAGGGGAAAATTAAAGGGCGTGATGGCGCCGATCACCCCCACCGGCTCCCGGAGGTAGTAGCCGAAACGGTTCTCCCCGAACCGGCTGGCATCCAGGGGAATGGTTTCGCCGTGGATGCGCTTGGCTTCTTCGGCCGCGAACTTGAAGGTTTCCGAGCTCCGCTGGACTTCGTTCAGGGAAAACGTTAAGGCCTTGCCGGTTTCCAGGGTGATGAGACGGGCCAGGTCCTCCGCCTGCTGCCAGAGGCTGTCCGCCACAGCCTCGAGGATCGTGGCGCGCCGGTGGGCCGGCACCTGTCGATACGCCTGGAAGGCTTGCACCGCGGCTTCTATGGCACGCCGGGCGGTGGCCGCATCCGCCAGAGGAACGGTGGCCACGACGTCACCCGTAAATTTGTTCAACACCGGCAACTCCCGGCCGGTTTCCACCCACTGTCCGTCGATAAGCGTTTTGTAGGATTCAGGCATAATCCATCCTCGCAGGTCGTTTGGTTTTGCCCCGGCGCGGGCCGTTGCGGGGCGATGTTGACCTAATCATGGTGACCGGCTTCCGAATTGCAAGGCTTTCGTCTTGATGCAAACCCGTAACCCGGGCTATACTTTTTCGACACACACGGCACAGGCTTTGTATTCCGCCGTCATGGTCACCGGATCGAACACGGGATTGGTCAGCCAGTTGGCATTGGCCTCCCGGAAATGAAAGGCCATCCAGACCATCCCCCGGGGTACGCGATCCGTCACCTGGGCTTTGACAAACAGCGCTCCCCGCCGGGACCGCACCCGCACGGTTTCGCCCTGGGCAATCCCCAGATCGGCGGCATCATGGGGCGACATATCCACGGTTTCCTCTCCAAGAATTTCATTCATGCCGTCACAACGCCCGGTCTGGGTGCGGGTATGGTAATGGGCCAGCCGGCGTCCCGTGCTGAGCACCAGTGGATAATCTTCACAGGGTTGTTCGGCCGGAGGCGTCCAGTCCACGGGCGTGAAAACCCCCAGCCCACACGTAAAGTCCCCGTCCTTGTGGAGGAAACAGGTGCCCGGGTGGGCCTCGTCCGGGCAGGGCCACTGCAGGCCGTCCCCCTCCAGGCGTCCGTATTGGATCCCGCCGAACTGGGGGGCCAGGACCGCAATTTCATTGTCCCAGATCGCCTGGGCGCTGTCCGAAGTCCATGCCTGGCCCAGCCGCCGGGCAATCTCCCTGAAAATCCACCAATTGGGCCGCGCCAGACCGGGGGCCGGACTGGCCGTACGCACCCGGCTGACCCGGCGTTCGCTGTTGGTAAACGTGCCCTCGTTTTCGCTCCAGGCTGCGGCCGGCAGGATGACATGGGCAAAACGTGTGGTCTCGTTGGGGAAAATGTCCTGGCAGACCAGGAATTCGGCCGAGGCCAGTTCGTGCTCCACCTTGCGGATGTCCGGCTCGGTATTGGCCAGATTTTCACCGAAAATATAAAAAGCCCGCACGCTTTTATCGACCAACCCTTCCATCATCTGGGGGATCATGAGGCCATTTTGGTCCGGAAGCCGGTCGACATCCCAGGCGGCAGCGAATTTCTCCCGGGCCTCGGCATTGATGACCGGCTGATATCCCGGGAAAACATTGGGCAGAGCTCCCATGTCGCAGGCCCCCTGGACATTGTTCTGGCCGCGCAGGGGGTTCACCCCGCCGCATGCCACCCCCATATTGCCCAGCAGCATCTGGAGGTTGGCCACCGCCAGAACGTTGTTGCGACCGCAGGTGTGCTCAGTGATGCCCAGGGTATAGCAGAGCATCATGGGGTTCACTGCGCTGATGCGCCGGGCCACCTCACGGATCAGATCCGCATCGAGGCCGCAGATGGCGGCCGCCTTTTCCGGGGGATAGGCCTGGACCTTTTCTTTAAGATCTTCGAACCCCACCGTGCATGAGGCCACAAACTTCTGGTCATAAAGATTTTCTTCGATCAGCACCTGCATAACACTGTTTAAAAAAGCAATGTCCGATCCCACCCGCAGGGGCACATGCAGATCGGCATGGTCCGCCAGGGCATGCCGGCGCGGATCCACCACAATCAGCTGGGCACCCTTGGCCACCGCATTTTTCACATAGGTGGCCGCCACGGGGTGCGCCTCGGTCATGTTGGAACCGATCACCATGAACATTTTGGCCCGGGCGAATTCGTTGAAGGAATTCGTCATGGCCCCACTACCGAATGCTGCCGCCAGACCGGCGACGGTGGGCGCATGTCATGTGCGCGCGCAATGATCGATATTGTTCGTACCGATCGCCGCGCGAAACAGTTTCTGCATCTGGTAGGAGTCTTCGTTGATGCTGCGGGCACAACTGACCCCGGCAATGGCATTGGGCCCGTGCGTGTCCATGACGGCCTTGAAACGCGTCGCCACCAGGTCCAGGGCCTCATCCCAGGACGCCTCGCGGAAATCGTCGCCCTCCCGGATGAGGGGCGTCTTCAGGCGCTCTTCAGAGTAAATGAAGTCATAACCGAAGCGCCCCTTGACGCACAGCCGCCCCCGGTTGGGTTCGGCGTCTTCCACCCCGGTGACTTTGACGATCCGCCCGTCCTGAACGTGCAGCCACTGCTGGCAGCCTACGCCGCAATAGGGACAGGTGGTGCGAATTTTGTGGTCTTTCCAGGGCCGCCAGGTATAACGGGCTTTTTTCTCCACCAGGGCCCCCACCGGGCAGGCCTGGATGCATTCCCCACAGAAAACGCAGTCAGAGTCCGCCAGAGGACGGTCGCCAGCCGCCACGATTTTGCTGTCCGCACCCCGGTAGCCGTAGCTGATGGCGCGATTGACCTGCACCTCGTTGCAGGCCTGCACGCATCGGCCGCACAGGATGCAGCGCGAGAAATCCCTTACGATCATTGGATTGGCCAGCTCAGGCGGTGAACCGGCTTTGGCCGTGCGCGGGTAGCGGTCGCTATGGGCCTGGTAGGCATAGGCCAGCTCCTGGAGCTTGCAGTCGCCCCAGGCCGGGCACAAATCATCAGTCTGGTCGGCCGCCTGGACCCGCAGTTGGAATTCGGTCCAGTCGCCGTTCTCTTCGGCGGGAACCGCGCAGTTGTGATTGCCGGAGGCCAGCAGCAGTTCCAGTATGGTCCGGCGGGCGGCCACGACTCGCGGCGATTCGGTCTGCACCACCATGTGGGCCGCTGCCGGCGTGCTGCAGGCCGGCAGAAGGGTGCGGGCCCCTTCCACTTCCACCACGCATACCCGGCACGCCCCCGTGGGGGTCGTGCCCTTGAGGTGGCACAGGGTGGGAATCGGGATACCATGGGCCTCGGCCACCTCCAGCAGGGTCTGCCCGGTCTGAAATGTCAAAGATTGGCCGTTCATGACGAGGGTTTCTTTTTTTGCCAACATGCTTTTTCTCCGTTCATGATCATCGCCACCATCAGTGTCGAGGGTTTCAGGCAAGGGCTTTGCGTATCGTCACGTAGTGGTCCTGCATGGCCAGAGCACCACCGGCCCGATCCCACTTTTGCAGCCCGCCGCACATCAGGCGCTGTTCGGCCAATCCTTTGCCGAAGGCGCGACTTTCCACCGGCAGCGTATGGCCGAAGCCATGCAGCAGAAACACGGCTTCCGGGTGAATCATATCTGTCAGCTTGACGGCAATCGTGCCGGAGGCCCCGTTGGCAGCCACTTCCGCCAAATCGCCGTCGGCCAGGCCCAATGGCTCGGCCGCAGCCCTGTGCATCCAGAGGGTATTTTCCGAAACCTGCTCGAAAAGCAGGGGATTGTTGACCGTATGCCCCTGGGTGTGGACCCCGCAGCGGCCAAAGGTGATACGGAACTGGCCCTGGGGCGGATGGGCGCTTTCATAGGGTTTGAGCGACGGCAGCCCCTGATCTTCCCACGCGGGAGCAATGATTTCGATTTTGCCCGATGCGGTCTTGAACCCGAGATTGTCCGGGGAGCGATAACGAGGGCCGTCGGCCAGGGGAACGAATCCCCGCCCATCGAAATCCTCCCGGGTCACGCCTGTGTCCTGAAGCTGGTAGTCCCAGATGTCCTCGATGGCGTCGAACGCCAGGGCATCGAGCCCCAGCCGTTTGGCCAGCCCGCTGATAATCTCCCAGTCGGCACGGGTGTCATAGCGGGGTTTTACGGCCCGGCGGCGCAGGAAAAAATAGGGGGTCAGGCCGTTTTTGCAGGCAATGATGGATTCCCGCTCCAGATAGGGGGACAGGGGCAGGACCACATCGGAATACCAGGCCGTATCCGACCAGCTGAACGTGACCGACAAGAGGAAATCCAGCTTGTTCCAGATCTTTTTGAGGGCTTCGGGATCGGGGAATCCCATCAGGGGATCGTGCCGGTAGGCCACGTAGGCTTTCACCGGATAAGGATCTTCACTTTGAATGGCATCGAAGCCCAGGTGCAGCAGTCCCGGCCCCTGGTCAAACTGTGGATGGCGCCAGCCCACCCCGTCGGCCCGTTTTTCCTCGGACGACGGGAAAAGATTCACCAGGGCTTTGAGTCCTTTGCCCCCCACATCGGCGGGCGTATTGGCCCGGGGCAAACCGCCCTTGGCCCCGATGGACCCCAGAAGAGCGTTGATGATGTAGATGGTGCGGGACATGTAAAAGGAATCGCGGTAGCGGGCCGTCATCCATCCCGGGTGCCAGAGCACGGCCGGTTTGGCGGTGGCCAGTTCACGGACGAAACGGACAAGCTCGGCAGCCGGCACGCCGGTTTCCGTCTGAGCCCATTCCGGTGTGTAGGGTTTGACAAAGGCACGCAGTTTCTCGAGGTCTTTGACCCAGCGGCTTGCAAACCCCTTGTCGTAGAGCCCATGGTTCAAAAGAACATGAATCACCGCCAGGTTGAAGGCATAGTCGGTACCCGGTCGGAGCATGAAAAACCGGTGCGCCTTGGTGGCCGATACCGTGGCCCGAATGTCGATCACGGTCAGGCGGCAGCCCCGGTCTAGGGCGCTCATCAGGTCGTTCACCTCTTTGACGTTGATGGCCTCGAACATGTTGCGGGTCTGGAGCACGACGTGGCGGGCATTTTTCAGGTCATAAACCACGCCTTTGCGCCCGAACCCGAAAAGCGAAAGGGCCGCGTGGTGGACATTGCGGGCGCAGGATGCATCGTGGTTGGACCAGTTGGGAGAGCCCAGCCCCCGCATGAAAGCCCGGTGCAAGTCCCGGAAAGGGCCGCCCCGGTCGGAGAACAGAATGCTGCGCCCGCCATAGGTGTCGATGACCTTCTGCAGTTTTTCGGCGGTATGATCCAGGGCTTCATCCCAGCTCACCGCCTGCCACTTGCCCTCCCCCCGGGCGCCTTTGCGGATCATGGGCCCCTGGGGGCGTTCGGGATCTTCGATCAGGGCCTTGCCCGCCGCTCCCCGGCCGCACAGTGAACCGGCAATACCCTTGATATGGGGATTGCCCTGAATGAAACGGATCCGGTCGTTTTCCGTTTCCACCTGGATCGGGCAGCGTACGGTGCACATGCCACACACGCTATAGACGTTTTCGATAGCCATAGGTTCCTCCTCGGGATCGCGGGCAGAGGCGCCCACCCGCTAAATAGCCGTCTAACGGCGGTTATTTCCCAAAACCACACTTCGGAAAGGTGCAGACTTTGCACCCCAGGCAAAGGGCACCTTCCGCCAGCCGGGCCAGGTCCCGTCGCGTCACCGCGATACCGGCCAGCAACCGGGGAAGCAGCAGGTCGAAACTGGTGGCTTTGTGATAGAGGGCGCAGGCCGGCACGCCGATGATCTGGGTGTCACCGATGTGGGCCAGAAAAAGCATGGCCCCGGGAAGGACCGGCGCGCCGTAGCGCACGTTTTCAACCCCGGCGTCGAGCAGGCCCAGGCGGGTCACATCATCCGGGTCCACGGACAGGCCTGCCGTGGTCACGAGCATATCGGCGCCGGCCCTCCGGCCCTCGGTCACGGCCCGGGCAATCGCCTTGCGGTCATCGGGAACGATTTTCTCCCAAACCACCCTGGATCCCAGCTGCTGCACTTTATGACGGATGATCGGGGCGAAACCGTCCACGATGCGCCTTTCAAATATCTCGGTGCCGGTGACCAGGATGGCGACGCGGGCCCGGCGCAGGGGCTGTACGCGCAAAAGCGGCCCTCCGGCCAGCACGGCCATGGCCCGTGTCAATTGACGTGCCGGAAGATAAAGGGGGATCGCCCGCGTGGCCGCCAATGGGCGCCCGGCCTGCACCACGCTATAGTTCTGCCGGGTGGCACACATGACCCCCTCAAGCAGATTGAAGGCTTCCAGGCGATCCTTGTCGATCAGCAGCAAACCGTCCCGACCGGCCGTAAAGGTGATCTTGCCCTCCCGGGGTATGCCATTGTGCACGACCCCCTCGCCCGCCATGGCATCGGCGAAGGCAACGGCGGCTTCATCTTCGTGGATCCATTCCTTGTCCGGCAGACTGTCGGGAACGACATACAGATGGCGGCGTCCCATGCGCTGGAGGTGACAGATATCCCCCCCATCGAGAACCTGACCGCGCCGGAAAGCCGGTCCTTTGGAGCGCCCGGGTTCGATCCGGGTCAGGTCATGCAGCAGGGGCAAGCCCACGGCATGATTCAGGGCGACCGTCTCGACCATGGGCATGGGCAGAAACGACGAACCGGTGCCGCCCGTTTCCCCATAAGGCGCTTCCCCCTGGCAGCCCCGACAAATGGCCCCATGGCGCACAGGGTAGCCTTCGCCGCAAACAGGACAGGGGGCCATGGCCCCCCGGTCGGTTTTGCCGCAAAACCGCTCGGAGACCCGAACGGTCGCAAAGCTGCAGACCGTCGCGCCGGCGGCTTCGATTTCGCCCAACAAACGCACGTTGTCCTGCTTCTTTTTGGGCCGGCGCTTGTAATACCAATCCCGGATCGTCGGCCAATCCCCCAGCTTGGCGGAATCAACAAAAGCGCGCACACCCCGGCCATTTTCTTTGTTGTATAAGGTCACGGCGTAGCGCCCCAGATCGATGATCTTGAGCCAGCCGTTGCCTGTCGTACAGGGGGTCAACAGCTGGACCGCGTCCGGCAGGCAGGCCGGTGTTTCACACAAGGCGTCATACAGGTCGTTCGTCGGCAATTGCCGCTGGAGTGCGGTCACCATATACCCCCCCAGGAGAATGCCGGGGGCAACACTGCCGTGAAACGATTTGGCCAGGGCGGTAAATTCATCCCATGAATAGGATCCGATGGACATGCGGTAAGACGTCCTTTGGCGTCACCGGCGCTTTCAGGCGGTCAAAGACCGAAGGATGGGCTCGGCCATGGCCGATGCCTCGGGGAGCCCGTGAAGAACCAAAAAGGCACTGTGGTAGGCCGGATCACGGCAAGTAAGCACCACCTCGCATCCCAGGCGATGGGCGTGCCAGGCATCAACGCCGCAAGCAAGCTCGCCAACATCCCCGGCAACCTTCAGGCGCCCGGCGACCATGGCAAACCGCATGGTATCCGCCACCTGGCGCATACGCGTGCGAAAGCCTTTTAAGTAGTCTTCCGACAGACATCCTGATTTGGCGAGCCGTTCCTCGAAGTCCGGCAGCAGCGCCGGCTCGACCACCTGAGCCAGGACATTGTGCTTGCACCAGTCGATAAACCCGCCGGCGACCGGCTGTTCGATCGCGAGCTGCTCGGAAAGGCGGCCATGGCGCTTTTTGACCACCGGCCGCAAGGCCCCTTTCATGTAAACGTTGGTGTGCCGCGGATTGATCAAAAGGTCGCCGGCAGCCGTGATCTCACCACAGGTGGCATAGTTGCCGGCACAAAATAGGGTCAATTCAGCCAAGCGGGCCATCAGCAGCCAGTAACACGGCTGGCCGGGATGACCGTGGCGGTCAAGCGTATCGCGTAAATCCACCAGGATGGTCTCGTTGAGGCTGTAGGGCGCATACCCATCGAGACAATCATTGAACTGTCTGTAAAACATGAGCGTCTGCCGCGCTTCGAACGCGTAGGAGAAGGAAAGGTCGTTCATCATGTCCTTGCCGTGGACAAGCCTTCTGAACGGATATCAATATCAAAACATATACCAATTCGCGGCCTGTTCCGAATCAAGGTTGAAGAAAAACTTCTGGTATTGCCTTAAATAAAGGGTCGGAAGCACGATCGGCTATTTAGCCCATAACGCAATATATGTCAATTATGATACTGTTAAAATCGGTTTGTTCCGGTTGTGGACGGTCGGTTTGTACCTGAACCGCGACCGGACTTACCTGTAGGACCACACAAGCAGGATTGCCTGGTCCGTCAGGGTCTGGTAGGAATAGAGGGAAAAATCAGAGCAAAGGCGGAAAGTATGACGGAAAAGGACGTTGATTTCCAGATCCGGTCCAAACTCTGGATCGAAGATGCCGAAGGCAAGGTGGTCTTCGGTCTGGGCCGCTATCGCATCCTCGACGCGATTGATCGCCTGGGGTCGCTGCATGCGGCGGCCAAAGACTTGCACATGAGCTATCGGGCGGTATGGTGCCGGGTCAGGGCCTCGGAAGAGCGCCTCGGGAAACCACTTGTCACCCGAAAGGGCCGCGGCTCTGCGTTAACGCCCTTGGCCTTGAGGCTGATGAAACAATTCCGGCGCATCCAGTCCGTCGTCGAAAAGGAATCCGACGACATCTATGACGATTTGATGTCGAACCATCTCTCCTGACAGGCAATCCGGTAGCCGGTCTCAGCTCTTATCCGTATCGTCCAGAGCCGCCTTGAGGGCCCGGCCAATCGTTTCGACCGTGTAGGGCTTGCGGACAAACCCGGCCGCCCCGAGCCGCTGCATCTCCTGAACCCGATCGGTTTCAGCAAATCCGCTGACCACAATGGCCTTCTGGTGCGGATGGCGTTTTAAAACAGCACCATAGGTTTCCAGCCCATCCATCCCACCGGGCATGATCATGTCAAGCACCAGTAAATCCACCCCTTGGGTTTGCAGATAATCCAGGGCAGCCTCTCCACTAGGTGCGGTATCCACCTGGTAATTCAACGTCGTCAGGATTTCAACAGCGATGGACAATTGCTCCGGATCGTCGTCCACAACAAGGATTTTCTGACCCTGACCCTCGAGCGTTGCGTTCAGCAGCGGGGATTGGGGCTTGTTTTCAACCTGTCGGGTAACCGGGAAATACAAGTCAAACCGCGTGCCCTGGCCCGGCGCACTATTGATATGGATATAACCCTGATGATCCTGAATGGTGCCCCAAACCACGGCCATGCCAAGCCCCGTGCCGCTCCGCCCCATTTGTTTGCGGGTATAAAACGGTTCGAAAATTCGCTCCATCTCATGGGCTTCCATGCCGGGACCTCGATCGGCAACCTGCAGCACCACAAATTCGCCCTTTTCAATATCCTCATAGCCCTTGAGGGGTCGGTCGACATAACGGTTAAGGGTTGAAATCGTTATGGATCCCCCGCCTGGCTGGGCTTCAAATGCATTGGCGACCAGGTTCATGAGCGCCTTTTTCAAATGCAGGGGCGACCCCTCGATAGGCAACAGGTCCGGCTCCAGCTCCGTCACAACCTGGACACCGGGATGCTCGGTCCGCAAGTGGAGATATTCGGCTGACTTGAGATGTTCCCGGATCACCTGGTTCACGTTCAGGACCTCCTGGTTCCGGACACCCCTCCGGGCCAGGGTTAGAAGATCCTGGACAATGTCGGACGCCTTTTCGCCCGATGCTTTCATTCGCTTCAGGTTCTCGCGCAAGGGGCTTTCCGGGGGTACTTTCATCAGCATCAGGCTGGGATAACTGACAATGCCGGCGAGAACATTGTTGAGATCGTGGGCCACCCCGCCCGCCAGCAGTCCCAAGGCCTCCATCTTGCGCGCCCGTTCCAGCTTCTGCTGGAGTTCCGCTTTTTCCAGCTGAGCCAGGCGTCGCTGGCTGATATCACGGGTCACCCCCAACACCCCCTTGGGTTGACCGTCATCACACCAAAAAACCGCTGTATTTTCGACCCAGACCTTGCGGCCCTGCTTGTGCCAGAGGGTCTGCTCCAGCGTAAGGGCGCGGGAAAAATCGTTCCGGGCGATGCTGTCGGTGTAGCTGCTGGTAAATGCCTTGCGGAACTGTTTTAAGGTGTTCGCGGGCATGATGCCATCCAAACCGATCGACTGAATGTCTTCCACCGTCCACCCCAGGATCTTTTCCACGGCCGGGCTGATATAGGTAAACTGGAAATTCAGATCCATGGACCAGATGATGTCGTGGATGTTCTCCGCCAGTAAGCGGTATTTTTCTTCGCTCTGCTGCAGTGCGGCCTCTATGCGTTTCTCGTGGGTGATATCCAGCAGAATGCCATTAAAAACGACTTCATTGCCCCGGTCTTGGGGTTGCGACAGCCCCCGGAACCAGATGGTTTCACCATCGGGGCGCAGGAATTCTCCTTCGAACGTCCAAGGGGATATGGTGACCACCGCCTGCTCGATAGACGCCAGAAAAGCCGCCCGCTGCTCAGGCATGAGGCGTTCGGCAAACTGCTGAAAATAATGATCCAGCTCGCCACTCACGTCGAAAATGTCTTTGGAACGTTCACTGACATAATAGACACCGTATTCGTTGTTGGGGCGGGCATAGAACTGGTAGACCACACCGGGAACATTGGCGGCCAAATCACGGAAAAATGTTTCGCTTTCCATCAAGGCTTTCTCCGCCCGCTTCCGCTCGGTGATATCCCTGGCAACCCCTTGGGTGCCTTGAAGGCGGGAGGACCGGATTTCCCCGGATGGATACAGCCCCTCGGCGCTGATCAGAAAAACAGGCTGGGTGCCGTCATGATTGGAACCTGTTGATAGGCCCTCTGCCGAAGCATGCGGCCCGAACAAACGCACCTCCATGTTCTCCGTGCGGCGCGGCCCGGTACGGCGCTCCTGAAGACGGCGTGCGACGGCTGTTTGGTCCTCCGGATAGACAAAGTCCAACAGAGGCCGGCCCAGCATGTCGGCCGGTTCAAAGCCATAGCGTTTCACCGCATCACTGATAAATGTGATGCCGTGGTCATTATCCAGGCGGTAGATCACATCCGGCGTGAACCGAAGGATCGACGCGTATTCCTCCTCCCGCTGTCGAAGGGTCTGCATGATTCCCTGCCAGGACGATTTAAGGCGCCCCAGGCTCCAAACCGCCGCCAGCATGAGTACCGCCGCAGTGGTCAGACCGTTGGCCCAACCCAAAACGGAAGAATTGTAGGTCTGGGCATCCGGCCCCATGTTAAGCCAGCCGGCCACATAACCCATGCCGGCAATCCCGCCGATCACCAGGGAGAAGCTTGTCATGGCCAATCCCGCAGGGGGTCCGTCCACCATCGTGGCCATGACAACGCAGGCAAAAAGCAGAAGAAGCCCTTGGCCGTTCAGCCCCCAGGTCATTACGCCGGCAGCGCCATAAAGCATCAGAAGCCCAAGAAAGCCATAGGTTCTTTGCCGGAAGGATAACCGCCGCCGAAAGGGCAACATCAGCAATATCATGCCCCAGGCCACCACCTGCAAACCGACCCCCCAGCGCCACCCAAATACGACCGTCCTGGAGAGGGCCAAAAGGACCGGCGGCGATCCAATCAACGCCATACTCAGAACGAACCGATCAATCAGATCACGGAAGGCCTTCGCCGGATCGGAGGATTCCGTTGCGACGGCTACGGATGGACGATTTCCCATGGTTGCGCTCCACTTATCGATCGAGACCAGACTTCAGCATCCATTTAATTCCAGCCTACTATCTGGCAGGCGAAAAGAAAAGGGATGCCGGGAAACGACTTCGTGCTTGACGCCAAAAACGAATTTGATATGGTGCTCCATACAATTTATCGGATTCAAAACAGAGTTATGCCATAGGCTAACGCCACCCAGACTCATCGGGGTGGCGTTTTTATTTGGGGAGGGAGTGTTCATGGCGTCCCGGCTTCTGGTCATCGACAACTACGACTCGTTCACATACAACCTGGTCCAGATGTTTCTGCAATACGACCTGGACATCCTGGTGTTCCGCAGCGACAAACTTACCCTGGACCAGGTGTCCGATTTGCAGCCGGACTATCTGTTGGTCAGCCCGGGGCCGAAAGACCCGGCCCATGCCGGCATTTCCATCCCCATCATCCACCAATGGCATCGCCGCATCCCGACGCTGGGCGTCTGCCTGGGCATGCAGTGCATCAATGAAGTTTTCGGGGGCCAAACCGTGCGCGCCCCGCTGCCCCGGCATGGCAAGGTAAGCCCGGTGCATCATGCCGGCCGGGCCCTGTTCAAAGGGTTGCCAAACCCCCTTGCCGCCGCCCGCTATCATTCCCTGATGGTGGAAGTTCGGTCGCCGCTACTGGAAGTGACCGCCCACAGCGACGACGGGGTCATCATGGGGCTGTCCCACCCCGAATTCCCTTTGCACGGTGTCCAGTTCCATCCGGAAAGTTTTATGACGGAAGCCGGTTTTGACCTCGTGGAAAATTTTCTGCGCCTGGGGCCGCTGCGCATTCCGGTTCGCCAGACAACCCGGGCCGCATCACCGCTCACCATCCATTGACACGGCCACCCAAGGACATGACAACGTCGATTAATCCTATACTCAAAGCCGGCGGGCACATCGAGCGGATCCGTTCCCGGGAAATTTCACCGGCCGTTCCCCTGATGGACCTGGCCGCCCGCCTTGCCGATATAGAAGGCACAGCCCTGCTCATGAGCGGCGGCAGTCTGGACAGTGCTCGCTATCATATTCTTGGGTTCGATCCCTGGCTGATCCTGAAAGGACGCGGCCGCAACCTCCGGTTGACCATCGACCGCGAGGAACATTCCCTGTCCATGCATCCGCTGGACGCTCTGCGCGCCGTGGTCCAGCACCATCCGGTCACCCGGGACAACACCACCGGCTTTCCCCTGACGGGAGGCCTCATGGGCTATCTGGGCTACGACCTGAAAGATGTGCTGGAAGAACTGCCGCGCACATCACTGGATCGCTGGCAACTGCCCCATCTGTGCTTTTATGCACCATCCATCATTCTGGTCCATGACCGCCAGCGGCAACAAACCCACCTGCATGAAATGGTGCGCCGCAAGGGCTATTGCAAACTGGAGCCCGACGGCCGCGCGCGGATTGCCGCTTTGGAGCAAACCCTGCCGCCGGACGAAGGCTTCATGGTGGACCGCGACGGCCTGCAGTCCAATTTCAATCGGCCGGACTATGAGGCCGCCGTCCGCCGCATCCGCGACTATATCGCCGCCGGCGACGTCTACCAGGTCAACCTCTCCCAACGCTTTGAAACACGTTTCCAGGGCAGCGCCTTCGGGTTTTTCCGCACCCTGTACGAAAAAAACCCGGCCCCCTTTTTCGCCTTCCTGAACGCCGGCGACCACCAGCTCGTATCCACATCCCCGGAGCGCTTCCTGAAGCAGATGGGCCGGGCGGTGGAAACCCGCCCCATCAAGGGCACCCGCCCCCGCCGGAACGATCCCCGTGAGGATCGGGCCATGCGGGAAGCCCTCAAAACAAGCCCCAAAGACGATGCCGAACTTTCCATGATCGTGGACCTGCTGCGCAACGATATCGGTCGCGTCTGCCAGGGCGGTTCGGTCCGGGTGACCGCCCACAAGGCCGTCGAGGCCTATGAAAACGTCTATCACCTGGTCAGCATTGTGGAAGGCACGCTTACCCGGGACCGGGACGGTATCGATCTCATCCAGGCCGCCTTTCCGGGAGGATCCATAACCGGCTGTCCGAAGATCCGATCGATGGAAATTATCGACGAGCTCGAACCCGACCGCCGCCATGTCTACACCGGTTCCATCGGCTACATCAGCTTTCACGACACCCTGGATCTCTCCATCGCCATCCGCACGGCGGTGGTGCATCAGGGCCGCATGGCCTTTTCCGTGGGCGGCGGCATTGTCTACGATTCAGATCCCGCCGACGAGTACGAGGAGACCCTGCACAAGGGTCGTACCCTGGTCAATGTCTGCCGGGAATGCCCCCCTTTGGCCACCGCGCCGGAAAAAGTCTGGCTGGACGGCCGCATCTGCCCCGCCACCGACGCCTGCCTTTCCATTGCCGATGAGGGCCTCCGGTACGGGTATGGCTTTTTTGAAACCATTCGTGCCCAAGCCGGCAAGATCCCCCTTCTGGACCGCCACCAGGCACGCTGGGAGAAAAGCTGGCGGACCCTGTGGAAAAACGAACCGCCGGATATCACCTGGGCGACGGTCATCCGGCAGGTGCTGGCAGCCAATCAGTTAACGGCGGCCACCGCTGCGGTGCGCCTGACGGCCACCAAAAGTCAGGCGGCGGCGCTGCCGGATTACCACCTGTTCGTGACCGCCCACCCCTATCGCCACCGTTTGGACGTCCTGGACACGGCCGGCCTGAGGCTTTACGCCTATCCCGAACCGCGCCAGACACCTCTCGCCGACCATAAAACGCTGAATTATCTGTTTTATCGACAGGCCGGCCTGTGGGCCCAGGCCCAAGGCGCCGACGAGGCGATCATCGTCAACCCCGACGGCACGATTTCCGAAACCAATACAGCCAACCTTCTGGTGGTCCGCGGCGGAACCGTGCTGCGCCCGCGATCCGCCCACGTTTTACCGGGGGTCATGGAGGCTTGTGTCCTGAAGCAGTTGGCGGCCATGGGATACGGCCTCCGGCACAGGCCGATTTATCCGGGCGAACTTTTTGAGGCCGACCAGGTGCTGCTCACCAATGCCCTGATGGGCTGTGTGCCGGCCATCGCCCTGGATGGCCGGAATCTGGCCGCACCTGACGATCTCGCGCAGAAAATCAACGCTTTCGTTTTCGATCCACAACAGGCGGGGAATGTTTGACACCGGTTAACGTCAACCGGTAAGGGCGTGTTTGACGAGATGGCCCAGCTCCGGGAAAATCAGGGCCATGCAGGCCAGCTTGCAGGCATTGAGGCTTCCGGGCATGCAAAATACCAGGGTTTGGTCCAGCAGACCGGCCGTGGCTCTGGAGAGCAGGGCGGCGGAATCGATTTCTTCATAGCTCAATTGGGCAAACAGGGGGCCGAAAGCGGTCAGTTCCTTGTGAAACAGGGGGCGCACAGCTTCGATGGTGACATCGGCCGGGCCGATACCGGTGCCGCCGGTGATCAGCAGGGCCTGGGGCCGGAAGGCCTGCACAACCTCTTGAAGCTGGGCCACGATGGCCACGGCATCATCCGTCACCACGCGGTGATCCACCAGATCATGGCCTTCCCGTTTGGTTTGCCGGGCCATCCACTGCCCGCTTTTATCTTCCTTGAGGCTCCGGCTGGTGGAAACCGTCAGAATGGCCACTCTCACATGGCGGGGCGCTGACTTTTTATGGTCGTGGGTCCCCATCGTTAGCTCCGTTCTTCCAACAGGACTTTGTCTTCGCCGTCGTTTTCACGCAAGCAGACATTGATCGTCTCGGACCGGCGGGTTTCGATAAACCGGCCCACATAATCCGCTTGGATGGGCAGTTCGCGATGCCCCCGGTCCACCAGGACCGCCAGCTCGATGCGGTCGGGGCGACCGAAATCCATGATGGCATCCATGGCGGCCCGGGTCGTGCGACCCGTAAACAGCACATCGTCCACCAGGAGAATCTGCTTGCCGTCGACTGAAAAAAGAATGTCCGTGGCCTGGACCACCGGGTGGTGGCTGATGCGGGTCCAGTCGTCCCGATAGAGGGTGATGTCCATATCGCCGGTGGCCACGGTGGTGCCCTCGATGCTGCGGATATTGTCCTGAATGCGTTTGGCCAGGTAAACCCCCCGGGTCTGGATGCCAATCAGAGTGAGATCGGCCGCCCCTTTGTGGACCTCCAGAATGCGGTGTGTCATGCGGGTGATCGTCCGGTCGATATCCTGAGCATCCATCACCATTTCACTTTTTGTCATGAAGATCTCCCGTGGGGCTGTGAGATGCGTTGCGGCCAGGGTCCACGGCCGTTTCGATCGCCGCGGGGCAGGCGCATTGGTATCCTACTCCGCTTATACCATCCGTAAAAAGGAGATCAAGTCCCTTGTCATGCCCCGGGGGCCCGAATCGCCTTGCCATGCCATTCGGTTTCCACTATGATGACGCCTTCCGAACGATTGATAACGCTATAATAATACGATCTTATCGCCGGGAGGTCCCCCGGCTCGAGGAATGGCATGGCAAACGCTCCGGCCACCAAATGTTCCGGGGTCATCTTGGCCGGTGGCCTGGGCACGCGCTTCGACGGTCGCAATAAAGCTCTGATGAAATGGGACGGGCGTCCATTGCTGGACCACATCCGTCAGGCCTTCGAGGACTTTTTTCAGGAAATCGTCCTGGTGACCAATGCCCCTGCACGGTTTGCCGACTGGGATATGACCCTGGTGACGGATCTCTTTGACGTGCGCAGCTCTTTGACCGGTATCCATGCCGGCCTTTTCTATGCCAGCCAGCCCTTTGCCTTCGTGACCGCCTGCGACACGCCCTTTCTGCAACCCGCCATGATCCGCCTGCTGCTGGAAAACGCCGACAGCGATACGGACGTGGTCATCCCCCAAACGGAGATGGGGCTCGAGCCGCTGTGTGCCGTCTATTCCCAGCGCTGCCTGCAACCCATCACCCAGCGGTTGCAGCGGGGCGATTTTCGAATCCGCTCGTTCTTCCGGCAGATGCGGATACGGCACGTACCGGCTGAACGTTTGCGGCAGGCGGATCCGGACTTAAGATCTTTCTACAACATCAACACCCCGGCCGACCTCGCCAAGGCCCGCCAGCAGTTCCTTGGGTCGCCGGGAAAGCCTGAACCCGAACAAGAGGGAGGGTTAGCCTCATGAATATTGCTGATATGCTGCAATCCGTCAAATCGCATCCCGACTACCACCGGGCCGGTATGATTCTGTGCCATAACGGGGTGGTGCGGTCCACATCCCGGGACGGGCGCCGGGTGTCAGGCCTCAGCGTCGCGGTCGACCACCCGCGCCTGGAGGCCATTCTTCAGGAAGCCCGTCAGACACCGGGAATCGTCGATGTGCAGGTGGACATCGCCGAAAACCAGGATCTTTCCGTAGGGGACGATGTCATGGTGCTGGTGGTGGCCGGGGACATCCGGGAAAATGTCATCGGCACGCTGGAGCGTACGTTGAATGCCATCAAAACCACGGTCACGTCCAAAACCGAATTCTTCATCGATGAAACGGAATAGATAAGGAGGATCAGCATCATGGGATCATTTACCCATCTCGATGAGGAAGGACGGGTGCGCATGGTGGATGTCGGTCATAAACCGCCCACGGATCGCCGGGCCGTGGCCCAGTCCGTCGTCGTCATGCAGCCGGACACCTTCACGCGCATCACCGATCAGCGGATCAAGAAGGGCAACGTACTGGAAACCGCCCGCATTGCCGGCGTGATGGCAGCCAAGAAAACGGCCGACCTGATCCCCATGTGTCATCCGCTCAACCTGCGGCATGTGGCCGTGGATTTTTTCCCGGAAGGCGAGACCCACCGGATTCGGATCGAAGCCGCCGTGCGCGTCATCGATCAGACCGGTGTGGAGATGGAAGCGTTGACGGCGGCTTCGGTGGCGGCGCTGACCATCTACGACATGTGCAAATCCTATGACCGGGGCATGGCCATCGTCGACACCTGGCTGCTCTCCAAATCCGGCGGGAAAAGCGGTGCTTTTACCCGCGGAACCTCGGAAGGAGAGGAATGACCGTTTCCTCCGGGCATACCGGATCGTCATCATGACCATCGACAACCATGTTCTCCAGCTGGCGGCAGCCTTCGTAACAGGACTGGTGCTGGCCTGGGGCGCCACCCGTTTGTGCCAGGCCCGCCGGCTGGCCCACGCCCGGGAAGACGCCCGCAACCAGCTGGAAGAGTGCCGGCAGGCAATCGTTCGCCTGACCGCGGAAAGCGCCACGGCCCGAACCCGTTCCGAACAGTTGCCGGCATTGGAAGCCCTTCTCCAGGAGCGCGACGGTCAGCTTCGGGACCTGCACAGGCAACTTGCCGAAGCGTCTCAACGCGGGGCACGCCTGGAAACCATCATCCGCCGGGATCGCCAGGCCATACGGGAACAGCGCACGTTCATGGAGGACTGGCAGGCCCGCATGGCCGATGCCTATAAAGCCCTGTCCGCCACGGCTTTGAAAGAAAACAATCAAATTTTTCTCGATTTGGCCCAGTCCACCCTGGCCCGCCAGCTGGATGCCGCCCGCAATGATCTGGGCCAGCGTTCCAAGGCCGTCGAAAACATGCTGCACCCCCTCCGGGAGGCATTGGATCGCTATGATCAGCACACCCTTTCCCTGGAGCGGGCACGGGAAAAGGCCTATGGCGAACTGAGCCAGCAGCTGCAAGCGCTGGCCGAAACCCAGAACCTGTTTCACAAGGAAACCGGTCGCCTGGTCAAAGCCCTGCGGGTTCCCCATGTCCGGGGCCGCTGGGGGGAGATCACCCTCCGGCGGGTGGCGGAAATCGCCGGTATGCAGGCCTACTGTGATTTCTACGAGCAGCCCTCGGCATCCCATGACCAGCACCGCCTGCGACCGGACATGCTGGTCCGTCTGCCCGGGGGCCGCCTGCTCCTGGTGGATGCCAAAGTGCCTTTGTCCGCCTATCTGGACGCCCTGGAGTCATCGTCTGACGAGGAGCAGGAAAACCATCTGGACCAGCATGCCCGTCAGGTAGCCGCCCATATCCAGCAATTGTCGGCCAAGGCCTACTGGGCCCACTTTGAGCCCACTCCGGAATTTGTGGTTTTGTTTATACCCGGGGAAAATTTCTTCTCGGCCGCCCTGTCCCGAAACCCAACCCTCATTGAAACGGGCATCCGGAAAAACGTCATCCTGGCAACACCCACCACCTTGATCGCCCTTCTGAAAGCCGTATCCTACGGCTGGCGACAGGAGCGGGCCGCCGCCAATGCCGCCAACGTCGCCGGCCTGGGCAAGGATCTTTTCGAGCGCCTGCAGGTCATGGTCCGTCATGTGGACCAGATGGGCAAAGCCCTGGAAGGTTGTGTCCAGCATTACAACCGGATGTCCGGATCCCTGGAACGACGGGTGCTGACGGCGGCCCGGCGATTCGAAGAACTGGGGGTGGTGGCGGGCGAAACGCAACCCCTGGAAGCACCGCGGTCGATCGCCCAAACCCCACGCAACCACAACATGAAGGAACCCCAAGAATGATAGCGACCAGTGTGTCCCCCACGGCCATACGGGCAACCCTTGTGATCGGCATCCTTTTCTTCTTGTCCGGCTGCGTGCCTACGGTCCCAGAGAAACCAACGGCTGCGCCTGATGTCCTAACGCGCGTCAAAGCCGAAGAGCTCCCTTTTTTTGCCGATGATATGGACTACGACGGCTTGGCCACGGCCATCCAGCAAAGCCTCACCTACTGCAGCCGTTTGCCGGATGACCGCCGCTTTCGATTCGGGACGATCGCGGTCGAAAAGTCCCGCATGGTCCGTTCCCTGGAGTTGTTCCAGAATTTCATTGCCGAACGGCCCGACCGCGATCAGCTCAACCGATTTGTTCGCGAGCACTATCACGTCTACCGTTCCATCGGCCGCCCGCCGGACGATGACGTCCTGTTTACCGGCTACTTCGAACCCCTATACCCCGGCAGCCTGACCCCCTTACCGGATTACCCGGTGCCGGTTTATGGACAGCCGGAGGATCTGGTGACAGCCAAGTTGGGCGATTTTTCCGATGAGCTGGCCGGCAAACGGATTTGGGGGCGTTTAGAGGGCCGACGGATGGTGCCGTATTACACCCGTAAAGAAATTCAAACAAATGGCGTTCTGCAGGAAAAGGCGCCGGTCATCGCCTGGATGCGGGACCCGGTGGACCTCTATTTCATTCAGGTACAGGGGTCTGGACGCATCCGGACCCCGGATGGACAACGGATCAGCATTCTGTATGCCGATCAAAACGGTCACGACGCCGATCTGGTGGGGCGACACCTTATCCGGGAAGGCAAGGTGCCCCTGGAGGAAATGTCCATGCAGCGCATCCGCCGCTATTTCCGCGAGCATCCCGAAGACATCGAGCCCATGCTGCACCAGGACCCCAGCTTCGTCTTTTTCCGCATCGGAACCACCGGCCCCCTGGGAAGTTTGGGCGTCGCGGTAACCCCCGGCCGCAGCATCGCCACCGATCGCCGCATATTCCCACCCGGGGCCCTGGCCTATGTGGACACGCACAAGCCCCTGGTATCCGGGCAGCGTAAAATCGGCCAGTGGGCCCCCCTGAAACGGTTTGTCCTCAACCAGGATACCGGTGGTGCCATCAAGGGGCCGGGCCGGGCCGACCTGTTCTGGGGCAGCGGGGAATATGCGGAAACCGCCGCCGGCCATTTGAAACATCCGGGCGATCTGTTTTTTCTGGTGCTAAAGTCTGACGCGTCCCCAAACCCGCCTTGACGGACGCAGCGAAACAAAGTAATGAACCAAGCTTGACGCGCCCTCCAAGAGGGTGCCGGACCGCAATCACAGGACCGTCGGGGCATCCGGCGATCCGAACCGAGGAGATCCTTCATGTTCGGTATTGGCATGCCGGAAATGATCATGATTCTGGTTATTGCGCTGATCGTGATCGGCCCCAAAAAGCTGCCCGATCTGGCCAAATCCTTGGGGCGCGCCATGAACGAATTCAAAAAGGCCACCCGCGAGATCAAGGATTCCATGGATATCGAGGGCGACCTGAAAGACGTTAAACAATCCTTCGATGATCTCAATAAGGATGTCAAAGACGCCGTGGACATCAATCCCCTGAAATCCACCCAGGCGGAGGCCTCGACGGCCCAGGACACCCCGGCCGAAAAACCACCGGAGCCGCCTTCCGGTGATTCGCCGACCGCAAAAACCGCCGAGGATCCTTCCCGCAATGAATGAAGACGATAAAATCCCTTTCACATCCCATCTGGAGGAGTTGCGCCGCCGCCTCATCATCGCCGTCATTGCCATTGCCATCGGATTCGCGGCCTCTTACGGGTTCAAGGAATACCTGTTCGAAATCCTGGTTCGGCCCCTGAAACTTGTCATGGCGGAAGGGGACACCCTTATTTTCACCAACCTGCCGGAAGCCTTCTTTACCTACCTGAAAGTCGCCTTTTTGACCGGTATCGGTTTGGCCTCGCCGGTCATTCTTTACCAATTCTGGATGTTTGTGGCCCCCGGTCTCTATGACAAAGAAAAACGCCTGCTGCTGCCCATCGTATTTCTCTCGACCCTCTTTTTTGTCGGGGGCGCCTTGTTCGGCTATTTCATTGTCTTTCCCTACGGGTTTGAATTCTTCCTGGGCTTTGCCACCGAGACCATCCGCCCCATGCCGTCCATGAAGGAATACCTGGCTTTTGCGGCGAAACTGCTGCTGGCTTTCGGTATTGTCTTTGAACTTCCCCTGGTCATCACCTTTATGGCCAAGCTGGGTCTTGTAACGGTCCCGTTTCTCAAACGAAACCGCAAATATGCGATTCTCCTTTTCTTTGCCGGGTCCGCCATTCTCACCCCCCCCGATGTGGTCACCCAGGTGATGATGGCGCTGCCCCTCATGCTGCTTTATGAAGTCAGTATCATCGGGGCCCGGATATTCGGCCGCAAACCGCTGGAGGCCGAAGACACCGATGACCTGGAGGCCGGTGAAAGCCCCCAGGGGGAATAAACCGCCGCGCTGCGCAGGAACGCCCATGACATGCCCTGACACACCCGACCCTGCGGAGAAATCCCGTTCCGTGACCTATACCCTGCGCCTGGTGGAAACTCAGGCGGCGACAGGTTTTTTCATGCCGGGTCCCGATGGCGAGCCGGATTTCGATGCCGTGCGGGCCTACCTGGGGGATCACCCCCACGATGAGTTCATGCACCGCTACGCCCTGGATCTGCTGGGGCGCATCCCTCTGGAGGATGTTCGCCGGTTGATGATATCCGAGGACCAGGAGCCTTGGCTGACGGCCCTGTTGATGGAGGCGATCCTCACCCACACATCCCTGGCGGCCCTGCGGAAGCAGCTTGCCCACCAGGACATTGTTGCATACCGGAACGATACCCCGCTTCTCGTACTGCGCTCCGAAAGTTTGCCCGACCAGGACCGTCACCGCCAGTGGGCGGCACATCTTAAAAAAAACCTGCAACAGCACCAGCCTCTGGCAGAGCTGGCCGGAGCGAAACTGCCTCATCTGGATGTGGACCCCGCGCCCCCGTTTCCTATTCCCCTGGACAAGGTGCCCCCCCCTGCAGCCGGCAGCGGCCCGCCAGCACCGCCCCCGTCCTTTGAGGCGGTTGTCGCTACGGCCCTGGAAAGACTTGAGGGTCTCGGCATTCTGGCGGAACAGGAAATGCGGCATGAAAGCTCCCTCAGCCCGATTGCCCTGATGCGCCGCTGGCGTATGCAAATCCACGTACAGCAGGATCGCCACCAGTACCGCTTTCAAGGATTGCAGACCGCTTATGGCAAGGGGTTGAGCCTGGAACGCGCCCGGGCGTCCTGCCTGATGGAAATCGTTGAACGATGCTCCGCCTTCGCCCGGGTTGAGGACGGCCGGTTGCCGGACACGGCCCGGGAGCTGACGCTACTGCGCGGCCGTTTGTCCGAATTGCAGCAGTCGGATTGTGCCGCCCTGGATCCCGCGACCCTCGGACTGGAAGTCCCTTACGAGGACCAGTCGCTGTATTGGATTCCAGGAACCCAAACAGGGGGGCAGGTGGTAAACGTGCCTTTTCAGGCCGTCTATCTGTTCGCCAATCTGGATGAAATCTGCCTCTTCAGCGGTCTGGGATCCACCGGACTGGCCGCCGGGGGCAGTCTGGACCAGGCCAAATTCCACGCCCTTTTGGAATGCATCGAGCGGGATGCCGAAGCAGTTCAACCCTTTGACGCCAGACGCTGTTTTCGGTTGGCCACCCGCGACGCCGCCGTGGATGGCCTGCTGGCCGACTACCGCGGGCGGGGTATCGACATTGTATTCCAGGATTGTACCGGCGGATTGGGCATTCCCTGTTACAAATGCTTTGTCTACGGTCCCGGACCCGCCGAACTTGCCAAGGGCACCAGCGCTCATTTTGCCGGATGGCAAGCTGCTCTGGCCGCCCTGACCGAAACGCCCTATCCTTATCCCCACGGTCCCGCTTCGCGTCCCGGTCCACCGGAGCTGCCCGTGCGCTATCTGGAAGAGCTGCCCGATTACGCCTCCGGCAACCCGACAAGCGATTTGCAACGACTTGAATCCCTTCTGGCTGCCAATCACATCCATCCCATTTATGTGGAATTGACCCGCCGGGATCTTCAAATTCCCGTGGTGCGGGCACTGATTCCCGGGTTTGAGCTGATGGCTGATTTCGACCGCTTCACCCGAATTAGCCCGCGACTTTACAGAAATTATCGACAAAACCTCAGAGCCCTTACGCTGGAGGCGCGTGTTTAGCCGCTTTCCTTCCCGTGGCCGGCGCTCGGCCCTTCTACCCGCCCATCGTCCGTGCCCAAAAATTTGCTTTGCCTTTTTGGACCTCGTGTCATAGCCTGACAAGTTGATCATCCGATCCACCAGGGGAGAACCCTCTTCATGAAACACCCGATTATCGATGACCGTTTTGTCCTCCTCAAGGACCATCTGGAACGTTTTCTCAAGGATCTACATGCCTATACCCACGATCTGGGCAGCACGAACTTGCCGTCCATCGTCAGTGAGCTTCGAAGCGGGCTCAACGAACCCTTCCTCTTTGTGGTGGTTGGGGAGGTTAAATCCGGGAAGAGCAGCTTCATCAACGCACTGCTCGGGGAGAATATTTGCCCGGTGGATGCGGCGCCCTGCACCGATGTCATCCAGGAGATCGTCTATTCGGAATCCCCTTACGAGGATGCGATACGGCCGTTTCTGAAAAAAGTCGGACGACCATTGGAGATCCTCAAAACCATCGCTATCGTAGACACCCCCGGCACCAACACCGTCATCGAAAACCATCAGGAGATCACCCGCAATTTTATTCCCAATAGCGATCTGGTCTTGATGGTCTTCCAGGCGAAAAACCCCTACACCCAATCGGCCTGGGATTTGCTGGACTACATCCGGGAAGACTGGCGCAAACGCACTGTCTTCATCCTTCAGCAAGCGGACCTGGCCCGTCCCGATGAAATCGAAACCAACATGGCCCGTGTCCGGGATCTGGCCATCCACAAGGGCATCGATCAACCCTGCATCTTCGCCACCTCGGCGGAATTGGAGCGGCACCAAAAGCCCGACAGCGGTTTTGACCAGGTGCGCCGCTTCATCCGCCAGACGGTCACCGGCGGGCGCCACTACCAGCTCAAGCTGTCCTCCATTCTCGAAAGCGCTTCCCAGGTGCTGGAACAGGTGGATCTGGCTTTGGCCCAACGCCGGGAGCAATTCGCGTCCGACAAAGCCGTGGTGGCCACGATCCGCACCCGCCTGGAGAGCGGTCATCAGCAATCCGCCTATGAATTGCGCACCCTGATTCAGCGGCTGGGGGATGCCTACGATAACGCCGCCCGTCAGGCCACCGAACGGTTCCGCGAGGGACTGACCGTCGGCAAGCTGTTTGAAAAATCCATCCGTTCCACGCTGGGACGCAAAACATCCATCAAGAACTGGCTGGCGGGTATCCAAAACGATTTCGAAAAAGACCTCAAAGCTAAAATCGATGCGCTGGCCGAAGAAGGGGCCGACCATTTTCTCGATGGATTGCATCAACTCCTCAAGTATCTCCTGGATGAACTGGACGAGGTTGAAGGACACCGGCTGAAGGGAGACGACCTGCTCCTCAGGATCGACCGACGGCGCATGGACGTCATTGCCACGGTACGGACCAAAATGGCCGAATCCGTCATGGAAGACCACTTTGCCAATGACGTAGTCAAAGACTCGGACAACATGGCCCCTTCCCTGGTAGGGGGCAGTGCCCTGACCGCGATAGGCGCCTTCCTGCTGACCGTCACCCACGGGCTTTTCTTCGACATCACCGGGGGGCTCATGACCGGCGTAGGGCTTTTTCTGGCCGGTGGGGTGTTGTTCGTTCGCAAGGGTCGTTTGATCCAGCAATTCCGGGAAAGCCTGGCCGAGGGGAAAACCCGGTTCGAAGGCGAATTGAACAACCGGCTGTCCCAGCGGTTGGATTTGATTTATGACGACATCGACCGCAATTTCCTGCCCCTTTATGAATACGTCGATCAGGAAGCAAGCCGCATCGCTCCGCTGCTGACGCAGTTGGAGGACTTCCGCCGCCAGCAGCAAGCCATCATGACCAAGGTAAGCACGGAACTTAAAATCAACTAAAACGTCTATCCACCACCTTTTTCAGATCCTCTTGTCAACAAAACCGGGGGGCATTCGTCTTCATGCTATAGAAGGACGAATGGGAAGGACCGAATATGCTTCAAATCCCTGCCCCGTATGGCTTGGAACATTGACAGCCATGTCCGAATCTGATAGGGGAGACAGCTTGGGGAAGAAGGAAAATTAACCTTTTGGAAGGAGGTATCAGGGTCCTATGAAGCTCAAAACGCTGTTGTTCACACTCACACTAGTCGGTATTGCCTGTGTCTTCATGGCAGGAGGATTGCAGGCCGCCACTGAAGTGGCTGACGTCATTACGATGAAAAACGCCGCTTACGCGGAACACACCAAGGGTATCGTCGAATTTACCCACAAAAAACATTCAACCGAGTACGGTGCGACCTGCGGCGATTGCCACCACGATGACAAGGGTCAGCCACTCACCTCGCTCAAAGAGGGTGACGATGTCCAAGCCTGCATCGCATGCCACAGCAAACCCGGCCAGGTGCCCAAAGAACTGAAAAAGGAATGGCGGACCAAAAAACTCAAAAAGGCCGAAACCGACAAGTTGGCGCGGGAATACCATGCCGAAGCGATCCACGACAACTGTATCGGCTGCCACAAGAAATGGAACAAGGAAAACAAGTCCAAGGCAGCACCGGCATCCTGCAGCAAGTGCCACCCCAAGACCAAATAGTAATTCGAGCGCAACCATTTAAGTTTTAAGGCGGGGAAAGCGGAAACGTTTCCCCGCCTTTTTTTATTTGCGGAAATCGAAAGAATAAACAGCGGGAGCGACGGCGCTATTTTCCGGATTGGTATGCCCGGGCCTTGGCCACCAGGGCAGGGGCCCATTCCGGGGTGCCGGAAGCATGCAGGTGGGTGTAGGTGGCCAGGACATTTTTGTAGCACAGGCCGTCCTTGCCGTTGACCAGGCCGGCGCCGCGGGTCATGGTGTAGGCCAGATCGTCTGCAGACCCCCTCCATTCCAATGCACTGGAATAATGGAACTCGTGCCCTTTTAGGGTTGTGCCCCGGCGGAAATAGGGGTTCTTGCCGGTCACCTCCAAAACCGTATAACCGTGCCCCTGGGGCCGCTTGGAAAACCCGAAGGTCACCGGCAGAATACCGGCCATGGTATATGTCTTGTCTTCCAACGCCAGGCTTTCCCCCAGAAACATCAAACCGCCGCACTCCGCATAAATCGGCAGGCCGTCATCCGCCAGGACTTTCAGACGATCCCGAAACACCTGGTTGCGCGCCAATTCAACCGCATGGGTTTCGGGGAATCCGCCCCCGATATACATGGCATCGATATCCGGGATGGTGTCGTTGCCCAGGGGGCTGAGATATACCAGGCGGGCGCCGGCGGCTTCCAACGCCTCCAGGTTCTCCGGATAATAAAACTGAAACGCACTGTCCCGCAACACGGCGATGGTGGGCGCCTTCGGGCCGGAAGCCATAGCCGGCTTTACTGGTGCAGCGATAGAACTCGGCACCTTCTCCAAAGGTGGCACATCTTGTGCCATGCGGATCACTGCATCGAGATCAATGTGATCCCGGGCCACCGCCGCCGCCGCCGCAATGGCCGGTCGGGCCCATTCATGCTCCGGGGTGGGGACCAGCCCCATATGGCGTTCGGGAAAGCGTTGTTGGCGTAGCTTGGGAATAGCGCCCAGGACCGGTATCCCGCAATGCTCTTCGATACTGCGCCGCAAAATGCCCTCGTGGCGCGCACCGGCAATGCGATTGAGAATGACGCCGCCGATGCGCACGGAGGGATCGAACTGGCGGCACCCGGCCACTACGGCCGCCATGGTGCGAGTGGTTTTGGTGCCATCGATGATCAGCAGGATGGGCAACCCCAGCAGCTTGGCCAATTCCGCCGTGCTGGTCCCGCCACTGGTGTCGATGCAGTCATAAATGCCACGGTTGCCCTCGATAACGGCCAGATCGCAGATGCGGCTGTGTCGGGCATAGGTCTGCAGAATGCACCGCTCGTCAATCAGAAAAGTATCCAGATTGTAGCAGGCGCGTTCCCCTGCCGCCATGGAGAGCCAGCCGGCATCGATATAATCCGGCCCCTTTTTAAAAGGAGCCACGCGGTGTCCCGCTGAAGAAAGGGCCGCGATCAGACCAATCGACACAATGGTCTTGCCGGAGCCGCCCCGTAGGGCACCGACCACGATACCGGGATAGTTTTCGGGGGTATCATCCATAGGTTAACCTTGCGGCGTTTATTGAAGGTATGCCGCCATGCCGCTTGCGCAAGCACAAAGGCGAAAAGCAGGAGCCGTTTTATGCAACGCCCCACCTTTCGCCTTGAGAGTATAAATCATCGCATTCCGTTACCCCGGAGATAGCGTAACGGTTTATCACATCAATGCTATAAGTTGCTGACCGGCGATGGATTAGTCTTCGTGTTCGGCACCGGCCTGTTTGCCGGTTCCCGGCAAACCGTACATGGAGGTGCTGCCGCTGGACCAGTATTCCAGGACGCCGTCCGTAACGAGCTTGTTGACGATCTTCTTGGCCTCACGAGGCTTCATCTCGAGAATTTTGGATATATCGTTGAAGTAGAACTTGCTTTTGGATTTGAGCTTCTTGGTCAGACCTTCGACTACTTTGGTTTTCGCCTCTTCATAGTCCATAGCCATGAGGTACCTTCTTTCCTAAGTTGCCGGGGCATGCCCGTGAAGCCATGCCCCGGCCATTAGTATGCATCCCTGAAGCCGGTCTAGAACTTGAACTGGCTCGTCTGACGCCAGGTGTAGTACGCCGGATCACGGAAGTCGTCGATCAGGTGATGGGTAAACGGCAGGTCACATTTCTCGAAGAAACGCTCCCAACCAATCCGTTCAGCCCACTCGCCCAGACGTTCGTACTTGTTGGCGTCGGCCGCATAGACCTCGATGATGTGCTTGATGGTTTCGGTCATTTCCGGCCAGCGCGGGGTGTTGTTGGGCTGGAAGGCCACAACGACCTTGGAGAACTTGGGCGCGCTGATGCGGTTGGAGACCTTACCACCCACCATCAGGACGATGCCGTCGCCTTCCTTGTCGGACAGCGGCATGGACGGGCACATGGTGTAGCAGTTGCCGCAGAACATGCAGCGTTCTTCTTTAACGGCTACGGAGTTGACCTTTTCACCGTTAATTTCCACCTTGGCCGGTTTGATGGCAGCGGTGGGGCAGGCGGCGATGGCCAGCGGGATCTCACACATCTTGTCCAGATATTCATGGTCCAGCATGGGCGGTTTGCGGTGGTAGCCCAGGATGGCGATATCCGAGCAGTGCACGGCACCGCACATGTTCAGGCAGCAGGCCATCGAAATGCGCAGGTGGGCCGGCATGCGGTGGTTCTGGAAGTCGGCGAAAACCTCGTCCATGGTCGCCTTGACCGTACCGGAAGCGTCCGTGGCCGGGGTGTGGCAGTGGATCCAGCCCTGGGTATGGATGATGTTGGTGATACCGGCACCGGTGCCGCCCACCGGGAACTTGAAGCTGCCGCCGGCAAACTTGCGGCTTTCCAGATCCTTGAGCAGGGGCTCGACCTTGTCCTTGCTGTCCACCATGAACTCGATGTTGTTGCGGGTGGTAAAGCGCAGGTGGCCGTCGCAGTATTTTTCGGCAATCTCGCAGATTTCACGGATGTGGGTGGTGCTCATGAGGCGGGCCCCGCCGCAGCGGACCGTGTAGACCTCGTCGCCGGATTCGGCCACGTGGACCAGGACACCCGGTTTCAGGTATTCATGATACAGCCATTTGCCCTTGTTCTTGGCGATGACGGGCGGATAGAACTGATCGTATTTTTTCGGACCAATATCGGTGATCCGGTTTTCCATCGGTTTGTCAGGATTGTAACCTGAAGAAACAAATGCCATGGTGCGTCCCCCTTATCTCTGATGGTGTTTACGGTACTCGTTGATGTCACGGTCCCAGCCGCCTTCAACCTCGTCTTCTTTCCAGAAGATGTAGGGGTTGGTGCGCGGTTCTTTAACATGCTGCGGCACCGGATCGATTCCGGTGGCTTCGAGCAGTTTCTGGAAGCCCTGACGTTTCATGAGCTCACCGAGACGTTCGCGGTTCTTGCCTTCTTCCATCCACCAGTCCCAGATGTTTTCGATGACTTCTTTGATCTCGTCATAGGGATCTTCCACCTTGACGAAGGGTACCAGCAGGGAGCCCATCTGGGCGCCATCGAGGATGGGGGCCTTGGCACCCGCCAGGATGGAAACGCCGCGGTCATCGCCGATCCGCAGGGCACGCGGCATGACGTTGATGCAGTGCATGCAGCGGGTACATTCTTTGTTGTCGATCTTCAGTTTGCCGTCTTCCATCCACATGCATTTGGTGGGGCACAGGTCGATGACTTCTTTCTGAATGTCGAAGGGGCCCCAGTCACGGCCGGAGTGTGCACCGGCGTTGGGTGCGAATTCGCCGCCGATGTAAGCCTGAACCGCTTCCTGGTCGATTTTGATGTCGTCTTTCCAGGTGCCGATAAAGGACAGGTCGGCCCGGGCGATGGAGGCCACGCAGCAGTTGGGGCAGCCGTCAAACTTGAATTTGAACTTGTAGGGGAAGGCCGGACGATGGAGTTCGTCCTGGTATTCCTGGGTCAGAGTGTAGCACAGCGCCTGGGTGTCGTAGCAGGCATATTCGCAGCGGGCCTGGCCCACACAGTCAGCCGGGGTCCGCAGATTGGAGCCGGAGCCGCCGAGGTCCTGGTTGAAGTTGTGGGTCAGTTCGTAAAACACTTCTTCCAGCTGGGGAGTGGTGGTTCCCAGGAAGATGATGTCGCCGGTGGAGCCGTGCATGTTGGTGATCCCGCTGCCGCGGAAATCCCAAAGGTCGCAGAGCTGGCGCAGATACTCGGTGGTGTAGAATTTGCCGCCGGGTTGGTTCACGCGCATGGTGTGAAAATGGGCCACACCGGGGAAATTGTCCGGCTGGTCACAGTACCGGCCGATGACGCCGCCGCCGTAACCGAAAACGCCCACGATGCCGCCATGCTTCCAGTGGGTGGTGCCGTCTGAATAAGAGAGTTCCAGAACACCCAGCAGGTCTTCCACCACGTCCTGGGGAATCTGAAATTCAACGTTCTCCGCGTTTTTGGCGCGAACTTCAGCCTGCTGCTTCAAGTCGGACACGAAGCTGGGCCACGGCCCAGTTTCCAGCTGGTCCAACAAAGGCGTTGCGTGTTTTGCCATCGTCATACCTCCAGTTATGAAATTATTTAACTACCTGGACTTCATTGAAATCGATTTCCATCCATCCAAAATTCGGTTGACTTCACCTCCTCTCAATATCGATTTAGCGTATATGGCAATGCGTTTCTAGGGCATATTCGGGCAGACCATCAAGTCGTTTGATATAGAATTAAACGGTATTCTTGTCAATAAAAAAGCATGGTTTCACGGGGTTAAGGGCGGTATCCCACTAGAATCCATTTATCTTGTGAATCCTATCCATCCAACCCCCCTATCTTGTGGTTTTTCAATGAATCGCCGGGGCCGGCCACTGCTTCAAGAAAAGCCGCCGGCAGGGGGGCGCTCCATCACCGTATGGCCACATCGGATCACGTCGTGGAGCCGGTTGCCATGGGCTTCCAGATGGGCTTCGAGCAAATCCCTTTCCATCGGCATCAGGCGATAACGATCCGCCACATGCGCGAGCACCGCCACCAGTTCCGCCGCATTGTGGGCCGTCATAAAGGCTTTGATTTCAGCCGCCCGTTCCCCGTCCAAAGCGTCAAAAAATCCACGCACCGTTGCCGCCAGAGCCCGTTCGCCGGCCCAGGCCGGCGGACCGGTGCCGTCAATGCGGTCGATTCGGTTGCGCAGGGTTAGATTCAGAAAGAAGACGAACAGCGCCATCAGCCGCGCTTCCTGGTCCGGGGCGCCGTCAAGCCCTTCCAGCGTCGGGGCATACTGGCGGGCGGTAATAAGCCGTACCTCGGGGGCTGTCCCCTGGATCCGGACCACAAAATCGCCCGCCGCGTGGTGCCAGGGATAAATCTGTTCGGTGGTCGCAGGATCAAACGCACGGGTCAACAGATAGGCCGTCTGCCGATGGATTTCGTCCTCTTGAACCGTGGAGAGGAAATAGGGTGCCGCCGTCGTATCCCAGACCACCATTCCTTGACGCCCATCCCGGGGATCGATGGACAGGTGGAATTCATGAAAATCGTCAAACCAATCGGCGATAAACATCTTGATGGGCACGCCGCCAGGGCCCGCAACTGCGGCTTGACCGTAAACCGTGGGCAGGCGGCCCGGAGGGAGCCGGGGAGACACCCGCCGGAGGGCGTCCAGTTCGCTGGACATACACACACCACCGGTCGGCGTCACGGCAACATTCAACACCAGCGAAATGGCGTTCCCGCCCGCCGTGATGGTGATGCGGGCCGGATGATAGAACTCACCATGCTTCTCGAGGGTGACCGTCACGGCGCTGTGGGCCGGGGTTGTATCCTGAGTTACGTGCGCGGCAAGGGCCTGCTGGAGGTGGGCACGACCGGTACCATTAAGATAGGCGCGCACCGCCTTAAAGTAGTCGGCGTGGGTAAAGACGGGCGGTTCCGGCGCGGAACCGAAACCGGCCCCTGAAGCTGTTTTGCGAATAGCGGGAAGCGGCCTTGACCACAAGGCGTGGCCAGGGTCGATGAACCCTTCATAACCGGTAATGCGATAGCGGATATCGATGGCGTTTTCCCTGCCATGCCGGGTTAGCCCCGGGCCCGGGCTCTCAAGCTTGGCGATGGGGTTTCAATTCGTCGAGAATCTGCGGCGCCACCTCATAACCCAGGGCCGCCGCCCGATCGATATGCTCGATGGCCTTGGCAAAATCCCCTTTTTCCATATAGGCAATACCCAGATTGTTGTGCGCGATGGGGAAATCCGGCTCGATCTTGAGGGCCTGTTGATTGGCCTCGATACTTTCCTCCACCTCGCCCTTCATCAGGTGAGCTGTGGCCAGGGAAGCGAAGGCCTGGACATAACGGAAATTGAAATGTGTCGCGCGTTTCAGGGAGACAATCGCCTCGTCGACATTCCCCATCTGCAAATGCACAAAGCCGATGTTGCCGTGCCCTTCCGAAAATCCCGGTCTCATTTTGACCGCCTGCTGGTTCCACTTCAGGCAGCCCTCCATGTCGCCCCGCCGCAAGCACAGCGCCCCCAACTGGACATAGCCTTCGGCCAGACTTGGGCTGCAATCGATCGCCGCCAGCAGTTCTGTTTCCGCTTCCTCGAATTCCTCAATGCCCATGAGGGCCACGGCCAGATTGTAGTGGGAGGTCCCACAATCCGGGTTAGAGGCAATGGCCTGACGCTGTTGGGCAATATATTCCTGTGCATTCCGGGCTTTATCCATGTTGACAACCTCATCATGATCGAATCGCCGAATCGAGCGCTTCGTGAAAACCGCCTCCATTCGAGTAAAAATGGCACCGGTAATACGCCATGCCCTTTCCTGTCAAGCAAAAAGGCCGAATTCTATCAGCAAAACAAAGCCTTCCCCGCGCTTTTTACTTGACACCACCTCTACATTTCTTTACCTCTCGGGGACTTGGACCTTTTCGGGCAATCCGCTCTTTCCTATCCATCTAGAAAAGGTCGGTTTTGGTTGCAAGCAAGGCTTGAGCGATTTTTCCCGCTCCGCAGGGCCAAAAGATACCCGCTACAGATGGATGCGCTTTAACGCATTGAATTAAGGAGGCCATCATGCAATCAGGTTGTTATACCGCCATTATCACCCCCTTCAGCGCCGATGGGGTGGACTATGACGGGCTGGAACGGCTGGTCGATTTCCAGATCACCAACGGCATCACAGGGGTTCTGGCCGTCGGGACCACCGGGGAAAGCCCGGCCCTGTCATGGAAGGAACACAACCAGATTGTCGAGCGCATCGCCAAACAGACCAAAGGTAAGAGCCTCTGCATCGCCGGCACCGGCAGCAACAATACCCGGGAAGCGCTGGAAGCCACCCGACACGCGGCCGATGCCGGTGTCGATGCCGTCCTCCTGGTGGATCCCTATTATAATGGTCCCAGTTCCATGGAAATCCGGCGGGAATACGTGGCGCCCGTTGCGGCCGCCTATCCGGACCTGCAGGTGATTCCCTACGTGATCCCGGGCCGCACCGGAACCCAGTTGCTTCCCGAAGACCTGGGGCTCCTGAGCCAGCAATACAAAAACGTCTGCTGCGTCAAGGAAGCCACCGGCAACCTTGCCAATATGAAACGCACCCGTACCTGCTGCGGACCGGACTTCACCATTTTATCCGGTGACGACGGCATGACGTTCGACATGATGACGGACCCCGACATCCATGCCGCCGGGGTAATTTCCGTCATCTCCAATGTCGTTCCCGCCGCGGTCACCCAACTTGTAGAGCTGCTGGCGGCGCAAAAAAAAGACCAGGCCGAAACCCTATGGCATGACCTGATGCCGCTTTTCGGCCTGGTGACGGTCTCGACCACCGAAAAAACGCCTTTCGGTACCGTGACCGCCCGTTTTCGCAACCCCAGTGCCATCAAGGCCCTCATGACCATTCTAGGCATGCCCTGCGGCGGTTGCCGGCAGCCCCTGGGCCGGCTGACCCCCAATGCCGTCGACATCGTCCTTGACGCTGCCCGCAAGGTGCAAGCCGCCAATCCGGAGATCTTCAAGCCTTGCGCCGCGTTTTTCGATGTGGATATCGATGCCCGCCTGAACGAACCCCAAAACTGGCAGGACCTAGTCTATTCGGAATACTGAAAACCTTCTATCAGAAATACCAAAGCGGGCTGCAGCATCAGCTGCAACCCGCTTTTTTTGATGATGAGGAGAGGCTCTACAACGGCAGCCGAAAGCAAACGGCGGTGCCGTGCATCCTTATTATTTGACCCGCCCCGCCCGCCAGGCTTCGATCAGCTTGTCGTAATCGACGGTTTCGCCCTTGGGTTTTTCATTGGCCAGTTTGGCCTTGGGCGATCCGGGCTTGTTCAGCCAATAGGACTCATCCTTGGGGGCGTTCAGCTTGGGACCGCACTCGCCCTGGGTTTTGGATCGGGCGATGCGCTGCAGCACCCTGTCCATCTCATTGGCCAGATTGTCCATGGCGGTATCCACGGTAACCTCGCCGGAGACGGCCTCGCCGATATTCTGCCACCACAGCTGGGCCAGTTTGGGATAGTCGGGCACATTGACGCCGGTGGGGGTCCAGGCCACCCGGGCCGGGCTGCGGTAGAATTCCACCAGGCCGCCCAGTTTGGGGGCCCGCTCGGTGAAGGATTCATGACGGATATCGCTGTCCCGGATGGGGGTCAGCCCGACATGGGCCTTCTTGAGGGAGGTGGTCTTGGCCACACAGAACTGGGCAAAGAGCCAGGCCGCCTTGCGGCGTTCCAGGGGCGTGCTCTTCATGAATGTCCAGGAACCGCAATCCTGGTAGCCCAACTTCATGCCTTCTTCCCAGTAGGGGCCGTGGGGGGAAGGCGCCATGCGCCATTTGGGCGTACCGTCTTCATTGACCGTCGGGCCGGGTTCGACCATGCTGGGCAGGAACGCCGTGTACCAGAAGATCTGCTGGGCCACACTGCCATTGGCCAGAAACGGCAGGTAGGTGTAGAAGTCCATGCCGAGACTGCCCGGAGGGGCATATTTCCTCAGCCAGTCCATGTACTTACGAAGAGCGTACTTGGCCGCCGGACCATTGGCGGCACCCCCGCGCGCCACGGTGGCGCCCACGGGCACGCAGCCTTCCATGCGGATCCCCCACTCATCCACGGGCTTGCCGTTGGGAATCCCCTTGTCGCCGGCCCCGGCCATGGAAAGCCAGGCATCCGTAAAACGCCAGCCCAGATCCGGCGCCTTTTTGCCGTAGTCGTTGTGGCCGAATACCGCCTTGCCGTCGATTTCACGGACGTGTTCGGTAAAAAACTCGGCAATATCTTCATAGGCCGACCAGTTCACCGGCACACCCAGTTCATATCCATAGATCTTCTCGAACTCTTTACGGAAATCCTCGCGTTTGAACCAGTCGTAGCGAAACCAGTACAGGTTCGCAAACTGCTGGTCCGGCAGCTGGTAGAGCTTTCCGTCCGGCCCGGTGGTAAACGATTTGCCCATGAAATCATCCACATCCAGGGTCGGCAGGGTGACGTCTTTGCCCTCACCGGTCATGAAATCGCTCAGGGGCACCACATAACCGTAGCGGGCGTGGGTCCCGATGAGATCCGAATCGTTGATCCAGGCATCGTAGATATTCTGGCCCGAAGCCCACTGGGTCTGCAGCTTTTCAATGACGTCGCCTTCCTGAATCAGGTCGAAGGATACGCTGATGCCCGTGATTTCCTCGAAGGCCCTGGCCAGCACCTTGGCCTCGTACTCATGGGTCGGAATGGTCTCGGACACCACCTTGATGTTCATGCCCTTGAATGGCTTGGCCGCCTTCATGAACCATTCCATCTCCTTCATCTGTTCCGCTTTGGAAAGGGTCGATGGCTGGAACTCCTCGTCGACCCACTTCTTGGCGGCATCCATGTTCGCCACGGCCGGACCCGCCGCCACAGCGAACATGAGCGCCAATGCCATTGCCAGTAGCATGGTCTTTTGCAGTTGCACTTTCATGGGGTTCCTCCTTTATGCCTTCAAGAGGTAGGGATGGGGCTTTCGGGACGGTATCGCCAGCGTGAAGGCAATAGGCGCCGGACAATAGAAATTCGTCCTTATGGCTGAAAGGTTGCTGAAGACTTGGGGGCCTGCCGGGCCGAAGACCGGGGTAACCGGGCAGGCTAACCCCAGCGCATCACAATAATCATCCAAACGGCAGATATGGGCAACGCCAGCCAAAGGCTCGCATCCGTCAGTCCGAGCCAGGCCAGATGAATGTAGGCAGCGCCCAACAGTCCGATAAAAAAGCGTGTGCCCCGGGTGATCGGAACCCGCAGAAAACCACGACGCTCGACCGTCGGTGACACCAGTTCCCAGATGAACATGCCGGTGATCAGCAGGAAAATGGTGATGAAAAAAATCGCCGTCGGGACCGTCCAGTACATCCATTCCAAACTCATGGTGATCCCCTTTTAAACACGACCGAGCGCAAAGCCCTTGGCCAGGTGGTTGCGCACGAACCAGATGACCAAAGCGCCCGGAACGATGGTAAGGATGCCATTGGCGGCCAGCAGCCCCCAGTCCAGGCCGGTCGCACTGATGGTGCGTGTCATGGTGGCAACAATCGGCTTGGCCTCGGTGACCGTAAGGGTCCGGGCGAACAGCAGCTCGACCCAGCTGAACATGAAACAGAAAAAGGCGGTTACCCCCACGCCCGCCCGAATCAGGGGGATAAACAGGGTGAAGAAAAACCGCGGGAAAGAATAACCGTCGATAAAGGCGGTTTCATCGATTTCCTTGGGGATGCCGGACATGAAACCTTCCAGAATCCACACCGCCAGGGGCACGTTGAACAGGCAGTGGGCCAGCGCCACGGCAATATGGGTGTCGATCAGGTTCACCGTGGAATAGAGTTGAAAATAGGGCAGCAGAAAAACCGCCGGCGGCGCCATGCGATTGGTCAGCAGCCAGAAAAACATCTGCCCGTCGCCAAGAAATTTATAGCGCGAGAAAGCATAGGCCGCCGGCAACGCAAACGCCAGGGACATGAGGGTGTTCAGGGTGACATAGATAATGGCATTGATATACCCCGAGTACCAGGTTGGATCGGTAAATACCTTGACGTAGTTTTTAAAGGTCAGGTGGGAAGGGTAGAGCGAGAAGGTACCCAGAATATCGGCATTGCTGCGCAGGGACATGTTGAGCATCCAGTAAATGGGGACCACGAGCACCAGAAAATAAAAAAACAGGGCAATATAACGTTTGCGCACTCTCATGAGGTCTTTTCTCCTTTGCCGACGTTCAGCAAGGCCTGATAAAAAATGAAACTGAACAGGAGAACGATAAGAAAATAAATCAATGAGAAGGCCGCAGCCGGCCCCAGATCGAATTGACCGGTCGCCAGTTTGACCAGATAGATGGATAAAAAGGTCGTTGAATTGCCGGGCCCCCCTCCGGTCAGGGCGAAAGGCTCCGCGTAGATGAGAAAGCTGTCCATCCATCGGAGCAGCACCGCAATGGTGAGCACCCCCCTCATCTTGGGCAGTTGGATGTAGCGGAAAACCGCCCAGGCCGAAGCCCCGTCAATTTTGGCCGCCTGATAGTAGGCCTCCGGGATGGCACGCAACCCGGCATAGCAGAGCAGGGCCACCAGGGGGGTCCAGTGCCACACCTCCATGGCCATCAGGGTGACCCAGGCATAGGATGGACGGGCGGTATGGTCGAAGGGCACCTCGAGGAGATCCAGACTGTTGATCCCCACCCCAAACAACCCGATGTCCGGCCGGGTGAAAATGATCCAGATGGTGCCGATCACGTTCCAGGGGATGAGCAGGGGGATGGCCAGGGTGACCAGGCTGGCGGAAACGCCCCAGCCCTTTTTGGGCATGGCCAGTGCGATGAGGATGCCCAGGGGGATTTCAATCAGCAGCACCAGGCCGGAAAATAGAAACTGGCGCCACAGGGCATCGTGCAGGCGATGATCCGTCAGCATCTGCTCGAACCATTCCGTTCCCACAAAGACGGCATTGCCCGGGCCGAAAATATCCTGGACGGAATAGTTGACGACGGTCATCAGCGGTATGATGGCGCTGAAGGCCACCACCACAAACACCGGCAGAACCAGGAACCATGCCTTGTTGTCCGGCCATTTTTCCATGGCGTAATCTCCCTATACCACCAGCCGTTCATCCGCAAAAAGTTTGGTCCGTTCGGGCGGGAACCTGAGCCAGGCCCGGGTTTCCGGCACCGGACGGCCTTCAGGCAAACGGGCGCGTATCGTGTGGCCATTGAGCATGGCCGTCAAAATCTTGAAGCTGCCCTGATCCTCCACGGATTTCACTTTGACGGGTATCCCGTCGTCCACCGTCGTCCCATGGACCTCAAGGTGCATGGGACGGATACCCACCTCCAGCACGCCCCCTGCTTTGGCCCCGAGGGCCGCCGTTTCCGGCGCCAAAGCGATGGTCGCCCCGTCGACCCTCGCCTGCTGGCCTTCAAGGGAACACGGCAGGAAATTCATGCCGGGACTTCCGATGAAATAGCCCACGAATTTGTGCCGGGGGTTTTCAAAAAGCTCTTCCGGCGTGCCGATCTGCACGATTTCGCCCTCGTACATCACAATGACCTGGTCGGCGAAAGTAAGAGCCTCCACCTGATCGTGGGTGACATACACCAGGGTCAGCTTGAGTTGTTCATGGATTTCTTTGAGTTTGCAGCGCAATTGCCATTTCAGTTGGGGATCGATGACCGTCAGGGGCTCGTCGAACAGAATCGCCGCCACATCGCTGCGCACCAGCCCCCGGCCCAGGGAAATTTTCTGTTTGGCATCGGCCGTCAGGCCGGCCGCACGCTTGTTGAGGAAAGGCGTCAGGTCCAATATGTCGGCGATCTCCCGCACCCGCGGTGCAATGTCGGCCATCTTGAAGCCTCTGTTTTTCAGCGGAAAGGCCAGATTGTCGAACACCGTCATGGTGTCGTAAAGCACCGGAAACTGAAAGACCTGGGCAATGTTGCGCTTTTCCGGGGGCAGATCGGTCACGTCCCGCCCATCGTAAAGCACCCGCCCTTCACTGGGGGTCAGCAGGCCGGAAATAATATTGAGCAGCGTGGTTTTGCCGCAGCCGGAAGGTCCGAGCAGCGCATAGGCGCCACCCTCCTCCCAAGTGGAGTGAATATGTTTGAGGGCATAGTCCCCGGGTTCTTTGGGTTTGGCATGGTAGCTGTGAGCGATGTTGTTGAGATCGATGCGCGCCATTTAAGCGTCTCCAGGTTGGAACATGACAACGGGCGTCAGCGATCGGGCGAGTCCACCAGCGTGCCCGCTTCGTCGTAGATAAAAAAACGGTTCGGGTTCACATAGATCCTGATATCGCTTCCGATTTTAAATTTATGGATGCCGTTTTCCTGGACCACGAGCGGTGCGTCGCCATAGGTCACATGTAAAAACGTCTCGGAGCCGTTGATTTCGGATAGGGTTACCGTCGCCTGGATTTCAATATCATGGTCGCCGGACGGCCTGAGAAAAAGATGATGGGAGCGAACGCCGAAGCGATAGGCACCGTCCGGAAGCGACCGGGTAATCCCGGGGACAGGTTCATCGGTACCGGAACCCAGATAAACGGCTTTTTCACGGATCCGCCCGTTCAAATAGTTGATGGGCGGGTCGCTGAACACTTCCGCCACCCTCAGTGTGGCCGGATGACGATAGACCTCGGGGGTGGGGCCCGCCTGCAGGATACGCCCCTCGTCCAGGATAACGATATCACCGCCCAGCATCAGGGCTTCCGCCGGCTCAGTGGTGGTATAGACCACAATGGCTTCGCGCTGCTTGAAAATATCCTGCAATTCCTCCCGCAGTTCTTCCCGCAGTTTATAATCCAGATTGACCAGGGGTTCGTCCAGAAGAAGCAGCTTGGCATCTTTGACCAGTGCGCGGGCGATAGCCGTGCGCTGCTGCTGACCGCCGGACAGTTCGGCCGGCAGCCGCTCCAGAAGATTTTCAAGGTGAAGAATTTCGGCGGTTTCGCGTACGCGCCGATCGATGTCCGCTTTTTTCATGCCACTGCGCAACAACGGCGAGGCGATGTTCTTATAAACGGTGAGGGACGGGTAGTTGATAAACTGCTGGTAAACCATGGCGACGCCGCGCTTGCGTACCGAAACACCGGTAACATCCACGTCGTCCACCAGGATTTGGCCCCGGGTGGGACGGTCCAGCCCGGCAAGGATGCGTAGCAGGGACGTTTTGCCGGCCAGGGTGCGGCCCAGAAAGACGTTGCGGGATCCGGTTTCGAAGGCGAGGTTGATCCCCTTGAGATGGGTTTCGCCGTCGACGACTTTATCGACGTTCCGAAGCACCAAACCCATAAACGCTCCCTTTGCTGGCGGTTGCCTGTTTCAGCCCAGCCAAGCATAAACGCGGCGCACAGAATGCCAAACCTGCAACGATATTAAACGTTTATGCTCACTTAGCATAGGCGGCTCATTTTCGCAAGTGAAAATACATTTTCACTTTTTCTCTATTCGAGCGGGCTATTCCCTTTCTCCGCGGGGGCCATCGGGGCGGCCACATGCAACTCCACCCCCCCTGCATTCAAAACCTCCACCAGCGATTCCGTCGGCTGCCGGTCGGTAAAAAGGGCATCGATCTCGCTGATACTGCCCAACCGCACCATGGCATTGCGGCCGAACTTGGTGTGATCGGCGGCCAGGAAAACCTTGCGGGAATTGTCGATGATGGCACGGGCAGCGCGGACTTCACGGTAGTCGAAATCCAGCAGCGTTCCGTCCAGGTCGACGCCGCTGATACCGATGATGCCATAATCCACCCGGAACTGCTGGATGAAATCAATGGTCAGGGGGCCCACGATACCACCGTCCCGGGGGCGCACCAGCCCGCCGGCCACGATAATCTCGAAGTTCGCGTTGCCGGCCAGGATCGATGCGACGTTCAGGCTGTTGGTGATAACGCGCAGCCGTTCGTGGCCGCAGAGAAGTTTGGCAATTTCCTCGGTGGTGGTACCGATATTGATGAACAAAGAGGCGTGATCCGGTATATGGGCCGCCACCATGCGGGCGATCTGCTCTTTCTCTTTGAGACAAAGCACCTTGCGCTGGGTATAAGCCACATTTTCGGTGCTGGGAGGCAGGCCGGCGCCGCCATGATGGCGGTGAATGGCACCATCACGGCTCAAAAAATTGATATCCCGCCGTATGGTCTGGGGGGTGACCTCGAAATGGGCGGCCAGCTGTTCGATGCTGACAAACCCTTTGGCTCTAACCAACTGCTTGATTTTATTATGTCGATCGCGTACCGGAGCGGTTGTGCCGTTGCGTGTCGCTTGATCCTGTTCAGGCAGGTTGGGGGGCATAACGTCAACGCTCTCCAGCAAATCGAAACGCTTGGATATTTTCGTTATAGAAAAAAAAGAAGCCTGGTTGTCGTTTTATGAAAAACTACGTGACAAAACCATGCGTCTTTGTTACCATAAAACCCACTTTAATGGGATTGGTTGCATTATAACGGGTAGTAATTGCCGTAACACGACCGATTTATTTTCGCAAGAGAAAACATTTTGGCAACGTTGTCGCTATTTGAAAACAAACGATTCAAAAACCTTTGACCCGGGGCCCGTTTTGGAAACCCAAGTGCTCATTATCGGTGGCGGTGCTACCGGGACTGGCCTGGCCCGAGATTTGGCCCTGCGTGGCGTCGAATGTATCCTGGTGGAAAAACAGGACATCAACGCCGGTGCTTCGGGCGCCAACCACGGCCTGCTGCACAGCGGTGCCCGCTATATTGCCTCCGACCCGGCGGCGGCCGCCGAATGCCACCGGGAAAACCGTCTGCTGAAACGGCTGGCCCCCCACTGTATTGAAGATACCGGTGGCCTTTTTGTCGCCGTGGCCGGCGACGATGAAACCTACATCGCCGATTTTCCCGCCCTGTGCCGCGCCAGCGGCATACCCTGTAAAGCGTTGACGCCGGCCGAAGCCCGGGAGATGGAGCCGTGCCTCTCCGATCGTCTGATCGCCGCCTACGCCGTGGATGACGCAGCCATCGATCCCTTCAAGTTGTCCCTGGACCATATGGCCCAGGCCTTGCGACACGGCGGCCGGCTGGTGCGGTTTTCCCAGGTGGTCGACTTCCGTATCAAGTCCGGGCGCATCGTTGCGGCGCGGCTGCGCAACAACCTGACCGGCCGGATATCAGAGGTGCGCGCCGATGTGGTGGTCAACGCCGCCGGCGCATGGGCCCGTCATGTGGCGGCTTTGGCCGGGATCTCCATCAGGATGCGCTATTCCAAGGGCAGTCTGCTCGTCACCCATCATCGTATGGGCCGTCGGGTCATCAATCGACTGCGCAAGGCCTCGAATGGGGATATCCTGGTGCCCGGCGGAACCGTCTCCATTTTGGGAACCACATCAGAGCGCTGCGAATCCCCGGATATCATCTACCCGGAAATCCAGGAGGTGGACCACATTATCGATGAAGGTGCCGCCATGATTCCATCCCTGGCGACCACGCGCTATATCCGCGCCTACTGCGGCGTTCGCCCCCTGGTCAGCACCGGGGAAGACGGCGACGATCGCAGTGTCAGCCGCGGTTTTTCCCTGATCGATCATGCCGACCAGGATCCCGCTCTGGAGAATTTCATTACCATTACCGGGGGCAAGCTCACCACCTTTCGCCTGATGGCCGAAAAGACGGCCGACCGGGTCTGCCGGCGCCTCGGCATTTGTCGCCCCTGCCGTACCCACTGCGACCCCCTGCCACAGACCGTGGACGCGCGCTGGACCGAACCGGGATTGACCCCCGGCCTTTGGGTTCGCAAAAACGATCCCGATGATATGCTGGTGTGTGAATGTGAAATGGTCCCCCAGAGCATTGTCGATCAGATTGTCGAATCAATCCGCCACCAGAACGGTGAGCCCAGCCTCAACGCTATCGGCCTGCGCAGCCGTATCGGCAAAGGGCCCTGCCAGGGAACCTTCTGCAGTCAGCGCCTGGCGGCCTATTTGTACGACAAGGGCGAGTTGTCCGGTCAGCAGGGGCTTTCAGATCTGCGCACCTTTCTGGAAAAACGCTGGCGGGGCCAACAGCCCTTGCTTTGGGACATCTCCCTGGCCCAGGCCGAGCTTCTGGAAGCCATGCACAGCGGCCTTTTCGGATTGGAAAATGTCGATGCGACCCCACAGGAGCCCTAAACCCATTAACCCTTGCCCCATGAGAATCGATGAGCACCACGCGACCGGAAATACAATGTGATTTGCTGGTGATCGGCACCGGCATGGCCGGCTTGGCCGCCACGCTTTTTGCCGCCCGGCGCGGGATCGATACGGTGCAGGTGGGCATGACCGGTGAAATCAACTTTGCCAGCGGACTGTTGGATCTTCTCGGTGTCCACCCGGTGGCGGCGGGTCAGACCTGGGGGAACCCATGGGAGGGCATTCGCCAGCTCATCGCCGACCAGCCCCTCCATCCCTATGCGCGCATCGGCATCGACGCCATCCAGGCCGCCATGGCGGAATTCATCGGTTTTCTGAACGATGCCGGCTTGCCCTATCGTTTTGATCCCCAAAAAAATGCCCGGGTCATCACCCCCGTGGGAACCCTGAAAACCACTTATGCCCGACCCGCCACCATGGCCGCCGTGGATCAGGCCCTGACCGAGAACCCACCGGGTCTGCTGGTGGATTTCCCTGGTCTCAAAGGGTTCAGCGCCCGCCAGATCCGTGCCGCCCTGGAGGCGCAATGGCCCGGCCTGCGGGTGGTGCGCCTACCCTTTCCCGGCCTTGAGGGCGAATTGCAGCCCGAACGCATGGGCCGACGACTCGAAGTGCCTACCGCCCGGCAACAGCTGGCCGATGCCATACGCGCCCACCTGGGAGATGCCCGCATCGTAGGACTGCCCGCTGTCTTGGGTATCGCCCGCACTCCCCAGGTGTGGACCGACATCCAGGAAGCCGTGGGCGTACCCGTATTCGAAATCCCCACCATGCTGCCATCCATTACGGGATTGCGACTGCGGGAGTGCTTCGAACACCATTTGCCGCAAATGGGCGTCAGAGCCCACTATCAAAAAAAAATTCTTGCCATGCCCCGGCACCTCGACCAGGATTTTGTGGCGTCCGTGGGCGGAAAATCCCACGAGTTGACCGTTAGGGCCAAGACGATCGTTCTGGCCAGCGGCCGTTTTTTCGGCCAGGGGCTGCATGCCGACCGCCACGCCATTCGGGAAACCATTTTCAATCTGCCCGTCTACCAGCCGGCCGATCGCTCCCGTTGGCATCGCAAGGCGTTGTTTCACAAGGACGGGCATCCCATCCACCTCGCCGGGTTGGCCGTCGACAACCGGATGCGCCCCGCCGATACAACCGGCCGGTTTGTTTACCCCAACCTGTTTGCCGCCGGCTCCATTCTGGCCCACCAGGACTGGATTCGCCAGAAATGCGGCTGCGGGCTGGCAATCGCCAGTGCCTATGCGGCGGTGCGGGCCGGCCGGGCTTGGTTGCGATCCGAGCGGTCAGCACAACCATGAATCCATGGCCATAACGACCCATCTTGATGGTCTGTATATGCTATAATGGTTCCGCATCGATGTATTTTCTTTAACGTCGGAAGAAAGGAGTGCCGCCATGGGCAGCTATATCGGCGCGGTTGACTTGGGAACCACCAGCAACCGGTTCATCATTTTCGATCGACAGGGGCGCATTGCCGGCCTGGACCAGAAAGAGCACGAGCAGATTTTTCCCCAACCGGGCTGGGTGGAACACGACCCCATGGAAATCTGGCAGAACACCCAGGCGGTGATCCGGGGAGCCCTTGGCAAGAGCGGTATCAAAGGCAGTGAACTGGCCGGTGTCGGCATCACCAATCAGCGCGAGACCACGGTGGTCTGGGACCGAAATACCGGCAAGCCCCTTTACAACGCCATCGTCTGGCAGTGCACGCGCACCGACGGCATTTGCAACACCCTCATGGCCGAAGGGGGGCAGGATCGGTTCCGGGCGCAGACCGGGCTTCCCATCGCGACCTATTTTTCCGGGCCCAAAATCAAATGGATCCTGGACAACGTCCCCGGGGCCCGGGCGGCGGCCGACAAGGGCGATGCCCTCTTCGGCACCATTGAAACCTGGATGATCTGGTGGTTGACCGGGGGGCCCAAAGGCGGCGCCCATGTCACGGACGTGACCAACGCCAGCCGCACGCTGATGATGGACCTGCAGACCTTGTCCTGGGATGACGCAATCCTGAAAATCCTGGAGATCCCAAGGCAGATGCTGCCCCGTATCGTTCCGTCGATCGACCATGACACCTGGGGGCATACCCTCCTGGATGGGCCTTTCAAAGCCACCGTGCCGGTTTGCGGCGCCCTGGGGGATCAGCAGGCCGCCCTGGTGGGTCAAACCTGCTTTGATGTGGGGGAGGCCAAAAACACCTATGGGACGGGCTGCTTCCTGCTGCTGAACACCGGCCACGTGCCGGTGGCCTCCCGGCACGGCTTGCTGACCACCCTGGGCTACCAGGTAAGCGGCGAAAAACCCGTCTACTGCCTGGAAGGCTCCATCGCCATTGCCGGGGCGCTGGTCCAGTGGTTCCGCGACAATTTGGACCTGATCGACCAGGCGCCGGAGATCGAGCAGCTGGCCCTATCGGTGGACGACAACGGCGGTGCTTATATCGTACCCGCCTTCTCGGGACTTTTCGCCCCGTATTGGCGTTCGGATGCCCGCGGGGCCATCGTGGGTCTGACCCGCTTCGTCAACAAGGGCCACCTGGCCCGGGCGGTATTGGAAGCCAACGCCTTCCAGACTCGTGACATCGTGGAGGCCATGAACAAGGATTCCGGCGTGGACCTCACCAGCCTCAAGGTGGACGGGGGCATGGTGGGCAACAACCTGCTCATGCAGTTCCAGTCCGACATCCTTAATGTCCCGGTCATCAGGCCGACCGTGACGGAGACCACCGCCCTGGGGGCGGCGTATGCGGCGGGTCTGGCCGTGGGGTACTGGTCCGACCAGGGCGAACTGCGAAAAAACTGGTCCGTGGACAAGACCTGGGAGCCCGACATGGCATCAAGCGAGCGGGAGAAGGCTTACCGGAACTGGCAGAAAGCCGTCGCACGAACCTTCGATTGGGTGTGATCGGGGCGGCCAACAACAGCGCCGCAGCGGTTGGAAGGCTGCGGCGCAATGGATGACCCGATGGGAGCGAATTGCCGTCAGGCGTCCGTCTGGGGTGACTTCACTTTGAAATCGCCGATTTTATAAAGGATGAATTTCAGCCAGCGCATACCGAAATTCAGCAGCTCGATCTCATCGTTTTTGATTTTGGCCTGGGTGGCGACATCGATATCGTAGCGGTCCAAAAAGGTGCTGCTGAAAACGAACTCCCGAAACTTGTCGATATTGTAGCTGGCCAGAAAGAACATCTGCTTGCTCTGTTCGGTCAGCTTGATGTTCTGGGGGAAAGAGCGCTTGCGCACCACCAGGTCCGTCCATTCGGCATTGATCTCGTCATGGCGGTCCACGCCCTGGTCTTTGCGCCACTCCGCCACCGTCTGGGTCTGGTCTTCTTCAAAGCCCCGGCAGTGGGCCTCGTCCACGAAAAAATAAAACCCCTCGTCGTCCGCCCCTTCCTTATGGGTCAGGGACGCCACACCCAGCGGGTAATAGCGGCAGGTCGTGGGACGGTCTTCATAAACAATACAGCCCTCATCCCGGACGAACGGGCAGGACTTCTGTTCGTCGTCCAGCAGCTTCAGGGTGACCACTGGCAGATCCGTTTTCTCCATGATATGGGGTTCCGTATAAATGGCCAGAAACTCTTCTGAGGTCAATCCCAAACGGTTCTTAAGCCGGATAATGTCGTAGGGTGTCAGAATAATATTGATCCCCCGGCAGCATTGGGTAAAACAGGGCACGCCAGGGTGGCATTTGAATTTAAAGCGGTTTTTGAGACCCACCCGCTCCGGGGTAATTTGGGCCATGTTCTCGTTATCCGTCATCGTGGTTGCTGAACCTCCACCGCATCGCGGTTCTCATTGCATTGATTAACAATATCCATTCTCATTAGCCGAAAAAGCATCCCTTCCATAGCGGAGTTGCCGGGGGAAGTCAAACCGACTTCCCGCGCACAGGCCCGCCGAAAAAGGACGGAATGCACCTGCCAGACAACTTAAGGCTTGATTTAAGATGACAACATGCTATGAATTTTTGTGATGAATTAAACGGTTAGTATTCTTTGGAATTCGGGATAATGGGGGCATGGCGGCATTACCGGCCGGGAAGACGCTTTCTGGGGCGTCTGACCCGTGATGAAGACCTCATCCAGGCGGTAACCGCTATCGGCATCAGGGAACAAATCCTAACGGCCACCGTGACCGTGACCGGTCGCATCTCACGCCTGACGGTCGGCACTTTCGATCCCCGCCAGCAGGTCTACATCACCCACACGGAAAAACGCCCCATGGAGATCGTTGCCTGTCATGGGGTGCTGACGACCGGGGGGTCCAGACCTTTTTTGCATGCCCACATCATGCTGGCGGACGAGGGAACCATCATCGGGGGCCGCCTGTTTTCCCAAACCCTGGTAGCAGAAGCCGAATGCGTGGTCGCGGAGCTTATCGGCCCGGCGGCGGATCGCAGCTACGACACCCGTACCGGTCAGCTTGCCCTGACCTTTCACCCAACCGCACCGGATGACAGCGGCCCATAACCCGGTCGTCGATGCAAGATCTTGGAAGGAGAACGTTATGGAAATCGCCATTACCAAAGCCGCTTCGCTAAAACCCAAACCTGAAGCCGACCGGCTGGGATTCGGTACGCTTTTTACCGATCATATGTTCAGCATGGACTATGATCCTGAAAATGGATGGCATCACCCCCGGATCGAACCCTACGATGCGATACCGATGGATCCGTCCACCATGGTTCTCCATTACGGCCAGGGCGTGTTTGAGGGCTTGAAAGCCTACCGTACAGCGGAGGGCGATATCCAGCTGTTTCGACCTCAGGAAAATTTCAAGCGACTGAACAACTCCTGCCGGTTGCTGTGCATCCCTGAATTCGATGAAACCTTCATGCTGGCCGCTTTGAAAAACCTGCTGCAGATCGAAAAGGACTGGGTCCCCAATGCGCCGGAAACTTCACTTTATATCCGGCCCACCATTATTGCCATGGACCCCTTTCTGGGGGTGCGGGCCTCACACACCTACCGTTTCTTCATTATTCTTTCGCCCGTGGGGGCCTATTATCCGGAGGGGTTCAACCCGGTTAAAATCCTGGTCACCCGGGATCATGTCCGGGCCGTGCGGGGGGGCATTGGCGAAGCCAAAACCCTGGGCAACTATGCGGCCAGCCTGCTGGCCGGCGACAAGGCCCACCAGGCCGGTTATACCCAGGTACTTTGGCTGGACGGGGTCGAGCTGAAATACGTCGAAGAGGTGGGCTCCATGAACATCTTCTTCGTCATCGGCGACGAACTGATCACCCCGGCCCTGAACGGCAGCATTCTTCCCGGCATCACCCGGGATTCGGTGCTGGCGCTGGGCCGCAAGTGGGGTCTCAGGGTTTCCGAACGCCTGATCAGCATCGACGAGGTGGTCAACGCCCACGCGGCCGGCCAACTCAAGGAAATCTTCGGTTCGGGAACCGCCGCCGTCATTTCGCCGGTGGGCGAGCTGAATTACGACGGCCGCATCCTTACCGTGGGCGACGGAAATGTCGGCCCCCTGTCGCAAAAACTCTACAAGACGATTACCGAAATCCAGTACGGTACCGCCGAAGACGCCATGGGGTGGGTCGAGCACGTGTAACCCCGGCCGGTTTTATCGGCAACCACCAAACCTGTTCTGCGGGGAATACCGGATGACCACGAAGAACCTGCAACGGAACGACCATCTCGACCGGTTCGAAGCAAAAATGTCCGCGGCCGGGCTCGATGCCATGGTGATCAACACTTTCGGCACCTATTACCGGCAGGTAATGGCCGGCCAGAAAGGGATCATCCCGGATGACACCATTCGCCCCCCCCGGGAGGACGAAGTCATCCCGGCGGCGTCCCTCGAAGCCTATGCCGAGGCAGGGCATGCCGCCCTCAAGCAAGCGGTCCGCATAACCCTGAACGGCGGCCTGGGCACCAGCATGGGGCTGACCGGCCCCAAATCGCTGCTCACGGTAAAAAACCAGAACACGTTTCTGGACATCATTATGTCACAGTCGGCGCGGCTGAACATCAAGCAAGTCTTCATGAACAGCTTCAGCACCCAGGAGGCCACCGAAGCCGCCATCCACCGGATGGATCCGGCCACGCCGCCGATGATGTTCATGCAGAACCGGTTCCCGAAGATCCTGCAGGCAAACCTGGCGCCGGCAACATGGCCGGCCAACCCTGCTTTGGAATGGAACCCGCCGGGCCATGGGGATATCTACACCGCCATGGCCACTTCCGGCATCCTGGATCGCCTGCTGGACCAGGGGATCCATTACGCGCTGATCTGCAACTCCGACAATCTCGGCGCCACCATGGACAAATGGATTCTGGGCTATTTTGCCCACCATAACCTCCCGTTTCTCATGGAGGTCGCCCGCCGCACGCCCGCCGACGCCAAGGGCGGTCACTTGGCCGTCGATGCCGCGGGAGGTCTGCTCTTGCGGGAGTCGGCCCAGTTTCCCCCCCAAAGCCAGGGGCGGGAGATCGGCATCTATTCCTATTTCAACACCAACAACCTGTGGGTCAATTTGGTCGCCCTGAAAACGCTGGTGGCCAAAGACACAACCCTGCCGCTGCCGCTGATTCTGAATGCCAAACCCCTCGACCCCCGGGATGCCAGCAGTCCGGCCGTCTACCAGGTGGAAACGGCCATGGGGGCGGCCATCGCCTTATTCGAGGGCGCCCGCGCAGTCCAGGTCCCCCGGACCCGGTTCTTTCCGGTCAAAACCTGCAACGACCTGCTGGCGGTCCGCTCGGATTGTTTCCGCTTAAATGCCCAAATGGTGCTGGAGCCGGACCCGGCCTTGACGCCCCCCGGCCCGCACATTGATCTGGATCCACTTTTTTTTCATAAAATCGACATGTTCGATGACCGCTTTCCCAGTGGCGCACCGTCGCTTCTCCGCTGCAGCCAGCTTCGGGTGGTGGGCGATGTACGTTTTGAAGGTAACGTGACCGTTACCGGCAATGTCACCATCACCAACACCCGAAATCGTCAGGCGACCATCAAGGCCGGCACCACCATCGGTCAGGACTTGCAACTTTAATTCCCGGACCTACTATTCACTGAATTGAATATCGCCATACATGCGGTCAATGCGAAACGTCGGCCCGGAACAGAGCCCACCCAATCCGTTGAGCCGGTACCGCCGACCAGCCCGGGCCCGCCCTTTTGAAGGGGAAAACCACCGTCTGCCCGACGGAAAAAGGATCATGTCACCCATCAGTCAAACAAAATCAAAAAACATCGGATTCGTGGCCACACGCTTCGCCGGTACGGACGGCGTGTCCCTGGAAGCGGCCAAATGGTCGGAAGTATTGAGCGAGGGCGGCCACCGCTGCTTCTGGTTTGCCGGCGAACTGGACAAGCCCCCGGAAATCAGCGAACTGGTTCCTGAGGCCCATTTCCAGACCACCCGCAACCAGGACATCTCACGTTCGGTGTTTGGTCACAAGGCCCGGCCACCCGCCGTGACCGACGCGATCCATGACCTGCGCCATTTTCTTAGAAAACGCCTGCACAATTTTATCCGGCGTTTCGACCTGGACATGCTCATCGTTCAAAACGCCCTGACCATTCCCATGCAGATTCCGCTGGGCCTGGCCCTGTCCGAGGTGATCGCGGAAACCATGATTCCCACCATCGCCCACCACCACGATTTTTACTGGGAACGGGTGCGCTTCTCGCTCAATGCCGTGGGGGACTACCTGCGCATGGCCTTCCCCCCCCGCCTGAACAATGTCGAGCATGTTGTCATCAACTCCGCCGCTCAGGAGGATCTGGCCCATCGCAAGGGCTTGTCCTCGGTCATCATCCCCAATGTTCTCGATTTCGCCCACCCGCCGAATTCCCATGTGGCGCGCAACAGCACCCTGCGTGAAAGTATCGGACTGGGCGGCGACGACATCATGATCCTGCAGCCGACCCGGGTGGTACAGCGCAAGGGCATCGAACATGCCATCGAACTGGTCAAAGAACTCCGGGATCCGCGCTGCAAACTGGTCATATCCCATGCTGCCGGCGACGAGGGCTACGATTATGCGGAATGGCTTCTGGAGGACGCCCGCAAAAGGGGGGTTGATCTGCGCTTTTTGGAGGCCCCGGCAGCACAGGCAGGCCCACCGGCCCATGAGGCGTTCCGGCACCTTTCCCTCTGGGATATCTACCCCCACGCCGATTTCATTACCTATCCCAGCCTATATGAGGGGTTTGGCAACGCCTTCCTGGAGGCGGTCTATTTCAAGAAACCGCTGTTGATCAACCGCTATGCCACCTTTGTCAAAGACATCGAACCCCAGGGGTTCGACCTGGTGGTCATGGATGGGTATCTCACCGGCCAAAATGTCCGTGCCGTTCGGGCCATTCTGGATTCACCGGAAAGACGCGAGGCAATGGTGAGCCATAACTATCGGGTGGCGGAACGGCACTACTCCTATGGTATTCTGCGCGAACGCCTGGGCAGCCTGATGTTAAATTTTTTCGGGATGGGCAACTGATATGCCCGGGCGCACCCGCTGCAACCGGCATCGATATACCTGCAACCCTGAATGGAAACCATGCGCATGACACTGCGACAGGACCCGGTCCCTGACCAACGGCTGCTAATGAGCCGGGGCGATACCGTGGTCTTTACACTGACGCTTTCCCGGCCGCTGAAAGGGGCGGCCTGGCTGCGGTCCAACCTTGGCCATGCCGAAACCATGCGGGAGGAATTGGTTCGCCAGGCGGAACATGATGAAACCCCGCTGGGCAGGGACTGGTATGACCGGCCCATGGCCCCGCTGGACGAAACCTGTTTCCGCATCGAAGTGCCCCTGCACCAGGTCGGGCATTTCGAAGCCAAATGCTATTTCCTGGAAGCGGGCCGCCAAACTCCGCTCTGGCCGGCCGGCAAAAATACCGTTATCAATGTGGAACCGGCCTGGAGCTGTGCCGCCAATATCATCTACAACGCCTTTGTGCGCCAGTTCGGTCCCAACAAGGACGGTCGCGTCGGCCCCCAGTGGCAAAATGAAACCATAGACGCTTTGGACCGCCAGCAGTTTACGGTCATCCCGCCGTCCGGCACCTTTCGGGATCTGATCGACCACCTGGATTTTATCATCGGTGATCTGGGTTGCACCATTATCCAACTGCTGCCCATCCATCCGACCCCCACGACCTACGCCCGCATGGGGCGTTTCGGCAGCCCCTACGCCGCTCTGAGTTTTTTGGATGTGGATCCGGCCCTGGCCCGTTTCGATCCCGCCGCAACCCCCCTGGAGCAATTCGGCGAACTGGTGGATGCCATCCACGCCCGGGGGGCACGCATTTTTCTGGACATTGCCATCAACCACACCGGTTGGGCGGCACGCATGCACGCCATGCACCCGGAATGGCTGGCCCGGGATGACGGCGGCCGTATCGAGGTGCCCGGTGCCTGGGGGGTTCAATGGGAAGACCTGACCCGCCTCGATTACACCCACCGCGGCCTGTGGCATTTCATGGCGGACATGTTCCTCACCTGGTGTCGGCGCGGTGTGGATGGCTTTCGCTGTGATGCCGGCTACATGATTCCCCTGCCGGCCTGGCGTTATATGGTAGCCAAGGTTCGGCAGCAGTTTCCGGACACCATCTTTTTTCTGGAGGGCCTGGGGGGGAAGATGACGGTGACCCGCGACCTTCTGAATCGGGCCAATTTCAACTGGGCCTACTCCGAGCTGTTTCAAAATTACGATCGCGGTCAGATTGAATCTTATCTCCCGGAGGCCATTGACATCGCCCACGCTGACGGCCTCACGGTGAACTATGCCGAAACCCACGACAATCTCCGGCTGGCCGCCCGGTCCCGGCGTTGGGCGGCCATGCGCACCGCGCTCTGCGCCCTTTTCGCCCCCCAGGGCGCGTTTGGCTTTGCCAACGGGGTCGAGTGGCTCGCCACGGAAAAAATCAATGTACACGAATCCCCATCGTTGAACTGGGCAAGCGAACCCAACTTGGTGGCAACCATCCGACGTATCACCGATCTGCTCAAACATCATCCCTGCTTTCATGACCGGACCCGTCTGCGTCTGATTCAGGCCGACGGTGGCAACGTGGCGGTCATGCTGCGCCACCACGAACCAACGGACCAAAAAGTGGTGGTGGTGGTCAACCTGGACGACGCCATCCAGGCAACGGCCAGTTGGCCTGCGGCCACGATGACCCCGATGCCGGTGGCCTACAGGGACCTTCTGACCGACCGCACCTTGGCGCTGGCCGAAGATGGTGGGGTTATCCGCTGCCATCTGGATCCCGGCGAGGTGCTCTGTCTGGCCCCGGCGGATCAACCGTTTAACATGCCGGAGGCGGACGAAGGTTCACCGCCCGCCCGCGTCCCCCGGGTCGAACACCAACGCATGCGGGCCACAGTGCTGGACTTGATGGCACACTGGAACGGGGAACAATGCGATCATCCGGATATCGACGCCCTGACGGAGCTCCTGGCCAGGGATCCCATGGCCCTCTGCCGCCGTCTGAAGCCATCCGGGGGTGAAGAACCCGGCGTCACCCAGTTTCATTGGCCCCATGACAGCCGACGCCAGGTAATGATCCCGCCCGGGCACCTGCTTTTGGTGACAGCCCCCCACCCCTTCCACGCCCGCTTGTGGCGCGAACAAAACGTGGTCGGTGCGGAACAGTCCCTGGCCACCCGGGACGGCCGTCATGTGGCCTTTTTCACCCTGGCTGAAAACCGCGCGGCCACGATCCCACTGCGCCTGGAGCTTTTCTTGTATAACCCCGCAGCGACGGAGCGTGCCCATGCGGACCTGCTGCTCCTCGGACCACCGGAGGCGCTTCGGGTGACCACCCTGTGGCGGCGAACCGAAATGCCGGATGACCGTCTCATTTGGTTGGACACCAATGGCCGCGGCGCCATGGTGCACACTCCGATTCGATGGGGGGAATTGTACAGTCGCTATGACGCCCTGCTGGCCGCCAACCTGGACCCGGAGGTGCCGGAAGACCGCTGGATCATGTTGACAAGAATGCGGGCCTGGGTGGTATTCCAGGGCTACTCTCAGGAACTCCGCAACGACTGCCTGACATCCTTCCATTACGATCCCCGGGGCCAGGCCGCCTGGGGGTTTCGGATGCCCACCGGGCAGGGTCAATCCGTTCGGTTGACGGTTTCCATGCGAATGCCGACAGGCACCAATGCGCTGCACGTCGCGTTCAGCCGGGCGCCGGCCGGCCATGTTCCCGACAGTCTGCCGGATGACCAGCCGATCCGTTTGATTGTGCGCCCGGACATCGAAGACCGCAATTTTCACACGACCACGAAGGCCTATCTGGGCCCCGAACAACACTTCCCCCGTGCCGTGACGCCCATGGAAGACGGCTTCGCTTTCCAGCCGGACCCCCGGCGGCAGCTGCGCCTGACCGCTTCACAGGGCGAGTATGTTCACGAGCCGGAGTGGACGTACATGGTCCACCGCGAACTGGAGGGGGAAAGGGGGCTGGAGGCGGATTCAGATCTGTTCAGTCCAGGCTATATCGCCGCGGAGATCGTCGGGGGGGCGTCACAAAACTTCACCGCCCGGGTCATGCCGGGCACGGCAAATCAGAACCACAAGGCTGAATTTTCCTCCGGTGAAGAAGCAAAACCAGCGGGCAAGCTGGAAGACCACCTGCCACCCGAAATCGCCCTGCGTCGGGCCATGGACCAGTTCATTGTCAAACGCGGGGATTTTGCCACCGTCATCGCCGGTTATCCCTGGTTTTTGGACTGGGGCCGGGATACGCTGATTTTCTGCCGGGGCATGATCGCCGCCGGCATCACGGACATGGCCGTGGACATTCTGCGCCAGTTCGCCGCGTTTGAACACAAGGGCACCCTGCCCAACATGATCCGGGGCAACGACGCCACCAACCGCAACACCTCCGACGCCCCCCTGTGGCTGTTTGTGGCCTGCCGGGACCTGCTCCGCGCGGGACACAGGGACTTTCTGGACATGTCCTGCGGGCGACGACGACTGCGGGATGTCCTCAGTGATCTCGGGGACGCCCTCTGCCGCGGGGCGGCCAACGGCATTGACCTGGATGCGGCATCCGGCCTGCTCTACAGCCCGGCCCATTTCACCTGGATGGATACCAACCACCCGGCCGGAACCCCGCGGGAAGGCTATCCCATCGAGATCCAGGCCCTGTGGTTTGCCGCTCTGGATTTATTGGCGGAAATCGAACCGCCGGAGAAAAGCCCCCGCTGGCGCGATTTGGCGGATAGGGTTAAAGCATCGATACACGACCTGTATTTTCAGGACCAATTCGGCTATTGCGCCGACTGTCTGCTCGGGCCGCCGGGACGACCGGCCCGGGCGTGCCGGCCCGATGACGCCCTGCGCCCCAATCAGTTGTTTGCCATAACCCTAAACGCCATAACCGACCCGGATCGATCGAAACAGATCCTCCGGGCCTGCGAGAAGTTGATTGTGCCGGGGGCAATTCGCAGCCTGGCCGATCAGCCGGTCGAGATCCCCCTGGCCGTCTATCACCAGGAGCGCCTGCTGAACGATCCCCATAACCCTTACCAGGGACGTTACGAAGGTGACGAGGACACCAGCCGCAAACCCGCCTACCATAACGGTACGGCCTGGACATGGGTGTTTCCATCGTTTTGTGAAGCCCGTACCATGGTGTACGGCGAAAGCAGCCGGACCACCTCCCACGCCCTTTTGGCAACGGCCCTCGACCACCTGAATACCGGCTGCCTTGGGCATATTCCTGAAATTCTGGATGGCGACGCCCCACACCGGCCGCGGGGCTGCGACGCCCAGGCCTGGTCGGTGAGCGAAGTCTATCGGGTATGGCACATACTTTCGTAACGTGTGCACTTTAAAAAGGCTTGTGATAAAATCAGCCGCTAAACCACCCCAAACCAGGTGACCTTTTAACAACCTGTGAACATAACGGAGGCCGTTCATGCGCAATATGCAAACATTTCAGGTTTTCCCATTCATTCCGGAGCCCCTGTCGTTTCTGGAGACACTGACCCGCAACCTTTGGTGGTGCTGGCAGCGGGACGCCTTTGAGCTGTTTCGCCGCATCCACCCCGGCCTATGGCATGACTGCCAGGGGAACCCGATCCTCTTTTTCACCCGCATCCCCCAGGAGCGTCTGGAGGAATTGACCCGGGACAAAGGGTTTCTTGCCCACATGGCCCGGGTGCGCGACCAATTTGAATCCCAGGTCAACAGTCCGCTGCCCCCCAACACCCCCTATGCCTCCGATACGACGATTGCCTATTTTTCCATGGAATTCGGCATGCATGAAAGTGTGCCGCTCTACTCCGGGGGGTTGGGCGTCCTGGCCGGGGACCATCTCAAGGCCGCCTCGGATCGCAAGCTGCCCCTGGTGGGCATCGGCCTTTTTTACCGGCAGGGTTACTTCCGGCAATTCCTGAATGATGACGGCTGGCAGCAGGAAGCCTATCCCGAAACCGATATCTACATGCTGCCCATAGAAAGAGCCCATACCCCCGACGGTCAGGAGGTACTGGTAACTGTGGACGGGCCCGACGGCCCTATCCATGCCATGGCTTGGGAGATTCGCGTGGGCCGCGTTCCCCTTTATCTTCTGGACACCAACGTGCGTGAAAACCCTCCGGCACTGCGGGATATCACCGCCCGCCTGTATTCCGGCGGCAGCCGGCGGCGCCTGGCCCAGGAACTGGTTTTGGGGATAGGCGGCATGCGCGCCCTGGCGGCGCTCGGCCGCTCCCCTCAGGTTGTCCATATGAATGAGGGCCACTCCGCCTTCGCCAGCCTGGAGCGCCTGACCCAACTGGTTCATACCAGGGGGCTCGCCCTGAAAACGGCCCTGGAAGTTTTGCCGCGCAGCACGGTTTTCACCACCCACACACCCGTGGCCGCCGGCCATGACGATTTTCCGGTGGATATGGTGGCCCTCTGCCTGGAACCGTTTGCGCAAAAGCTCGGCACCAGCACCAGCACCATCATTCGTTGGGGCCAACCCCAGGACAGTGCGCCGGAAACGCCGCTTTCCATGTTCATTCTGGGCAAACGCATGGCGGCCCATTGCAACGGTGTAAGCGAACTCCACGGTGCCGTGGCCCGCCGCATGTGGCAGCATCTCTGGCCCGGGATTCCCGAAGACGAGGTGCCCATCACCCACGTGACCAACGGCGTCCACATTCCCAGTTGGATATCATCGGAAACCAGCCTTTTGTTTGAGCGCTATATCGGTCCGGATTGGCACACGACACCCGGCCAGGCCGGCAACAGCCACCGTCTGGACGAAATATATGACGAAGAACTCTGGCACGCCCATGAAATCAATCGGGCCCGGCTCATCCGTGCCTGCCGCCGGCGCATGACCCATCAATACGGTCGCCGCAATGCCCCTGTCACAATCATGAAGGAAGTGGAATCGGTTCTGGATCAGGACGTGCTGACCATCGCTTTCGCGCGTCGGTTTGCCACCTATAAGCGGGCCAATCTTCTGTTACAGGATCCTGACCGGCTGGAAGCCCTCATCAATTCGAAAGACCATCCGGTGCAGTTCATTTTTGCCGGCAAGGCCCATCCCCAGGACAACGAGGGTAAAGAACTCATTCGCAAACTGGTGGATTTTGGTCGTCGCCCGAGTGTGCGGCACCGTTTCATTTTCGTCGAGGACTACGATATGCAGATTGCGCGGCGTCTCATCCAGGGCGCCGATGTCTGGTTGAATACCCCCCGCCGGCCGTTCGAGGCCTGCGGAACCTCCGGCATGAAGGCCGCCGTCAATGGTGTCCTTAACGTGAGTGTCCTTGACGGCTGGTGGTGCGAGGGCTACAGCGAGGCACGCGGCTGGCGCATCGGCAACGGTGAGGAAACGGAAGATGCCGAGTATCGGGATCGCATTGAGGGCCAGGCCCTGTATAACGTCCTCGAAAACGAGGTCATCCCCTGCTATTATGATCGTGAAAGCGGCGGACTGCCGCTGCGCTGGCTCAGTAAAATGAAAGCCACCATGAAAATGGCCATCCAGGATTTCAGCGCCCAGCGCATGGTCGGCCAGTATGACGCGCGCTTCTACCAAACCGCCGTGCAGCACCACCAAGATCTCTTGGCCGAGCAAGGCCGTACGGCCGAAGAGATGAGTCATTTCATCGAGCGCCTGCGGCAGCTCTGGAAAGATGCAGTGATCGATTTTCCGGTCCTGCAAAACGAAGGGCCTCTGCGGGTTGGCGACCAGATCCAGATCAGTGTCATGGTCAACCTCGGAGAGATCAAACCCGAGGAGGTCGAGGTGGAGCTTTGTTACGGTCCACCCAAGAGCGTGGACCTCCTGGAAGCGACCTACCGTGAAACCATGACGGTTATGGAAGAACTCAGCGGCAACCGCTACCTCTACGGGTGCCATCTACCCTGCGACACGGCCGGACGCTATGGATTTACCGCACGGGTGACCCCGAAGGGCGATCTATGGACCCGCTATACCCCCGGACTGATTTTATGGGCATGATGGGGCGCCCCGGAATCGTCCCGCTCTGACTCCCGTGGATCCACAGGACCAGTCCCGCCGACCGGCATGGCCGGCATAACATAAAGGGAGGCATCCATGCCGACGCCTGTAAGCAATCCCACCATACTGGTGGTGACCCCAGAAGTCACCTATCTTCCCGAGGGCATGGGCAATATGTCCAACCACCTCACCGCCAAGGCGGGGGGGCTGGCCGATGTTTCCGCCGCGCTGATCAGCGCCCTCTTCGATCAGGGGGCCGAAGTCCACGTGGCCCTGCCGGATTATCGCGAAATCTTTGCCGCCCATATGGCCCCCGTCCTGAAAAGCGAATTCGGGCGTATTCGCGATAAAATGCCGGATGAACGCATCCATCTGGCCGAGGATCGCGCCTTCTTTTATACCACCACGGTCTATTCCCATTACGGCTCGGACAATATTAAAATCGCCTTGGCCTTCCAGCGGGAAATCATCAACAACATCATGCCCAGGGTCAAACCCGATCTCATTCACTGCAACGACTGGATGACCGGCCTGATTCCGGCGGCCGCCCGCCAAATGGGCATTCCCTGCCTGTTCACGATTCACAACATTCATACTGTCAAGGCGCTGCTGGCCTCCATCGAGGACCGGGGCATCGACGCGGCCTATTTCTGGCACCATCTTTATTATGAAAACATGGCCGTGGAATACGAGGAAACACGCGAAACCAATCCGGTGGACTTCCTCGTCAGCGGCGTGTTTGGCGCCCACTTCGTCAACACGGTCAGTCCAACCTTCCTGAATGAAATCGTGGCAAACCGCCATGATTTCGTGGAGGCGCCCCTCCGGCAGGAGTTGACCAACAAATTCCATGCCGGGTGCGCCACCGGCATTCTGAATGCCCCCGACCCCTCTTACCAACCCGAAACGGACGAAGCCCTGATACAGACCTATTCCGCCGACAATCACACGGAGGGCAAACGGCAGAACAAACGCCATCTGCAGCGCAGTTTAGGCCTTTTGCAGGACGACCGTGCGCCGGTGTTTTTCTGGCCCCACCGCCTGGACCCGGTGCAGAAGGGATGCCAGCTCCTGGCGGAAATCCTCTACCGGGTCGTATCCGAATACTGGGAACAGCACCTGCAGATCGTTTTTGTGGCCAACGGTGAATACAAGGACGTTTTCCATAACATCGTGGCTTTCCACCAGATCTACGACCGGGTGGCCGTCTGCGGCTTCGACGAAGCGCTGGCCCGGGTGGCCTACGGCGGCGCGGATTTCATTCTGATGCCGTCGCGCTTCGAGCCCTGCGGTCTGCCCCAGATGATCGGACCGCTGTACGGATGCCTGCCGGTGGCCCACAATACCGGCGGTATCCACGATACGGTGGTCCATCTCGCGCCCGATAACAATACGGGCAACGGGTTCCTTTTCGACATCTACGACAGCCCCGGGCTTATGTGGGCCATGGATCAGGCCATGCGCTTTCACGGATCCCCCGAAGAAAACCGGCAGCGGCAAATCCGGCGCATCATGCGGGAAAGTGCGCAGACCTTCAACCATGATGTGACCGCCCGCCGCTACATGAGCCTTTATGAAAAAATGCTTGAGCGTCCCCTGATCGCCGCCCGTCCCGTCTGAACGTGCAGGGCGGCTTTTGACGGCATCGACATTCCCAGCGGTAATGGCGATGCGCCGCGCCGCTCTGATGTCTCTTGAAGGCGTATGTAGAAAGCAGCGGCGTACAGGGCATAAAACGTGGAAGAGAGACCCATGGCGTCCCGACGACCCCATACGGCCGAACCGTGGCTTGAAAAATTACTGGATCTCGATCCCTGGCTGAACCCTTTCCGCGACGCCCTGCAAAAACGCCGCGAGATAGCTGACAGCCGGCGTCGGTTGCTGATCGGGCAGGGTGAGCGTCTTACCGACGTCGCCGACAACCATCGCTATTTCGGCCTTCACCGGACCCCGGACGGATGGGTGTTCCGGGAATGGGCCCCCAACGCCCGGGCGATCCACCTGGTGGGGACTTTCAATGCCTGGGAAGAAACACCGGATCACACCCTGAAGCCTGTAGCGGGTCGCGACGGGGTATGGGAAATACACCTGCCGGCGGATCGGCTCGCACACGGCGATCTTTACCGTCTGCGCCTGCATTGGCCGGGGGGCGGCGGCGACCGCCTGCCCGCCTATGCCCACCGGGTGGTTCAGGATCCCCACACCCTGATCTTCAACGCCCAGGTCTGGGATCCGCCCATGACATATCACTGGACCCACGCCGCGCCGATGCCGCCCCATCCAATCCTGATTTATGAAACCCATGTGGGAATGGCCCAAGAAAAAGAAGGTGTCGGCACCTATCGGGAATTCGCCGACCATTTGCTGCCGCGCATTCAGCGTGCCGGCTACAATACCATCCAGCTGATGGCCATCCAGGAGCACCCCTATTACGGCTCCTTCGGCTACCAGGTCTCTAATTTTTTTGCCGCGTCTTCCCGCTTCGGCACACCCGAGGATCTCAAATACCTGGTGGATACCGCCCACGGCGCCGGCCTGCGGGTGGTCATGGATCTGGTGCACTCCCATGGCGTCTCCAACGAGGTGGAGGGCCTGAGTCGCTTCGACGGCACGCTCTATCAGTATTTTCACGACGGGCCTCGGGGTACCCATCCGGCCTGGGACTCCCGGTGTTTCGATTACGCCAAGACGGAAGTTCTGCGCTTTCTCCTGTCCAACTGTCGATTCTGGCTGGAAGAATATCACATTGACGGCTTCCGCTTCGACGGCATTACCAGTATGCTCTACCTCGATCACGGCCTGGGCAAAGCCTTTACGTCTTACGAAGACTATTTCGGCGCCAACGTCGATGAAGATGCCATTGCCTATCTGACCCTGGCCAATGAGCTGATCCACACCCTTAATCCCCACGCCGTCACCATCGCCGAAGATATCAGCGGCCTGCCGGGACTGGCCCTGCCCCAGGCGCAGGGTGGTGTCGGCTTCGATTACCGCTTTGCCATGGGGATCCCCGACAACTGGATTCGGCTGACCAAGGATGTCCCCGATGAAAACTGGCACGTTGGCGGGTTGTGGCACGAGCTCACCAACCGTCGCCCCCACGAAAGGTCCATCAGTTACGCCGAGTGCCATGACCAGGCCCTGGTGGGGGACAAAACCCTCATCTTCCGGTTGGCCGATGCTGCCATGTATGACCACATGCACCGGGATGATCCCGATATAACCATGGATCGGGCTATGGCCCTCCACAAGATGATCCGACTGATCACCCTGGCCACGGCTGGAGACGGGTATTTGACCTTCATGGGAAACGAGTTCGGCCATCCTGAATGGATTGATTTCCCGCGGGAGGGGAACAACTGGTCCTATCAATACGCCCGTCGCCAATGGCACCTGGCCGACCACCCGGACTTGAAATATGGCCAATTGGCTGCCTTTGACCGGGCCATGCTGGCGCTGAGTGAACAGCACGGCATTTTTAAGACGCGTGACGCCCGTTGGATCCATGAACACATTGAAGATCAGGTTTTGGTGTTCAAGCGCCGCGACCTCACCTTCGTTTTCGGATTTCACCCGAACCGCTCGCTGCAGGACTATGGCGTCCGTACGGAACCCGGAAAATACCAGCTGGTCGTGGACAGTGACGAGATCCGGTTCGGAGGACACAACCGTCTGCATCCGCGGCAGATCCATTTTACCGCCCCGGTCGACGACAGCGAGGGAGCAACAGGCCTTTTGCGGTTGTACATCCCCAGCCGGACGGCCCAGGTGCTGGTCAGGGTGGACTGATAAAAAGGGGTTTTTAGCGGTATGAACCGTGTGGCTGCAATGGGTGAGAGGAATCAGGCGCTGTTCTTGTACTGGCGGTAAAACCGCATTACCTTTTCGACATAACGTTCGGTCTCGGGAATGGGAGGAATTCGCTTATAGCGATCCACAATGGTGGGGCCGGCGTTGTAAGCGGAAAGCGACAAAGCCAGTTTGCCATTGTAGCGATCGTAGAGTTTACGGAAATAACGGGTACCGCCCATGATGTTCTGACGCGGATCAAAGGGATCCTTGATATTCAGAGCAGGATAATTTTGCGGCATGATTTGCATCAATCCCCGGGCGCCCTTTTTGGATATAGCGTGGGGGTTGAAGCTCGACTCGGCCTGGATGATGGCTTTGAGAAGATAAAAATCCACACCATGGCGACGGGATGCTTCTTGAATGATGCGATCGTATTTGCGGACATTGGTCGGTTTGGTGAAGCGTGGTTTGTGGCTGCGGATATAGATACGATATTCCGGCGACGACGGGGTATTGGTGAAGTGCATCACGCCATCGGCATCACGATACATGTATATATCGGCCAAAACAGGTGCCCCAGCCAACAACACTGCCAGCAGGCACGGCAATAGCCCCATCCGCATGTATTTTCCGGTCTCTGATCGCATAACCCTGCGGTGAATCGCTCCTGAAGTCCTCACCCGAATCCCGAAACAGATCTGCTAGGGGATTATTATATTTTATTTCGTCCGGAACACAAGTCCCGCCCCCGGTCGGAGGGTGGAAAAGCTGTACCCATTGTCACTATCGGCCCTTTCCTTTGTCAACTTGAGCCGTTGAACAGGTTGGCGGGCGTTTTCCGCCTGGAGACCGGCAGAGCAAACCCCGTCCGCTGGGGGCGCATTTTCAGGTGGCGTCTTGCTGGCTGTCGGCCGCGGCAGCCTGCCAAGCCCGACGCTGCCGGACCTCGTGACATTGTTTCCGGACAAAGCGGGCCGGAAAGGCCGGGGTGGCAAGATAGGGCACGGTGTTGCGGTTAAAATCATCCTGGAAACGGGTCAGGAGATTCTGCTTGTCTTCGTCGGAAACAAAAACACGTTCCATACGGCTCGTATAGGTGACGGTTTCGCCCAGCAGGCTTCGAACCGTTTCCAGGGATAGCGCGCCCATGAGATCGGCCGGAAGGCAATCGGCCTGGGTGGGTATGCTTACACGGGCCTCCAAAACCACGATCCAGCGATCGGCCGCCTGTCGGCGGGAAGCGTCACAGAGTGTAAGGGTGGTCCCGTTTGCTAGGGTCCGGGATTCAAGAATGGCTTCGCTCATGGTTTGGCTCCAGGGGTTTACGGTACGGTCGCGATGGCGTCGGTTTCACGGCAGGGGCACTTCACAGGTCAACTGATGGGCAGCATATAGTCCGCCAGGCGGCTGGATGTTTTGCGCAGATTGTTGCTGAGCAGGATGGCAACACCCTTCAGCAGCTTGATGCCGATGTTGGCATGGCGCGTCATGATGAGGTCGAAGGCCGCCTGGGAAAGAATGAAAAGCTTGGCATTGTCGCGGGCTTTGATGGTCGCCGACCGCGGCAGGTTTTCAATCACCGACATCTCGCCGATGGATTGCCCCTTGCGCAGGGTGGTAATGACGATTTCCTGATCGGCCGCGATGGGCTGTTTGATGACATCCAGGGTGCCGTGGGCGATAAAACACATAAAATTGCCGCGGTCGGCTTCCTGGAAAAGAATTTCGCCCTGTTGCAGCTCGATCACGTTCATGTGTTTCGCCACCAGTTTGACTTCTTCCGCATTCATGCGACTGAACAGGGGAATGCCCATAAAAAATTCGATGATGGCTTTTGACAGATTGGGATCCATGATCTAAAACGCTCACGTCAGATGGTCGTTTCGTCTGGCACACACAATTTTACTTTAATATCAAAATTTTAAAAGTAAATGAAGTCTTTCTTGCCCGCGAACCCCACAAAAGGAGGCCTGCCATGACCACCCCGCTCCCTACGCGCGACGACGCCTGGAACCTGCTGACAACCTACAACAAGAGTGACAGCTTGCGAAAACACGCTTTGGCAGTCGAGGGTGTCATGCGCTATTTTGCCCGTCAATACGGGGAAGACGAAACGGTCTGGGGCCTGATCGGATTGATCCATGACCTGGATTATGAACAGTTTCCGGATCAGCACTGTGTCAAAACCGAAGAAATTCTACGGGAAAACGGCTGGCCGGAAGACTATATCCGGGCGGTGGTCAGCCACGGGTATGGCATCTGTACGGATGTGGAGCCCCGTTCCACCATGGAAAAGGTCCTTTTTGCCGTGGACGAATTGACCGGCCTGGTGGCCACCACGGCGCTGGTGCGTCCCTCCAAAAGCGTGATGGACTTGAAGGCCAAATCCGTCAAAAAGAAATGGAAGGACAAGCGCTTTGCCGCCGGGGTGGATCGCAGCATCATTGAGAAGGGCGCCGCCATGCTGGAAGTCGAGGTAGCGGAACTGATCACCGGCACGATCATGGGGATGCGCGAGGTTGCCGACGCCATCGGTCTCGGTGAACAAGGCGTTTGATGACGATAAACCTCCGCAAAGGATGGGTTATGGCGCCGCCCCCGGCTTAACGGGGGCGGCGTTTCGTTTAGGCGACCTCTTCAAACTCGGCGTCCACCACATCGTCCTTTGAGGAGCGGCCGGCCGCAGCTTGTTCGGACCCCGCCGAACCGGAGGGACCTTGGGCGTAGGCTGCCGAAGCCACCTGCTGGGCAATCCGCTTGAGATCTTCGCTCAGCCGTCGGATTTCGGCCACGTCTTCACCCTGCATGGCTGTTTTGAGCGCCTCCACGGCGGCAGCGGCCTGGGACCGGGAGGCCTCGTCCAGACGTGGCCCCATTTCCGCAAGGGATTTTTCAGTGGTATAGACCAGGGCGTCCGCTTCGTTGCGGGCCTCCACCAACCCCTTTTTACGGCGGTCGGTATCCGCGTTCATTTCCGCTTCACGAACCAACCGATCGATTTCCGCCTTGTCCAGTCCGCTGGAAGCGGTAATCCGGATGGACTGTTCCTTGCCGGTGGCCTGGTCCTTGGCCGCAACACTCACGATACCGTTGGCATCGATATCAAAGGTCACCTCGATCTGGGGCAGGCCTCTGGGTGCCGGTGCAATGCCCGTCAGTTCGAAGCGCCCCAGCGTCTTGTTGTCCGCTGCCATTTCCCGTTCGCCCTGGAGGACATGAACCGTGACGGCCGGTTGATTGTCCTCGGCCGTGGAAAACACCTGGCTCTGGCGGGCCGGGATGGTGGTGTTGCGTTCGATCAGACGGGTCATCACGCCGCCCAGGGTCTCGATGCCCAGTGACAGCGGCGTCACGTCCAGCAGCAGCACGTCCTTTATGTCGCCTGTCAGCACCGCACCCTGAATGGCGGCCCCCATGGCAACAACTTCATCCGGATTGACACTTTTACCCGGTTCCCGGCCGAAAATCGCCTGCACCTTGGCCTGAACCGCCGGCATGCGGGTCATGCCCCCCACCAGCACCACATCACTGATGTCGGCGGGATTCAATCCGGCATCCTGCATGGCCTGGCGGCAGGGGCCCTCCAATTTATCCAGCAAGTCTGCCACCAGGGCCTCCAGTTTGGCCCGTGAAACGCTGATGTTCATATGCTTGGGCCCGCTGCCATCCGCTGTGATAAAGGGCAGGTTGATCTCGGTCGTTGTCGACGTGGACAACTCCATTTTAGCCTTCTCAGCGGCTTCCTTGAGGCGCTGGAGGGCCATTTTGTCGGTCCGCACATCGATGCCCTGCTCTTTGCGGAAGGTGTCGGCCAGATAGTCGATCAACCGCAGGTCAAAATCTTCACCGCCGAGGTGCGTGTCGCCGTTGGTGGCTTTGACCTCGAAAACACCGTCGCCGATTTCGAGAATGGAAATATCAAAGGTACCGCCGCCGAGATCGAACACGGCGATTTTCTGATCTTTTTTACCCTCCAACCCGTAGGCCAGGGATGCGGCCGTGGGTTCGTTGATGATGCGCAATACATTGAGTCCGGCAATTTTGCCCGCATCCTTGGTGGCCTGACGCTGGCTGTCATCAAAATAAGCCGGCACCGTAATCACGGCATCGGTCACTTTCTCCCCGAGATAATCCTCGGCCGCCTTGCGAATGGCGCCAAGTATAAAAGAGGATATTTCCGCCGGGCTGTAAGCTTTATTTTTGAGGCGAATGCGGACATCGCCGTTGTCCGCCCCCTCGATTTGGTAAGGCAGCACCGGAACGTCCTGCTGGACCTCGGGTGCCGTGAATTTCCGGCCGATCAACCGCTTGACTCCGAATACCGTGTTTTCCGGATTGGTAACAGCCTGCCGTTTGGCAATCTGGCCCACCAGCCGCTCACCGCCATCGTTGATCGCGACGATGGATGGCGTGGTGCGGCCGCCCTCGGCATTCGTAATCACCTGAACCTCTTTGTTTTCCATAATGGCCACACATGAATTGGTGGTTCCTAGATCAATACCGATAACTTTTCCCATGACGACCTCCTGATTATGTATATTAGAATATATTACTAAATAAAATTTTAGTATAAAGTAATGATATAATGGTTGTCGTCAAGGGGGTTTTTCATCCATTTTCTGGCGTTCCCCAGGTGCGCCGGCCTGATACCGGCCACGGGGGCCTCCCCGACCGCCTTGACCCGCGCTGCCCCCACAGGCCTCTGCGATTCACACCGCCACCCACAGATACACTTGGATCGGTTGGACATTTCAAACGAATTGGTTTAGATTTTCTCCGGCAATAGCCCATGATCGGCCGAGCATTACCGGCCTTCGTGTCAAAACCTAAACGGCCAAAGCGCAAGACAGGACGCATACCATGACAAACAACGCACTACACGGAAAACGCATCGGGTTTATCGGCGCCGGCAATATGGCTGAAGCCATTATTCGGGGCCTCTTGGAAAGCCAAACCGTGGCGGCCGAGCACATCATGGCCTCCGACGTGATCCCGGAACGGTTGGCATTCATGCAAACTACCTATGGAATTGCAACCACCGACGACAACGTGGCGCTAGTATCGGCTTCGGACGTCTTGTTGCTGGCTGTCAAACCCCAGGTAGTGGATCACGCGCTGGCGCCCATCCGCCCCCATACCGATGGCACCAAGCTGGTCATATCCATCGTGGCCGGCTTGACGGTAGCTGCCATGGCGCGCACTCTGGGTTCCGGCACCCGCATCATTCGCACGGTTCCCAACACACCGGTTTTTGTGGGCGAAGGCATGGTGGCGCTTGCATCGGACGGCCCGGCCACAACGGAAGACTATGAAGTGGCCCAAGCCATCTTCGCCCCTGTGGCCCGCATCGTCTCGATCACGGAAAAATTCATGGACGCGGCCATCGGTGTTGCCGGGTCCGGTCCCGCCTATGGGTTTTTGATGATCGAAGCCCTTGCGGACGGGGGCGTAAAAATGGGCCTGCCGCGGCCCGTGGCCCTTGAAATGGCCGCCCAGACCCTCCTCGGCGCAGCCAAAATGTGTCTCGAATCCGGTCGCCACACCGGTCAGCTAAAAGACATGGTAACGTCCCCGGGGGGTACCACCATCGCCGCCTTGCATAAAATGGAGGCTGCCGGAGTGCGGTCCGCGCTGATGGATGCAGTCGAAGCCGCCACACGCCGTTCGGAAGAACTGGGGCGCAAAACGGATAACGCCCCATCAGCCTGAGGATATCCAGCCATGACCCGTGTACCGCTTATCGCGCAGCGTGAAATTGAAGCCAATCTGGCGGTGGCCCTTATCCAGCGATATGCCGAGGTTCTGGGGCAAACTGAAGCCGTTGCCCTGGCGCGCGAGGGCATTCAGGGTCTGGCGGAAAACGCCGGTCGAAAGCTTGCCGACCAATTCGGGGGCAACACTCTGGAGGACCTGGCCCGGGTCGTGCGCACGGTGTGGGCGCGGGAAGACGCCCTCAAAATCACCTTTCACACGGTCTCCCGGGATCGGCTTGATTTTGACGTTCATCAGTGCCGCTACGCCGAATTGTACGATCGTCTCGGCATCCGGGAATTGGGGATCCACCTTTCCTGCTGCCGCGATGCCGCTTTCGCCCGGGGATTCAATGCCGCCATTCACATGCAGCGTCGTCAAACCATCATGGAAGGGGCTCCCTATTGCGATTTTCGTTTCGCGCTCTTACCATAACCCTGATACGGAATGTATGAAGACGATCGGGGTTTTCCCTGGTTGATCAAGGAGGGATCGCCATGCATCGATTTTTCAAAATCCTATTGCATTGTCTGGTGTTCGCCATTGGCCTGCCGGCCGTGGGATTCAGCCATTTTTGGGATTGGGAACTTCTGCGGGGAATGGTCCTGCCGGCGGTCGCTACCGGCTTCCTGATCTACCTGGCCTTGTTCATTCTGCTCGGCGGCTACCGGGCGTTCCAATCATCGTCATCTTGAGGTGGACGCCATGACAGACCCACATCGTCTGGAAATCTTCTCGGACTACATCTGACCCTGGTGCTATTTCATTACCGGGCGTATTGAAAGACTGCAGCAGAATTACGACATCCATGTCCGTTGGACGGCATTTCCCCTTCACCCCGAAACCCCCGAGGAAGGCCGGAGCCTCAAGGACCTGTTTGCCGGCCAGCCGGTCAGCATCCCGGATATGCTGGCCCACCTCAAAAAAACCGCAGATCAATTGGAATTGCCCTTCAGTGACCGCCCCATGACTTTCAACAGCCGGCGGGCCCAGGAGCTGGGCAAATGGGCGGAAACATGCGGACGGGGGGAAGCTTTTCACCGGGCGGTCTTTCATGCCTATTTTGCCGAGGGGCACAACATTGCCCGAATCCCGGTATTGATGGATATCGCCACCGCCATCGGCCTGGACCCGGACGAAGCCCAAACGGTTATCGTCGAGCATTCCTTTCGGGAAGCCGTGGACCGGGACTGGCAGCGCGCCCGAAGCCTGGGCATCATGGCCGTGCCGACCTTTGTCAAAAACGGCCGGCGCCTGGTAGGGGCCCAAACCTACCGGGATCTGGCCCGCCTGGTTGATGCGGATGCGTGATGGCCGGACCGACGGAAAGCATGGGTTGGATTGCAAAAAACATTGCGATTTTACGCCAGCGCGTCATTCGACGGGGAAGACTTTGAAAGGCGAGGGAACCGATAGGCCGCCGTTAGAACAGTTTGAGCTGAACCTGCTGGGATTGGCGTCCTTTGGATACATGCGGGGTCTGGTGTTTTAACAGCTCGCGCTCGATGTCGCCCACAAAGGGGGAAATATTCCGAACCGTCGGGCGGCCGTAGATGCGGCGCTTGCGCGACCATGTCAGGTAAAGTTGCTCCCGGGCACGGGTCAGGGCCACATAGAACAGGCGGCGCTCTTCATCCATATCGGAAGGCGTCCGCCCTTCCCGTCGCAGCGGAACCAGTCCGTCTTCGCAACCCACTACAAAAACCACCGGAAACTCCAGCCCCTTGGCCGCATGCATCGTCGAGAGGGTGACGTTTTCGGCCCGCTCTTTGATCATGTCAGTATCGCTCTGAAGGGTCAGGTTGGCTAAAAACAGGGTCAGATTGCCTCGGCACGACCGGGCTTGGGCCGCCAGACGCTCCACAGTGTCCCGGATCTGATCCGCATCGGAGTCGTCCTGCCCATCGGCGCATCCAATGGAAACCAGCTGGCGAATAAGCTCTTCCAGAGACAATGACTCAAATCGGTTGATGTGGTGCTCTAAATCCTGCAGCGCTGCTTGCAACCGCCGGCGTCGGGAAGGTGCTAGCTCCGGGAAGGGAGACAAGGTTGCCTGGGTTAGAGCCTGATTCAGGGTCAGCCCCCGGGATTCCATACGGTCCAAAAAAACCATGACGGTTTCTTTGTCCAGCGCGGGTTCCAGAAAACCGGCCAACCGATTCAAATCATAGGCCCCGGCCGTGCGGTCCATAATCCTCAGAAGTGCCAGAAAGGCTTCGACACGGGGGTGTTCATAATAGGTGCGGCGGCTGGCGGTCTGAAAAGGGATACCCGCGTGCATGAAGACATCCGCCAGGATGTCCGCCTGAGCCGCCGTGCGGTAGAGAACGGCAAAATCGGCAAAACTGCAGTCATGAACCAATGCGGCATCCACCTTGCCGGCATCGATGGCCAAAAATCCGGTGCCACCCACCGCCTTTTCAATGGTTTGCCCCACGGCCACAGCCTCGGCTTTTTCCGAAGGCAGTTCCACCACGGCCACATGGGGCGCCCCCTGCAGATGCGAATAGAGCCGGGAACCCAATACCCCGATGCCCGATGCCGTATCGGAACGCTGTCGAATCACCTGCCAGGAGGCCTCCAGTATCGTTTCAGCCGACCGGTAATTGCGGGTGAGATGAATGACCCGGGTGCTGGGATAGTCCTCCACGAAACGGTTGAAAAAGGCGACATCCGACCCCCGGAAACCGTAGATGGCCTGATCCGGATCCCCGATGACACAAAGATTGCCCGCGGAAGGTGCCAAAGCGCGAATCAGCCGGTACTGGCCGAAGTTTAAATCCTGATATTCATCCACAAAGATATGGGTAAAACGATTTTGGCAGGAGTTACGATAGGATGGATCCCTTGCCAGCCGGTCCGCCACCCTGAAAATCAAATCTTCGAAATCCAGAAGATGCTCCTCATCCATGATGGTCTGGTAGGCCTTATAAGCCCGCGCAAACTGACTGGTGGGTGCATCCGGCACCACGGACTCGCCATAGGTTTCCGGACCCTGCAATTGCTGTTTGGCGGCGACAATGCGCGCCAGAATATCTCCCGGGGCGAGGTCCACGGCATGCCCCGCGTTTCCCAAGCGACGCAGAATGCGTTTCAGCAAAAACAGGCGTTCGCCATCATCAACGATACGAAAGGGAATATCCGGCTGCTCTTCCCGGACCAGCATCCAGCATAGCGCATGAAACGTCGCGGTCAGGGGCAAGGGAGCCCCGTTGTCCAGCAGGTGGGTCAGTCGGGTCCGCATTTCATCGGCAGCCTTTTCCGTGAACGTCACGGCCAGCATTTTTTCCGCCGGGACGCCGCGCTCCTGGATCAAATGGGCGATGCGGTGGGTCAGGGTGCGGGTCTTGCCGGTTCCCGGTCCGGCCACGATCAACAGGGGACCCTGTTCATGATCGATAGCCGCCTGCTGTTCGGGATTCGACCGATTCACATGATCGTCGCTGGAGAACACCGGAACCGGCATCCTCTCGATGGGGTTCTTAACCCCGCAGTCAATGTCCGGATCCGTGACGTTTCCGAGCGACGGCGCTTCCGGAGGTTGTTGCAGAGAACTTGTCATCCCCGGAAAAAGACGCCGCTGACCCAGCAGGCGGCGCTTTTCACCATCACTGAAAACACGAATCCGACCATACTCGCCGTCATACCCCGCCTGGATATTGACCCGTCCCGCTCGCATGCGGCGAATCGCTTCACCCAAAAGAGGAATGCCCGTGGCATCGATTTGCTCCGGCAGGGCTTCCCTTAATATATGCAGTTCGTTTCCGACGGATGATAACGCCAGGGTATAGGCCCGGCCGACCGTCTTGGTATTCGGTCCCACCTGCAACACCTCGGATAGCATTTCCGGCAGGGGGATCAGGCTTTCAAAAAGTTTCTGCCCTTCGGGGATATCTTCGGGTTTGCGGTCGGCCAGAACATGAACCCGGTTGGCCACCCCGACCGTCAACGGACGTCCACATACCGGACATTTTCCATCCAAAGCCCGGGTTTCTTCAGGGGTCAGGCAGACACCGCATTTGCGGTGTCCATCCAGATGATATTTACCCTCCTCCGGATAAAATTCAATGGTCCCGCCGAACCCTTCGGAGGCGGGTTCTTCCAGGGCCGTCCGGATGGCATCGTAACCGGGTTGGCAATTGAAAATATTGGCCTCCCGGGCCAATTTGGAAGGCGAGTGGGCGTCGGAATTGGAAACCAGGGTCAGCCGATCCAAACTGGATACAAGCCGGTTCATGGCCGGATCGGAAGAAAGTCCTGTTTCAGCGGCGAAAATATGCCCGGAAAGGTCTTCAAAACATTCTTCCAGGCTGTCAAAACCCGATTTGGATCCCAACAGGGAAAACCAGGGCGTCCAGATATGGGCCGGAATGAGAAAAGCACGCTCATCGGTTTCCAGCAGGATCTCGAGTAAATCACGGGCATCGAGGCCGAGGATGGGGCGACCGTCCGACCGAATATTACCGATAGCGTCCAGTCGCCGGTTGAACCGTTCGGCGGCTTCCAGGGTTGGCAGAAAGACCAGGTTGTGGTTTTTGCGGGTTTTGCCGTCTTTTTTGTAAATATTGCTGATTTCCGACACCAGCATGAAATGCACCGGCCCGTGGCATGTAGCCGGCACCGCCTGCCGGCAGGCGGCCGCCAGATCGTCATTCAGCCGCAATAAACCGTTTTCCGTCGGCATCAGCTTCGATTGAATTTCCGCAAACCAGCCGGGGTGGGTGGCATCCCCTGTACCGACAACCGTGATCCCTTTCATCTGGGCGGCGATATAAAGATGTTCCAAATCGAGCTTTTTGGATGTCGCCCGGGAAAAGCGCGAATGAATATGCAAATCGGCTAAAAAGGTCATTATCGTGACGTTCCGATCATTCGTAAACCACCTTCAACAGCTGGATGCGCATGTGAAAATGGTTGTGGCGGCAAACAACCACCAAATCCCTTAAAAACCTTGTATTTTTGAGTTAATCAGGCTATATATTTCTACTTTTTTGGAATGATTACACAATATATTGTATTTTAGCCTTAAATACAGATGAGCATCAATGGATTTGTGACCAAATGGGCCTTTTATCAACGAGTGTATCGATCACCCAATATCGCGTCGAGGGCGAGTTGCCCTCACCGGTCAATGAAAATGTGACGGCCGCGCTTCAAAAGCATACCATCAACGAAATCGACAACGATGCCAGCGAACAGGCCGTTGGATGGACGTCTTTCGATGATCCCTATCGACCCGATTTCGAGGGGTCCCGTTTTATCATCGATACCGCCTGGGTGTTTTCCCTGCGCATCGATAAAAAGAGCATACCGGCCAAAGTTTTAAAAAAGCATTATAATATCGAAGTCGCCAGACGTCTGGCCGAATCCGGACGCGACTATCTTTCGAAAACGGAAAAAAAACAACTGAAGGATCATGTCATCACGGTGCTCAGCACCCGCATTCCCGCCACACCCAATGTTTACGACATCGTCTGGAAATATGAAGAAGGGCAGCTGTGGTTTTTTTCCAATTTGAAAGCAGCCAATGAAGAACTGGAAACCCTTTTTACACGATCGTTTAAATTGAGTCTGATTCGCGTGTTTCCGTATACCGCCGGGTTGGATGCCGGCCTGAAAGGGCCGGAGAAAGATTGTCTGGATCAGTTAAAACCAACCCTTTTCATGGATTAGAATATGCTGGATATCGCCGTTGCATACCGCCGTTATCAGTTTATCGGCGATGAATTTCTCACTTGGCTTTGGTTTGTCATCGAACAGGATGCCACGCTTCTCCGTCGCCTCGATAACGAACTGGCAACACTGGAAATCGGCAATCGCATGGTGCTCGAAAACCGCTATCGTAAGGACAGCGGCGAAACCGTCACCATCAAGGGGGATGAAGCCAATATGGACGAAGGCCTTCTGGCGCTTAAAAAGGGGGCTATGGTGGCCGAAGTCAATCTGGTCTATCGCTCCGGCGACCATGAATGGCGCTTCAACCTGAAAGGTGAAAGCCTCAACTTATCCAGTCTGAAGGTTCCGGAAACAGGCAAAGTCGAAACCCGTGACGATATTGAGGGTGCGGTGATCGAAAAGGTCTACCTGTGCGAAAAGATCACCAACCTCATCAACGTGGTCTTCGCTCACTTTATCAAACTGAGGGTTTCCAACGATTGGTCGGCCCAAACCGTTCCGGCCATTCGCAAATGGATCGGTTCCACATCCGATGTTTAAAAGACATGCAAACATTGTCGATAACAGGGGCGTTATGAACATCATCAGGCCAACGGTTCATAATCGGGGAGATCTCAACTTGTTCTCAACGCGTTATCAACAATTGAACTATAAAAATTTAATATAAAATTCATATAGTTATATTTTTAATAAACATATTGACAATGTATCATCTCCTTTATTCTCTAATCTTGTATAAAGGAAAAAATCTATGAAATTTACGATTAAGAAAGCAGACATTCAGGATGTGTTGGCGAAGGTTCAGGGATTGGCAGGCCGTAAAACCAATTTGGCCATTACCACGAATGTGCTGATTAGATCGGAGGGATCGGATATCGGCATTACCGCCACCGATCTGGAAACCGGTTTTGAAGGTCATTATCCGGCGCACGTGGAAGCATCCGGAAGTATTGCCATCAACGCCAAAAAGCTGTTTGAGATTATCAAAGAATTTCCCACCGATGAAATTTCACTCCACGAGACGGAAAACCAATGGATTGAAATCAGCAACCAGAATGTCGAATTCCATATCATGGGAATGAATCCGGATGAATTTCCGGACAATCCGGCTGTCGATGATGCCGAACTCTTCGAAGTGGATTCGGGGGTTTTTGGCAAAATGATCGATAAAACGGTTTTTGTAACCGGCGCCGGGGATGACCGGCGGGCCCATATCACCGGTGCGCTGATGGAGGTGTTGCCTTCGGAAACACCTCCCCTGTTCCGCCTGGTGGCCACGGATGGTAGCCGCCTGACCAAGGTGGATTATCCTTTTGAAGAGGGCGTATCGTTGCCCCAAATTGAAGCGGCGATCATTCCCAAAAAGGGCTTGAGTGAAATCGCCAAGTTTCTGGAACCCGGCGGCAATGTTCAACTGGGCATCAAAAATAACAATTTTATCGTCAAAAAGGCCAATGAAATCATCATTGTAAGGCTTCTTGAAGGTGAATTTCCACAATATCAGGATATTATCGTCAAGCCGGACACGGCCCACGAGATCCCTATCCCCAAAATCGATTTCTTGAAAACATTGCGACGGATGTCGATTTTGTCATCGGAAAACTACAAAGGCGTTATTTTTAAATTTGACACGGATCGCCTTGAAATCAGAGCCAACAATCCGGAACTGGGGGAGTCCAAGGAAGATCTCCCGATTGCATTTTCGGGGGAGATGATTGAAGGCGCTTTCAACCCGCGTTATTTTATCGAAACCCTGGGGGTTATCGATAATGAAAAAGTGGTGATCCATGTCGTGGATGGAGAACGCCCCTGTCTGCTTAAGGGGGCTGAAGATCAATCTTTTCTAAGCGTTATCATGCCGATGAGAATATGAATACACACGTAGATCGAACATACAACGAAGACAATATTAAAATCCTGGAAGGCCTGGAAGCCGTTCGCAAACGACCTTCCATGTATATCGGGAATATCGACGTGGCCGGTTTGCACCACCTGGTTTACGAGGTGGTGGACAACAGCATTGACGAGGCCATGGCCGGACATTGTTCCCTCATCAAGGTGATCATTCACACCGACAACAGCGTCAGTGTCGAGGATAACGGCCGCGGTATCCCGGTGGGGATCCATAAAACCGAACAAATTCCGGCTGTTGAAGTCGTTATGACCCGACTCCATGCCGGCGGTAAATTTGATGATCATTCCTACAAGGTTTCCGGTGGGTTACATGGCGTGGGGGTTTCAGTTGTCAACGCCCTGTCGGAAACCCTGGAAGTGGAAATTTATTCCGGCGGCCAGATTCACCACCAGACCTACGCCCGGGGGGTCAAATCATCCGAACTGAAAGTGGTGGGCTCTACCGACAAGCGCGGAACGCAGGTTTATTTCAAGCCGGATGCGGACATTTTCACGACCACCGAGTACAGCTACGATATTCTGGTGAAGCGTCTGCGGGAATTGGCCTTCCTCAACAAAGGGGTCCGCATCGCCATTGAAGATGAACGCGATGATCTCAAAGATGAATTTCACTACGAGGGGGGGCTGGTCCAGTTTGTGGAATATCTGAACCGGCGCAACAATGCCCTCCATGAACCGGTCTTTATCGAAGGCACCCGCAGTGAAGTCCAGATTGAGCTGGCCATCCAGTACAATGACAGTTTTACGGAAAAACTTTTTTCATTCGCAAATAATATCAATACGATAGAGGGGGGCTTCCATCTCAGTGGTTTCAAGGCGGCCCTCACGCGAACCATCAATCAATATGCGGCGAATGGCAATCTGCCCAAAAACCTGCAGGCCAAAATTACCGGTGATGACGTCCGCGAAGGGCTGACGGCCGTTATCAGTGTGCGCATCAAATCCCCCCAGTTCGAGGGACAGACCAAAACCAAACTGGGCAACAGTGAAGTCAAGGGGTTGGTGGAATCTTTGGTAAACGAAAAACTGGCCGCTTTTTTCGAAGAAAACCCATCGGTTGCGCGCAAGATCATCGCCAAAGGCGTGGAAGCCGCCCGGGCGAGGGATGCGGCCAAACGCGCCCGCGACCTGGCTCGCAGCAAAGGCGCTTTGGTGGATGCCACCCTGCCCGGCAAACTGGCCGACTGTCAATCCCGAGATCCCGATGAACGTGAGTTGTTCCTGGTGGAAGGGGACTCGGCTGGCGGATCAGCCAAACAGGGGCGTAATCGCAAATTCCAGGCGATTTTGCCCCTTAAGGGGAAAATCCTCAACGTGGAGAAAGCACGCCTCGACAAAATTATCCGCAGCGAGGAAATTAAAAATATTCTCACCGCTCTGGGTACCGGCGCCGGCACCGATGAATATGACATTGAAAAAATCCGTTACAAAAAAGTCATTATTATGACCGACGCGGATGTGGATGGTTCCCACATTCGAACGCTGCTGCTGACGTTTTTTTACCGCCAGATGCAGGAAATTATTGAACAGGGGTATCTCTATATCGCCCAGCCGCCTTTGTTCAAGGTGGGTAAGGGGAAGAAAGCGAACTATCTCAAGGATGAGGGCGAATTGGATGATTTTGTGGTCCGTCGCCTTTGTGACATGTTGAAAGTCACGTACGGCCCTTCCCAGCAATTGGTGGAAGGGCACGATCTTTATCTGATGATCGGAAATCTTGCGGAATACAGCGCCGTATTGGGCCGGATGGAAAAAAAGCTGATTCCTTCCGAACTGATTGAATCGTTGCTGAGTTTCGGTGTGAAGGACAAAGCGTTTCTTCAGGATGAAAATCAGGTTACGGCCCTGCAGCAGCATCTCAATGAAAAGGGCTTCAGGTTGGACGAGCCCCTGTGGCATGAAGAAAAGCGCTTGTTTGAAATGACGGTCACGTCACGGGATGTCGATGCTGCCAGTCTGGAGGCGGGTTCCGATATCATTGAGCGGCGGTTTTCACCGGTACGGATCGGACGCGGACTGATCCACTCCAAGGATTACCAGAAATGTGTTGTCCTGGCGGACAATTTGCGTGTTTATGACCAGCCGCCCTTTGAAATTCTTGACAAAGAAAACAAAACGGTCCGCAGCCAGGTGACCGATAAGCAGGATTTACTGCATTATCTGATCGAGGAAGGCAAAAAGGGGCTCTCCATCCAGCGCTACAAAGGTCTTGGCGAAATGAATCCCGATCAGTTGTGGGAAACCACCATGGACCCCGACAACCGCCACCTGCTGCAGGTGACCATCGAAGATGTACTGGATACCGATGAAATTTTCACGGTCCTTATGGGCGAGGAAGTTGAACCCCGACGGGAGTTCATCCAGAACAATGCCTTGGAAGTGACCATGCTGGATATCTAAGCTCGGCGGTTCCGAACATGGTTTGCGGATCCGCAGGTTGGGCGGATGCGGTTTTACAAGGAGAGATGGAATGCATATTCACACTGTCGTCGCCAGGGATCTGCCGGACCTGTGGTTCCAGGCCGTTCATGATATTCTGGATCACGGTCGGCGGTTTACCATCGACAAAGGATCCTATGCCGGACAGACCCGCCTGGAGTATGATTTTTTCACCGGGCTCGTCAACTATCCCGGCACCCAGCCGCTGATTCCCGACATCCCCCCCTCCTGCGGCATCCCCAACCCCGTGGAACACGACTATATTTATGGCGGCCAGGGATATGACCGGTCCTACATCGAATATCTCATGACGCCCCATAAAGAACCGGGAGAATCTTATACCTATGGCGAACGCCTGACCCGGGCGCCCATCAGCGGCGACAAACTGGCCTGGTGGGAAGCAGGCAACGCCGACATCATCGACAAACGGGAAGTGGACGGCAAGGCGGTGTTCGAAGAGGACGGACGCCTCTACCTCAACCAGATCGAATGGATCATCCATACCTATAAACAGTTTGGACACCGGAACAACCAGATGGTGCTGCAGGTGGCCCATCCTTCGGATCTGGCCCTGGCGGACCCCCCCTGCCTGCGCTCCATCGACACCCGCATCCAGGATGACACCCTGCATTTTTTCGTTTATTTTCGCAGTTGGGATCTCTGGGGCGGGCTGCCCGCCAATCTGGCCGGCATTCAGAATCTCAAGGAATACATGGCTGCGGAAATCGGGGTCAAAGACGGCAAGATGATCGTGGAGAGCAAGGGGCTCCACCTCTACGGCTACGCCGAAGATCTGGCTAAGCTACGCTGTCTTAAGGAGTGATAAAAAAGAAAATCGAAGCCGTCATGCGCATCATCATCGAGCGCTAGCGACTTTCAAGCTGCAAAAGCCCTCCCGGTAAATGGCCGGTGAGGGCTTTTTATTTTTAGGCGAAGCCTAAAAATCGATGGACCCCGGGGTGCGGGGAAAGGGAATCACGTCCCGGATGTTGCTGATACCTGTTATCAGCATCAACAGGCGTTCGAACCCCAACCCGAACCCGCTGTGGGGCACGCTGCCGTACATGCGCGATTCCAGGTACCACCAGTAGGGTTCTTTTTCCATGTTCATCTCGTTCATGCGGGCCTCCACCACCTCAAGCCGCTCTTCACGCTGGCTTCCGCCGATGATTTCCCCGATGCTGGGCACCAGGATATCCATGGCCGCCACAGTATCCTGGTCGTCGTTGACCCGCATGTAAAAGGGTTTGATGGATTTGGGATAATTATAGAGAATGACGGGTTTCTTAAAATGCTGTTCGGTCAGGAAGCGCTCGTGTTCGGTCTGCAGGTCGTTTCCGAAGCCAACCGGATATTTGAATTTTTTTCCCGATTTTTCAAGAATGGCGATAGCATCGCGATACGGCAGCCGCACGAAATCGGCGCTGACGATATTATCCAGGGTCCCCATGAGTTTTTTATCCACAAAACGGGCAAAAAGCTGCAGGTCGTCGGGGCAGTGATCCATGATGAAGCCGATCAGGTTTTTGATCAGGTCCTCGCCCAGGTCCATGTTGCCCTCCAGATCGCAGAAGGCCATTTCCGGTTCGATCATCCAGAACTCGGCAGCATGCCGGCGGGTGTTGGAATTCTCGGCCCGAAACGTCGGGCCGAACGTGTAGACATCCCCCAGGGAAAGGGCAAACATTTCCGCCGATAGCTGACCGGAAACCGTCAGGTTGGCTTCAGTGCCGAAAAAATCTTCGGAATAATCGGTATGGTTGTCGACAACCGGGACGGCGGTCAGATCCATGGTGGTGACCCGGAACATTTCCCCGGCCCCTTCGCAATCCGATCCGGTCAGGATCGGTGTGTGAATGTAGCGGAAACCCCGCTCCCTAAAATAATGATGGACGGCATAGGACAATTCCGACCGAATCCGAAAAGCGGCACCATATTTATTGGTGCGGGGCCGCAAGTGGGCAATGGTCCTCAAAAATTCGTCGGTGTGACGTTTTTTCTGGAGGGGGTAGGTTTCGGGCGCCAGGCTGATGATATCCACCTGTTGGGCCTGGATTTCCCATTTTTGCCCCCCGCCCTGGGAGGGTGCCAGAACACCCCGTACCGCCACAGCCGATCCGGTGGAAAGCTTACGGATGTCATCGTAATTGGGCAGCATGGCGTCAGCGATAACCTGTATGTTTTTCAGTGCCGAGCCATCGTTGATTTCGATAAAGGAGAAGGTTTTGGCATCCCGTCGGGTACGCACCCATCCATTGATGAGAACGTCTTCAAGTCCGGCATCCCGTTCCAGGAGAAGGTTGATCTTGGTTCGTTTCATAGGATTTTCCTTGGTTTTGCAGATCAAGGGTCTGCTTTTTTTGGAAAATGGCGATCAGCGGCGCAGGGGCACGGTAATATAATACCGTTGGGAAGCGCGCTGAAGAAGGAGCACGACGGATTCCTGTTCGCGGTATTTGACAACCGCTTTAAGGAAATCATCGGGATCCCGGATAAGGAATTCATTCACTTGGCGGACCACATCGCCGGGTCGCACACCGGTGCGGTCCAGGAAACCGCTCTTTCTGACCATGGCCACCACGGCACCGGCTTTCGATTGTGGGTCCACCTTCAATCCCAACAGGGTGTAGGCCATATCCGGTGCCCGATCCATGGGAAATACACTCGTTTCTATCTTGATGTCCGATGTTTTACCATTATGCCATAGGGTCATAACAACGTGGTCATTGACCCCGTAGTTTTTCAGGCGGGCCCGATAATCCTGCACCGAAACCACCTTGCGGCCATCCATGGCCAGAAGAACCTGACCCTCACGCAGACCGGCCTTACTGGCCGGGCTCTCCGGCTCAACCGAGGCCACCAGCACGCCCTGTTTTTTCGGCAGATTGAAATAGCGGGTCAGATTGCCGTCCAGATTCTGAACCCACAAACCGATCCAGGCATCGATGACCTCTCCGTGGGTGATAAGGTCATCGATGATGCGGCGGGCCTTGTTGATGGGGATCGCAAACCCGATGCCCTGGGCACCGGCATAAATGGCCGTATTGATGCCAATGAGTTCACCATTGATATTCAATAGCGGGCCGCCGCTGTTACCAGGATTGATGGAGGCGTCGGTCTGAATAAAATCGTGAAAGACACGGTCTTTGGTGCGAAAGCTGCGGTTGGTGGCACTGATGACACCCGTGGTGACCGTGTTGGAAAATCCGAAGGGGTTGCCGATGGCGATGACGGTTTCGCCGATGAAAAGATCGCGGCTGTCACCCATTTCAACAGAGGGCAGCGGATCTTCGGACTGGATATGCAGCACGGCAAGATCAGAATCCGGATCGACACCGATGATTTCGGCGCCATATTCCCGCTCGTCATTCAGGGTGATTGTGACGGTGCCTGTTTTCTCAACGACATGGGCATTGGTCAGGATATAGCCACGGCGACCGTCGATGATGACGCCGGATCCCAAACTGGTGCGTTTATACTGGCTCCCAAAACCGGGATCAAAAAAATCTTTGAAGAATTCTTCGAACAGTGGATTGGAAAATTCTGAAAACGGGCTGATGCGTTTGCGGATTTCATATTCCAGGCTTATGTTGACGACGGCCGGACTGACCTCCCGAACCGCTTCCACAATGGCATTGCGGCGGGGATATGTAGCGGCCTTCATTACGGGAGGAAAAAGAAAACCAAGGGCGAGCCAAAAACAAGATACCATGGCGAAAAGTTGTTTATGGTTGATTTGCAAACCAAAATTTGTCATTTGAGCTCCCACCCTATTGTCGCTTTAGGTCCCCGTTACGGTTCTGTACTGACGCTGCAATATGGCAACGGGCAGCCTGTTGGCGATCCAATCAATAAAAAAGGAAGTGCATTACCTAACATGAGGTCGAGACACATTCAAGATATCCTGCCTCTGGTGGAGGCGCCCAGCCGTTATCTGGGCAGTGAAATCAACACCATCCAAAAAGACCTGGGTGCGGCCAAACTGAAATTTGCCCTGGCGTTTCCGGATTTATATGAAATCGGAACCTCTCATTTCGGTCTTCAGATTCTCTACCACATTCTCAACCAGAACGAGGATATCGCCGCGGAACGGGTTTTCGCACCGGCTCCGGACATGCAGGATTATCTGCGTGAAATGGATATTCCCCTCCAATCCCTTGAGAGCAGGGTCCCGATTGCGGATTTCGATATCGTGGGCTTCAGCCTGCTGTATGAATTGAATTACACCAATGTGCTGGGGATGCTCGACCTGGCCGGTATTCCCTTTAAAAGCCAAGATCGCGACCACACCCATCCGATGATCATTGCCGGCGGTCCCTGTACCTGCAACCCGGAACCGGTAGCGGCCTTTTTCGATGCCATTGTCATTGGGGACGGTGAGGAAGTGGTCCTTCAGATGGCCCAGGCATGGATGGATTGGAAAGAACAGGATGGCCGTTCACGACCTGGCCTTCTGAAGGCTTGGTCGCGTCTGAAGGGTGTCTATATTCCGGCGTTTTATGATTTGGTTGTTGACGGTGGTGTTCAGGCGGTGGTGGAGAGGGCGGTCTTAGCCGATCTGGACGGGGCCTCTTTTCCTTCGGCGCCCATCGTCCCTTATGGGCGCCCGGTCCACGACCGTTTGCGCCTGGAACTTGCCCGCGGCTGCACGCGGGGTTGCCGTTTTTGCCAGGCCGGTATGATCTATCGGCCGGTGCGGGAAAGAAACCCCAAAACGGTGTTGCAACAGTGTGACCAGGCCCTGAAGACCACCGGCTACGATGACATCTCGCTGCTTTCGCTCAGTACCGGGGATTACCGTTGCATCGGACCGCTGATGGAACAACTCATCCAGCGCTATGCCTGCGATCACGTGGCCATATCCCTCCCCTCGCTGCGCGCCGGAACCCTGACGCCGGAACTGATGCAGCATATCAAATCTGTTCGCAAGACCGGATTTACAATTGCCCCTGAAGCAGGCAGTCAGCGCCTGCGCGACCTCATCAACAAGAACATAACGGCCCGGGATATCATCCAAACGGTAGAGGATGCTTTTGCTTTGGGGTGGAAGGTCATCAAACTCTATTTCATGGTGGGACTGCCCACCGAAACCCGGGACGATCTGGAAGCTTTGGTGGAACTTGTGAAGGAGCTTGCGCGCATCAAAGGGCCGGGTGGCAAGCGGAGCCAGATCAATGTGAGTGTTGCGACCATGATACCCAAACCACACACACCGTTTCAGTGGGCACCCCAGATCAGCATTGAAAAAGGCTGGGAAAACATTAATTGGCTCAAACGGCAGTTGCGCTCTCCGCGGATCCGCTTGAAATGGCAGAACCCGGAAGTCAGCTATATCGAAGGCCTCATGGCGCGGGGTGACCGGCAATTGAGCGACCTGATTATCGCGGCCTACCGGCGGGGATGCCGTTTGGATGGTTGGAGCGATCATTTTCGATTTGATCTCTGGGAGGACTGTATTCGCGACACCGGTCTGGATGCCGATGCGATTGTGAATCGCGGCCGTGAAGCAGACGAAATATTTCCCTGGGAGCACATCGATCTGAAAGTGAAACGGTCTTTTTTATGGGATGAATGGCAAAAGGCGCTTAAGGGGGATATTACCGACGACTGCCGTGACGGGGCTTGCCAGGATTGCGGCGTCTGTAATTTTACCACGGTCCAACCCCGTGTTTTCCCAAATGAAAGCGATATGGTACCGCCTGCTACCCCATCTTCCACAGCCCTAAACGATTTCCAGCATTATTGGGTTTCTTTTGCCAAAACAGGGCCTGGGAGGTATTGGGGTCATCTCGAGATGGTCAATATTTTTGTCCGCGCCTTGCGACGGGCGGGCATTCCGCTCAAGTTCAGTGAAGGATTTCACCCCAAGCCGAAAATGGCTTTTGACGATGCCCTGCCCATCGGTTTGGAAAGTCTTTGTGAAACCATGCGGGTCACCGTTGGTGATCGCCTTTCGGCCGAAGCGATGGTGGCGAGAATCAATCGCGAATTGCCGGATGGGCTTCACGTCACGGATTGTAAAAGGCGTTGTCCGTCCGATGGCGGGACCGATCAGGTGGTGGCTTATCGAATCACCCTAAATGAAGGGCAATTCGATACCGCTGCCTTGAAGGAATTCCAGGAGGCCGCCCATTTTATATTTGAGCGCACGAACCGCAAAGGAAAGTTGAAAAAGATCGATCTCAAGGATATGATACGCCATATTAGAACGGTTAAACCGGATACGCTGGAAATGGCCATCCTTCATCGCCCAGAGGCCCTGATCCGGCCGGATGTAGTTCTGCGAAACGTTTTTAAAATGACCAATGAAGCCATCCGGCGGGCGCGTATGATAAAAATTGGATATCAACGTTACGACGCCAAGGTTCTCTCCCTAAACAATTGAGCCTAATGATCGGTTGTTGTCATGTTTAAAGAAATCATCATCAACGTCACCGAGCGCGAGACAAGGGTAGCACTTCTTGAAGATGGCACGATTGTCGAAGTTTTTATCGAAAGAGGCGATTTAGTCGATATTACCGGGAATATTTATAAGGGGCGCGTGCAGCGCGTTCTCCCTGGAATTCAGGCGGCTTTTATCGACATCGGACTGAGTCAGGCGGCGTTTATTTATGTGGACGATGTCATCCGCAACGGGTTTAGCGATGTGGAGCGTGAATTGGCCGGGTCATCCTCCGAGGAGGATACGGTTGATGTTTTCATGGATTCGCTGCGCTCATCCGAACGCGAGTGCCCCATCGAAGAATTACTGGTGGAGGGCCAGGAAATTCTCGTGCACGTTGCCAAGGCCCCCATGGGTACAAAGGGACCAAGGGTCACCTCCTACGTATCCTTGCCCGGACATTATCTGGTGCTGATGCCCTATTCGAACCACATTGGCGTTTCGAGACGCATCGATGATGAAATGGAACGGCAGCGGTTGAAAACAATGGTTGCCGAAATGCGCGACAACGAATTCGGCTACATCGTCCGTACGGCAGCCGAAGGCATTGATGTGGAACGTATGCTTCATGAAAAGCAGTTTCTCGTTAATTTATGGGACACCATTGGGCGAAAGTACAAATCAGCCGCCACTCCGAGCCTCGTCCATCAAGAACTATCCCTCAGCCTGCGGGCCGTGCGCGATTTGTTGGTTCATGATGCCGACCGATTGGTTATCGATTCTTCTGATGAATATGAGACCATTCGTAATTTCCTGGAGGCTTTTATGCCCAATCTGAACCGGCGCGTTGAACTTTATGAAGACCGGGAACCTATTTTTGACGCCTATAATCTGGAAGGGGATATTTCAAGAGCTTTAAAGCGAAAAGTATGGTTAAAATCAGGTGGTTATATTATTATAGAACATACCGAAGCGTTGGTGGCGATCGATGTGAATACCGGCCGTTACGTCGGAAAGCATAATCTGGAAGAAACCATTTTAAAAACCAATCTGGAAGCTGTCAAAGAAATCGCCTATCAGGTCCGTCTTCGTGACATTGGCGGGCTCATCATCATCGATTTTATTGATATGCAGAAAAAATCCAATCAGGATAAAGTCTATAACGCGCTTAAGGATGCACTTGTTAAGGATCGGAGTAAAACCCATGTGCTTCCTATATCTGACATGGGGTTGATCCAAATGACCCGGAAGCGCAACAAAGAGCCCTTGACACGCATCATGTGCGAACCCTGCGTTTACTGCGAAGGAGAGGGATCCATGATTTCACGGCAATCCATTTGTTATAATGTTTACCGTGAAATATTACGAGAAAGCCAAGATATAACGGGTGAACGTTTGGCCGTCAAAGTCAATCCTCAAGTGGCGGATTTGTTGCACGGTGAGGAGAACCAACTCATTAGTGCTTTGGAGAAGGCGATTGGTCGGCAGATCGTTATTTATCCCAACCCACAGTTTCATATGGAGGAGATCGAAATCATCGAAATATTGAAGGTGTAAAGCCTGTGGGTCAGATATCGGTGGATATCAAACAAGTTGTTGACAAATTATAAATGATGTGGTTCTCTGCCACGGTTATGGATATAAGATAGCCGGAATGAATATTCCGGCTTGTTTTTTATTGGCAATACCGCAAATGCCACCCAGAGAAAAAGGTTAAACGAATGAAACGAACATATCAGCCCAGTCGAATTAAACGTGCTAGAACCCATGGTTTTCGTAAACGGATGTCCACCAAGGGGGGGCGCAGCGTTATCAATCGTCGCCGGGCCAAAGGTCGCAAACGGCTGGCGGTAAAATATTAATTTGGTAGGAACGCCCAAAAGTGGACGCCTGTCAGGGATTAGCCGGTTCATTTAAAACAGAGCTGATTTGGCAGGTGTTAATGGAAGCGTGTGCCACACCGTTATCAGAAACAGGACCGACTTCTCAAGCGGCCCGAGTACCTGAAACTGTCCGAAGAAGGTCAGCGGCTCTTCAGTCGCTATTTCATCGTTGTATACGCGTCCGGTAAACATTCGGTTTCGCGACTGGGGATAACGGTGACGAAAAAGATCGGACCCGCCGTCGTCCGGAACCGGCTAAAGCGGTTGTGCCGCGAATATTTTCGCTTCCACCGAGATGAATTAGACGCGGTGGTGGACATCAACATCATCGCGCGCCGCGCCGCTACCCAGGCGGCAAATGATGAACTTACTAAAAGCCTTGCAAAGCTTTTTTCGCAAATCAAATGAGGGCTCGCAGGGGCAGAACGGTATCTGTGCCGGGATTGCCCTGCTGCTGATACGAGGATATCAACTCGGCCTGTCCCCGTTACTCGGCCCTCGATGCCGATTTTATCCGACCTGCTCGCAGTACGCCATCGAAGCCATCTCCCGATATGGAATCCTCAAGGGTGCGATCCTCAGTTCCAAAAGGCTTTTAAAATGCCATCCGTTTCACCCGGGCGGCGTCGATCCCGTTCCATGAAAATCAGACGGTAAGGGGTGGGGTTGAACGCGGCATATCGACCAATTGCAAGGCGGATTCCATGAATGATGGAAGGGTCAGGGACGTGGAAATCGGCACACTGGTCGTCAAAGACACAGGAGATTGAATTTAAATGGAACAAATGCGTTTACTTTTGGCCGTCGTCTTATCGTTTCTTGTTTTTGTTGTTTGGCAATGGCTGGTTGTCGAGCCTGAAATGGCGAAACAGGCACAGGAAAATCCGGTCGTGGCTGAAAAAAGCGCACCCTCCGAAAGCTCTACCCAAGAAGAGGCGACCGCACCCACTGAAGATAGCATTGCGCCGGACACGGCTCCCATGCCCGCCCAACCGATACGGCGTAGCGAATCGGGACGTGAGGCCCGCACGATCACCGTTGAAACCCCCCTGTATACGGTAACGCTCAACGAAAAAGGCGCCGTGGTGGACGCCCTGGTATTGAAGCATTATCGAGAAAATGCGAATACTGATAGCCCCTTGAAAAGCATGATTTTAGAGAAAGCCCGCGGGATCAATATGGCCGCCGGGTGGGCCGGACAAAGCGTGGACGGGATGGAAGACGCGCTTTATGCACTTGAAACGCAAGATGACAACATTCTCATCAATGATGAGAACAAGACCATCGCATTTCAATGGGTCAACGAGGATGGCGTTCATGTGGAAAAAGCGTATCTTTTTCATCCGGACAGTTATCTCATAGAACTTAAAATGACGGTTTCCAACCGTAGCGGAAAAACCATAAAGGACCGACCGGTGGTGAAAGTGGCCCAGGTCATCAGTGACCCCGAAAGCCGCCTGGCCTTCGAGGGCCCCATGGCATTGATGGGCAATCATCTTGAGGAGATCAAGGTCAAGGATATCGAAGAAAAACCGGAACTGTCCGGAAACTTTCGCTGGGTCGGTTTAACGGATCGTTATTTCATGACGGTGCTGATTCCGGAGATGCCCGTTGACGGTGGGACCCTCAAAATGGAAAAAATCGGCGAAGATATGGTTATATCATCGCTGGTGCTGCCGGAAATGGAAATTGCGCCTGGAAAAATGCATACGTTTGATTATAAAGCGTTTATTGGGCCAAAAGATACGGAAACCTTAAAAAAGGCCAACTATGATCTGGGTAAAGCCGTTAATTTTGGCATGTTTGATATTTTGGCCAAACCGTTTCTGTGGATCATGAATCAGATTTATAAGGTATTGCCCAATTATGGGATTGCCATCATCATTCTCACGCTGATCACTAAAATAATCCTCTGGCCACTGGGCAATAAGAGTTACAAATCCATGAACGACATGAAGCGAATGCAACCGCTCATGGCTGAAATACGAGAGAAATATAAAGACGATAAAAAGAAAATGAATGAAGAAACCATGGCTCTCTACCGTACCTATAAGATCAACCCCATGGGAGGGTGTTTGCCAATGGTTGTCCAACTACCTGTATTTTTTGCTCTTTATAGAATGTTGTATCAGGCGATCGAATTAAGGCATGCGCCTTTTTTCGGATGGATAAATGATTTGTCCGCTCCTGATCGGCTTTTTCAATTCGGCTTCAGTATTCCTTTTATGGAACCGCCTTACGGGATTCCTGTGTTGACCATCGTTATGGGTGCCACCATGTTCCTGCAACAGAAAATGTCGCCGCCGCCAGGTGATCCCACCCAGGCTAAAATGATGATGTTCATGCCGCTGATCTTTACGTTTATTTTCATCAATTTCTCCTCAGGGCTGGTGCTGTACTGGTTGATCAATAATGTTTTCTCGATTGGACAACAGTATTATATTCAGAAAAAATTCGCCTGAACCGGAGGAATTTAGAATGGAAGAAATGGAGTTCAGGGGAAGAAGCGTTAAAAAAGCCGTGCAAATTGCCGCCAAGGCTTTAGGGGTTGATGCTGAAGACCTTCAATATGACGTGCTGTCCTATGGATCGACCGGCATTTTTGGGTTGGCCGGGGTAAAAAAGGCCCGGATTAAGGTAAAATCCAACCAAACCGAAGGCTCTAAAAATGAACATATCGAAAAAGCATCCGTCGATCCCGAAAAAGAGGAGCCCGCGGTTGAAAGTACAGAGGAGCTGATCCTCAATGAGGCTGAAAAGGTGGGCAAGGCGGTGCTCAGGCGAATGGTGGATGCTATATCACCGGAGTCTACCATAACGGTCAGCAAGTCCGGGAAGCACTTAAGGCTGTGTATCGAGGGCGGGCAGTCTGGAATGCTGATCGGTAAGCGGGGGCAGACCCTGGAGGCGATGCAGCTCATCATTGACAAAGCGGTCAGGCGCCTCAATGGAAACGATACCCGCCTGATGATCGATGTCGAGGGGTATCTGGAAAAGAAAAAGGCCGGCCTTGTCAGTTCGGCTGAGCGCTTGGCGCGTAAGGTTGGTGCTAAAGGCCGGCCGGCCAGCATTGGTTACCTGAATGCCCAGGACCGGCGCATTGTTCATTTGGCGCTTAAAAATGATCGGAAGGTCAACACGAAAAGCGTTGGAGAGGGGGCCGTGCGTAAACTGATGATATATCCACGTAAAAAAACCAAAAAGAAAATTTAGCGGATCACGCGATAGCTGCGCCGATTCTTCCACGTTCGAAGCCGCTCGCTGCAGCGGCTTCCGTTTTTTGGACCCCTATTATTCGGATAATGGAAAACGACACCATAGCCGCCATAGCAACCCCAATCGGTACCGCCGGCATTTCGATCATAAAAATATCGGGGCCCGGTGCGATTGAAGCCATTCGGGGGATTTTCAGGGCCAAAAATCCCATGCGGGATATCCGCCATATATCCAGCCAGAGTATGGTTTACGGACACCTATACGATCCTGAAAATGGCGAGCTCATGGATGAAGTTTTGGTTTCCCTTCTCAGGGGGCCCAATAGTTTCACCGGCGAAGATGTGGTGGAAATTAATTGTCACGGTGGTATTCAAGTGACCCAAGCCGTTTTAGACGTGCTTATGAATGGAGGGCTTCGGCTTGCGGAGCCCGGCGAGTTTACCCGACGGGCTTTTATCAATGGTCGTATCGATTTAACCCAGGTGGAAGGCACCATTGATTTGATTCATGCGAGGACGCGGCGTGCTGCGCAGTTGGGCAGTCAAATGCTGGCGTACGGCATTGGTGAGGAAATCCGTCGGCTAGGGACGTTCCTAAAAGAGGTGCGAGCACTCGCCGAGGCCAACATTGATTTTAGCGATGAGATGGATGATGACTTCGATGCCCAAGAAATCATTCATGGAATTGAAGATGAACTGATCCCCGCGGTGGAAAACCTCGTGGTGAAATATCATGATGGTCGTATTCTAAGGGAAGGGCTGCGGGTTGTCATAACAGGGAAACCCAATGTCGGTAAATCGAGTTTGATGAACAAACTGCTGGACCAGGAACGGGTCATCGTCACGGATATTCCCGGAACCACGCGGGATACCATAGAAGAGGGAATCGTGTTAGATGGTCTGCCTATCATGATCTGCGATACGGCCGGGTTGCATAACAGCGATGATCCCATCGATCGGATTGGGCAATCCAAAACCAAAGAAGCGCTCCAAAGGGCTGATTTAGTCCTATTTATGATGGATGCCAGCCGACCTGTCGATGGAATCGATCGCCATATTTTTGATACCATAAGGAAGCAGATCCATATCGTATTGCGAAATAAAGTCGATCTTGTTCCGGATGTGGCGATGCGATCTTTGCTTGACGAAATGCCGGTTGAAGAGTACCTCGATATTTCGGCGCTTACCGGCACCGGATTGGATCGTTTGAAAGGGCGCCTAAAAACGGCCGCCCAGATCGATGAACGTGCGGAGGCCGAAGCACTGCTTCCCAACCAACGCCAATGGGCGCTGTTGAAAAAAGGGTTGTCTTCATTGAAGGGTGCCCTCCAGGGAGAAGGGGAGACGAAAAGCCTTGATATTATCGCCTTCGAACTCGGGGAGTGTGAACGTTGTTTTAACCAAATACTCGGCCACCATGTCGAAACAGATGTGCTGGATGATATTTTCAGCCGGTTTTGCATCGGAAAATAATGTTTCACGTGAAACATTCCGGGGTCCAGGAGGACAGGATTAAAAGGAGTGCATGATGGATTTAAAACCTTATTTCTTGAAATATGAAGCCCTATCCAAGGCGACGGATCAGGTTTTTGAGCGCGTCAGGCAGGAGTTCCCAGACTGTGTGCAGTGCAAAGCGGAATGTTCCGATTGCTGCTATGCGCTATTTGATCTTACCTTGATCGAGGCGCTTTACTTGAATGAGAAATTTAAAGCGAAATTCAAAGACCAAGACCGGGAACGTTTGCTGGAGAAGGCGAACCGCACGGATCGCAGGATCCATAAAATTAAACGGGAGGCCTATCGCGAATTAAAGGCGGGCAAGTCAGAGGACGAAATCCTGTCGGATTTGGGGGGGGTACGCGTGCGGTGCCCTCTGTTGAACGACCAAGACTTGTGTGATCTTTATGAGCACCGCCCCATCACCTGCCGGCTTTACGGGATTCCGACGTCCATCGGCGGCAAGGGCCGCACCTGCAGCCTGTCCAAATTCAAAGATGGTACGGCTTATCCCACCGCTGATCTGGACAAAATACATGGACGCCTCCAGGAAATTTCAGCCGAGTTGCTGCGGGATCTCCAGTCGGCCAATATCAAGCTGGCCGACATCCTGATGCCGTTGTCCATGGCGATGATAACGGAATTTGATGATACATTCATGGGAATCGATGATTCATCATCAGAAGAGGAGACCGCCTGAGATGAGTGTGTCCAGAGAGGAAGCCGAAGAAAGAAAGCGGCTGATTTATGACAGTCTTTCAGCGCGCAACCGGCGCTATATCGATCGCATCGGCTACGAGAAATGGGACCCTTTCGAAGAACCCAAAGATCCCATTGAAATCCGGCGGGACCGCACCAAACGCACCAGTCAGCAACTTGTCCGCGAATTTCTGCAATCCCGCACCTTCGAAGACGGTTACAGCAATGCCTATGGGCGGGGTGTTCTGGATATGTGCATCGGGATCATCAATGACGACGACCGTTATCTGGCCATGCTGGATTTCGCCACCTGGTACAATGAGTTGCTGCAGCGCGAAGGGAAGCAAAACGATTGATGCCCGATGGTGGGGACCATCCCGCAGTCCATCCGGCCGTGTCGTTTGGACGCATCCAAAACGCCGTACAGGAAGGCCTGGAGAACGCCACTTGCCGCCTGACCGCGCATGATCTTGAAGGCCTTGTCGCGCATCAAAAGGGATGGCCCAGGCGCCTTGTGCGCCGGGCTATCCGGGATCTCATCGCCCAGGGCGTTATCGAATACATTTATATTTTCGGACAATCCTATCTGGAATTGTCCTTTCATCACCCCGTGGATGTCAGTCCGCGCTTTACGATTGCCCCACCGACCACCACCACATCCGTCCCACCGGATCGACATTACCTGACCATTGCACCGGGTGCTTCGTTTGGCTGTGGCCGGCATCCCACGACACGCTTGGCCCTGCACGCCCTTGAGACGGCCTGGGATTGCCTACAGGGGTTCGAACTAAAATCGCCGCCCGCGGTGCTGGATATTGGAACCGGTTCGGGAATCCTGGCAATTGCCGCGGCGTGTCTTGGGGCCGCGCGGGTTCGCGCTTTGGAAATTGATGCCTGTGCACGTTCGGAAGCGCGTCAGAACATCCGCCTGAATGCCAAGGCGGCGGTTATCACGGTATCGGGTCAGGCTCTTGAATCCGTGCAAGAGGATTTCAATATGATGATGGCCAATCTCCGGCTACCAACCCTTGTCTCCTATGCCGGTTGGATGCGGGCACACTTGCGCTCTCCGGGGTATGTGGTGGTCAGTGGATTCCGACAAACGGAGTGGATGCGCCTGGAAAAGGTTTTTGAGGACAAGGGCTTTGATACCATCGGGTACCAGGATAGGCAAGGATGGGCCGCTGCCGTTTTTGTTTGGTCGACCTGAATCCGGGCGGCGGCTGGCGCCTTTGTTGGGGCGTTGGCCATGACGCGCGCTCAGATCGAAAATTTTAAAAAAAAGTTAAAACACAATATGTGGTATGGATAACTATTTAAAAGTCGAATATATGGAATTTAGTGGCGTCGATCTCTCAGCCCTTGTAGCACAAGGCTTTGCGAGGACCTACCCTCAAAAAAATCCCCCGATTCTCTGGTCATCCAAGAAACGGGGGATTTTTGGTAAAGCGCAATCGAATGATCTGACCGTCTTCATTGGGGGGGTCGAAAGACCAGCTTCCCTCCCAGCCATCCGGCCACGCCGGCCACGACCAGTAGGATGACATGCAGCAACAGGTAAACGGCCCCGGGGTTGCGCGCTGATTCGGGGGACAACACCCCCCAAAAGAACAGAAGGCCGGCCAGTCCGGTAACAATGGCGCCGCATATGATCTTCCACTTAAACAGATCGGTCATGTTGCCCCCGAATTTATACTGCCAATGCAAATATCCGGTGAACAGGACGACGGGCATGGAAAGCAGGATAAATCCCATATTGTACACACTGGCTTGCCCGATCAAGGGCCAGTCAAAAAGGGCGGCCAGGAAAACCATGCCGACGGCGACGGGCAGCACACCGTTGGGGATATGCACGGCAATGGGGTGGGCATGGTATTCGATGGCCAGATCGATCCAGCGGCGGTAGCGTTCCAAGGGCAATGGGGAAGATGAACCCTCATCCTGTACTGTGGATGGCGCAACGGGTTCGGTTTCACGTGCCTCTGGGGCGGTGGCATCGGAAGGTTCGTCGAGACGGATAAACTTCGAACGGTCGGCTCCACAGACCGGACAGATGTCGGGGGGTTCCGGACCCGTGTGGATATAGCCGCAGATCGTGCATTGCCAGCGCGCATCGGGAGGTGCGTCGACTTCCGTATCGTCTGCAGGCGTTTCTGGTGTCGCTGCCGGTGCGGTCTGAGCCGCGGAGAAAAGAGCTTGTTCAGCGCCGCAGACCGGACATTTTTCCGGCGGCTGGTCTCCTTCGCGGGTGGTGCCGCAAACGGTACATTGCCATTTCTGATCTTTTTCAGCCGGGGCATCGGTTGTATCCGCGACCGGCGGGGCGTTTTCGCCCTCCTGGGCTTCGAGTGAGATGAACCGACTTCGGTCAGCGCCACAGACCGGACATTGCTCCGGCGGTTCCGTGCCTTCGTGAATATACCCGCAAACCTTGCATTGCCACTTGGCCATGGCGTCTCCTTAGAGAAAAGGGTATCAACCCATCATATTAAAGGACCACAGAACGCCCGCCGCTATGGCGGAGCCAATCACACCGGATGAATTGCACGCCATGGCATGCATCAGCAAATAGTTGCTCGGATCCTCATGCTGACCCATCAAATGCACCTCACGCGCTGATCCAGGAACAGCGGAAACACCGGCCGCCCCGAGAAGGGGATTGATTTTCTTCTTTAGAAAAAGATTCATGATTTTGCCAAAGATCAGGCCGGATGCTGTGGCCAGTGAAAAAGCAACGGCACCCAAAGCAAAAATAAGCAAAGATTTCGGTGTGAGGAAGACATCGGCCTGGGTGCTCATGCCGACACAGAAACCGAGAAAAATGGTAGCGGTATCGATAATGGCGGTGCGGGCGGTACCGGCCAAGCGCTCTACGACACCGCATTCTTTCATCAGATTTCCGAAGAAAAGCATACCCAGAAGCGGCAGGGCCGTAGGGGCCAGCAGGCAACAGAGCAGGACCCCCAGGATCGGAAAAATCAAGCGTTCGGTGCGGGACACTTCGCGGGGTTCTTCCATGCGAATCAGGCGTTCCTCGCGCGTGGTCAGCAACCGCATAATGGGCGGCTGAATAACCGGGATCAGGGCCATGTAGGAGTAGGCCGCAATGGCAATGGGACCGATCAGGTGCGGGGCCAACTTGGCGGTCAAAAAAATGGAGGTGGGGCCATCGGCACCGCCGATAATCGCGATGGAAGCCGCTTCTTTGGGCAGAAATCCGAGAAAAAGGGCACCGATCAGGGTAAAAAAGACGCCCATCTGGGCGGCGGCCCCCAGCAGCATCAGTTTGGGTTGGGCCAGCAGGGATGAAAAGTCCGTCATGGCACCGAGACCCAAAAAAACGATCGAGGGATACAAGCCGGTGGTCACGCCGAAGTAAAGATAGTGAAACACACTGTTATCTTCGTAGATGCCAAGTCCAAAACCTTTAAAAAACGGTATGTTACCAACGACTATGCCGAAAGCGATGGGTACCAGCAAAAGCGGTTCGTATTGCTTCGCTATCCCCAGGTAGAGAAACACACACCCCACAGCAATCATAATCAGGTAGCGAATATCCTGGGAAATAAAAAAATAGCCAGTATTGGTCAGAAACGATATAAGCAGATCAAACATAACAAGCCTCTTTCAGATTTGTTTCGGCAGGTTATTGATTCCAGCTAAAAAAGCCGTCGCCCTGGGGAAGGAGGATATGGGCCTCCCGCAGGCATTTAATAGTAAAATGTGGATGAGGCAGATTGAATTGAGCGGCCCGCTGGTAGAGTTCCCTGAGCTCAAAGGTCGTGCCCAGTTGCGCCGCGATGGGCCGGTATAGGTCAGCCACCTGATTGATGTTGGCCGGGCACCGGTCGGGCACCTCCAAGGTAAGCCCACTCACGGTCATTGCGGTTCCGGTGGGCACTGCAGCTGGCTCATGTTCTTTTTTCTGGCTTCGATTTTGCCAAAAGGCAACCAGTTTATGAATTTGTGAAATGGCGATTGAAAGGATCACCAGGCCGGTCATGACGATGCAAGCCCCAAGCAGCGCTTGAGACCAGCCGTTGTTCAAGGCGATATTATCCAAACCCATCAGAAAATCCTCCCAGGATGGTCATGGCAAAATCCTGCTGCAGCGTGTGGGTGGGTGCAAGCAAATGGTCAGGGTTCTGCCGATTTTAGTGCAACAAAAAAGCGGATTTAGTTCATAGAAAAGAGAGAATGTCAATAAAATAGTGAATGGGATTAAGCGTCTGCTTTCGCAGTCCGGGCGGTTTCGGTCGCACCGGCCATCATCAGACCGATGGCCGCGATTTTTGCCCGGTCGTCGGCATCAAACGTATCGACAATGCGGCCGTCGAACATGACGGCCAGCCGATCGGCAAGAGACAGGGCTTCGGCCAGATCGCCCGTAACAAGCAAAATGCCGGCGCGGGTTCGGGCTTTGAGTAAAACCCCCCACACATCTTCGGTAGCAGCAATGTCGAGACCTTGGGTGGGTTGCTCGGCGACGATCAACCGCGGCCGCCGGAAAAATTCCCTTGCCAGAACCATTTTTTGAAGATTGCCGCCGGAAAGCTGCCGGGCTTGGGACCGGGGATCGGGCGGCTGAATATCGAAAGTCTGAATCAGTTCTCGAAGACGTTCTTCGGCCGCCGGCCGCTGCAGCCAGGGACCCCGGCTGAAACCCTCCCGGGTGGTCAGCAGGAAATTTTCCGTCAGGGAAAGATTGCGGCAGGTGGCCAGCCCCTGGCGGTCTTCCGGTACATAGGAAAGGTTGCCGTCCCACTGGCGTTTTCGAAAGAATTGGGACCAGTTTTGGCCCATCAGGCGTACGCGGCCCGTGCCGGGAGCCCGGAGGCCGCAGATGGTTTCCACCAGGGGTTTCTGCCCATTGCCGGCCACGCCCACCAATCCAAGGATTTCACCCTGTCGAACGGTGAGGTTCACATCTTTCAGGGGGGCATCGTTCAGGCCACTGACCCTTAAAACGATCTGTCGGGTTTCCACCGGCTCGCGATCCACCTGGAGGATCACTTCGCGCCCGACCATCAGCCGGGCCAACGCTTCTTTGGTCTGAACCCTGTCGGCGGTCATGTCCGCCACGACTTCCCCTTTGCGGAGGACCGCGATCTCATCGGAAAGATCCATCACTTCGTCGAGCTTGTGGCTGATAAAGACGATGGCCTTGCCCTGGCGCGCCATCTCCCGCAGAGCCTCAAAAAGCTGCTTGGATTCCTGGGGCGTCAAAACGGCGGTGGGTTCGTCAAAAATAAGAATGCGGTTCCGGCGAAATAGAAGCTTCAGAATTTCGACCCGTTGTTTTTCGCCCATGGATAGATCGGCAATACGCGCGCGGGGGTCGATATCCAAGCGGACATGCCGCGCAAGGGCCTCTACTTGCCGCTCCATGGCATCTTTTTGCAGCAAAACACCGCCCGGGTGGCCCAGAAAAATGTTCTCCGCCACGCTCATGGCGTCCACCAGCATGAAATGCTGATAAACCATGCCGATGCCCTCCGCAATAGCGTCCCGGGCTGAGCCAAATTGGCGGGGGCGTCCGTCGATCAGAATGCGGCCGGCATCCGGGCGCAAACGTCCGGCCAGCATGCCCATAAGCGTGCTTTTACCGGCCCCGTTTTCACCCAACAGGGATTTGATCCGTCCGGCGCGAATATCCAATGTGATGTCGCGATTGGCGTAGAAGGATCCGAACTTCTTGGTGAGGCCCTCCAGCCGGATGAGCGGATGATCGTAGCTCACACACGCTCCTGGGTTTGACCGATAATGGGTTGGACAAACTGGGACTCGGAATCCCAGGGAAACAGAATCCAGGTGTCCTGGCTCACTTCGGTCACAAAGGTGTCCACCAGCGGCCGGCCGGCGGGTTTGGCGTAAATGGTGGCGAAGTGGGCCTGGGGCAGCATCTTGCGGACGACCTCGGCGGTGCGGCCGGTGTCCACCAGGTCGTCGATAATCAGCCAACCACGGCCGTCGTGATCGATGGCCTTGAGCACCTCGACGTCCCCCTTCTGATCTTTCCAGGCATAACTGGAAACACACACGGTATCCACCAGGCGGATGTCGAGTTCTCGGGCAATGATAGCGGCGGGAACCAGTCCTCCACGTGTAATGGCAATAATCCCCTGATAAAAATCATGATCCAACAGACGCCAGGCTAGCGCTTTGGCATCCCGATGAAGCTGATCCCAGGATATCGGATAAGTTTTTCGGTAGCGGGCCGAAGTCATAACGAAAACTCCTGATATTAGTCGTTAGGTTCGAAGTTGACACCCAGGGCTGCCGGAGCATCATTCTGTCGGCTCTTCCAGGAAGAGAATACCAGGACGAGCACGGTAAGGAAATAGGGCAGCATGAGCAAAAGCGAAGAGGGCAAATGGGTGCCTACCGCCTGAAGGCGCAATTGAAAGGCCATGACGCCTCCGAAAAGATAAGCGCCCAACAGCGCGCGGCCGGGGCGCCAGAAAGCGAAGATGACCAGAGCCACGGCAATCCAGCCCCGCCCGCCTGTGAGGTTGCTGGTCCACAAATGGGTGTACGCCAGGGACAGATAGGCCCCGCCGAAACCCGCCAGACAACCGCCTCCCAGAATACCGATCCAGCGATAACGCAGCACGCTGATACCAGCAGCGGCGGCCGCTTCCGGATGTTCGCCGACCGCCCGCAGATTCAACCCCCAACGGCACTTTTCCAGAAAGAACCAAACCAAGGGAACCATTATAATGGCCGTGTAGACCAGGATATCCTGCTGAAACACAATAGGGCCGAGAACCGGTATGCCGTGAACCAGGGGCAGGGCCAGTTTGTCGAAACCCGGTGCGGTTTGTCCAATGAGCGGGGTACCGAGGTAGTCCGCCAGTCCCAGCCCAAAAATCGTCAACGCCAGTCCGGAAACCACTTGATTTCCGAGAAACCACAGACACACAAGGGCGTGTATCCCACCCACAAGGGCACCCACCAGGCCCGCCATGAGAAAAGCGAGGGCGGGGTGGCCCGTAACCTGGGCCGTTACAAACGCAGCCAGAGCACCGGTAATCATCATGCCTTCCACGCCGAGATTGAGAACGCCGGCTTTCTCGGTCAGTATCTCACCGAGCGTGGCATAGAGGATCGGGGTGCCGGACTGGATGGCGGCCGCCAGCAGGGGTATGATCAGCTCGGCGTTCATGATCTTCTCCTCAGGCGGAACCCGAATTCATTGAAATAGCTGCCAGCCAGGACAGTCAACAGGATCATACCTTCCATGATGCCGCCAAAGGCGGCCGGCACCTGAAGCTCGAGCTGTAAATTTTCGATGCCGACCCGCAGGGCCGCCAGCAGAAAAGAGGCGACCCCGATGGTAAAAGGGTTCAACCGTGCCAGCCAGGCCACGACGATGGCGGTATAGCCATACCCCACCATGATACTGGGTTGCAGGCGGTTGATGGTGGCGGAGGCCTCGATGAATCCTGCCCAGCCGGCCAGTGCCCCGCTGATAATCATGACAAAGCAGACGAGTTTTTCATAGGGCAGCCCGGCATAGCGGGTGGCGTTAAGGTTTTCGCCCGCAACCTTCAGTTCGAACCCCTTGCGGGTAAACCGAAAGAAAACCCACATGACGATGCCGCAAATCAGGCAAAGACCCAACCCCCAGTTGATTTCGGTGCCTGTTATTTTGGGTACGATAGCGGTTGCCGAAAACGTTTGGGTCATGGGAAAGCCGAAACTGCCGGGGTCTTTCCAGCGGCCATACACAAGAAAGTCCAAAAGGAGAATGGCGATATAGTTGAGCATGAGGGTTACAATGATTTCATTGGCCCGCATGCGCAGTTTCAATAGTGCCGGAATCAGGCCCCACAAACCGCCGGCAACAAAAGCCATAACAGCCATCAGCGGCAGAAGCAGATAGGCGGGTTGATCCGGAAACGACAGAGCGGCCCAGGTGGCGCCGATGGCCCCCAGGGCGAATTGCCCCTCGGCCCCGATATTCCAAATCTGAAGACGGAAGGCAATGGCGACGCCTAATGAGCACAGGAAGATGGGGATGGCCTTGATCAGGCAGTCTTCGATGGACCAGCGGGATCCGAGAGCACCGCGAAACAGGAGTTCGATGCCCTGGAGGGCCGGCTTGCCCTGAAGTTTGAGCAGGATGGCGCTGAAAGCCAGGGACAGCAGCACGGCCGCCAAAAAGACAAGACAGGAGCTCCACGGATGAGGCTCCTGTCTTTTATAGGCAGTTAGATTCAACATGAATTACCACGTCGTGCCGGCGGCCGCTGGCAGGGCTGCGGCCGCAACCCAAGGCCTATTCGGTGGTGCCGATGACACCCTGGACGAAATAGTCCATTCCCAGCAAGGCGCCGTCATCGGCCGTTTGCCCGGCAGGAACGCGTTCTTTGCCGGCCTGGTCCTTGATCGGACCCACAAATATTTTAGCCTGGCCGGCCGTTATCGCTTCTTTTTTGGCCAGAACGGCTTTTTGAACATCCGCGGGCACCATATCGCTCATGGGGCTCAGGTCCACGATGCCGTGTTCCATACCGAACCAGACCGCCTCCGGTTTGAAAGTGCCCGCACGGACAGCATCCACCACTTCTTTGTAATACGGTCCCCAGTTCCAGACAGGGGCGCACAGGTGGGATTTCGGTGCAAAGGCTGACATATCGGAGTTGTAGCCGATGGAATAAACGCCTTTTTCCTGGGCCGCTTCCTGGGGGCCGGGGGAGTCCTGATGCTGGGCGATGACATCGGCCCCGACATCCAGCAGGCTCTTGGCGGCTTCCTTTTCCGTGGCCGGGTCATACCAGGTTTTGGTCCAGACCACCCGCACCTGAACGTCGGGGTTCACGGCCTGGGCGCCCAGGGTAAAGGCGTTGATGCCGCGGATGACTTCCGGGATGGGAAAGGCGGCCGCATAGCCCAGAATATTGGATTTGGTCATGGACCCGGCCACCATGCCGGAAAGATAGCGGGCCTGGTACATGCGTCCGAAGTAGTTGCCCATGTTGTCGGCGGTTTTATAGCCGGAACAATGCATAAAGGTGGTTTTGGGGAACTTTTGGGCCACTTTAAGCATGGGATCCATATAGCCGAAGCTGGTGGCGAAGATCAGATCGTAGTTCTTGCGGGCCATGTTGAGCATGACCCGCTCGGAGTCGGGGCCCTCGGGCACGGCCTCCACATAAGACGTGGTCACCCCATCCAGCTTGTCGATATACAGACGGCCCTGGTCATGGGCGTAGGACCAGCCCGCATCGCCGATGGGCGAAACATAGACGAAGCCCACTTGCAGTTCCTTAACTTCGGCTTTTTTCTTTAAATCGGCCAGTTGCTTTCGAAGGTCTTCATTTTCTTTCTGGAGGATTGCAATTTGTTCCTTCAAAGTGGCATTTTCCTGTTTGAGTGCGGCCGTGTCTTCTGGCTTTTCACCACATGAAAAGATCATCAAACAGGCAAATAGTACCGCCAACGCCGTTAAGGCAGAAACCAAATTTTTTCGCATAGTTATCCTCCTGATATGATCCGATGGAATAATTGCCAGCTTATAACGTGGATTATTTCGTTTAGCAATAGATTTTGGCCTGTTTATGTTTGAGAGGGGTATACTGTATCAAGCATTTTTCAGGCTTTCGATATAGGTTTCCCACTCCATCGGCAGCATATTCTTTTTGCGGTTGTTGCAGTCCTTGCAGGCCGGGACGACGTTGCCCTTGGTCGTGCGCCCACCCCGGGCCAGGGGTACGATGTGGTCCATGGTCAGCTCGCGGGCCGGGGTGGGGCGGCCGCAGTAGAAGCAGACGCCCTTGGCACAGCGGCGCTTCCACCACTGGGTCTGGCGCAATTCGCGGGCTTTGCGCCGTTCGCGGTTCAGGGTGGCGTCATCCACAGGTATATCGAAGAATTCGGTCATTCTTTTTGCCTTTCCGGCATGATCGCGTGGGTGTCGCCATTCCGGAGCCAATGGTCGATGGCCCGGATCAGGCGCCGGTAGTAGGCTTCCGATCCGCCCAGACCCCGCCGGCCGAAGAAATAATTGATTTCGAGGAAAAGCGGCGCCTCTTTATCCGCCACGGACGGATCGGTGCTGAAAAGGATGTCAAAGCCGGCCAGGTTGACAGCGGTTCGGCGGCAGAACGCCGCCACGGCGGATTGGGCCGCCCGGATCATGTGGCGGTCGCTGTTGCGGTCGATTTGGGCGCCGCGGGCCAGGCTGACCGTTTCGGCCGAGTCGGCGGGGGCGATACGCCAATAGGCCTCCAGCAAGTGGCCAGTGACCACGACCCGCAACGCGCGGCCGCCCGTCGGGATCCATTGCTGGACGATAAATCCCCGTTGACCGGTGGTCTCGATAACCTGCAGGCGTTTAAGCACGTTTGTCAGGTCGCGGTCATGGGCCACCGGGAAGACACCTTCGCCTTCCCCGCCCCAGTTCAGCTTGATGACGGCCGGTAGGCCGACGGGGCTGTTGCCTTCGGGGTGGCGCCGGAAAAAATCGACCGTGTCGGCATAACGTAAACTCAGGGGATGCGGGACGCCGGTCTCTTCAAACAGTCGGCTTTGACCGATTTTGCCGGGATAAGCGAAGCGGGCGTCATAATTCGGAAAGATCCGGTTGCCATAGCGGACGGCCGCCTGGTAGAGCGTGGCCCGGCAACCCTGGGGCAGGATAACGGCCTCAGCCTGCTTGATGGCGGCCAGATCCTCATCATCCGGATCGCGCCCGGCGCACAGACGATTGTGATCCCCTTGATAAATGGGGTGAAAGGACAAAACGTTCGCCATGGTCAATAGCCGAATTTGCGCAAGGCGCGCGTGTCGCGCGTCCAGTTTTTTTGGACCCGCACGAACAATTCCAAAAAGACCCCTACGCCCAGTAACTTTTCGATATCCTCGCGGGCGGCCTGGCCGATCTGCTTCAGCTTTTTCCCTCCCCGACCGATGACCATTCCCTTTTGCGAATCCCGTTCGACATGAATCGTGGCGGTTATGCGCACCATTTTTCCCTTCCGGGCTTCCTTGAACGCATCGACGGTCACCGCCGTGGCATAGGGGATTTCTTCACCCGTGAGGCGAAAGACTTTTTCCCGAATCATCTCCGCGACGATAAACCGCTCGGCACTGTCGGTCAGCATGTCTTCGGCAAAAAAAGGGGGACCGGTGGGCAGCAGGGATTCCATGACCTGCAGCAGTTGGTCCACCTGGGTTCCCTGGAGGGCTGAAATCGGGACGATCTGCTGGAAGGCCATCCGTCGGGACCATCGGTCAAGGATTTCGATCAGTTGATCCGGTCCGACCCGATCTATCTTATTAACGGCCAGAACCACCGGTTTACCCGCCTCGGCCAGTCTTGCCAGCAGAAAATCCTCGGCGGTACGTTCCGGGCGCAGGGGGTCGGCCAGCAAAAGGACCAGGTCGACATCGCCCAGGGTGGACAGGGCGGTGTCGACGATGCGCACGTTCAGTGGCTGGTTGGTCTTGTGCACGCCGGGCGTGTCGATGAAAACCAGCTGGGATTGGGGGCGATGAACCACGCCCAGGATCCGGTTGCGCGTTGTCTGGGGTTTGCGGGAAGTGATGGATATTTTTTCCCCGAGCATGCGGTTGAGCAAGGTGGATTTGCCGGCATTGGGTGCGCCCAACAGGGCGATATAACCGGCGTGAAAGTCTTTGTAATCGTCGGGGGGCTTCAGGCTCATGGTGAAACCATAATCATTCCATCCAGGGCGCGCCACAGGCCTTCCAGGCCTAAGCCGGTCTTGGCGGAGAACAGCAGCAGGTCGTCCCGGTTGCAGGCGAATTGTTCGGCGATGGTCCGCAATGGGCGCACCTGTTTGTTGCGCGAAAGCTTGTCGGCCTTGGTAACGACGATCCGGTAAGGCCGCCGGTGGTGGTCCAGCCAGCGTATCAGATCGTGTTCCTCCTGTCCTGGCACCCGGCGAATGTCCACGATCAGGACGACGCCCACCAGCGTTGGGCGGGAGGCCAGATAGGTTTCGATCATGGGCCCCCATTTCCGCTTCACCGCCATGGGAACCCGCGCATAGCCGTAACCCGGCAGATCCACGAAAGACACGGTGCGGTTGATCCGGAAAAAATTGATAAGCTGGGTGCGACCGGGGGTGTTGCTGGTTTTCACCAGGTGCCGGCGGTTGACGAGCTTGTTGATGAGGGATGATTTTCCGACATTGGAGCGTCCGGCAAAGGCGATTTCCGGAAAATCCGGAGGCGGATAGTGTTCGGGCTTGACAGCGCTGGTGATGAATTCGGCGGTTTTGACGATCATGACACGTCACCGGGCCGCTGGTGGTCGGCCCGATCCTTTGTGGCGCTCTTCAGGCGCACGGCGTCGCCAGCTTGATGGGGTCACATCCTAATCCCTTTGTTTGAGATAGCGTTCCAGTCGATCCATACCCTCAGCGATGTTTTCCAGCGAGTTGGCATAGGAAAACCGCAGGTAGCCTTCCGCATGGGGGCCGAAGTCGATGCCGGGGGTGACCCCCACGCGCGCTTTTTCCAGGATGTCGAAGGCCAGCTGATAGGAGTCGTTGCTGATGTGGCGGGCATTGGCAAAAACGTAGAACGCTCCCGTGGGCTCCACGGTGATGCCGAAACCCAGCTCGCGCAGGCGGCGGATCATGAACACCCGGCGTTCATTGTAAATGGTTTTCATGCGGGCCGTGTCTTCGTCGGCTTCGGTCAGGGCCGCAATCCCCGCTTTTTGGACCATGGTATTGGCGGAAATGAAGAAATTCTGCACCAGTTTTTGAATCGGCCGGATATATTCCAGCGGCGCGATCAGATAGCCCAGGCGGAACCCCGTCATGGCGAACAGTTTGGAAAAACCGTTCAGGACAAAGGCCTGATCGGTAAATTCCAAAATGCTGTGCTCCTGCCCCTCATATACCAGACCATGGTAGATTTCATCGGATACGACGTGGGGCTCCAGTTGACTGATGGCCTTCATCCGTTCGGCCGAAAGCAGGTTGCCGGTGGGGTTTGAGGGGGAATTGATGAAAACGGCCCGGGTGCGGTCGGTAATCTTCGCCGCGATGGCATCCGGTCGATACTGGAAACCGTCTTCTTCATAAACCGGTACGGTCACCACCCGGCCCTGGACGAATTTGATGAAGTTGGGATAGCAGGCGTAGTGCGGATCGGAAATAATCACCTCGTCCCCGGGCTCCAGCAGGGCGGCAAACAACAGGAACATGGCCGGTGACGTGCCCGGGGTAATAATGATCTGGCCGGGGTCCACCGAGACATTATACGTCCGCTGATAGTAGGCGCCGATGGCCTCGCGCAGCTCGGGCAGGCCCAGGCTGTGGCAGTAGTGGGTGTGGCCTTCGTTCATGGCCCGGCTGAGGGCATCTTTGATGCACGCGGGGGTGTCGAAATCCGGCTCGCCGACCTCGAGATGGATCACGTCCTGACCGCAGTTTTCCATCTCGCAGGCGCGTTCCAGGACGTCCATGACGATGAAGGAGCTGATGTCTTCGGTGCGTTTGGCAACCATGCGCTACCCTTTTCTGGATGAAAGGAATGCCCGGGCGTCAGGAACCGGCCACGGACATCTGTCTATACCACTTTATTCAGCGGGTATTCAATAATGCCCTCGGCCCCGCTTTTCAGTAACTCGGGAATCAGGTCCCGCACCGTGCTGGCATCCACAACGGTTTCAACGGAAAACCAGGTGGACTGGTACAGCGAAGCTACCGTTGGTGCGTTCAGGCTGGGCAACAGGTTGACCACGGTATCCAGGCGGTCCTGGGGCACATTCATCTTCAAACCCACCAGTTTATCGCCCAGGAGCGCCCCCTTTAGCAACAGTGCGATCTGTTCGATTTTTTCCTTTTTGAACGGATCCTTCCAGGCGGCGTGATTGACGATGAGCTGAGTGTTGGTCTGCATGAGCTCGTGGATGATCCGCAGGCCGTGAGCCTTGATGGTGCTCTCGGTTTCCGTCACTTCGACAATGGCGTCGGCCAGTTTGGAGACCACTTTGGCTTCGGTGGCGCCCCAGGAAAATTCAATGTCCACATCGATCTGACGTTCCTGAAAATAGCGTCGGGTAAAGGCCACCATCTCGGTGGCGATCTTTTTGCCCTGGAGATCTTCCAGGGAAGTGATGTCGGAATCGTAGGGCACCGCCAGCACCCAGCGGGCCGGTCGGGCGCTGACCTTGGAGTAGACCAGGTCGCTGACCACGTGGACATCCGAGGCGTTTTCCGCAATCCAGTCTTTGCCGGTCAGCCCCGCATCCAGGGTGCCGTTTTCGACGTAACGCGACATTTCCTGGGCCCGGCAAATGGCACAATCGATGGAACTATCATTAATTTCAGGGAAATAGCTCCGACCGTTGACGTTTATTTTCCACCCGGAGCGTTTGAACAAGGCGATGGTGGCATCCTGCAGGCTCCCTTTGGGGATGCCCAATTTCAGTAGTTCCGTCATGTTATTTATAGACCTCCTTGGGATCAAAGACGGGTTCCGCATCGATCTGAACCGCGCCATCGACAATTTTTCGGTAAAAGCAGCTTCGGTAGCCTTTATGACAGGCGGCGCCGCCGATTTGATCGACCCGCACCAGGATGGCGTCCTGATCGCAGTCAATGTAAACGGCCCTGACCATTTGGAGATGGCCGGAGGTTTTACCTTTGACCCACAGCTCGTTGCGGCTGCGGCTGTAAAAGGTGGCATGCCCCGTTTCCAGTGTGGCCTGAAAGGCTTCGGCATTCATATAGGCCAGCATCAAAACATCGCCGCTGGCATCATCCTGCACGATGGCCGGTATCAATCCGCCCATTTTTTCAAAATCCAGATCCACCATGGTTTCCCTTTCCGTGCACCAACCACGTTGTCGTCGTTGCCGTCAGCGCGGCCGGTATGCTCCCCAGGTGCCTCGGGCCGCTGACACACAAATCTGGTATTTTAACCATATTGAAAATTTAAGTCAATTCTTTTCGAACTCTGTATGCTTGCATTGTAGCAGACCTTCTGTTAGATTTATATTTTTATTGGATTGATGTTGCCCTTCCCGGACAGGACCGACGGGCATTGCTCTTGAAACGACCCTCAACGCAGGAAACCGATAGCGATGACTGAAGAAAACAGCCCCGCACAGACCGCCCGAAAGCGGGTCCGTCAACCGTCCCGCCACTGGGGCCGGCGTCTTTTGCTCTGGCTTTTCGGGATCGTTCTGTTGGTCGGCCTGGCCGGCATGTTGGCCGGCATCGGCTTTTTTTTCTATTTGATCGAGGATCTCCCCCGGATTGCCTCCCTGGCGGATTACCGGCCTTCCACGGTGACCACGGTTTACGCCGACGATGACGAGAAGATAGCGGAGTTCTACAAGGAACGCCGGCTGGTGGTGCCGCTGACCGACATTCCGCCCATGCTGGTGGAGGCCTTCATCGCCGCCGAAGATTCACGCTTTTATGAGCATGCGGGCATCGATCTGAAAAGTATCCTGCGGGCCTTTTTCAAGAATCTGGAAGCCGGCACCATCGTGCAGGGCGGCAGCACCATTACCCAGCAGGTTACCAAATCCTTTTTTTTGACGCCGGAACGCAGTTACAAGCGCAAGCTCAAGGAGGCCGTCCTGGCCTACCGCATCAGTGAGCGCTTTTCCAAAGAGGAAGTTCTGTTTCTTTATTTGAACCAGATTTACCTCGGGCACGGTGCCTATGGCGTTCAGGCCGCGGCCCAGAACTATTTCGACAAACCCGTCCAGGAGCTGACGTTGGCGGAGTGTGCCATCCTGGCCGGGCTGCCCCAGGCGCCCAGCCGCTATTCGCCCCATCGTTTCCCGGAGCGTGCCCGGCAGCGACAGCTCTACGTGCTCAAACGCATGGAGGAGGAGGGCTACATTACCGCCCCGCAGGCCGAAAACGCCCGCAACGAAGCCTGGGATATCAAGCCCAAGCGGAACTGGTTCGTGGAGAAAGCGCCTTTTTACACCGAGCATGTTCGTCGCTATGTGGCCCAGAAATATGGTGAAGAGGCCCTTTACCAGGAAGGCCTCAATATTTATACGGCGGTCAATCTGGCAATGCAGACCGCCGCCCGGGAGGAGATCCAGAAGGGGTTGCGGGAGCTGGACAAGCGCCAGGGCTATCGCGGCCCCCGGAATACCATTGCGCCCGAGGAGCGCGAAGCCTTTCTGGCCGATTTGGTGCTTGAACAGGCTGAAAATATGGTCCCCGATGCCATCGTTCGGGGTCTTGTGACAGCGGTCGATGACCGCCAAAAGCGCGTGACCGTGAATTTGGGGCCTGCGAAGGGCATTCTTCGGCTGGAAGACATGGTTTGGGCCCGTAAACCCAATCCCGAGGTGATTTATTGGGCGGCCAAGGTCACCCGCCCCAGCCGGGTGTTGACGGTTGGCGATGTGATCGATGTGCGCCTGAAAGCAAAGAAGGCGGACCAGAACACGTGGCCCCTGGCACTGGAGCAGACGCCCAAAGCCCAGTCCGCTCTGTTGAGCATCGAGGCGGAAACCGGTTTTGTCAAAGCCATGGTGGGGGGCCGTGATTTCCAGGACAGCCAGTTCAACCGGGCCATCCAGTCCCGGCGGCAGCCCGGTTCCGCCTTCAAGCCCATCATCTATGCCGCGGCCATCGACAAGGGCTATACGCCCGCCACGGTCATTCTGGATTCACCGATTGTTTTCGAGGATAGCGAACGGGATTTCACCTGGAAGCCCAAAAACTACGCGGAAAAGTTTTATGGTCCCACCTTGCTGCGGCAGGCCTTGGCCAAATCCCGCAATGTGGTCACCGTCAAGATCTTAAAGGATATTGGGATCGATTATGCCATCGACTATGCGCGCAAGGTCGGTATCCAATCCCATCTGAACCGGGATCTATCCATCGCCCTGGGCTCATCGGGGGTCTCGCTGCTGGAAATCGTGAACGCCTACTCGGTTTTTGCCAATCAAGGGTATCGGGTCAACCCGATTTTCGTGACCCGCATCACGGACCGCGACGGCAACGTGCTGGAGGAAAACCTTACCGAGCGGGAGAAGGTGATTGAAGAGACCACCGCCTTTATCGTGAACAGCTTGCTGGAAAGCGTTGTCAAAAACGGTACCGGCCGGCGCGTGAAAGCGCTCAACAGACCTGTCGCCGGCAAGACCGGCACCACGAACAACCTCTATGACGCCTGGTTTGTCGGGTATACGCCGGATATCATCACCGGCGTATGGGTCGGCCTGGATGAAGAAGGATCCATGGGGCGGGGGGAGACCGGTTCCCGGGCCGCCAGCCCTATCTGGCTGGGTTTCATGCAGCGGGCCATGGCCGGCCGGCCTGTCAAGGTTTTCGAGGTTCCCGAAGGCATCGTTTTCAGTCGGATCGATGCCGAAACCGGCTTGCTGCCCATACCCGAATCCAAGGAAACCCTTTTCGAATGCTTTAAAGAAGGCACGGTGCCCACGGAATACACCAAAGCGCCGGACACGATTGCCGACCCGGAGGATTTTTTCAAGGTGGGTATGTAGGGTTTCGAATCACCCCGAATAAAAAAGCCGCTGCTCAAAAAGCAGCGGCTTTTTCTAGGGGAGATCCGTGGGTGGTTTGATGCCAAAGGCCCCCTGCGGATCGGGTGAAGTCCTATTGCGGCAGACGAACCGTCAAGACGGGGATTTTCGAGCGGCGGCTCACCCGGCTGGTGGTGCTGCCCATCATGGTATCCATCAAAGCACTCCGACCATGGGTGCCCATGACAATAAGATCACAACGCTTTTCCTCAGCCGTGGCCAAAATCTGGGCCACGGGATTGCCACCCTTGATGACCGTCTCATCCATGGCCGCTTCGTGGTCGTCGGTGCCGGGCCGCAGATTCTGGCAGAAACGATCCAGTACTTCGCGCACCATCGTGTTATCCCGCTTTTTACCAATCAAAACCTCACGGGTTTCATCCACGTTGCGTTTCTTGATCTCTTCCCACGCGCTGGCTTCGATGTAACCCGCCACATGGGCATCGACGTATTCGGGGGTCTCGTCGATGACGTGCAGGATAATGATCTGGGCACCGTAGGCATTGGCCAGGCTCACGGCGTAGGTCATGGCGTAGCGCGCATTTTCGGACAGATCCGTAGCATAGAGGATCCGTTTGATGCTGACCGGCGGTAAATCGACGTTCATGGTCTGACTCCCTTTAGGATGTAATCCGGCAAAGTGACTATACTGAAACCGTTTTCTTGCCGAAAAGGCTCCGGATATGTTTGATCCAGATACCGCTCAATAAGTAGGCGTAAATATAGGTGCCGATGGTAATCAGGATATAGGCCTTGGCAATGTCCATTCCGCTGCCGTTCAGAGAGAAACCCGGCACGTAGCCGAAGAGGAAGGGGCCCAGGTAGAGAAATTTGGCGAACTTGAAGGACGCAAAGGCCGTGCGCCACATGTTGGCCTTGGCAATGGTGGCCCCGGCAAAGGCGGCGATGCACACGGGCGGCGTGATGTTGGAGTCCTGGGAGAGCCAGTAGACGATCATGTGGGCGGCGATCTCGTTGACGCCCAGATGCGTCAGGGCCGGCACGGCCACCACCGCGGTGATCAGGTAGGCGGCGGTCACCGGAACGCCCATGCCCAAAATCAGGGAGGCCAGGGCGATCAATAAAATGGTCAGCGGCAGGGAGCCGCCGGCCAGTTCAATCACGATGTCGGCAAAGGTCAGCACCAGCCCGCTGTAGGTCAGCACGCCGATGATGATCCCGATGACGCCTACCGTGGCTCCGATTTTGAGGCTGTTTTCGGTGCCGCTGCGGGCGGCGTGGCAAAAGCGGACCAGTTCGGTTTTGATGTCCGCGCCGTTTTTGCGGCGGTAGAGCGCAACCGCCACGGAGATGAGCAGACCGAGCACCACCATGTAGCGGGGACGGATGACTTTGGCGAGGGATTTAATGGTGTCTTCATCTATCACCATGCCCAGGCCACTCAGCAACCAACCGCCTAGCAGAACCAGCGCCATGATAAAGCCAACGCTGGGGTCGATCCGGGTGTCATGGCTTTTGTGGCTGATGGCGACACAGGTGGCCAGGCCTAAAATGGCCGAATAGCCGGGGGAATAACCGGTCAGCATGAAGATCGTGATGACGATGAGCGGGGTGGTGTAAAGCCATTCTCGTTTGAGGATGGTGGTGGCGCTTTCCGGGTACTTTTCTCCGACAACGTTATAGGCTTTGGCTTCCCAATGGACCATCATATAGACACTGAAAAAATACATGACGGCCGGAAAAATGGCCACCAGCATGATGTGGGAGTACTGGACCCCGGTAAGCTCGGCCATGATAAAGCCGCCGGCACCCATGATGGGTGGCATGAACATGCCGCCGATGGAGGCGGCCGGTTCGATGCCGCCGGCGATATGGGGTCGGAAACCAGCCTTCTTCATCATGGGGATGGTAAAGGTGCCGGTGGAGACGGTGTTGGCAATGGCACTGCCGGAAATGGAGCCGAACAGGCCGCTGGCGATGACCGACACCTTGGCGGGCCCACCCACATGGTGGCCGACCGCCGCCAGGGGCCAGTCGATAAAGAATTTCTGGGCCCCGCATTTTTCGAGATAGGCGCCGAAGAGCACGAAGAGGAGCACGTAAGTGGCCAGCACGTTGGCCATAATGCCGAACACCCCGTCGGCCCGGTAGAAGATGCTGGTGCAGAGACCGGGCAGGGTGTCGCCGGCATGAGCGATCAGGTCCGGCATCACGTCGCCGTACATCCCGTAAATCAGAAAGATAGTGCCCAGGATGACAAAGACGTTACCCACCACCCGTCGGGCCAGTTCCACCCCCACCAGAACCCCCACGACCGCCATCCACTGATCCATCTGGTTTTCAGCCCCGGTGCGGTAGTTGATGGCCTCGAAGTTATACATCCAGTAGCCGATGGTGACGATGGAGGCGATGATCAGGAGGTAATCCACCGTACGCATGATCTTGCTTTTGGACTGGTAGAGCAGGAAGCAGAGGATGTAGGTGATGATGACGTAGATGCCCCGGTGAAACTGTGTGGCGGCCGGTTCGATCACGGCCGACCATGAATAATACAAAACCAGGAAAACCGAGAAAGCATCAAAGAGAATCTTTTCGTAGTTTTTCAGTTTATCGTACACGGTATACCTGCCTGGAGGTTAGGTTAATGCCCATCCCTAAGGGGTTTTTCGCATTTCCCGGGTCCGTGCCGGGGTCCTTCAAAGAGCCACTTACGGTTGGGCATTAAAGTGAAATGAAACCGTCTGGCGGGGCCATGCCGCACGCGGCCCCGCGGAGACAGCGACATCCAGTGCTATTTCAGGACGCCTTTTTCTTTCCAGAATTTTTCCGCGCCGGGATGCAGCGGGGTGGCAATGCCCTTGACACCTTTTTCAAGGGCCATGGCCTTGAAGGTTTTTTTCTGGGAAACCATCCAGGCCAATCCCTCTTCAGTGAAGATTTCCTGGAGCATGCCGTAGACCAGATCCTCCGGGGCCTTGGGGTTGGCCACCAGCAGGGTGGTGTCCACCCAAGAGCCGACGTTTTTGTCGAGACCGCGGTAACGGCCGTCGCTGGTGGGGATTTCCCAGGCCACGAAGTTTTTGTACTTGTCATAGAAGCCGTACTTCTTGGCATCGGCATCCAGGTCCACCAACTCGATTTCGTTCATGGTGGCGGCCTGAATTACAGCAGGGCTGGGATAGGCGGTGAACAGCCAGAAAGCGTCCAGCTGCTTGTTGCCGAAGGCATCGGCCGCCGCATTGTAGCCCATGGCATTGCGTTCGATTTTGTCCCAGACACCCAGGTGGGTGAAGAACTGCTCGCAGTAGGCATAAGCGCCGGAACCGGCGTTACCCACGCCGACCTTCTTGCCTTCCAGATCCTTGACGCTCTTGATGCCGGAACCTTTGCGCACCACAAGCTGGGCCGGGGCTTCATAAAGATAGGCCACGGCCAGGACGTTTTCATATTTGGTGGGGTCATTGACCATCAGGCCGTTGCGGCCGGCATAGACATGGCCGGAATAGACCGTACCGAAATGGGCTTTGCCGCTGTTGACCTTCCGCAGGTTTTCGGTGGAACCGCCGGAGGACTGGACCTTGATGTTGTAGTCCATGGCCTTGACGGGTTTGTAAGTGGAAATGGCCTGGGCCACCACCTGAAAGGTGCCGCCGGCCGGTCCGCCGGCGAAAATGATCAGTTTCTTGGCGGCGACATTGCCCGCAAAGGTCATCGAAAGAATCAACATGACACTGACAGCCAGAATGACGGGTAACCATTTTTTCCTCATAGAGGGCCTCCTTGAACGAGAAAAGTTAACACAACCCCCGAATGGTGTGCGCCTCCCTCTTTCCCGAGTTGCTGCATTTGTGGAATGCCGCCATGATCGAAGGTTGCAATGGGATCTCGAAACACTAAACCGTGTTCAGCCGATAGATTCGGGTCAGAGTCTGGGCACCCTAACAATCGGAGGGTCAACGGTCAATCAGGGGATCTCGGATTTTTCTGTAAGGATATTTCTTACAAAATCAGGGGGTGAACCTTTTTTCAGGGTTCGATGAGGCGGTTCTGAATGGCGAACCGAATCAGTTCGGCGTTGTTGCGCAGATCCAGTTTTTTCAGCAGGCGGGCCCGGTAGGTGTCTACGGTCTTGATGCTCAAGCTGTAGGCGTGAGCTATTTCCCGATTGGTGTGCCCCATGGCGAGGCGGCGCAGCACCTGCAATTCCCGCATGGACAGCGAATCCAAGGGGGTTTTATGGCGGGAACCCCGGGCAATGCGCAAGGCCAGGGCTTCGGTGGCCTCGTCCGTCATGTAGCGATGGCCGCTAAAGACGCGGCGAATGGCGGTCACAAGTTGTTCCGGTGCGGATTGCTTGGTCAGGTACCCCATGGCACCGGCTTCGATAGCGCGTACAATATACTGGGCCTCTTCATGCATGGTCAGGATCAGAACCGGCAGTTGGGGATGGGAGTCTTTGAGGCGGCTGACAACCTCCAACCCATCAAGGCCGGGCATGGAGATATCCACTACGGCGACATCCGGCGCAACGGCCTTGACCTGGTTGAGGGCTTCACGGCCGTCGGCGGCTTCGGCCACCACCTCCATGGCGCCGCTTTCTTCGACAATACGTCGCAGACCTTCGCGGACAATACTGTGATCGTCCGCCAAAAGCACTCGGATCATGAGGCCTCCTTGTTGATTTCTGCAAGGGGTACTTCCAGACGGATTTCGGTTCCCCTGCCTGGAGCGGAGCGGACGCGAAGGCGGCCGCCCACCAGATTGGCCCGTTCTTTCATGCCGGCGACCCCCAGTCCCTCAGACGCGGTCAGGGCATCCACATCGAATCCCCGGCCGTCATCGCGCACCCGCAATACCAGAATGTGGTCCGTGGCCTCAAGGGTTACGTCGGCCTTGGCGGCCTGGCCATGACGCACGACATTGGTCAGGGCTTCCTGGGCGATGCGATAAGCCGCCGTGGCCACCGCATCGTTGATTGCCGGTATCGGCTCC